>Ga0310345_10000027_pt1 | contig 416823 bp, 432 predicted proteins | sample HC15DNA20500_MG_FD_204667 | JGI IMG/M metagenome (GOLD analysis project Ga0310345, IMG submission 204667) | Marine microbial communities from station ALOHA, North Pacific Subtropical Gyre - HC15-DNA-20-500_MG | ecosystem: Environmental > Aquatic > Marine > Oceanic | place: Pacific Ocean...
GACATTATATTACGGATAAACACAGGGTCCCAGTGCCAATAGAAGCGCCCATCCGGCTTCTGCCTCAGATAGTTTTTCAGACCATCGCTCGCGCCCCGCCTGGGACGATGCGGCATGTAGCGAGCGATCACGTCGGCCGCCTCCTCTGGTGAGGCGAAGCCGCTATCGACATGCTCTTCCATGAAACCAACCACGCGCATCACACCGCTGGGTTCCATAAGCGGGGCAATGTCGACCAATGTGAGCGAAGCAAAGCTACCTGGAGCAAGCTCCCCTGCGGCAATCAGTCCGGCGAGCCCGCCCAGTGAAGCGCCGACCAGCGCTGGCTTCTGGTCCAGGCGCGACGCTGCAGCGACCAGATCCGCCGCGAAGTCGCGCATTTCATAAGCTCCGCATGGCGACCAATCGCTGTCTCCGTGACCGCGCATGTCGAAGGCGATTGCGCGAAAGCCGGCTTGAGCCAGCTCGCTGACCACCCTTCTCCACGCGCGCCGTGTCTGCCCGCCGCCGTGCGCAAGAAGGACGGGTATGGCGTAGGCATCCCCCTCAGCCTCGGCTGTAAGAGAAATTGCGCCTGCGCCCTCAATCGTAAAGGTTTCTCTCGCCATCACTGGATGGTAGGAAAGGCGCGCTAAATAGTAAACCGATTTACTTTGTGGCTCTCGGCTCCGTGTTGGCTGTCCTGCAAGTGCGTTTTAACGACGGCAAAAGTCTATTCCAAGAGGGGTTTCTCCAGACCATTCTCTAATGCACCGGCTTGCGATTCGGTCAGCAGTCGCTGTCCGCTTAATCCGCTCAAAGATATAAAAGCTGCCTTTCCGCTTCCGGCCCAGAACTCGCCACGATATGGCAGCTAAACTACCGGCGCCCGAAACCAAGCCGGTCAGACGATTCATACGTCGGATTGGTTCACGGGAATTCTGGTCACTTTCACTGGCCGGGAAATGGGATGACATTGGCGCTATCAAGAAAGGTCGCCATACCTTCATCAGCGACTACCTGCTCGAACGCCCTGAATGCCGCGTCATCATCTGCGAACTGGTCATCCCAAACGATCGAGGTACCCTTCTCATTGACGACTTCGAGGGTCCATTGACCTTCGTCCTCCAGACGAAAAATGTTCACCTCGACAGAAACCCCATCTTTCGATTGGCTACCCGATAGGCCGGAAGTGACAAGGTTAGGGTCGCGTTTGCTCATATACTGCTGGATATTGCAGAAGGGCATCCGTGTAAATCGCATCGACGCCGCACAAATGACCGGCGAATTTTGCCGGCAATGTGGCGGGGCATGTCTGGTGTAAAATAAGAGAGGCTACTGGCCGAGGCAGAAACCCAACGGACCGTCAGCTTTGCCCTGTCCGGAGCTTCACAGCCGACATTCCGGAAACGGCCCATTTCATGCCCTTTCGCTACAAGCCAATCTCGAACGGCTTGATCCGCTCCTTGGTCAGCTCAGGTTCCTTATCTCGTTCGACCTTCGGTTCCTGGTTGGCCGCTTGGATCTGACCCGCGCGCTGTCCCTTGGCTGCCGCTAGGCCAAGTCGCTCGGTGATTTCAGCGGCTGATGTCTTCTCGCCCAGATTGGTCGCAATCCCTCGCCCAACCTTGTCCCGGTTGTCGACAATCAGCGTGAGCTCGTCTCGCAGACGTGTGATCGTGACAAGGAAGTTGCTCTGCGAGAGCAGGCGCCGCTCGCGGCTGTCGAGCACGGCAATGCCCTTATCTGCTGTGAGGCCCTGCGCCATATGGGCGTTGAGCGCATAGGCGAGGTCGATCCGCTTCAGCATCGGGTCGTTCGGCTTCAGTTTATGCTCCATGCCGCTGGAGCTCGTGACCGTCACGCCGTCCTGGTTGATCGCGGTCACTATTGCCCTGTCGGCATTTATCAATCCCCGTTTATGGTCGCTCGCCGTCCAACGGATGGCGTCCCCGGTATAGAGATCGACATCCTTCTTCTCGAACAGCTGCAATGTTTGGTCGCTGCCCTTCGACGACAATTTCGCTGGCACGAAGCGGCGCAAGTGCCCTCGCTCATCGCGAAGCGTAACAACACCCTTTTCGGTATCGACGGCGGCGACCTCATGGCTTCCTCGTCCGAGATCATGCCGCGATTGGCGGCTTGCCACTTCAAGCACCATTCCCGGTTGATAGTTGCGCGCGTAGCGCAATTCCTCGCGGGTCGCGTTCACACGGGACAGAACTGTAAGCCGTGCGCTCGCCGGTCCGATTTCGCCATTGGCGGCGAGCCCGGTTTGAACCGCGGCATTTATCTCAGAGCGCAGACGACGACCTGCCGCAAAGATCGACGTGCGTTCGCGCTCGGCAGGCGGAAGGGACAGCCAACGTTCCGCCGCAACGATTGCACTGTCTTCCTGGACCTCGACGATATGATCCTTGAGATGTTCGAGTGCATCGCTGGTTTTGCCTGACTGGGCCGCCTGCTGCGCCCTCTTCAATGTATCTGAGCGCGCACGAAGATTGTGATCCATGCGCGCCGTTTCGGTCCCAGCGCGCTGCGCCAGAGCGAAGGGCTTCCCCGCTTCGACAGCCCCCAGCTGCTTTTCGTCGCCCATGAGGACGAGGCGATCAAGCTTGAGCAGATTGGCAAGCCGGATCAGGCGGTCCTGTTCGCGGGTAGAGACCATTGAGGCTTCATCGAGAACAAGAACAGTGTCGCGAAATTCCTCGCGCGCAGCGGCTATCTCGGCTTTACCTGCCGAGCCATCAAGCAGCTTACGATTCTGCCCGAGAAAACGGTGCAATGTCATCGACGGAATGCCGGTATCCTTTTCCAGCATGCGGACCAGAGTATTCTGAACACCCAAGCCGACCACCCTTTTGCCGTGTTCTTCCAGAAGCTGATTTAGTGGCCGCAGCACGGTTGATTTGCCGGCCCCTGCCACACCTTGGACGGCTACCACGCGATTGGTCGAAGACAGGATCAACCGGCCTGCTGCTTCCTGACCGGTATTCAATTTCATGCCGTAGTTGATGGCTGCCGACGCTTGCAGATATGGCCCGGCAGTGTCCGCGTTGAGGATCGGACGAACTGCGCCTTTTCCCTTCTCGATCTCGGCCAACATGCGGGTCTCCAGCGCCAATGCATTGGATGTGGTCAGCCACCCCTTCTGCGTGCCACGCCCACGCAGCAGCGCACCTTGTTGCGCAAGTTGACCGATGCGCTTTTCGACTGACTTCATCGTTGTCGGCAAGCCGAAATCGAGCGCAGCTTTGGCAAGATCAGTTGCCGTAAAGGCGGATTCTCGTTCGGACAAATGCCGCACCGCCGATGCAACCGCGTGAGCCGTCGCAATTTTTTCCCGGCCTTTCAGATGGATCCGCTTAGGGATGAGCGGATCGCCCTCCTTGATGCCCATTCGCTCGGCGACGCTGGCGATCATTGCCTTGCCCCGTTCAAGTAAAGTGGGGCGATGATTTGCCCGCTTGGCAGCCGCAACAGCCAGCTCGTGCGAACGCAGCTTGGCGTCGCGCACCATGCCTTCAAGGTCGAGCCCCTGATCCCAGGCCTGCCCCTCCCATTGAGCCATCAAGGCACCGCGATCCACATCGCTTTGTTTGGCCTGCCGTGTCGCCAGCGTCGCCACGACGCCCGCCTCAAGCCCGCCGCCGCGTCGGGCTTCGAGCACCTCCTGCCGCCGCGTCGAGAAGGCCATCACCGCATCACGGTCGATGCCCTTGGCTTCGAAGTTGCCGTGCTTTCCGAATGCGCCGATCCGGTAGCCAAGCTTCTCTACCTCGATCCGGAAGCGCGCCATCGTCATGGCGTTGAGCAAGGTATTGTGCTGCCACAGCTTGTCATTGCGGAGCGCCCTCCACTTGCCATCCTTGTCCTGCGTCATATTGGCGACGACGGCATGAAAGTGCAGGTTCGGTTCCTGATTGCGGTTGGTGTCGTGCTGGAACAGCGCGACAGTCAGGTTGTCGCTTGCATGCAGCCGTTCTTTGCCACCCTTCTCGGTGCGAAACTGGGCCGCATTTTTCTCCGCCCATTGGAGGGTTTCGACGACCGCCGAACGGTACGCGTCAATGATCCGCTGATCCTTGCCGACGAGTGCCAGAAGCGACCAGCTCTTTGGCAGTGAAAAGGTCAGATCGGTCCCCGCCCGATGGTACTGTCCCTGGTGCCCGATCCGTTCGCCAGTGGGCAGTTCCCCGCGCAGTATTGCCTCGAACGCCTTGCCATCGACCGCGCCTGAAAGACCCAGCAGCTCCGCACCTTTGCCGACCCAGATTCCGGACCGATCAGCGTCTGCCTTGGTGTAGTAATTGTCGTTGGCGAAGTAGTTGGCCGCACCGCCAGCCGAGCGCACATTGGCAACCGAAAGCATCGCTCAGCGCCCCTCGCGCTTCGCGGCTTTGCGCTCGCGATATTCGCGAATGCGTCGTTGGTAAGCGACCACAACCCGGTCCCGCAGCTCCTTATCCTTGTGGGTTCGGAGCCAGCCATCGAGGGCGATCTTGGTGAAGAGCAGATCGGCCAGAACCTGATCGCGGAACGCCTCGTCCTGGGGCTGCTCGAGCGCCTCGATGACGGTGAGCTTCAGCCATTGGCTGACGCTCATATGCGCTGCATCAGCAGCGGCTTTTACAAGGGCATGAAGGTCTTCGTCGACATAGCATTGAAGGGCAAACCGCACGGCGTCACCTGACGTTTGGCCGCCCCTCCTCGGCCCAATGACCCCTCTCGACTGACATCAGTCTACGGCAGCGACCACCCTGTAGGAAAACGCTAATTTTCGATTTCAAATTAATAGCTTAGATCCGAGCAACTCACATGTGAGTTGCGGATCGAGAAGTGACATCAGATGACAATACTTGGCGACAGATGGTCAAATGGCTGCGAAACCCGCAGAAATCCTCGCATCCCAAACACCGGATCTCCGGGTACGGTGTGCCATCAAATTTCCCGTAACGGCCCCACGTGACCAGTCATTTCGGCAGTGCATTCTGAAGGATTTTCGAACGCATTTCCGAAGGATTTCCGCGCCCGCGCGGCGCAGGAGCGTCGTATGCCTGAAACAATCATACCTCAGCCTCTACTGCCGATCTCGCAATCGCAATTGCCTCTTCGAATCTGAGCCTCGTCGGCTGTCGGAGCCGAGCCAATTTGAACGCTTTGGAGAAATGCGCGAGAATATCTTCGTCTGATTTCTTCGAACGGATTTCGGGTAGCGCCAAACTCGCCAACTCAATCAATGGGATATCCCGGTGCGATCTCCAGTCGGATCTTGAGGGCCTTAGGGGTACGATGGTCTCCGGGCTCGAATGCTTGGAAAAAAGGACAAGGCGATCCCCATCGTGCGACCGTCGGCATTCGGCTGGTACCGCAGCAACGACCCTCTCCTGAATTATCCTTCCCGCCTTTTGCTTCCCGTGCGCGCGGGCGACCCGCTCGACAACTAAGTCTAGGTAGACAGGTCCTTCGAGTTCGATGACTTCCCCGACGATTGATTCCAGCCGTCGTTGATAGCCATCTTCATAAATCTGATCGCCATCGCCTTCGGGCACTGACAACTCGGAAAACTGGTACTCTTGCCCCACCTCGTGAAGGGGCAAACGATAAACCGCTCCAGGCGATTCCATGGACCGATCATTCGAGGTCTGCGGCTCATCTTGACCAGGCGAGGTGGCAAGCTGGTGAAGCCCCCTTCCTCGGCTTTCCACCAACCCGCGCGAATGGAGCGAGTTGCCGCGCGATGGAGAAAGTGCGTTATTAACAAGCTCCTCCCATTTCTCTTCGTGCGGCCTGAATGCAGCAGTTTCGCGGTCTGCAGGTGACAGTGGAAGGTGGTCAGGCAACGTCCGCTTCAGCTGGGCGTTGCTCCAGACCTGTCCATCCGACATCAACTGCAAAATCTCCGCCTGAACTTGGCCTTCAGTGACCCTGGTCGAGTTGCGATCCTCGTCCTCAGCAGGCGAATGCTGAGCAGCTTCATCATTCGTGGTGGCCTGGTTACCGTCACTAGTGTCAGCGGTTTCATCAGGCGCGAAAGTTTGCTCTGCGTCGTCACCTCCAGCTGCGTCAGTAGTACGCCAGGTACGTTGCTCAACATGTCGACTTGTCCACTCGTCGAAACCGCCAACTGGCTGAATGCCACGCTCGGATAAGAATCCGACCAGTTCCTCCAGGACTTGTCCTTGGTCCCTGACGAAACGAGATGCGAAGCATCTCCAGACCGTCCAACCAGCTCTTTCCAAAATACGCTGCCGGTTCATGTCGGCGGCCCAGCGATCAGGGCCGTGATATCTATCGCCGTCGCATTCAATGGCGACACGCCGGTCATTCTCGCCCTCGACGACGAGGTCGATCCTAAAGTCCCCTACCTTGACTTGGGTGTCGACCCTGTACCCTCTCTCGACCAACAAATCATACATCTCGCGCTCAAAATCGGACTCACATTTTTCTCGCCGATCCTTGGCCTCCTGACCATCAGAGGGAAACGGCATACGGAAATGATCCAGCAGCGCGCGCCTTAGCTGATCGGAATGGCGCAAGGCCTCCACATCAATTGAGCGCACCAGATAGGTCCGGTCACATGCCCTCGAGAGGGCGACATTGAAGCGTTGCTCAAATCGCACTCCGGACAACGCGCTGTCGCCAGTCTGTGCCACAAGGGAAATGAACATGATGTCTCGTTCATCGCCTTGGAATGCGGTTGGGTCACCAACGCGGAGGTGATGCTGCTCAATCACCTCAGGTCCCAGTTTTTGCTCAATGAGGCTATAAATGTGAGCTGCCTGTTTTTGACCTAACAGGGTTGTTACGCCGATCGTCCTCTTTGCCATCATAGGATCGGACGTGATTCTCTCGATCTCTTCGACGATGTAGGCTGCTTCAGGAGGATTTATGTCTCCCTGACGATAGCCGTCCTCGATCCGAACGTCGATTAGCGGAGGATCAAGCCGTTCCGAGGCAGTGGGTAGCCGAAGCGGGTTCAGGCGGTGATTGTAGAACTGCGCCTTAGAAAATTCGATGATGGGCGCGACACAACGGAAATGTTCGGTGAGCATGATCGCCCCACCGGCGAAAACAACCTTACCCAGATCATACAACGATTGCTCTTCGCGAAGAGAAGCACGGTAGTCAGGAACTTGCCCTGAAAGATGTCGAACCGCTAGTTCATCCGCTCTCGCTTGATCGCGCCCTACAAGGTCGGGACTCACCTGCTTATCGTCGCCAACAATGAGGATGGTCTTGGCTCGGAGAAGAGCTGGCAGTGCCGCCACCGTCGACTGAGATGCTTCGTCAACAATAACGAGATCGAACAGCCCCAAGTCTGCGGGAAGCGATTCTGAAACCCGGTAGTGCGGCATGATCCAGCATGGCAAAGCACCTTTTGCGCGATCAGATGCCTCACGTGCTTGGCGTCGGTATCGGCCTGCACGTTTCCCGGTGCCCCGCCCGATCCTTCGAACGGCATCGGCATAAGCGGCGAGTGCCGCCTTGACCCCGTCGCTAGCCTTCTTGCTAAGCTCAAGCCATGTGCGCAGCTCTATCGAACGTTCGTATGCTCGCTTGAGCAGTGTCTCCTTCTCATTGCGATCATAGCCAAGTTCCCTGAGCCGATGATGCTTGTCGTTGGCATCCAGCCAGCGCTCTAAGCGGCGGAGACGCCACCGGTTCTCCCAATCGCCAGGCAAGAGCTCATCTTCGACACCATTGACCGGATTTGACCTTAGACGCCGCGCCCATCGTCGGGCGCCAGACATCTCGATGAGATCTGTCACCGCAGCAATCTTTTCAAAAGCGTCGCATTTCGCTTCGATCTCTCGCAGGCGCGTTATGAGAGAGGTCCACGCTTCAGAAAGGGTATCGATTGAGACTTCCGGGCTTCCCAAACGCGTTACCGCTAGGGCTCGAAGCTCCGTGCTGACTTCGTATTCACAAGAATCCAACTCTGAACGGAGCGAAGTGCGCAAGCTCTCAGCGTCGGCCAATCGATATCGTAAGAGGTGTGCGTCAACGGCATCGAGCAGATGGCTGATTGCTTGCTGATCTCCATCCCGCAGGGCTGAAAACGAGACAAAAATGGCATCGACGATAGACCGGATTTCTTGGCGGCTTGCGATCAATGCATTGGCAGCGTCTATGTGATCGAACTGGCGCCTTGCGAGTTGCGCCAAGCCTAACTCTTGCCCCTCTAGCTGATCGCCAATTCCGCCGGCCACCACGTTGTTCCAAGCCGCCTGAAAACGCCGAACTGAGGCTCGTGCAGCCACAAATCGCTGCACGTCGCTCCATGCTTCGGCACCTGAGGCATGCTCACCGAGCACGGTGACTTCACCCAATTGAGCTTTGAGTTTTGCCGCGAAAATCCCGCTAACAAGACCCAATGCAGGTTTGCCGTCGGCCTTCCTTTCGATGGCAGCAAGGAACTTGGGATCGATCAGCGCTTCCTCCGGTACGAATACCGGCCTGGTCAGGAAATATTGATACTCGGTGCCGAGCCGTAAAGCCTCTTCACGTAAGCTTTCGAAGGCACTCAGTCGGTTGTCTGGCTCGGCCTCTCCAATGCATTGAAGCAACTCATTGGTCCAAGGATAGGGCGCTCCTGCCACCCGTTGCTCTTCGGCAGACAGCGACTTCAATTTGGCCGTGAGGTCCCGCAGACGCGAAACAGTGTCGTCTCGATCTTCGCGCAAAGCCGGAAGTTCACCCCTGCTAATCCTTTCCCGGATCTGCTCAGCTTTCGACAGATCCTTGTGCGCATTTAGGAGCGCTTCAACTGTGGGAAGGCGTTCAAGGTCCGGAAGACGCGCGTTTATATAGACGAGGTCGTCGCCTACGACCCTCCGAGCCGTCCTGAGTTCGGCGATGTCGGAATCGGAAAACGCTGGATCGCAGGATGAAGACACATCGAGATCATCCGGCATCCAAGCTGTTAGTTCCGGCGAGGCTGCGACCAGCCGGGCGGCGCGAATTGGTTCGTAAGTGTCGCCATCCAGCGTGATTGGCGAAATTGCCGCGCGACCAATCTTGTCGACCTCTGTATCGATCAGCGCCAGTTGCCGGTGCAGCCTGTCAATCTGCTCGTCGAGATCATCGATCTCGTCCTGCAACTCGTGGCGCCGCAGGCGTTGGAGCTTTTCGGCGATGATATCGACGGATTCCTGAAACTGTTTGAGACCGTCCCGATCGCTTTCGAGCAGGCTCACCGCGAGCGGACGCACCGCTTCCGGTAGTTTGTCTCGCAAAACCTTCAGTGCGGGCGCCTTTTGCGATGTGACCAGGACGCGCTTACCGAGGGCAAGGTAGTGGCTAATGATATTTGCAATGGTGTGTGTCTTGCCAGTCCCCGGCGGCCCTTGAACAACTACACCAGGGCGCACTTCCAGGCGCTGCACCACTTCGACCTGTTCTCGGTTGAAAGGCAAAGGAAAGAACAGATCCTTCCCTTCACCTGTCGAGGTCGTTACACCGGGAATGCTGGAGATGCCGCGAAACTCGGGGTATTCCTCTTCGCTCACCGCATCGGCGGGCTCAACAAGCAGGGAGGCCACTGCGCTCGGCAGCTCCGGCGCCTCTTCCCCGTCTTCAAGAAGTGAGCGGAACCGGCGCAAATCTTCCATCAACTGCGTGGCACGACGCTCTCGCTGGAAGAATGCAAAGGCATCGCCAATGCGGAACTGTGGTTCGACCGAAGGGATGATCCCGGACTGCGGTGGATCCTGATCGGGAAGGTACACAGCGTCAGGGTCGAGCAAGGCAGCGGCTTGGCGAAGCGGCGGCGCAGACGTCTCCGAGGCGAATGGAGACAGGCTCTCTTCCTCCAGTTCGTCAAGAAACTTCTCGGTGGCAGAGCGCCATTGATCGAGCGCACCCAGCCCCATCTTGTCCAGAGCATCCAGTTCGAGGCCAGGATCGGCTTCCATGCGAGGCCTCACCTCAATTGCATGGGTCAACTCATTCAGGCTGATTTCCTGCGCTACAGTCAGCAAGGGGTACCGCAATCGCTTGCCGTCACGAAACAGCGTAGCGAAGCCGATGCCGCACGTAAGCTCAAGCGGGATATCGCTAACGCCTTCGAGTTGCTGGCGCAGCATGAACAGCGCATTATAGAGCGCGATTGTCGCGCGGCGAGGCGTCTCGGTCTCGACCCAACTCGCCCAGGCATTTTTCAGCCAATACTCGAAAAGGAGTTCGACCTCCTCGCGCTCGGCAAAGTGCTCGAACGAAACATGCTCGGGAGCATCTTCGGCCGCGATCAAGCCAGCCTCAACAAGGACGGCTCCTGCGACTTCGCTCTTTAGTCGCGGCTCGCTTTTTGGATCGTCGCGATAGGTCAACCAGACCGATAGCTCAGCGTCCTCCGGGGCTGGCGGCGCCTTCTTTGGCAACCGGTCGACACGCAACCATATCGGATCGTCATCACGGCCCACGTCGAGCGCGACGCCGGGCAACCCTTGAAGCTCAGCGCCGGTTTTCCGGAAGGCCTTGTGGTCCTGATAATCCAGCACGGTCTTCAGCTTGTCGCGCTCGGTGGCTTCGACGTAGTCGATCAGGTCAATCAGGCGATTGATTTCGGGTGCGACTGGAGCGTGCATCAGCCGTTCGCCCTTTCCTGATTGAGCCGGAACAGGCGCGCCAGAATCTCGTCGTCGGTCAGCAAACCGGCGCGGTAGTCGTCGCCCCAGCCGTAGGCTTCGGCAACCGCTTCATCGAGCGCGCGGTGGGCGTGGTCCAGCCATGCGGGGCGGGCATTGTAGAGGTTGGTGAGGGTGCGCTTCTTCAGCTCTCTCGCGGCGGCCTCGTCCTTTGGCAGGATGCGGTCGGGATAGCCTTCAACCACTTCGGGGACGCGCTCGACCAAGTCTGGCGGATTGAGCCAGTTCTCGCGCATTTCATTGAGCCGGGACGCGGCTGTTGCGATGGCTTGCGCTCGCGGATCATCGGCATAATCGGCGGTCGGGACATCGGGCGTAAGTCCTACCGGGAAAGGGAATGTCGCGAATACCGAGGTATGAGTATACCTTGGACGGTCTTGGAGGTCAGAACCCTTCCGCAGCGCCCAGAGCTCATGGAACCGGCACTGCAAAATACCAAAGGTCGTATCGTCATCACGCGGGATTACGATCAAGTTCTTGTCTGGCAGTATCGGCAGTTGGAGCCATACGAAGATCCGATACTGAGCAGTTTCTGGCGTGACGAGATATCGATCAACCGCATGGATCTTTGCCCGCATTTCTGGACGTGGCCAATGGGGTTCCCACCATCGTGGGCCCGCCCGATCGCCAAGCTCCGCGCGAAGCTCTGCAATTGTCTTTCCGTCCTCGTCATTGGTTGTTCGGATGTGTTCGAACGGGCTCGCGAATGCGGATGCGTCTGCTTCGCTAAGGCCGAGCGGTAGATCGATGAGCCAAAAATCCCTTGGACGCCCGGTTACATCATCTCCGTTCCAGTATGGCTTCAATATCTCGCTGTTAGGCAAACCATTGGGGTTTGTAGGCTCAGCCAACCATACTCTCGCCATCCCTCCCGGAACGTCGAAAGGACCACTCTTCTGGATCCCAAGATAGGCACCATTCCTGTTCTCGGGTACCGCACGCGCCAATGTTAGATTTAGTCCAGTGGTCAAATCCGGGTTGATTGAATCGACCTCCTGGCCGTTGAGATAGGCTGCCTGCCCACTGTCACCAAAACAAACGAGCGATACGTCGACTGCCGCGCCATCGATGGTCCATTTCTCTTCGCTCCACGCCTCGAAAATCCGCGAGTCATTTAGAATGCGCTTCATGACTGGAAGGTTCGTATTCTTTCGGATGGAGTTCGTGGCAACCAAGCCCGCTCGCTCACAGCGCCCTTCGGAAATTTTCTCTCTCGCCTTCTCAAACCAGTAACAGGCAAGGTCGGTGAAACCGGGCAATCGCCCTTCAAATGCAGCCCGAATTTCTTCCGTCTCTTTCACGCCCAGCAGACGCTTCATAAGCTTTGCGCCTAGGAAAGGTGGATTGCCGACAATTGCATTTGCATCCGGCCATTGTGTTTCCGCCCCATCGGGTGCCAAGATCGCATCTCTGCACTCGATGTTCCCAAGGCTGCGAAGGATCGGGTTTTTGGCGGCCTCAAACCCATTGCGGCGCATCCACTGGATTTCTCCAATCCAGACCGAGACTCGTGCTAGTTCTGCAGCGTAGGGATTGATTTCAATTCCCATGACGTTTTCCGGCCCGCTTGAGGGAAAGCGTGCAGCAAGCGCCGGTGAGAGCGCTTCGGCCTCAAGGTTCGTGCGATGCTCGATATCCTTGAGCGCCAGCAAAGAGAGATAGAGAAAATTGCCCGATCCGCAGGCGGGATCAAGGACGCGGAAATTTCGGAGCCGTTCGTGCCACTCAGCCTGATGGCGCTTGGCCTCGGTCTCTGCCCGCGTCCTCGCGCCGCCAGTGGCTTTTTCGGCCTTGGCCAACGCTTCCTCGATCTTTGCCCGAACCACATCCCATTCCGCCATTAGCGGGCGAATGATGACCGGCTCGACAATCTGCATGATCTTGTCGCGATCGGTGTAATGCGCACCCAACTGGCTGCGCTTGTCAGGGTCCAGCCCACGCTCAAACAACGTGCCGAGGATTGACGGATCAATCTCCGACCAGTCCAGAGCGGCGGCGGCAATCAGGTTGTCGATATCGGCGCGTTCGAGGGGCAAGGCGCTGTCTTCATCGAATAGGCCCCCATTGAACCATTCGACTCTAGTGAAGCCGACCAGTCCGCCGGTCTTCATTGCCCCGAACAGGATGGCTGCGTTGGTTGCGAAGCTATCCGGCTTCCCGACGCTGGCCTTGAGCATGGCAGTGAACATGTGGTCGGGCAGCAGGCCAACGTCCTCGGCGAACATGCAGAAGACGAGCCGATTGACAAAGTGGGCGACGGCATGGGCCTCATGCCCGCGCGCGCGCAGACGTTGGGCAAGCTGGGAGAATTCCTCTGCCGCCTCTTCGGTCAGCATCTGGCGCGTCTTTGCTGGCTTCAGCCGTTCAGGATCGAGGAAGCAATTGCGCAGGAGATCGCGGGTGGCGCCATCGAGCAGATCATCCAGCGCGAATTCGTGGACCTCCTGCACCGTGTTCGTCCAGTTGGTGTGGATGCGGAAGCGGTCCATGTCACTGACGATCAGCAGCGGCGGATTGTCGAGCGCGATGGCATATTGCTGCAATTGGGCGAATGCGCGGTCGAGGTCCTTCTTCTTGCCCTTGTATTCCCAGGCGAAGCATTCCTTGCGCCAGACATCTGCCCAGCCCTCGCCCCCGCCGGTTTTGGAAGCGCCCTTTTCAAAGGTGAACCATTCGCCCTTGGGGTCGGCGGTGATCGGGTCTTCGATGTCGAGCAGGCGGCAAATGTCGTTAAAGTGCGACTGGGAAGCCGTACGCTCTTTCAGGTCAACGGCGCGCCATTTCTGGATAAATTCTGCAGGGGTCATGGGTAGTGGTTACTCCGCAGCCTCTAGCTCTTCTTCCGCGTAGTAATCCTCTTCGTCATGGTCGGATGGAACCTCGGCCTCTTTCAAAGCCTCCTTGCCCATCGCGTTTTCGATGATGGTCAACAGCCTCTGGCGCCGATCATCCATGAACCCCTCGAAGTCGTCGGCATGCAGATAGCTTTCCTCGATCTCGTGGCTCTGGAGGATCGCGGTCAGGCGATCGGGGGCAATCGCCGGATTGTTGTCATTACCCTTGGTCAACCTGCCCAGATAGGAGGAAGGGGCAACACCGCCGAGCATCCTGTTGGTGCCAGACGCAATCGGCGTCTTGTTGACGATGCTGTTGTAGATCTCCGGCCCAATCCCGACACTCTTGCACCACGCTTGCGGGAAGATGTGATGGATGTCGACATTCTCATCGAAGAACACAGCCTGGTCATAGGGCTGGCCTGACTTGAAGTCCTCCGCCCCGCATTTCATCAGCAGAGCATGAACACCCTTGTAGGCTGCCGAAAGCCTTGAGCGAAGGGTCCGCAACCTGCGCTCCTCAAAGCTGGCTCGCTGAACAGTCTGAGGCTCTGCGCCGCCCGACAGCCAAGGCTTGAAGTCGCGAATGTCGAGCGCGAAGCGGCTTTCAACCGCCGAACCATACAGCTCCCCAAACACTCCGGACCAGTACCAGCGGGCCAGCTTCTGCCGGACTGCGTCGTTTTCCCAGGCATTCCCAAGCTCTGCCAAAATCGCCGCAAGCGGGACAAGTTGGGTCTGATAGGGAAGATCCCGCGCCTTGAAGATCTTCAGCGAATGGAGAAACTTGGCTGCCGCGATGTAACCCGCTTCAACCTTCGGCGCGAACTTCTGGTATGCCGACAATGGAACCTGGAGCAGGCTGTTGCGCGTTGCGCTGATTGCCGGCGGCTCCTTGCCCGCTGCGGCCGCCGCTTCCCGTACCTCCTTGGTATATAGCAACGAGATCGCCTGCAGAAATTCGACGGGTTCGATCTTGTCTAGCACTGGTTGGCTTGAGACCAGTCGCTTACGGCGTTCCTTCCAATCGTCGCGCAGGTGGAATTCATCTGCCGCATACATCGCGGTCACAAGCTCGAATGCGTCGAGCGGCTTTCCGCCTGTGTTCACCTTTTCGAAAACGAGGCAGACAGCTGCCCTGCTCGTGTCCTTGCCCAGTTTGATAACCGGCACCTGATACTGGGTAAAATTGTTGACGACCTCCTGCATGAAGTCGTTGACCAGTTTGAGATGCTCCGCGCGCTGGGCGAGATCCTTGTAGATCCAAGCTGTTGCGGCCTGATTCCAAATATGCGCCTCAAACATTCGGTCGATCGGGAAATGCAGGTGTTCGAACTCGTTCTCCTCGGTTGAAAGATCGAGCTTGATGTCCCGGCCAAAGTTCTCGCGGATGATCCGGTCTTCGGGGACCGGCACAATGGCTTCGCTGCGCGGGACATCGGGATCGAGCGCTGCGCGAATATCGAAGTAGAAATGCAGCTTGATCGGTCGCTTCTTCACAGTCTGAGTTGAGACTGGAACGGTTGTGTAAGTCGACTGGTAGAGCGAGGTCATGCGCTGCTGGCCATCAAGCAGGTAAGCCTCGATATCCTTGGAGGGAGAGGGCGCGCCCTCAACGGGGCGAACCGCAAACGACACTTCGCCAGTCGCATCCAAGGTCATAAGCGCACCCACTGGGAAGCCCTCAGAAATCGAAGCCAAAAGGTCGGTGATGCGATCTTGGTCCCAAACCCATCCACGCTGAAAATCTGGCAGCTGAAGCTTGCCCTCATGGCATTCGCGCATGAGGTCGCTGAGCTTGTATGGATTGGTCTGAAATGACGTCGTCAAGATTGCCCCCTGCCAACCGATTGGCGATGAATTGACTTTATAGAGAATTATTTAGCAAGAACGTAATGGACGAAATCTGTCTCGATCACTCCGTTTGGTCTATTGAAACGTCATTCTTGCACCACCGATCTGCACCCTCATGTCTCTAAGAGCTTCAAGGCAACGATGCTGGCACGAGCCGATAATGCCTCTGCGACCGGCGCGACCATTTCCTCAGCCGGATTGCCGGGCACCTGAACACCCTTCTCAATCTCCGCCCTCACCGCTTCAGTAAGGTCAGCCAACCGGCGACGGATGAAAGGCGCACCCAGCCCGGCCTCTTCCGCGAAGCGCGCGACGTTCCCGATGTCGAATTCCTCCACGGTCGCGGCGCGGCCAAATCGCATCGCGAGCTTTGGCGAGAGTTGCTTCCACATGTGTGTGGCGACGACATCGTAAAGCGGGGCAAGCGCCACTTCGCCGTTCTCAAGTCTTAGCAGGCTGTAATTCTTCGCGTGAGCGTCGGCGTTGCCGATGATGAGGTTGAAGATTGCCGCGTCGGCAAGTTTCAGCACTTCGCGTGCGGGTCGAGTGGCAGCGCTACGCAACAGCGCAAAGCCGTCCCGAAAGGTCGGTCCACCCTCTGCCGCGTATTTTCGGTTCGAGGGTACGCCAAGTGCTTGGGCGAAGTCTTCCTGGTGCAGTCGGTGTGTTTTTCCTTCAACCGAGATGCGATCATAGCGTTCAACCAGCAGGAACGGTTTCCCCGCAGCAGTGCGCCACTCTGCATGGGCTGCATCGATACCCACGGCGCGTGCCAAAGCGAGGCAGAAGGCCTCATTCGCAGCCAGGTAGGGAAAGCGGTCCGGTTCGGGCTTTATTAAATGGGTAGAGGGTTCGCCCGGACGAGGGATCGCGATGCCTCCTTCTGCGGTGAGCACCACGGGCAGTTTACTCTGAGCCCCTGCAAGGCTCAGCCTTGCGCCGCCCTCGCCTGCCAGCATGGGCACGGAAGGCAAACGGTTGAATAGTTCCGCTAGCTCGCCCTCTAGGAGTGGTTCTGGAGCGGTCGTGGAGTAGGCTTGGAACAGCTCTTCCCCCTCGGGCAGGAAGGCCAGAGTACCCGCAACATCTCCGCCCAAGGCCTCGAGCAGACGAAATGGATTGTCAGGCGAAACCCCAAGTGCCCGGGCGATAGCGGTGCGCTGACCTTCTTCGGGAAGCAGACCGCCAAAGACCGCCTTGCAGGCATGGTCCCCAAATGGCCCTTCCTGCTTAGGCATTGCGTGGGAAAGTGCCGGTGCCTTGTCGTCAGCGAGCCATTCCGGCAAATAGACGAAGTGCATCGCACCACCCTTGTCGATGGACAGTTCGCCCGCCTGACGCTCGCCCCACCAGACAACCAGCGTGTCCAAGACCGGCAGCATCACTCCACCTCGTCCTTCTTAGGCTCATCCATTCGACCGGCGGTCACGATTCCGTCGGGCCGCTTGATCTGTAGTTCGCATCCAAGGGCCGCGAGCACATCAAGCACCTTGCCCATTTGGACGGTGGGCTTTCCTCGCTCCAGCTCGACCAAAAAGCGCAGGCCCACCCCGCTTGCGGCGGCCAGCTCGTCCTGGCGTAGTCCAAGCTCCTTGCGTTCATCGCGAATGATCTTGCCGATAGTGGCAACATCGAGCATGTACGTTACCTTTCCCGAGCGGGAAATCTATGCCAATTTCCGGTCAATTGCAAGGGAATTTTCCCGAACGGGATATTTCGTCTTTGGAGAGACGTTTTGATAGGGTAGTTTTCCCGTGCGGGTAATATTCTGCTTCTCCAAAATTTCGTGATTCTGAGCCCCCGAATTGCTCAAAGCCAGATCTGAAAATTGCAGTTCAGGAAGGCGGGGTAGCAATTGTGGTAGCGAGCCCTCGAAGCGCTTCACATTTCCGTTAAACCACAAGTGATTGCATCAACCCACTTGCCACCTCCGTCTCCGCCACCGGCCGCAACTCCGCGGACCATCGGACACTTTACCTCGCTGGCGCATTGGGCAGGCATGAAGCTCGACATCGAAACCCACCTCAAGGTCCGACTCGACCGACCGACCGACATCCTGTTGCAGATCGAGGCCGCCGACATCCCCGAACAACAGGTGGTCGAGTGTTCGCTCGACCACAGCGCGGGCGAGCATTTCGCGCGGGTCCCGGCACAGGACATGATCGGCGAACGGATCTGGCTGCGGGCCGAAGGCGAGGTCGCGATCGACTATACGGCGACGATCGAGCCGCGGCGCGATCTCTCGCCGGTGCCCTCGCTCGAAGCGCTGCCGGCCCACAGGCTGCCGGGCGAGGTCGTGCCCTACCTGTTCGACAGCCGCTATTGCCAGGCCGACCGGTTCCAGGCCTTCGTTGATGCCGAATTCGGGGGGACCTCGGGTGGCAAGCGAATGGAGGCGATCTGCGACTGGCTCTCGCGCAAGTTCGCCTACGTCCCGGGTGCGAGCGGGCCCCACACCACCGCGCTCGACAGCTTCGTCGAGCGGCGCGGCGTGTGTCGCGACTATGCCCATGTGACGATCGCGATGGCGCGCGCCTCGCTGATCCCGGCGCGCTATGTCAGCCTCTACGGCCCCGAGGTCGATCCGCAGGACTTCCACGCCGTGGCCGAGGTCTTCCTCGCCAGCGACGACGGCGAAGGGGGCGAATGGCAGCCGGTCGACGCGACGGGCATGGTCGAAGCGGCGGACATGGTGAAGATCGGCGTCGGCCGCGATGCCGCGGATGTCAGTTTCCTCACCAGTTTCGGGCAGTTGCAGCTGGTCGACAAGTCGGTTTCGGTTGCCCGCGCCTGAGCCTGCGCGGCGTTAACCAAGGCCTGCCGCCGTCGCATTGCGGGACGCGTCATGCGAAACCGCTCCAAATTTACCATCGTTCCGGCTACAAGGTGGGCGAATGGCGACGCTTTCTCCTCTCCAGCGCCTCGGCGCATTCGGCGGCCTCGTGTTGGCGCTCGGCATTTCGGCCGGGGGCGCACTGCTCGTCGGTGCGGGCGAGGATGCAACGGGGCAGGACATTGCCTACGAGGATACGCTGGGCGAGGAAAAGGTTGCCACCCCGGTGGTGCAGGAGGTCCAAGCGACGCCCGAACCGGTCGCGCCCGATCCGTTCGTGATCAAGCGGGTGCTGCCGATCTCCGGCCCGATCAAGTACGGCGAATGGCACTGGGACGATGAGGGCGTTCCCGACGGTCCGCTGGTGATCACGGTCGACAAGCAGGCGCGCGTGATCTCGGTGTTCCGCGACGGTTACGAGATCGGCGCGGCGGCCGTGCTGCTCGGCACCGACGAGCATCCGACCCCGGTCGGCGTGTTCCCGATCCTGCAGAAGAACAAGGATCACGTCTCGAATCTCTACGATGCCGAGATGCCGTACATGATGCGCCTCACCTGGGACGGGGTGGCGATCCACGGCAGCCTGGTCGAGAACGGCTATGCCAGCCACGGCTGCGTCGGGACGCCCGAGGAATTCGCGGCCAAGCTGTTCGCCATCGCCAAGCTGGGCGACAAGGTCGTCGTCACCGACGGCAAGCGGATCGGCGTCGGCGACCCGCTGATCTGACCTAGCCGCGCCGTTCGGGGGCCTTTCCGAACCGCCACACGCCCTTCCCCGGTCGCGCGACCACACCCGCGAGCGTCGCGACCTTCCCCGCCGCCAGGGCATCGCAAAGCCGCGCAATCTCGGAGCCCCGCGGTGCACCCTCGCCAATTTGCCCGAGCAGTCGCGCAACGACCCTCAGCGCGAGTGCGCGTGGCAGGTCGGCGGGCAATGCCAGTCGCTCGCCGACCGCCCTGACGGTCTCGGCCATGATACGGTCCGCCATCCAGTCGAGCGCAGTATCGGCATCGGCCAGGTGCGCCGCACTCGCCGCGATCGCCACCGGGTCGAGCCAATCGGCCTCGATCAGCGCCGTCCGAATTCTCGCGCGATCGTAGCGCGGGTCACGGTTGGAGGGATCGTCGACCGGCATCCAGCCGCGTGCCTCGACCAGTTCGGCCAGTTCCGCCCGCCGCCAGTCGAGCAGCGGGCGGATCACCTCCAGCGCGGAGATTCGGGCGCGCTTCCGGATTCCTGCGAGACCCGCCACGCCCGAGCCGCGATTGAGGCGCATCAGGAACGTTTCGACCTGGTCGTCTGCATGATGGGCGGTGGCGACGTGCGAGACGCCTTGGCGAGCCGCCCAACCCGCGAGCGCCTCGTAGCGCGCCTCGCGGGCGCGTTCCGAAACATTGCCCTCGCCGATCTCGATCACGAGCGTATCGTGCGGAACGCCAAGCTCGCCGCAATATTGTGCAACGAGCCCGGCTTCGGCAGCGCTTTCTGCACGTAAACCGTGATCGACCGTCGCCGCGCACACTGCTCCCGGAAAGGACTCCGCCGCGAGCAACAGGAGCGCGAGGCTATCGGGTCCGCCCGAGACGGCGACGCCCAGCCGCCCCGGCGCGCCGTCGGTCAGCGCGCGGATGCTGTCCTGGAACCGGATCCGTAGCGAGGCGGGAAGGCTATCAATGGGCGGGTCTTCCTCAGCTGCAATTCACCCGCTCGCGCGTGGTGTTGTAGAGCGTTTCGAGCCGCCCGACGGCCTCCGCGGCGAATTCGCGAGAGAACACGCCGAGCGCGGTGCAGGCGCGCTCGGTCTCGTTGCGGCGGATCATCGCGATCGCGAGGTAGAGCACGCTGTCGGCGGCGCGGCGCCCGGTCTTGTCCGAAGTGTAGTTCTCGACGAACCACGCGGCGGCCTGCTCGGGATCGCCATCGTCGAGATAAGCGCGGCCGATCAGGTTGCGGCCGAAGCTGATCAGCGGGTGGTTCGGATAATCGCGCACGAAGATCTTCAGCTGCTGGCGTGCTTCGGGATAGAAACCCGCATCCCACAGGCGAAAACCGTAGGTGTATTCATCATCGCCCGGATCGTCCGACTGCGGCTTGACGATCGCCGCGACCGCCGCGACGCGCTCGGCGGACGGTTCTTCGCGTTGCTCGGGCACGGCTACGGCGGTGGTGGTTTCGGGAGCGACGGTTACTTCGGCTGTCTCGGCGACCGCCTCGGCCTCCGCCGCGCTTTCGAGCGTCGTCAGCCGCGTATCGAGCCCGCGCAGGTCGTTGCGGTTTTCCTCAGCCAGCGAGGTCAGGCGGGCGAGCTCGGTCTCGAGCGCTTCGAGCCGAGCAAGGATATCGGTCACCGCGCCGGTCGCCGGCGTACCCGCCTGCGAGCCGCCCTGCGACGACGTGCCGCGATCGACCTGCGGTTCGAAGAAACGGCCGTCGCCGCCGGGAAAGACGACGCGCTGCAACGCGCGGACCTGCGCTTCGAGCGCGCGGATGCGCACTTCGGCATCGTCCTGGGCCTGCGCCGGCACGGAAGCGACGGCGAGGCCCAGCGCGAGCGCGGCGCCGATCGAGGTTTTGAAATCGGTTACGGAAAAGCGAAGCATGGTCGATCCCTGACTGTCCTGACCGTGACTGGCCGGATGATACGCGCAACATGGCCCCGTCCGGACCAACACGCGATGAACGAATTGATAACCAAACGGCGGGGCCGCTGTCGAGCGGAGATCAGCCTTCAGTGGTGGATGTCGCCGCCGGATCGGGTGCGTTTTCAACCGGCTGCCCGAAGCGCTGGCCCAGCGCGACGGCCGAGACCGGCACGTCCTTCATCGTCACCTGTTCGGCCGAGAGCCGCGGCAATTCGCGTCCGCCCACGCTGATACCGAGCGCTTCGGGCCGCCCCGTCCAGAGCAGCGGGCGCTCGACCTCGCTGGGCACGGTGTAGCTTTCGCCCTTGGCCATGATCTTCTGCATCAATTGGCGGCCGTTGCTGTCGTAGAACTTGACCCACACTTCGTCGGCGAGCGAGGTGAACACGACCTCGTCGTCCTGCGAAATCGGACCGGCCGGCCCGTCGGCCTCCTCCTCGACGCCGGCTTGCTGGGTGGCCTCACCCTGCTCGGCGGGATCGTCGCTGCGCAAAGGCGGGAATTCGGCGCCGGGCGCAAAATAGCTGCGCCAGAAGGTCAGCGCGCCCGCAACCATCAGCACGAGCCCGGCGATCGCGGCAATCCATGCAATCTTAGGGCTGGCGACCCGCGCCGGATCGCCCGGTTCGAACTTGTCGGGCTGGCCGACCCGATCATAGGCAGCGGCACCGTCGAGTTCGACCCGCACCTGCTCGGCGATCTCCTCGCCGTCGAGCCCGACCGCGCGGGCGAAGGTACGCGAGAAGCCGATCGCATAAGTGCGCGAAGGGAGCGCGTCATAGTCGCCATCCTCGAGCGCTTCGAGCGAGCGCTGCGGGATCTTGGTCTTATTCGCGATCTCGTTGCGCGAGAGCCCGCGCTCCTTGCGCGCCGCCGCGAGCCGTTCGTGCGCACGCAGTTGCGCGTCCGCTTCCGCGGCTACGTTTTCATCTTCCACGTCATTTTCTTCCGGATGCACCGGAGCCGATTGCGCCGTCATCAATCCCCGCCCAAACTTTCCGTCTGGGCCCAAGAGTGCCCGCGGAAGGCTAAGAGTCAATGAACGAATCGCCGCGAAGCGCCGAGCCGAGCCGAATCACCGATGGTTCGTCCGCTGCGCGAGGCTGCGCTGCCTAATCCACCTCGATTTCATGCGCCTTGGCCCATTCGGACAGCGCCTCGCGCATGTTCGGCGGCGGATTGACGAGCCACTCGTTCATCGCCGATTCGATGGCCGGGATATCGATCCGCCGGACCAGTTCCTTGATCGGTCCGACTGCCGCCGGGGTGATCGAGAGGCGTCGATAGCCGAGCCCGATGAGGGCCAGCGCCTCGAGCCGCCGACCGCCCATCTCGCCGCACACGCCGATGTCGACCTGCCGCCCGACCGTCGCCTGGTGGACCCGCTTGAGGAAACGCAGGATCGCCGGGCTCAGCCAGTCGTACCGTTCGGCGAGGCGCGGATGCGCGCGGTCGGCCGCGAACAGGAACTGGGTCAGATCGTTGGTCCCGACCGAAATGAAGGACAGCCGCGGCAGCAGGTCGTCGAGGCATTCGGCGAGCGCCGGTACTTCGAGCATGCACCCGTAGCGAACTTCCTCGGGCACGCGCTTGCGCTGTTCGCGCAGCCATTTGAGCTGGCTTTCGAAGATCGCACGCGCAGCGTCGAATTCCCACGGCTCGGACACCATCGGGAACATCACGTTGAGCGTACGCCCCGCCGCGGCCTCCAGGAGCGCGCGCGACTGCGCCTTCATCAGGCCTTCGCGATCGAGCGCGATGCGCAGCGCGCGCCAGCCCATCGCGGGATTTTCCTCCGCCTCGATATCGTCCGCCTGGAGATAGGGCAGCGCCTTGTCGCCGCCGATATCGACGGTGCGGAACACCACCGGCTTGTTTCCGGCGGCATCGAGCACGTCGCGATAGAGGCGCGTCTGGCGCTCGCGCTGCGGCAGGGTCGAGGAAACGAGGAACTGGAACTCGGTCCGGAACAGGCCGATGCCGTCCGCGCCGGTCAGCGCGAGCGTCGGCATGTCGTCGCGCAGCCCGGCATTCATCATCACCATGATCCGCGTGCCGTCGCGGGTGAATGGCTCGACGTCGCGCAATTCGGCATAGGCAGCCTGGCGCTTCTTGTTCTGGGTGAAACGCGCCTCGAACGCATCGACCACGCTTTGCGCGGGCCGCACGAAGGCGGTTGCGCTGTCGGCATCGAGCAGGATCGGGTCGCCTTCGCGGACATGCCCGCGCAGATTGCGGATCCGCCCGAGCACCGGCACGCCCATCGCGCGCGCCACGATCACGACATGCGCTGTGAGCGAGCCTTCCTCGAGCACCACGCCCTTCAGGCGGCGCTTGTCGTATTCGAGCAGTTCCGCCGGACCGAGATTGCGCGCAATCAGGATCGCATCCTCGCGCAGCCCCCGGCTCGCCGCGGTACCGAGCTGGCCCGAGACGATCCGCAACAACCGGTTCGCGAGATCCTCGAGATCGTGCATCCGGTCGGCGAGCAGCGGGTCGTCGATCTGGCGCATGCGCATGCGGGTGCGCTGCTGGACGCGTTCGATCGCGGCCTCGGCGGTCAGCCCGCTGTCGATCGCTTCGTTGATCCGCCGCGACCAGCCTTCGTCATAGGCGAACATCTTGTAGGTCGCGAGGACCTCCTCGTGCTCGCCGCCGACGCCGAACTCCGCCTGGTTCGCCATGTTGTCGATCTGCTCGCGCATCTTGTCGAAGGCGAGATAGACCCGCTGGCGTTCGGCCTCGGTATCCTCGGCCACCGTGTGCTCGATCGTGATCCGCGGCTGGTGGAACACCGCACTGCCTGCGGCGAGGCCGCGCACCAAAGTCTGCCCGTGGAGCTGGCACGGTTCGGTCAATTGCTCGTTCGCGCCCGATACGGCTTCATTGTCGACCAGTCCGGCATTGTCGATCAGTTCGGCGAGCACCATCGCGACGGTCTGCAGCGCCTCGATCTCGACATCGTCGTAGCGGCGCGGATCGGCATGCTGGACCGAGAGCACGCCCACCGCCCGTTCGCGCCGTACGATGGGCACGCCGGCAAAGGAGTGGAACTTGTCCTCGCCCGTTTCGGGGCGGTAGCTGAAGTCGGGATGCGACGCCGCCTCGGCGAGGTTGAGCGTCTCGATATTGATCGCGATCGTGCCGACTAGGCCCTCGCCCGTTCCGAGCCGGGTGACGTGGACGGCGGACTGGTCGAGGCCCCTGGTGGCGAACAATTCGAGTTCGCCCTCGCGCAGGAGGTAGATCGAGCAGACCTCGCTATCGAGCTCCTCGCCGATCACCTCGACGACGGTGTTCAGTTTCGATTGCGCGCTGTCGCGCGAAGCCATCACCTCGTGAAGGCGGGTGAGGATCGTGCGGGCGGCGGCAGCGGCTTTGGGCATGCGCCGACCCTTAGCGCAGGGTGAGCCGCTAGGGAAAGCGGCTCACGCCAAAATGCGGATCAGTGCTCGGTCAGCTCGTCCTTGAGCGCGAGCTTCTGTCGCTTGAGATCGTGAATGCGCACTTCATCGGGCATGGGGCGGCCCTGTTCCTCGCGCAACTGGGCGTCGACCCGTGCGTGCTTGGCCTGCAATGCGGATGCGTGCGATGCTACCATGGATTTGCTCCTCGTATGGTTCGACGGTGCCAGCGGCACCGCCCGGTTGAAGCCGGACCCGAGGAAGCGACTCGCCGCCCTCGGGCGACCGACAGATTGTCATGCAAGCAGATTAAACATATCTTGCAAGCGGCATGACGAAATGCGCGGGCCGGACGGCGCGCGAGATGCGACAAAAGGAGCGTGCGGGCGGAGATGGACGAGGATGAATTGCGCCGCCGCCTCGAGCAATTGCGCATCGAGCATCGCGATCTCGATGCGGCGATCGACGCGTTGGCGCTGTCCGACACGCCCGACCAGCTGCGCATCATGCGGCTGAAAAAGCGCAAGCTTTCGCTGAAGGACCAGATGGCGGCGATCGCGGACGAGCTGCTTCCCGACATCATCGCCTGAGCGTTCGCGGTTCCGTCCCATCGGGGGACAGGCCTTCAACGACAGGCCCGTTAACCATTTGTATACCTTGCCAGCTTTGCCGATTTCCCGATACCAAACCGGCCATGCAGGACACCGCATCCGTCAGACCGCAACTTGTCGAGTCGCTCTATGTCGAGGCCCTCGCGCTGTCCGACGAGGTGCGCGCGGTGTTCGACCTTTCCGCGCTCGAGGCCTCCGACGAGAAGTCCTACGATCCGTTCCGCGTCGCGCTGTCGTGCGAAGCGCTGCGCGCGACCACGCGGATGATGCACGCCGTCGCCTGGCTGCTCAACCAGCGCGCCTATATGCGCGGCGAACTTTCCGCGCTGCAAATGCATCGGCTGGGCAAGCTTACGCGTCTTACCGGCCGCGATCCGGAGCGGATCGCGCAATTGCCGCTGCACCTGCGCGAAATGATCGAGGCGACCGAGACCTTCTACCGCCACCTGCAGCGTTTCGAGGAACAGTGGAGCGAGAGCGACGCGATGGTCGCCGCACCCGTAACCGCGATGCAGGAACGGCTGGCGGAGGTTTTCGCGGTCGCTTCCTAGACCGCGAGCAGCGCCTTTTCCCAGGCCGCGATCCGCGCACTTCGGGCTTCATCATCCATCGCCGGGTCGAACCGGCTGCGCTGTCCCGCCATCGCCTCCGCCGCATCTTCGAGGCTGGCGTACCAGCCACAGCCGTGCGCGGCGAGCATCGCGGCTCCCAGCGCGGTCGTTTCGAGCATGGCCGGCCGTTCGACCGGGAGGTCGAGCATGTCGGCAAGGTCCTGCGCGATCCAGTCATTGGCTGCCATCCCGCCATCGATCCGCAGGGTTTCCCATCGCGTCCCGTCGGCGGCGAAGGCGGTCGCCAGGTCGCGGGTCTGCAGCGCCATCGATTCGAGCGCGGCGCGCACGATCTGCGGCCGCCCGCTCGCGAAGCTCAGGCCGGAGACCACGCCGCGCGCCTCGGGCTTCCAGTGCGGCGCGCCCAGCCCCGACAGCGCCGGGACGACCACCACGCCGCCGCTGTCCGCCACCGACCTTGCCAGCACTTCCGTCTCGGCGGAGGATTCGATCAGGCCGAGCGTATCGCGGAGCCATTTGACGAGGCTGCCGGCAACGAACACCGACCCTTCGAGCGCGTAGTGCCGTTCGCCGTCCAGCTGGTAGAGCACGGTGCCGAGCAGGCGATGTCCCGAGCTTGGCGGCGTGGTGCCCTGGTTGGTCAGCACGAAGGCGCCGGTGCCGTAGGTCGCCTTGGTCTCGCCGGGTGACAGGCAGGCCTGGCCGATCGTCGCCGCCTGCTGGTCGCCAGCCAGCCCGCAGATCGGCAGTCCGGCGAAGGCGGAATCGCCATCGGCGACGGCCAGCGTACCCGCATTGTCGACGATCTCCGCCAATGCACCCGCGGGCACCCCGAACAATTCGCAAAGGTCCGCGTCCCACCCCTCGCCGTCGAGCGCCATCAGCAAGGTCCGGCTGGCATTGCTGGCATCGGTGACATGGGCGCGCGAAAGCTTGAAGACGAGCCAGCTCTCGATCGTTCCGAAGGCCAGGTTTCCGCTTTTCGCGGCCTCGCCAACCGCGGGCTCGTGATCGAGCATCCAGCGCATCTTGGTGGCGGAAAAATAGGGATCGAGCAGCAATCCCGTCTTGGCCGTGACGCCCGCTTCCTCGCCGCGACCCTTGAGCTCGGCGCAGAAAGCGGCGGTCCGGCGGTCCTGCCACACGATCGCGCGCGCCAGCGGTTCGCCGCTGCCTCGATCCCACGCGACGACCGTCTCGCGCTGGTTGGAGATCCCGAGCGCCGCGACGTTCTGCCGGCCGCCCGCCGCCGCGATCGCCGCGCGCAGGCAGGCGAGCGTTTCGTCCCAGATTTCCGCCGCATCGTGTTCGACCCAACCGGGCTGCGGGTAATGCTGGGTGAATTCGCGCTGGGTGGTGTGGTGCAAGGCGCCCGCCCGGTCGAACAGCATCGCGCGGGTCGAGGTCGTACCGGCATCGAGGACGAGGATGAACTGGCTCATGCGGGCGTTCTATCCGCTCGCCGCGAGCGAAGTCGAGAGCGGTCGTCCCACTTGTGTCGGCCGCTGCGCGTTGCATCGCCGCGGGACAAGCGCCACATGGGACTGCATGGTAGACATTCCGCCGAAACCCTGGCCCACGGGCACATCCGAACAGCTCGAACCGCTGGTCCGGCGCGTGCTCGCGCCCAATCCCTCGCCCTATACCTATACCGGGACGCAGACCTACCTCGTCGGGGCAGGCAAGGATCTGGCCGTGATCGATCCGGGTCCGGACGAGGAGGCGCACCTCGCCGCGCTGGTCGATGCGATCGGTGAGCGAAATGTGGTTGCGATCATGTGCACCCATACCCACCGCGACCACTCGCCCGCCTCGATCCCGTTGAAGGCGCGCACCGGGGCGCCGATCATCGGCTGCGCGCCGCTGGCGCTCGACAGCGACGGCCCGCGCGCCGATGCGCCGTTCGATGCCAGCTATGTGCCCGACAGGGTGCTGACAGACGGCGAAAGGGTCAGCGGAGACGGCTGGACCCTGACCGCCCTCGCCACGCCGGGCCACACCTCGAACCACCTGTGTTTCGCACTTGAGGAGAGCGACGCGCTGTTCACCGGCGACCATGTCATGGGCTGGTCGACCAGCGTCGTGGTGCCGCCCGATGGCGACATGCGCGATTACATGCAGAGCCTCGACACGCTCTATCGTCGCGAGGACAGGATCTATTACCCAGCCCACGGCCCCGCGGTCGAAAGGCCCCGGCAGTTGGTGCGCGGCATGATCGGACATCGCCGCCAGCGCGAGCGGCAGATCCTCAAACTGCTCGACCGCGAACCCCACGAAATCGCCGACATGGTTCCGCAAATGTACAAGGGGCTCGATCCGCGCCTCGTCGGCGCCGCGGGCAAATCGGTCGAGGCGCACCTGATCGATCTGGAACGCCGCGGCGAAGTCGCACGTTCGGACGATGTATGGCGAACGATGTAACCGAAAAACCGACGACCGAAGGGCTCGAGCCCCGCGTCGAACGAGACAAGCCGCTGGCCCGCGTGCAGGCATTGCCGTGGCTGCTGTTGATCCTTGCGCTGGCCGCGGTCGCCTGGCTGACCTGGCGCGCCTTCTTCTACGACGAGCGCGCCGATCCGGTCGGCAGCGCAATGCTCGCTTTCGAGAAACAGAATTCGCTGACGGTGTTTTCATCGCGGTTCGAGGTGGTCGCCGAAAGCGAGGATTCGCGCGGCGTTCTCAATCTCGACCTGCTCAATTCGCGCCAATTGGCGGTCATCCCCGCGCAGGTCGAATATCGCGTCGATCTCGGCTCGATGGATCGCGATCGCTTCGTCTGGAACGAGGACGCCGAGACGCTGACCGTGACCCTGCCGCCGCTGCGCGTCTCGCGCCCCAATCTCGACGAGGCGGCGGCGCGGACCTTCACCGAAGGCGCGTGGGTCACCCGCGACGCGAGCGAGGACCTCGCGCGCAACAATTCGCGCCAGGCCGAGCGCAAGGCCTCGACCTTCGCGCGCAATCCGGAAATCCTCGCTCTCGCCCGCAATGCGGCCAAGCAGGCGGTGCGCCAGAACCTCGCCATTCCGATGCAGGTCGCGGGCTATGGCGATGTCACCGTCGATGTGCGGTTCGACGGCGATTCGCCTTCCGATTGACCTTCCGCCGGGCGCGGCATAAATTCGTACGCCGAGGGTCGCTGGAATCTCTGGGGGGAGTTTCAGCCCATGGCAACAGCCGCCGCCGGCCAGCCCGCGAACACCGCGGGCTCGACGCGTTTCTTCGTCATCATGGCCTTCGTCATGTCCGCGATCATCGTCGCGGGGTTCTCGGTCAATCTCGCGATGGGGCGCTCGAGTTTCGCCGTGCCGTGGCAATATCATGTCCATGGCGTGATCTTCATGGGCTGGATCGCGCTCTTCCTCGCGCAGCACGTCACGATCGCGTCCGGCAATATGGCCTTGCATCGCCGGATCGGGCGCTTCGCGTGGTTCTGGGTGCCGACGATGGTCGCGGCGGGCATCATGATCATGCTCGTTGTCGCGCGCCGCACCGGCGGTCCGTTCTTCTTCCACGTCAGCGAATTCCTGATCAGCAATATCGCGATGCTGCTGGTCTTCGGCGGGCTCGCATGGTGGGCGCTCAAGCGCCAGCGCTACACCGGCTGGCACCGCCGGCTGATGCTGTGCGCGATGGCCATCCTCACCGGCCCGGGGCTCGGCCGGCTGCTGCCGCTCCCGCTGATGATACCCAACGCCTGGACGATCACCGTGGCGGCGACCTTCACCTTCCCCGTGATCGGGATGATCGCCGACAAGCGCCGCACCGGCCGGGTGCACCCGGCCTATTGGTGGGGCACGGGCATCTATGCCGGTGCCTTCCTCGCCTCGATGCTGCTGGCCTATTCGCCGCTCGGGCTCGCCATCACCGAGAGCGTGATCGCCGGTACGCCCGGAGCCGAACGCCCGCTCGAGGCGTTCCTGCCGCCCGGTTTCACGATGTAGCGCGCCGGGAGCCGCACGGGCCGGTAACGTTGCAAGTACCGGAGCGAGGCCTATGCTGCGCGCGCATTCCGCACGAAACCCGCCGTAATCGATCGCTTTTCCGATCGGGATCTCGCGCGCCATTCCATCATGATCGCGAGGATCCATGAGCACCGATACCACCGCCACCGACAGCACGATCGCGCCGCCGCTGATCGACCTTCCGATCCGTACCGCCTCGCGGGGGTTCTACGACGGTTTCAGTCGCGCGGTCACGATCCCGTCGAAGATCATCGTCTCCTTGCTGATCATGTGGGCGATCTTCTTTCCCGTCAGCGCCAGTGAAACGCTGAACGCCGCGAATTCGACCATCATCGCGACCTTCGCCGGCTGGTACGTGTACCTCGTCGCCTTCCTCATGCTGGTCTGCTTCGCACTCGCCCTCGTGCCGTCCGCGGGCCGCCTGAGGATCGGTGAGGCGGACGAAAAGCCCGAGTTCAACCGGTTCTCCTGGTTCGCCATGCTGTTCGGCGCGGGAATCGGGATCGGCATGCTGACCTATTCGACCGGCGAACCGCTGGCGCATTTCAGCAACAACCCCGACATCATCCGCGGTGCGATCGAGGCCCGCAGCAGCGAGGCGGTGCGCCCGGCCTATGTCTACACCTTCCTCCACTGGGGCTTCGCCGCCTGGGGCACCTACGCGCTCGTCGGGCTGGCGATCGGTTACGTATCCTATCGCCGCGGCCTGCCGCTGACGATCCGCTCGGCGCTCGCCCCCCTGTTCGGGCTGCGCCTGTCGGGGATCTGGGGCCATATCATCGATGTGGTCGCGGTGGTCGCGACGATCCTCGGCGTGGCGGTGACGATGGGCCTCGGGGTAGAGCAATTCATTGCCGGGCTTGCGCGACTGGGTCTCGGCGACTGGCTGCTCGATGGCGACGGCTCGTCTTCGGCGCTCGCCATCGTCCTCGCCCTGCTGGTGCTGGTCGGCGCCTCGACGCTCAGTGCGCTGTCGGGGGTCGGCCGCGGCATCAAATGGCTGTCGAACCTCAACATGGGCCTGTCCTTCGCCTTGCTCGCGCTGTTCCTCGTGGTCGGATCGGGGCTTTATGGCGCACAGCTTCTCGGCGTCGGCCTGTGGGATTATCTCGTCACGCTGGTCCCGAATTCGCTGACCCTGTTCGACGATACCGGAAGCGCGATCTCCGAAGCGCTGGTCCAGTGGCAGCTCGACTGGTCGGTTTTCTACTGGGCGTGGTGGATCGCCTTTGCCCCCTTCGTCGGCATGTTCATCGCGCGCATTTCACGCGGCCGCACGGTGCGCGAATACGTGCTCGGCGTGTTGCTAGTGCCCTCGCTGATGTGCTTCGTGTGGATGACGCTGGTGGGCGGGACCGCGATCGACCTCGAACTCAGCGGCGCCGCGAACGGGGCGATCCTCGATGCGCCGATGGCCGACCAGCTGTTCGCGACGCTCGCGATCCTGCTCGACCCGGCGATCGCGGCGATCGTGTCGGGTCTCGTCGTCATCCTGCTGATGACCTATCTCGTGACGTCGACCGACAGCGCGATCCTGATCGTCAACACGATCAACGGCGCTGGCGAGAGCGAAGGCCAGCGACGCCGTCACATCCTGTTCTGGGGAGCGGCGCTCGCCTTCGTCGTCGGCAGCATGCTGATCCTCGGCGGGATCGACGCGATCCGCATCACCATGATCATCGGGGCGCTGCCGTTCTCGTTCGTGGTCGCGGCGATGGCGGTCTCGATCGTCAAGGCGGTGGCGTTCGACATCGTCCGCAAGCGGCACGGCGTCCCCACTACCGCAGAGGCCTGCGCCGAGGCGGCCGAGGCTTCCTGACGCCCCCCGGACGGAACCCTCTCGCATCGCGGCTCGTTCGATCTATAGAGGCGTCAGAACCGCGCCAGACGGGACCAGAATTATGACTGCTCAAGACACCAAGCTGCCGACCGGCGAAGACCTCGTCGCCGAGATCGATCGCCTCCGCAAGGAGCGCAACGCGATCATCCTCGGGCATTATTACCAGAGGCCCGAGATCCAGGATCTCGCCGATTTCGTCGGCGATTCGCTCCAGCTGTCGCAGATGGCAGCGGAGACCGATGCCGACGTGATCGCGTTCTGCGGGGTCAAGTTCATGGCCGACACCGCCAAGATCCTGAGCCCGGAAAAGATCGTCGTGCTGCCCGACATGGATGCCGGCTGCAGCCTCGAGGACAGCTGCCCGCCCGACAAGTTCAAGGCCTTCCGCGAGGCGCATCCCGATCACATCGCGCTGACCTACATCAACTGCTCGACCGAGGTGAAAGCGCTGTCGGACGTGATCGTCACCAGTTCGAGCGCCGAGACGATCCTCCAGCAGATCCCCAAGGACCAGCCGATCATCTTCGGCCCCGACCGGCATCTCGGCGGCTACCTCAACCGCAAATACGATCGCGACATGCTGCTGTGGCCGGGCGTGTGCATCGTGCACGAGGCGTTCAGCGAGCAGGAGCTCCTGAAACTCAAGGCGCAGCACCCCGGCGCGCCGGTCGCCGCGCACCCCGAATGCCCGCCCCACGTGGTCGACCATGCCGACTATGTCGGTTCGACCAGCGGCATCCTCCAATTCGCCAAGACCTTCGAGGGCGACACGCTGATCGTCGCGACCGAACCGCATATCATCCACCAGATGGAAAAGGCGCTGCCCGAGAAGAACTTCGTCGGCGCGCCGGGTGCGGACGGCAACTGCAACTGCAACATCTGCCCCTACATGGCATTGAACACGCTCGAGAAGCTCTACACCTGCCTGCGAGACCTCGAGCCCCGCATCGAGATCGAGGAAGGCCTGCGCCTCAAGGCCAAGCAGAGCCTCGACAAGATGCTCGAGATGGCCAGCGGCACGATCGGCAAGGGTGACCTCGGCCGCGCCTGACACAATCTCCGGAGAAGAATAGATGATCGCACGTTTCGCGCTAGCCACGGCGCTCGCCGCTGTCGCAACCCCGCTCGCCGCGCAGGATACCGACGCCGAGGATCCCTATATCTGGCTCGAGGAAATCCAGGGCGAGCGCGCGCTCGAACAGGTCGACGCATGGAACGCCGAGACCGAGGCGGTGCTCACGATCCAGCCCGAATACCCGGTCGCCAAGGCGTGGGCGAAGCAGATCCTCGACGATACCCGCCAGATCGCGATGCCCTCCGCGATCTATGGCGATCAGGTCACCAACCTGTGGCGCGATGCCGAAAATCCACGCGGCATCTGGCGGATCGCGAGCCTCGAAAGCTACCGCGCCGGCAATCCCGAATGGCGCACGCTGATCGATGTCGACCAGCTAGGCCGCGACGAGGGCGAGAGCTACGTTTGGCACGGCGCGAACTGCCTCGCGCCCGATTACGAACGCTGCCTCGTTTCGATCAGCCCCGGCGGCACCGATGCCGATATCGTGCGCGAATTCGACCTGAACACGGGCGAATTCGTCGAGGGCGGCTTCACCCTCCCGCAGGCCAAGTCGAATGTCGCCTGGTTCGATCGCGACACGCTCTTCGTCGGCACCGACGAGGGCGAAGGTTCGCTGACGGACTCGGGTTACCCGCGCCTGGTGAAGCTGTGGCAACGCGGGACCGAATTCGCGCAGGCACGCCAGATCGCCGCAGGCGAGCAGGCCGATGTCTCGATCAGCGGGTTTTCGGTCCTCGACGGCGACACGCGCTGGCGGCTCGTCAACCGCAGCCCCAGCTTCTGGACCAACCGGTTCGAATTGGTGCGCGAGGACGGCAGCACCGTCGCCGTGCCCCTGCCCGAGGATGCCGAATTCGAGGCAGTGCTGAACGGCCAGGTCATCGCCAAGCTCAACTCGCCGCTCGGCAATGAACGGCCCGGCGCGCTGCTCGCCTGGCCGCTGGCCGATATCATGCGCGGCTCCGCGCCCGCTCCCGTCGCGGTGTTCCGCCCGAGCGAAAGCCAGGCGATCGAGGAAGTCGCCTCGACCGAGAGCAAGCTGTGGGTCAAGGTGCTCGACGACGTCTCGGGCAAGCTGATCGAACTGACGCCCGGCGCGGGCGGCTGGACCCAACGCGAGATCGCCCTGCCCGCCAACAGCACGATCCAGATCGCCGAGACCAGCGGCAAGGGCGACACCGCCTTCGTCACGGTCGAGAGCATGCTGTCGCCGCCGACGCTCTATGCGGTGTCGAGCGAGGGTGAGCCGGTCGCGGTCGCAAGCGAGCCGGCCCAGTTCGACGCGTCGAAATTTGAGGTCGTGCAGAAGTTCGCCACCTCGAAAGACGGTACGCAGGTGCCGTATTACCTCGTCCGACCGAAAGGCGCCGAAGGCCCGCTGCCAACGCTGATCCACGCCTATGGTGGGTTTCGTGCCGCCCAGACGCCCAAATACCTCACCGCCGAGCCCTATCGCAGCGGTCCGCTGTCGCTGTTCTGGCTCGAAAGCGGCAACGCCTACGTCCTCGCCAATATTCGCGGGGGCGGCGAATACGGTCCGCGCTGGCACGAGGACGCGCTGCGCGAGAAGCGCCAGAACAGCTTCGACGATTTCCACGCCGTGGCCGACGACCTGGTCGCGCAGAATCTGACCACGCCCGGACGCATCGCCGCCTCGGGTCGCTCCAACGGCGGCGTGCTGGTCGGCGCGGTCGCCAACCAGCGGCCCGACCTTTACGGCGCCTTCATCAGCGGCAGCCCGCTGATCGACATGCGGCGCTACAACAAGCTCCTCGCCGGCGCCTCGTGGATGGCCGAATACGGCAATCCCGACGTGCCCGAGGACTGGGCGTTCATGCGCGAATGGTCGCCTTACCAGAACATGCGCGACGTTCCGGGCTACCCGGCCGCGTTCTACTACCTGTCGACGCTCGACGACCGGGTCCATCCGGGCCATGCGCGCAAGGCCGCCGCCAAGCACGAGGCGTTCGGGCAGACCTTCTACTACCACGAATATCGCGAAGGCGGCCATTCGGTCGGCGCCGACCACGAGGAAGACGCCAAGCGCGCCGCGCTGCTGCTCGCCTTCCTCAACCGCGAGATCGGGAGCGAAGCCGACACCCAGTAGGCACGGATCGCGTTCCGGCGCGTTATCTCCCTCGTAACGCAGTCGAAGGGGGATACGCGCTTGACCGGTGGCACGCCACTCAAGGGGCTGAGGGCCTGGATTCTCCACCGGCTGGTGGCGAATTACTGGTCGCTGCCCGCGGTCGCCGTGATCGCCGCGCCGATCGTCGCCGCGCTGGTCCTGTGGGCCGATCGCGCGGGGGCCGGCGCATGGGTGTTCGCGCGGGGGCTCAACCTGCTGGTCGCCGCCGACACCGCGCAGGACCTCGCGATCGCGATCGTCGGCATCGATGCCGCTTTTCTCACGCTCTACTGGTCGGTCACGCTGATCGTGCTGACGCTCGCCACCGGGCATCTCGGCGTGCGACTGGTCGATCGCTGGCTCGACAAGGGACTGGTCCGGCTGTCGATGGCGGGGCTGACCTTTTGCCTGGTCTTCTCGATCATCGTGCTCGCCCGGCTCGATCCCGAAGCACAACTCTCCGCCCTGCCGCATTTCGCCCTCGCGGCGATGTTCGTCCTCCAGCTGTTCAATCTCGGCATGCTCGGCGTCGCGATCCACGATCTGGGGCGGACCATGTTCGTCGACCGGTCGATCGCGCATGTCGGTGCCGCGGCAGCGGAGGTGACGTTGCGGCTGGATGCGCGCGAGGCGTTCGATGGCCCCTGGTCCTACGTGCTTTCCACCCCGCGCGAGGGATATGTCGAAGGGGTCGATCTCGCGCGCCTGCGCGAGCTCGTGCCCGATCACTGCCAAGCGATCCGCATCTGCGCGCCGCCGGGCAGCCACGTGCTGGACGGCGAGCCGATCGCCCTTTTCGCCTCGCGCCCCGACGATGTCGACGCCATCGGCAAGGCGATCGCGATCGGGGACTTCCGATCGGGCGTGCAGTCGACCGTGTTCGAAGTGCGCCTGCTGGTCGAAGTGGCAGCCCGCGCGCTGTCGCCCGGGATCAACGATTTCTACACCGCGCTCGCCTGTGCGGACCGGCTCGCCGCCGCGATGGCCGGGCAGGCCGTAAACTGGGTCGACGAGGGGCAGGCTTCCTGTTGGGCGGACGATCCGCGCTTCGAACTGCCGGGGCAGGATTTCCGCGGCCTTTTCGACGCGCCGCTCGACCAGTTCCGCCAGGCCGCGGCGGATTACCCTTCGGTCTCGATCCGGATGATCGAGAATTACGGGCGGCTGTATGCCTTGCTGGCGGCGGGGGATGCTTCGCCGAACCTTCTCGCCTTTCTCAGGCAAAGGGCGCAGGAATTGAGCGCCCACGCCGCCGACAATGCCGAACATCGAAAGGATCGAACCGCCATCGAACAGGCCTATCTCCGCTTCGACGACGCGTCGCCGCTCAAGGTCGCCGCATGACCCAGCTGCGCGCCCTGTGGCAGAATATCAATGCTAGCTACTGGTTCCTCCCGGCACTGTTCGCGGGCGCGGCGGTGTTGCTGGCCGTGGTCACGATCTCTCTCGACCGGAGTGGCTGGTCCGACCGGCTGACCGACCTGTCTTACATCATCCCCGCGCGGCCCGAGGGGGCCTCCAACATGCTCACCGTGATCGCGGGCAGCATGATCGGCGTCGCCTCGACCGTGTTCTCGATCACCATCGCCGCGGTGGCCTATGCCAGCGGCAATTACGGCCCGCGCCTGCTGACCAATTTCATGGAGGATCGCGGCAACCAGTTCAGTCTCGCGACCTTCATCGGTACCTTCGTCTACGCGATCACCGTGCTCCGCAGTGTGCGGGCGGAGGACGAGGCGGCCGCCAATTTCGAGGACGCCGTTTCCACCGCGCTGCCGGGCTTCGTGCCGCAATTGTCGCTGTTGGTCGCCTACGGGCTGATGGCCCTGTCGGTCGCGGTGCTGGTGTTCTTCCTCAATCACATCCCCGCCTCGATCCGGATCAATTCGGTACTCAAGGATATCGGCGCGCGGCTGATCGAGAAGGTCCGCCACCGCTTCCCCGACGACGATGCCGGGATCGAACCCGAGAACCGGCCCGACGGCATTCCGATTCGTGCAACCGGCAACGGCTACATCCAGATCGTCGACTACGAGAAGCTCCACCGGGTTGCAGACCGCAACGAATGCTGCCTCGTGATGGCGGTGCGCACGGGCGATTTCGTTCATCGCGACATGGTGCTGGCCTACTGGGTGAAGGATGACGACGAGGCTGCCGATTGTCCCGACGACGAGGTCCGCGAGGCCTTCGCGCTCGGCAGCCGCCGGACCCCCGGGCAGGACCTCCAATTCCTGATCGACGAGCTGGTCGAGATCGGGTTGCGCGCACTGTCGCCCGGCATCAACGATCCCTTCACCGCGATCACGGCGCTGCACTGGCTCGGCGCGGCAACGGCGGAACTGGGCGGCCGCGACCTCCGCCTGAAGCTCGGCAACGGTGACGATATCGACGACCATGTGGTCACGCTGGACGACGACTTTCGGCACTACCTCCAGCGCGGCTTCGGCTCGATCCGCTCGGGCGTGGCGACCAACCGGATTGCCGCGCTCGCGATGTTCGATGCGCTGCTCAATGCGCGCTCCTCGCTCGTCAGCGAGAGCCGCGACGCGCTGCTCCGTCAGGAGGGCGACCTGCTCATCCGCCAGTCGCGCGAACATTTGGTCGGGCCCGAGCTCGAGGCGGTCGAGGCGCGCTTCGCCACGTTCGAAAAGGCGTTCGGCTAGCTGATTTTCGCCAGTCGCGCCGGGTCGCCCGCCCTGCTCGATCGCGCCAGCACGAGCGCCCCGCCGACCAGCGCCATGCCGAGCGCGTCGAGCGGCAACACCGCCTCGCGAAAGGCGAACCAGCCGATCACCGCAGCGATCGCCGGTTGGGTCAGCAGCGCCATGCCGACGATCAGCGGCGCGAAATAGCGCAGTGCGTAGACGAGGCAGCCTTGGCCGACGATCTGGCTCGACAAGGCGAGGCCGATATTGGGCCACCAGGTCTGCGGCAGGACCGGCTCGCCAAGCGCAAGCGCGATTGCCAGCAGGACAGGTATGCCAGCGGCGCTGGCGATTGCGAGCAGGGTCCAATTGCCTGCCTGCATCCGCGCACGCTGGAGGCCGAGGATGTAAAAGGTGTAGAGGAGTCCGGCGAGGATGCAGAACAGGTCTCCGACCAGAAAGCGCGGATCAATCTCGAGGCTGCGTCCCAGAAGGATTGCGGCTCCGCCCAGCGCCGCCGCCACCGCGATCGCTTCCTTCGTGGTCGGCAGGCGCCGCAACAGGAACAGGCCCCACGCCATCAGCAACACGCTGCCCGAATTGCCGAACAGCGTCGCGTTGCCGAGCCGGGTGCGTTCGATCCCGACATGCCAGCTGGCAAGATCGAGCGCGAAAAACACGCCTGCACCCAGCGCCAGCCAGAGAACCCGGCGCGGCAGCGGCGGGGCGCCCTTTCGCTCGTGCCACGCGAAAGCCAACAGCAAGGGCAATGCGATGAGAAGGCGCCAGAATCCGGCTGCCACCGGACCGCTATCGGCGACCCGGACGAACCACGGCCCGATCGCGAGCGCGGCATTGCCCGCAAGCAGCGCGGCGAAGGCCAGCGCGGGCACCTTGCCCTCGGTCTCGTCATGCGTTGCAATGCCCATTGCCCTGCCCTAGCCGAGCGGCACGTCCTGCCTAGAGAAAATCGTGGAGACCTGCGTGACCGAAGCCCTGTTCCAGCCGATCAAGCTCGGCGCGATCGATGCGCCCAACCGGATCCTCATGGCCCCGCTGACGCGCGGCCGTTCGACCCAGCCGGGCTCGGTCCCGAACGAGATGATGGCAACCTATTATCGCCAACGCGCCGGCGCTGGGCTGATCCTGTCCGAGGCAACCGGGATCACCCGCGAAGGGCTCGGTTGGCCGGCCGCGCCCGGCGTGTGGAGCGAGGAACAGGTCGAAGGCTGGAAGGGCGTCACGAGCGCGGTGCACGAGGCCGGCGGCCGGATCGCCTGCCAGCTGTGGCATATGGGCCGTCTCGTCCACCCGGACTTCCTCGACGGCGAACCGCCGGTCTCGGCCTCCGCGACCTGCGCCCCGGGGCACGCGCACACCCCGACCGGGCGACAGGACTACCAGCCCGCCCGCGCGCTCGGCACCGACGAGGTCGCGCGTGTCGTCGCCGACTATGCCAAGGCCGCGGCCAATGCGATGGAAGCCGGATTCGACGGGGTGCAGCTGCACGGCGCGAATGGCTACCTCGTCGACCAGTTCCTGCGCCGCTCGACCAACCTTCGCGACGACAGGTATGGTGGCTCGACCGCGAACCGCACCCGCTTCCTGCGCGAGGTGCTGACCGCGCTGATCGCCGAGATCGGCGCCGACCGCGTCGGACTGCGGCTCTCGCCCAATGGCGAGACGCAAGGTTGCGACGATATCAGCCCGGCCGACACGTTCGGTGCGGCGGCAGGCGTCGCCGAAGAGCTCGGCATCGCCTATCTCGAACTCCGCCAGCCGGGGGTCGACGGCACCTTCGGCCAGACCGGCGTGCCCAAGCAGGGCACGATGATCCGCGATATCTTCACCGGGCCGCTGATCTTCAACAGCGACTATGCCGGCGAGGATGCGACGCGCGACGTCCGGCTCGGCCGCTGCGACGCGATCAGTTTCGGACGCCCGTATATCTCGAATCCCGACCTCGATCAGCGGCTCGCCCAGCAGGCGCCGCTCGCGCCGAACAAGGACGTGCCCGCAAGCTGGTACCTGCCCGGGCCCGCCGGCTATATCGACTATCCGACGATGGCAGAGGAGGCCGCGTGATGTCGCAACACCGTTCGTGGATGTTCGTCCCCGCCGACAGCGAGAAGAAGCTGGGCAAGGCGATGGATTTGGGGGCCGACGTGATCATCGTCGACCTGGAGGATTCGGTCGCTCCGCAGAACAAGCACCAAGGCCGCGAGATGGCGCGCGAGTGGCTCGAACGGACAAAAGCGCAAGCGCTCGATCCCGAAGCGCCGCAGCGCTGGATCCGCGTCAACGCGCTCGACACCGATGACTGGGCGGCGGATTTGCGCGCGGTGATGCCGGGCGCGCCGGCCGGGATCATGTTGCCCAAGGCGCTCGGCCCCGACAGCGTCAGCCAGCTCGCCGGCGAGCTCTACCAGCTCGAACAGGCGGGCAGCGCGCAAAAGGGCACGACCCGGATCCTCCCGCTGGTGAGCGAGGTGCCGCAGGCGGCGCTGACGATCGGGACCTATGCCGGGGCCGCGCTGCCGCGACTGGGCGGGCTGACCTGGGGCGCCGAAGATCTCTCGGCCGCGATCGGGGCTTCGCGCAAGCGCGACGCGAACAAGAACTGGACCGACGCCTTCCGCATGATCCGCGCGCAGGTGCTGCTCGCGGCGCATGCCTCGGGCGTGCCCGCGATCGACACGCTGTGGGACGATTTTTCCGACATGGAAGGGCTCGAGACCGCCGCGCGCAATGCCCGCGCCGACGGGTTCGCCGGCATGCTCGCGATCCACCCCAAGCAGGTCGAGGTCATCAACCGCGCCTTCACACCGAGCGAAGAAGAGGTCGAGGAGGCGCGCCGGATCGTCGCCGCCTTCGCCAGCCAGCCGGGGGTCGGGACGCTGTCGCTCGACGGCAAGATGCTCGACCAGCCGCACTTGCAGCTGGCGCGGCGCGTGCTCGGGATGGACAGCTAGCCGCCAGCGGGCAGCCGCCCCAGCGGACTTATTCGTCGCTCGGGGTCTTCGACGGCAGGACCGAGACCGGCGGCGGCGGGGCATCGGACGATGCGGCCTTGGCAGGTGCCGAGGGGCGCGCCGGTGCCGGTGCGGGGGAGGGAGACGTCGCGGTTCCCCCCGGCCGGGGCGTTTCCGTAGCGGGCGCGCTGCCATCGGGTTTGGCGGCGTCGCCTGCTTCCCCGTCTTCCGTACCTTCTTCGGTCGGCACGCTCGTGCCCTGCGGGTCGGCGGGCGCTTCGGAACGCAGCTGGTCGAGCGGGATCATCGCATCGCTGGCCGATCCGGGCAGCACTTCGCCGGTCGCATCGCCTTCGGCCACCTCGCCAGCGCTTTCGCCGCCGCAGGCCGACACGCCCAGCAGCGCCACCATCACAACGGCTAGTCTCACGAATCCTCCTTGGGGCAGGCCCGCCCGAGCGCGGCGAGGAAATCGTCGGCATGGCGCAGCAGCGCCGCATCCCATTCCTCGCTCGAAACCATCATGCCAAGCCGCGCGAGGCTCGTCACGCCATATTCGTCGATCCCGCACGGCACGATTCCGGCGAAATGCGACAGGTCGGGATCGAGATTGACCGAGAAGCCGTGCATCGTGACCCAGCGCCGCACGCGCACGCCGATCGCACCGATCTTGGCCTCGCGCCCGTCGATATCCTGCGTCCAGATGCCGATGCGGCCTTCGGCGCGCCAGCTCTCGACCCCGAATTCGGCGAGCGTGGCGATCACCCAGCCCTCGAGCGCGTGGACGAAGCCGCGCACGTCGCGCGCGCGTTTCGTCAGGTCGAGCAGGACATAGCCGATCCGCTGTCCCGGTCCGTGATAGGTATAACGCCCGCCGCGCCCCGCGGTCACGACGTCGAAACGCGGATCGAGCAGTTCGGTCTCGTCGGCCGACGTCCCCGCCGTGTAGACTGGCGGGTGCTCGAGCAGCCAGACGAGTTCGCGCGCACCCTCTTCGCGAATCGCGGCGTTGCGCGCAGTCATCTCCGCCAGCGCCGCTCGATAGGGCACGGGCGCCGCCTCGCGCAGCCACTCGATTTCGGCATTAACGTCCATCGGCGATTGCGTGGCGTGCCCTCGACCGCTTATCAAGGGGGAAACGGAAGGGACCCCACATGAAACTCGATCTCGATCAGGCCTGGCAGAGCGGGCTTCGCTTCACGCGCAACAATGCCGGCCTGCTGACGGTTATCGCCGGCCTATTGTTCTTCCTGCCGGCGGCGGTGTTCGGCTTGATGTTCGTTCCCCCCGAAGTCCCCGAAAACGCGACATGGGACGAAATGGTCACGATCCTCGGCGCGTTCTACGGCGAGACTTGGTGGATCATGCTCATCACGCTGGTGCTTTCGACGCTGGGATCGCTCGCGATCTACCGGCTCGCCGCGAGCCGCGACGACCGCACGGTCAGCGGGGCCCTGCAGGATGCCGTCAAGGGATTGCTGCCGATGATCGGGGCATCGCTGCTGGTGGGCATCCCGGTCGGCCTGCTGTTCGCGATCCCGCTGGCAATTGGTGGTGTGGGCGTATTCCTGATCCTGTTCGTCATCCCGGTGGCGATCTGGATCTCGATGCGGACAATCCTGTCGGGGCCGGTGCTGATGGCGGAACGGACGAACAATCCCGTCACGATCCTCAAGCGATCCTTCGCCATCACCCAGGGCAACAGCCTGCGGATTTTCTTTTTCCTGCTGCTGCTCGTCATCGCCGCCGCGATCGTGATGGCGATCATCGGCGCCGTGCTCGGGTTGGTATTCATCGCGGTGGCCGGGTCCGAGACGGGCGAGCAGCTGGCGCTGATCGTGTCCGCCGTGCTCGAAAGCGCTGTCACCGTCGTGGTGATCGCCTGCATCGCGATGATCTATCGCCAGTTGTCTGCCGGGCCGACCGGCACTACCAGCGTCCCGCCGACGGTCGAGGACTAGGGCGTCAGCCCTTCCAGCCCCAGAACAGGCGGCAGGGGAGCACGTTGAGCGGTTCGAAGCCGCTGTCGATCCGCGCGAAATGCGGGGCCATGAAATCGCGCGCGGCGGCGGAGAACTGGTAGACCAGGAAGGCACCGCTTTTGCGGATCACGCGGCCGGTCGCGGCGGCGATCCGCTCGCCCACGCCGTCGGGCAGGGTCGAGAACGGCAGGCCCGAGAGCACGTAATCGGCATGGTCGAAACCGTGCGCCTTGACGATTTCCTCGACGTCCTCGGCCGAGCCGAGCACAGCGTGGAAGCGGCTGTCGGTGATCGTGCGCTTCAAATAGTCGATGTAGAGCGGGTTGGTGTCGATCACGATCAGCGTGCCGTCGCGCTTCAGCCGGTCGAGCACCGGCTGGCAGAACGTGCCCACACCCGGTCCGTACTCGACGAACAGGTCGCACTCGTCCCACTTCACCGGGTCGAGCATCTTGTTCACGGTCAACCGCGAGGAGGGAATGATCGAACCGACCATGACCGGCTCGCGCACGAAGCCCTTGAAGAACACGCCCCATGCCCCGAGGCTGCGTTCGATCCTGCGGCGCAACCCGCTACCCGGCGCCTCGCGCGCAATATCTCGACCCGACATTCGATCTCCCTCGAAAACTTCGGCGGTTTGGTGGCAGCTTGCCTCCGGCGTTGCAAGCATGCGGGGGAAGGCCTAGCCGCTTTTTTGCATGGCAGATAGCAACCCATCTTCTCCCCGTTCGGAGTGGCCGGACAAACCGCCAACTGCCGAGGCGCCGCGAGCCTCGTTACCCAAGGACCGAATGGCGGTGCTGTTCATGGTCATGCTGGTGACCGCCGCAGGCAACACCGCGATGCAATCGGTGATGCCGTCGATCGGCACCGCATTGGGGGTTGCCGACGTCTGGATCAGCCTCGCATACAGCTGGTCGGCGCTGCTGTGGGTGGCCACCGCTCCCTACTGGGCCGCACGCTCGGACCGGCGCGGCCGCAAGGCGATGATGGCGCTGGGCATGATCGGCTTCATCGCCAGTTTCGCGCTGTGCGGCGCGGTACTGTGGTTCGGGCTCAAGGGCCTGCTCGGCGCGACCGCGACGCTGCTGCTCTTTGCTGCCTTCCGCTCGTTCTACGGCGGGCTGGGATCGGCCGCGCCACCGGCGGTGCAGGCCTATGTCGCCAGCCGCACGCCGCGATCCGACCGCACCCGCGTGCTCGCGCTGATCGCTTCCTCGTTCGGACTAGGCACGGTGATCGGCCCCGCGATCGCGCCGCTCCTGATCTTCCCCGTGGTCGGGCTGACCGGTCCGTTCATCGCCTCGGCGCTGATCGGCGTGGCGATGCTTGTCGCGCTGCGCCTCATCCTGCCCAATGACGATCCGACCTACGCCGCACGCGGCCGGGTGGTCGCCGCTCCCTTCAGTGCCGCCTCCAACGCGCAGCTGCGCGAAGCCGACGACGAGCGCGAAGACCGGCCCGTCGGTGCCGAGCCCGATCCCGATCCGCCCAAACTCTCATGGCGCGACCGACGGCTTCGCCCTTGGATCGTCGCCGGGCTGGTCGGCGGACACGCGCAGGCAGCCGTGCTCGGCATCATCGGCTTCCTCATACTGGACCGGCTCGGGCTGCGTGCCACGCCCGAATTGGGCGCGGCTCCCACCGGGCTCGTGCTGATGGCGGGTGCCTTCGCGACGCTGGTGGCGCAATGGGGCCTGATCCCCACGCTCGACCTCGGTCCGCGCGCCTCGACATTGTGGGGCGTGGGGCTCGCGCTGGTCGGGGTGCTGGTGGTCGCGGTGGCGGACGACCTGCACACGATCGCGCTGGGGTTCTCGCTCGCCTCGCTCGGCTTCGGCCTGTTCCGCCCGGGCTTCACCTCGGGCTCCTCGCTCGCGGTATCGCGCGCCGAGCAGGGCCAGGTCGCGGGAATCGTCGCCTCGACCAACGGAGCCGCCTATATCTTCGCGCCCGCTCTGGGTGTGTTCCTCTACAACCAGCACGTCTGGCTCGGCTTCGGTGCGATCGTCGCGCTGTGCCTGGCCGTGCTGCTGCTCGGCTGGCGCTCGATGGAGCGCGACGAGGAATTGGTTGCGCGGGGCTGATTTGTAGGAATCATTGCCGGGTGCGTTAGCCGGCGAAGATCACAACAAGTCGAACACCTTTTCCTGCGGGCGGCACAGCGCGACGCCCTTCTCGGTTTCGACCAGAGGGCGTTCGATCAGGATCGGATCGGCCGCCATCGCTTCGAGCACGGTATCCGCATCGGCATCGGGAAGTCCGCGTTCCTCGGCGTCGGTTCCGCGCAGGCGCAGGCCCTCGTTGGGGGTCATTCCGGCATCGGCGAACAACTGCGCGAGCTTGTCCCGGCTCGGCGCATCCTTGAGATATTCGACCACCGTAAGCTCGACGTCGTCGCGGTCCTCGAGGATCGCCTTCGTCTTGCGCGAGGTGCCGCATTTCGGGTTGTGCCAGATCGTCGCCTTCATCGATTTTCTCCCAGGTCGGATTTGCCCTCGCCCCTAGCGCGACAAGTTTTTCACGCCAACAGCGAGACTTTGGTTGCAACTGATAATCGCTCGCAATAGAGGCTTGCGAGCGATTCGCAATTACTCATCGACCCAAGTTCAGAAAGTCCCCCGCAAGTGCAACTTCGCAATTCCCGCTCCGCCGCCTCGCTGCTCGCCCTTTCGATCGCCACCCTCGCCTCGCCCGCGATGGCCGACGAGGCGGCTGAAGCCGCCGCGCCGGTCGTCGCCGATTCGAACGACGTCGACCCCGAATACGCGCCCGGCAACATCACCATCGTCGGCAAGCGCGAGACCTATTCGGAAGAAGACGGATCGACCGCGACCAAGACGCCGACCCCGCTGATCGACGTGCCGCAGACGATCAGCGTGCTGACCGAGGACCAGCTCGACGACATGAACGCGACCCGGCTCGACCAGGCGCTGCGCTTCGTCCCGGGCATCAGCCTCGAAACCGGCGAAGGCCATCGCGACGAGGTGTTCATCCGCGGCCAGGAAACCACCGCCGACTTCTATCTCGACGGGCTGCGCGACGACGCGCAGTATTACCGCCCGCTCTACAACGTCGAGCGCGTCGAGGTCCTCAAGGGCCCGAATGCGCTGATCTTCGGCCGCGGCGGCGGCGGCGGGGTGATCAACCGCGTCAGCAAGGTCGCCAATCGCGGCGACGCCTTCACCGAGTTCGAGGGCTCGGTCGACACCTTCGGCGCGTTCCACGGTGCGGTCGACGCGAACCTGCCCTTCGGCGAGGATAGCGGCGCGCGCATCAACGCGATCTACGAGGAATTCGACAGCCACCGCCAGTTCTACGGCGGGCGCTTCTTCGGCATCTCGCCGACCGCCACCTTCGGTCTCGGTCCGGACACCCAGCTGACCCTCACCTACAGCTATGACGACGACGAGCGCGTGACCGATCGCGGGGTCCCCTCGCTGAACGGATTGCCGATCGCGGGCTATGACGAGACGCTGTTCGGCGATCGCGATTTCAACCGCGCCTCGGCGCAGGCCCACATCGCCCGCGCGCGCCTCAACCACGAATTCTCCGATGCGCTTTCGGCCAACGCGTCGCTGCAATTCGCCGATTTCGACAAGGTCTACGCCAATGTCGTGCCGTCGTCGGCGACCGCGACCACCGTCACGCTGGGCGGCTACCAGGACCAGACCACCCGCCAGAACTGGATCGCGCAGGGCAACCTCGTCTACCAGATGCAGGGCGACGGTTTCGGCCTGACCCTGCTCGGCGGTGTCGAGGCGAGCTGGCAGGACACGCGCAACGGCCGCAACGGCATCAGCTTCGCCACCGCGACGGGCCCGGCCTCGAGCGTCACCGTGCCGCTGGCCGAAACCCTCACTCTCCCGGCGGTCTCGACCACGCCGCTGATCCGCGATCGCGCCTCGGACCTTTCGACCCAGTCGGCCTATGCGCAGGCGCAGTTCGATATCGGTACGATGGTGGACCTCATCGCGGGCGTCCGGTTCGATCGCTTCGATCTCGAAACCACCGACCTGCTCGGCACCGGCGGCACGCTCGCGCGTGAAGACGAACTGCTCAGCCCGCGCGTCGGCATCGTCTTCCACCCGGCCGAAAGCGTTTCGCTCTACGCCAGCTACGCCGAGAGCTTCCTGCCGCAATCGGGCGACCAGTTCTACGCGCTGTCGCCGACCACCGCGACGCTCGAGCCGGAGAAATTCGATAACTTCGAAGTGGGTGCGAAATGGGCCCCGGCCGCCGACCTGCTGCTGACCGCCTCGGTGTTCCAGCTCGACCGTTCGAACACGCAGGCCGCCGACCCGGCCAATCCGGGCCTGACCGTGCTGACCGGCGCGAGCCGCGTGCGCGGGGCAGAGCTGGCCATCGCGGGCGAGATCGCCGAGCGGCTGCACGTCAATCTCGGCTACACCTATCTCGACGGCGAGATCACCTCGGACAGCGATTTCGCGGCAGCCGGCACCCGCCTGCAGCAGCTGCCCGAGCATCACTTCGCCGCCTGGGCGCGCTACGACATCACCGACAAGTTCGGGATCGGCGGCGGCCTGATCGCGCAGTCGGACCAGTTCGCGAGCTTCAGCAACGCCGTGACGCTGCCCGGCTACACGCGGGTCGATCTCGCCGCGTTCTACAACCCGACCGAGCGGCTGTCCTTCCAGCTCAATGTCGAGAACGTGTTCGACGAGACCTATTACGCCTCGGCGCATGGCGACAACAACATCCAGCCCGCGCGCCCGGCCAACGCCTCGCTGACCGCACGCCTGCGCTTCTGAAGCATCGACCGCTAGGCGGGATCGGACCCCGGCGCCGTTTCGAACCCCGGCGCCGGGGTTTCTTCTGCCTGCTCGCGGCGCGGAAGCCGTTGCCCGCTGGCGCGCAGGATCGCGCGCCTGATCCGCGGATAGGCCCCGCAGCGACAGATGTTCGGGATCGCCGCGGCGATGTCGTCCTCGCTCGGGCGCGCGGTCCGGTCGAGCAGGCCGACGATCGCCATCACCATGCCCGGGCTGCAGAAACCGCACTGGATCGCGCCTTCGTCCACCAGCGCCTGCTGGACCGGGTGCAGCCCGCCGCGCGACAGGCCCTCGATCGTCTGGACGAAGCGCCCTTCGGCCTCGCCCAGCGTGACCAGGCACGAGCGCAAGGCGGTGCCGTCGACCAGCACCATGCACGCGCCGCAATCGCCGTTGCCGCAGCCATACTTGGCGCCGGTCAGGTTGACGGCATCGCGCAGCGCCCACAGCAGCGGGGTCTGCGGATCCATCTCGATCGCCAGCGGTCGGTCGTTGATCGTGAGCGGAATGGCCACCATGGCTGCCGGGGCGCGGCGCCCTATTCCTTGTAGCTCGGGTCGATCCGATCCATCTTGCGCATCCACGCGCCGAAATCGAACAGCCCCGCGCCGCTATCGCCCTGCATCACCTTGAGGTCGCGCTGGTGGACGTCGAGCACTTCCTGCGGGACGTGGAGCGGCTGCCCCATCGACAGGGTCGCGACCTGGATCTCGCAGGCGCGCTGGAGCGCCCACATCGTCTGGAACATCTGCGGGATCGTCTTGCCGATCACCACGGGGCCGTGGTTGCGCAGCATAAGGATCCGCTTGTCGCCGAGGTTATCGAGCAGGCGATCGCCCTCCTCGGGGCGGATCGTGACGCCTTCGAAATCGTGATACCCGATCTGGCCGATGAAGCCGCAGGCGTAGAAATTGGTCGGCTGGAGGCCTTCTTCCATGCTGCACACCGCCATCGTCGCGGTGGTGTGGACGTGGCAGATCGCGTGTGCATCCTCGATATGGCGATGGAAATGCGCGTGCTGGGTGAAGCCCGCACGATTGACCGGATAATTGCCCGACAGCGTGTTGCCGTCGACGTCGATCTTGACGAGGTTCGACGCGGTCACCTCGTCGTAGAGCAGGCCGAACGGGTTGATCAGGAACGCCCCGTCCTCGCCCGGGACCTTCACCGAAATGTGGTTGTAGATCGATTCCGACCAGCCGAGATGCTCGAAGATGCGATAGCAGGCGGCGAGCTGGACCCGCGCCTCCCATTCCTCGGGGCTGCAATTGTCCTGCGGACTCGCTGCGGTGGCCATGATCAGTTCTCCTCTGCGCAAAGGCATAAGGGCTTGCGGTGACGCGCTCAAGCACGCTTGCGGCCCGGGCGTGCGCTGCCTAGGGCAAGTGGCATGACAGACGACAAGAAGAACAAGTCCGATATCGCGGACGACAGCAAGTTCTACCACGCCTCGCAGGAGGCCGAATTCGCAGACAAGGCGCCGCACGGCACCCCGCAGACGCGCCACCCGGCTTATCGCCTCGCCTTCCGCGACACCGATTTCCTGCTGCGCGAGGAATTGCGCCCGGTGCGCTTCCAGCTCGAGCTGCTGAAGCCCGAAATGCTGCTCGACGAAGCCGGCGTCGGCTCCACGCTGGTGATGTACGGTTCGGCCCGCATCCCCCCGCCCGAGGCGGCGCAGGAAGCGCTCGACGGCGCCAAGGACCTGCCCGAGGACGAGCGCCGCGTGGTCGAGAACCTCGTCAAGAAGAGCAAGTATTACGCCGAGGCCTACCAGCTCGCGAAGATGGTCAGCGAAAAGGCGATCATCGAGGACGGCAAGCGCCAGTTCGTGATCACCAGCGGCGGCGGCCCGTCGATCATGGAGGCGGCGAACAAGGGCGCGAGCGACGCCGGCGCGGAAAGCATCGGGCTCAACATCATCCTGCCGCACGAGCAGGCGCCCAATCCCTACGTGACGCCGTATCTCTCGTTGAACTTTCACTACTTCGCGCTGCGCAAGATGCACTTCCTGCTGCGCGCCAAGGCGGTGGCGGTGTTCCCCGGCGGCTTCGGCACGTTCGACGAATTCTTCGAACTGCTCACGCTGGTGCAGACCGGCAAGATGAAGCCGATGCCGATCATCCTGTTCGGCAAGGAGTTCTGGAACCGCGTGGTAGACCTCGACGCGCTGGCCGACGAGGGCACGATCTCGAAGAAGGACCTCGACCTGATCACCTGGTGCGAGACGGCGACCGAGGCGTGGGACGCGATTGCGAAGTTTTACGGGATCGAGGGGTGATTGAAAGGTCCGCTTGCGATCCGATTGCGGACATTGATGTCGCGCCGTAGTTTTGCTCCGTGATAGCGGGAGAGGCACGATGAGTATCGGCGGCTGGGCGAAATCAATCTTTAGGATTGGATACGGAGCATTCTTTGTAATTGTCGGCCTTTACGGCAGCTATTCACTTCTTTCGGGAGGCGGTAACCCTTTCGATGTGCGGCCCGGACCCGGTGCCGACTTTCAAAGGGCTTTGGAAGAAACGAGATTTGTGGTTCCTGTGATGCTGGCTTGCTTCATCTTCGGAGGCTCCGCTCTGTTTTTCAATCGCACAGCTCCGTTGGGGATCGTAATTCTTGCCCCCTTTGTCGTGGTGATATTCGGCTATCATTTGTTGCTCGGAGGAAGCGTGACTTGGGCCCTTTTCTGGGCGGGTGGACTTCTCTTCCTTGCTTACGTGTTTCGAGCCCGACTGGGCATTCTAGCGGGTTTGTCATGGGACAACGAGAACGACAGCTAGCCACCCATCTGGGGACGCGTTCACCGAGATAGGCTAGTGCCGGGAACAGACGGTCGGGTAACGACCCGATTGCGGACGCTAAACTTATGCGGCCGCCTCATGACTGCACTTTGACATTTGCGTTAGTCCAAGTAATTTCGGACTCTCGATAGGAGTCCCGACAGCTTGATGCGTGCACAGTGAAGAAGTCCATTGGCCTCACATTTTTGTATCTCCTGTGTTTCGCACTTAGCGGCGAAGGCTCGTTGATGGCAGAAGTGAGAGGAGTTGATGATCGACGCCCGCTAAACCCCCAAGCCTATTCTATCTACGGTCAAGCGATGGGTGTCATCTATTGTAAAAATCGTCAGACAGGTGCTTTTACCGCCTCATCCGCAACAGTGGTCAATAGCCGTCGACAACTAGTTGGATCAGGCCACTTCCTCGGAGACGATGAGAAAACTGGGCCCCGGTTCACTGCAAATCAATGTGTTTTCAGAATATATAATTCTATTCAAAATAAAGTATTTGAAAGCAAAATCTCGTCATTCGAAATATTTCAACAAATTGCCACCATCGTGCTTGAGGATGAGGTGCCAAGAGACGTAATGGTGCATGATCCGGTAAGGCCTCTCCTATTGCGAGCAGACGAGCGTTTCCTGAAAAAAGGAATTGAGTTGATCGCACATCACGAAGATTTGGACGCGAAGACGACCTACACATCAGGGGAGTGCGAGCTAATGCCGTCCTTACAGCGGGGGGCGCCCTTCTTTAGCCATCTCTGTGACGAAAACGGCGGTGCCTCGGGTGGCGCCTTTATTCTAGTGCTAGGCAATCAAGTTAGCATTGTTGGGGTCGACGTAGGCGAATATTCCAGCGTCAACTTTGGCCAATTCCTGGATGAGCAAAGTGTCCGTTCGCTGATAGAAAATCGCCCGTGAGGGTCCGTAAGTATCGCTTGCACCGGCTGGTCTGTTATCTCCCCATACCACAACTGTGAACCTTTGCCTCCACACAGATCCAGTTTGTCCAAGATGCCAAAATAGACTTGGGTGATCTGAATGTCGGCTTTCCACCCAATAGCAGCCATCCCTCTCAAAACCATTTTCCTACCCGCACGCGCCCGACGTAACCTCGGCGCGTGTCCCACCCCCCCGCCCATCGTATCCGCCGAAAGCCGCCCTTCTTTCGGCCCGTGCCGTTGCGCCATCGGCGCGACGGGTGGAGCGAGCTGCGGCAATGCACCTTCCTCGCCGAGCTCTACCTCACCGGATCGGTGACTGCCGCAGCGCGGGCCGTGGGGATGTCGCGGATGAGCGCCTATCGGCTGCGGCGGCGCGCGGGGGCGGAGAGCTTTGCCTGCGCATGGGATCATATCTTCGCACTGCCCGGCATGGGGAAGATGGCGTGCCCCAAGACCGATTGGCGGAAGGTTACGAATCCAACGCTGATGGAGCGGGTCGAGACGGGCCTCGTCCAGCCCGTGCTCTATGCCGGAAAGCTCACCGCGATCCGCCGCAGGCCCGACAATTCCGCGCTTTTAAGGGTCTTGCGACGGCACGATGCGCTGTGCGAGGCGGTCGCGCGCGGGAGTGCAAACCGGTGAGCGGGGAGTTTTGCAAAACCCCCCGGTCGGTGGTCCATGGGCACTCCCTTTCAGCGCACGCCCTGGTGGCCGAGCGGGCCATTGCCCTTGCCGAAACCCGGCGCGGCGAGGATCGCCTTGCGGGTGAACTGGCGGCCGAGGCGCACCGCGTGTTCGAGCGACTGGCCGTGGCCGAGCAGCGTCGCGATCGCACTAGACAGCGTGCAGCCCGTCCCGTGGGTGTGGCGCGTGTCGATCCGCTCGTCGTCGAAGCTCGCGGCCTTGTCCTCGGTCACGAGGATGTCCTGCAACCGATCGCTTGTCCCGTGCCCGCCCTTGGCGAGCACCGCGCAGCCATGCCGGTCGCGCAGCACCTGCGCCGCCTCGGCCACCGCGACCGAATTGCCGGGCGACATGCCGGTCAGCGCGGCCAGCTCGGGCAGGTTGGGCGTCGTGACCGTGGCGAGCTCCATCAGCCGGGCGAAGGCTGCGATCGTGCCCTCGTCGGCCAGCGCCGCGCCGCTGGTCGCGACCATCACCGGATCGAACACGATCGGCACGGCGAGCTTGTCCATCTCCTCGGCCACGGGGCTGGCGATCGCCGCCCCGCCGAGCATGCCGATCTTGACCGCATCGACCCCGATATCCTCGACGCAGGCCGCGATCTGCGCGCGCACGAAGTCGGGCGAGGACGGCGCGACGTCGCGCACCCCTTGCGTGTTCTGCGCGGTCAGCGCGGTCACCGCGGTCATCGCATAGCCGCCCAGCATGGTGACGGTCTTGATATCGGCCTGGATGCCGGCGCCGCCCGAAGAGTCCGAGCCGGCGACGATCAGGATGCGGGGAGGAGGTTTGCTGGCCATCTTAGATTGTCATCCCCGCGCAGGCGGGGACCCTGGGTCGCCTTGCGCCACGCCGCCCTCGATTCCCGCCTGCGCGGGAAAGACGAGATCGGTGCGAAGTCATGTCTTGTGACGCCGCTCGGTGCTGGCCGGGTACTTCGCCAGCAAGTCCGGCGCGCGGGTGGGGCGGTCGAGCAGTTCGCCGCCGCAATTGGGGCATTGCTCGTCGAGCGCCTCGGCGCATTGCGCGCAGAAGGTGCATTCGAAGCTGCAGATGAACGCCCCTCCCAGATGCGCCGGCAGGTCGGCCCCGCAGCGCTCGCAATCCGGTCTCAGCTCCAGCATTCAGCCCGCCGCCTTCTCGACCGCGCCGCAGATCGTATCGACCACGTCCTCGACCGTGTCGGCATCGTCGCCTTCGGCCATCACGCGGATCACCGGCTCGGTGCCCGAGGGACGGATCACGACCCGGCCCTTGTCGCCGAAGCGGCCCTCGCCCTCGGCGATCGCGCGCTTGACGCTGTCGGCTTCGAGCGGCGCGCTGCCCGAGGGGTACCGGACGTTCTTGAGCACCTGCGGCACGGGGTCGAACAGGTGCAGCAGCTCGCTCGCGGGCTTGCCCGACTTCACCAGCGCCGCGAGCACCTGCAGCGCCGCGACCGTGCCGTCGCCGGTGGTGGCATGATCGAGCAGGATCATGTGGCCCGATTGCTCGCCGCCGACATTGTAGCCCTTGGCCTTCATCGTCTCGAGCACGTGGCGATCGCCGACCTTGGTCCGCACGAGGTCGAGCCCCTTGCCTTGGAGGAAGCGTTCGAGCCCGAGATTGGACATCACCGTCGCCACCACGCCGCCGCCGCGCAGGCGCCCGTCGGCGGCCCACTGGCTGCCGATCAGCGCCATGATCTGGTCGCCATCGACCTTCTCGCCCTTCTCGTCGACCACGATCAGCCGGTCTGCATCGCCGTCGAGCGCGATCCCGATATCGGCGTTCGCCGCCACCGTGGCGGACTGGATCGCCTCGAGATGGGTCGAGCCGACATTGTGGTTGATGTTCTTGCCGTTGGGATTGGTCCCCAGCGTCACGACCTGCGCGCCCAGCTCCCAGAACGCCGAGGGCGCGACCTGGTACGCCGCCCCGTTCGCGCAATCGACCGCTATCTTGAGCCCGTCGAGCCGGATATCGTTCGACAGCGATTGCTTGACCGCGTGGATGTAGCGCCCCCGCGCATCGTCGATCCGCCGCGCGCGGCCGACATCGGGCGCATCGGCCAGCTGGCAACCGCTGGCGAGCAGCGCCTCGATCGCCGCCTCGTCCTCGTCCGAGAGCTTGAACCCGTCGGGGCCGAACAGCTTGATACCGTTGTCTTCGTAGGGGTTGTGGCTGGCCGAAATCATCACGCCCAGGTCGGCGCGCATCTCGCGCGTCAGCATCGCGATCGCCGGGGTCGGCAGCGGCCCCGTCATCACCACGTCCATCCCGACGCTGGTGAAGCCGGCGACCATCGCGCTTTCCATCATGTAGCCCGACAGCCGCGTGTCCTTGCCGATCACGACCCGGTGCCGGTGATCGCCGCGCAAAAAGTGGCAGCCCGCCGCCTGCCCCACGCGCATCGCCATGTCGGCGGTCATCTTGTCCGCATTGATCCGGCCGCGAATCCCGTCGGTGCCGAAATATTGTCGTGCCATCGTGCCTGCTTGCCTGTCGTTCGTTCGATCTGCGCCGCTACATGCTCGGTTTCGCGGGCAAAGTCACGGGGTGCGAAAAATCGCGCTTGCAACCGTGAGCCACTTCATGCGTTGGTAGGGTGAAGGCGGGCGCGAATGCGCGCGCCCGACCCGGAATCCCGCGACCCACACAAGACTAAAGAGACGGAGATCTCATGGCTTTCGACCTTATCCCCCTGCCCTTCGCCGACGACGCGCTCGACCCCGCGATTTCGGCGGAAACCTTTTCCTATCACCACGGCAAGCACCACAAGGCCTATGTCGACAAGACCAACGCCGCGATCGAAGGCACGGCCCATGACGGCAAGAGCCTGATCGAGGTCATCTCGGTCGCGCGCGGCAGCGATCAGGGCCTGTTCAACAACTCGGCCCAGACTTGGAATCACGGCTTCTACTGGCACTCGCTCACCCCTTCGACCGACGGCCCGAGCGGCGACCTGAAGGCGAAGATCGACGACGCCTTCGGTTCGCTCGAGGAGCTCAAGAAGACGCTCAAGGAAAAGGGCGCCGGCCACTTCGCCAGCGGCTGGGTCTGGCTGGTCGACAATGGCGGCAAGCTCGAAGTCGTCGACAGCCACGATGCCGACACGATCGCCGATGGCGACAAGAACCCCCTGCTCGTGATCGACCTGTGGGAACACGCCTATTACCTCGACCACCAGAACGCGCGCCCGAGCTATCTCGACGCGGTGGTCGACAACCACCTCAACTGGGATTTCGCTGCCGACAACCTCGCGCGCGGCAGCACCTGGGCCTACCCCGGCTGATCCGGCGCAACGCTTGATGAACGGCGCGTCGCCCACCCGGGCGGCGCGCCGTTCCTATGCGGGGGGCCTGTCGGGCCGCGGTTCGGGCGCGGGCTCGGCCGGGGCGTTGGGGAACAGCGTCTCGCCGAATGCGAAGCCCAGCAGGTTGGGCTTTCCGATGTGCTGGAACAGCGCCTTGAGCGTGATCACGATCGGCACCGACAGCAGCGCCCCGACCACGCCCCAGATCCACGCGAAATAGCTGATCCCGATCAGGATGATCACCGGGTTGATCGTGAAGCGCACGCCGAGCACCGAAGGTGTAACCACGTTGGCCTCGACCGTGTGCAGGCCGACATAGGCGAAGGCGGGAATCAGCGCGACGAGGATGTTGCCGTCGGTAGAGAGGCCGTAGAGCGTCAGGAACACGGTCATCGCAAGCGGACCCAGATAGGGCAGGAAATTGAGCAGCGCTGCCAATCCGCCCCACATCAACGGCGCCGTCATCCCCAACGCCCAGGCCCCCAGCGCGACGATCACGCCGACCGCGAAATTGATCGTCGCGACGGTGGCGAAGTATTGCGCCACCCGGTCCTGCACGTCGCGCAATACGCGCGCGGCCTTGAGGCTCGCGCCGTAATCGCTGCGACCGAGCAGCAATTGGCGCCGCCAGCGCCCGCGCGCCTCGATCATGAAAAAGGCCATCAGGAAGGTTACCAGCGTTTCGACCACGACCGACGGCGTGGCGAGCGCGAGCTGCTGGATCAGCGAGGGGCTGGCGACCACGACCTGGCGGTCGTCCTCGCTGCCGAGCACGCGTTCGAGCTGGGCGGCGGCATCGGCCAGCCACGCGAACGCACCGCGCAATTGCATCACGCGTTCCCCGACCCGGGCGAGGAAGGCCGGCAGCGTGTCGATCAGGTCGAGCGCCGGTTGGAGGATCGTCAGCAGGGCCGCCACCAGCAGGGCGAGAAAGATCATCACCGCGAGCAGCGAGGACAGGATGTTGGGTACGCCCCACCCGCTGAAACGGTCGGCCAACGGCGAAAGAATGATCGTGAGGATGATCGCGGTGGTGACCGGCAGGAACACCACCGAGCCGATCGACAGCACGAACGGAAGGGCGAGGAACAGGCCGATGCCGAGCATCAGGACCAGCGCCGAGATCAGGCGCAATTCCTGTTCGGCGAGCAGGCGCCGCGTCGGCGGCGCGCCGGTCGAGGGCGCGGCCTTGTCTTCCGCAGTCGGATCCGCCGGTTCGTCGGCCATTATGCGCCAGGGCTCCTCGGTTCGCGCGGGGACCGCGCGCGCCCATCAATGCGCGGCACGGACAGGCGTTACAAGCGCTTAATTGGGCTTGCGATGCCGCTTTTCCGCCTGTCCTTGGCGGTATCGAGTACGGCGCCGGCCTGTTCGAGCAATCGGGGGATCGTCGTCTCGGTCGCTTTGGGCGCGCGGGCGCTCGATTCATCCTGTTTCGTCATCATGCCTCTCACCGATGTCGGTGAGCAGAAAATGGCCGACAGCGAAATTCAGTTCCCGCCGGTGACCCCGTCTCCCGCCGCGACATCGTCGAGCTCTTCGAGGATCGCGCGGTGCGCACCGGCATCGTCGAGCGAACGCTTCGGGATGTCGCCATCGGCCAACATCGAATTGAGTGCCGCGCGCGCACGACCGACCCGGCTCTTGATCGTGCCGATCGCGCAGCCGCAGATTTCGGCCGCCTCCTCGTAGGAAAAGCCACCCGCGCCGACCAGCAACAGCGCCTCGCGCCGCTCGGGCGGGAGCGTCAGCAGCGCGCGATGCATGTCGGACAGGTGGAGCGGATCCTCCTGGCCCGCCGGGGCGGTCAGGATACGCTCGGCGACATTGTCGTCATATTCGCCGCGGAAGCGGTTGCGCCGCATATCGGTGAGATAGGCGTTCCTGAGGATCACGAAGGTCCAGGCGCGCATCGACGTGCCCGGTTCGAACCGCTCCTGCGCTGCCCACGCCTTCATCAGCGCTTCCTGCACGAGGTCGTCGGCCATGTCGGGGCGCCCGCAAAGGCCGCGCGCGAATGCGCGCAGGTGCGGAATGACGGCTTCCAGCTCGCGCTTGAACGCGGCCGCGTCTTCGGCTGAGCGCTTGCTCATTTCTTGGGTGCGTCCAGCTTGTCGAGGAGGTCCTTGAAACTCGGCGGCAGCGGTTCGTCCACAACGTCGTCGTAAAGATCGCGCAAGCCACGGGCCCAGTCGGGCTGTTTCTTGCGCGGGGTGCCGGACTTGTCCGGTGTCTTGTCCTTGGGGGCCATAATGTGGCTGTTATCCGTCCTTGATCCATTTTCGCGGGCGAAAACCCTCCACCCGCCGTGGCATCGCCGAAGCGCCTGCCTTACGTGTCACTTTCGGTGCGCGCTGTCGGAACGAAATGCAAGGTTCGCGGTTCCCGCAAGTGACTGTATGCCCGAAAAGGCCGGGCTGGGCGTGCGATGTGAGGGCGAAAGGCCGAATAATCAAAATCGATGGCTGAGTCCTACCCCAAGAACCAACGTAGCCGGCGCGCAGCGCGCTGGTACGTGCGCTATCCACGCGCGGCGCCGATCGGGATGTTCATCATCATCCTCGCGATCACGTTGATGGCGGTCTACGCGATCGAGCGGAGCGAGGACGAGCGGGTCGCGGCGCAGACGACGCAGATTGCCGAGACGCTCGGCTCGCGGCTTGAATCGCAATCCTTGACGGCGGTCGCCTATCTGCGCGCGGGGGCGGCATTCGTCGCCAGCGAGGACGATCTCGATGCGCCCGCCTTCGAAACCTTCTTCACCGAAATGCGCGAAGATGCCCGCTATCGCGGGGTCGTCGGCATCGGCTGGGCCCCGCGGGTGGCAATTACCGAAATCGAGCAATTTGAGGAGCAGATGCGCGAAGCGGGGCGCTCCAACTTCATGCTCGATCGCGATGCCGATGCCACGCGCGACTTCATCGTGCCGGTCCGCTTCGTCAATCCGGCAACGCTCGGCAATCGGGCGCTGGTCGGTTACGACCTTTCCTCCGACCCGGCGATCGCCGCAGCGCTCGACCATGCCGAGCGCACCGGGCGCTCGACCGCCAGCGGCCCGATCAATCTCGGCAACACGCCCGAGGGCGACCAACGCACCGGCTTCATGCTGGTGATGCCGGTATTCGACGACGAGTTCGGTTTTCGGGCGCTGCGCGGTTTCGTGTTCAGCCCGTTCGAGGCGCGTGGTTTCCTCGAGGACGCGATCGCCGCCGAATCGCTGCAAAACCTGTCGGTCGAGGTCTACGACGCCGAGGGAGAAGAGCGCATCGAACTCGCAAGGGGTGGCACCACGATTGAAGGCGGCGGGGTGCAACTCGCGAGCGAGACGATCAACGTTTCAGGCCGCGATTGGGATATCGCCATCGCCCAGCCCGCGGCGGGTCGCCTGTCCAATCTTGCCCTCGCGACGCTGCTGTTCGGCTTGCTCGCCTCGATCATGATCGTCGCGATCACCCGCCTGCTCACCGCGCAGGCTACCGAAGACCGCGAGGCGCTGGTCTGGCTGCAGGAGCAGAACGCGATCCGCGACACGCTCACGCGAGAACTCAACCACCGGGTCAAGAACACGCTCGCCAACGTGCTCTCGATCATTTCGCTTACGCGTCGCCGGGCCGATGATCTCGACGATTTCGCCGACAGCCTGGGCGGGCGCATCCGCGCGCTGTCGGCGACCCACGACCTGCTTACCCAATCCGATTGGGGTACGACTCCGGTGGGGTCGGTGATCGAAGCCGAAATCGCGCCCTATCGCCAGGGTCACGACATGCAGGTCCGGCTCGACGGACCCAAGGTGGAACTGGCCCCGAACGATGCATTGTCGCTCGGGCTCGCGATCCACGAGCTGGCGACCAACGCCTCCAAATACGGTTCGCTGAGCGTGCACGACGGCGAACTGGACGTGACTTGGGAACTGGTCGCGCAGGACCTTGTGCGGGTGAAATGGCGCGAGTCGGGCGGGCCGAAAGTGGCCCCCGACGACAAGCGCGGCAGCGGCTTCGGGACCGAGCTGATTAGCAAGATCGTCGCGCACGAATTGCGCAATCCGGTCGACCTGCAATTCGATGCCCGCGGGGTTCGCTGCACGCTTACCGTCCCGGTTCGCACCCCGGCCGAATTCGGGCTGCGCGCGCCGCGCATGCCCAAGCCCCCCGAAGAAGCATAAACCCGTTGCGCAAAGAAAACGGCCGGCGCGCGATCCGCGCACCGGCCGTTTCGGCTTACTTTTCCTGCTTCGACGTCAGTCGTCGTTGGCGTTGAAGAACAGCGCCTGGCTGATCGCTGCGCGAACGGTCGATTCCTTGAACGGCTTAGTCACGAGATAGGTCGGCTCGGGACGGTCACCGGTGAGCAGTCGCTCGGGATAGGCGGTGATGAAGATCACCGGCACGTCGCCCAGCGCGAGGATATCGTCGACCGCGTCGAGGCCCGAGCTGCCATCGGCCAGCTGGATGTCGGCGAGCACGAGGCCGGGGCGCTTTTCCGCGACCACTTCCTGCGCCTGGGTGCGCGTGGCGGCGGTGCCGCAGATCTCATGGCCGAGATTCTTGACCAGGTCTTCGAGCTGCATCGAGATCAGCGGCTCGTCCTCGATGATCAGCACGCTGGTTGCGCTCTCCCGGTCGATTTCCTCGATCGCTTCCTGAACGAGGCGACGCACGTCGGCTTCGTCCATTTCCATGATCTCGGCCGCTTCTTCGTCGGAGAAATCCTCCAGCGTGGTGAGCAGCAGGGCCTGGCGGCTGACCGGGGTGGCGGCGGATAGGCTCGAATGCGCGGCATTGGCCGGCTCGCCCGCGCCACTTTCCTCGCCGGCATCGATATAGGCGCTCGCCCAGACCTTGTTGAAGGCGCGGTAGAGCGGGACGCGACCACCGCTGAGCGAATCGCGCAGATGATCGTCTGAAAGTGCGGCCTCGAGCGTGGCGCGCACGAAGGCATCGCCGGTCGCCTGCGACCCCGTCAGGGCACGGGCATAACGACGCAGGTACGGCAGGTGTGCGGCAATTTCTTCGCCAATCGACATATTCGGTAATTCCCTTCCCGGGCTTTTCTGGTCCGCCGTCTGAACGCACCTTGGCCTTCGGCGTTCCCGCCGGGTAGCGAATAGCGCTGCGCAGGGAAAGGTCTTTGCCGCCATCCGGACCGGGTCTCTGAATTTGCTTGACCTTTTGCGGCCTATTGTCTGTGACGAATGCTCGAAGGAGGGGGCAGTTGGCGAATTCGCATTCGATCCGTTCGGACCGAAATCACTGGGTGGCGTGTAGAGAGTGTCCGCTCGATCAGTGCGAAGGCCTGCGCCCGCACGATGCCGAAAGCGTCCGTTATCTCCAGGAATTCAAGGAAGGCGAGTTATCGCTGACGCGCAGCGGCGCGCTGCTCAACCAGGGCGCGCCCAGCCCGCATATCTACACCCTGCTCGACGGTATCATGATCCGGCAGGTCAAGCTGGAAGACGGCAGCCGCCAGATCGTGAACTTCATGTTCCCCGGAGACCTCGTCGGGCTCCAAGCGGCGATCGACCAGGACATGGAACACTCGGTGGAGGCGCTTACCGACTGTCGGCTGTGCGTCTTCCCGCGCGACCGCTTCACCGACCTCGTCACGCGCTTTCCGCGCTTTTCCTACGACGTGATCTGGCTCGCGGCGAAAGAGGAATCGGCGCTCGAAAGCCATCTCGTCGCGCTCGGCAAGCGCAACGCGCACGAACGCGTGGCCTATCTGGCACTGTACCTGGTGCAGCGCGGGATCATGACCGGTCTGGCCGAGGCGAATGGCAGGGCCCGGCTCGAGATCCCCATCACCCAGCGTCAGATCGCCGACATGTTGGGCCTGTCGCTGGTTCACACCAACCGCACGATGCAGGCGCTGCGCCAGTCCAACCTGCTGCACTGGGACGGCGATGGCATCACGATCGAGGACATGGAGGCGGCGTGCGATTACGCGAAGTTCGACGGTCTCGACGACAAGCCGCGCCCGTTCCTCTAACCGCCTCATATCCAAGGCCGATCGAAATTTCTGGCAAAAAATTCGCGGCGGCGGGAACCCCTTTTCTGCTCGCTCATTAAATCACTGTCACCGCCGAGACCCCCCTCCCGTCCAAGCGGCTGGTGATACGATCCCGAAAGGCCTCCATTCGTTCGAATGGAGGCCTTTTTTTCGGCTGAACCCAGTCGAATCGGGGAGGTGAAAGGGTCGCATGCGCCAGCCTGTGCGGCAGTGGCGCAATTCAGCGGCGGCGGGCGATCACTTCGCGCAGTCTTGCGAGCACACCGCCGCCCGTCTTGCGCTGGCGCTCGATCGCGTCGACCAGCTCCTGCGCATCGTAGGGCTTTTCAAGCACGATGCCGAGTTCCGCGACTTCGGCGGGGATCGCTTCGGGCGCACCGGTGGCGAAGATGAAGACCGGCGGGCGCGGACCGAGCTCGGAGACCAGTTCGGCCACCGTCCATCCGTCGCTTCGATCGGCGAGATGGACATCGAGCACGATCGCATCGAAACTGTTTTCCTCGAGCGCCTCGAGCGCATCCTGCGTGGTAGGTGAAATCGTCACCTGTCGCGCACCGCGGTCGGTCAGCGTCGCCTCGAGATTGAGCGCCAGCACCGGATCGTCCTCGACGACGAGGACGGCGCCGAGATCGACTTTCTTCCTGGTGCTGTCCTGCTTGCCCATGTGGCGACCCAAATCCCGGTTCCGGAGCGGTCCTTGCCGCCTAGTTCTGCAAACGCCCCCTACCCAGCCTCGTTCCCGCAAACCCGGGTCCTAGAGGGATTTTTCGTAGATCAAGTATTCGCGGTTGACGAAACTGTCGATCGCCTCGGCGATCGCGATCATGCCCTTGTTGTCCTCGAGGATCCAGCCAATCTCGCCGCGGGTCGCGCCATAATTGGCGATCGAGTTGCGGCGAATATATTCGATCATCATGAAGGCGAGCTGGCTCGCCATGCGCGAGCTCTGCAGGCGCTTGAGCACGCCCATCAGCGGCACGCGCATCGTCGTGACGCGCGGGCGGCGCAGCCAGCGCAGCATCTTGAGCCAACCGAACGGCCACAACGACCCCTTGAGCGGCGCAATCGCCTCGTTGGCGTCGGGCAGAGTCATCATGAAAGCCACCGGTTCGCCTTCGAGCTCTGCGATCATGATCAGGTCCTCGAACACCAGCGGCTTCAGCTTCTTGCCGGCATAGGCGATCTCGGCCTCGGTGAACGGCACGAAGCCCCAATTGTCCGACCACGCATCGTTGAGGATGCCCATGATGATCGCCGCGTCGCGCTCGAAGTGCCGCTTGTCGACCTTGCGGATCCGGATCTTCTCGTTGCGCTCGCCCGAGGCGATGATGCGCTGGAGCAGCGGCGGAAAATCCTGGGTGATGTCGAGCTCGTAGGTCAGCAGCGATTTGGCTCTGCGGTATTCGAGTCCTTCGATCCAGGCCTGGTAGCGGGCATCGTCGTGCCCCATCATCACCGTCGGTGCGTGGTCGTGCCCCTTGACCAGCAGGCCAGGCTCTTCCCACACCGACATCGACAGCGGAGCGAGCACGCGGGTCATGCCCTGTTCGCGCAGCCATTGCTCGGCGCGGCGGATCAAGGCGACTCCCACCGCTTCGTCCACCGCTTCGAACAGGCCCCAATTGCCGGTACCAGGCCCCATGCCCTGTTCGGGCGGCTGCGCGAGTGCGAGTTCATCGATATGAGCCGAGATGCGCCCGACCACATCTCCGCCGCGGCGGGCGAGGAAGAATTGCACCCGCGCATGGTCGAAGAACGGGTTCTTCCCCGGCGTCAGCAGTTCGCGCATTTCGCTGCGCAACGGCGCGACCCAGTTCGGATCCGATGCGTTCAGGCGATAAGCGCAATCGATAAAGGCGGCGAGGTCGCGCTTGCCGGATACGGGTTGGATGCTTATTTCACCGGCCATCGAGCCCTCTCGTTCAGCATGGGTTAGCCCTGTGTTTGCGATGGCTTGCTTGTCAAGCGAGGGAGCAGCAAGCTACGCCGCGCAAGACGGATTTCGAGACATGGCAACGACACAGAGCACCAACCTCGCCCAGGATGGCCTAGCGAAGCGCAGCATGCGCGACATCGCGTGCGCGCCCCTGCCCGATGGAAAGCCCGATGGCCGGATCGCCGACGACAAGGCCATGCTGCGCGCCGCGCGCGAACTGACCAAGGACCTCGGCGAGGCCAATCCACGCATCTACTGGCCCGACATGCTCGCTTGCGTGATCATCGGCTACGGCGCGATGGTCGGGGCGATCCTGGTCGAGAATGTCTGGGCCGCGCTCGGCCTCGCTGCCGTTTCGGTGCTGGCGATCTATCGCGCGCTGATGTTCATCCACGAATTGAGCCATATCCATCGCAATGCCCTGCCCGGTTTCCGCACCGCGTGGAACTGGCTGGTCGGAGTGCCGATGCTGACCCCTTCCTTCATGTATGAGGGCGTCCACACGCTGCACCACAACCGCACGCGCTACGGCACCAAGGAAGATCCCGAATACCTTCCCCTGGCGCGGATGAAGTGGTGGTCGCTACCGCTGTTCGTGCTGATCGCGCTGCTTGCGCCGCCGGCCTTGCTGCTCCGCTTTGCCGTGCTCAACCCCCTGAGCCTGGTGGTGCCGAAGCTGCGCGAGATCGTGTGGCAGCGTTTCTCGGCGCTTTCGATCAATCCCGACTTCCGCCGTCGCCCCCCCGAAGGCGATTTGAAGCCGCGCGTGCTGAAGCAGGAAGTGGGCGGTACGCTGTGGTCGTGGGCCCTGCTCGCCAGCATCGCCCTGCTCGGCTGGAAGCCGTTCCTCGTCGCTCTGGCGATCTTCTCGACCGTCGCGGTGTTCAACCAGGTCCGTACGCTGGTGGCGCATCTGTGGGAGAACGAGGGCGAACCGATGACGGTGACCGCGCAATATCTCGATTCTGTCAACGTCCCGCCGCCCTCGCCGCTGGCTGCGATCTGGGCGCCGGTCGGCTTGCGCTACCACGCGCTGCACCATTTGATGCCGTCGATGCCCTATCATTCGCTGGGCGAGGCGCATCGCCGGCTCAAGGCCAATCTTGAAGCGGATTCGACTTATCACGGCGCCAACCATCCTGGGCTGCGCCCGCTGGTGATCCGCCTGTCGCGCGCGACCATGAGCCGCCGCGCCTAGAATCCATAGAAAACGCCGCCCGGTAGGACCGGACGGCGCTCTCCTGCATAATCGGATTATTATTCGACTTCGATCTCGGCGGAGGGGTTGCCATCCGCATCGACCGAAACGCTGGTGTCGCCATCGCGGACATCGGCGCGCACGCCGTTTTCGTCCACCCCGACACTCACGCCGTCGCCATCGACTTCGGGCTGGGTCTGCACGGTGTCGACGGCGCCGGAATCGATCGGCGCGGTTTCGGCCTCGCCCACGGTGGTTTCGGTTTCGGTCGCTTCGTCGGCATCGGCGCAGGCGGCAAGCGACAGTAGCGAAGCCGCGGTGGCGGCAGCGATAATTTTCTTCATCGACGGTCTCCTGTTTGGTCGTCGGTGGGAAAACACTCGTCCGGCAACTTCCGTTCCGGAATATGTCAAAAAAAAGGCAAGGCCCGACGATCAATCTAGGAATCGCACCATCGCGATCCGTTCGTGCGACTTGCCGAAGCTTTCGTTTTCCTCCTCCAGCAGCTGCGCCAGGCGCGGCCATGCGGCCAGATCCTCGATCCGTTCGAAGCCGAGCCGGGCATAGAAGGGGGCGTTCCACGGGACCTGTGCGAAGGTGGTGAGCGTCAGGCACTGGCAGCCGGCATTCGCGGCATCGATCGCGCAGGCTCGCACCAGTCCGGACCCGATGCCGTGCCGCTGGAAATCGCTGGCAACAGACATTTCCCACAGATGCAGTGCGCGACCGAAACGTTCGGCGGCAACGAAGCCGGCGATCTGGTCATCCACCAGCGCGGTCAGGCAGTGTCCCTTGGCGATCAGCAGCCGGTGGCGCTCCTCGGGTATCGACCAGCCATCGACCAGCGTTTCGAGCCCCTCGATCTCGCCGAATGCCTGCGCCGCGCTGTGCTCGACCGCGGGAAAGTGGCTCGCATCCCCGGGGCGAGCGAGACGCAGCGACCAGTCGTTCATTCCTCGGTCCGGATGAGGAGCGTCTCGCCGATCAGGAAGAACAGCAGGAACGGGGCCCAGGCCGCAACGAAGGGCGGGTAGGCCCCGAAATTGCCCATCGCCAGCGCGGCGTTATCGACCACGAAATAGGCGAAGCCGAGCATCATGCCGATGATCGCGCGCACGAATAGCTGGCCCGACCGCGCGAGCCCGAAGGCCGCGATCGCCCCTAGCAGCGGCATGAGGAAGGCCGAGAGCGGCCCGGACAGCTTGTGCCACCACTTGCTTTCGAGTTCGGCGGTGCGCCGTCCGGCATCGGACAGCTCTCCGATCGCGCCGCCGAGATCGGTGAGCGACAGCGCGTCGGGATCGATCCGTCCGAGCTCGGCCTGGCGCGGCGACACACCCTTGGCGATCCGCACCGGGTCGATCGGGATTTCCTGTGCCGCGGCGACATCGAAGCGCACCGGATCGTCGAGCAGCCAGCCCGGATTGGCATAGGTCGCGGCGGGGGCGCTGATCTTCTCGGTCACGCGGCCCTCGGCATCGCGGCGATACCATTGCACGCCGCGCATGCGGATGTCCTCGCCCGTACCGGCCAGCACGCGCGCCGAGAGGATGTTGTCCCCGTCGCGCAGGTAGACATTGGTGCGGACATCGGAATCGGGCGCCACCGGGCCGTAATCCTCGGCCTGCCAGGCCGACAATGCGGCCGAGGAGCGCGTCACGATTCTTTCGTTGAAGGCGAAGCTGATCACCGACACCGCGAGCGCCGCAAGCAGCAACGGGGCGAGAATCTGGTGCGCGGACAGCCCGGCCGCCTTCATCGCCACGACTTCGGAATTCTGGTTGAACGTCGCCAGCGTGATGATCGTCGCCAGCAGCACCGAATAGGGCAGGAAGCGCGCGACCAACTGCGGCATGCGATAGCCGATGTAGCGCAGAAGCTCGCCCTGGCCGTTGCCTTCGTAGGCCAGCACTTTCGAGCTTTGCGACAGCAGGTCGAGTGCCTGGAGCACCAGCACCAGCATCACCAGCACCGCCGCGATGCGAACCACGAAGGTCCGGGCGAGATAAAGCGTCAACGTCTTCGACGGGAAGAAATCAAGCTGCATGGCCGGTCTCCTCCTGCTCGGCGGCGATCGCATCGTGCCGCGTCATCGCCTCGGACCTGCGGCGGCGACGGAACTTCGACTTGATCCACTTTACCAGCTTGGCGAACACGGCCTCGAGCCCGTCGATCGCCTGTGCGCCGGGCACGAAGGCCGTGCGATAGTACATCCAGCAGATCAGCGCGGCGAAGATCACGCAGGGCAGCCACAGCGCAACCAGCGGATCGACCCGCCCGAGCGCGGCGATCCCCCAGCCCCACTCGTTGACCTTGTGGTAGGCGACCACCATGACCACCGCGACGAACACGCCGAGCGCGCTGGTCGATCGCTTGGGCGGGATCGCGAGCGAGAGCGCGAGCAGTGGCAGGAAGATCATCATTACCACCTCGACCAGGCGATAGCTGAAATTGGCCTGGATCTCGGTCCGCGTCTGTTTGTCGGTGGTAGGGCTCCAGCCGATTTCGAGCAATTGCGGCAGCACGTATTCCAGCTCGTCGCCACCACGCTCCCGGAAACGTTCGAGCGCGGGGAGATCGATCGGCAGGTCGTGGAGCGAGAAATTGAGCACGCGCGGACTGGCATCCTCGACCTCCTGGATGATCTGCCCGTCACGCAGGCGCAGCACGATCGTGTTCCGGTTTTCCTCGAGCCGCAGGAACCGCCCTTCCGCTGCGGAAATCGAGAGATCGCCTTCCTCGCTGTTCACCCGCGCGAACACCCCCAACAGACGGCGGCCTTCCTCCTCGCTGCGTTCGATCCGCAGCGCCGTCTTGTCTTCGATCGTGACGAATTCGCCGACCTTGATCGAAGCCCCGAGTGCGCCCGACGTGAGCTCGAATTCGAGCTCTTCGTAATAATAGCGCGACAGCGGCTGGAGCCAGCCAACCACGGCGAGGTTCACAGCCATCATGGTCAGCGCGATCGCATAGGGCATGCGCAGCAGTCGGCCATATGACAGGCCGACTGCACGCATCGTGTCGAGTTCGGAACTGACCGCGAGCTTGCGGAAGGCCAGCAGGATGCCGAGCAATACGCCGAGCGGGATCGCGAGCCCGGCATATTCGGGCATCAGATTGGCCAGCATCTTGAAGACGATGTCGACCGGACCGCCCTCGCTGGCGACGAAATCGAACAGCCGCAGCATCTTGTCGAGCGTCAGCAGCGAGGCCGCGAGCACGAACACGCCGATCATCGGCACGATCACGAGCCGGAAGATATAGCGGTCGAGGGCGGGAATGAAGGTGAACACGCTTCCGGGCGGCTGGAGGATGATGTCGCCTCCCTAATCCGTCAGGCTGCGTTCGTCACCTGCCAGTTATGCTAGTGCGCGCAATCAGGCCTTTTCGAGCGTGCACTGGAGCGGGTGCTGGTTCTGGCGAGCGGCATCCATCACCTGGTTCACCTTGGTCTCGGCAATCTCGTAAGGGTAGATGCCGCAAACGCCCACGCCCTTCTGGTGGACCTGCAGCATGACTCGCGTCGCCTCTTCCATGTCCATGCCGAAGAAGCGCTTCAGGACCATCACGACGAATTCCATCGGGGTGTAATCGTCGTTCAACAGCAGCACCTTGAACTGGCTCGGCCGCTTGGGCTTGGCGCGCGTCTTGGTCGCGATACCGGTTTCGTCGTCGGTATCGGGCCCCTGCGGGGGCTTGCTCGCGGCCAGGATGGTGCTGGGATCGATCATTACCGGTGGCGAATATCTTATCGAAGCGAAGAAAGACAAGGGGCTGCCCTCGAGGCGCGGCCCTAACGGACTGCTATCGCGGCGAAGTGTTGCCGAAACGCAAACAGGCCGGATGGCGTGCGCCACCCGGCCTGCGGTTCATGCAGCGTCCGGCGGGGAGAGGAGTCGCCGGAAGGGCCGCACTAACTCGGGGGAGCAGGTCGCTCAGGCGACCTTGCGTGCCTTTTCGACCGCGATCGAAACACGATCCTGGATCGGCGCGAACGCTTCGGTGGCTAGCTTGGTCCACGCTTCGACGTTCTTCGAGGTCTGCGCGACCATCGCGTCGAAATTGCGCGAAGCGATCTTGCTGTTGAGCTGGACCAGTTCGCTCGGGCTACGCACGGCGGCGTAGTCCTTGGCGTCGGCGGTCATGGTCGAGACGGCTTCACGGCCGTTTTCGACCGCGCCCTTGGCCATGCCCTGCACGCCTTCAGCGAGGATCTTCCCGCTGGCGACGACGGCTTCGACGTTGCCCTTCGAGAATTCGACGGCTTCGCCGGCATATTCACGGGTCTTGTCGTAGGCGCCCTGTGCACGGGTCGAGAGGTCGGCGAACATGGCCTTGGCCTGGTCCGTCGCGGTGTTCTTGGTGGTCTTGGTCTGCTTCGTAGCCATTTTCGGCTCCTTGGTCTTCGTTGATTTGGAGGAGGTTTTCTTCGCTGCGGGCGTCTTCGCCTTTTTCGGCGCAGCCTTTTTCGCAGCGGGCTTCTGCTTCGGCTTCGAGGCCGCTTCGACCGCGGCATCGATTTTCTTCATATCCGGCTTGGCCGGAACGTCGGTCGCGACGGCCTCGGTCACCTTTTCGGCAACCGGCGCATCGGCTTTGGAATTCTGGTCGGCCATAGTGCCTCGCTTGACTTGGATCTGCCCGACGCCCGGACGGATTCCGAACGCCTTTGTTGCACTGCACAATAACGGGTGCGCGCGATCAAGTCAAGATTTTTGTGCAGTGCACAATCGCAGGTGAGAAACGGTCTAGCGCGTCTTCACGTAGCTGCCGGGCGCATCCTCGATCACTTCGTCGCCCTTGCCGCCCGGCTTGCGCTTGCCGGCCGGATCGACCTCGTCATCGTCGATGCCGCGCAGCCAATCGACCCAGTGGGGCCACCAGCTTCCCGGATGCTCCTCCGCGCCCGCGATATAGGCTTCGAGCGTGTCGGCCTCGCTGTCGCCGAGCCAGTACTGGTACTTGCCCGCATCAGGATGGTTGACCACGCCCGCGATATGGCCCGATCCGGCGAGCAAGAAGGTCTTGTCGCCCTTCAGGTGCCGGGTGAAGCGCCACACGCTTTCGGCCGGGGCGATGTGATCCTCGCGACCCGCCTGAAGGTAGACCGGAGTCTCGATCCGGGTCAGGTCGATCGGCGTGCCGTCGGCGCTCAGCGCGTCGGGCACCACCAGCTTGTTGTCGCGATAGAGGTCGCGCAAATAGTCGTTGTGCCATTTCGACGGCAGGTTGGTGACGTCGCCGTTCCAGTGGAGCAGGTCGAAGGCCGGATAGTCCTCGCCCAGCAGGTAGTTGTTGACGACGTAGTTCCAGATCAAATCCTTGCCGCGGAGCATGTTGAAGGTCGCGGCGAGGTAGCGCCCGTCGAGATAGCCCTGCGGACTGAGCTTGGCGATCGTCTCCAACTGCTGGTCGTCGATGAAGTTCTTCAATTCGCCCGATTTCTCGAAATCGACCTGCGCGGTGAAGAAAGTCGCGCTCTTCACTTTCTCGGCCTCGCCCCGCCGCGCGAGGATCGCCAGCGTCGCGGCGAGCGTGGTCCCGGCGACGCAATAGCCGATCGTGTGGACCGCGGGCACGTCGAGCCGCGCGCGCACATGGTCGATCGCGTCCATTTGCGCGCGGATGTAATCGTCCCACACCACATCGGCCATGCTCTCGTCGGCCGATTTCCAGCTCGCGACGAACACTGTGATGCCCTGGTCGACCGCCCATTTGATGAAGCTTTTCTTCGCGGTCAGGTCGAGGATGTAGAAGCGGTTGATCCACGGCGGGAAGATCACCAGCGGCACCTCGAGCACCTTGCCGGTCGAAGGCGAATACTGGATCAGCTGGTAGAGATCGGTCTGGTGGACGACCTTGCCCGGCGTGGTCGCGATGTTCTCGCCCAGCGTAAAGGCATCGGGATCGGTGTGGGTCAGCTGCCCCTTCTTGAGATCCGCGATCAGGTTCTCGAGGCCCTTCACGAGGTTCTCGCCGCCGGTTGCCATGGTCTTCTCGAGCACCACCGGGTTGGTCATCAGGAAATGATCGGGGCTCATGGCCTCGGTCATCGCGCGGGTCGCGAATCGCAGGCTCTCCCGCTGGGCCGGATCGAGCCCCTCGATATTGTCGGCGGTGGAGACCCAGTACTCGCTCAGCATGAGGTACAATTGATGCAATAACGCGTAGGCTGGGTGCGCTCGCCACGCCGGGTCGGCGAAGCGGCGATCCTTGCGGGGCAGTTCGGGGGGCTCCTCACCCTGCTTGCCGGCGAAGCCCTTCATCACGCTGTCCCACAATTGCAGGCCCTCGCCCCATGCCTTCTGCTGGGCATCCATGTCGACCTTGGGCATCGAACCCGCCCAACCCTGCATCAGCGCGGCGAACTGGGCGGGAGTGAAACCACGGGCCTGTTCCTGCGCCTCGCTCGCCTGGTGCTGGAGAAAATCGGCCCACATCGCGTTGACCCGGTGACCGAGCGCCAGCCAGTGTTCCATGCCGTGCACCTTGGGGGGTTCGGCCCCCGCGCCGGGGAGGAACTGGCCGAACATCTCGCGCGCGGCCTCGGCCTGGAACTGCATCAGCTTGGCGAACTGCCCCATGCCGAAGGGATCGTCGCTGTTTTCGTCCTGGGCCATGGGTTCTCCGTTCGCGTTCGACTGCGTTCCTATAGAAATAGTGCGTCGCAACAAAGTCAGTTCCGGTCGGGACCGTGATCGATTATCGACAATGCGATGGACGACGATTTCTACCGCATCCGGCGCCTGCCGCCCTATGTCATCGCCGAGGTCAACGCGATGCGCCATGCCGCGCGCGCCTCGGGCGAAGACGTGATCGATCTCGGCATGGGCAATCCCGATCGTCCGCCGCCGGACTTCGTGATCGACAAACTCTGCGAGGTCGCGCGCAAGCCCTCGGCGCACGGCTATTCGCAATCGCGCGGCATTCCGGGCCTCCGCAAGGCGCAGGCGGGTTATTACAAGCGCCGCTTCGGAGTCGACCTCGATCCCGAAAGCGAGATCGTCGTGACGCTCGGATCGAAGGAAGGTCTCGGCAGCCTCGCCACCGCGATCACTGCGCCGGGCGATGTCGTGCTCGCGCCCGATCCGTCCTACCCGATCCACACTTTCGGCTTCATGATCGCGGGCGCCAGCATCCGCGCGGTACCGACCACGCCGGGCGAGGATTACTGGCGCGCGCTCGATCAGGCGATGGCCTATACCGTGCCGCGACCCAAGGTGCTGGTGGTCAACTATCCTTCCAACCCGACCGCCGAGGTGGTCGATGCGGCGTTCTACCAGCGGCTGGTCGACTGGGCGCGCGAGAACGAGGTCTGGGTACTGTCCGACCTCGCCTATTCCGAACTCTATTACGACGGCAACCCGACCCCCTCGATCATGCAGGCCAAGGGGGCAAAGGACGTCGCGGTCGAGTTCACCTCGCTGTCGAAAACCTATTCGATGGCGGGCTGGCGGATGGGCTTCGCGGTCGGCAACCGCGAGCTGATCGCCGCGCTTACGCGGGTGAAGTCCTACCTCGATTACGGCGCCTTCACGCCGATCCAGGCCGCGAGCGCGGCGGCGCTCAACCATGGCGACGAATATGCCGAACAGACCCGCGCGATCTACCACAAACGCCGCGACGTGCTGGCCGAAAGCTTCGCCCGCGCCGGCTGGGACATCCCCCCGCCACCTGCCTCTATGTTCGCTTGGGCGCCGCTCCCCGAAGCCTATCGCGAGATGGGCAGCCTCGAATTCTCGAAGCTGCTGCTGAAAGAAGCCAAGGTCGCGGTCGCACCGGGGGTCGGCTATGGCGAGCGGGGTGAAGGCTTCGTGCGGATCGCGATGGTCGAGAACGAGCAGCGTATTCGGCAGGCAGCCCGCAATCTCAAGGACTTCCTCGCCCGCCGTTAGGTCCAAAGCCGAACGGGTTCGACTTACCTTTGCACGAATATTGAGGCATTCCCCTGCTGCATGGGGAGGACATCGAAGGGGGCGTTCGGCTGGCAGTCGCCGCGGCACCTGCCGCGCGGCTACGACCTGGAACGGCGAGGGTGGCACCGGATCGGGTGTGAGGAGGCGGAGCGCGCAGGAGAGCCGGTCTTGTGGCTCGTCGACCGCGAACACGGGTTCCTGCCCCAGCCGATCAAACACACGCTCGTCACCGATATCGCCGATCCGCGCCTGCGCGCCCGGCTGCTGGCGCTGGGCGTCGGCGACGTGCTCGCGCCCGGCACCGCAATCGACGAACTGGCGATCCGCGCGCGACGCGTGCTCGATCGCGCCGGAGAGGTTTCGCGCTGTCGATCCGTTGGCGCGCTCACGCTCGACCTGCTGCGCCGCGATGGTTTCGTACGGGATTGCCGGCTCTGCCTGCACCCACGCGAATTCGAAATGGCATGGCACCTGGCCGAACTCGGGCCGCGCGGGGCTAGCCGGAACCGCCTCTTGCGCGAAGTCTGGGACATCCGGCACGAACCCGAAACCAACAGCGTTGCGGTCCACGCCTTCCGTCTCCGCGCCAAGCTGCGCGTCCATGGGCTCGCCGGGATGCTCGCGACCGATCGCGCCGGACGATATCGGCTGATCCCACTGGACGAGCCCGATATCCTTCGCGACAAGGCTGGCAATCCAGATGCCGAGGAGCGCGAGCGTGACCGAACTGTCCTATGAGAACAATGAGCGCGTTGCGATCGAGGTCGAGGATCACGTCGCGCAGGTCCGGCTGGTGCGCGCCGACAAGATGAACGCGCTCGACCCGGAGATGTTCGACAGCATCATCCGCGCGCAGCTCGCCCTGTCCAGGGCGCGGGGTATCCGCGCGGTTGTCCTGTCGGGCGAAGGCCGCGCGTTCTGCGCCGGGCTCGACCTCGCCAGCATGGCCACGGTCGGCCAGAACGATCCGACGCCGCTGACCGAGCGCACCTACGGCAATGCCAACAGGTTCCAGGAGGTCTCGGTCGGCTGGCGCAAGCTGCCGATGCCGGTAGTGGCGGCGCTACACGGCGTGTGTTTCGGCGGCGGCATGCAGATCGCCAGCGGCGCAGACATCCGGGTCGCGCATCCCGCAACGCGGATGGCCATCATGGAGCTCAAATGGGGCATCATCCCCGACATGGGCGGTTTCCAGCTGTGGCGCGGCACGGTGCGCGACGACGTGCTACGGCGGCTGGTCTACACCTATGAGGAGTTCACCGGCGAGCAGGCGCAGGACTGGGGAGTCGTCACCGAGCTTGCGGACGAGCCGCTCGAACGCGCGACCGAGCTCGCGCGCATCATCGCCGACCGCAATCCCAACGCCATTCGCGAAGCCAAGGGGCTGTTCGGCACCTATCTCGACCTCAAGCCCGACGAGATCCTGATGGAGGAATCGATCCGCCAGCAGCGGCTGATCGGGACCAGGAACCAGATGGAAGCCGTCGCCAGCCAGATGGCGAAGCGCAAGGGCGCGTTCGAGGATGGCTAATCGCCTCGGGGGATTTCCTTGGTCTCGATGAGCACCGGGATCCGCTCGGGATAGAGTTTCTGTTCGAGCTCCCACGCAGTGTCGTCATCATCGCGGGCGAGATCCAGTTCCCCCATTTCCCAATATGCATCGGCCCGGGAGCGATACGACCACGGATCTTCGGGATTGAGGGCGATCGCATCGGTCAACAGACTCACGACCTGCTCGTAGTCCTTCTCTCGCAGGGCCAGCAATGCCCGACCCTGCAAGACGACGCGCCACAGTTCGGACTCGCGGTCCACCCTGGCGAAGTCGGCCCGAGCTTCTTCCACTCGTCCGAGCCCGGCATAGGCGGCACCGCGATTTGCATAGGCATAGGGATTCTCCGGTTCACGATCTGCAAGAACGGTGAAATCTGCGATCGCTGCCGGCAGGTCTCCAATACGTAAGTAGGCGACGCCGCGCTTCAGGTAGGCATCATTGTGATCGGGATTGAGCTCGATGGCGACATCAAGGTCCTCGATAGCCTGAGGCAAGCGGTTCATCCTGAGCAACAGGAACCCGCGATCATACCGCAGATAGGGATTTTCCGAATCGAGCACGGTCGCCCGATTGTAATCGGCGAGGGCGAGTTCGCGCGAGCCAGTCAGATCATAAATCCTGCCGCGCTCGGCAAGCAGGCCGGCCTGCTCGGGTTCTCCCGCTGCGTCAGCGATCAGATCCGCGCAGATGCGCAGCGAACGGGGCAGTTCGTCAGTCGCCTCATCGTATTGGCACCGTGGTTCCATTGCATCGCGGCCAGTCGCCACCGCCCCGACCAGCAGCCCGACGACCAGGATCCAGTTCCAGCTTACCGAAAGCCAGTATTTCGCGGGCTCGTCATCGTGCCGGTAGCTTCGCGAAGATCCCTTGACCAACGGCTCGCTTTCGCCTTCGCGTAAGCCCCTGATGTTGCTCAGCAGGCCAAGGATGCCGAATGTCCCGAACAGGGCAGGGACCAGGAAATCTGAGCGGGCAAATTCTTCCGCCGTCGGCGTGAAGACGAAGATCGCCACGCCTCCCAGCACCAATAGGGAGGCAGCCGACCGGAACAGGTTTGTTCCGGTCCGCCAAGCCAAGTCTTCCGGAGGCAGGGTAATGTCGCGGCGGTTGGGGGCGTGGCTGACATGGTCCCACAGATTTCGCGCCGGATTGATCGCCCAGATACCGATGATGAGCAGTATCCATGCCTGCACGGGGACGGATTCGAGCAAGCTAGGCCCTCAGCCTCCGCGCGTGCCACGCGACATGCTCGGCCATGAAGGTCGAGATGAAGAAATAGGAATGGTCGTAGCCCTCCTGCATTCGCACCTCGGCATCGATGCCGGCATCCTGGCAGGCCGCGCGCAGCAGCTCCGGCTTGAGCTGTTCGTCGAGGAACTGGTCCGCCGTGCCCTGGTCGACCAGCAGTTCGGGCACGCGCGCGCCGTCCTCGATGAGCGCGACGGCATCGTATTCGCGCCACGCCGCGCGGTCGTCGCCGAGATAGCGGCCCAGCGCCTTTTCGCCCCACGGCGCCTGTGAAGGCGCGCAGATCGGGGCAAAGGCGCTAACCGAACGGAAGCGCTCGGGATTGCGCAGACCGATGGTCAGCGCGCCGTGGCCGCCCATCGAGTGCCCGGTGATGCCCTGGCGATCCATGTCGACCGGGAAATTCGCCGCGACCAGCCCGGGCAGCTCGCGCTCGGTATAGCTGCGCATCCGATAGTGCTTCGCCCATGGCTGCTGCGTCGCATCGACATAGAAGCCCGCGCCCTTGCCGAAATCGTATTCGTCCTTGGCGTCGGGCACATCGTCGCCGCGCGGGGAGGTGTCGGGCGCGACGAGGATCACGCCATGCTCGGCGCAAGCGGCACGGTACTCGCCCTTCTCCATGACGTTCGCATGGGTGCAGGTGAGGCCCGAGAGATACCACAGCACCGGCAGTCTTGCGCCCTTTTCATGCGGCGGGACGTAGACCGCGAAGCTCATCTCGGTGCCGGTCTCGGCGGAGGCGTGCAAGTATACGCCTTGCGTCCCGCCGAACGCCTTGTTCTCGGATACGGTTTCGAGCGCCACGCGATCACCCCGGGCGATGCATCGCGCAGACCTTGTTGCCGGCCGGATCGCGCAGATAGGCGAGGTAGAGCTTCATGCCTGCGCCTTCGCGCATGCCGGGCGGGTCTTCGATCGGGGTCCCGCCATTGGCCGCGCCCGCCGCGTGCCAGGCATCGGCCATCTCCGGGCTATCGGCGGCGAAGCCGATGGTCGAGCCGTTGCCGCAGCTTGCGGGCTGCCCGTCGATCGGCTTGGTCAGCAGGAACACCCCGCCATTGTGCATGTAGATCACACGACCCTTGGGATCGACCGACCCTTCGCGCCCGCCGAGCGCCTTGAAACAGGCATCGTAGAATCTCTTCGAGGCGTCGATATCGTCGGCGCCGAGCATCACGTGGCTGAACATTCTCTTCTCTCCCTTGGGGTGGTCAGTAGACGACGACGCTGCGGATGCTCTCGCCCGCATGCATCAGGTCAAAGCCCTTGTTGATGTCCTCAAGATCGAGGACGTGGGTGATCATCGGATCGATCTGGATCTTGCCGTCCATGTACCAGTCGACGATCTTGGGCACGTCGGTGCGCCCCTTCGCCCCGCCGAATGCGGTGCCGCGCCAGTTGCGCCCGGTCACCAGCTGGAACGGGCGCGTCTCGATCGTCTTGCCCGCCTCGGCCACGCCGATGATGATCGAGGTGCCCCAACCCTTGTGGCAGCATTCCAATGCCTGGCGCATCACGTCGGTATTGCCGGTACAGTCGAACGAATAATCCGCCCCGCCGTCGAGCAGCTCGACGAGATAGGCAACGACGTCGTCGACCTCCTTCGGATTGACGAAATCGGTCATCCCGAAATGCTCTCCGAAGCTGCGCTTGGAATCGTTGATGTCGACGCCGACGATCCGGTCCGCCCCGGCCATCTTCGCGCCCTGGATCACGTTCAGGCCGATTCCGCCGAGCCCGAACACGACGACGTTGTCGCCCGGCTTCACCTGCGCCGTGTTGACCACCGCGCCGACGCCCGTGGTCACGCCGCAGCCGACATAGCAGGTGGTGTGGAACGGCGCGTCCTCGCGGATCTTCGCGACTGCGATCTCGGGCAGGACGGTGAAGTTCGAGAAGGTCGAGCAGCCCATGTAGTGGTAGATCGGCTTGCCCTGGTAGGAGAACCGTGTCGTCCCGTCGGGCATCAGCCCCTTGCCCTGCGTCTCCCGGATCGCGCTGCACAGGTTCGTCTTGCCCGAAAGGCACATTTTGCACTGGCGGCATTCGGGGGTGTAGAGCGGGATGACGTGATCGCCTTCCTTGACCGAGGTCACGCCCGGGCCGACCTCGCGCACCACGCCGCAGCCCTCGTGGCCGAGCACGCTTGGGAAGAGTCCTTCGCTGTCCAATCCGTCGAGCGTGTAGGCATCGGTATGGCAGATGCCGGTCGCCATGATCTCGATCAGGACCTCGCCCGCCTTGGGCCCTTCGAGGTCGAGCTCGACGATCTCGAGCGGTTGCTTGGCTTCGAAGGCGACGGCGGCTCTGGTTTTCACGGGGTTCTCCTTTGGGCGTCGTCATGCCTATGTGCGGTGGACGTGACAAGTTCCGTGCATTGGGCGATTGCAACCCGGGCGGACCTCGTTTAGTGCGCGCCGTTCACCACCCATGAGGCCCGATGGCGGAGTGGTTACGCAGAGGACTGCAAATCCTTGCACGCCGGTTCGATTCCGGCTCGGGCCTCCATCAATCGGCAGCGTGACGTTTCCGCAGCCGCTCCCCGACATCGTCCCATGACAGTCCGCGCGCCTGCAGCAGCACGGCGAGGTGATAGGCGAGGTCCGCCAGTTCGTCGGTCAGGCCATCGTCGTCGCGGGTGACGGCTGCCAAGGCGACCTCGACGCCCTCCTCGCCGATCTTCTGGGCGATCTTCTCTCGGCCTTCGGACAGGAGTTGCGCGGTGTAGCTCTCTTCCGGTGGATCGTCGGCCCGCATTGCAACCACCCGCGACAATTGGGCGAGGAAAGCGAGGCCTGTTGCGCCGTCGCTGCCGAAACAGGAGATCGTGCCGAGGTGGCAGGTCGGCCCATTGGGGATGGCCCGCACAAGTAGCGCATCGCCATCGCAATCTGGCATGACGGACACGAGATCGAGCGTGTTGCCGCTGGTCTCGCCCTTGGTCCATAGGCGCTGCTTCGAGCGGCTGAAGAAGGTGACCTTGCCGGTCTCCTTCGTCGCCTCGAGCGCGGCGCGGTCCATGTAGCCTAGCATCAGCACCTGTCCGGTCGCATCGTCCTGCACCACCGCGGGGAGCATGCCGTCCATCTTGTTCCAAGCGAGCTGGTCGAGCTGGTCCTCGGTCATGGTCGCACCTCGATTCCGTTTGCCAGCAGGTCCTGCTTCAGGTCGGGGATCGCGATCAACCGGTCGTGGAAGACCGTTGCCGCCAGCGCGCCGCTCGCGCCGTGTTCGAACGCCTCGCGGAAATGTCGGGGCGCGCCGGCGCCGCCGCTGGCGATCACCGGGACTGTGACCGCAGCGACGACTTCATGCAGGTGTTCGCAATCGTAGCCGTCGCGCACACCGTCTTTCCTCATGCAATTGAGCACCACTTCGCCCGCCCCGCGCCGGGTCGCTTCGCGCAGCCAGTCGAGCGTGAGCCTGCCCGCCTCGTCCGAGCGCTCGGGATCGCCGGTATTGCGCCAGACGCGATAGCCGCCTTCCTCGCGCATCGAATCGACCCCGATGACCACGCATTGCGCACCGAAGGCGGCGGCCAGTTCGTCGATCAGCTCGGGCCGCGCGAGCGCGGGCGAATTGACCGAGACCTTGTCCGCGCCCGCCTCGAGCACTGCTTCGGCGGTGGCGAGGTCGCGGATCCCGCCCGCAACCGCGAAGGGGATGTCGATAACCCTGCTCACGCGTTCGATCCACGCGGTGTCGACGCTGCGCCCCTCGGGGCTGGCGGTGATGTCGTAAAACACCAGCTCGTCCGCACCTTCCGCCGAATAGCGGGTCGCGTTTTCGACGATGTCGCCGACGTCGCGGTGGTCGCGAAACTGCACGCCCTTGACCACCCGGCCGTCCTTCACGTCGAGGCAGGGGATGATCCTACGCGCAGGCATCGAGCGCCTCCGCGAGGCCGAAGCGGGCTTCCCACAGCGCCTTGCCGATGACCGCGCCGTGCGTCTTGAGCGCGCGCAAATCGTCGAGCGTGGCGACGCCGCCAGAGGCCTGGATTTTCCAGTTCGGGAGCCGCGCCTGCGCCTCGTCGAGCAGGTCGAAATTGGGCCCCTGCAGCATGCCGTCGCGGCCGACATCGGTCAGCAGCAGGTGGCACCCGGCAGGAAAGCGCGCGGCGGCATCGTAAAGCGTGATGCCACTCGTCTCGGTCCAGCCGGCGGTAACCACGATCGGCTCGCCCTCGATCAGCTTGATGTCGAGCGCGAGCGCCAGTTCCTCGGGCCCGAACAGGTCGAGCATGCGGTTGACGGTGCGCGGTTCGCGGATCGCAAGGCTGCCGATCACGACCCGCGCGGCACCTGCTTCGAGCATGCGGCGGACGTCGTCGATCGTGCGGAATCCGCCCGCCACCTGCAGGTTGAGCGGCGCGTCCTTCGCCAGCGTGCGGATCAGTTGGTGCTGGCGCGGTTCCTTCGCGCGTGCGCCGTCGAGATCGACCACATGCGCCCAGGTCGCGCCCGCCGCCGCGAAACCGGCAAGCGTTTCCGCGGGATCGGCGGCGTAATCCGTGCGGGCGGAAAAATCGCCCTTTTCGAGGCGCACCGGGGCACCGTCCATCAGGTCCATGGCGGGGTAGAGGATCAAGGCTGCCACTCCAGGAAGGCTTGCAGGTATCGCGCCCCGGCCGCGCCGGAACGTTCGGGATGGAATTGCGCGGCCCACCAATTGCCTTGGCGGAGCGCCGCCGGGATCGGCTCGCCGTAATCGGCGCGCGCGACGGTCGCCTCGCCATCGGGACAGGCGAAGCTGTGCGCGAAATAGACGTAGTCGCCCGCCGCGAGACCCGCCGCGGGATCGGGAAGGGAAAGCGCGCTCCAGCCCATATGCGGGATTGGACGGGTCGCCGCAGGCTGGAGCGCGCGCACTCGGCCGGGGATGAGGCCGAGGCATTCGATGTCGTTTTCGTCGGTCCTTTCGAACAGCAATTGCATGCCGAGACAGATGCCGAGCGCGGGGCATTCGAGCGCGCGGATCGTGTCGGCCAGGTCGCGCTCGCGCAGGCGTGCCATCGCGTGCCCCGCCGCTCCCACGCCTGGCAGGACGACGCGATCCGCCGCGCGCAATGCGTCCGCATCGGCGGTCACTTCAGCGTCCACGCCCAGCCGCGCGAAAGCGTGGCGGATCGAGGCGATATTGCCGTAATCGAGATCGACGATGGCAAGCGTCACAGCAGGCCTTTCGTGCTAGGCAACACATCGCCTTCGGCGCGGATCGCCTGTCGCAGCGCGCGTCCGAACGCCTTGAACGCGCCCTCGGTCTTGTGGTGGTCGTTCTCGCCCGCGACGGCGATGTGGATCGCGGCCTTCATCGAATCCGCGAGGCTGCGGAAGACGTGGGCCGTCATCTCGGTCGGATAATCGCCGATATGGCTGGCGGCGAACTCGCCTTCCCACACTGCGTAGGGGCGGCCCGAGAGGTCGATCAGCACCTTGGCCTCGGCCTCGTCCATCGGCAGCGCGAAGCCGTAGCGACCGATCCCCCGCTTGTCGCCGAGCGCCTCGCGCAGCGCTTCGCCCAACGCGATCGCGCAGTCTTCCACCGTGTGGTGGGCATCGACCTCGAGATCGCCCTCGCAAGTGAGGTCGAGCGCGAAGCCGCCATGCGCGGCGACCTGGTCGAGCATGTGATCGAAGAACGGGTTGCCGGTGGCGACGCGCCGCGGTCCCTCGGCATCGAGGTCGAGCGCGAGTGCGACCCTGGTCTCCTTGGTTTCGCGCACGATTTCGGCACGCCGCGAAGGAGTCCTCGCGCCCGAATCCCTCACTCCGAATGCGGCAAGTGCCGCGTCGTTTTCCTCGCGCGTACCGACGGTCAGCCGTACGCCACCGGGCGCGGCCTGCGGGCGGAACCGGACCCGGATCGCGCGCGCGCGCATTTCGCGCGCCAGGGCCGCCGGATCCTCGACTTCGAGGAACAGGAAATTGCCGCCGCCGACGCGCACCGAAACGATGCCGTCTGCGCCTTCGAGCGCCTTGGCCAGCCGGGCGCGCTCTTCGAGCAGTTCGGCGATCCGGCGCTCGTGCAGCGAGCGGCGCGAAGGCGCGAGCGCGGCCATCGCCGCCTCGATCGAGGGCACCGGCAAAGGATAGAACGGCGAAGCGCGCGAGGTCATCGCGACCGTATCGGGATGTCCCACCAGCGCGCCGACCCGTGCCCCGGCGAGCCCGAAAGCCTTGGAAAGCGTCCGCAGCACGACGAGGTTCCCGCGTCCTGCCGCCTCGCCCGCGAGGCTCTCGACTCCGGCGAATTCGACATAAGCCTCGTCCGCCACCACGATCGTGTCGGGCAGGCGCTCGGCCAGCGCGAGGATATCGGCAGGTGGCACGACGTTGCCAGTCGGGTTGGCGGGCGAGCAGACGAAAGCGAGCTTGACCTTGCCGTCGGCAAGGATCGCCTCGGCCAGCACATCGGCGCGCAGATCGAAGCCATCGTCGAGCGGCACGTCGAGCACCCGCGCGCCCTGCACTGCGGCGAAGCGCTCATAGGCGGTGAAGGTCGGCGAGCTGATCGCGATCGCGTCCTCTCCCGGATTGCAGAAAGTCCGGACCAGGAGTTCGATCGCATCGTCCGCGCCGCGCGTGACCCAGAGGTTGTCGTGTTCGACACCATATAGCGCCGCCATTCGCGCGCGCAGTGCCTGTGGCTGCGATTCGGGATAGCGATTGATCGGCACATCGGTCCCCATCGGCGCGAAGGGGCTTTCATTGCTGTCGAGCAGGATCGCATCGGGATCGGGCCCGGTCTCGGCAATGTCGAACGGGGCGAGCGCGCGGATTTCGGGCCGTGCCAGTTTCTCGGCGAGGGATTGTCGCGCACTCATGCCGCTTCTCCGCGCAGATCGGCCGCACGGGCGTGGGCTTCGAGCCCTTCGAGGCGGGCAAGCGTGGCCGCCGGGGCGGCAAGCGCATCGGCCCGGTCACTGGTCAGTTGCTGCACGCTGATCGCCTTGAGGAAGGTGTACACCGAGATCCCGCCCCAGGCGCGCGCCGCGCCATCGGTCGGCAGGACGTGGCTCGACCCGGCGAGGTAATCGCCAAAGGTCTCGGCTGCGTCGTAGCCCATGAACACCGCCCCGGCATTGGCGATTCGGTCGAGCAGCGCCTCGGGGTCGGCAACCGCGAGCGACAGGTGCTCGGGTGCATATTCATTGGCGATCGCGACCGCTTCGTCGAGGCTATCCACCAACGCGAGGCGCGAATTGGCGATCGCAGCGCGCGCCTGCTTCCCGCGCGGAAGATCGGCGAGCTGGATTTCGAGCTCTGCTTCCACCGCGGAGGCCAGGTTCGCGCAGGGCGTCGCCAGCAGCACCTGTGCATTGGCGTCGTGCTCTGCCTGGCTGAGCAGATCCGCCGCCACCACGCGCGCCTCCGCACCGGCATCGGCGATCACCATGAGCTCGCTCGGCCCGGCGGGGAGGTCGATCGCGACTCCGCGCGCCGCGACCTGCGCCTTGGCTTCGGCCACCCAGGCGTTGCCCGGGCCGCAGATCTTGTCGCAGGCGGCGATCTTGCCCGCGCCGAACGCGAGCGCGGCGATCGCCTGTGCGCCGCCGATCGTCCACACCGCCTCGATGCCGGACAATTCGGCCGCCAGCGCGAGCGCCGGATCGAGCCCGCCATCCTTGCGCGGGGGCGTGACGACGGTCAGGTCCTTGACGCCTGCTGCGCGCGCCGGAAGCGCCTGCATCAGCAGGCTGGAAAACAGCGGGGTCTCGCCGCCCGGAACATACAGTCCGACGCGGGGGATAGCGCGCCAGACTTTGCGCACGGTCAGCCCCGGCATGGTCTCGACCGCAAGGTCACTTGGGCGCGAGGCTTCGTGAAACACGCGGATATTCTCCGCTGCCAGCTCGATCGCCGCGACCGCTTCGGCACCCAAGCTCCGCCGCGCTTGCGCTGCGGCAGGAGCGACCGCAATCAGTCGGGGCGCAGAGGCGTCGATCCGCGTGGCGAGATCGCAAACCGCCTCCCAGCCGCGATCGCACACCGCGTCGAGCATTTCCGTGACGCGCCAACGCATGGTTGCATCGGCGCGCAGGTCGGGCCGTGCCAGCGCCTTGCGCCGCTCCCCTGCCGCGGCCTCGCTCCAGACGATCCGCTGCATCACAGCAGCATCTTCTCGATCGGCATGACGAGGATTGCCGAGCCGCCCGCTTCCTTGAGTTCCTGCAACGTCTCCCAGAAGACCGATTCCTGGCACACCGCGTGGACCGCGAATTCGCCCGGCTTGCCGTGCAGCGGCGTTACCGTCGGGCTGCCCGCACCGGGCAGGATACGCTGGATCTCGCCCAGCGCCTCGCCGGGCGCGTTGAGCAGGATGTATTTCGACCCGGTGCTCGCGAGGACGCCGTCGATCCGGGTCAGCAAGTTGTCGGACACGGTCTCGACCTCGGCAGGAAAATCGCGGCTCGCGCGGATCAGCACCGCTTCGCTATCGAGCACGTCGGCGACCGGGCGAAGGTTGTTCTCCTCGAGCGTCTGGCCGGTCGAAACGAGATCGCAGATGTAGTTCGCGATCCCGAGCTTGGGCGCGAGTTCGACCGCCCCGGTCATCTCGACCACCCGAGCATCGACGCCCTGCCGTTCGAGCCAGGCCCGCGTGATGCGCGGATAAGACGTTGCGATGCGCTCGCCGGCCAGCGCCGCGGGCCCGGGAAAGTCGCGCCCCACCGGGGCGGCGAGCTTGAGCGAGCAGCGGCCGAAGCCGAGCTTGCACACGGTCTCGATTTTGACCCGCTCGCGACCGAGTGCGAACTCCTCGAGCACGTTCTCGCCGACGATCCCGAATTCGCACACGCCGTCATTGACGAAGGTCGGGATATCGTCGTCGCGCACGAACATCAGGTCGATCGGGAAGTTCTCGACCCGCGCAGTCAGGCGGTTCTTGCCATTCTGCACGCGCAACCCCGCCTTCTTCAGCAGGTTGCGACTGTCGTCGGACAGGCGCCCCGATTTCTGGATCGCGATGTGGAGCCGGTCGCGGTCAGCGAACATTGCGCGCCTCCCTCGCCGCGAGCGCATCGATCGCGATCCGGTAGCCCTTGTGGGGTTCGGTCTTGAGGAAGCGCGCCACCCGCGTGACCGTGGTCGGCGAGACCCCGGTGCGTTCGGAGATGTCGCGATAGGATAGCTCGGTCGCGTCGAGCAGCCGGGCAACATGCCAGCGTTCGGCCAGCGAGTGCAGTTCGGCCGGAGTGCAGAGGTCGGTCAGCAATGCGAGCATGCCCTCGCGCGTCTCGGGCGAGAGCAGCGCCTCGGCGAGGCCGGTGCGCAACTCCCCCTCGTCCCGCGTGGGTCCGAACGTCGAGGTCTGGTCGGTCGAATCGCTCATTACAATGTTACAGCACGTTGTTACAGTTGCTTCACATCTAGTGGGGAGCAAGCGCAGGTCAACCGCTTTTTGGAGAGCCCCAGCTTTACGCTTGCCGCGTGGCGCACACGACGCTATTGGCGCGCCCTCGCCCGCAATGCCCGATCGGCAGGCGCGGGCCGCGCCGCTTTAGCTCAGTTGGTAGAGCACATCATTCGTAATGATGGGGTCACTGGTTCGAGTCCAGTAAGCGGCACCACTGCTTCCCGCACGAAATCCCGATGAGCCTCGGCCGCGCTACGGTCCGGACCCTGCCGGGCGCGGCGTCCTCTAGGCGGCGGCGGTGACTTGCTCGGACTCCTGCGCGACCAGCACCTGGTTGCGACCGGCTTTCTTGGCATCATACAGCGCACGGTCGGCCTGCTTGAGCGTCTCGTCGGTGCTGGAAATGTTGGCTGCGACGCCGGCAGAGAAAGTGATCGCGCCCATCGGTTCGTCGGTCTCGCGCAGCTTCAGTTTGCGACCGGCAAGCTCGTCTTTCGCCTCGCGCACCTTGTCGGCGAGCTTGGCGGCGTCGGGCGTCTCGGCGATCACGAGGAATTCCTCGCCGCCCCAGCGCACCACCGACCATGGCGCGAGCGATTCGGTCAACGCGTTGGCGACCAGTTTCAGCGCACGGTCGCCGACCGGGTGGCCGTAAGTATCGTTGATCGCCTTGAAATGGTCGATGTCGATGATGGCGAGGCTGAATCGCACCTTGTCGACTTCTAGGTCCTTCAGCTTCGCGCGCGTGGCGCGACGGTTCGGGATGCCCGTGAGTTCGTCGACCAGGGCCTTGTTGCGCGCCTCGTCGAGATCGCGCTGGAGGCGCTCGATCCGGGTCGATGAATCGGCCAGTTCGCGCTCGGCTTCGGCCGCACGATCGAGAATGCGACGGATCGCCGCCTTCAAATCATCTCCCTGCGCGCCGTCACGGATCGTCTGGCTTTCCTCGGCGATATCGATGCCCAGATCGTCGGCCTGCTGCTGCGTCTCGCGGGCCAGTTCGCCCGCGGCGCTGAGGTAGACGTCGACCGCCTCTTCGCGGGCCGCGAGCCGTTCCGCCGGATCGTCCGACGCCTCGACATGCTTGCCCATGATCTCGATGATCGTGTCCTGCCGCAAGCGCAGGCCGTTCTCGATATTGAAGTCGGTCTCCTCGACGACCACCTTGCTCATGCGGGTGAGGTAGAGATAGCCGAATCGATAGTTCAGCGGCGTCGGGTCGAGCAGATTGCCCGCCAGAAAATCGAGGACTTCTCGCCCGATGCTGCCCTGTTTCATGTGCCCGCCAGTTCGCTTGCCAATTCGGCCCGCGTAAGGCCCTCGCTGCGATACCCGGTTATGCCGATCCCGAGTTAATTTTTACCCAAGTTCCAGTCAGAGACGCAAATACCCGCAGCAAGAAAGGCGGGGGACATGGTGATACTGATCGATTGGCTGGCCCAGCGATGGCACGCGCCAAGCTCCGCTAGTCCGGCAAGACCGCGACCGCCTGGATTTCGACCTTGGCGCGGCGTTCGACGAGGCGGTTCACCTCGACCACCGCCATCGCGGGGAAGTGCTTGCCGATGACGCCGCGATAGGCGCGCCCGATTTCCTTCAGGCGCGCGGTGTAGTCCTCGAGATCGGTCATGAACCAGGTCATCGAAACGAGATGACCGGGCTCGCCGCCCGCCGCCTCGACGATCGCTACGATGTTTTCGAGCGTCTGCCGGAACTGGTCGACCAGATCGTCGCTCTCGAATTCCTGCTGCGCATTCCAGCCGATTTGGCCGCCCAGATACAGCGTGCGCCCGGAGGCCGCGATACCGTTGGCATAACCGATCGCGGGCGCCCAGCCTTCGGGGTGGATCGTCTCGTGCATCGTGTCTTTCCTATGAATTTTCGCGCAGGCGGAACCGCTGGATCTTGCCGGTGGTCGTCTTGGGCAAGGCATCCACGAACACCACCGAGCGCGGGTACTTGTAGGGGGCGATGCGGGCCTTCACGTGCTCCTGCAAGCGCTCAACGGTCGCTTCGTCGCGCGCCACGCCCGCGGCGACGACCACGTGGGCCTCGACCACTTGCCCGCGCTCCGCATCGCTCGCGCCGATCACCGCGCATTCGGCGACGTCGGAATGCGACAGCAGCGCCGCTTCGACCTCGGGCCCGGCGATATTGTAGCCCGAGGAAATGATCATGTCGTCCGATCGCGCGGCGAAGTGGAAGCGCCCGTCCTCGCCTTGGCGGAAGCTGTCGCCGGTCAGGTTCCAGCCCTCGCGGACGTATTCCGCCTGGCGCGCATCGGCGAGGTAGCGGCAACCGGTCGGTCCACGCACGGCGAGGCGACCGATTTCTCCCTGCGCCACGTCCTGCATCTCGTCGTCGACGATGCGCGCTTCGTAGCCGGTGACCGGCCGCCCGGTGCAGGCGGGGGCGCGGTCGTCGGGGCGGTTGGTGATGAAGATGTGCAGCAATTCTGTCGACCCGATCCCGTCGAGGATCGGTGTGCCGGTCTTGCGCTCCCATTCCTCCCATACCGGTGCGGGCAGCGTCTCGCCCGCCGACACGGCGAGGCGGAGCGAGGAGAGGTCGGCGCCTTCGTCCATCGCGGCGAGCATCGCGCGATAGGCGGTCGGCGCGGTGAAGCTGATCGTCGCGCGGTGGGTCTCGATCAGTTCGACCATGTTGGCCGGACTCGCCTGTTCGAGTAACGCCGCGGCCGCACCGAACCGCAGCGGAAAGATCGCCAGCCCGCCGAGCCCGAAGGTGAAGGCCAGCGGAGGCGAGCCGACGAAAATATCGTCGGGTGTCACGCCGAGCACTTCCTTCGCATAACCATCGGCGATGATCAGCAGGTCTCGATGGAAATGCATCGTCGCCTTGGGTTCGCCGGTAGTGCCCGAGGTGAAACCGAGCAGCGCGACGTCGTCCTGCGAGGTGTCCGCCGCCTCGAACCGCACGGGCTTGGACAGCGCAACGCGGTCGAGCTCGGCATCGTGATTGGCGGTCCCGTCGAAGCCGACGACCTTTTCGAGGAAGCGCGAATCCTTGGCGCAGGCGACCATTTCGTCGAGGCTGCGCGTATCGCACAGAGCAAGGCCGATCTCGGCCTTGTCGACGATCTTGCACAATTCGCCCGCGCGCAGCATCGGCATGGTGTTGACCGCCACCGCGCCGGCCTTGGTCGCGGCGAGCCAGCAGGCGACCAAGGCCGGGTTGTTGGGCCCGCGGATCAGCACGCGATTGCCCGGCACCACGCCGTAATCCTCGACCAGCGCGCGTGCGATCCGGTTCGACCAGTCGGCCAGTTCCTTGTAGGTGCGCGACCGGCCATTGCCGATCAGCGCGATGCGGTCGCCATGCCCCTCGTCGACCAGCCGGTCGCACAGTTCGACCCCCGCATTGAGCCGCTCGGCATAACCGAACCCGTCGAGCAGCAGCTCCGGCCATTGTTCGAATGGCGGGAGATTGTCGCGCGCGAAGCTGTCGCTGTGGCCGGACGGAAGTAGCTCCATGGTCAGTCTCCTTCGAAGACCGGTTTTTCCTTGGCCGCGAAGGCCTCGAAGGCGCGGTGGAAATCCTTGGTCGCCATGCAGATCGCCTGGGCCTGCGCCTCCATTTCGATCGCGGTATCGATCCCGACATTCCATTCATGCGCGAGCTGGGTCTTGGTGATGCCGTGCGCGAAGGTCGGCCCCGCGGCGAGCGAGCGGGCAAGCTTGCGCGCTTCGTCGAGCAGGTCGCCCGCATCGACCAGCCGGTTGTGGAAGCCCCAGCGCTCGCCTTCCTCGGCGCTCATCACGCGGCCGGTATAGAGCAGCTCGGATGCCCTGCCCTGCCCGATGATCCGCGGCAGGATCGCGCAGGCGCCCATGTCGCAGCCGGCGAGCCCGACGCGGGTGAACAGGAAGGCGGTCTTGGTCTCGGGCGTAGCCAGCCGCATGTCGCTCGCCATCGCCATGATTGCGCCCGCGCCGACGCAAACCCCGTCGAGCGCGGCGACGATCGGCTGCGGGCAGCCGCGCATCGCCTTGACGAGGTCGCCGGTCATGCGGGTGAATTCGAGCAATTGCGGCATCGGTTTCTCGGTCAGCGGACCGATGATCTCGTGGACATCGCCGCCCGAGGAGAAATTGCCGCCCGCACCCGCGACCACCACCACCTTGACCGCCTGGGCATAGGTCAGCGCGCGGAAGGTATCGCGCAATTCGGCATAGCTTTCGAAGGTCAGCGGGTTCTTGCGCTCGGGCCGGTTGAGCGTGATCGTGGCGACGCCGTCTGCGAAGTCCCACAGGAAATGCTCGGGCTGGAAGGTTTCGGGATTCATGCGATCTCCACTGCTTCGCCATTCCGGTCCGACCGGACCAGTTCCACCACGGCGGCGGCGACTTCTTGGGGGGTGATGACGCGGCCCGACGGGTTGAGCCGGGCCAGTTCGGCGCGCGCCTCGTCGGCGCTGCGTCCGGTCTTTTCACGGATCGTCGCGACCGAGCGGGCGAACATGTCGGTATCGACGAAGCCGGGGCAGACGGCGTTGGCGGTGACGCCCCTGCCCTCCATCTCGAGCGCGATCGAGCGCATCAGCCCGACCGCCGCGTGCTTGGCCGCGCTGTAGGGCGAGGCGTAGGCGACGCCGTGAAGCCCCGCGACCGAGGCGACGGTGACGATCCGCCCGCTGCCCGCCTCAACCATCGCCTCGATCACTTCCCTGGTGCAATGGAACACGGCATCGCAATTGACCGACATCGTGCTGCGCCAGGTCTCGAATTCGAGCTTGGCGAACGGGGCGGTCGTGGCGGCCCCGGCATTGTTGACGAGGATGTCGATCGCACCACGCCGCTCGCGCGCAGCCGCGAATGCGGTGGCGACCTGCGCGGGATCGGTGACGTCGCAGGTGGTGACGTAGGCCTGCTCGCCAATGCTGTCAGCGACCTCGCGCAGCGGCGCCTCGCGCCGCCCGAGCAGCGTGATCTTCGCGCCTTGGTCGGCCAGCGCCTGCGCAATTGCCGCGCCGATCCCGGTGCCGCCCCCCGTTACCAGTGCATGGGCACCGTCGATCATCATGCCTTGAATTCCTCCGCTGCAAGCCGCTCCTTCTCCGCCAGCCGGTAGAGCTGGTCGCGCCCGGCGAGATAGGGGTCGGGCCAGGCCACCGACCGGTCGTCGAGCTCGGCCGCCGCGTGCAGCGTCCAGTAGGGATCGCTAAGATGCGGGCGGGCGAGGCAGACGAGATCGGCACGCCCCGCCAGCAGGATCGAGTTCACGTGGTCGGGCTCGTAGATATTGCCGACCGCCATCGTCGCCATGCCGGTCTCGTTGCGGATGCGGTCCGAAAACGGCGTCTGGAACATCCGGCCATACACCGGTTCGGCGCGGGTCGAGGTCTGGCCCGCGGACACGTCGCAGATATCGACGCCCGCCTCCTGCAGCATCGCCGCGATGGCGACCGCCTCTTCCGGCGTCACCCCTTCCTCGCCAACCCAGTCATTGGCCGAGATGCGCACCGAGATCGGCTTGCTCTCGGGCCACTCGGCGCGCACCGCTGCGAACACCTCGAGCGGGAAGCGCATGCGGTTTTCGAGGCTCCCGCCATATTCGTCGTCGCGGCGGTTGGTCAGCGGGGTGATGAAGCTCGACAGCAAATAGCCATGTGCCATGTGCAGCTCGATCATGTCGAATCCCGCGCGCTCTGCCATTTGCGCAGCGGCGACGAACTGATCGCGCACCATGTCCATGTCGCCCCGGTCCATGGGTTTGGGCACCTGGTTGCGATCCGACCAGGGTACCGCCGAAGCGGAAAGCAGCGGCCAGTTTCCCTCGGCCAGCGGCGCGTCCATTTCCTCCCAGCCGAGCTGGGTCGAACCCTTGGGCCCCGAATGGCCGAGCTGGGCGCAGATCTTCGCCCCGGTCTCGGCATGGACGAAATCCGTGAGCCGCTTCCACGCCGCCTCGTGTTCGGGCGCGTAGAGCCCCGGGCAACCGGGGGTGATCCGCCCCTCGGGGCTGACGCAGGTCATCTCGGTATAGACGAGGCCCGCCCCGCCCTTGGCGCGCTCGGCATAATGCGCGAAGTGCCAGTCGGTCGGGCAGCCGTCGACCGCCTTGTACTGCGCCATCGGCGAGACGACGACGCGATTGGCGAGATGCATGCCGCGCAGCTGGAACGGCGCAAGCATCGGCGCGCGCGTGGTATTGCTGCCCGCTTGTCGGTGGAACCAGCCTTCGGCCTCGCCGAGCCAGCGCGCATCGCGCAGCCGCAAATTTTCGTGGCTGATCCGCTGCGAACGGGTCAGCAGCGAATAGGCGAACTGCATCGGCTCGAGCTTGAGGTAACGCTCGACCTCCTCGAACCACTCGCACGAATTGCGCGCCGCCGATTGCAGCTTGAGCACCTCGACCCGCCGTTCCTCCTCATAGGTTGCGAAGGCGCCTTCGAGGTCTGGCTCGTCCTGCAGCAGATCGGCGAGCGCGATCGCGCTTTCCATCGCCAGCTTGGTCCCCGAGCCGATCGAGAAATGCGCGGTCGCCGCGGCATCGCCGAGCAGGACGAGGTTCTCATGGTGCCAGCGCTGGCACAGCACGCGCGGGAAGTTGAGCCAGCCTCCGCCGCGCAGATGTTTCGCGTTGGAAATCAGCTCATGCCCGCCGAGATGATCGGCGAAGATCGCCTCGCAGGTCGCGACCGACTGTTCGCGATCCATCGCGCCGAAGCCGAATGCGTCCCACGTCGCCTCGCTACACTCGACGATGAAGGTCGCGGTGTCGTCGTCGAACTGGTAGGCGTGCGCCCACACCCAGCCATGCTCGGTTTCTTCGAAAATGAAGGTGAAGGCGTCGTCGAACTTCTGGTGCGTCCCGAGCCAGACGAACTTGTTGGCGCGCATTTCGATCTCGGGGCGGAAGACCTCGGTAAAGTGTTCGCGAACCCGCGAATTGACCCCGTCGGCGGCGATGACGAGATCATATTCGCGCATCATGGAGGCGACGTCCTCGACCTCGCTCTCGAAATCCATTTCCACGCCGAGTTCCAAGGCGCGCTGTTGCAGGATCGTCAGCAGCCGCTGGCGCCCGATCCCGCAGAAACCGTGCCCGGTCGACACGATCCGGTTGTCGCCGCGCACCACCGCGATATCGTCCCAATAGGCGAAGTGGTCGCGAATTGCGGCGGCACTGACCGGGTCGTTGGCCGCGAGGTTTTCAAGGGTTTCCTCGGACAACACCACGCCCCAGCCGAAGGTATCGTCGGGACGGTTGCGTTCGAACACGGTGATCGCGCAATCGGGATCGCGCAGCTTGAGGCTGATCGCGGCATACAGCCCCGCCGGCCCGCCGCCGCAAATCGCGACGCGTCTCGGTCTCTTCCCACCACTCTCCACGCCGCCATGAGTGCGCGCAGGCGCAATCGAATTCAAGGTCAATCGGGGCTGTCACCGACATTAGGCGGGAACAATCGCAATCGCGTCGGGGGCGTCGGCAAGCGGGTCCGGGGCTTGGCCTATTCGCCCGGCACGGTCAGGTCCGCCTCGACCAACCGCTCGATCATCGCCTCGGCGGCCGCACGGGCGACCTTGGCGATCAGCTCGCGATCGGTTTCGTCGCCGATCTCGAAGGTGACGGCAGGGATGCCGTAGGTCTCGTAGAACCAGTTCTTCGCGACGCCGCTGCCGCTGGTGTGGCCGGGGCTGCGCCGGACCTCGAATTCGGGCACCCGCGCGCCGATCGCGTCGAGCCAGCGTTCGGTGAATTGGGCGGGCACGGTCGGGAGTTCGGGCGGGATCGTGTAGAAGACGTCGCGCTGGGTCGAATGGAAGTCGACAAGGCCGATCGGCCGATGGCCGGTCGGCAGCGAATCGAGCCAGCGCTTCACGCTGCGGGTCTCGGGCTGCGCGAACCGGCCCCAGTCGCGATTGAGGTCGGTGGCGCCGAGATTGGCCCGCCAGTGCCCGCGCGCGACCCCATCGGGATTGAGCGACGGGACCGCGAGGAAGCGAATGCCCCGACCTTCGAGCGATCCCGCCTCGACCAGTTCGACCAGCCGGACCAGGAAGGCTTCCATCGCCAGCGCACCGGTCACTTCGGGCGGATGCGCGCGGCCGAGCAGGACGACGACGTTCGGCGCCGATGCATCGCCGATCTCGAGCGCATCGATCGGGCGACCCTCGTGGCTGCGGCCGAGGACTACCCTTCTGGTCTGGTTCCACCGATCGAGCCGCTCGATCAGGGCGGCGTAACGGACACCGGCATAGATTTCCTGCCCGGCGACCACGCCCGCTCCGGGCGGCAAGGTGAAGCGCGCGGACCGGTCATCCTCCGCCACTTCGGTCTCGAGCAATTGCCATTCTCCGCCGACCTCGCGCTTCGGCCGATAGCGGTGCTCGGATTCGAGATAGCGCAGGGTGATCGCGACGTCCGGTCCGGGCGCCGCCTCGTAGCGGAAGGCGTACCAGGCGCTCGGGTTGATCGGCGGGGCGTGTTCGGGCGAGACGAGGATCGAAAAGGCCCGTTCGCCCTCGATCGTGCAACGCGATTGCGATGCACCCTCGAAATCGAAAGCAATGGTGACGCTCGCACTGCGGCAGGCGAGCGCATTGGTTCGGGCCTCGGCTGGTTGCACAACCGGCGGGGGCGTGGCGACACATGCCCCCGCCAGCATGCTGGCCAGGATGATGGCGGGCAACCGCTGCATGGTTGCCCGCATTATCAGAACTTCTTCCGCAGCTCGATATGGAACACCCGTCCCCGCGCGCTGTGGAGCTCGCTGAAGAAACCATAGGTTTCGTCGGCCAGCGGCGGATCTTCATCGAACAAATTGTTGATCGCGAAGCGCAAGCGCGTGTCGTCGAGCGGCGTGTCGGTATCCTCGATCGTGTAGGCGATCGAGAAGTTCATGGTGAACCACTCGTCGACCGGGAAGAAGTTCGCGTTCGGGTCTTCCGACACGATCAGATTGTCGCGCACGACGCTGGTGTCGTAGACCATCCCGACATACTGGCCGTAAAGACCGATTTCGACCGGGCCCTGCTCCCAGTTGATCGAACCGCTGGCACGCCATTTCGGACGGCCTTCGACCTCGAGCAGTTCGCCTAGCCCGCCGACCGTCACGTCGAGCGGCAGTGTGCCCGCCGCCACCGCGTCGAGGATCTCCTGCCCGTCGGGGCCTGCATCCTGAACGAAGCTGATCAGCCGCGCGACATTCAACCGCACCCGGAACCTGCCGAGGCCGAAATCGGGAACGTTGTAGAACAGCCCGAAATCCATCCCCTTCGAGGTCCGGCTGTCGAGGTTGAGATAGGGATCGTTGACGAAGTCGATGCTGCCTGCCGCGTCGAGGCCGGTCCCGGCGAACAGCGCGATCTGGTCGGCGGTCGGCGCGAGGCGGACAACGTTCGGGTTGGTGCTGCCGTTGAGGCGGCGGAGCAGGTCGAGCGCGATCGCGTTGTCGTCGCCGAACGTGCCGACCAGCCCGGTCTGCCGTACACGCCAGTAGTCCGCCGTCAGCGTCAGGCCGGGAATGAACTCGGGCTCGAGCACCACGCCCAGATTGATGCTGGTGCTGTCCTCGGGAACGAGCTCGTCGGTCCCCGACCGGAACGAGATCACACCCGCGCCCGCGCACGAACCGAGGCTCGGGATCACGCCCTTGATCACCTGCGCCTGGCACTGCACGAAATCGTCGCGCGTGTTGGAACGGGTGGTGCCCTCGTCGTTGACCTGGACGAGGTTCGGCGCGCGGAACCCTTGCGACCAGGCGCCGCGCAGCGTCACGCCCGGCACGGTGGTCCAGGAGGCGGCAACGCGCGGAACAATCGCGGTTTCGTCGATATCGTCGAAATGCTCGAGCCGGCCCGCGAGCTGGAGGTTGAGTTCCTCGACCAGCGGCACGTCCATCCCCTCGCTGACCAGCGGCACGAAGATCTCGGCGAAGGCCGAGTAGACATTGCGCTCGCCCTTGGTGTCGGGCGACGGGCTGGTGCCCGCGACGTCGCTGCCGTTGAATTCGCCGGTCACGCTGTCGGTGAAGGTGATCGTCCCGTCGGCCGCCACGCCGATATCGCCGCCCGGCAGCGCCGAACTGCAGCAGACCCGCATTCGCGCCACCTACAGGTCGCGCCGCTATCCCAACCTGCTCGTCGTCGACAAGGAGAACGGACGCAAGGCCGACGCCGCCAATGCCGGGATCGGATTCGCGCGGACCCCGCTGGTCTGCGTGATCGACGCCGATTCGATCATCGAACCCGACGGCCTTCTGCGCGCGGCCGAACCGTTCATGTATGACGATGGCAGGCTGATCGCCGTGGGCGGCGCGATCCGCATCGCCAACGGCTGCACGATCAAGGGCGGCTCGCTGCAGAAGATCGGCATCTCCAAGAGCCTCGTGCCGCGTTTCCAGACGGTCGAATATCTCCGCGCCTTCCTGATGAACCGGGTGGCCAACGCCCATACCAACACGCTGATGCTGATCTCCGGCGCCTTCGGCCTGTTCCGCCGCTCGACCCTCGTCGAGATGGGCGGGTACCGCCACGATACCGTCGGCGAGGACCTCGAACTGGTGGTGCGCATGCACCGCCACATGCGCGATCGCGAGCGCGAATACCGGATGGCCTTCGTTCCCGACATCGTCTGCTGGACCGAGGCGCCGGCCGCGCTCGACGGACTCGATAACCAGCGCAAGCGCTGGCAGCAGGGTGCGCTTGAAACGCTACAGTGCCATCGCGGCATGATCTTCAACCCGCGCTACGGTCGGATCGGGATGCTCGCCATGCCGCAGATCGTGCTCGAGGATATCATCGGCCCACCGGCTGAACTGCTCGGCTACCTGGTGCTGCCCGCGGCGGCCTTGCTCGGTCTGCTCGACCCGATGATGGCGCTCGCCTTCTTCTTCGTTTCGGTGGTTTTCGGCTGCGTGCTAAGCCTCGGCACCTTGGCGCTCGAGGAACAGCAATTGCGCCGCACCCCCACCGCCACCGATCTCGTCCGCATCGGCATCGCCGCGGTGATCGAGAACTTCGGCTATCGCCAGATCAATCTCTGGTATCGCCTTCAGGGCATCCGACGTTTCATGAAGAAGGATTCCACCTGGGCCGCGGTTCCCCGCGTGGGATTCGGCAAGGGCTAGCACCCAGCCCGGAGCAAAATGAAACTGTAATTCGCCCAAGGCCGCCGCGCGCGCGCATGCGATCCGGCGGGACCGGCTCGCGGGGGTTGTTCTGGCGAGGAATTGGATGCCCCGTGAGGATTCGAACCTCAATTGACGGAGTCAGAGTCCGCAGTCTTACCATTAGACGACGGGGCAATCGGAGGCGCGCATCTAGGTCGGTGCCGGGGATTCGTCAAGCATAGCGATCGCAAGCTTTCGCACCCCCCGATCGGTCCCAAATCCGAACCGAACTTGCCGATTCGAATCGCTTGCCCTAGGTTCGGTGACAGGTTCCCGCGAGCCCCTGCTCGCGGGCGAAAGAACAAGAGACACGCGTATCATGGCGGAAGACGATCCGTCGGCAGTGCGCGGGGCACATAATCGGGACCGGGAGCACAGGTCCGGCGGGAACGGCAGGTCGCAGGGCCACTCGCATAACGGAAAGGCTTCCCCACACGCCTCGCGCCCGCCCGGCCAGCACCGGGACAACGGCAAACCGGCCTCGTCGGTTTCCGGCAGCGGCAGCAAGAACGGCCGGGCCACGCCCGCCCGCAACCCTTTCATTCGCACCCCACACCACCGGCAGGCCTATGCCGCGCTCGATCTCGGTACCAATAATTGCCGCCTGTTGATCGCGCGGCCCGAGGGCGAGAACTTCACCGTGATCGACGCCTTCAGCCGGGTCGTGCGGCTGGGCGAAGGATTGGCGCTCAATGGAAGGCTGTCCGACGAGGCGATGGAACGCACGCTCGCTGCGCTGCATGTCTGCGCGGGCAAGCTGCGCCGCCGCCGGGTGCACCTCGCGCGTTCGGTCGCGACCGAGGCCTGCCGCCGCGCGGCCAATGGCGCCGAATTCATCGAGCGGGTGCGCAAGGAAACAGGGATCGTGCTCGACATCATCTCCGCGCGCGAGGAGGCTCGGCTCGCGGTGCTCGGTTGCCACGTCCTGCTCGAACACGGCGAAGGACCGGCGATGATCTTCGATATCGGCGGCGGTTCGACCGAGCTGGTGCTGGTCGAGACCGGGGGCACCATTCCCACCATCATCGACTGGCAGAGCGTGCCGTGGGGGGTGGTTTCGCTGACCGAGGAGATCGGGCCCGAGCCCGAGGGCCCCGAGACCGAAGGCAGCCGGGCGGCGCGGCTGGCGCGCTATGCCAGGATGCGCGAGACGGTGGCCGATTCCTTTGCCGAATTCGCCGAGCGGATCGCACCGTCGCGGCGCGAGAGCCGCTTCGGCGAAGGCGGGCTCCGGCTGCTCGGCACCAGCGGCACTGTGACCACGCTCGCCAGCCTCCACCTCGAACTGCCGCAATATGATCGCGGCGCGGTCGATGGTCTGATCATGCCGAGCCAAGGCATGCGCGACATCGCCGAGCGGCTGTCCTCGCTCTCGCCCGAGGAACGCGGCGAGGTGCCGTGCATCGGCCATGACCGCGCCGAGCTGGTGGTAGCAGGCTGCGCGATCCTAGAGACGATCCTCGACCTGTGGCCGGCCGAGCGGCTCGGCGTGGCCGATCGCGGCATCCGCGAGGGAATCCTGCGCTCGATGATGGCATCGGGGCTGCAGGGCGAGCAGGCGCGCCGCGAAATCGTCGCCGGTCGGGGAGATACAGCATGAGCCGTTCGGGCAAGGACCCGGTCCGGCGGGTGAAGAAAGCCCGCGGACGCAGCGAAAGCTCGCGCCGCTGGCTCGAACGCCAGCTCAACGATCCGTGGGTCAAGCAGGCCAAGCAGGATGGCTATCGCAGCCGTGCCGCCTACAAGCTGAAGCAGATCGACGAGAAGTTCGACCTGCTGCGCGGAGCGCGACGCGTGGTCGACCTCGGCGTCGCGCCGGGCAGCTGGGCGCAACTGGTACGCGAGGTCGCGCCGAAGGCCGAGCTGGTCGGGATCGACCTGCTCGAGACCGAGCCGATCGAGGGCGTGACGCTGCTGCAGATGGATTTCATGGACGATGCGGCGCCCGATGCGCTGAGCGACGCGCTGGGCGGGCCGCCCGACCTCGTCCTGTCGGACATGGCCGCCAATACCACCGGCCACAAGACGACCGACCAGCTGCGCACGGCGGGACTGGTCGAGACCGCCGCGCATTTCGCGATCGAGACGCTCGTGCCGGGCGGCAATTTCGTCGCCAAGGTGTTCGCCGGTGGCACCGACGCGGAACTGCTCTCGGTGCTCAAGCAGCACTTCAAGAGCGTCAAGCACGCCAAGCCCGAGGCGAGCCGCAAGGGCTCGCCCGAATGGTACGTCGTGGCGAAGGGCTTCAAGGGGCGCGGCTAAGCCACCGTCTTGGCGCCGCTAGCATGGCGACGCGAACCAAGGCGCAAGGCGCGCCCGCGCAGGAGGGCCGCCGCGACCGCGCCGCCGCGCAATGACGAATTACAAGTGGCCGCTGACCTTATTCTTCGGGGATCTGGTCGGAAAGGATGGGTGTATCCTGGAGTTCCGGATCTGGCTGATTGACCGCGGTGGCATCGTCGAAGTCGGTGCCGACCTGTTCGCCCATCTCGCCATTGTCCTGGGCCGGGGCGTCACCTTCCTCGGGCTCTTCGACCGGGGGTGGCGGCAGCGCGATGTTCGAACCCTGCGTGTTGAGCCATGCCATCAGGTTGGCGCGGTCCTCGGGCTTGCCGAGACCGGCGAAGCTCATCTTGGTCCCCGCGGCGAACTTGCGCGGGCTGGCGAGCCAGGCGTCCATCTGTTCCCAGGTCCAGGTGCCGCCGACGCCCTTGAGATCGGCCGAATAGGCAAACGAACCCGAGGCGATCGGCGCGCCCATGATGGCATGGATGTTGGGGCCGATGCCGTCGGCGCCGCCCGGGGTGACCGTGTGGCAGGCGGAGCACTTTGCAAAGACCTGCTCGCCCGCGGCGAGATCGGCATTGGCGAGCAGCGTCGCCAGCGCGGGACCATCGTCCTCGCCACCTTCTTCCGCCGCACCTTCGATGAAGTAGCCACCTTCTTCGGGGGCGTGCGGCTTGTCAGCCTGGAAATAATGAGAGGAGAGGCTCGCGCCGCCGAGCAGCACGATCCCGGAAAAGAGGATCCAGCCGAAGGTTGTGTTGGTCCGATCGTCCATGGCGTTTTCGCGTCTTTGCTAGTGATGGAAGTTTGCGCGCCGCCTTAGGAGCGGGAGCCGATCAAGGCAAGGGTGCGAAGGCGCAGGATCAGTCGTCCTCACCGCCATCTTCGCCGGCGAAGATCGCCACTTCGTTCAATCCCTCGGAATCGGCGCGCCCGCGATACATGCCGGTGGTGTCGAAGGCGAAGGCGAGATCGCCGTTCGCGCCCGCGACGATCACACCGCCATTACCGCCGAGCGCGCCCATTTCGGCGATCACCGCTTCGCCCGCGACCTTCGCGCTCTCGCCCTTCATCCGCATCCGCGCGCAAATCTCGGCGGCAACGTTGGTGCGGATGAAATATTCGCCCCAGCCGGTCGCGGAGACGGCGCAGGCGCGATTGTCGGCATAGGTGCCCGATCCGATGATCGGCGAATCGCCGATCCGTCCCCAGCGCTTGCCGGTCATCCCGCCGGTCGAGGTGCCGGCGGCCAGGTTGCCGTTGCTGTCGCGCGCGACCGCGCCGACCGTGCCGAACTTGGTATCGATTGCGAGCTGGCTCATGCCCTGCTCTTCCATCTGCGCCGCCTTGTAGCGCTCGAGAGCCTCGCGGCGGCTGTCGGTGCCGAACCACGCCGGGTCGACCAGCTCGAGCCCCTGTTCCGCCGCGAACTGCTCCGCCCCCTCGCGGCTCAAGAATACATGGGGACTGTCCTCCATCACCGCACGCGCGAGCAGGATCGGGTGGCGGACGTTGCGCGTGCCGGTGCTGGCGCCCGCATCGCGGGTGCGGCCGTCCATGATCGAGGCGTCGTGTTCGTTGACCCCGTCCCAGGTGAAGACCGCGCCGCGCCCGGCGTTGAACTTGGGATCGTCCTCCATCAGCGTGATCGCGGCGACCACCGCGTCCATCGCGGTTCCACCTTCTGCGAGCACTTTCGACCCGGCATCGAGCGCGGCCTGCAGGGCAGCCTCGTATTCGGCGCGGGTCTCCGCATCCATCCGCTCGGGCGACATCGTGCCCGCGCCGCCATGGATCGCGATCGACCATTCGGGATCGTGTGCGGACGCCGGGGCGGCGAGAAGAAGGAGAAGCCCGGCGAAAGCGAGAACGGGGGCGGCGAAGAACTGGCTGAGAATACGCATGCCGGCGGTTGTGTAACCGCGCCCGGCGATTGGCAAGAGGCCAGATTATGCACACGCCATTTGGTTAAAGCCCCGCAACCTGTTAATTTGGGCCTCATCATAAACACGGGGAAGGAAACGATATGCAACTAGGGAATTATCGTTGGGACCAGGATGTCGCGATGGAGGTTCTCGAGAAGATCGGGCTCGCCGTCGTCATCCTCCTGGCCACTTGGGTGGCTGCACGGGCGGCGAAATGGGCATTCGCCAAGCTTGTCGACAAGATTTCCTTCTTCCAACGCGGGACCGGCAGCGGGCGATCGCTCGGTGAATCGCTGGGCGAGATCGTCAGCCTGCTGATCTGGCTGTTCGGGCTGCTCGTCCTGCTGACCGTGCTCGGCCTCGCTTCGGTGGCCGATCCGATCAACGCGCTGCTCGCCAACGTGGTCGACTTCATCCCGAACCTGGTCGGTGCGGGGCTCATCTTCTTCATCGGCCTGATGGTCGCGAAGATCGTGCGCGACCTCGTCACGACGACGCTGCAGACGGTCGATTTCGACAAATGGGCCAATCGCGGCGGGGTAGACACCGTCACCGGCAACAGCACGATCAGCAAGACCATCGGCACCGTGATCTACGCGATCATCGTGGTGTTCGTCTCGATCCTCGCGCTCGATGCGCTCAACCTCGACAGCGTGATGGCTCCAGCGAGCAACATGCTTCAGCTGATCTTCGACGCGATCCCGCGGATCATCGGGGCGGCGATCCTGCTCGGCATCGGCTACGTCATCAGCCGCTTCGTGGTGGAATTCCTCAAGGAAATCCTCGCCGGGCTCGGCGTCGACCGTTCGCTGCAGGCCGCCGAGATCCTGCCCCACGACACGCGCGCATCAAGCGTGATCGCACGCGTCGTGCAGGTCGCGATCATCCTGTTCTTCGCCATTGCGGCGACCAGGCTGCTCGGCTTCCCGGAACTGACGGCGCTGCTCAACGAAGTCCTCGAACTGGGCGGCAAGGTCGTGTTCGGCGCGGTCGTGATCGGGGTGGGCTTCTTGCTCGCCAACATGCTCCAGCGGATCATCGACGGGGCGGAGAGCGGGTCGTCCGCGGGCTCGATCGTGAAGTGGGCGACCATCATCCTCTTCACCTTCATGGGCCTGAGCTTCACCGGCGTCGGCGACATCATCACCGAAACCGCATTCACCGCGATCGTGATCGGTGTCTCGGTGGCGGGTGCGCTGGCCTTCGGCCTCGGCGGCCGCGAGTGGGCCGCGCGCAAGCTCGAACAGATGGACGACGCGGCGGGCGATGGCGTGCCACCGGCACCCAAGCCGCCGCGCCGGCGTTCGACCAAGGGCTCGGAAGATCCGCTGCCCCCCGGCGCGTGATCGACGGCGATGGCAATGCGGCGGGGCGCGGGATTTCGATCCCGCGCCCCGTCTGCTTGACCGGCACCGCGTTCCCCGCGAACACGATCGGGAAGGAACCCTTAACGGAGGCGGGCGCGGTGTGGCGCCCGAACAGATCATGACCCCGGAAGAACGCATCCACCGGCTCAACCATGCAAACAAGAACTGCCGCCAGATGCTGGGCGCGGTCGATCGCAAGCTCGCCGAGGCATTGCGATGCCTCGAAGATGGGCGTCACGAGGAATGCGAAGCCCTGCTCGGCCAGTTGAAGCAGGCGCTGCCAGAAGCGATCAAGGTAATCGAGCACGACGACTGAGCTGGCCCGGACCAGCGCCGTCCCTCGCGATCACAGCCAGCGCAGTTTCCGGAACAGGAAATAAAGCGCGAACATGATCGCGATGCACAGGCCGACGACCCACCAGAACGCTTCGGGATCTTCCAATCCGGGCATCCCGCCGACATTGATCCCGAACAGGCCGGTGAGAAATCCGAGCGGCAGGAAGATTCCCGCCACGATGGTGAGCATGTAGGTCGCGCGTTCGTTCGCCGCGAGCGCGCGGGCGCGCAGCTCGTCCTGCATCACCATCGCGCTTTCCTTAGAGATATCGATGTCGTCGAGGTAGCGGCGCAGCCGGTCGATCGTCTCTGCGATTTCGCGGCGGTCGTGATCCTCGAACCATGGCGGCGCTTCGCGGCTGATCGCTTCGAGCGCGACGTGCTGCGGACCCATGTGACGCTTAAGGGCTAGGCAGTTGCGCCGGATGCTTGTGATCCTGTCGAGCATGCTGTCGGTATCGCCCTCGAGATCGGCCTGTTCGAGTTCGTCGATATGGTCGTTCATGTCGACGATCGCGGCGTTCATCCTTGTGACGAGGTTTTCGGCCAACTCAGTCACGATCGCCCCGCAATCGCGCGGGCCGATGCCGTCGTCGATCGCCTTCAGCACGCGGCGCGGGGACTGCATCGGGTGGCGCCGCAGCGTGACCAGCCGCGCCCCGTCGCACCACAATTGCATCGAGATCATGTCCTCCGGTTGGGCCCCCGGGTTGAAGTTGATCCCGCGCAGCGTCGCGACCAGCGTACCGGCTTCGCGGAATGCACGCGGCCGGGTACGGTCGGAGACCAGCAGTTCCCAGGTCGGTTCGGGCAGGCCGAGACCGTCGCGCAACCACTCGGTCACGCCCGCGCGATTGCGGCACAGATGGACCCACATGATTTCGCCCGGGGCGGCGGGCTTCCAGTCCCGCGCTTCGTCCCAGCCGATCACTCGCGCCCCGCCCTCGCCGTCGAGGACGCGCCCGAACAGCAGCGGGCCATCGGCATCGTCTTCGCGGGCAGCTTCGTTGTCGGTCACCGATCCCGTCTCGCCCAAAGCTGCGGCGTTGGCAACGCGGTGCGGCCTAAGCGCCACGAAAATTCAACCGTTAAGTGGATCGCAAAGGAACGGCTTGCCGCCACGGCTGGCCTGTAGGAAGATATCCAGATGCAGAACAAGCCTTTCATCGCTGCGCTCGGCCTATCGAGCGCGCTCGTTGCCACACCTGTCGTTGCAGGTGGATTCTACGTCCAGGAGCAGTCCGGAATCGAGGCCGGTCGCGCCTATTCCGGCGAAGCTGCCGCCGCCGATAGCGGCGCGACGATCTTCTTCAACCCGGCGGGGATGACCGAACTCGAAGGCATCAATATCGAGGGCGGCGGGCAATTGCTGTTCGTCACCGCGCAGCAGGACAACGCCGGATCGACGCGCACCGTGCCGGGCCTGGCGGGGACCGTTCCCGTTGCCGGCAGCGACGGCGGCAATCCGTTCGCCCAGCCGATCCCGATCCCGAGCTTCTATGCCAGTGCACAGGTCAGCGACCGCGTGTGGGTCGGTGTCGGCGTCAACAGCCCGTTCGGCGTCGCGTCGGGCTACGAGGACGATTTCTTCGGCCGCTTCGATGCGGTGCAGGCAGACCTGCTGACCTTCAACGTCCAGCCGAGCGTCGCGGTCAAGCTGACCGAGAACCTCTCGCTCGGTGGCGGGATCGACATCCAGTATATCGACACCACGCTGGTCAACGCGCTGCCCAACCTCTCGCCGACCGCGCCCGACGGGCGCTTCGCGATCGAAGGCGACGATATCTCGTTCGGCTTCAATGTCGGCGCGCTGTTCAAGGCCGGCCCGCTGCGCTTCGGCGCGCATTACCGTTCGCAGGTCGAACACACGCTCGAAGGGCCGCTCGAGATCTCGGGCCTCGCCGGACCGCTCGCGCCGCAGAACGGCACGTTCGACGCGACCACGCCGATCACCATGCCCGATATCGCCACGCTCTCGGTCGCGATCGACCCCGGCGGCAAGTGGCGAGGCTATGCTACCGCGCGCCATTACGACTGGAGCGATTTCGACCGGATCGACTTCATCGCCCCCGGATTCCCGCCGACCAGCAGCCCGCAGAACTACGAGGACACGATGTCGATCGCGGCGGGCGGCGAATATGACTTCTCCGACAAGCTCACGCTGCGAGCGGGCACGATGTGGGACGAAAGCCCGGTCGGCGACACGTTCCGCTCGACCCGCGTGCCCGATGGCGACCGGCTCTGGGCCAGCGCCGGTGCGACCTATCGCCTGACCGATCACATGGCGGTGAACCTCGCCTACAGCCACGTCTTCGTCTCGAGCGAGCCGATCGCGCGTCAGACGGTGTTCTATCCCGGTACGCCGGCGCAGACGAGCGTGGTCACCCGCTCGAACAGCACCGGCGATGCAGACGTGCTCGCCTTCTCGCTATCGACGCGCTTCTAAGGCGTTTTCCTAAGCGCGCCGGGCCTGTTATGCAGGGCCCATGTTCCCGCGTATCGCAATCGTGCAACATAGCGCCCATATGGGCGGCGCACACCGCTGCGCGCGGTCGTCTTTTCTTTGCCCTGGACAGTGTAACACCCGGTCCATGCCCGTTAGGATTTGAGCCTTGAGCCTAGATTCCATCCGTCCCTGGCGCACGATCGAGCGCCGCCAGTCCCGCCAGATCATGGTCGGCAGCGTGCCGGTCGGCGGCGATGCACCGATCACCGTGCAGACCATGACCAACACCCCGACCGAGGATGTCTCCGCGACGATCGACCAGATCCGCCGCTGCGAGGAGGCGGGTGCGGACATCATCCGCGTGTCGTGCCCCACCGCCGAGGCGACCGAGCGCTTCGACGAGATCACCAGGGCCGCAGCGATCCCGATCGTTGCCGACATCCATTTCCACTACAAGCGCGCGCTCGAGGCCGCCGACAAGGGCGCGGCCTGCCTGCGCATCAACCCGGGCAATATCGGCAGCAGCGAACGCGTCGCCGAGGTCGTTCGCGCGGCCAAGGCGAACGGTTGCGCGATCCGCATCGGCGTGAACGCGGGCAGCCTCGAAAAGGACCTGCTCGAGAAATACGGCGAGCCCTGCCCCGAGGCGCTGATCGAAAGCGCGCTCGACCACATCAAGCTGCTGCAGGACCACGATTTTCACGACTACAAGGTGGCGGTGAAGGCCAGCGACGTATTCCTCGCGGTGGCCGCCTACCACGGCCTCGCCGAAGCGGTCGACTGCCCCTTGCATCTCGGAATTACCGAGGCGGGCGGGCTGATCGGCGGGACGGTGAAGAGCTCGATCGGGATCGGCTCGCTGCTGTGGGCCGGGATCGGCGACACGATCCGCGTCTCGCTCTCCGCCGAACCCGAGGAAGAGGTCCGGGTCGGCTTCGAGATCCTCAAGGCACTTGGCCTGCGCACCCGCGGCGTGCGCGTCATTTCCTGCCCCTCCTGCGCACGGCAGGGGTTCGACGTGATCCGCACCGTGCAGGCGCTCGAGGAGCGGCTCCAGCACATCAAGACCCCGATGAGCCTCTCGGTGCTCGGCTGCGTCGTCAACGGCCCGGGCGAAGCGCGCGAAACCGATATCGGCATCACCGGCGGCGGCAACGGCAAGCACATGGTCTACCTCTCGGGCGTGACCGACCACCACGTGAAATCGGGCGACATGCTCGATCACATCGTCGACCTCGTCGAACAGCGCGCGGCGATGATCGAGGACCAGATGAGCGATGCCGGCAATGCCGACGCGGTGGCGGCGGAGTGACCGAGCCCCGGCTCGCTTGACAGAAAGCGTCTGTGTCGAATGTTTACCCGGTCCGCCATGCTCGCGGCGGTAAACAGGAGGACCCAGATGAAGAAATCCATGATTGCGCTGGTCGTGTTCGGCGCCACGCTCGCCGGTTGCGGCTCGGGTATCGGGCAAGCGAAACAGGAAATGGCCGAAAGCTGTTTTTCTAGCGGCAACGGTCGGCTGACCGAAAGCGAATGCGCCTGCATGGCCGACAAGGCGTTCGAAACGCTCAACAGCGAGGAACGCGCCTTCATCGACAAGCTCTACTCGCTCGAGCGCGGCGTGCCCGACGCCGAGGCCGCCGAGCGACTCGGGATGGAACGCAGCGAGTTCAACCGCCTGTCGCGCGCCTATATGGGCAAGGTCCGCGACGGGGCGATCGGCGCCGCCCGCCAATGCGTCGGCGCCTGAAGTCGCATCGGATGGCCGTGTTCGCGCCCGGCCTCCTTCGCCACGATCCATCGCAGCCGCGGATAATCGCATCGCATTCAGGCTTTGCTAAACCGTAAATGTGCTATGAAGGGGTTATGGATCGACGCACACTGATCAAGTCAGGGCTCGCCTTCGGTGCCGTTGCGGCGCTTCCCGCGCGCCTGTCCGCCCAGGTTGCGACCCATTCGCCGCGCGATCGGCGCCTGTTCGAGATCGCCCGCCGGGGCATCGAGGAACACGGCGCACTGCTGTGGCACAAGGATGTCGTCGGGATCGCCGATTTCGGCCTGCATTCGGCCAATGAACGGCTGCATTTCGTCGATCTCGCGAACGAGCGCGTGCATTCCTACCTGTGCTCGCACGGCACGGGGTCGGACCCGCAGCACGATGGCTGGCTCAAAAACTTTTCGAATGTCGAGGGCTCGAATGCGACGAGCCGCGGGGCCTATTTCACCCGCGGCTGGTACACCGGGCGCTACGGCGTCTCGATCCGGCTAGACGGGCTCGATGCGACCAATTCCAACGCGCTCGACCGAGCGATCGTGATGCACCAGGCAACCTATGCCCGCGCCGAACATGTCGAGCGGTGGGGTCGGCTCGGCCGTTCGAACGGCTGTTTCGCAATGGACCCGAAGGATTTCGACGAGGCCAAGCTGCATCTCGCCGGCGGCAAGCTGCTGTTGGCCGACAGCTATGGCATCGGGCCCGACGGCGGCGAGATCATTCCGCCCTTCCAGCAGGCCGAAATCCTCCAGCCCGATCCCCCGCGCGACGAACAGCGCACCAATCCGGGGATCTACTAGGCTCCGGGAGCTTCGATCGCGACCGCCTTCTCGCTGGTGACGCGCGCACGGTTGCCCACGCGCTCGGCGTCGAAGCTCGCGAGCACCGGCGCGTCGCGGTCGTAGATGTCGCCGAAGGTCTTCATCTTGCCGTCGACGTCGGTCCCCATAGTGAAATAGGTGATGTAGACCGGCCATTTCCGCTCCAGCGGGACCTTGGTGTACTTGCCCGACGCGGCGATCTCGACCGCCTCGTCGCGCGTCGCGCCCTTGCCCACGATCGCCATCGTGATCGCGAGTTCGTCGGCGTGTTCGGTGCGGATGCAACCATGGCTGAGTGCGCGGTAGTCCTGGGCGAACAGCGATTTCGCCGGCGTATCGTGGATGAAGATTGCATGCGGGTTGGGCATGTCGAGCTTCATCCGGCCGAGCGAATTGCCCGGACCGGGCTGCTGCACGACAGTCACCCAGCCATTCTCCCCTCTGGTCGCGACATAGCCGTTGGCACGCGCCCAGGCAGGATTGTTCAGCACCTTCGCGCCAAGCCCTTCGCCTTTCACGATCGATTGCGGCACCGTCCAGGTCGGGTTGAAGACCACGCCCTCGACCGTTTCGGCGAGCTGCGGGGTCGCGGTGCGGCCCGGCTTGCCCACGATGGTGCGGTAATTGAACAATACCTTGTCGCCCACGGTCACGCGCAGCTTGTATTCGGGGACATTGGTGAGGAGGTAGAACCGGCCCAGCTCTCGCGGGAGCCAGCGCCAGCGATCCATGTTCGCCATGATCAGCTTGCGCTTCTTCGTCTCGGTGGTCTTCGCCAGTTCGGCCTTGAGCGCAGCGTAGTCGCGATGCTCGGGCGCCAGCCCCACCAGCGCCCCGGCAATATCGCCGCTTGCAAGCGCCTGCTCCATCACGGTGAAGGTCGGCAGGCGATCGGCGTCGGGATCGACCACGAACCACTGGCGGCGCGCGTCCATCGGGGTGCGCCCGTCGCGCAGATCCTCGACCAGGTAGACGAAGATTCGGCTGGCGAGCGTATCGAGCGCTTCGCCTTCGCCCGCGTCGATCGCGGCACGCAGCGCTTCGGGCTCGTAGTCGGCGGGTATCAGGCCCTCGGTCCCGATGTTCTCGACCGCGGCGAGGAGCGCCTCGGCGTGCTTGACCGACCATTCACCGACCGGGTCGGGATCGGCCTCGGGCGGGATGTCCTGGACCACCGCCTGCGAGACTTCCTGTTCGACCGTCACGCGGTCGACCGCCATCGAATCGGTCGAGATCTCGGTTTCCGCGCCGGCTTCCTGCGCGCCTGCGGCCAGCGGAGTCACCAACAGCGTCGCAGCGCCGAGCGAAAGAATGGTCCTGGTATTCATCTTGATCCCTGTCTTCGGCGGAATCTCCCGCCAACGTCGTGCGCTTATAGCATGTGGGTAGCTGTCGCGTAACTGAATCGCGGCGCTTGTCGCGCAGTCATTCGCCGCGCATGAGGCACGCCATGCCGGACCGTCACCTTCACCTCATGCCCGTTCTCGCCGCGCTCGCCGGGGTCGCGTGCCTGTCGTTGATGGACGCCTTCATGAAGGGCGCGGCGCTGGCGATCGGGGCCTATAGCGCGGCGGTGCTGCGTTACGGGATCGGCTTTGCCGTCGCCGCGCCGGTGTGGCTTGCCGCAGGTGGGCGCTGGCCCGCGCGCGAGCCGCTGCGCTTCCACCTGATCCGCGGCGTGATCTCCGCCTTCATGGCGCTGACCTTCTTCTACGCGCTGACCAAGCTACCGATCGCCGAGACGATCGCGATCAGCTTCTTCGCGCCGATCCTCTCGCTCTATCTCGCCGCGCTGCTGCTCAAGGAGCAAATCCGGCGGGAGGCGATCTGGGCGGCATTGCTCGGCCTCGCCGGCACGCTGGTGATCGTGGGCGGGCGGATCGGCCGCGAGCGAATGACCGAGGATGCCGCGCTGGGCCTCGCCGCGATCACTTTCTCCGCCCTGCTCTACGCCTACAACCTCGTGCTCGGGCGGCAGCAGGCGCTGGTCGCCAAGCCGCTCGAAATTGCCACCTTCCATAGCGGAATCGGGGGGCTGGTGCTCGCCTTCGGTGCGCCGTGGTTCCTCGTCCTGCCGGACGCGGCGGTAACCGGCGATCTCGCCGCTGCCGCGCTGCTGACCGTGGTCGGCGCCGCGGCGCTCGCATGGGGATATGCCCGCGAAGAGGCGCAAGTCCTGGTTCCGATGGAATATTCGGGGTTCCTGTGGGCGAGCCTGTTCGGATGGCTCTTCTTTCGCGAGGCCGTCCCGCTGACGACGATATCCGGCGTGCTGCTGATCGTGGCGGGCTGCTGGATCGCCACCCGGCGCAAGCGGCCCGAGATAGGCGCGATCTAGGCGGAACTCGAACGGGCTGCGGTCGGTTGATGGGGCAAAGGAGATATCCATGACCGACGGACCGAAGAGCCAGGAACAGCGCCAGGCCGGCCTAGCCCCCGAAACGCATAATGACGAGCAGGACGATCATCGCAGCCAGGCGCAGGAAGTGACCGAACAGGCCGAGACGTTGACCGAGGAAACGCGCTCGCCGACCGAAAGCGAGAAGGGGCCGAACAAATCGGGCCTCATGGGCGATTCGACCCAGGACACGATCGACCACATGCGCGACATGGAAAGTTCGGGTCGGGTCGACATGGACGCCTATCGGGGCGAACCGAACCACGACGACAATGTCGACAAGTTCGGAAAGGACAAGAAGCCCGACGGGCTGCGCGGCGACGGGACCTGATCCGCGCCGCATCCTTTCCGGGGCTTCAGCCTACCACCACAAACCGACCGTGAGCACCGCTGCGCCGAACGCCACGCCGTAAGCCATGCCGCGAAAGTTGGGCGTCGAGATCGGCTCGAATTCGTGCGTGTCGAGCCGCGCGAGCGTATGGCAGGCGCGGCGCTGGGCGCTGATCGCCAGCCAGGCCCCGCCGAGGATGAAGGCGCTGGCGATCAGCTTGGGGACCCAGCTCGGATCCCACGCGCCGAATAGCGCGCGAAAGCCGAGCCCGATCCCGATCGCAGCGAAAGCGGTGCGCATCCACCCGGCGAAGGTTCGCTCCATCGCCATGATGTTACGGTCTTCGGCAAGGTCGGTGCGCACCTCCGCCCAATGCGTGCTCTTGTCCTCGTCTGCGGGCGGATCGTCCTGTGCCATCGGCAAACTCTAGCCCGCCCTTGGCGAAAGGCAAATCTCAGCGCTCGCCCGCCTCGCGCTTCAGCTCGTAGAGTTTTTCGAGTGCGTCGCGGGGGCTAAGCGCATCGATATCAAGCGCCCGGAGTTCGTCGCGCAGCGTATCGCACTGCTCTTCCTCGGCCTCGACCGCCGCCGCGAATAGCGGCAGGTCACCCAGTCCCGCCGCGATCCCGCCGGTTTCGGCACGTCCCTTTTCGAGCTTGTCGAGCACCGATCGCGCGCGCTTCACCACCGCTGCGGGAACGCCCGCAAGCTTGGCTACGGCGAGGCCGTATGAGCGGTCGGCCGAGCCTTCGGCCACCTCGTGGAGCAGCACGAGATCCCCCTTCCACTCGCGCGCACGCACGTGATGCAGCGAGAGCGCTTCACAGCGATCGGCCAGCAGCGCGAGCTCATGATAATGCGTCGCGAACAGGCAGCGACATGCGATCGTGTCGTGCACCGCCTCGACCACCGCCCAGGCCAGCGCGAGCCCGTCATAGGTGGAGGTCCCGCGTCCGACCTCGTCGAGGATCACGAAACTGCGCTCGGTCGCCTGGCTCAGGATCGCCGCGGTCTCGACCATCTCGACCATGAAGGTCGAACGTCCGCGCGCGAGGTTGTCCGAAGCGCCGACGCGGCTGAACAAGCGGTCGACCAGACCGATCCTGGCCGCGCTTGCAGGCACGAAGCAGCCAGCCTGCGCGAGCAGGACGATCAGCGCATTCTGGCGCAGGAAGGTCGACTTGCCGCCCATATTGGGGCCGCCGACGAGCCATAGCCGGTCGGTCTCGCCCAGCGTGCAGTCATTGGCGACGAAGCGTTCGCCCGAGCCCGCGAGCGCGGCTTCGACCACAGGGTGGCGACCGCCCTCGATCTCGAGACACGGCGCGTCGACCACCTCCGGCATCGTCCAGCCGTCCTCTGCAGCGCGCTCTGCATTGCCGGCGGCGACGTCGATCCTTGCCAGTGCGGCGGCGGTACGGGCGATCGCTTCGCGCGCGGCGACCGCTTCCTCGACCAGTTCCTCGAAATGCGCCTCTTCGGCCGCCAGCGCATGCGCACCCGCCTCGGCAATCCGGCTCGCTTCCTCGTGCAGATGCAGCGAATTGAACCGCACCGCATTGGCGAGCGTCTGGCGGTGGGTGAAGCCACTGTCGGCCGCCATCAGAGCATCGCCGTGCCTGGCGGGCACCTCGATGAAGTAGCCGAGCACGCCATTGTGCTTGATCTTAAGCGATCCCACGCCGGTCTCGTCGCGGTATTTCGCCTCGAGCGCGGCGATCGCGCGCCGGGCATTGCCCGAAGTCTGGCGCAAGTCGTCGAGCGCGTGGTCGTAGCCTTCAGCGATGAAGCCGCCTTTGGCGCGCTCGGTCGGCGGGGTCGTCACCAGCGCACGGCCGTAGTGATCGACCAGTGCACCATGGCCGGCCAACTCGGGCAGCAAGGCATCGAGCAATGGCGGCCGGTCCTCGGCCTGCCTCAGCCGGTCGCGCAATTGGCGCGCCATGCCCAGGCCGTCGCGCAGCTGCCCGAGATCGCGCGGAGAACCGCGTCCGGCCACCACGCGTCCCAGCGCGCGACCGATGTCGGGCAGCGACTTGAGCGCGGTCCGCACCTCGTCGCGAAGCAATTGGTCTTCGTGGAGCCAGCCGACCAGCGCGAGCCGCTCGCCGATCGCTGCGCGGTCGGTCAGCGGGGCCGACAGGTCCTCGGCCAGCTGCCGCGCCCCAGCGCCGGTCACGCAGCGGTCCACCGCTGCGACCAGGCTTCCCCTGCGTCCGCCGCCCTGCGCCTCGAGGATTTCGAGGCTGGAACGCGTCGCCGCATCCATTGCCAGCGTGCCCGCACCGTCGCGCGCCACCGGCGGCAGCAACAGCGGCATCGTCCCGCGCCCGACATGGTCGAGATAGGCGAGCAACCCGCCCGCCGCCGCCAGCATGGGGCGCGAGAAGGTGCCGAATGCATCGAGTGTCGCGACCTCATGGATCGCCCGGAGGCGCTTGTCGCCGCTCTCGCTGGAGAATTCGCGCGCATCGCGCTCGATCGCGCCGTCGGGGGTATCGTCGCGGCCCTCGGGCGCGATCACCTCGCTCGCGCCGAGCCGGGCGAGTAGCGCGCCGAGCGCACCCTCGCCGCATTCCTCCAGTTCCATCCGCCCGGTCGAGATATCGACCGAGGCGACGCCCACGCTCCCGCGCACCGGCGCGATTGCCGCCAGCACATTGGCGCGGCGCGGTTCGAGCAGTGCTTCCTCGGTCAGCGTCCCGGCGGTAACGAAGCGCACGATGTCGCGCGCCACGAGCGCCTTCGACACCGGAGTGCCCTCGCGCTTGGCGCGCGCCTTGGCCTCCTCGGGCGTCTCGACCTGTTCGGCGATCGCGACCCGGCAGCCGCCCTTGATCAGGCGCGCGAGATAGCCCTCCGCCGAATGCACCGGCACGCCGCACATCGGCACCGGTTCGCCGCCGTGCTCGCCGCGCGTGGTCAGCGCGATGTCGAGCACCCCGGCGGCCACCTTCGCATCGTCGAAGAACAATTCGAAGAAATCGCCCATGCGATAGAACAGAAGGCAATCGCCCGCCTGCTCCTTGAGCGCGAGATACTGCGCCATCATGGGTGTAATTTGTCCGGCCATCAGGCGCGCGACGCTAGCGATGACGGGAGCGATTCGCCAAACGCCAGTCTGCACTATCCCCTGTCGCGGCGTGCACCGCAGCAGACCATCATGATGGGGGAGTGGTGCCTTGAGGAAAACCGAACTGGGTCCAGTCCGCCGGGCAGGATTTTACTACCACTTGCGTCGTAGCCGCCGAGTCTTCGATCCAGCAATCGTCGAACACCGAGCAATAGCACATCCGGACCCGGATCGAGAGCCGTGCATCCTCGAACCGCTCGTAAACCCGAGGACTGGTCTGATCCCGCGTGACCTGCACGAATGACAGTTCTTCGCCAGACTTGAGGACCTCTCCATTGATGGCAGACATGACAACCGCGATGGTTTCGCCAGGCTCGGCACAGCAATCGCGCAGCAACATCCTTATGTCGCGATAGGTACGGCCCTCATAACTCACTTCCATTCCGCGAATGCGAGCGGGGCCGACGCCATTATTGCTGGCATTCAGCGTCAGAACCGGATCGCCTTCCTCCGACAAATTGCCCGTGTCGTAAGCAACTATTGGCCAGACTGCCGCGATCTGCATCTTTTCCGTCGCCTCGGCTTGCTGGAAGGCGAAATAGGCGACCGCGAGCGAAATCAGCACCGCCGGAAAGGCCAGGGCTACGTTGCCAAGAGCCACGAAGGGCAGATATTTGAGCAGGCGATTGAACCTTGCCGAACGTGGGCCAGACGCTTCCATTCGGGCCATACGGGCTTCCAGCGCAGCCAATCGCGCCTTTTCCGCCTCGTGCGAACCCGCGTTCGATTCGTTCATGCGGGAGGAATAGGATGGAAGGGGAAATTGGCAAGACGGGTTAGAGACCACCCGCCGCCGAGCTATCCCCTATCGCTGAGCGTAGGCATCGTTTAGGGGCGGTGGCAACCAGTGGAGAGACCCGACTTGTCCGAGAACGAAGCCGACGATTTCACCCGCCGCGAGGCGCTGATCTACCATTCGACCGGGCGTCCCGGTAAGATCGAGGTCGTCGCGACCAAGCCGATGACGACCCAGCGCGATCTCGCGCTGGCCTACTCCCCCGGCGTCGCCGCCCCGGTCGAGGCGATCGCCAAGGATCCCGGCTGCGCCAGCGACTTCACCGCGCGCGCCAATCTCGTCGCCGTCATCTCCAACGGCACTGCGATCCTCGGCCTCGGAAATCTCGGCGCCCTCGCCTCCAAACCCGTGATGGAAGGCAAGGCGGTGCTGTTCAAGCGCTTCGCCGATGTCGACGCGATCGATCTTGAGCTCGACACCGAGGATCCCGACAAGTTCATCGAGGCGGTCGCCCTGCTCGAGCCGAGCTTCGGCGGGATCAACCTCGAAGACATCGCCGCACCCGAATGCTTCATCATCGAGCAGGCCCTGCGCGAGAGGATGAACATCCCGATCATGCATGACGACCAGCACGGCACCGCGATCATCGCGGCTGCCGGGCTGATCAATGCCTGCCACCTTACCGGGCGCGATCTCAAGGACGTCAAGATGGTGGTCAACGGCGCCGGTGCCTCGGCGATCGCCTGCACCGCACTGATCAAGGCGATGGGCGTCCCGCACGAAAACGTCACCATGTGCGACCGTTCGGGACCGATCTATCCGGGGCGCAGCGACGTCGACCAGTGGAAGAGCGCGCATGCGGTCGAGACCGATGCCCGTTCGCTCGAGGAGGCGCTGCAGGGCGCGGATATCTTCCTCGGCCTGTCGGCAGCCGGCGCGCTCAAACCCGAATGGGTCAAGGAAATGGCCGACCAGCCGATCATCTTCGCGATGGCGAACCCGGTGCCCGAAATCATGCCCGATCTCGCCAAGGAGGTGCGTCCCGACGCGATTATCGCCACCGGTCGGTCGGACTTCCCCAACCAGGTCAACAACGTGCTCGGCTTCCCCTTCATCTTCCGCGGTGCGCTCGACGTGCGGGCGACCGCGATCAACGAAGAGATGAAGATCGCCGCCGCGCACGCGATCGCCGAGCTGGCGCGCGAGCGCGTGCCCGAGGAAGTTGCCGCGGCGTATGGCAAGCACCAGCAGTTCGGGCCCGAATACATCATTCCCGCTCCGTTCGATCCGCGGCTGATGGAAGTAGTCTCCGCCGCGGTCGCCAAGGCCGCGATGGACAGCGGCGTCGCGACCAGGCCGATCGAGGATTTCGACGAATACCGCCTCAGCCTCAGGAGCCGGCTCAACCCCACCACCGCGGTCCTCACCCGGACCTACGAGGACGCCAAGAAAAACCCGCAACGGGTGGTCTTCGCCGAAGCCGAGGAAGAAGTCATCCTGCGCGCCGCGATCCAGCTGCGCGATTTCGGCTACGGCAAGCCGATCCTCGTCGGGCGCACCGAGAAGGTCCGCGCCGCGCTCGGGAATCTCGGGGTCGACGATGTCGACAGCTTCCAGATCGAGAATTCGGCCGACAGCCCCCACATCCCGGCGATGGTCGATTTCCTCTACACGCGCCTCCAGCGGCGCGGCTACACCGAGCGCGACGTCCGCCGGATGGTGAACCAGGAACGCAACGTGTTCGCCGCGCTGCTCGTCGCGCTGGGCGAAGGGGATGCGATGATCTCGGGCATCACGCGGACGTTCTCGCAGACCGCGCGGGAAATCAATCGCGTGCTCGATCCGAAGCCCGGCGAAATCCCGTTCGGCATCCACATGATGATCGGCAAGAACCACACGACTTTCCTCGCCGACACCACGATCAACGAGCGGCCCTCGTCGAAGGATCTCGCGCATATCGCCAAGGAAACCGCGCGCGTCGCGCGCCGCCTCGGCCACGAGCCACGGGTCGCATTCCTGTCCTATTCGACCTTCGGCAATCCCGAGGGCAAGTGGCTCGAGAACATCCGCGACGCGGTGCACATCCTCGACGACGAGGGCGTGGACTTCGAATACGAAGGTGAAATGGCGCCCGACGCCGCACTCAACGAGACGGTCATGGCGCTCTATCCGTTCAGCCGCCTGTCGGGTCCCGCCAACGTGCTGATCATGCCGGGGCTGCAATCGGCCAACCTGTCTGCCAAGATGCTGCGCGAACTGGCGGGCAATGCCACGATCGGGCCGATGCTGGTCGGCATGGAAAAGCCTGTCCAGATCGCCCCGATGACCGCGAGCGCACCCGACGTGTTGACGCTGGCGGTGCTCGCGAGCGCGGGCGTGGTGAGCTAGCGACCGGCCTAATGGAGGACGCTCCGATCGCTCCGCAGCGCTCCCGCTTCGCGATTCCGGACGACGTCCACTATTTCAATTGCGCCTACATGTCACCGCTGTGCCACGCGGTGGTCGAGGCGATGGACGCGGGGACAAGGCGCAAGGCATCTCCTTGGGAGTTCCAGCCGCTCCATTTCTTCGCTCTGGCGGAGCGATTTCGCGAACGCGCCGGGATGCTGGCAGGGGTCGATCCCTCGACCATCGCGATCGTGCCCGCCGCGAGCTACGGCCTCGCCGTGGCAGCGCGCAATGTGTCGCTCGCCGAAGGGCAGGAAATCGTCACGCTTGCCGACCAGTTTCCCTCGAACATCTATGTCTGGCGCGAGCGCGCCCGCGATAGCGGCGCGCGGATCGTCGTGGCGCGGCGGGATGCGGATAGCGACTGGACCGAAGCGGTGCTCGACGCGATCGGCCCCGACACCGGGCTCGCCGCCTTGCCGCATTGCCATTGGGCAGACGGGCGGATGCTCGACCTCGAGCGGATTGCGGACAAGTGCCGCGAAATTGGCGCCGCGCTGGTGCTCGACCTCACGCAGTCGCTCGGCGCGATGCCGATCGACCTCACTCGCGTCAGGCCCGATTTCGCGGTGGCGGCGAGCTACAAATGGCTGATGGGCCCCTATGGCGTGGGATTGCTCTATTGCGACCTGCGGCATCATGACGGGGCCCCGATCGAGCACAATTGGATCAACCGCGCCGGGTCGGAGGATTTCTCCGGCCTCGTCGATTATCGCGACGACTACCAACCCGGCGCGCGCCGGTTCGATATGGGCGAGAAATCCAACCCGCCATTGCTCGAAGGGGCAGTGGCAGCAATGGATTTCCTGCTCGAATTCGGGACTGAAGCGGTCGCCGCGACGCTAGGACGAAAAACCGCCGCGCTCGCCAAAGAGGCAGAACGGCTTGGATTCGCCTCGGCCCCGGCGGGCGTCGGGGCGCCGCACTACCTTTCGCTCGGTTTCCCCGACGGCGTGCCACCTGACCTGCTCGGCGACCTCGCCCGGCGAAAGGTGTTCGTCTCGGCGCGTGGCAAATCGGTGCGGATCACGCCACATCTCTACAATGACGAGGCCGATGCCGAAGCGCTGATCGCGGCGCTGGCTTCGTTGTGAGCCTGGGCTGGCCTAGAAGGGTAGTTCCTTTCCGCTGTAGTCGACGAAGCGGTATCCGCCATTGCCGGCGGCTTCGACCACGTCGGCCATGCCGGTGACGCTCTCCTCGACCGTCAGCTTGGCATTGGGGCCGCCCATATCGGTCTGCACCCAGCCGGGATGGAGCGAAAGCACCTCGATGTCGCGCGGACCCGCATCCTGCTCGGCGACGCCCTTGGCGAGCATGTTCTGCGCCGCCTTGCTCGTGCGATAGAGTTCGTAGCCTCCCGAACTGTCGGCGATCGAACCCATCAGCGAGGACATGAAGGCGATCGTGCCACCGTCCCTCAACTTGGGCAGCAGCTTCTTGCCGAGATGGATCGGCCCGTAGGCGTTGGTCATCATCACATGCGCGACCTCGTCGGGCGTCGCCTCGACGCTCGACTGGTGCTTCGCGCCGGTGATCCCGGCATTGACGATCACCGCGTCGAGACTGCCGTCCGCGAGCTTGCCGCAGACATTGTCGAAACTCGCGGGATCGGTGACGTCGAGGGTCGCGAGCTCGATCCGCTCGTGTTCGTCGGCGAGCTGGTGGAGGTCCTCGCCTTCGCTGCGCTCGGTCGCGAGGACCTTCCAGCCGCGCGAGGCGAATTCTTTTGCGAGGCCGAGGCCCAGCCCGCGCGAGGCACCGATGATGGCAATTGTCTTGTCCGACATGATTATCCTTCCGGGTAGACGATGGTTTTCAGGTTCATGAATTCGTGGAGGCCGAAGCGCGACAGTTCGCGGCCATGGCCCGAGCGCTTGATCCCGCCGAACGGCGCCTCGATCTTCGATCCGTTGACCGCGTTGAAGGTGGTCATCCCCGCCTCGATCTCGTTGGCGAAGCGTTCGCGCTCATCTGCGTCATTGGTCCAGGCGGCCGAGCCGAGTCCGTAGGGGATCGCATTGGCGATGCGGATAGCGTGGTCGATATCCTCCGCACGATAAAGCTGGCCGACGGGTCCGAAGATCTCGTCGGTGCCGGTCTCGCTGCCGATTTCGACATCGGTCAGCAGCCCCGCGCTCATCCAGGCGCCCGGGCGATCTATCTTCTTTCCCCCGAACAGCAGCGTCGCGCCTTCTTCCTGCGCCTTCGCGACCTGGTCGAGCACGGTGTCGCGCTGGCCTTCGCTCGAAAGCGGGCCGAGCCGGGTATCCTCGCTCATCGGATCGCCGGGTTCGATGTCCTTCAGCGCGGCGATGAAGCGCTCGGAAAAATCGTCGTAGATATCGGCATGGACGATGGTGCGCTTGCCGCAGATGCAGGACTGGCCGTTGTTCTGAATCCGCGCGTCGACCGCATCCTCGACCGCGCGGTCGAGATCGGCCGAGGGCATCACGATGAACGGGTCCGATCCGCCGAGCTCGAGCACGACCTTCTTGATGTTCTTGCCCGCTTGTTCGGCCACCGCCGAGCCGGCGCCTTCGCTGCCGGTCAGCGTGGCGGCGATCACGCGATCATCTGCGATGATGTCGGCCACCGGGTCGGAGGAAATCGCGAGGTTCTGGAACACGCCTTCGGGCGCGCCCGCCTCGAGCGCGAGTTCCTCGAGCTTGGCCGCGACACCCTGGACGATGCTGGCGTGCTTCAGGAGCCCAGCATTGCCCGCGAGGATGGTCGGCGCGAGGAACCGGATCACCTGCCAATAGGGAAAGTTCCAAGGCATCACCGCGAGCACCGGGCCCTGCGGCAGCCAGCGCCCTTCGGCCCGCCCGCCGTCGGACAGCTGCCATGTCTCGGGTTCGAGCATCGCCGGGCCGGCCTCGGCGAAATGGTGCAGCAGCCGCGCACATTTCTCGACCTCGGCCCGGGCCTGCGCGATCGGCTTGCCCATCTCGGTCACGGCGAGCCGCGCGAGCTCGTCCTTCCGGCTGTCGTAGAGATCGCCCATCTTCGCGAGCACGTCGCTGCGGCGCGCGATCGGGCTCGTACGCCAGTCGCGATAGGCGCCATCGGCCCGAGATAGTTTGCGATCGATCGCCGCTTGGTCGAGCTCTTCGTATTCGGCGATCGTTTCGCCAGTGGCGGGATTTGTGGTCGTGATCATGCTGCGCTCCGGGTCTTTCCAGACCAATGGGCCTGGGAGGCGCTCGTTCCCCTCCGCCGCTCATCGCAAGTCAGCGCCAATTCGTCCGCCGGTTCATCCGCGCGCAAACAGCAGGAGGCAAATGGCACGCCGTGCAACAGATCCCGAGAAAGGACACACGATGAAAAAGACTATCCTGCTGGCCGCGATGGCCACGTCGATCGCCGCAACGCCAGCGCTGGCGCAGTCGGCCCCGGGCGGCCTCCATGTCGGCGCGCTCGCCGGTTACGAAGGGATCGATGTCGAGGCCGAAGACGGTTCGGCCACCGCCAATGCCGATTCGGCCGTTTACGGCATCAATGCCGGCTACGATATCGCGCTCGGCGGCGCCTTCGTCGGCGTCGAGGGCGAAATCTCGACCAGCAGCGGCACGACCGAATTCCCGAGCACTTTCGCCGGGGCCCGCGACGGGCTCGAGACCGATGCGCAGTACTATATCGGTGCGCGCGCCGGTTTCGCGCTGACTCCGGGCGTCACCGCCTACGGCAAGGTCGGCTACACCTCACTCGACACCCGCGCCTTTACCCAGGCGGGCTCGCTCGCCGAGCTCGAGGAAAATGCCGGCGGCATCCGCTATGGCGGCGGCGTGCAGATCGGCCTGCCCGGCCCGCTCGAAGCGCGGGTCGAATATCGCCGCTCGGAATATGATGACCTCGCCTCGGCCGATTTCGGCAAGACGACCACCGACCAGGTCGTGGTCGGCCTCGGCGTCCGCTTTTAAGCGGCAAGCCAATCCATGATTCGAGGGCCGCTCCATTGGGGCGGCCCTTTTGTTTTCGCCCGGCGTGGCACCCGCGCATCGCCGCTGCTAGGGATGCGCGATGCAATTCGACGACCTGCTCCAGCGCTATTTCGCCACCACCGAGTTATCGGAGATCTCGCCCGATACCCTCGCCGCGGGAATCGAGCATTGCCGCGTCGATCTCGGGCTGGAACGCGATCCGGGCAAGCGCTTCAGCTTGTGGGCAATGCTCTATATGCTCGATGCGGCCCCCGCTCTCGATGTCGCCTTCGAAGACGAAGAAGATCGCGAAGCCGCGCGCAATTTCATGGACCTGATGGCCGCCTCACAGGAGCGTGACGGGGCCGAGCCGGAGTAAAGTTCGCCCTAGCGACGGCGGTAGCGGAAGTACCAGACCTCGTGACCCTTCTTGCGAGCCTTCGCCTCGTAGCGGGTTTCGGGCCAGCCGCCGGGGCGGGTGAGGAAGTCGGCCGGGCCGTCGCACAGCCAGTCGAACGGACCGCCCTCGCCGCAATAGCCGCGCATCACCATCAGCGCGTGGCGCAGATAGACCGGGTGGTCGGTCCCGAAGCGGAATTCGCCGCCGGGCTTCAGCTTGGCCGCGATCATGTCGAGGGGGCCGGGATTCATCATCCGCCGCTTGGCATGGCGCGCCTTGGGCCAGGGGTCTGGGTGCAGCAGGTAGACCATCGTTAGCGCGCCGGCGGGCACGCGCGCGAGCACGTCGAGCGCATTGCCGTGGTGGAGACGGACATTCGCCAGCCCGCCCTCCTTGATATGCGTCAGCGCGCTGGCGACCCCGTTGAGGAACGGCTCGGCACCGATAAAGCCGTGGTCGGGCAGAAGGTCGGCGCGGTGGGCGAGATGTTCGCCGCCGCCGAAGCCGATCTCGAAATGCAGCGGGCGATCGAAGCCGAACAAGCCCTCGGCGGTGACCTCGCCCTCTTCGGGCACCGCGATTTGCGGCAGGAGGTTGTCCACCAATTCCTGCTTGCCCGCGCGCAGAGGCTTGCCGACCGAACGTCCGTAGAGTCGGTTGAGCGTGGTCGGATCGCCGGGCTTGTTCGCTGTCATGGCGGGCGCTTTAGATAGCTTGGCGCCAGTGCTCAACTGCGACGGACCGTGACCGCCATTCCCGCAAAAGAAAACGCCCTTCAGGCGCGGAGCCGGAAGGGCGTGAAAGGAGTCGCCACACCAGTGACGAGGGGAGAGATCGGATCAGGCGGCTTCGACTTCGTCCTGCGGATCGCGCAGCACGTAGCCACGGCCCCAGACGGTTTCGATGTAGTTCTCACCGCCGCAGGCGCTCGAGAGCTTCTTGCGCAGCTTGCAGATGAAGACGTCGATGATCTTGAGTTCGGGCTCGTCCATCCCGCCATAGAGATGGTTGAGGAACATTTCCTTGGTCAGAGTGGTGCCCTTGCGCAGCGAAAGCAGCTCGAGCATCGCGTATTCCTTGCCCGTCAGATGGACCCGCGCGCCGTCGACTTCGACCGTCTTGGCATCGAGGTTCACCGCGAGCTTGCCCGTGCGGATGATCGACTGGCTGTGGCCCTTCGAACGGCGCACCACGGCATGGATGCGGGCGACCAGCTCGTCCTTGTGGAACGGCTTGGTGACGTAATCGTCAGCGCCGAAGCCGAAGCTGCGGACCTTCGAATCCATTTCGGCGATGCCCGACAGGATCAGGACCGGCGTCTGCACCTTGGCGACGCGCAGTTTCTTGAGCACGTCGTAGCCGTGCATGTCGGGCAGGTTCAGGTCGAGCAGGATGATGTCGTAATCGTACAGCTTGCCGAGGTCCAAGCCCTCTTCGCCGAGGTCGGTCGAATAGACGTTGAAGCCTTCGGTGCTGAGCATCAGCTCGATCGCCTTGGCGGTTGTCGGCTCGTCTTCGATAAGCAGTACGCGCATCTCGTATCCCCTAGCTCCCCGGTATTCCAACCCTCCGGGCCGCGATCGCGACGGCACCCCCGCCCTCGCATTTCGCGTAGAAGTTAACATGGCCAGTTCTGAACAGAAAAGGTTAATATGTCCTAAATTCTTAACGCGGCTTAATTTCGCTCCGCGAGCTCAAGGGTTTAACGGTAAATTTCTGGTGACCTTAATTGCCTGTGTTGCGCATACGCCACGTTCCTTCGCCTTCGCATCGACCAGATTGACCGACCGGGGCTTCGCTGCGAAGTTCCTGCCTGCGCCACGAGGAGCGCGAAGGAGCAACGCCATGACGAATGATCGGGATTTTCACCTGACCGCTTCGGACGTGCGGGGCTTCTATTATTTCGGATCGTTTACCTGCCGGTACGCCGACCGGGCGTGCCGGTGATCGACGGAGCAGCCCAAGGGCGCCCGTAATTTTCGACATTGCAGGTAAATCCCGCGCGACGATCGCTCGCGCCGCATCCGAAAGACCAATCCCATGTCCCGTCATACCCAGAATCCGCCCGCGCTCGAGGCCTTGCGCAGCGAGATCGACGCGCTCGACGACCAGATCCTCGCGCTGATCGAACGCCGCGTCGCGGTCGCACGCAAGGTTGCGCACGCCAAAGATCCCGCACAGTCGGTTGCCCTGGTCCGGCCGGACCGCGAGGAACAGGTGATCGACCGCCTCTCGGCTTTGAGCACGATGCCGAGAGGCAGCCTCGCGACCGTGTGGCGCGAATTGATGGCGTTGAGCCTGCAGGCGCAGCGCCGCACCGACATCGTCATCCATGCCCCGACCGATCCGTCCGGCACCACCGCCCGCAGCGCCGCGCGATTCGGGGCGGCGGCACCGATCGTCGCGGTCGATAGCGTCGAAGCCGCGCTGGCCCGCGCCCGCACCGGGTCGGCCGTCGCGGTGATCGAACTCTCGCGGTCCGATCCGTGGTGGCTGGCACTCGACCGCGACGACGGACTTGCCGTTATCGAGCAGCTCAGGGGCCCGGGCGACAAGCCCTCGGCGCTCGCGCTGGCACGGGTCTCCGACGCATCCTTGGCCCGCGCCCGGCGCTGGGAAGTGCTGGCCGATAGCGAGTTCGAAACGCGGCTTCGGTATGGCGAAACGCTCTTCCCACTGGCATGTTCGCACGCAAAGGTGCTGTGTATCGTCGAAGATGTCGCGGTGCAGCTGAAAGGAGCGGCGTAACGCCATGGTACGGCCACGAATCGCATATGCGGGTGTCCCGGGTGCCTATGCCGAGATCGCCTGCCATACCTTCCGCCCCGATCACGATCCGGTCGGACGACCAGGTTTCGCGGAGGCCATCGCGGCCGTCGAGGCCGGGCAGGTGGAGATGGCCGCAATCCCGACCCGCAATACCGTCGCAGGCCCGGTCCCGGGCGTCGCCGACTTGCTGGACAACCCGGCCCTGCAAGTGGTCGGCGAGAACGATCTCGACATTGCCGTGCATTGCCTCGGACTGACCGGTGTCTCGCTCGACGCGATCGACACGGTCCGCAGCCACCCCGTCGCCCTGCGTCAATGCGGCGAATTCCTCGCCAGGCACGACTGGCGCGAAATCGAGGACGTCAACACCGCCGTCGCTGCAATGACGGTGCACAATTGCGACGAACGCCATTGCGCGGTCCTCGCCTCCGAGCGCACGGCGCAGCTCTACGGCCTCGAAATCCTCGTACGCGACGTTCAGGACAGGCGCGAAAACCGCACCAGCTTCGCCTTCGTCGTCCGCGCCTAGAGCACGGTGCGCACCGACAGCAGCTCGGGGAAGAACCCCTTCTGCAGCACGCTCTCCAGATAGGCGACACCGGCGGTGCCGCCGGTCCCGCGCTTGAAGCCGATGATCCGTTCCACCGTTTTCAAGTGGCCGAAGCGCCAGCGCTGAAAGTGATACTCGAGATCGACGAGCTTCTCGGCCAGCTCGTATAGCTCCCAGTATTTCTCTGGCTCGGCATAGATCGCCGCCCACGCGCTCTCGACCGCCTTGGAATTCTCGTGCGGCGCGTGGCGATCACGCTCGATCACCGCGGACGGAATTTCGAACCCGCGTGCCTTCAGCAGGGCGAGCGCGACATCGTAGAGCGACGGCTTGTCGAGTTCGGCGCGCAGCATCGCGGCCACGTCCGGCGTAGCCTCGTGCATCGTCACCATGTCGGGGTCGCGCCCGCCCATGATGAATTCCATCAGCCGGTACTGGGCCGACTGGAAACCGCTCGAATTACCCAGATGGGGACGGATCTGCGAATAGTCCGAGGGGGTCATCGTCGCCAGCACGTCCCAGCTCGAAATCAGCTGGCGCTGCGCCATTGCCACCCGGCTGAGCATCTTGAAGGCGGGGCGTAGGTGATCCTCGGCGATCAGGTCGCGCGCGGCATCGAGCTCGTGCAGGCATAGCTTGAGCCACAGCTCGCTCGCCTGGTGGATGACGATGAACAGAAGCTCGTCATGCGCGTCCGATGCCGGGTGCTGCGCATTGAGAATCTTCTCGAGGTCCAAATAGGACGAATAGGTAACGTCGCTCATGGCGATGGCACTAGCGCGGTCCGCGGCACAAATCAGCCCTCGATGATGCGGCTTTCCGGATGATGCTTGTCGAGGTGCTTCTTGACGATCGCCAGGTTGCGGCTGTTCGAGCGATAGAAGAAGTCGAACGCATCGCCGACCAGCGGGACCGCGCCGAGCGTCGTATCGATGCCGACATTCAATGCCATGCGCGCCAGTTTCCACTTGGGCAGGCCAAGATTGCGGGCCTCCCACACGAGATAGGCGCTCATCGCGGCGGTGATCAGGTCGCCGGCAACGGGGATCAGCCCGGCCAGGGCGTCGATCCCGAACTTGCGGCCCCAGCCAGGAACGGTGAAGCTGCGTTCGAGGATGAACTCCAGCGCCTCGATCCGCTGGCGGATGTGATGGGGCTCGCGGCCGAGCGGCACGGCCGGCATCATGCGGGTGGGGCGTTCGCTTTCCATCACGCCTATCTGGGCTGCATTGCGATTTCCATCAAGGGATGGACGCCCAGCGCATTGGTCTGGAAGCCGTCGATTCCGCCACCGACCAGCGACCAACGCACCGGCTGGCCGAAGCTGATGAAGATCTGCTGCGCCTCGACCAGCGCGGCAGCCTCGTCGATCAGCACGGCTCGCGCGGCACGCGGATTCTCGCGTCGCGCCTCGCGCAGCAACCCGTCGACCTCCTCGATGCAGATGCGCCGGGCGAGACCGCAGCGGAAACGATTGAGATACCATTCGACATCCGAGGACGGAGCGACCTGGTCGAGCAGGACGAGGTCGGCGGGGGCGCCAAAGCCGACCCGTTCGGTTTGGAGCCCGATAGCGGCAAAATCGCGCGCCAGCGATTCGAACAGGCGCGCGCCGCCCGGGCCACTCGGCAAGGCAATGCGGATCGGTGCGATATCGCCATGGGCGCTGCGCCACTGCGCAACGCGCGCGCTAGCCGTGCTGCGGCGTTGTACCAACGACATGTCGCGCCATTGTGCCAGCGGCAGCAACCGGCCGGTCGGCCCTTCGCGCGGCAGCATGCCCAGCCGCGCCTCCCAGTTACCGATACCGAAAGGTTCCATCAGCGCCTGGCGGTCGACCGCCATCGCCAGCGCAGCCCGATTTTCCGCCGAAGCGAGAAATCCGCCGCGATGAACGAAAGCGAGGCCGAAGAGCCCGTCGACATCGTCGACCCGCAAGGCGCCGCGCGACAGGCCGGTCCGGTCGGTCAGGAGGAAATCGGCGATCGTTCCACCGAGCACGACGCGGACCTCGCCATCGGCAAATGCCTGCACCGCCTCGGTCGCCGACATCGCGGTCAATTCGATATCCCGCGCGCGTGCCTCCCAGCCGATCTCGGCGGGCAGCCCCCGCGCCTCGGGGTTGAGCGGGCTGAGAGTACCGGTACGCCCGGCGATCGAGCCGCGCATGGGCCCGGCTCCTCGCCCTTGGTGCAACAAGCCGAGTTCGGGGCGCGCGAGGGTCACCAGCAGGTCGGGCACGGGCTGGTTGAGCCGCACCTCGAGCACGCGCCCGGCCATCGCCCGCACCTCCGAAATCCGGCCGAGATCTGCACCGAGCGGCGACCCTCGCTGGCGGCGAATCGCGTCGCTCAGCGCGCGCCGTGCACTTTCGGCGTCGATCGCGGTTCCATCGGGCCAGTTCCCGTCACGCAGGCGGAAGATGTAGCTGGTTCCGTCATCGGTCACGATCCAACGGTCCGCCAGGGCGGGGATCACCCTCCCATAGGCATCGAAGGCAACCAGCCCTTCATCCGTCGCATCGTCCCAGGCGGCAGCCGCGCGCCCCGAACCACTGCGGGCAAAGGGTTCGTCCGCATTGTCGATGATTGCGATCGGGATGCTGCCGTCGTCGCGCGCGCCGCAGCCGGACAGCAAAGCTGCCAACGGAAGAAAAAACAGGAGCAGTCGCGCGTGCATGGCACGCGTCTATCGTGAAAACCGGTGTGGCGAAATGCCGCGTGCGACTAAATCTTGCGCACCGATCCCCGGTCTTTCGCTTCGCCCACCGGGCGCGTGTAACGGGGCGCTCCCTCGCCCACCACGATCGGGGCGCGCGCGGCCTTCGGTTCGATCTCGTTGGCGAAGGCAATGCCGAAACGATTGTCCTGGACCCAGGCGACGCTGCCGTCCACCCAGCCGATATTGCGCAAGTTGACCGAGATCGATTGCCCGCGCTCGGGAACTGGGGCACCCTCGGCCATCATTCCGCCCTTCGACAGGTTGCGGACCTTCACCCGCTGGACATCGCTCTCACCGCGCAGACGAAGATCGGCCATCAGGAACAGGCTGTCCCTTTCCCGGTCTCGGTTATCGATGTCCTGCATCTGCCCAGTCTCCGTTTCGCCGATCCAGCGCATCAAGGATGGCCAAGTCGGTGTTCCGATCCGCTGCGAAGCTCCCGGAACCTTGCCGGTATACCTAGCGCACGCACCGTAAACGAGGCTTTAAGCGAACCCCTCGAAACCGTTCCGGAACGGGACAGGCTCACAAATTTCGTCACTTGTCGCGCGAGACCTTTTCGCGCCGCTCGTGCGCCTCCTGCGCTTCGAGCGACATGGTCGCGATCGGACGCGCGGTCAGGCGTCCGAGGCCGATCGGTTCGCCCGTCACCTCGCACCAGCCATATTCGCCGTCGTCGATCCGGCGCAGCGCGGCATTGATTTTGCCGATCAGCTTGCGTTGGCGATCGCGGGTCCGGAGTTCGATTCCCCAATCGGTTTCCGACGAGGCGCGATCGTTGAGATCGGCTTCGCGGATCGGACCATCCTGCAATTGCTGGAGCGTCCCTTCGGCGGCTTCGAGGATCGAACGCTTCCATTCGATCAGCAGCACGCGGAAGTAATCCTGCTGGCGCGCCGACATGTAATCTTCGTTTTCAGACGGCGTATAATCGGCGGGGAGCGCACGCTTGGCTCGCGCCAGAACGTCAAGATCGTCTCCAAGGGCCGTCGACATCCCATTCTCCAAATCGTCGTCGCGCCCGGTCCCCGTCCCCCCAGCGATCCCGCTCTTCGGATCGACTCTTCCGGACGGAGCCGGTCTTGGGCGGGCCTATAAAGAGCGCATCTGGACCACACAAGGCGATTGTCCTCTGGCTTCCCGAACGTGGGGTTTCGGCCACACCGCCTGATGCCCAAAACACCAATTGCGTGGCGTTAACCATTTAAGAACCATGTTCGGCGACCGTAAACGTTCATGGCGCGAAATTCGTCCCGCCACGATTGGAATTGGGGAATTCTGCAAGGGGGAAGTTCAATGGCTGTTGCCGCATTACGGGTGATCGAACCCGACAAGATCGAAGAAACACCCGACCAGCCGCTCGACCTCGCGGTTGCCCGCTTCATCGAACGCGCCTCGGACGGCGATTGCGACGCCTTGTTCGAACTCGGCGTGATCTACTCGACCGGCTCGAACGGGGTGCGTGTCGATCTCGTCGAAGCCCACAAGTGGTTCAATCTCGCCGCACTCGGCGGAAACGACGAGGCGAAGGCCTGCCGCGCCGATATCTCCGACGAGATGACCGCACGCGAAATTGCCGATGCCCAGCGCGACGCGCGCGACTGGCTGTCGGTCACCGCGCGCCGAGTCGCCTGAAGGCTAGCTCTTCCTGAACGGCGTGTGCCGCGCGAGGGCCACCCGGTCCGCGCTCACCGCCTCTCGCTCGGCTTCGAGGAATTGCTCGACCGCCGCGCGAAATCCCGGATCGGCGATCCAGTGTGCCGAGACCGTTTCCACCGGTTCATAACCGCGCAGCAATTTATGCTGGCCCTGCGCCCCCGCCTCGACCCGCTTCAACCCGCGTGCGAGCGCCTCCTCCATCGCCTGGTAGTAGCAAACCTCGAAATGGAGGAACGGGCGGTCGACCAGCGTTCCCCAGTAACGACCGTAGAGCGCCTCGCCGTCCATCAGGTTGAGCGCCCCGGCGACGGCCTTGCCGTCTTCTTCCGCCAGCACAAGTACGATCCGATCCGCCAACGTCTCCCCGATCAGCGAGAAGGCCTCGCGGGTCAAATAGGGCGTGCCCCATTTGCGCGCACCGGTATCCTGGTAGAACATCCAGAACGCATCCCAGTGCGCCTCGGTGATCTCGCCTCCGCTCAATCGCCGGATCGTGACGCTCTGCGCCGCCTGACGCCGTTCCTTGCGAATGTTCTTGCGCTTGCGCGAGGACAGTGCGGCGAGAAATCCTTCGAAATCGCCGTAGTCGCGGTCGAACCAGTGATACTGGATGTCGTGCCGCAGCATCCATCCCGCCTCACGGAACAGGTCGCGTTGCTCGGGCGCGACGAAGGTCGCATGCGCCGACGAGATCCCGTTCTGCCGACACAAAGTCTCCGCCGCCTGCAACAGCGCGCGGCCGATTGCCGGATCACCCGCCAACACGCGCGGCCCGTTCACCGGAGTGAAGGGCGCGGCGATCTGAAGCTTGGGATAGTAGCGCCCGCCGGCGCGCCCATAGGCGTCGGCCCAATGATGATCGAACACGTATTCGCCCTGGCTGTGGCTCTTCAGATAGGACGGCAAGGCGCCCAGCAGCGTCCCGTCGGCGGACTGGGCAGCGATCGGCAACGGATCCCAGCCGGTCCCCTTTCCCACGCTGCCCGATTGCTCGAGCGCGGCGAGGAAGTCGTAGCCGACGAACGGATTGTCGCCGGCGAGCGAATCCCATTCGGGGGCCACGAATTCGGCGACGCCGGGCGCGGTGCGGAAAGTTATCTGGTCAGCCGAATCCATGCCCTTCGGCAATCGGCGCATCGGCATATCGTTCCGCGCGGGCCCGTTGCTCTTCGGTCCGGACGGTCCAGGTCGCAACCGGTCGGCCCTTGCGGCGCTGGGCGGCAGCGAGCCGGCTCGGCAGGTCGCGTACGTCCCAGGCGAGGAAATCGGGCTGCGCGTGGCGGATCGCGAGCGAACGCCGGATCCGGCCCGGCAGTGCCTTGTCGTCCTGTTCGCTGACGACCAGCCCACGCAGTGTGGTGGGAGAATGCGCGGCAAACCAATGTGCAACGCGCGGGTCGAAGCTCATCACCCCGTGCGCACCGCGATAGCCTTCGAGTGCGCGGCGGATCGCAAGGCAATGCGCCGATACTCGCGCCTCCTTGCGCGACTTGACTTCGATCAGCAGCGGCACCCGGCCCGCGACAAGCTCGAGCAAGTCGGCGAGTGTCGGGATACGCTGCTGCTCGCCACCCTTCAGCGCGATCCCCGCCAGGCTGCGCGCATCGCGCTTTGCCACCGGCCCTTCTTCATCGGTCAGCCGGTCGAGCTCCCAGTCGTGGAACACCATCGGCGTGCCGTCGCGCGCACGCTGCACGTCGCATTCGATCCCGTGGCCGGCTTCGATCGCGGCAGAGAAAGCGGCCAGCGAGTTCTCCGGCACCCCGCGCCCATGCAGCCCGCGATGCGCGAAACGCGTGTTCGCGATCCACGCGACCCGTTGCGGGATGTCGCGCGATCCGAACAGCGGCTCAGCCTTCCGAAACGGCGACGATCGCGTCGACCTCGACCGCCGCCCCCAATGGCAGCACCGGAACGCCGACCGCGCTGCGCGAATGCCGGCCGATCTCGTCGAACACGTCGAACATCAGGTCCGAGGCGCCGTTCACGACCTTGGGCTGGTCGGTGAAATCGGCGGTCGAATTGACGAAACCGCCTAGCTTGATCACCCGTTCCACCCGGTCGAGCGAGCCGAGCGCGGCTTCGAGCTGGGCGAGGATCATCAGCCCGCAGGCGCGTGCCGCCTCGACCCCGCGATCGAGGCCGACATCGTCGCCCAATCTCCCTGTCACCAACTCGCCATTGAGAAACGGCAGCTGGCCCGAAACATAGGCCATGCCGCCATGGATCACGACCGGCTGGTAGGATGCGACCGGGGCCGCAGGACGGGGGAGTTCGATCCCCCGGGCTTTCAATCGTTCGGAAATGCTCATGGGCCGCGTCCTACAACCGCTCGAGCAGCCATGGAAGGGCCTCGTCCCAGCGATCGATCCGCGCATGGGCGTGGCCGGCCTCGAACGCGCAATCGATATGCGGCGCGAGCTCGGGTTCGCCGCACAGGTGCAGGCGGATGCTGTCGGGATATTCCTCCGCCGCCGAGGCATGGTGCTGCGGCAGGTCGTCGATGAAAGCGACGCGACCGGGTGCATGCTCCTCCACGATCCGCCGGATCGCCGCGCCCTTAGGGCCTTGGTTGGTATAGACCTCGACATGGAGGCCATGGCCTGCGAGCTGCGCCCTGCGCGCCTCGGCGCGGTGATCGAGCAAATTGGTGAGGATCACTACGTCGGCTCGCTCGGCCAGCGCGTGCATCGCCTCGATCGCACCCGAAATCGGCTCCTGGCGCTCCATCTCGGTGTCGAAGAACGCGCCCAGCAGCCGCCAGATATCCTCCCGATCGACGACCTCGCCACTCGCCTGGTGGCGCAGCGCATCGGTGAAATCGTTCTGCATCACGAAATCGATATCGTGCTCCGCATCGAGCCATTGCCGGAACGGCGCGATCATGTGCAGCAGCACCTCGTCGCAATCGCAGATCACGAGCGGACGCGCTTCGCCCCCATTTACGCTGGCGGTCATCGTGCCAGCTCCGCGCGCGCCGCGGCGAGCCGTTCGGGACTTACCCCCGCCGCGTCGGCTGCGCCGATCAAATCGGCCTCGTGCGCGGCGAGGAAATCGAGCACCGCGAGCTGGGTAGCGGCATCGTCGAGCCCCGAACGAAGCGCATCGGGGGTCAGCCCGGTCAGCGAGAGCAGGCGCTCGGCGCGGCGATCTTCGGACAGGATCCAGACCAGCGCGCGCAGTGCCAGGTCGCTCGCTTCACCGGGCTCGAATAGTGTCTCTCGTCTGGACAGGCTCATCGGTCCTCATTGCAAATTGGGTTAAATTTCGGTCTACGGAATCCCAGCCCAAACCGGGCGAAGGGGCCTATCCGTGTCAAAGCGCATCCTCGTTGTCGAGGACAACGATCTCAACCGCCGACTGTTCTGCGACGTGCTCAAATCGCGTTCCTACGAGGTCGAGCCCTGCGCGGACGGTGAACAAGCGCTCATGCGGGCCCGCGAGTTCCGGCCCGACCTCATTATCATGGATATCCAGCTCCCCAACGTCTCGGGCCTCGACCTGATCGAGGAAGCCTCGCACGAAGAAGGCCTGCGCGATATCCCGGTCCTCGCCGTTACCGCCTATGCCGGTTCGGGAGACGAGGACCGCATCCGCCAGGCCGGCGCCAAGGGCTACCTCGCCAAGCCGGTCTCGATCCGGCCCTTCATGGAAGCGGTCAGCAAGCTGGTCGATTGATCGAAACGGGAATTTTCGCGCGATCGCTGATCGATGAGAACCATACGCGATCTCTATTGGCTTTTGCGGCATGATTGGAAGGTTCATTATTTCCTTCCGGCTTTGCTCATATTTCCGGTGCTCGTATTTTTTTCGCGGGACCCGTTCCTGACCTACTACGAACCTGGCGAACCCTTGGATGCCACAATCACGTCCATGGGCGTAGGAAGCAATCGATTTCAGGGCCGGACGCCGGGCTATCGCGTTTCGGCAAGAACCGCGGACGGAATCCGCGGTTCGACCATTGTTCTACCGAAAAGAGTGGAGGGCTGCGAAGTCGGGGATCGTATTCGCGCCGAGAAGGTCGGGATGAAACTGTACCTCAAGCCCGCGCCTTGCGACGAAGCAAGCGCGGTCGATTGAGCCCGACCGGCACCTCCACAAACTTGACAGCGCGACGCGAAACCCGTCTTGCGGGCGCTTGTCATTCCACAACGAGGGCCACGCATGGACCGCGCCGAAGTCGATAGCCGAATCCGCTCGCTGATCGAGCCGTTCAACAAGAAGGGCGTGACGATCACCGACGACACCACCTTCGCCGGCGATCTCGAATTCGACAGCCTGACGGTGATGGATTTTGTCGCCGCGATCGAGGACGAATTCGACATCATCATCTCGATGAACCAGCAGGCCGAGATCGAGAAATACGGCCAGTTGGTCGACGCCGTGTGCAAGCTCGCCGACGATTGAGCCCCAGGACGATATCATGAGCGAAGGCATCAGCCAGCCGGACCAGCCCGAGCCGCATCCGGGTGAAGGCAAGGACCTGTTCTCTAAGTTCGACAGCCTGATCGGCCAGCGTCAGGCGCTGCTCGATTCGGGGCTCGAGGATCCGTTCAACCTGGTGATGGAAAAGGTGCTCTCGCCGACCCGGGCGATCTGCAACGGACGCGAGACGATCCTGCTCGGCACGTACAATTACATGGGCATGACCTTCGATCCGGAAGTTGTCGCGGCGGGGCAGAAGGCGCTCGCCGATTTCGGTTCGGGTACCACGGGCAGCCGCGTGCTCAACGGCACCTATCAGGGCCATCGCGAGTGCGAGGACGCGCTGCGCGAATTCTACGGCATGGACCACGCGATGGTCTTCTCGACCGGCTACCAAGCCAATCTCGGGATAATCTCGACGATCGCCGGCAAGGGCGATTACGTCGTGCTCGACATCGATAGCCACGCTTCGATCTGGGATGGCTGCGCGCTGGGCAATGCCGAGATCGTGCCGTTCAAGCACAACGATATCGAGGCGATGGAAAAGCGCCTCCGTCGCATTCCCGAAGAGGCCGGCAAACTGGTCGTGCTCGAAGGCGTCTACTCGATGCTCGGCGATATCGCACCGTTGAAGGAAATGGTCGCGGTGGCGAAGAAATACGGCGCGATGGTGCTGGTCGACGAGGCGCATTCGATGGGCTTCATCGGCGAGAACGGACGCGGCGTGGTCGAGACTGCAGGCGTGATCGACGACGTCGACTTCATCATCGGTACGTTCTCGAAGAGCGTCGGCACGGTCGGCGGATTCTGCGTCTCGAACCACCCGAAGTTCGAGATCATGCGGCTGGTCTGCCGCCCTTACGTCTTCACCGCCAGCCTGCCGCCGAGCGTGGTCGCCACCGCCGCGACCTCGATCCGCAAGCTGATGCACGGCTCGAACAAGCGCGCGCACCTGTGGGAGAACTCGCGCACGCTCCATGCCGGCCTCAAGGAACTGGGTTTCCAGCTGGGCACCGATACGCCCGAAAGCGCGATCATCGCGGTGATCATGCCCGATCTGGAGCGCGGTGCGGCGATGTGGGAAGCGCTGCTGAAGGAAGGACTCTATGTCAATCTCGCCCGCCCGCCGGCGACGCCAGCGAACATGACGCTGCTGCGCTGCTCGCTCTGTGCCGAGCATTCGAGCGAACAGGTCGAGACGATCCTCGACATGTTCGAACGCGCCGGCAAGGCGACCGGGATCATCGGCTGAAGCGAAGCTGGGCGGAACGCGCCGCACGGTCCGCGCGTCTCTCCGGTACAACCAACCGGAGAACGAATCCATGCAGACCACCAATTCCGCCACCGCCAAATACGAAGGTCTCGGCAAGGAAGGAAAGGGCCACGTGTCGACCGCGTCGGGCGCGCTCGCCGCGCAGCCCTACGGCTTCCAGACCCGGTTCGAGGACGCCCCCGGGACCAATCCCGAAGAGCTGATTGCCGCCGCGCATGCCAGCTGCTTCACCATGGCGCTGTCGTTCAAGCTCGCAGAGGCCGGACACGCGGACGGCACGGTGACGACCAGCGCCGAAGTGACGCTCGAAAAGCAGGATGGGGGCTTCACCGTCACCAAGTCGGCACTCTCGACCAAGGGCAAGGTCCCGGGCCTCCAACGCGCGAAGTTCGAGGAGCTGGCCGCCGACGCCAAGGCCAATTGCCCGATCTCCAAACTGCTCGACGCGGAGATCACCCTCGAGACCAAGTTCGAGGGCTGAGCGGTCGGCTGGGACGGTACGCTCCTCGTCCTCGACCGAGATTGCGAGCTTTTCCGCGTCGATCAGGCCTCGGCTGGATCGCGCGCCAGCATCCATCCCGCCAGCGCGACTGCCACCAGCGTACCGAGCAACTGGGCGGCGACGAATAGAGGAACGTTCGCCGGCGCGATGCCGGCGAAGCTGTCGCTGAGCGAGCGGATCACCGTGATCGCGGGGTTGGCGAAGCTGGTCGAGGACGTGAACCAATACGCGGCCGTTATGTAGAGCGCCACCGATGCGGGGATCGATTCCGGTCGGTAACGAAGGCACAGCAGGATCGTCAGCACCAGGCCGAAGGTGGCTATCCCTTCGCCCGTCCATTGCCCGATGCCGGCGCGCGCCTTGGTCGAGAATTGCAGGACCGGCTGGTCGAACATCAGGTGGACCGCGGCGACGGCGATCGCGCCCGCGGCAAGCTGGGCGAGGATGTAAGGCGCGACCTCGCGCCACGGGAGTGCGCGGCGCAGCGCGAAGGCGAGCGTCACCGCCGGGTTGAAATGCGCGCCCGAGACCGGCCCCAGCATCGCGATGATGACGTAGAGGATCGCGCCGGTGGCGATCGTGTTGGCGAGCAGCGCCAGCGCGACGTTCCCGCCCGCCAGCTGCTCGGCCATGATGCCCGAGCCGATCACCCCTGCGAAGAGGAAGAAGCTGCCGATCGCTTCTGCCGTCAGGCGACGCGCGAGATCGTGTCCAGGCATGTCGGTAGGTTCGCTCGGGATGGCGATCGGTTACGGCGCCGCCCGGATCGGTTCCGGGTTGAGGGGCGCTGCCATGGCCGGATTGCCGTAGGTGGTCTCCGCGCCGCTGGTGTGGAAGGCTTCCCACTGGATCCCGTCGGGATCGGCAATCCAGCTCTTTTCGCTGCGGGCATAGCAGCAGGTCGTGCACCCTTCCTCGAGCACCGGGCGCTGGGCCCGTTCGAGCCGGGCATAGACCTCTTGCAGTTCTTCGGGACTTTCCGCCTCGATCCCGAGATGTTCGATCCCGAGTGCGGCATGCTCGTGCGAGATCGCGAAATTGACCCGCGGATCGTCGAGCATCCACTTGGCGTAATCGGGCTTGCGGACGGTCGGCTCGGCAGCGAACAGAGCTTAGTAGAATGCGATCGACGCGTCGAGATCGGCGACCCCGACATGGATATGCATACGTGTCATCGGCAGTGCTCCTGGTCGTTGCGCTGGGCCGGGTCGCATGGAGCGCCCTCGCAGCAATTCTCGGTGAGGAAGCCCATCAAGCCGTCCATCGCCGCGTAGTCGGCGGCGTAGATCAGCGAGCGGCCGTCGCGCCGCTGGCTGACCAGACCGGCCTGTTGCAACTGGGCGAGATGGAAGGAGAGCGAGGAATTGGGCAGGTCGAGCGTCCGCGCGATCGCCCCGGCCGCCATGCCGTCCTGCCCGCAGCGCACCAGCAGGCGGAACACCGCGAGGCGGTGATCGTGGGCAAGCGCGGACAGGGCTGCAATGGCGTCATCGGACTTCATTTCGACATTCATCGAACTATCGCTCGCGCGATGCAAGCATTATTTCGAGTATTGTCGAAATTTATGCCACGCGCACCTCGGTCGCGGCCTCGCACTTGTCGGCGACATCCTCGTCGCTGCTGCTGAACTGGGTCAGCGCGATGAAGCCGCCCACCACGAGCACGACGAACAACGTGGTCATCGTGCCGAGATACTTGTCGATCACGCGCTTGATCGGCGCGCCGAAGACGCGGAACAGCACGCCCACGGTCATGAAGATCAGCGCCCGCGCGGCGAGGCTGGAGAGCACGAAGGTGACGAGGTTCATGCCGACGAAGCCCGCGGTGATCGTCAGCAGCTTGAACGGCACCGGGGTCGCCCCCGCGATCACGATCGCCTGCCAGTCGTATTCACGCAGGTAGCAGGCCGCGACGGGGAAGCTCTCGGTCAGCCCGAGTACGCCGATCAGCCACGCCCCGACGCTGTCGTAGAGCCCCCACCCGATCGCGTAGCCGAGCAGCGCGCCGGCGACCGAGGCGAGCGTGGCGACCAGCGCGAAGCGGATCGCCTTCTTCGGCTCGGCGAGGCACATCAGCCCGAGCAGCGGGTGCGGCGGGATCGGGAAGAAGCTCGCCTCGATGAAGCAGAAGAACGCGAGCCACCACACCGCAGCCGGGTGCGCGGCCTTGTCCATCGTCCATTCGTAGAGGGCGCGCAGCCATTTCATATTGTCGATCCCGTCGGTTAGGTCGGCGCGGCTTTATGCGTTGCGCATCCGGCGCGAAAGGGCTTTGTCGGGCGAAAGCCAAGGGAGGGTCCTTCGAAGATGTGCAATCTCTATCGCATGACCAAGGCCGCCAGCGAGGTCGCGCGCCTGTTCGACAGCGAGATCGGCCAGGTCGGCAATGCGGGGGGCGAGGTCTATCCCGGCTACCCGGCGATGGTGGTGACCGACGCGGTCGAGGGGATGCACTGGGGCTTCCCGCTGGTGCAGAAGAGCAAGCGCACGGGCGAACCGCTGAAGCCGCGGCCGGTCAACAATACCCGCACCGACAAGCTGTCGAGCCCGTTCTGGAGCGCGAGCTTCCGCGAACGGCGCTGCCTGATCCCGGTCTCCGCCTGGGCCGAGGCCGAGGGTGCAAAGGGCGCCAAGACCCGCACCTGGCTGTCGCTGCCCGACACCGAGCTGTTCGCCTGCGCCGGGATCTGGCGCGACACCGCCGAATGGGGCCGGGCGTTCAGCATGGTGATGACCGATGCCAGCGAGGCGTCGGCCGAAGTGCACGATCGGATGCCGGTGATCGTGGCCCGCGAGAACTGGGCCACCTGGCTGTCCGCGCCGGCCGACGACGCGCGGGCCCTGTGCGTGCCGTGGGCGGGCGACCTCGCGATCGAACGGACCGAGCAGAAATGGACGCGCAGCTGACCGGCGCAAACCTATTTGGTTTTTCTAATTGACATCGTCACGCTGTTTAGGTACATATAAAGAACATCGCGATAAACCGATTCGGGCCGCCGGCATCCTGCCGCTGCGGCCTTTTTCGTATCGCGCTGATCGATCGGACGGCGGGTGGGGACGATGACCGAAAAACAGCGAAACATCCTCCTATGGGAAGAACCGTTCCTGGCCGCGCTCGCACGCTGGGGCAATATCGGCCGCGCGGCCAAGGCTGCCGGGATCACCAAGAGCCCCGCCTATCGCATCCGCAAGCGCGATCCCGAATTCGCGCGGCGCTGGGACGCCGCGCTGCGGGACGCGGGAGCGGCGAAATGCCGTGCCGCGAAACAGGGCGAAGTCCTGCCGATGGCCTATCACTGGGAACGCGATTTCATGCAGGCGCTGGCCGAAACCTCCAACGTCTCCGCCGCCGCAGCGCGCGCCATGGTATCAACCCGCGAAGTCTACGACGAGCGCCGCAGGAACAGCGCCTTCGCCGCCAAGTGGCGCGCGGCGCTCTACGAAGGCTACTGCAACCTCGAGATGGAGGTGCTCGGCTATCTGCGCGATCCGGCGCCGAAGCGGAAGATGGATGTCGCCAACGCGCTCCGCCTGCTCGCCGCGCACAAGGAATCGATCGCGAAGGAAGGCGCGCAGCGCGCCAATGTCAGCGCCGCCGAAGTGCGTGCCTCGATCGAGCGCCGGGTGCAGAAATTGCGCGAGCAGATCGCCGCGCGACGGGAGCGCGAGGCCGGATGACCGATGATCGCAAGCCGGTGACGGACATGACCCGGACCGAGATCTTCGACGAAGCGACCCCGAAGATGCGGGCCGAATTCGCCGAGGATTTGAAGCAGGACGCCAGGAATGGCTTCGACGTCGACTTCAAGAATGACGCCCATCCGGGGCAGGAGGCGCCCGGAGGCGACTGGCGCAACTGGGTGATCATGGCCGGGCGAGGGTTTGGCAAGACCCGTGCGGGTGCCGAATGGGTTCGCTTGATCGCCGACACGAACCAGAACGCAAAGATCGCGCTGATCGCGGCGAGCCTCGGCGAAGCGCGTTCGGTGATGGTCGAGGGCGAGAGCGGCATCATGTCGGTCTTTCCGCCCGAAAGCACGCCGGTCTACGAAGCCTCGCTGCGGCGGATAAGCTTCCGCAACGGCGCCGAGGCGACGCTCTATTCGGCCGCCGAGCCCGAGAGTCTCCGGGGTCCGCAACATAGCCATGCGTGGTGTGACGAGCTGGCAAAATGGAACAACAGCCACCGGCGCGCCGAGCGGACATGGGACAACCTCCAGCTCGGGCTGAGGCTGGGCGAGAAACAGCAGGTGCTCGCCACCACCACGCCGCGTCCCGTCCCGCTGCTGCAACGCCTGCTGGCGAGCGAGGGCACGGTGGTGACGCGCGGCGCGACCGCCGACAATTGGCGCAACCTCCCGCTCGCCTTCATGGCGGCGATGGACCGCGAATACGGCGATACCGCGCTGGGGCGGCAGGAGCTCGAGGGCGAATTGCTCGACGAGGTCGAAGGCGCGCTGTGGAGCCGCGCGCTGCTGGAGCGGTGTCGCGTCGCGGCGGACGATGCCGCGCCACTACGCATCGTGGTCGCGGTCGATCCGCCCGCCTCCGCCACCGGCGACGCCTGCGGGATCGTGGTCGCCGGGCTGTTGGCGGACGGCACCGCGCGCGTGCTCGCCGATTGCTCGGTCGAAAGGGCATCGCCCGAGAGCTGGGCGCGCGCGGTGGCGACAGCGGCACGCGAATGGGAGGCAGAGCGCGTGGTCGCCGAAGCCAACCAGGGCGGCGCGATGGTCGCCAGCGTGCTGCGCGCAGCGGAGCTATCGTTGCCGCTCAAGCTGGTCCACGCGACCCGCGGCAAGTCGGCGCGAGCGGAACCTGTCGCCGCGCTCTACGAGGCGGGCCGCGTGAGCCATGCGGGCCTGTTCGCAAGGCTCGAGGACCAGCTCTGCGGGTTGATGGCGGGCGGCGGCTACGAAGGCCCGGGAAGGTCGCCGGACCGCGCCGATGCGCTGGTCTGGGCGCTGACCGAACTGATGCTGCGAAAACGAGCTACAGCGCGGATTGCAATCCTATGAACTCCGCCCTAGCTAACGCTCAAATCTGAGGGGCAAAAAATGCAAACAATTCATCTCCTAGAGGCTGATGGCACGCTTCAGCAGCTCGAAGACAATTGGGCGTCGCAATGCGAAGCGGTAGGAGAGGATTTTGAAGGCTTCGCACCATCCGCGATGGAACCGATTCGCACGTTCGCCAAGAAGGCCACCGAAAAGGAATGGGCCATTGGTGTCGCAGACGGCGACCAGTTTATGGCCGTAGCGTGTGCGATCCGCACCATGCAAAAAGGTTTTGCTGGATGGGTGCTGCGAGTTCGAGAAGTTACAGTTTGCCCATTGCTCGACTATGGAAATCTCGACGAAAACTCCTATGTTGACACCCTGATAGCAATTTTAAACGGCGCTCTTAAGCTTTCTGAAAGCCATCTTAAGGCAGACCATATCAAGCTGCATTTACGTAGCCCTGCAGACGCCGTGTTTTTCCGAGCTTTCGGGAACACACTTGACAGCAAGGGGGTTTTTGCAGCAACCGAGGCGCATGGCGCTTGGCTGACAATCAGCAAAGTCGCTCCGCTTCAATTAGCGAAGTGAATTTAACATGATCAAATTTGACGAAGCGAAAGCCCAAATTGCGATTAGAGAAGCGATGGAGGAAACCGTCGCGCACTTTGGCGTGGCTTTCGTGCGCACGCTTTCTTGCTTCCCTTCGGCGGATAAAGCTGGGCTGAAAAAAGCCGCTTAATCTACGCCCTTCAATGATCTGAGACCCCGCCAAGTTGGCGGGGTTTTTTTGTTTGGGGAAACCAAATGTCCTTCCTTTCCAGCGTCGCCGCCGCCTTCAAGGGCGGGGGCGGCTCGCGCTTGCCGATTGCGCGCCATTTCACCTCGCCGTGGTTCTTCGCCGATGGGGGCGATGCACCGCCCGCCTACGAATACAACCGCTCGGTGCGCCGCGCCTGGTGCGACAATCCGGTAGCGCAGCGCGCGGTGCGGCTGGTCTCGGAAGGGATCGGCGGAGCGCCGCTTGCGCCATGTGCGGACGAGCTTTCCGGTCTCGTCACCGCGACCAGTGCGGGGCAATCGCTGCTCGAAACGCTGGCCGCGCAATTGCTGCTCCACGGCAATGCCTATGCGCAGGTGCTGAAAGGTGCCGACGGTCGCCCCTGCGAGCTGTTCGCGCTGCGACCCGAGCGGGTCACCCCGGTCGCGGGCGAGGATGGCTGGCCGACCGGCTATACCTATCGCGTGGGCGAAAAGGCGGTGCACATCCCGCTCGAGGACGAGTCGGCTGCGCCCAATATCGTCCATATCCGCGGCTTCTCGCCGGTCGACGACCATCACGGCACCGGCTGCCTCTCCGCCGCCGATCCGGCGGTGGCACTGCACGATGCGGCGACCCGCTGGAACCGCGCGCTGCTCGACAACGCGGCGCGGCCCAGCGGCGCGCTGGTCTACGACGCCAAGGACGGCGATACCCTCACCGCCGAACAGTTCGAGCGGCTGAAGGCCGAACTCGCGCAGGCCTACCAGGGCATGGGCAATGCCGGGCGGCCGATGCTGCTCGAAGGCGGGTTGCGCTGGCAGGGGCTGGCGCTCTCGCCCGCCGAGATGGATTTCGCCGAGCTGAAGGCCGGGGCCGCGCGCGACATCGCGCTCGCCTTCGGGGTGCCGCCGATGCTGCTCGGCCTGCCGGGCGACAACACCTACGCCAATTACCGCGAGGCCAATCGCGCGCTGTGGCGGCTCACACTGCTGCCGCTCGGCGCGAAGATCCTCGGTGCGCTGGCCGAAGGGCTGGCGTTGTGGTGGCCGCGCGAAAGGCTCGCGATCGATATCGACCGCGTGCCCGAGCTGGCCGAGGACCGCGAGAAACTGTGGGCGCGCGTCACCGCCGCCGATTTCCTCTCCGACGATGAAAAGCGCCGCCTGCTCGGCCTGGAGGTCAACCATGATGCGTGAAGACATGCTCGCCCGCCTGCTGTCGCAGGCCGCCACCGAGGGCTCGGACCTCGTCACGCTGCGCGCCGTGGTCGAGGAAGCGAGCGAGCTCGGCGCCAACCGCGTGCTGGTGCGGATGGGTCTCGACGATCCCGGGGCGCGCGAGGACCTTTCCGAACTGCGCGAACTGCTCGGCGCCTGGCGCGATGCCAAGCGCTCGGCGTGGAAGGCGGCGGTCGACTGGATCGTCCGCGCTGCGCTGGCGCTGCTGCTGATCGGATTGGCCGTGAGGTTCGGGGCGTGGGAGATGCTCAAGTGAGATTCGCCGGCTACGCCGCGCTGTTCGATCGGCGCGATGCCGGGCGCGATACGATCCGGCACGGCGCGTTCGCCGCCTCGCTGGCTTCGCGCCGCGACCCGCTGCCGCTCTACTGGCAACATCGCCCTGAGCAGCGCGTCGGCTGGATCGAACAGGTCGGCGAGGATGCCCGCGGCCTGCGTGTGATCGGATCGATCGACAACCCCGCAGGCGGTGCCGGCCTTGCGCTCGCCAACCGAACGGCGACCGGCCTCAGCTTCGGCTTCCGCACCCGCATTGCCGAACATTCGACCGCCGGGCGGGCCTTGCGCGCGGTCGACATCTTCGAGGTCAGCCTCGTGACCCGCCCCATGCAACACGGCGCGCGGGTGCACCTGGTCCAACCCTAGTCCCATCCCTCCTTCACCCCACGGCCGCCGTTTCGAGCGGCCTTTTTCATGCCCGCAAGAAAGGTGACTGCCCATGGATTCCCCCACCACCAACCAGACCGCCCCCGATACCGAGCTCGAGCAGAGCTTCGATCTCGTCGCCCGCGCCGACAAGGCGGAGAGCGACATCGCCATGCTGCGTACCGACGTCGACGAGGTGAAGGCGCGCGTCGACAAGATCGGAAAGGCCGCGCAGCGCCCCGCAATCGGTAGCGACCCCGCAGCGCCCGAAGTGAAGGGCTTCGTCGACCACTATTTGCGCCGTGGCAGCGAGGCCGAGCTCAAATCGATCTCCGGCGCAGTCGCTGCGGACGGTGGCTACGCCGTACCGCAGCAGATCGACGCAGCGATCGCCCGCACCCTCACCGAGCTCTCGCCGATCCGCGCCATCGCGCAGGTCGTCCAGACCGGCAGCGCGGGCTACCGCAAGCTCGTCACCACCGGCGGCACCGCCTCGGGCTGGGTCTCCGAGACCGCCGTCCGGCCCGAGACCGACACCCCCGATTTCGCCGAGATCGCGCCCCCGACCGGCGAACTCTACGCCAATCCCGCCGCCAGCCAGGCGATGCTCGACGATGCCGGGTTCGACCTCGAAAGCTGGCTCGCGAGCGAGATCGCGATGGAATTCGCTCGCGCCGAGGGGGCGGCCTTCGTCAACGGCTCTGGCAGCGACCAGCCCGAGGGCTTTCTCGCCGCCGCGACCAGCACCGCAGCCGACGGCGTGCGCGCCTTCGGCACGCTGCAGTATCTCGGCACGGGCGATGCGGCGACGCTCGGCGCCAACCCCGAAGACCTGCTGCTCGACCTCGTCCACTCGCTCAAGGCCGGCCATCGCCAGGGCGCGAGCTTCGTGATGAACTCGGCCACGCTGGCGGTGATCCGCAAGCTGAAGACCGCCGACGGCGCGTTCCTGTGGCAGCCGGGCCTGGTCGAGGGCCAGCCCGATCGCCTGCTCGGCTACCCGGTGGTCGAGGCCGGGGACATGCCAGACATCGCCGCCGACGCGACCCCGATCGCCTTCGGCAATTTCCGCAACGGCTATTTGATCGCCGAGCGCAGCGCGACGCGGATCCTGCGCGATCCGTTCACCAACAAGCCCTTCGTCCACTTCTACGCCACCAAGCGCGTCGGCGGGCAGGTGCTGGATAGCGAAGCGATCAAGCTGCTGAAGGTGGAGGTGTAGGTGCGACGGGCCCCTCCGCCTTCAGGGGAGGGGCAGCGAGACTTGGCGAGCCGAAGGTGAGCCTAGTCGCAGTGGGGTGGGGCGCGGGCGGCACAGCATCGCCTGTCCGGCCCCCCCCTCCCCCTCCCCCTCCCCTTAAGGAGAGGGGGCTTTTCCGCCGTTCGGTGTGGAGATGTTTCTCATGACCAACCGCAAAATCCTCACCCCCGCCGCGCCGGGGGCCTTGGCCGTGACCGAACTCAAGGCGTGGCTCGGCATCGCCACCCAGGCCGAGGACGACCAGCTCGAAAGGCTGCTCACCAGTGCGATCGAGGCGTGCGAGGCCTTCACCGGGCAGATGCCGCTCATCCATGCCTGCGAGGAAGTGCTGCCCGTTGCGGGCAGTTTCCGCGCACTCGCGACCCGGCCGGTGAACACGCTGCTCGGCGTCGAGGGGATCGCCGCCGACGGCACCCGAACCCCGCTCGCAAGCGAGGATTACGCTTTCGAGCTCGACGCCGACGGATCGGCGCGGCTGCGCACGATCCGGCCCGGCAATGCCGGTCGCATCGCGGTTCAGTTCACCGCCGGGCTGGCGCCGGACTGGGCAGGACTCCCCGCCTCGATCCGTCACGGGATCGAACGGCTGGCGTCGCATTCATGGCGCACGCGGGTGGACGATGAGGAAGACGCCTGGACGATCCCGCCCGCGGCCGTCGCCGCGCTGTGGCGGCCCTATCGCCGGATGCGCCTCCAGTGAGCGGGCCGATGATAGCCACGCGATTGCCCGACAATTCGCTAGTCCGACGCCTCACTGCCAAGGCGCGCGCCCTTGCCGAAGCGCGTGGCTCGCACGCGCCGCGCATGTTGTGGCCGCTCTTCACCGGAGATTTGTGATGCTCGAAGCGCTCTTGCGCGCCGCGTTGATCGACTGGCTGCGCGCCGATCCCACCCTCACCGATCTCGGTGCCATTCGCGAGGAAGCGACGGGGCCGATCACCACGCCGATGCTTTCGATCGCCGCCAGCGCCAGTCGCGACTGGTCGACCAAGACCGAGTCCGGGCGCGAGGTCCGTATCGTGATCGAGCACCGCTCGCGTGGCGACGCGGCCGACACCGCGATCGAGATGCTTTCGACGATCGAGGCGCGCGTGCTCGCCCTGCCACGCGACCAGACCGGGTTCACGCTCGTCGCGAGCCAGTTCCTGCGCGCCCGCAACGAGAAGCGCAGCCACAACCTTCGAAGCAGCTTGCTCGAATTTCGCTTCCTGCTGCTCACCACACCTCAAGGAGAACCCGCATGACCGCCCAGAAAGGCAGCGCCTTCCTGCTCAAGATTTCCGACGGCGCGGCGACACCCGCCTACCAGACCGTCGCGGGGCTGCGGACCACGCAGATGTCCATCACCGGCGATACGGTGGTGGTCACCAACAAGGCCAGCGGCGGGTGGCGCGAGCTCCTTTCGGGTGCCGGGGTTCGGCAGGTCTCGGTGAGCGCGGCGGGAATCTTCCTTGGCAGCGCGGCCGAGGCGCAGGTGCGCGCCAATGCCTTTGCCGGAACGCTGGACGATTACGAGCTCTCGTTCGAGGACGGCGAGAAGCTGCGGGGCAGGTTCCTGATCCAGCGGCTCGATTACGCGGGCGATTTCAACGGCGAGCGCAATTACACGATGCAGCTCGAAAGCTCCGGCGCCGTGGTCGCGGCCTGATGGCGAACAGCGAACGCGGCGAAGCGTCGATCCGCATCGGCGCGCGCGATTGCCTGCTGCGCCCGAGCTACGCCGCCCTGCTCGCGGCGGAGGACGAGCTCGGGCCGCTATTCGCGCTGGTCGAACGCGCCTCCCAGGGTGGCCTGAAACTGGCCGAGATGAACGCGCTGTTCTGGCACTGCCTCGCCAAGCGAGACGACATCCCGCGCGAGCGGCTTGGCGAGGCGATCGCCGCGATGGGGCTGGCCGAAGCCACGAAGCCGCTGCGCGTGCTGCTCGGGCAGATCCTGAAAGGCGGAGGGTGAACGAAAGCTGGGCCGAGGTGACCCGGATCGCCTGGCCCGTTGCGGCGCGCGTGCTGCACTGGGCGCCTGCGCAATTCTGGGGCGCAACGCCCGCCGAACTGCTCGGCGCGCTGGCCGATCCGGGAGCGCAAGGCGCGCCGCTGGATCGCAACGAGATGACCGCATTGATGGAGGCCGACGATGGACGATGAGGTGGAAACGCTGGCGGTGGACGTGCGCGCCAACACGCAGGGCTTCGCGCAGGATATCGCGGCAATGAAGCAGTCGCTCGACGCGACACTGGTCAACGGATTTGCAAGAGCCGGCGACACGCTCGAGCGCGGATTGCTCGATGCGCTGAAGAAGGGTTCGCTCGGCTTCGAGGATCTGCGGCGCATCGCCACCCGGGTGCTCGACGACATCGCCGCACAGGCGCTCGATGCGCTGGGCAGCGCGTTTGGCGGCTTGTTCGGCGGGAGCAAGGCCGGAATCCCGTTCGACCTTGCCGGAATGCTCGGCGCGATCTTCGGCCTGCCGGGCCGTGCGACCGGCGGCAATGTCTCGCCGGGGCGCGGTTATCTCGTCGGCGAGCGCGGCCCCGAACTGTTCGTGCCGACCGCCGCGGGACGGGTCGAATCCGGCTCCGCGATCGCCGCGCCGCGCCAGGTCAATGTCGCGATCCGGCTCGATGTTCCGCGCGGTGTCGAGCGCCCTCAGGCCCTGCAGCGATCGGGCCGCCAGGTTGCGGCGGCCGTGCGCAAGGCACTGGAGAACCACTGATGGCATATTGGCTCGCCCGCGCACGCGACGGGCAGGAGACCGACTCGATCGCGCGCTTCGATCCGCGTTTCTGGACGGTCAATTTCCCGCGCCCGATGCTCGCCTGCATCACCACCCCCGCGCCCGGCACGCTGCGGGTCGAGGCGACCTTCCGCCGCGAGGGCGACCTGGCGGGCATTATCTGGGCGAGCGAGGACACGCTCGATCACCCGCTGCTCGCCTACGACACGGTGCGCGACTATGCGCGTTCGACACTCAGCTTCCGCTGGCGTTCCGGCGGGATTGTCGCGCTAGACGCGGTCGACGGCCCGACGCTCACGATCGAGGGTCGCGACGCGACCGGCAACCCGCGCAACTGGTTCGTACGGTTGTGGAACTACGCCGCCGGCTCGCCCGAAGATGCGGTGGTGACGCTGCCCTTCTCTGCGCTCGCCGGCGGCTGGGCGGGCGACGATCCGGTCCACCCGGCCGAGATCGACCGGATGTTCGTCTCGCTGGTGCCGCCCGGCTATGTCGAGGACAGCGAGGCGCCGCTCGCCGCGCCGATCGAGGGCTGGGCCGAGATGAGCGGCATTGCCGCCGACGGGGCGCATGCCTGCCTGCCCATCGGAGACGTCCACTTGCCGCCGCACGATACCGGTTGCGCGACCGGCTACGACGATGCGGCCGGACAGGCGCCCGCGCGGGTGGTGCGCCAAATCGAGGCGCTCGGCTATCGCGGCAAGGTGATCCACTATGTCGGGATGAGCCATTATCCGCGACTTGCGGAAAGCGGCGGCGCATACGTCGCGGGCGATTTGACGGCGCCGATCGCGGGTCCGGCAGAAAGCTGGCACCGCGAATATTTCGCCGCGCTCGGTGAGGCGGGGCTGCCCCCGATCGTCTCGTTGTCCTACGAATTGCTGGCCGATTACTGCCCGGCCGGATGGCAGCAATTTGCGCTGGACGGCACGCCTGCCCGTACCGGCTGGGTGCCGCCGTCGGCGCTGATTTCGCCTGCCAACCAGCAGGCGATGGGCTGGCTGCAAGCCGTCGCGGCGCGCTTCGTGACTCTCGTCGAGGAGGCCGCCCTCCCCGTCGCGTTCCAGATCGGCGAACCATGGTGGTGGGTACGTGCCGACGGGCATGCCTGCGTCTACGACCAAGCCGCGCTCGATCTCTATTCCGCCGAAGGAATCATGGTGTCGCTGCCTTCGCTCCAGGCGACGCTCTATGCCCCCCATCTCGCCCTGCTCGACCGCGCGGGCGAGTTGCTCGCGCAAAGCACCGCCGCGCTCGGGCAAGCCGTGCGCCATGTTGCGAACGGGCCGGCGGAGCTGCTCCTGCTGGTGTTCACGCCGAGCGTGCTCGACGCCTCGATGCCCGAGCAGAAGCGGCTCAACCTGCCGACTGGCTGGGCACACCCGGCCTTCGACCGGCTGCAGGTCGAGGATTACGACTGGCTGACCGCGGGCGCCGACGGGTCACGCCGCGCGGCCTATGCCGAGGTCGATGCACGTCTCGGCTATCCGCTCGCACGGCAGGATTACCTCGCGGGCTTCGTGCTCGATCCAGACGATGCCGATGCCTTCTGGCCCCGGATCGACGCCGCGCTCGACGAGGCGCTGAAACGCGGCGTGCCCAGTCGCTTCGTCTGGGCGCTGCCGCAGATCGTCCGCGACGGTTACGTCCGCCTGCCACAACCGATGGAGCCCGAAATGCGCGATTTCGACAACGTTTCCTATCCGCTGGCGCTCGGTCGCGACGCGACGGTGAGCCCCGAATTCTCGACTACCATTGCAATCACCGCATCGGGCCACGAGCGGCGCAATGCGCTGTGGTCCGATGCCTTGCTGCATTTCGATGTCGGGCCGGGTATCCGCTCGGAGGACGAGCTGGGGACGTTGCTCGCGTTCTTTCGCGCAAGGCACGGCCCGGCCCGCGGTTTCCGCCTGCGCGATCCGCTCGATTTCAGCTCGAACGGCATGACCGACACGCCCACCGCGGTCGACCAGTTGCTCGGCACCGGCGATGGCAGCGTGACCGGGTTCGCGCTGATCAAGCAGTACGGCGATCCTGCGAACGAACCGCAGTTGCGCCGCATCACCCGCCCCGATCCCGCCAGCCTGCGCGTGAGCGTGGACGGGGTCGAGACGAGCGATGGCTGGACGCTCGATGGCGGCACGGTGGTATTCGACGAAGTCCCTGCCGATGGGGCCGAAATCCGCGCTGGCTTCGTGTTCGATGTTCCCGTTCGCTTCGCCGACGATCGCCTCGACATTGCGGGGGCGGCGTTTGCGGCGGGCGAGGCCCCGAGCGTCGGCGTGGTCGAAATCCGCGAGGCGGCATGAGCAGGCTGTGGTTCGCGCAACCGCTCGAGACGGTGGCGACCTACTGGCGGGTCGCCCGGCGCGACGGGGTGACGCTCGGCTTCACCACCCACGATCGCGACCTCGCCTTCGACGGGCTGGTCCATCGCGCCGCGCCGGGCATGACCCCCGCCGCGATCCGCCTCAATCCCGGGTTCGCGGCCGACAGCGCCGAGATCGAGGGAATCCTGTCGCACGATGCTATCGCAGCCGAGGACCTGTCCGCGGGGCGCTACGACAATGCCCGGATCGCGATCGGCCTGGTGGACTGGGAAAGCCTCGAACGGCACCGGCTCCATACCGGCACGATCGGCACCGTCAGCGCCGAAGGCGGACGGTTCGCGGCCGAGTTGCGTTCGCGCAAGGCCGAGCTGTCGCGCGATCCGGTGCCGCGCACCGGCCCTTCGTGCCGAGCCGAGTTCTGCGGTGCGGAATGCGGGCTCGGCTCGGCGCATTACACGCACCGGGCGGTGCTGAACGCGGTCGATCGCGACGCCAACAGCGTCACCGTCGCGGGCGGCCCCGCCCCGTCAATGCTGGTCGGCGGATGGCTGCGCTGGCGCGACGGCAGCGCAGCCGGGCTGCGGAGCGAGATCGTCGCCACCGACGGCGATGCGGTCGTGCTCGGCGACCTCCTGCCGAGCGACCTCGCGAGCGGTGCACGCGTGATGCTGCGCGAGGGCTGCGACCGGTTGCTGCAGACGTGCGCGACGCGGTTCGCCAACGCGGTCAATTTCCGCGGCGAACCCTACCTCCCGGGCAACGACCTCCTCGCCCGCGGCCCGCGCGCGGCATGACCCCGCCCGACGCGCTGGCCGCAGCCGCCCGCGCGCTCGTCGGAACGCCGTTCCGCCCGGGTGGACGGGACCCTGCGACTGGACTCGACTGCTTCGGATTGCTCCATGCCGCACTGGTCGCGATCGGCATCCAGCCGTCGCTGCCCGCGACCCACCGGCAGCGCAAGCTTGCCTTGCCCGATCTCGACCCGTGGCTTGTCGCCAATCGTCTCGTCATCGCGCAGGCGCCTGCGATCGCAGGCGATGTGATGCTGCTGCGCTGCGGTCCCGCCCAGCCGCATTGCGCAATCCTTACCCTGGCCGGCTTCGTCCATGCCCATGCCGGCCTGCGTCGGGTCGTCGAAACTCCCGGCATGCCCCCGTATCCCCTGCTCTCCCACGCGCGTCTCGACACCCGTCGGGGCACCGATTGAAAGGTACCCGAACATGGCGACACTCGCCCTTACCGCCGTCGGCACGCTCGTCGGCGGCCCGCTCGGCGCTGCCATCGGCGCGCTGGCCGGGCGCGCGATCGACGGCGCGATCATCGGCTCGACATCGCGCGAAGGCCCGCGTCTCGCCGAACTGGCGCTGTCCACCTCGAGCTACGGCCAGCCGATCGCGCAGGTGCACGGCACGATGCGCGCCGGCGGGTCGATCATCTGGGCGACCGACCTGCGCGAGGACAGCACGGTCGCGGGAGGCGGCAAGGGGCGACCGAGCACCACCACCTATTCCTATTCGGCGAGTTTCGCGGTGGCGCTGTCGAGCCGACCGATCGTTCGGCTCGGGCGGGTCTGGGCGGACGGCAACCTACTGCGCGGCGCGGCCGGCGACCTCAAGGTCGGCGGAACGATCAGGGTTCACTCCGGTGGGGCCGACCAGGTACCCGATCCGTTGATCGCGGCTGACAAGGGCGCGAGCTGCCCCGCCTTTCGGGGGATCGCCTATGCCGTGTTCGAGGACCTCCAGCTGGCCGATTACGGCAACCGGATTCCCGCGCTTTCGTTCGAGATTGTCGCAGACGACGGCGCGATCTCGCTGGCCGGACTCGCGGGCGGCGCGGTCGACGGGAATGCGGTCGCGCTCGACGCGTTCGGCGGTTTCGCGCTCGAGGGAGCGCCCGTCGCCGCGCTCGAAACCCTAGCGCAACTTGTGCCGATGGATTGCGACGGCGCGGGGGACCGGCTGGCCGTTCGGGCGTCGGGAACCGCCATCCCGGTCTCGCTCTCGCCCCCGGCCCTCGCCCGGGGCGAGGACCGCTTCGCTCCCGCGACCGGGCAGTCACGGCGACGCCTGCCGCCGGACCCGCGTTCGCTCGGTGCCTTGCGCTATTACGATCCCGCGCGCGACTACCAGCCGGGCCAGCAACGCGCGCCCGGGCCGGTGCCCGATGGCGAGCCGCAGGTCCTCGAAGTGCCCGCGGCGCTCCATGCCGCCGATGCTCGCGCGCTGATCGCCGCCGCCGCACGCCGTCAGACCAACGGGCGCGAAATGCGCTTATGGCGCGACGCGACGCTCGATCCGGGCCTCGGACCCGGGAGCGTCGTGACGCTGCCCGACGAGCCCGGCCTGTGGCGGGTCGCGGGCTGGGAATGGCGCGCCGAGGGTGTCGAATTCGAGCTGGTGCGCATGGTGCCCGGTGATGTCGCGGCGATCGCCGCCAGCCCCGGCCAAGGTCCGACGCTGCCCGACCACCCGATGCCACCGACCTGGATGTCGGCGTTCGAGCTTCCGTGGGACGGTTACGGCGATGGTGCGGCCCCGCGCGTTCATGCGGCGCTCTCGGCCGACCATGCCCTGTGGTCGGGAGCCGCACTCTTCGCGGTCGAACCCGGCGGCGCATTGCGTTCGCTCGGAGCAAGCGGGCGACGCCGCGCGATCGCGGGAACGACGCTCGATCCCCTGCCCCCCGGATCCTCCATACTGTTCGACCGGGCAGCGCGTGTGCGGGTGCAATTGCTCGATCCCGATTTCGCTCTCGCCTCGGCGACCCCCGAGCTGCTGGCCTTTGGGGACAATCGTGCCCTGATCGGCAGGGAAATCGTGCAGTTCGCCTGCGCCGAACCGCTCGGCGGGGGCGTCGTCGAACTCTCGGTCCTGCTGCGCGGCCGCGGAGGAACCGAGCACCTGACGCTCGATCACGCCGCCGGCGAACGCTTCGTCCTGCTCGACGGTGCCGGGCTTGCAATCGATCCCGTGCGGCTCGGCGGCGAAGGCGAACTCGCCGCGATCGGGCTCGCCGATCCGGACCCGGTAACGGGATCGATCGCCAATGCGGGAATTTCGACCCGTCCGCTTTGCCCGGTCCACCCTCGCATTCGGATTGCCGCCGACGGATCACTCGAATGGCGCTGGACTCGGCGCGCGCGCGGCGCGCGGGCGTGGCGCGACGAGGTCGACGTACCGCTCAACGAACAGGTCGAGGCCTACCAGGTTGGCTTTGGCGATCCCGACATGCCGGTGGCGCGGTGGGATGTCGCCGCGCCGGTCTTCACCCTCTCTGCCTCGGAGCTGGTCGTGCTGGACGAGGTCGCGCCCGCGGGGCGCTTCTTCGTCCGGCAGAGTGGCGACCATGCAATGTCACTGCCGCTGCTCCTGCCCCGTCCCTGATCCGAAACCGACCTCTGGAGGCCCCCGATGACCGATCCACTCACCTTTGCCGATTCCAGTCCGCGCTGGTCGCTCCCGCTGCTGTTCGCCGGGCAGGCCCAGAAAGAGATCTTCGTCAACGAAGCGCTCGCCCGACTCGACGCGCTGCTTCATGCGGTGGTCGAGGGTGAGGCCGCCACCCCGCCCGCTTCGCCGGTGGAAGGCGAGGCCTGGATCGTCGGGTCGGGCGCCTCGGGAGCATGGCTAGGGCAGGATGGCACGCTCGCCTGCCGCCAGAGCGGACAATGGCTGTTCCTCGCGCCAACCGAAGGGATGCTCGCCTTCGATCGCGGGGCCGGACAACGCCGCCTTTTTAGCGGAGGCTGGAGCGCCGCACCCACTGTTCCGGCGGCCACCGGCGGCACGACAATCGACACCGAAGCCCGCGCGGCGATCGGGGCCATTGTTGCAGCATTGTCACACTATGGATTGATCTCGGAAAGTTGAGGAACGCGATCCCCTTCGTGCGGTTATTCCCCAGTCCGCCCGGGCAACCGGAGACACGATGGACGGAATCGGCGGGAAACCGCGTTGTTTGTGCAACACCCGGTCCGTTTGTCTGCTTGCGTCGGCAATTTTATGTCGATAGTAAGACGGCTGCTCGGTGGCAATAATCGCTAAAGGGGAATATTAAATGCGTAAACTTGTAATAGGGATGGCGATGGCTTCCACTGCCCTCGCGACGCCTTCGATGGCGCGCGACGGTGCGTGGTATGTCGGCATCGACGGCGGCGTTTCGCTGTTCGAAGATCTCGACATCGCCGCAACGCCCGCAGCAGCTGGTGCCGGCTACACTGCCGATGCCGACCATGAATATGGCTACGATTTCGGCGGCCGTGTCGGCTACGATTTCGGTGCGTTCCGTCTCGAAGCGGAAGCCAGCTATCGTGGCGCCGATCCGGACACGATCCGCGTCGCCGGCGTGACCTACGACGGTACCGTTGTTGGCACGGAACCGGCTGGCGACACCGAATCGCTCAGCTTCATGCTCAACGGCCTGCTCGACTTCGGCCCCGATGACGGCCTCCAGGGCTATGTCGGTGGTGGTGTCGGTATCGCCCGTACCAGTGTCGACGTCGCTACGGTCCTCACCGGCCAGCTCGTCGATGACAGCGATTCGGGCTTCGCCTGGCAGATCCTTGCCGGCGTCCGCGCTCCGCTGACCGACAGCATCGACGTCGGCCTGCGCTATCGCTTCTTCAACCACGACAACGTTGACCTCGTGGCGACCAACGGCGACGCCCTGGCGACCGAGCTGCGCACGCACAGCTTGATGGGCAGCTTCATCTTCAACTTCGGTGGCGCGGAAGCTCCGCCTCCGCCCCCGCCGCCCCCGCCGCCCCCGCCGCCTCCGCCTCCGCCGCCGCCGCCCCCGCCTCCGCCGCCGCCTCCGCCGCCGGCAGTGTGCAACACGGGTCCGTACATCGTGTTCTTCGAGTGGGATCAGTCCGATCTTACCGCCGATGCACAGGGCGTGCTCAACCAGGCTGTCAGCGCCTATCGCAACTGCGGTACCGCGACTGTCATGCTGGCGGGTCACACCGACACCTCGGGTACGCAGGCCTACAACATGGGTCTCGCCGAGCGTCGTAACGACTCGGTTCGTGCTTACCTCAGTGCCAATGGCATCCCGGGTGGCCGGATCACCAGCGAAGCCTTCGGCGAAACGCAGCTGCGCGTTCCGACCGCGGACGGTGTCCGCGAGCTTCAGAACCGCCGCGTGGAAATCAAGTACGCGCCGTAAGCGGCACGGATTTGATCCAAAGATCGAGGGGCCGGAGCAATCCGGCCCCTTTTTCGTTGTCCTCTCGAAACCCGCGCGCAATCGGCGCGCTGCCTGCTATCTCAGAGCCCATCACGAGAGAGGACCAATCATGACCGCACGCATTCTCGCCACCGTCGCAGCCGCCACCGCACTCACGGGCTGCATGAGCTTCGGCGACGTTCCTACCGCCCGGGTCGGGCAGGCCACGCTGAGCTACGCCAATGGGGCGCCCGCCGGCACGGTCCAATTGCTGGAAAGCGGCAATCGACTGCGCGTCACTGCGGCAGTCGTGGGCGCGCCGGAGGGCGTGCACGGCTTCCACCTGCACCAGACCGGAACTTGCACCCGCCCCGATTTCACGAGCGCAGGCGGACATCTCAATCCCGAAGGCAAGAACCACGGCACGCTCGATCCCGACGGCGCGCATCTCGGCGACCTACCCAACTTGATAGTGGCCGCGGATGGAACCGGGACGATCGACGCAATGCTGAGCGGTGACCGCGCCGACGCGATCGCTGCGATCTTCGATGCCGATGGCACCGCCGTGGTGCTCCACGCCGGGGCCGACGATTACAAGACCGACCCGAGCGGCGACGCTGGCTCGCGGATCGCCTGCGGGGTCGTCTCCCCGACCTGATCGGCCGGGGTGCGGCGTCTAGTTCCCGACCTGCTCGCCCGCCTCGCGCGCGCGCTCGATCAGGGTCGCGCCCGCGGCGGGAACGAGCTTGAGCGCCGCGAACAGCAGCACCAGCCCGAACGGTACTGCGATCAGCGTCGACAGCACGCCCAGCGAGAGATCGTCTCCGTTGGTGGCCGAAACGTAGCCGGCCATGAACGGGCCGAGCCCGAGGCCGATCAGCGTGGTCGAGAGAAAGAAGGTCGCGGTCGCTAGCCCCCGCATGCGCGGCAGCACCAGCGCCTGGCTCGAAGCGGCCGCCGCACCCAGCGCCGAGGCGCTGAGCATCTGCGCGAAGAAGCTCGCGACGTAGAACACCGGCAGGCTCGCTGTGGTGTAGGCGATCCAGATCGCCGGGATGGGCACGACGAGGCCGAACAGGATCACCCAGACACGCCCGTTCTCGCGCCGCTCGAGCAGGAAGTCCGCGATCCGCCCGCCGAGGATCACGCCGAGGAAACCGGCGACCGCCGACGGCGCGCCGAGGAACCAGCCGAGATCGGACTTGTCCGCACCCAGTGCACGTTCGGCATAGGGTGCGCCCCAATAGCTCGCCGAATAGGCCATGAAGGCGACCGTGCCGTAGCCGAGTACGACGCACAGGAAGGCCGGCGATCCCCAGGTCAGGCGGAAGGTAGGCAGGTCGCGCGCCTTCAAACCCATCGCCCAGCTGAATACGGCGTAGTAGCCGACCCCGAGGAACAGCCACTGGTCCGAAATGAAGCCGGGCATGCCGAAGGCCGACATGAGCGCCGAGCCCGATGGCACGGCTTGCGAAAGCGCCCACGCGAGCACGCCGAAGCCGACAAGCCCGGCGAGGTTTATGACCAGTGCCGAAGTTCCGCGCGAGGCGGCGCCGAAGATGGTGAAGGGCGGGATGACCTGAAACAGTTCGCGGAAGAAACCGCGGAACGGCTGCGGATCCTCGGGCGTCGGCAGGCCGTCGATGGCCCCGCGTACCGGTTCTTTCAGCGTCAGCACCCAGATTGCCAGCAGCAGGCCCGGCAGGCCGACCGCAACGAAGGCCGCTTGCCAACCCGCGAGGCCCAGCGGCCCGCCATCGGGATAGGCGGCGTTCCAGTTCTCGACGATAAGCCCGCCGATCAGCAGCGAGATGCCGCCGCCGATGTAAAGGCCCGAGGAATAGATCGACAGCGCCGTGGCGCGCAGCCGCGCCGGAAACCAATCCGAGATCAGTGAATAGGCCGAGGGGCTCGCGGTCGCCTCGCCCACGCCCACGCCGATCCGCGCTACGGTGAGCGTGGCGGCGTTCTTGGCGAAGCCCGACAGTGCCGTCATCGTCGACCATAGCGCGAGGCCCAGCGCCATCAGCCTCGTGCGTTTCCAGCTGTCGGCGAGGCGCCCGAGCGGGATGCCGAACAGGGCGTAAAACACCGCGAAGGCGGTGCCGTAGAGAAAGCCTAGGTAATCGTCTTCGACATTGAGGTCGGCCTTGATGTCGTTGGCGAGGATCGAGAGGATCTGCCGGTCGACGAAATTGAGGACGTAGACCAGCACGAGGACGCCGAGCGCGTACCAGCTATAGGCCGGCACCTTGTCCTGGGCACCCTTCGGCGCAGGCGCGGTTGCCGGCGCCATCGCCGGATCACGTGTGTCTTCGGCCATTATTTCCCTCCCGATCAAACCGCGTAATGCGTTGTATCCTCAATCCCGGCTTCGTCCATCCCCGCCTTGCGCAATCGGCAGGAATCGCATTCGCCGCAAGCCGCGCCGTCGGGCTGCGGATCGTAGCACGACCAGCTTATCGCCGGGTCGAGCCCGAGCCGCGCGGCTTCGGCGGCGATCTGCGCCTTGGTAAGATGCTGCAATGGTGCATGGAGCGTGAAGTGCTCGCCCTGGTCGCCCGCCTTGGTTGCGATCTGCGCGAGCCGTTCGAATCCGTCGATGAATTCGGGACGGCAATCGGGGTAGCCCGAATAATCGAGCGCGTTGACGCCGATATAGATGTCGCGCCCGCCGAGCGCCTCGGCCCAGCTCAGCGCGAGCGATAAGAACAGCAGGTTGCGCGCGGGCACGTAGGTGACGGGAATCTCCTCGCCGACGCCTTCCTTCGGCACCTCGATATCGGCGGTCAGCGCCGACCCGCCGAACAGTCGCATGTCGAGAGGGACGACTTGATGGTCGTTGATGTCGAGGTGCCGCGCAATCGCCTTCGATGCCTCGATCTCGACCCGGTGCCGCTGCCCGTAATCGACCGTCAACGCGTGCACTACGTACCCCGCTTCCTGCGCGATCGCGGCGCAGACCATCGAATCGAGTCCTCCCGAAAGCAGGACGACAGCGTGTTTGGCAGGACCGGTCATGACACCCGGCTAATGGGGCGAGCGTCGCTTGGCAATCAGCCGAGTTCGGCCGGGTCGATCGCGAAGCGCTTCGAGCAGAACGCGCAATCTACACCGATTGCGCCGTCATCGCCGACCATTTCCGCGCGCTCGTCTGCCGGGAAGCGCGACAGCACGGTACGGTAATGCTCGATCGTGCAGCGGCAGCCGCGCGCGAGCGCCGGTCCCTTCTCGACCCGCACCTCGTCCTCCTCGTGGAACAACCGCCACAGCAGGGCTTCCTGCGAGATCTGCGGATCGAGCAGTTCGGCGTGGGTCAGGCTGCCCGCCATCACGGCGACATGCTCCCATTCGGGATGGTCGAGCCGGACATGCAACCGCTCGCGCCCTTCCTCGCCTTCGGGCAGATGCTGGACGAGGAACCCGCCGGCAACGCAGCCCTGGTCACCCGAACGCGTCGCGACCCGGATCAGGGTCGGCAGCTGTTCGGACTGTCGGAAATAGGATTCACAGGCCTCGGCGAGGGAATCCCCTTCGAGCGGGACGATCCCTTGGTAGCGCTGGCGTTGCTTTCCGACCTCGAAGGTTATCGCCAGGAAGCCCTCGCCGAACAATGCCGCTAGCGAGGGGTTGCTGCCCAGCGCGGCGACCGCTGCCGGGTCGTGATCGACATAGCCGCGCACCTCGCCGCCCCGGTAGTCGCACACCAGCAACGCGACCGCGCCATCCTTGGTCTGCGCCTGCATCGTCAGCTGATCGCTTTCGCCCTTGAGCAGCGAGCCTATCAGCGCGACGAGCGTCAGCGCTTCGGCAAGCAGGTGGGTGATCGGGGCAGGATATGCATGTGCGGAAAGCACCGTGTCGAGCACCGGGCCGAGCCGCACCATACGGCCGCGCGCGTGGCGTTCGGGAATGGTGAAGGTCAGGACGCGATCGAACCCCGTCTCGCCGTTTTCGATCAACATGTTTTCAGGGCTCTCGCTCATAGCTGGTCGAAGCACCAGCGGAGGATCGATTTCTGCGCGTGGATACGGTTTTCCGCTTCGTCGAAGACGATCGATTGCGGGCCCTCGAACACATCTTCGCTGACCTCGTCGCCGACATGCGCGGGCAGGCAATGCAGGAACACCGCGTTGTCGTTCGCACGCGCCATCAGCGCCGCGTCCACCCGGTAGGGCTCCATCGCCGCGAGCTTGGCCTCCGCATGCTCCTGCCCCATCGACACCCAGGTATCGGTGACGAGGACGTCAGCGCCATCAGCGGCAGCTCCGGCATCGCCGGTAAGCGTGATCGTCACGCCCTTCTCGCGGGCGGCGGCGACGAAGCCTTCGTCAGCCTCATAGCCCTCCGGCGTGGCGATTCGCAGGTTGAACTTCATCAGCCCCGCCGCCTCGATGATCGAGTTGAGAACATTGTTACCGTCGCCGAACCATGCGACCTCGAGTCCCGGCAGTTGCTTCCCGTGCTCGACCAGCGTCAGCAGGTCGGCGACGATCTGGCAGGGGTGCGAGCGATCGGTCAGGCCGTTGATCACGGGGACGCTCGCGAAACGGGCCATCTCCTCCACCTTGGCGTGATCGTCGGTGCGAAGCATGATCGCGTCCGCCATCCGGCTCAGCACCCGCGCAGTATCGGCGATGCTTTCGCCGCGACCGAGCTGGCTCGAGGCGCTGTCGAGCACGAAGGCGCTGCCGCCGAGTTGGCGCATGCCGATGTCGAAACTCACGCGGGTGCGGGTCGAGTTCTTCTCGAACACCATGGCGAGCACATGCCCGTCGAGCGGCGCGTCGCTGTCGACGCGCCCCCTGGGCCAGCCCGCCCGTGCTTCCTTGCGATCGATCGCGTCGCCGATCATCGCCGCGATCGCGTCTCCGCCCGCGTCCCCGAGATCGAGGAAATGGCGAGCCCCCATCAGTCTTCCGGGATCTCGTAACTCGCCGCGCCGGCGGAGAGCTTGTCGAAGAATTCGTCGATCTCGGCGTCGCCGATAACCAGCGGGGGCAGCACCCGCAGCGTCTGGTCGCCCGCGGCCACGGTCAGCAGCTGGTGGTTGTCTCGCAGGTGCTGGAAGAACGGCCGGCTCTCGACCTTCATGCGGATGCCGAGCATCAGCCCGCGCCCGCGGACGAAGTCGAACAATTCGGGATAATTTCCGATGAACTGTTCGAGCCGGCTGCGGATCCGCTCGCCCTTCTCGCGCACTTCGGCGAGGAATTCGTCGTTCGCGACCGCTTCCATCACCGCCATGCCCGCCGCCATCGCGAGCGGGTTGCCGCCATAGGTCGAGCCGTGGGTTCCGAAGGTCATGCCCCGCGCGGCCTTTTCGGTCGCGAGGCAGGCGCCGAGCGGGAAGCCGCCGCCAATCCCCTTGGCGGTGGCGAGGATGTCGGGCTCGATGCCGTATTGCTCGTAAGCGTAGAGCGTGCCGGTGCGCGCGACGCCGCACTGGACTTCGTCGAGCACGAGCATGAGATCGTGTTCGTCGCACAGCGCCCGCAGGCCCTGCAGGAATTCTTCGGACGCGGGGCGGATGCCGCCCTCGCCCTGGATCGGTTCGACGAGGAAGCCAGCGGTGTGCGGCCCCATCTGCGCCTTGGCGCTCTCGAGGTCGTCAAACTCGGCATATTTGAACCCGGCGAGCATCGGGTAGAACCCCTTGTGCATCTTCTCCTGGTTCGAGGCGCTGATCGTCGCCATCGTGCGACCGTGGAAGGCGTTCTTGAAGGTGATCAGCTCGTAGCGTTCCTCGTTCCCGGCGTGCTGGTGATAGGCGCGCGCGGTCTTGATCGCGGTCTCGACCGCCTCCGCTCCGGAATTGGTAAAGAAGGCGGTGTGGGCAAAAGTGTGATCGACCAGCTTCTGCGCCAGCGCCTCGCCCTGCGGGCTGCCATAGAGGTTGGAGACGTGCATCAGCGTCGCGGCTTGGCGCTGGATCGCGCCGATCAGGCCTTCGTGGCTGTGGCCGAGCAGGTTGACCGCGATCCCGCTGGCAAAATCGAGATAGCGCGTACCGTCTTCGTCGATCAAATGGCAGTGGTCGCCGCTCACCGGCCGCACGTCGCAGCGAGGATAGACGGGCATCAGCGGGGTGATCGACATGGGTGGCAGGCTCCTCTCACGATTGCGCAAAAGCAAATGGCGGCCCCCTGTGGGACCGCCATTCATGCCTCTAGGCCTGCGCCGCTACGGGGTCAAACCCGCCGTGCAGCGCGATGCGATCAGTCGTTGACGGGCACCAGGTTGACGGCCGAGAACTTGCCGCGGCGATCGACTTCGATATCGAATTCGTAGCGTTCGCCCTCGTCGATCCCCGACAGGCCGGAGCGTTCAATCGCGCTGATGTGAACGAAGGCATCGTCCTTCCCGTCGTCGCGCGTCAGGAAGCCGAAGCCCTTCATCGAATTGAAGAACTTGACCGTGCCGGTCGCCTTCTCGCCGGTCAGCTGGCGCCGCGGAGCCTCGTCGCGGTCGCGCGCCGGGCGCGACTCGACCGGAATCACGTCGCCGACGACCTGGAGATCGGCCGCCGAAACCTTGCCACCGCGATCGACGAGGTTGAATTCGAGTTCCTGGCCCTCGGCCAGCCCTTCGAGACCCGCGCGTTCGACCGCGCTGATGTGCACGAACACGTCGTCGCCGCCGGTTTCCTGCTGGATGAAGCCGAAGCCCTTCTGCGAATTGAAGAACTTGACCGTGCCCTTGCCGGTGCCGACGACCTGGGCGGGCATGCCGCCGCCGCGCGGGCCACCGCCACTGCCACCGCCGCCACGGAAGCCACCGCCTCCGCCGCCGAAGCCGCCACGATCGCCGCCGCGGTCGTTGAAACCGCCGCCGCCACCACGGTCCTGCCAGCCGCCACCGCCGCCGTATCCGCCGCGATCGCCGCCACCACGGTTGCCGTAGCCGCCGCCACCGCCGCCGCCAAAATCACCACCGCCGCCGAAGGGATCGAAACCTTCTTCGCCGATATTGTCTCGTTTGTCGCGACCTCGTCCCCGACGGCCTTTATCGTAACCCATTAAATCTCAACGCCTTCGTCCTGCCCATAAACTCGCGCAAATCCGGCCCCGGGCTGGGCACGAATCGCATTGGGTAAAGTCACAATCAGGCGTAACCTTCCCCCCAACAAACCCTGTGCATAACTTAACCTTGCACAGAATCCCACTGATATTCGAATTTTGCCTTTGGACAACGTCAATCGTGGCATTTGTGCCGCGCGCCCACACGCTTGATCGAGATCCGGTCACACACCATCTATGCGGGGAATCGCTAGCGAGGAAATTCCATGAGCACGTTCAAGCCCTTGTCCGATACGGTCTTCACCAGCCCCCAGATCGATCCGTCCGACCTCGCCGAAGCTAAGGCGCAGGGCATCACGCTCGTGGTAAACAACCGTCCGGACGACGAAGAGGCCGGGCAGCCGGCAGGTGCCGAGATCGAGGCTGCGGCCAGGACGCTGGGGCTCGATTACGTCGCGATACCCATTTCGGGCACTTTCGAGGCCGCGAAGGTCGACGCGATGCGCGACGCGCTAGCCAAGAACGACGGCAAGACGCTCGCCTTCTGCCGTACGGGCACGCGCTCGGCGCATCTGTGGGGCCTCGCCGAGGCCCGCGATGGCTCCCCGCTCGACGCAATCAAGCAAGCCGGCGCGGACGCCGGATACGATCTCTCCCGCCTCGACGCCCTCCTCGCGCAGCTCTGATCGCGAGGCCCTATTTGCGGTAGTCGAGCGGCGGATCGCGATCGCCGAGCAGCGAGACGTATTCGTAATCCTCGCCCCGCGCGGCATCGAATTCGGCCCGCGCCGCGGCGCGCAGCGCAGGGTCGGTGAACAATTCGGCCGCCATCAGCGCCAGCGCCTTGGCCGCGACCTGCGTGCCCTTGATCCCGATCGAGGAACCGCTCGCGGCAACCGCCTGCCAGCTATGTGCCGAAGTGCCCGGAACCCAGGTCGCGGTGCGCACGCCGACGGTCGGGGTGGCCCAGGACACGTCGCCGACATCGGTCGAGCCGTAGCCGAGCGTGACGTCGTAGGGCTGGATCTCGCCTGCTTCGGCGAGCGGCGGTGCACCCGCGCCCAGCGTCTCGCGGAGCTGCGCGGCGTAGGCGCGCTCTTGTTCGGTGTAGTCGACTCCGCCGACCTCGCGCAGCTTGGCATCCATCACCTTAGCCAACGTTTCGTTGACCAGCAGCGGGTTGTTGCCGTGGATGATCTCCCAGTCGACCGTGGTCCCGGTGCCCATCGCGGCGCCCTTCGCCGTATCCTCGAGCCGGGCCCACAGCGCGCGGACCTCGTCGGCGTCTGAATGTCGCACATAATAGAACACTTCGGCGAAATCGGGGATCACGTTGGGGGCCGCGCCGCCCTCGGTGATCACGTAATGGATGCGCGTGTCCATGCTGGTGTGCTCGCGCATCATGTTGACCATCATGTTCATCGCCTCGACCCCGTCGAGCGCGCTGCGCCCGCGCTCGGGCGCGCCGGCGGCGTGGGCCGACACACCGCGAAAGCGGAACTTGGCCGAACGGTTGGCGAGGCTGGTGCGCGCCGCCGCGCTGTTCTCGTCGCCGGCATGCCAGTGCAAGGCGATGTCGACATCGTCGAACAGGCCCGCGCGGGTCATGTAGACCTTGCCCGAACCGCCCTCCTCGGCCGGGGTCCCGTAGAGCCGGACGCGGCCCGGCGTGCCGGTCGCCTCGAGCCATTGCGCGGTGGCGATGGCCGCGGTGAGCGAGCCGGCGGCGAAGAGGTTGTGCCCGCAGGCATGGCCAGCGCCGAGTTCAGATGGCTCACGCGTCGGCGAGGCCGTCTGGCTGATCCCCGGCAGCGCGTCGTATTCGGCGAGGATCGCGATCACCGGCCCGCCCGATCCGAATTCGGCGGTGAACGCGGTCGGGATGTCGGCCACCCCTTCCTCGATCCGGAAGCCCGCCTCGCGCAATTGCGATTTGAGCAGATCGGCGGAGCGCTCTTCCTGGTAACCCAGTTCGGCCCATTGCCAGATCTGCAACGCGGTTTCCTGCGTGCGCGCGAATTCAGCCTCGACCAGCGCGGCCGGATCGGGGGCGGCCTCCTGCGCCTGGGCATCTGCGATAGGCGCGATCGCGGGCGTGGCGAGTAATATCGCCGCGGCGACGGTGAATGGTTTCATCGGCTGCTTCTCCCTTTGGCCCATTACCTGCCCCACCACGCGCCACTTGGAAAGCCCCCGGAGATTGGGCAGAGAAGGCAGATGGATATCCCGCCCACCCTGCTGCAGTTCGCCGGTTCGCTCGCCGCGATTCTCGCGCTCAGCTGGCTGGTGTGGAAGCTCGACCTGGGCGGCGATGAGCGCATCCGCGACGAGGAGCACGCCCGCCGCCTCGCCGATGAGCAGTTGCACGGCTACGAACCCACGGAAATCGCGATCGACCGGTCGGGCTATGGCGCGATCATGCGCGATGCCACGGGCCGGGTGATGGTGCTGCGGCGCCATGGCGCGCATTTTGCCGGTCGCCTCCTGACCGGCCACGCGACCTGCCGGCTCGACCAGCGCCAGTTGACGATCGGGACCGACGACAAGCGCTTCGGCACGGTCACGCTCGATCTCGGCGACCGCGCCGGCCATTGGGCGGCGAGCCTTCGCCGGTTATAAGGGTCGCCGAGCATGCCCGATCTCAATCCGACCGAACTCGCCGTACCCGGCTTCGTCCTGCTCGTACTGATCGAGATGGTCTGGGCGTGGAAGAAGCGCCCGACCAGCTACGAACCGCGCGATACGCTCACCAGCCTGTCCTTCGGGCTCGGTAGCACGGTGGCGGGGCTGTTGACGGGCGGGTTCTTCCTCGCGCTGTTCCTCGCCGCGTGGGAATATCGCCTGTTCGACATCGGCTGGGTGTGGTGGGCGTGGATCGCCTGTTTCGTGCTCGACGACCTCGCCTATTACTGGATTCATCGCTTCGGCCACCGCGTGCGCTGGTTCTGGGCCAGCCATGTGAACCACCATTCCTCCCAGCACTACAATCTCAGCACCGCGCTGCGACAGACCTGGACCGGGTTTCTGACGCTCGGATTTGCCTTCAAGCTGCCGCTCGTCCTGCTCGGCTTCCACCCGGTGATGATCGTGATCTGCGGCGGCTTCAACCTGATCTACCAGTTCTGGATCCATACCGAGGCGATAGGCAAGATGCCGCGCTGGTTCGAGGCGGTGATGAACACGCCGAGCCATCATCGCGTCCACCACGCGACCAATCCGCGCTATCTCGACCGCAATTACGCGGGCGTCTTCATCGTCTGGGACAGGATGTTCGGCACCTTCGAGGAGGAACGCCCCGAAGAGGAGGACATCCGTTACGGCATCGTCAAACAGCTCGGCAGCTTCAACCTGCTATGGGCGGTGTTCCACGAATGGATCGGGATCGTGCAGGATATGTGGCGCGCGCCGTGGAAGCACAAACTGTCCTACCTGCTGCGCCCGCCCGGCTGGACGCATGACGGCAGTCGCGAGACCTCTGACCAGATTCGCGCGCGCTGGCAGGCCCGGCATCCCGAAGGACATGACAAGTCGGGCGTTGCCGAGACTTAATCGCGCGCTTAAACCTTCTTCTAGAGGAGAGGGTTTTGGACACATTCGATATCATCGTCGTGGGTGGCGGCAGCGCGGGAAGCGCGGTTGCCGCGCGGCTGGCCGAGGATCGCGACCGCAGCGTGTGCCTGCTCGAGGCGGGCCCGCGCAACAACGACTGGCGCGTGCGCACGCCGGGCATGATGCCGTTCCTGCGCGGATCGCAGAACTACCGTTACGACACGGTCCCGCAGAAAGGGTTGAACGGTCGCGTCGGCTACCAGCCGCGCGGACGCGGGCTCGGCGGGTCGTCGGCGATCAATGCGATGATCTACATCCGCGGCAACAAGTGGGATTACGACAATTGGGCGCAGCTCGGGTGCGACGGCTGGGCCTATGAAGATGTGCTGCCCTATTTCAGGCGCAGCGAGCACAATGTCCGCGGAGAAAGCGAATATCACGGCGGCAGCGGGCCGCTCTACGTGTCGGACCAGCTCTGGCCCAACCCGGCGAGCCGCCATTTCGTCGAGGCCGCCGCCGCGCTCCAGATGCCCGAGACGCGCGATTTCAACGGCGAGCGACAGGAAGGCTTCGGGCTCTACCAGGTCACGCAGAAAAACGGCGAGCGCTGCTCGGCTGCGCGGGCCTATATCGAGCCTCGCCGCGAGCAGGACAATCTCGATATCCGCACCGGCGTGCTGGTCGAGAAACTGGTGATCGAGGACGGTCGGGTCACCGGGGTCGCGATCAAGCGCGGCTTCCGGCGCGAAGTGGTGAGGGCGCGCGGCGGCGTAGTGCTGTCGGCCGGCGCGTTCAACTCTCCGCAGATCCTGATGCTATCAGGGATCGGCCCCGCCGATCACCTGCGCGAACACGGGATCGCGGTGGTCGACGACAGGCCCGCCGTCGGTTCGGACCTGCAGGACCATATCGATTACGTCTCGAGCTGGGAGACCGACAGCCACGTACCGATCGGCGATTCGCGCGAAGGCACGGTGCGCACGCTGAAGGCGATGCTCGAACACCGCCGCCACAAGACCGGCATGATGACCACGCCCTATGCCGAAAGCGGCGGGTTCTGGACCGTCACCGACGGCGCGCCGGCCCCCGATATCCAGTGGCATTTCGTCCCCGCCATGCTCGAGGATCACGGACGCGAAAAGGTGAAGGGGCATGGTTTCTCGCTTCACGCCTGCGTGCTGCGCCCCGAAAGCCGCGGCATGGTGCGGCTGGCGAGCGACCGGGCGAAGGACGCCCCCGCGATCGATCCCAATTTCCTCGACGACGAGCGCGACATCGCAACCTTGCGCGCAGGCGTGCGCCTGTCGCATCGGATCGTCGAGGGTGCGGCGCTGCAACGCTACAAGCCACGCGATCGCCATCCGGTCGATCTCGGAGACGACGAGGCGCTCGACGAAATGATCCGCAACCGCGCCGACACCGTCTACCACCCGGTCGGCACCTGCCGGATGGGAAGCGACGAGGACAGCGTGGTCGATCCGAAGCTCAAGGCGCGCGGGGTCGACGGGCTGTGGATCGCCGATGCCTCGATCATGCCGCGGCTGATCTCGGGCAACACCAATGCGCCGAGCATCATGATCGGCGAGAGGTGCGCGGATTTCGTGCGGGAAGCCTTGGGTTGAATTTCTCGACCGGGTGACGCCGGCGCGGTGGCGTCTCCATGCCGCCCCGGTTCCCCATCACACTCAAACCAGCTCGATCTCCGCGACGATCGGCAGGTGGTCCGAGGCCTGAAGCGACAATTCGCTCAGGTGCACATGGGTCGAGCGGCAGTGCCATTCGGGCGAAATTACTATCCGGTCGAGGCAGGCGATCGGACGGCGGGTGGGGAAGGTCGGGCCGGTCTGGCAGACGTGCCAGGGCCCCTCGAATTCCTGCATCGCCCCGCTGCGGTCGCCCCACTGGTTGAAATCGCCCATCAGCACCGCGGGCGGATCGCCGTCGCTGTCGGCAAGATGGTTGAGCACGGTACGGATCTGCTGGCGACGGCGCAGGCCCGATAGGTCGAGATGCATGCCGATCACGCGCACGGTGGCCTCGCCGACGTGGAAATCGGCGCGCACCGCGCCGCGCGGCTCGAGCGTGGGTAACTCGACGTTCTTGACCGCCGGCACGCCGTATTCCGGACGCGCGATGATCGCGTTGCCGTGCCAGCCGAGGCTCGGCGTCGCCGGGTTGCAATCGACCGCCTGCCAGCCGGCTTCGAACAGCGCCATCTCGGAGAGGATCGCGTCGCGCGTGCCGAAGCGCTTGTCGGCTTCCTGCAGTGCGACGATATCGGCGTCGATTTCCTTGAGCACCGCCAGGATGCGCTCGGGATCGCGGCGCCGGTCGAGCCCCACTCCCTTGTGAATATTCCAGCTCGCGACGCGGATCTGCATATCCGGTCGAACGGTAACCACCGGTGCGCGGTTCCTCAACGTTCCTTGGTGGCGCTGAAGGTCAGGTCGGGGTGCTTTTCCTGCTGGTAATTCACGTCCCAGGCGCTCTTCGCCATGAACACGAGGTCGCCGTCGCGGTCGCGCGCCAGGTTGGCGCGGTTGAAATCCTCGAACTGGCGGACGCCGTCGTCAGGGCCGGTTACCCAGCGCGCCGTATCGAACGGCGCGGCCTCGAGCGCGGCGTCGACCTTGTATTCGGCCGCCAGCCGCGAGACGAGCACTTCCAATTGCAGCTGGCCGACCACGCCGACGATGTGCTGTGCGCCGAGCTCGGGGTAGAAGACCTGGATCACGCCTTCCTCGGAAAGGTCGTCGAGCGCCTTGCGCAATTGCTTGGTCTTGGTCGGGTCCTTGAGCTGGACGCGGCGCAGGATCTCGGGCGCGAAGTTGGGTAGGCCGGTGAAGCGCACCGTGTCCTTCTCGCTCAGCGTGTCGCCGACACGCAAGGTACCGTGATTGGGAATACCGATGATGTCGCCCGGAAGGGCGGTGTCGGCAATCTCGCGATCCTGCGCGAAGAACATGATTGGCGAGTGCACCGCGATTGGCTTGCCCAGCCCCGAAGGCGTGAGCTTCATGCCGCGCCTGAAGGTCCCGCTCGCCATCCGCATGAACGCGATCCGGTCGCGGTGGTTGGGGTCCATGTTGGCCTGGACCTTGAAGATGAACCCGGTGACCTCGTCGCGGGTCGGTTCGACGAAACCCTCGTCCGAAGGTTGCGGGCGCGGCGGCGGCGCGTATTGCGCCAGCGCCTCGATCAGCTCGGTCACGCCGAAGCTCTTCAGCGCCGAACCGAAATAGACCGGCGTCAGGTCGCCGCTGCGATAGGCGTCGATGTCGAATTCGGGATAGCCGATCTTGGCGAGCTCGATCTCCTCGGCAAAGCGATCGGGGATTTCGGGTTCGCAATCGCGCTTGCCTGCGAATTCCTTCGACGGGCCTTCGGGCCGCGCGACGCAACCGGTGGCAAAATCGAGCACGCCTTCGAACTCGCCGCCCATGCCGACCGGGTAGGCCTGCGGACTGACGTCGAGCGCGAGCATGTCGGCGATCTCGTCGAGCAGTTCGAACACCGGCCGGCCTTCGCGGTCGACCTTGTTGACGAAGGTGATGATCGGCACGCTGCGCAGGCGACAAACCTCGAACAGCTTGCGCGTCTGCGGCTCGATGCCCTTCGCGGCGTCGATCACCATCACGGCGGAATCGACCGCGGTCAGCGTGCGATAGGTATCTTCGGAGAAGTCTTCGTGCCCCGGCGTGTCGAGCAGGTTGAAGGTGATTCCATCACGCTCGAAGGTCATCACCGAGCTCGTCACCGAGATCCCGCGCTGCTGCTCGATCTTCATCCAGTCCGAACGCGCGCGTCGCGCCTGGCCGCGCGCCTTGACTTCGCCGGCGAGATGGATCGCGCCGCCCTGCAGCAGGAGTTTCTCGGTCAGCGTCGTCTTGCCCGCGTCGGGATGCGAGATGATCGCGAAGGTGCGGCGGTTTGAAATGGCGTCGGTCATGATTGCGCCGCGCCGCCTAGCGGGCGCAGCGCCGCAAGGCCAGCGTGAAAAGGGCCAGCGCGAAACGCCTAGCGGGCCAGCCCCTTTGCAATCAGCGCATTGGCGATCCGCGCCACCTCGCCCACCGGGCGGTCCTCGTCCATCACCCCGAATTTGAGGCCGAGGAACACGTTCATCCCCATCAGCGCCCAGGCGTGGACTTCGTCGATGGGGCCGGAGATCGCGCCCTCGGCTGCGGCTTCCTGCAACCGTTCGAGGATACGCGCGGCGGTGCGCTCGTAATGCTCGCGCCAGCTGTCGGGCGCGACGAATTCGGCCTCGTCGATGATGCGATAGATTTCCTTATGGTCGCGGGCGAAGCCGAGGAAGGCCTCGAGCGCGGCGCCTTCGCGCCCGACCGGATCCTCGATCCCGGCGATCGCGGGCGCGACCGCGTCCTTCACCCGGCCCGACATGTCGCGCACCAACGCGCGGAACAGCGCGTCCTTGCTGTCGAAATAGGTGTAGAACGTGCCCAACGCCACGCCCGCGCGCTTGGTGATCGAGACGATCGAGCTTTCGTGAAAGCCCCGCTCGCCGAATTCGGCCTCCGCCGCATCGAGCAGGGCGCGCTGGGTCTTGCGCCCGCGCGCGGTCCGCGGGGTCTTGTCTGCGCTCTTCTCGGCTGCCGCGTCGGCCATCGTCACTCTCCAGGAAACCGGCCCCTGCAATTACAAGTTGAAACCCGGTTCAACTTTCAGCATAAGGACGAACGAGCGGCGGTCAAGCCGCCACGATTGAGGGAGAGGATCAATGAATTTCGCGAGCAAATCGCTGCGCCGCGCGCTGCTGACCGGGATCGCCGCCGCGCCTTTCATGGCTTTCGCAAGCCCCACCGTCGCGCAGGATGCGCAAGGCGAGGACGACAGCGCCACTGAGGCCCAGGGCGAAGTGGTGCCCGAAGGCAATCGCGTGATCGTAACCGCACGCCGCCGCGAGGAACAACTCGTCGACGTGCCGATTGCGATCACCGCCTATTCGGCCGACCAGCTCCAGCTCTCGGGCGCGCAGGACATCACCGAAATCGGCCAGACCACCCCCAACGTCACGCTCGAGCCGTCGCGCGGGACCAATTCGACGCTGTCGGCCTTCATCCGCGGCGTGGGGCAGCAGGATCCGGTGTCGGGCTTCGAACAGGGCGTCGGCATCTATCTCGACGACGTTTACCTCAACCGTCCACAGGCCGCGGTGCTCGACATCTACGATATCGAGCGGATCGAGGTGCTGCGCGGCCCGCAGGGCACGCTCTACGGTCGCAACACCGTCGGCGGCGCGGTCAAGTATGTGAGCCGCAAGATCGACGACGAGCTCTCGATCCGCGGCCGCGCGACCTATGGCGAGTACAACCAGCTCGACGGCGTCGTTTCGATCAGCGGTCCGGTGAGCGGAGACGGTACGCTGCGCCTCGGTGCCGCCGCCGCACGCCTTACGCGCGACGGGTTCGGAACCAACCTCACCACCGGTGAGGACAATTACGACAAGGACATCTGGGCGCTGCGCGTCTCGGGCGAAGTTCACACCGACGGGTTCTTCGCACGCCTCGCGGTCGATACGACCGACGACGATTCGAACGCCCGCGGCGGTACCCGGCTGATCCCCGGCCTGCTCAGCGGCGCGCCAATCCTCGACAATGTCTACGACACCCGCGGCGGGCTGGACGACCCGACGCAGGAAGTGAATTCCTTCGGCGTCGCGCTGTCGATGGAAGCCTATCTCGGCGATTCCGTGACCCTGCGATCGATCAGCGCCTATCGCGACGACGACAGCAATTCGCCGATCGATTTCGACGCCCTGCCGGCGGTAGATCTCGACGTGCCGGCCATCTACGTCAACGACCAGATCAGCCAGGAATTCCAGGTTCTCTACGAAACCGACCGGCTCAACGTGCTGGGCGGGTTCTACTTCCTCGATGCCAATGCGCTGACCGAGTTCGACGTCCGCATCTTCACGACCTTCCCGGGCCTCACCGCCTTCACTTCGGCCAATGTCGAGACCGAGACCTTCGCGGTGTTCGGGGACCTGACTTACGACCTCACCGACCAGCTAAGCCTGTCGGTCGGCGGGCGCTACACTTGGGACGAGCGCAAGGCGACGATCCTGCGCCAGAACTATCTCGGAGGCGGCTCGCCCACCTTCGGCGGCGCGGGCATCCCGTTCGGCGCACCGGGCACCGACTTCATCGGCTCGGCGAGCTTCGAGAAGTTCACCCCGCGTGCCAACCTCGCCTACCAGCCGACCCCTGACATGACGCTCTACGCGTCCTATTCGCAGGGCTTCAAGGGCGGCGGCTTCGACCCGCGCGGCGCGGGCTCCAACGCCCCCGACCTCGACAATGACGGCGTGCGTTCGGACGACGAGATCGCCGCCTTCCTCAGCTTCGCGCCCGAAAGCGTCGACAGCTACGAACTCGGCTACAAGGCCGCGCTGATGGACGGCAATCTCAACCTTGCCGTCGCCGCATTCCGAGCCGATTATACCGATGTCCAGATCCCCGGTTCGGTGGCCTGCACCGTCGGCGGCCTGCCCAGCTTCTGCGGGATCGTGTCGAACGCCGGCAAGGCCCGCTTCCAAGGCTTCGAAGGTGAATTCAACGCGAGTTTCGGGCAGGACTGGTACAATGACGGCAGCCGCATGATCGCGTCCGGCTCGGTCGGCTATATCGACGCCGAATATCTCGAATACATCACCGATATCGGCGGCACGCCGACCGACCTGGCCGAATTCCGCGAAGTGCAGAACACCCCCGAATGGACCGCCAGCGGCACGCTCGCCGCCGAGGCCCCGCTCGGCTCGGGCGAGCTCTATGCCGGTTTCACGCTGAGCTATCGCAGCAAGACCTACCAGTTCGAGATCCCGAACGAATATCTCGACCAGGACGGCTACACGCTGATGGATGCGAGCATCGTCTATCGCAGCGAAGGCAATCGCTGGTCGATCGGGCTCTACGGCAAGAATTTGACCGACGAGCGCTACAAGACCTCCGGCTACACCTTCGTGCGGACCGACCCGGTGACCGGCGCAATCCCGCTGGGTACCAACGGTTTTCCGATCCCGACGCTCGGCCCCGAAGGCACGCTGACTGCGTTCTACGGCGCGCCGCGACAGGTCTTCGTGACGCTGACCTTCGACTACTGATCTCGATCTAGGATCGCAGGGAGGGGCGGTGCCGCGAGGCGCCGCCCCTTTCTTTTGATATCTCGTCGAGTCAGTCCTTGTCGCGCGCGACGCGGAAGCCCGCGAAGTCCTGCGTGACGGGCATCAGCTCGATCCGGTTGATGTTGAGATGCGGCGGCAGCTCGGCGATCCACAGCACGGTATCCCCAATATCCTCCGCCGTCATCGGATCGGCCCCGCGGTAGAGATCGTCCGAGGCCTGCTGGCTCCCGGTACGCACCATGGTGAACTCGGTCTCGACCATCCCCGGCTCGATGCAGGTCACGCGCACCCCGGTGCCGTGGAGATCGGCCCTGAGGGCTAACGTGAAATGATTGGCGAAGGCCTTCGACCCGGCATAGACGTTGCCGCCGGGGTAGATGTAGCTGCCCGCGACCGAGCCGATGGTGACGATGGCTCCCTTGCGCTCGATTAGCCCCGGCAGCAGCTTGCGCGTCAACCGCACCATCGCCGAGACATTGGTGTCGATCATGGTCTGCCAATCGTCGAGATCGGCCTCCTGCGCGGGCGCGAGCCCCTGCGCGAGACCGGCATTGTTCACCAGCAGGTCGATCCCGGCGAACTCCGCCGGAAGCGCGGCGATCGCGGCATCCATAGCTTCACCGTCGCGCACGTCGAACACGCAGGGATGCACCTTGTCGGCACCGAGTTCGGCGACCAGAGCATCGAGCCGCTCCTTGCGCCGCCCGGTGGCGACGCAGCGCCAGCCGGCCTTGACCAGTGCTTCGACGGTGGCCTTCCCAATGCCTGCGGTCGCGCCCGAAACGAATGCGGTCTTGGTCATCCTCTCAACTCCCCACCCTGCTTGGACGCCGCGGCGGTAATGGCGTCGGAGATCGCCTTGAGCTCCTGCTCGGTGAAGCTCTTCTCACCCGGCTGGAGCGTGACCTCGATCGCCAGCGAACGCTTGCCTTCGCGCACGCCTGACCCTCGGAAATCGTCGAAGATACGCGCATCGACGATATGCGTCTTGTCCGCGCCCTTGACCGCGCGAAGCAGGTCGCTGGCGGGCTTTTCGGCATCGAACAGGAAGGCGAAGTCGCGCGTGACTGCCTGCAGCGCCGGGGGCGCATAGGCCGGGCGGGCAAAGTCCGACTTGCGGCCCTTGGGCAGTGCGTCGAGGTAGATTTCGACCGCCGCGACCGGTGCATCCACATCGAAGCTCTCGATGGTGCGCGGATGAAGCATGCCGAAGCGCGCGAGCACATTCTTCGGCCCCAAGCGAAGCGTGCCCGACTGGCCGGGGTGGAATTGCGGCCCTGCCTCGCCGAATACCATCAGGTTGTCGACCGGGGCGCCCGCCGCCGCGAGCAAGGCCAGCGCCTCGCCCTTGGCATCGTAGGCGTCGAATCCCTGCGCCTTGCCGGTCGCCCAGCCGCGCGGGGTCTTGTCCCCCGCGAACACCGCGCCGAGCGTCAGCTGTTCGTCGCTCGCGCCATTCTTGCCGCGACCGTAGCGGCGCCCGACCTCGAACAGCCGCAACGACGTAGCGCCGCGATCGAGGTTCCGCTGCACCGCCATGAGGAGCCCGGGCAGCAGCGAGGGCCGCATCGTCTTGAGGTCTTCACTGATCGGATTTGCCAGCGACCAGAGCTGCGCGCCCTCTTCGGCGAAGCGCTCGGCCACGTCGGTCGGCAGGAACGACCAGGTCACCGCCTCGTGCAGCCCGCGGGCCGCAGCCGCACGGCGCACCCGGCGCTCGAGCTTCTGCTCGGCGGTCGCAGTGGGTCGTGCAACGCCTTCTGCCCGCGGCAACGCGACGCTCTCGACCTTGTCGAGGCCGTGAATACGCACGATTTCCTCGACCAAGTCGGCGGCGCCTTCGATATCATGGCGGCGCGGCGGGCAGGTGACCTGCCAGTCGGCATCGACCGAGAAATCGAGCGATTCGAGGATGCACCGCTGTTCGTCCTCGGCGATCTCGACGCCGCCGAGATTGGCGGTGAGCGCCGGATCGAACTGGAGGGTCCTGGCATCAGCCGGAGCCTTGCCCGCCACCGTGACCTCGGTCGGCTCGCCGCCGCAGGTCTGCACGATCAGGTCGGTGAGCAGCGCCAGCCCGTCATCGAGGAAGGCGGGATCGACTCCGCGCTCGAACCGCGTGCGCGCGTCGGTGGCAAGGCCGAGCTTGCGCCCGGTCACCCCGATCGCCTCGGGCTCGAAATAGGCGATCTCGAGCAGGACGTCGGTGGTCTCGCCGGTCACCGAACTGTGCTCGCCGCCCATGATCCCGCCGATATCGTGCACGCCTTCGTCGTCGGCGATCACGGTCATTCTGTCGTCGAGCGTGTAGGTCTTGCCGTTCAATGCCTCGACTGTTTCGCCATCTTTCGCGCGCCGCGCGACCACCGCGCCCGACAGCTTGGCGAGGTCGTAGACATGGGCCGGGCGGCCGCAGGCGAGCATCAGGTAATTGGTGCAATCGACCAATGCCGAAATCGGTCGCTGGCCCGCATCGATCAGCCGCTTCTGCAACCACTCGGGCGAAGCGCCGTTCTTGACGCCGCGAATGACGCGCGCGTGGAAGGCCGGGCAGCCTTGCGCATCGTCGGTCCGCACCTCGACCGGGCACGCGCCCGCGCCGTCGATCGCGGGCACCTCGACCGGCTTGAACGTGCCGAGCCCCGCCGCCGCGAGATCGCGCGCGATCCCCATCACGCCCATGCAATCGGGGCGGTTGGGGGTGATTGCGACATCGAAGATCGGCGAGGAAGCGGCGTAATCGGCAAAGGCTTGCCCGACCGGGGCATCCCCGGGCAGTTCGATGATGCCGTCGTGCTCGTCGCCCAATTCGAGCTCGCGCACCGAACACATCATGCCGTTCGATTCGACCCCGCGGATCGCGCTCTTGCGCAATTCCATACCGTTGGTCGGCACCACCGCGCCGGGCAGGCCGAGCACGCCCTTCATCCCTGCGCGCGCATTGGGCGCGCCGCAGACAACCTGCAGCGGGTCGCCTTCACCGGTATCGACCGTAAGCACCTGGAGCTTGTCGGCATCGGGGTGCTTCTCGGCGGTGAGGACCTCGGCGACCCGGAAACCGGCGAGCCGTTCGGCCGGGTCTTCGACGCCTTCGACCTCGAGCCCGATCGCATTGAGCGTCTCGGCGATCTGCGCGGCATCGGCCTCGGTGTCGAGGAAGTGCTTCAGCCATTCGAGCGAGAACTTCATGCGCGTTCTCCCACGCCGGAGGAAAGGGTCGGTACGGCCAGCGGATCGAAGCCGTAATGGTCGAGCCAGCGCACGTCGCCGTCGAAGAAGGCGCGCAGATCGTCCATCCCGTATTTGAGCATGGCGAGGCGATCGACGCCCACGCCGAAGGCGAAGCCCTGCCATTCGCCGGGCTCGAGCCCGGCGAATTCGAGCACGCGGGCATTGACCATGCCGCTGCCGAGCAGCTCCATCCAGTCGTGTCCTTCGTCATCGCCGTTCCCGCCGACGACCCGGCGCCCCTTCTCGTTGCGATAGCCGACATCGACCTCGACCGAGGGTTCGGTGAAGGGAAAGTAGGACGGACGCAGGCGCAGGACGATGTCCTCGGTCTCGAAGAACGCCTTGAGGAAGGTCTCGAGCGTCCATTTGAGGTGGCCGAGATGGATGTCGCGATCGATCACCAGCCCTTCGACCTGGTGGAACATCGGCGTGTGCGTCGCGTCGCTGTCCGAGCGGTAGACGCGGCCCGGCGCGATCAGGCGGACGGGGGCACCGCCCTCGACCATCGAACGGATCTGAACCGGCGAGGTATGGGTGCGCAGCAGCATCGCGCGATCCTCGGCATCGCGATCGGGGAAATAGAACGTGTCGTGCATCGCGCGCGCCGGATGCGTCTCGGCCATGTTGAGCGCGGTGAAATTGTGCCAGTCATCCTCGATCTCGGGACCCGTAGCGACGGTGAAACCGAGATCGGCGAAGATTTCCGCAAGCTCTTCCATCACCCGGCTGACCGGGTGGATCGAGCCCTTGGGCGTCGCGGGCGCGGGCAGCGTCAGGTCGAGCCGTTCGGAGGCGAGCCGGGCTTCCAGCGCGGCATCGTCGAGCGCCTGCTTCTTCGCCGCGATCGCATCGGCGACCGCCGCGCGCGTGCCCTGGATCTTAGGGCCCTCGACCTGGCGTTCCTCGGGACTCATTCCGCCGAGCGTCTTGAGCAGGGCCGAGACCCAGCCTTTCTTCCCCAGCGCCGATACACGGATCGCTTCCAGCGCATCGGCATCGGTGGCGGCATTGATCGCCGCCAGTGTTTCGTTCAATTGCGTGTCGTCAGCCATGGCGGGCCTCTTAGCGGGACAAGAAAAAAGCGCCACCCCGATAGGGGCGGCGCTTCCTTCGAATTCAAGACATCATCGCGCGTCAGGCGGGAAGCGCTTCCTTCGCCTGCTTGATGATGTGCGTAAAGGCGGCGCTCTCGTTCATGGCGAGATCGGCCATCACCTTGCGGTCGAGTTCGATGCCGGCGAGCTTAACGCCATGCATGAACTGCGAATAGGTGATTCCTTCGGCGCGGACCGCAGCGTTGATGCGCTGGATCCAGAGCGCGCGGAAGTTCCGCTTTTTGACCTTGCGGTCGCGATAGGCGTACTGGCCGGCCTTTTCGACGGCCTGGCGCGCGACGCGAATGGTGTTCTTGCGACGACCGCGATAGCCCTTGGCCTGGTCGAGCAGCCGCTTGTGCTTCTGGCGCGTGGTGACGCCGCGTTTGATGCGGGGCATGTGTTCTTACTCCTGCTGTTACCGGCTCAAGACAGGCCGTAGGGGGCCCATTTCTTCACCGCGGCCTGGTCGGCCTTGGCGAGAACCTTGGTCCCGCGCTGCTGGCGGATGTACTTGGCGTTGTGGCTGATCAGGCGGTGGCGCTTGCCGGCGACACCATGCTTGACCTTGCCGGTGGCAGTGAGCTTGAAGCGCTTCTTGACGCCGCTCTTGGTCTTCAGCTTGGGCATTTTCATCTCCTAGTCAGAGACACATTCGACCAGCCCTGGCAGCCCTTACGGCCAGGCCGATCTCCGATTCATGTGTCGGTGAAGGCCGCGCAGATAGCGTTTTGCGCGGCAAATGCAAGTCAGAAGTGGGTCAGGTACCCGCCATCGACCGCCAGCGTCTGCCCGGTGATGTAGCTAGCCTGCGGCGAGGCGAGGAAGGCGACCGCGCCGGCGATTTCGTCCGGCTCGCCCCAGCGGCCGAGCGAAGTGCGGCGCGAGAGATGCGCGGCGATCTCCGCATCCTCGACCATTTCGGCATTGGCCTCGGTCGCGAAATAGCCCGGAGCAACCGCGTTGACCGTGATTGCGTGCTCACCCAATTCCGCGGCTAGCGCCCTTGTGAGCGCGGCCAGCCCGCCCTTGCTTGCGGTGTAGAGCACGTCTCCGCGCGCGATATCGGCGGCGATCGAGGTGATATTGACGATCCGCCCATAGCCCCGCGCGCGCATCAGCGGCACCGCGCGCCGCGCAAGGTCGAACGGCGCGACCAGATTGACGTCGAGCATTGCCGCCATGTCGCGTCGCGCCAACCGGTCGAGCGGGCGGCGGTCGCGGTGGCCGACATTGTTGACGAGGATGTCGAGACCATCGGCAGCAAGGCCGGCGAAACTCGCCGCAGTCGCGGCATCGTCGGCGATGTCGAAGGCAAGCGGGCGGGCGCGCGGGCCGATCCGATCTGCCGCGGCGCCCAGGGCGGCATCGTCGCGCCCGTTGAGCCAGACCGTCGCCCCACATTCGTGCAACCGCGCCGCGATCTCGAAGCCGAGCCCGCGTGCGGCGCCCGTCACGAGCGCGATCCTGCCGTCCAGTTCGCCTGTCATGTCAGTCTTCGTAGATCATCTTGGCCGTCATGCCACCATCGACGTTGAGATGCTGCCCGGTGACGAATTCCGCGGCGTGGAAATAGGCGACCGCCTCGGCGATGTCTTCAGGCCTGCCGACGCGCCCCACGGGATGCTGGTCGCGATCCTTCTTGCGATGATCGGGATCGCTGCGTTGCGATTCCTTCTGCCAAGGGCCGGTCTCGATCCAGCCAGGGCGAATCGCGTTCACCCGAATATCCGGCCCGAGCGACACCGCCATGGAATGCGTCAGCGCATCGATTCCACCCTTCGATGCGGCATAGGCGAAGGTGTCGGGTTCGCTCATCACCGCGCGGGTGGAGGAGATGTTGGCGATGCTCGCACCCTCACCCCGCCGCAGCAGCGGAACCGCCGAACGACTGACGAGGAAAGCAGCGGTAAGGCTGGCATCGATCCAGCCCTGCCAATCGGCCAGCGCAAGGTCTTCGAGCGGGCCGCAATAGGGATCGGCGATCGCGGCATTGTTGACGAGGCAGGCGAGCGGGTCGTCGCCGAGCCAGTCGCCGATCTGCGCAAACGCTTTCGCGACCGCATCCTCGACACCCACGTCGCACGCGATCAGCAATGCGCTGTCCTGCGGGAGGGCGGCGCGCAGTTCGGCCAGCGCCTCCTCGTCGGTATCGAGCCCGATCACGCGCCAGCCGAGGCCGTGGAAGTGAGTCAGCACGGCCCGGCCGATGCCGTTGCCCGCGCCGGTCACGAGTATCGTCTGTTTGTCTGCCATGGGCCTGCAACGCCCCGGGCCGAAACAAGGTTTCGCAAAAGAAAGGGGCGCCGAAACCGGCGCCCCTCGGGTAAGTGTCGATCGGTCGGCTTAGAAGCGGACGCCGAAGGCGACCCCGCCGCTCACGCGCTGGAAATCGAAGCTGTAGAGATCGTAGTTCTCGCCGATGCCGAGCTCGACGCGGCCATAGGCGTTGCTGCCGAAGCCCTGCTCGTAACCGAAGGCGAACTGGTAGCCACCGCCGGTTTCGCTCTCGTCGAGCGTGACTTGGCCGAGCACCGGATCGTTGAACGTGCCTTCGACCGCGATGGTCTGCTGCGAGTAACCCGCCTTGGCGTAGAACTGGCTGTTGGTGCCCGAGGCGAAGCCGGCATGCAGGCCGGCGACGAAATAGCCGTCGCTCGACACGCACAACCCGCCGTCGCATTCCTCGACGCTCGAGGCCTCGTAGCTCACGAAGGGACCGATCGCGACGGTGTCGCTGACCGCGATGTCGTAGCCGATCTCGCCGCCGAAGGCGACGCCCGAGCCGAGCTCGTAATTGATGCCGGCCGCTTCGTCGGGATCGTTGATCCGCTCCCACAGGATGCGGCCTTCGAGCCGCAGACCGTCACGTGCAAACGGAACCGGCTCGTCATCGTAATATTCACCCGTTTCCTGCGCGAAGGCAGGCACGGGCAGCAGGGCGACGCAGGCCGCCGCAACAAGCAATTTCTTCATCGAATGAAACCCTCTTCAAGCCCCCCGATTGGCGGGCGGGGATTCGGATAGCGGGCTGATCCTGAACGGCAATCGCATAAACGTCGCGGCACCGCAGGTGGCGCGCGTTTCAGTGCGAGTGTTGCACGTTCGCCATGGCCTCGAGAACGTCCTCGAGCCGCGCCGGGTCGCCGAGCGCCAGAACGGTGCCGTCGCTGTCGCGATCGAGCGGGTTGCCCTGCCAGTCGCTCATCGTGCCGCCGGCACCTTCGACCACCGGAACCAGCGCGGCGTAATCGTAGATCGCGAGTCCCGCCTCGCAGACGATATCGAGGTGGCCGCCCGCGAGCAGGCCGTAATTGTAGCAATCACCGCCATAGACGATCGTCCCCTGACGCTCGTTGCCGCCGACGCTGGAGGCAAGCTGCATGTAGGGTTCGGCCTCGTCGGCGGAGAAATAATGCGGACTACTGGTCGCCAGAACGGCCTCGTCGAGCGACTTGCAGCTGCGCGCGCGCACCGGCGCACCGTTGAAAGTCGTGCCCTCGCCGATCCGGCCCGCCCAGCGTTCGCCGACGATCGGCTGGTCGATGATCCCGAGCACCGGCCAGCCATCCTGCAGCAGGGCGATCAGCGTGCCGAAGATCGGGCGCCCGGCCATGAAGCTGATCGTGCCGTCGATCGGATCGAGCACCCAGCGACGCCCGGCGTTCTCATTGGTCAGGCCGTATTCCTCGCCGTGGATCCCGTCATCGGGGCACTCGGCCTCGAGGATCGCGCGGATAGCCTGTTCGGCAGCCTTGTCGGCTTCGGTGACCGGCGACTTGTCAGGCTTGCGCTCGCTCGCCCATTCACCGCGGAACATCGGCCGAATGACCTCTCCCGCCGCGTCGGCAAGGCGGTGGGCGAGTTTCAGGTCGTCCACGCTCGCCATGTCAGTCGAACAGCGAGCTGACCGAGCTTTCGTCGGCGATGCGGCGGACGGCTTCGCCGATCAGCGGAGCGATGGTGAGATAGCGGATGCGCTTGCTATCGCTGGCTGCATCGGTCGCGCGGATGGTGTCGGTAACGACCAGTTCGGTCAGCGAGCTCTTGTCGACCCGCGCCACCGCGCCGCCCGAAAGCACGCCGTGGGTAATATAGGCGGCGACCGACTTGGCACCCTGTTCGAGCAGGGCTTCGGCCGCGTTGCACAGCGTGCCGCCCGAATCGATGATGTCATCGATGAGGATGCAGTGGCGGCCCTTCACGTCGCCGATGATGTTCATCACCTCGGATTCTCCGGGGCGATCGCGGCGCTTGTCGACGATCGCCAGCGGGGCGTTGTCGAGCCGCTTGGCGAGCGCGCGGGCACGCACCACGCCGCCGACATCGGGCGAGACCACCATCAGGTCCTGGTCGCCGTATCGCGCTTGGATATCGGCCGCCATCACTGGCGCAGCATAGAGATTGTCGGTCGGGATATCGAAGAAGCCCTGGATCTGCCCGGCATGCAGGTCGACCGAGAGCACGCGGTCGGCGCCCGCCTCGGTGATCAAATTCGCCACCAGCTTGGCCGAGATCGGCGTGCGCGGGCCGGGCTTCCGGTCCTGCCGGGCGTAGCCGAAATAGGGGATCACGGCGGTGATCCGCTGCGCCGAAGCGCGGCGCAGCGCGTCGATGCAGATCAGCAGTTCCATGAGGTTGTCGTTCGCGGGAAAGCTGGTCGACTGGATCAGGAAGACATCCTCGCCGCGCACGTTTTCATGGATCTCGACGAAGATTTCCTCGTCGGCGAAGCGGCGCACCGATGCATCGGTCAGAGGCATTTCGAGATAGCCCGCGATCGCCCGCGCCAGCGGCAGGTTCGAGTTGGCCGACATGATCTTCATGAGAGGTATTCCTGTAATTGCGCCGCGATTCGGTACGGACTTAGCGGAGCGGTCGCCCGGACGACAGCGCCGCGGGGCGGTTTTACCCCTTGTGGTGCTCGCCCCTGATCCAGCGCACAGTGCCGCTCGAGGCGCGCATCACCACGCTTTCGGTGGTCATCTTGCCACCGCGGAGGCGCTTGACCCCTTCGAGCAGCGAGCCGTCGGTCACGCCGGTCGCGGCAAAGATGCAATCGCCGCGGGCGAGTTCGTCGAGCTTGTATATCTTGTCGAAATCCTCGTCCGCGATGCCCCATTTGCGGGCGCGTTCCTTCTCGTCATCGTTGCGGAAGACGAGGCGGCCATTGAACTGTCCGCCGACGCAGCGCAGCGCCGCCGCCGCGAGCACGCCTTCGGGCGCACCGCCCTGGCCCATATACATGTCGATCGTCGTGTCGGGATCGGTCACCGCGATCACGCCCGCGACGTCGCCGTCGCCGATCAGCACCACGCCGCAGCCGAGACCACGTAGTTCGGCGATCAGGTCGGCATGACGATCGCGGTCGAGCACGCAGACCACGATGTCGGACGGATCGACGCCCTTGGCCTGGGCCACCGCCTTGACGTTTTCGGTCGGCGACTTGGCGAGGTCGATGATGCCCTCCGGATAGCCGGGGCCAACCGCGAGCTTGTCCATGTAGGTGTCCGGCGCGTTAAGCAGGCAGCCTTCTTCCGCCGCTGCCAGCACGGCCAGCGCGTTGGGCCCGGCCTTGGCGGTGATGGTCGTGCCCTCGAGCGGATCGAGCGCGATATCGATCTTGGGTCCCTTGCCCGGCGCCCCGCCGACCTTCTCGCCGATATAGAGCATCGGAGCCTCGTCGCGCTCGCCCTCGCCGATCACCACGGTGCCGTCCATGTAGAGCTCGTCGAAGGCCTTGCGCATCGCTTCGACAGCGGCGGCATCGGCGGCCTTCTCATCGCCACGTCCGACCAGTTTGGAAGCGGCGACGGCGGCGGCTTCGGTCACGCGCACCATTTCGAGGACGAGGACGCGATCGAGCACTTTGCTCGGCGTAAGATCGGACATGTTCACTCCCTATTCAGCGCCGGAACGCACGTTCGCCTGCGCGCTTAGAGAGGGGGCCGCAGCTTGTCGAGAATTCGCTTGTCGCTGGGCGGCGCTTTGCTCGCGTTCGCCGTTCCACTGTCGGCCCAAGGCGTTCCTTCGGACGAAGACGACGGTGCCGAAGCCGGGCTCACCGCCGACGAAGTGCTCGCCGAGAGCGAACCGGTCGTCGGCCCGCCGCTGCCGCCCGAATGCGAGGCCGACCCGCTCAACAACACCGTGGTCATCTGCGCCCCGCGCGATGACGAGCAGTTCCGCGTGCCGCGACGGATCGATCCCGAGCGCGTGGATGCCTATGGCGACGTACCGCGCGCACCCGACGTGTTCGGCATTCCCAATCACGGCATCCCGATCCCGTTCGGAAGCGTTCCTGAGCCGGTCCTGATCATCGACCTCGAGGCGATTCCCGAAGCGCCGCCCGGCTCGGACGCCGATCGCGTGGCGCGCGGACTTGCCCCGCGCGGCGATGACAATGGCGGCGGACGCCCCGATCCGGCGACGCGGATCGAGCCCGACGAGGCGCCCGCTGATGCTCCCGAAAACTAGGCCGGACGCAGATCAGCGCGTGCGATTGCAAGACCCCAGCTGCTCCATCACGAACGCGTAGTCCTCCGCGGCCTTCTGCGAATCAGCGCGGGTGGCCGACAGGTCGTTCGCACGCGGCAAGGTATCGGGAAGCGCGCAGGCGAGACGATACCACACCAGCGTCTCGCGCCGCGGCGGATTGTTCACGTCGGCCACCAGCTCGGTGAAGGAAACGCCCCATCGGCGCGGCTGGTTCGGGCGACGGCGCACGGTGATCGCGGCCGATTCGCCGCCCGCCTCGAGGAATATCTGCGTCTCGCCCTCGCCGGCGAGGTTGCCGGGCACGTGGATCGTCTCGCGCACGCCGGTGACGACCGGGGGCGCATCGTCCGCCGCGAGTTCCTGCAGGATGTTGATCGTCGCGGGGACCAGCATCGGGTCAGCCGACGGGAACTGGGCATCGGGCGCGACCAGCTGGAGTTCGCCCGGTCGGCGCGGCACCGAGCGCGCGAACAGGAGCTGGCGGGTCTTTTCGATCCGCGGCGGCTTGCCCTTCGCATCGCGCGGCAGGTCGACCAGGTACTTGACCGTCGCCCCGATCGGCGAGCGCGCGCCGAGCAGCTGGAGCGTGTCCGCCTCGACATAGAGCCGTGCCATGCCGGGCGCGAGGCCGGGTGTGCGTTCGGGTTCGAGCTCGATCGCTTCGGTGGGACGGACCTCGATCACGATCGGCGCCGATTCGGCCAAGGCGACGATGTCCGCGTAGGTAAGGTCCGTGCGCGCCGGGGCCTCCTCGGCCGCGGCCTCGGAAACGAACGGAACGCCCGAGCAGGCCGAAGCAACGAGGGCGATAGGGGCGAGAAGCGCCTGTTTCATAGGGATTTGGCGGTCCTTTCGACTGCGCAATTAAGGTTCGGTTCAAGCCGGACAAGGCATAATGTTAGAACGTCCGGCGCGTGAATCGGGCGTTAACATGAAAGCGTTGCGCCGCCACCATGCAACAGCTACAGGCGGCAAATGCGGGCCGTGGGAGCGGCCTTGGCACAGCAGTGCCGCTCGTGGGGACGGGAGCAGATCGGGAACCAATGACCGGTCTCGAGACGTTCAGTTACCAAGAGTGGTCAATAACTAACGAAGGCGTTGTGCCTCTCCTCTGCGGGAGGCGCATGCGTCGGGATCGGCTCCCCCGCCGGTCCAATAGCAGGAGTGATGCGGCTGAATGGCTTACGCTGACCAACAGATGAGCGGGAACAAGGTTACCGCTTTTGTCATCGTTGCTCTCATCCATATCGCCATCGGCTACGGCCTGATCAGCGGTCTCGCATACGAGGCTGTCGAGAAGATCGCCGAGCGGGTGACGGCAGTGGATATCGAGGAACCGCCGCCCCCGGAGGAAGAGCCGCCGCCCCCGCCGGAGCCGCAGAAGGACGTGGCCCCGCCGCCGCCGGTTGCACCGCCGGTCCGGGTCAATGTGAACCCAAATCCGCCGCCCGTGCGGACGACGCAGATCATCCCGCCGCCGGCCCCGCCGGTGCTGAGGATCCCGCCGCCCGCGCCGGTCGTCGCGCCGCCGCCGCCGCCGCCGCCGCCGCCGCCCGCCCCTTCGCAGGCGCGTCCGGCCCGGGTGAACATGGGCTCGCTGGGACGTATCCAGCGCGACTATCCGAACCGCGCCCAGCGCGAAGGTCGCGAAGGAACCGTCACCATGCGGATCACGATCGGTGCCAACGGCCGCGTCAGCGCCTGTTCGGTGACCGGGTCGAGTGGGCATTCCGATCTCGACAGCGCCGCCTGTCGCGGGATGGAGCGTTATGCGCGCTTCGAACCGGCGCAAAATGCCGCCGGCGACCCGATCAGCGACACCACGACTTTCGCATTTACCTACAGGCTTGACTGAGACCGGCGGCCGACCACGACCGTCACTTGAAACAAACGACGACTTTTTCGAAGAGGACCTAACCCATGCTGCTTGAAATCCTGGCAACCGCCGCTGCCGAAGGCGAAGAAATCAAGAACGCCTTCGGTTTCTGGGAAGCGCTCGAGCAGGGCGGCGCCGTCGCCTATGCGACCGTGATCATCCTGGCGATCATGAGCTTCGGCTCGTTCTTCATCCTGTTCACCAAGTGGTTCGAACAGCGTAAGATCATGAGCCAGTACAAGAAGCTGCGCGGCACGTTCTGGCGTGCCAGCAGCCTCAAGGAAGGCGCGACCAAGCTCGAGAAGGACTCGGCCTGGCGCCAGATCGTCGACGACGGCGTCGTCGCCGAGGAACAGCACCAGAAGATGACCGACAGCCTCGAAGCGCATGACTGGCTGCACGGCTCGCTCTCGCGCTCGGAAGACACGATCAACGCCAAGCTCGCTACGGGCCTGCCGTTCCTCGCCACGGTCGGTGCGACCGCGCCGTTCATCGGCCTGTTCGGTACGGTGGTCGGTATCTACCGCGCGCTGATCAACATCGGCATCGCCGGTTCGGCTTCGATCGACAAGGTCGCCGGCCCGGTCGGCGAAGCGCTGATCATGACCGCGCTCGGCCTGCTGGTCGCGGTTCCGGCCGTGCTCGCCTACAACTACCTGCAGGCGCGCAACAAGCGGATCGCCGAGATGCTGCACGGCTTCTCGACCGACGTGCTCGCGTACATCTCGTCGGACGGCAAGGTGAAGCCGGTCGTGGCCACCGCGGCCCCCGCCAAGGCGACGTCGGCTGCGAAGCCCGCCCCGGCCAAGGTCGGCGCCCCGGGTACCAGCACCACCACGCCGCCCACCAAGCGCTAATCGAATACGGGGCGGCGCGGCCCTAGGCCCGCCGCCCCTTTCGAACCCCAATGACTATTTACGTAGACAGGATTTAAGCCATGGCAGTTTCGACGGGCGGCGGCGGCGGCGAGACGCCGATGTCGGACATCAATACCACGCCCCTGGTGGACGTGATGCTGGTGCTCCTGATCATCTTCCTGATCGCGGTTCCGGTCGCGATCCAGCAGATCGAGAACCTCCGTATCCCGATCATCGAATCGGTCGAATCGGACGACAAGGTCGAGAATCTCCTGCTGACGGTCACGACGACGGACGCGAACGGACTCAATGCGGGCGAACCCGGTTACATGGGTGCGAGCCGCAACGGCGAATGCCGGGTCTATTACAACAACATCACCCCGGTCGATTCGACCGAGCTGCAGGAACAGTCGTTCAACCGTCTGGACCAAATCGTGCAGCGCGCCGGTGGCCCCGAAGCGCTGATGGAAGACCCGGAAAAGATCCCGCAGGTGCACATCCGTGCCGACGAGGAAGCCCCTTGGCGCTGTGTCGCCGGTGCGATCTTCAACGTGCAGATCTCGGGCTACCCGATCGTCGCCTTCATCTCGAACCCGACCGAACCGGGTATCTGATCCGCGCCTTCAGGCGCTGAATTCAAGGAGTAAATCTCATGGCAATGTCGGGCGGCAAGGACGACGGCTCCCCCATGATGGAAATGAACACGACGCCGTTGATCGACGTCATGCTCGTTCTGCTCATCATGTTCATCATCACCATCCCCGTGGCGACCCACGCGGTGAACATCGACCTTCCGGTGTCGAACCCGCCGGAGAACCTCGACGAGATCGATCCCGTCAAGAACAAGGTCGTGCTCACCCAGGACGGTCGCATCCTCTGGAACGGCGAACAGAAGACCGACGGCGAGCTGCTCGGCCTGCTCGAACAGTCGCTCGCGCTTCCGGTCGAACCCGAGCTGCAGTTCGAGCCCGAAGCCAACGCGTCCTACGACCTGTCGGCGAACGTGCTCAACATCATCAAGGGTTCGGGCATCACCAAGTTCGGCTTCGTCGGAAACGAGCGTTACGCCACTTTCGGGAAGACCGATATCAACCCGCTGAATGTCAACGCTCCCAACTGATCGGGCCGACATCCAGACCAAATTGCAAGGGGCGGAGAAATCCGCCCCTTTTTTCATGCCCCTGCCAAATCACTGAAAACAGGCGTAGCCTCGGCCGACCGCCGGCGAGATGCGCGCGGTTGTCGGCAGTGTTTTTCCCCTCGCGCGCGGGAGAGTGCACATGTCCGACAACTCCCGTCCCATGGGCGAGATGAACACCACGCCGTTGATCGACGTGATGCTGGTGCTCCTCATCATGTTCATCATCACCATCCCGATTGCCACCAACGGGATCGAGGTCGATCTCCCCGGCGAACCGGGCACGACCGTGCCCGACCCGGTGAAGAACCGGGTCGTGATCTCCGAGGCCGGCGCCATCCTGTGGAGCGGCGAACCGGTGAGCGACCGGCAGTTCGTCGGCCTCCTCCAGGACACCAAGCTGATGGTACCGGCGCCCGAGCTGCAATTCGCGCCCAGCGCCAATGCCAGCTACGACCGTTCGGCCAAGGTCCTCGACCTGGTGCGTCGCGTCGAGGTGGGCAATTTCGCCTTTGCCGACACCCATCTCTACGCCCGGTTCGACAGATGATCAGTCGCCGAGGCGGCGGGCGCGCTTGCGTCCGCCGCCTTCGCCGCGTTCGGGCGTCATGGCCTGGCCGGCAAGGCTTTCCGCCTCGAGCAGCAATTCGTCATCGGCCGAACCCTGCGGCGTGTTTTCGCGCCCGATCATCACCATGACCGGTACCGCCAGCGGGCTGACCCGGTCGAGTTCGACATGGCATAGCCGCTCGGCCGCGGTCTCGAGCACCTCGGCGAGTCGTCCGATATCGGTCATCCGGGTCTTCGCGTCGGCCCAGGCCGCCTCGATCAGCACGTGGTCGGGCTCGTATTTGCGCAGCACGTCGTAGATCAGGTCGGTCGAGAAGGTGACCTGCTTGCCGCTCTTGCGCTTGCCGGGGTGCTGGCGCTCGACCAGGCCGGAAATCACCGCCACCTCGCGGAAGGCGCGGCGCAGCAGGTGCGAATTCTGCACCCAGTCGACGAATTCATCGTCGAGGATGTCGGGCGAGAGCAGCGAGGCCGGATCGTCGACCGGTTTCAGTCCCCACACGGCAAGGCAGTAGTCGTTGGCGTTGAAGCCCAGCGGCTGGAGTCCGCGCGACTCCATCCGCTGCGTGATCAGCATGCCGAGGGACTGGTTCGCGTTCCACCCCGCGAAGGTATAATAGACGCTGTATTCGCGCTGTCCGTGCGGGAAGCTCTCGACCAGCAGCCGGTCCGGCGACGGCATCTCGCTGCGCCAATCCTGCACTTCGAGCCATTCGCGCACATCGTCGGGAAAGCGCGCCCAACCCGCCGAATCGAGCAGCATGGCGCGCACCCTCCCCGCGAGGTGCGTGGTGAGCGGCAATCGGGCCCCGCCATAGCTCGGGATCATCGCCGAGTGCTTCGACGCGCGGACCGTGATTTCCATGTCCTTGATCCGCTCGACCTCAAGGCTGGTTCCGGCAAAGGCGAAGGTGTCTCCGGGCGAGAGCGAGGCGGCGAACCGCTCCTCCACCCGCCCGAGCGAACGCCCGTTCCGGAAGCGAACGTCGAGCATCTCCGCGTCGAGGATGATCCCGGCATTGAGCCGGTGGCGTGCCGCATGGTCGGGATGGGTGAGCCGCCACTGGCCGGTCCTCTCGCGCACGATCCGCCGGAAGCGATCGTAGGCCTTGAGCGCATAGCCGCCGGTCTCGACGAAATGCAGGACGCGGCGCCAGACCTCCGCATCGACCCAGGCGTAGGGCAGCGCCGAACGGATCTCGGCGAGCAGTTCGTCTTCGCGAAACGGTGCGGCGCAGACGCAGGCCATCACGTGCTGGGCGAGCACGTCGAGCCCGCCGGGGCGGAAATCCTCGCCGTCGCGCTGGCCTTCGTCGACCGCCTCCTTGGCCGCGGTCGCCTCGAGGAACTCGAATCGGTTGCCGGGCACGAGGATCGCGCGGCTCGGCTGGTCGAGCCGGTGGTTGGCGCGCCCGATCCGCTGCAACAGTCGCGAAGAGCCCTTGGGTGCGCCCATCTGCACCACGAGATCGATATCGCCCCAGTCGACACCCAGATCGAGGCTGGCGGTGGCTACCAGGGCGCGCAATTCGCCGCGCGCCATCGCGCCCTCGACCTTGCGCCGCGCCTCCTTCGACAGCGAGCCGTGGTGGATGCCGATCGACAGTTTGTCCTCGTTGACGTCCCACAGGTTCTGGAAGGTGTATTCGGCGAGAAAGCGCGTGTTGGTGAAAACCAGCGTGGTCCGGTTGGCCTTGATCAGCTCGTAGAGCTGCGGGATCGCCCAGGTCGCGGCATGCCCACCCCACGGGACACGCTCTTCGTCAGGGAGCAGGATCTCGACCTCGGGCTCGGCGCCCTGCTCGCCCTCGACCAGCGCTACCTCGTCGATATCACCCCACGGCGCCAGCCATTCGCGGAAGCCTTCGGGTTCGGCCACCGTCGCCGAGAGTGCCGCGCGCTGCATGTCGGGGGCGATGGCCTGCAACCGCGACAGCGCGAGCGCGAGCAGGTCGCCGCGCTTGCCGGTGGCGAAAGCATGGACCTCGTCGATCACCACGCGTTTCAGCCCCGCGAACAGGTCGAAGCTCTCCGGGTAGGACAGCAGCAGCGACAGGCTCTCGGGCGTTGTCAGCAGGACATGCGGCGGTTTCGTGCGCTGGCGCTTCTTGCGGTCCGACGGCGTGTCGCCGCTGCGGGTCTCGACCCGGATCGACAGCCCGATTTCCTCGATCGGCGCCAGCAGGTTGCGCTGGACGTCGTGCGCCAGCGCCTTCAGCGGCGAAACGTAGAGCGTGTGCAGGCCTTCGGGCGGCGGTGCGCCGGCGAGCCGTGACGGCGCGAAATCGGCCAGCGTGGGCAGGAATCCGGCGAGCGTCTTGCCCGCGCCGGTATCGGCGACCAGCAGCGCGTGGCGCCCTGCATCGCTGGCAGCGAGCATATCGGCCTGGTGCCGCCGCACGCGCCACTCCCGCACGGCGAACCAGTCGGCGATTTCGGGCGGGATCGCCGGGATTTTTTTGCTTGTGCTCACCCGGCTAGAGCGCATGGGCGGAACGCGCGTTCCGGCGGCGCTCAGCTATCCCATTCGTCGTCCGCCTCCTCCATCGCCTCCTCGGCGGCTTCAGCGGCGGCCTCGACGGCGTCCTCGTCGGCCATCATCATCGCTTCTTCGAGTTCCGCTTCGCTGAGACCCGAAAGCGCCATCAGCCGCGCGCGTTCGGTCGCGCTGAGATCGGCGAAGGCCTTGGCCTTGGGAAGAGCTTCGATTGCCTTCTCACCTTCGGAAACGGCGGCCATGATCGGCCCCATCATTTGCGGCAGGTTCTCGAGCATGCCGACGAAGATCGTGGGGTCGCTCGCCAGCTTGTAGCTCTTCGAGGCGAAGGCCGCGCCCGACGGTGTCGCGAAGAAGGCACCGATATCGGTCAGTTCGGTCTCGCTGAAGCTCGCCGCAAAGGCCTTCGACATCGCTTCCCGAACCGACGGTTCGAGAACGATCATGATGTCGCCGATACCCTTCTCGATCGCCTTCATGGTGGCGGTTTCGCGCGCCTCGCGCGAGGGATCGATAATCGCCACGATCTCCACCGCCGCCGCCTCATCGATATCGCCCTCGCCGACATACCAGCCGAGCATCGACGACGCCGTGCCGATCTTGTCCTCTTCCTCGAGCGCCATGATTGGGTCGACGATGTCGCGGAACATCGACGAGAACACGTCGCCCATCGTGCCTGGGGGAATCATCGCGCCGACCACCTGGGTCGCGAGCGGAAGCCGCGCCTCCTGGTCGGGGGTCAGCGGCTCGGGCTTGAACAGGTCGACGAACTGCTGGAATTCCTCGTTCTCGCCCAGCATCGCGCCGAGCATCGCACCTGCCATTTCCGTTTCTTCGGCCTCAAGCTCGGCCTCGGTCTCGACGTCCTGGGCTGCCAGCGGGGTGGCGATGGCAAGGGCGGCGATCGACACGCCGGCAGTCATCCATTTCATGCAGTTTCTTCCTTGAAAGGGGGGCGGCACCATGCCGCCCCGCTTCGCAACCTATTGGACGATATCGTCGTCCTTCTCCCCGACGAGGTGATCGCGCACCTGGCCGAGTCGTTCGAAGATACCGAACAGCACCATGTAGACCTCGATCATCACGCGCCAGAACAGCAGCCCGAACAGGCCGGCAAGTATCGCAACGAGGATCATGCCGAGCCCACCGCCGGGCGAATAATCCATCATCCCGAGGCCCCCGGCCATCGCGACGAGCATGTAGATGGCGATTCCCGCGAGACCGATCCAATAGACGATCTTCAGGACCGTCGGCGCGACCATGCGCTCGAACTGAAACAGATCACCAACAGAAAAAGGCTTTTTTTCCATAGTATTCCCCCTCACTATACGACCACGGCTCCATGGGACCATGCACCGGGGGAAGTGTCAAGCGGGGCTAGTGTCCGGCCTGTTCGCCGCGTTCGAGTCCGCTTAGCGCCAGCTGTTCGTCGATCTGTTCCATCAGCCGCGCGAGCCCTTGCTCGCTTTCGCTTTCGGCGCGCGCCACGAGCACGTCCTGCGTGTTCGAGGCGCGCAACAGCCACCACCCGTCCTCGGTGGTGACCCGCACCCCGTCGGTCCCGTCGACCTGCGAATCGCTGTTCGCAAGCCGCTCCTCGACCTCGGCAATCGCCGCGAACTTGCGCGCCTCGTCGACCTGGAAACGCATTTCGGGCGTGTTGACCATAGCGGGCATCGCGCCTCGCAATTCGGTGACCGACTTGCCCAGTCGCGCTGCCGCCGCGATCAACCGCACCCCGGCATAGAGCGCATCGTCGAAACCGTAATAGGTATCGGCGAAAAACACGTGTCCGCTCATCTCGCCCGCCAGCGGGCTGCCGATTTCCTTCATCTTGGACTTGATCAGCGAGTGGCCGGTCTTCCACATCATAGGCTTGCCGCCGTGGCGCTCGACATGGTCGAACAGCGCGCGGCTGGCCTTCACATCGGCGATGATCGTGGCATCGGGCATGCGCGACAGCAGGTCTTCGGCATAGATCATCAGCAATTGGTCGCCCCACACCACGCGGCCCTCGCCGTCGATCGCGCCGATGCGATCGCCGTCGCCGTCGAATGCGACTCCGAAATCGAGGTTCTTTTCCGCGACCAGCGCGCGCAGGTCGGCGAGGTTTTCCTCGACCGTGGGATCGGGATGATGGTTGGGGAAATTGCCGTCGACTTCGGTGAACAGCAAATGGTGCTCGCCCGGCAGGCGCGCGGTCAACGCTTCGAGCGCGGGGCCCGCCGCACCGTTCCCCGCATCCCAACCGATCCGGAGATCGGCCAGCGCGGCCTCGTCAATCCCGTCGAGCGCGGTCAGCATCCGCTCGACATAGGCCTCGAGCACATCGCGCTCCTCGACCGCACCGACCCCGTCGTCCCAATCGCCAGCGGCAGCCAACTCGCCCAGTGTCGCGATATCCGCGCCAAAGAACGGTCGCCCCTGAAAAACCATCTTGAAGCCGTTGTAATTGGCGGGGTTGTGGCTGCCGGTTATCTGGATGCCGCCATGCACGTCCTCGGCTGACGCCTCGGCGTAATAGAGCATCGGGGTGGCGCCCATGCCGATCCGCACGACGTCGCAGCCGCTCGCGTTGAGCCCTGCGACCAGCGCGTGCTCGAGCATGGGCGAGCTGGTGCGCCCGTCATAGCCGACCGCGACTTTCGAACCGCCGGCGCGGCGCAGCAGGGTGGCGAAGCCCCGCCCGATCGCGCGCGCATCGTCGGGCCCCAGCGTCTCCCCGATGATTCCGCGAATATCGTATTCGCGCAGCACGGTGGAATCGAACTGGTGACTCATCGGGGATCGCTTTCTCTGTCGGGATGGGCCGCGAGCAATGTATCGCGTGCGGCGTTGAGTTCGGCGAGGCGGGCATTGTCGCCGCCGCGGTCGGGATGGATCGCGGCCGCGATCCGGCGGTGCGCCTCGCGGATCTCGGTGCGGGTCGCGGCGGCATCGAGGCCCAGCACCCGGCGGGCATCGTCGAGCCGTTGCGAGCGGGTCGGCGGACTGCGGAGATAGTCCCACGGCCATCGTCCAAGCGCCCAACGAAGGATGATGGCGGCGAGCCCGGCAAGGAGGAGCAGTTTGATCATGCCGCCTTGTCGCCGTTTTCTTCGCCGACAGGAAGCCTCAATGCATGCAGCAGCTCGCGCAACTCCTGGCGCGCGACGAGATGGCTGGTGCCAAGTTCGCCCAGGTGCCCCTTGTCGAGCAGCGTAAGGCCCGAGGGGAACAGCTCGCGATAGATCACCCGTTCGGACAGGCCCTGCGCGACGCGGAACCCGACCCGCTTGGACAGTTCGGTCAGCGCGCGCTCGATCCGCTGCATGTTGCGCGCCTCGGTGTAGCCGGTGCGGTTGCGTACCACGATCCAGTCCATCTCGCGGCGCTGTTCCTCGATCGTCGCCTTGCTGCGCTTCATCCGCGCCTCCCAGATCAGCTCGGCATAGAAGGACAGGCGGCGGACCTTGAAGGTCTCGGCATCGACCTGACCGATGAGGTCGAAATCGACGAAGCTGTCATTGAGCGGCGTGATCAGGCTGTCGGCCTCGGTCGCGACGTGGCGCGCCAGCGGATCGTCACGGCCCGGCGTATCGAAGATAAGGAAATCGTGCCCCATCGCCAGTTCTCGGGCCTGCGCCTCGAGGGCGGCCGGATCGTCGCCGTCATGCACCGCGAAACTCGCGCTCGGCAGGTCGACCCCGCGACGCTCCATCGTCTCGGCGCGGTTTTCGAAATAGCGGTGCAGCGTGCGCTGGCGCGGATCGAGGTCGATCGCCGCCACCTTCGCCCCGCGATAGGCGAGCGCGACCGCGATGTGCACGGCGGTGGTCGATTTGCCCGTGCCGCCCTTTTCATTGGCGAAAACGATGCGATGCGGGGCGGCGGAGGTCATAGTGGCTTTCTATCAGTGAGGCAGGCGGTTAGGCCGGGTGCATTGCCATTATCGGAGGGGATTTGCCCGTGCAAACCATCGACAGCCTCGGTCCACTGCGCATGGTGGTCGATACCTTGCGCGACAGCGGAACGCTGGCGCTGGTGCCGACGATGGGCGCGCTCCACGAAGGACACCTGGCGCTAGTGCGCGAAGCCAAGCGGCGCGCCGACCATGTCGCGGCGTCGATTTTCGTCAATCCGCGCCAATTCGGCGAGGGCGAGGATCTCGAAGCCTATCCACGCCGGTTGAAGGCGGACGCTGCGCTGCTGGAAAAGGAAGGCGTAGCGCTGCTGTGGGCGCCCACCCCCGAGGCGATGTACCCTAATGGCTACGCCACCAACATCTCGGTCGCGGGTGTCAGCGAAGGGCTGTGTGGCGGCGATCGCCCCGGCCATTTCGACGGCGTGGCGACAGTGGTGTGCAAGCTGTTCAACCAGGTGCGCCCCGACATGGCATTCTTCGGCGAGAAGGACTGGCAGCAGCTCGCCGTCATCCGGCGGATGGCGCGCGATCTCGATCTCGTGCGTCCGCATGTCGACGCCATCCACGGCGTGCCGACCGTGCGCGAGAAAGACGGGCTCGCGATGAGTTCGCGCAATGCCTACCTCTCGGACGAAGAGCGCGAACAGGCGGCGGCGCTGCCGCGCGCGATGCAGGCCGCGATCGCGGTTATGAAGCAGGGCGGCGATCCGCCCAAGGTGCTGGCCGGGTTGCGCGAGGCGCTGCTCGACAGCGGTTTTTCAGAAGTCGACTATGCCGAGCTGCGCGACGCGGAGACGCTGGAGCCGCTGTCACGAATCGGAACGCGGCCCGCGCGATTGCTGGTCGCCGCCCGGATCGGGCCGGCACGGCTCATCGATAATATGGCTATAGGTTGAGCGAAAGGCCGCCCCCGAATGTAGCGGCCGCATTTAGTCAGTGCAGACTATGGCGATTGCGGCACGCTCGACCCGCCATGAGGAATTAAGCTTCCTGAATTCGACACGTCGAAGGAGGCCGTCATCGTAGCAAGACTGTGCTGAGGTGTATTGGCAAAGTTGTAACCGATCACCTTCGCCGCTTTCGCACCAGGCTTCTTGGACGTCGGCTTGTGGCTTGAAGGAATCGAGGACTGAAACATCGGTGGATGGCAGAGGTAGGCCCAGAAGAGCTTCGCGATTTGCAGGGCTTCCCACTTCTCGCCACAAATTCGGCGGCAGCTGGCAGAGCTGATTGGTCGAAAGTTCGGCAGACCGATGCAATTCCTTCGCCGGCACGCAGCCAGCCAGCAACAGCATTCCAGCAAATGCGGAAACCCCGGTCAGACAAAGCTTGAACACATGAAGGGGATAAGTCGCCCAATCGGACTGTCAATCAGCCGGGCGGGGAAAGGAGATGGAGCGGGTAGCGGGAATCGAACCCGCATAACTAGCTTGGAAGGCTAGGGCTTTACCACTAAGCTATACCCGCCCGCTCGCGCCCTATGTGGCGGCGGAATTCCCAAAAATCAATCGCCGGAATCACTCACCGTCGAATGCCATCAGCGCGTCTACCGCGATATCGTCTCTGCGCAGGCGGTCGGCACCACCGAGGTCGGGCAAGTCGATCACGAAATGCGCGGTTTCGACCATCGCTCCCGCCTTGCGCAGCAAGGCCGCCGAAGCGCAGGCCGTGCCGCCGGTTGCGATGAGGTCGTCGACCAGCGCGATCCGCATCCGGTCGGTCACCGCCCCCGGATCGATTTCGAGCCGGTCGGCCCCGTATTCGAGCGCGTAGTCGATCCCGAGGGTTTCGATCGGCAGCTTCCCGGGCTTTCGGATCGGGAGAAAGCCGAGGCCGAGCCGCGCCGCGACCGCCGCGCCGAAGATGAAGCCACGCGCTTCCATGCCCGCGACCATCTGGGCGTCCGCCGCATCGACGCGATCGGCGAGATGCGCGATCGTCGCGGCGAGGCCGTCACCGTCGGCGATCAGCGTCGTGATGTCGCGAAACTGGACCCCGCGCGCCGGCCAGTCCGGCACGGTGCGCACCAGCGCCTTCAACTGATCGGGAGTGAGCGCGGGGCTCGTCATCAGCCGAGCCCCGTCGCGATCAGTCTTCCTTGACCGAGGCTTCGCCGACATCGCCGCCCTTTGCGCGGGCCCAGACCTGCTTCTTCGAGAAGTAGGCCAGGACCGTCGCGAAGACGAGGAAGAGCAGGAAGGCCCAGCCGGTCTGACGGCGTTTCACCAGGGTCGGTTCGGCGGTCCAGGCGAGGAACGCGGTCACGTCCTCTGCCATCTGCTCGATCGTCGGCTCCGGATTGCCCTCGCCGTAGGTCACCTGGCCGGTGCCCGTCAGCGGCGGGGCCATCGAGATGTTGAGCGAGTGGAAGAACGGGTTGTAATACTGGCCTTCGGCGGTCTTCGCTTCAGGGAATTCCTCGACCAGTTCGGCCGGCTGCTCTCGATAGCCGGTCAGCAGGTCGTAGACGTAGTTCGTGCCGTCGTGACGTGCCTTGGTGATCAGCGAGAGATCCGGCGGGATCGCGTTGTTGTTCGCCGCACGCGCCGCGATGTCGTTGGCGTAGGGCTTCGGGAAATAGTCCGTCGGCGAGCCTTCGACCATCGTCGCTTCGCCGGTGTTCGGGTCGACGCCCGGAACCTGCCAGGAGGCGGCCTCGGCCTTCACCTGGCCTTCGTCGTAACCGATCTCGCCGAGGTTGCGGAACGCGACCAAGCGCAGCGAATGACAGGCCGAGCACACTTCCTTGTAGACCTGGTAGCCGCGCTGCAATTGCGCGGTGTCCCACTTGGCGAACAGGCCTTCATGGGCGAAGCCGCCCTCGGGGCCCTTCGGGTAGAGGTGGTATTTCTCTTCCGCCGTTTCGGGTGCGGGTTCGCTGATGGCCGCGCCGGTGTCGACGATAAAGGACCACAGCACCGCTACGGTGAAGAGAAGGCCGGTCAGGATGCCGAAGATGCGGATCATGATGCTAGTCTTTCCCTAAATCTCAGGCTTTGGCCGGCGAAGCTGTCGTCGGCTTGGGGCCGAGCTTGCTGTCCGGGTCGTGTCCCAGCACCGCTTCGGTGATCGAATACGGCATCGGCTCGGGCCGCTCGATCAGCGAAATGATCGGCAGGATCACGAGGAAGTGGAGGAAGTAGTACGCGGTGAAGATCTGGCTGAGCAGGATCGTCGTCGTCGAAAGGTGCGCGCCGCCGCAATAGCCGAGCACCACGATCGCCGGGATCAGGCCGAACCAGAAGAACTTGCGGAACAGCGGACGGTAGTGGCCGCTGCGCACCGGCGACTTGTCGAGCCACGGCAGGAAGAACCACACCAGGATCGAGGCAAACATGGCAAGCACGCCCATCAGCTTCGCAGGCACGAAGAAGAAGTCAGCGGTGAAGGCGCGCAGGATCGCGTAGAACGGCCAGAAATACCATTCCGGAACGATGTTCGCCGGAGTCGAGAGCGGGTTGGCCGGGATGTAGTTATCCGGGTGGCCCAGCGCGTTCGGCATGAAGAACACGAAGGCGAAATAGATGATCAGGAAGACGCCGAGACCGAAACCGTCCTTGGCCGTGTAATACGGGTGGAAGGGCAGCGTGTCGCTTTCCTTCTTCACTTCGACCCCGGTCGGGTTCGAGGAACCCGGGATATGCAGCGCCCAGATGTGGAGGATCACCACGCCGGCGATCACGAACGGCAGCAGGAAGTGCAGCGAGAAGAAGCGGTTCAGCGCGGCATTGTCGGGCGCGAACCCGCCGAGCAGCCAGTTCTGGATGCCTTCGCCGACCAGCGGGATCGCCCCGAACAGGCCGGTGATGACCTTGGCGCCCCAGTAGGACATCTGGCCCCACGGCAGCACGTAGCCCATGAAGGCGGTCGCCATCATCAGGAGGAAGATGACCACGCCCAAGAGCCAGATCATCTCGCGCGGCGCCTTGTACGAGCTGTAATAGAGGCCGCGGAAGATATGGATGTAGACCACCACGAAGAAGGCCGAGGCCCCGTTCGCGTGGGCATAGCGCATCAGCCAGCCCCAGTTGACGTTGCGCATGATGTGCTCGGTCGAATCGAACGCGACCAGCGTGTTCGGCGCATAATGCATCGCTAGCACGACGCCGGTGACGATCTGCAGCACGAGGCAGAACCCCGCGAGCACACCGAAATTCCAGAAATAGGACAGGTTGCGCGGCACCGGGTAACCCGCGCCGACGGCGTTGTAGACGAGGCGCGGCAGCGGCAGCTTCTCGTCGAGGAACTTGGTCAAGCCGTTCTTCGGCTCGTACTGCTGGGCCCAGGGAAAGCTCATTCTATCTACCTCAGCCGATGCGGATCAGGGTGTCGGACTGGAAGGCGTATTCGGGCACTTCCAGGTTGGTGGGAGCCGGACCCTTGCGGATGCGGCCGGCAGTGTCGAACTGCGAACCGTGGCACGGGCAGAAATAGCCGCCGAATTCGCCGCGGTTCTCGCCATCGCCCGCACCCAGCGGGACGCAGCCCAGATGGGTACAGACGCCCATGGTCACGAGGATGTTGGTGTGACCTTCGACGGTTCGCTCTGCGAGCGTCTCGGGATCGCGCAGCGCGTTGAGCGAGACGCTTTCCGCCGCGGCGATTTCCGCCTCGGTCAGCGAGCGGACGAAGACCGGCTGCTTGCGGAACACGGCCTTGATGGCCTGGCCGGGCTGGAGCGAAGAGATATCGACCTCGGTCGTGCTCTCGGCGAGCACGTCCTTCGATGCCGACATCTGGCTGACCAGCGGAATGACGACCGCGAGACCGCCGATCCCGGCAGCGGAAACCGCCGCGATGTTGATGAAATCGCGCCTACGCACGCCGTCACCCTCGGTGACGACCGCGGCTGCGCCCTCATTATCGGCAATCGCCTGATCTGCCATCTGCTTCGCCTTGCTCTCTTTTTTCCGCCCCGCGAGTGCGGGGGTGCGATTCAGCCGCCACCCGGTGGGAGAAGCCCCGGCGACGCGAGAGTCACCGGTTCGTCCGATTGCGCGGGCTGGATCGCCAACGCATTGCGGGCTCGACTTTGGCGCGGCTGATAGACGCGAACGCCCCCGCCTTCAACCGCATTTTCGACACCTTCCGTCGCCCCGAGCGCCAGCGTGCCTTCTATGCGGTCGGCAGGCCGATAAGCGACACCTGCCGCCCTTCGCACACGATCCCGCGATGGGTATCGCGGCGATAGGAATGAAATCGTTCCTCTTCGGCATAGGTATCTCGGCGGGTCGCCTCGACGGTGGCGATCCCGGCCTGCACCAGCCGTGCCATGACATATCCTTCGAGATCGAAATGCGGCTTGCCCGCCTTTCCTTGGCGAAAGAAGCGCGCATTGCGGCGATCGGCGGTGAGAAAGGCGTTGCCGAAATCGTTGTCCACCTCGTAGCTCGGCTGCGCGATGCAGGGGCCGATGGCGGCCTTGATTTTCGAACGGTTGGCACCCAGCCGCTCCATCGCGACGATCGCCGCATCGGTCACGCCGTGGAGCGCGCCCTTCCATCCGGCATGCGCCGCGCCGACCACGCCGTTCTCGCTATCGGCCAGCAGCACCGGCGCGCAATCGGCGGTAACGATCCCGAGCAGCAGTCCTGGTTCGCGGGTCGCCAGGGCATCGCCTTCGGGGCGATCGGCATGGTTCCACGGTTCGGTCGCGATGATCGCCTGCGGCGAATGCGTCTGGCGCAGCAGCACGAGTTCGGCGCCGGGCAAGACCACCTCACCTTCGGGCGCAAACGGCGTCTCGCCCACGGAATCGGACTCGCGCCCGAAGAAACCGTGCGGCACGTCTCGCAGCGCCTCGGTCCGAATCGGTTCCATGGTTTCAGCCAAGACTTCGGCTGACCTGCTCGTAGGTATCGCGCGACAGCCCATCGGCCGCGGCGATCCGCTCGAGCTGTTCGCGCATCATCGTGCCGTGCGGCTCGGCCATCCGCCGCCAGCGACCCAGCGGGGGAACGAATCGCGCGGCGGTCTGCGGATTGATCGGATCGAGTTGGAGGATGAGGTCCGCGACCAGTCGATAGCCCTCGCCGCTTTCCGCGTGGAAGCCGTGCTTGTTCGCGGCGAAGGCCATGTAGAGCGAGCGCACCCGGTTGGGGTTGGTCAGGCGGAAATCCTCGTGCCCGGCCAAGTCCTTCACGTGCTCGATCACGTCGGGATGAAGCGAACCAGCCTGCAGCGCGAACCACTTGTCGATCGCAAGATCGTTACCCGCGAAACGCTCATGGAAATCGGCCAATGCGGCCTTGCGTTCGGGCCGGTCGAGCCCGGCGAGCACCATCAACGCGCCCTGCCTGTCGGTCATGTTGTCCGCCGCATCGAACTGCGCCTTGGCGCGCGGTGCGGCCGCCGCGGCATCGGCGGCGGCAAGATAGGCGAGCGCCTGCGTCTTCACCTTGCGCGCACCCCGCGCCTTGCGCTCGAGCGAATAGGGCACCGCGCTGGCGCGGGCATGGAGCGCTTCGAAACGCTCGCGCAGCTCGTCCCCCAACCAGGCCTTGAGGCCTTCGCGCGCCTTGTGCAGCGCGACCGGGTCGGCGACGAGCACCTGTTCGCACAGATAGGCCACCGGCGGCAGCAACAGCATTTCGCCGCGCATCTGGTCGTCGAGGGCATCGTCGTCGAGGATCGCGCCGAAAGCCTCGCCCAGCGCGGCAAGATCGGCGGCGTCGTTGCGGACCGCGCCTTCCGCGCCGGCCTCGGCCAGGAGGTGCTCGATCACGAGTTCCTGCAGCGCCTCGTAACGCGCGAACGGATCGTCGTCATTGGCGGCGAGGAACAGCAGGTCGCCGGCGGCGCGTTCGACATCGAGCGAAATCGGAGAGGTAAACCCGCGATTGATCGACAGCACCGCGTCGGCAGGGGCATCTTCAAACTTGAAGCTCGCTTCAGCCCGGTCGAGCACGACGAGCCGTTCCCCACTGCTTTTTCCCGTATCGCGGTCGAACAGCGCCACGCGAAGCGGGATCACCATCGGCTGCTTGTCGAGCTGGCCGGGGGTCGCCGGGACCTCCTGTGTTAACCGTAGTTCTCCATCCTTCAGCGCCGCCGAAACCCGCGGCGTGCCGGCCTGCTCGTACCAGCGGCGGAACTGCTTGAGGTCGAGAGCGGCACCCTCCTCGATCGCGCGGACGAAATCCTCGCAGGTTGCCGCTTCGCCGTCGTGGCGATCGAAATAGAGGTCGGTCCCTTTCCGGAACCGCTCCTCACCCGCCATGCTCCGCATCATGCGCAGCACCTCGGCGCCCTTGTTGTAGACGGTCGAGGTGTAGAAGTTCGAGATCTCCTGGTAGCTGTCGGGCCGGATCGGATGCGCGAGCGGGCCGCTGTCCTCGGGGAACTGGACCGCGCGCAACACGCGCACGTCCTCGATCCGCTTGACCGCCTCGCCCTGCATGTCCTGCGAGAAAAGCTGGTCGCGCAGCACGGTGAAGCCTTCCTTCAGGCTCAGCTGGAACCAGTCGCGGCAGGTCACCCGATTGCCCGACCAGTTGTGGAAATATTCGTGCGCGATCACACCCTCGACCCCGTCGTAATCACCGTCGGTAGCGGTTTCGGGATCGGCCAGCACGTATTTCGTGTTGAAGATGTTGAGGCCCTTGTTCTCCATCGCCCCCATGTTGAAATCGCCCACCGCGACGATGTTGAACACGTCGAGATCGTATTCGCGACCGAATGTCTCCTCGTCCCATTTCATCGATTTCTTCAGCGAATCCATCGCGTGTTGCGTGCGGCCGAGATCGGCTTCGCGCACCCAGATCGCGAGATCGATCGTGCGCCCGCTCATCGTGGTGAAGCTGTCCTCGAGCGCCATGAGGTCGCCCGCGACCAGCGCGAAGAGATAGGACGGCTTGGGCCACGGATCGTGCCATTCGGCCCAGTGACGCCCGCCTTCGAGTTCGCCCTCGCCGGTCTTGTTGCCGTTCGACAGCAGCACCGGAAAGGTGGTCGCGTCGCCTTCCATGCGCACGGTGTAGGTCGACAGCACGTCGGGCCGGTCGGGGAAGAAGGTGATGCGGCGGAAGCCTTCGGCTTCGCACTGGGTGCAGAGCATGCCGTTCGAGGCATAGAGTCCCATCAACTTGCTGTTTGTGTCGGGCGCCAGCTCGGTGGTGATGGAAATCAGGGCCTCCTCGCCATCGATCGAGACCAGCAGGTCGTTTCCATCCATGGTCCAGCTTTCGCACGGCGCGCCGTTGCAGAGCACCGACTTGGGCTCGATCTCGTCGCCGTTCAGGCGAATGTTCCCGGTCCGCTCGGCTTCCGGATTGCGCACCACCTTGAGCTCGGACCGCACGGTCGTCGCCCCGGCCCCGAGGTCGAAATGGAGCGCGATTTCGGGCACCAGCCAGGCCGGCGGCGTGTAATCCGCGCGCCGGATCGTGACCGGCGCATGCGGTTCATGTGCGGCATCCGCCATTTCCGGGTTGCCATCGGCGGTCGAGGGAGTGCGTGCGATATCCATGGATGTCCTTGGGCAATATGTCCGTAGGGGTGTTCCTGCCGACAACGTCCGTCGCCGCTGAAGGTTCAACGGTCAAGCGCCACGCTTGACTCGATCTCCGGCGCAACGCAGCCCGGACCCATGGCAGGACGACTATTCATTTTCGGTCTCGGCTATGCCGGCAAACGGATCGCAACGCGCTTGCGAGAGCGCGGCTGGCAGGTCGATGCGACCGGGTCGGACGGCAATATCGCCTTCGACGACGACGCAGCGGTGCGGGCCACACTGGCCGGCGCGAGCCATGTGCTGTCTTCGATCCCACCGGCTGAGAGCGCAGACCCCGTGCTCGCGAACTATGGCGATGCACTCGACGGCAAGTGGCTCGGCTACCTCTCTTCGACCGGGGTTTATGGCGATCGCGGCGGGGCGTGGGTCGATGAGGCGACCCCGCTCCGCGGCGCGCGCAGGCAAGCCCGGCTCACGGCGGACCTGGCATGGCTGGCACGCGAGGCGCGGGTCTTCCGGCTGGCGGGCATCTATGGTCCGGGCCGCAGCCCGATCGACCGGGTGCGGGGCGGAAAAGCCCACCGCATCGACCTTCCCGGACAAGTCTTCAGCCGGATCCATGTCGACGATATCGAGAGCGCGGCCGTCGCCGGTTTCGATGCCCCGCCGGGGGCATACAATATCTGCGACGACGAGCCTGCCGAGCAGCGCGCGGTGACCGAAGAGGCCGCGCGGCTCGCCGGGGTCGAACCGCCACCGCTGCAGACGATCGAGGAGGCCGGCCTGTCCGAGATGGCGCGCAGTTTCTACGCCCAGAACCGGCGCGTTTCGAACCGCAAGGCCAAGCGCGAACTAGGCTGGGAACCGCTCTACCCGACCTATCGCGAGGGACTGCGCTCGCTGGTCTAGGGCGCCTTGGGCGGCGAAGTGATCCGCCCCGGATCGCGGGCGCGCAGTGCGATCAGCATCCCGATCATCGCCACCGCCGCGCCGCAAGCCGCGAGCGCGGTCCATTCAAAGCCTTCGAACATGGTCGACAGTATCATCGCGACCACCGGCACCAGCACCGAGGAATAGGCAGCCTTGCCCGCGCCCACGGTCCGCACCAGCGGGTAATATAGCGGGAAGGTCGCGACCGAACCGAGCAGGCCGAGATAGAGGATGCCCAGCGCATAGCCGGGGCGCGGATCCCATTGCGGGGGGCCGAACCAGATCAGCGCGACCAAAGCGTTGAGCAGCATGCCGATCGCCATCGACCACGCCAGCAGCGTCAGCAGCGGCAGGTGTGCCGCGCGCTTGGTCGCCTGGACGATATTGGCGATCGAGGCGGTCAGGATGCCACCGCCGGTCAGCGCCGCACCCGCCAGCACATCCCACAGTCCGGCCGGCGAATCGCGCCATTCGTGGAAGAACAGCAGCGCGATACCCGCCACCGCAATGGTCGAACCGAGCACGAAACCGCGCGAGATCGACTGGCCGAGATAGATTTTCCCGAGCACCGCATTGGGCACCATCAGCAGCGCGAACATCACCGCGACGAGGCCCGAGGTGACGAATCGTTCGGCATTGTAGACGAAGGCGAAATTGGCGAAGAACTGGAACAGTCCCATCAGGAGCGCGATGACCCAGCCTTCTCTCGCCAGTCGCCACGGCTGTCCGCGGAACCGCGCCAGCACGAACATGCCCGTCAGCGCGACCATGAAACGATAGCAGATCGACCAGAACGGCGGGACGCTCGCCAGCTGGTCCTTGATGATGATCCAGGTTCCGCCCCAGATCAGGCTGACGAGCAGGAAGGGGACAAGGTGCCGGGGTTGGGCGAGGCTCGGTGCCTCGCGGCTATCGCCGCTCATAGATCGGCGATCGCATCGGCAAGCTGGCGCGCGGCCTGCTGGTCGGCATTCCACGCACTGACGAAGCGTGCGGCGTCGGCACCCCAATCGTAGAATCCGAAACCCTTTGTGCGCAGCGCCTCGCGCTCCCCGGCGGTGCAGCGCAAGAAGACCTCGTTGGCCTCGACCGGGTGGAGCAGTCGCTCGCCGGCCGCACCGCCCAGCGCCCGCGCCGCTTCGTTGGCGGCGGCAGCATTCTCGAGCCATAGATCGCCGTCGAGCATCGCGAGCACCTGTGCCGCAAGGTAGCGCCCCTTCGACTGGAGGTGCCCCGCCCGTTTGCGGCGATAGCGCGCCTGGTCGGCCAGCTCGGGATCGAAGAACACCACCGCCTCGGCGTTCATCCCGCCATTCTTGACGAAACCGAAGCTCAACGCATCGACATGACCGACCCCGGCGGCACTTGCAGCACCCTCGCCGAGGAACGCCGCGGCATTGCCAAAGCGCGCGCCGTCCATATGCAGCTTGAGCCCGCGTTGCTTCGCCAGCTCGCCGATCGCGGCGAGTTCGTCGGGGCGATAGCAGCAGCCATATTCGCTCGCCTGCGTGATCGAGATCGCGTGCGGCTGGACCTGGTGCACGTCGTCGCGGATCGGATCGATCACTGCCGCGATTCCCTCGGGCGTTATCTTCGCATGCTCGCCGTCTGCCAGGAGCAGCTTCGCGCCGTGGAGATAGAAGCCCGGCGCACCGCCCTCGTCCATCTCGATATGCGCCTCGCGGTGGCACACCACCCCGCCGTGCGGCGGACACATTGGGCCGAGCGCAAGGCAGTTCGCCGCCGTGCCCGTCGCGACCCACAGCACTGCACATTCGGTGCCGAACAGGGCGCCCATCGCATCGTCGAGCCGGGCGGACAGTGCATCGCCATCATAGGGCGCATCGGTCGCGTCGGCGGCGCGCATCGCCTCCCACAGCCTGGGATGGACGGGCGCGGCATTGTCGGAGAGAAATTGCATGGAACGCTCCTAACCACGCACCCGTTGCGATGGAAGAAGGAGATTCGCATGGCGATCGAGGGCTTGGAAATCACGCATGAAGACAACGGCACCAGCGGCGAATATCGCGCCAAGGTGCCCGACAGCGAGAAAATCGGGCGTTTGACCTGGAAGCAGCGCGAGGAAGGCGTGCGCGTGGCCGACCACACGCTAGTGCCACCAGCCATCGGCAATCGCGGTATCGCGGCCGCGCTAGTCGATCGGCTCGTCGCCGACGCACGCGAGCAGGGCTTCAAGATCGTGCCGCAATGCAGCTACGTCGAAGCGAAGTTTCACAAACACCCCGACTGGAGCGATCTGCGCGCCTGATTGTATGTGGGAATGGTGCTGCTGGAGAGAATTGAACTCTCGGCCTCACCCTTACCAAGGGTGCGCTCTACCACTGAGCTACAGCAGCAAGACCATTTCGCGAGTCGGAATTGCGCGATCCCCGTGGGGTCGCGTCGACCGGCGCGCGCTATTGCCACCGAACAGGCAAATGTCAAGCTAACCCGCTCTTGAAAGCTGCCCGCGCTCGCGGCAGGAGGGCGCCATGAGCGGGAAAGACGACAAGCCGACGCGCGAGGAGCGACTGGCGGCCAAGCTGCGCGAGAACCTGCGCCGCCGAAAGGCACAGGCCCGCGAGCTCGAGCAGCCCATGGACTCGGCGGCGGAAGATCTCGGCGAAATACTTCCCAAAAGCGATTCGGGCCGTTAGGCCACGGCGCTCTTTCAACGCACTAGGAGCGCGTCCTTGCCCCGCCTGATCCTGATCCGCCACGGCCAGAGCGAATGGAACCTCGCCAACCGCTTCACCGGCTGGTGGGATGTCGGATTGACCGACAAGGGTATCGCCGAAGCGCAGGCCGCCGGTAGGCTACTGGCCGAGAAGGGCATGCTGCCGACGGTCGCCTTCACCTCCTACCAGACGCGCGCGATCAAGACGCTGTGTCTCGCGCTCGAACAGTGCGACCGACTGTGGATCCCGGAGCACAAGGACTGGCGCCTCAACGAGCGGCATTATGGCGGACTGACCGGGCTCGACAAGCAGCAGACCCGCGACCGGCACGGCGACGAGCAGGTCCATATCTGGCGCCGCAGCTTCGATACCCCGCCCCCGCCGCTCGAGAAGGGCAGCGAATTCGATCTCTCCTCCGACCCGCGCTATGCCGGGGTCGAAGTGCCCGACAGCGAAAGCCTCAAGGACACGATCGCCCGCGTGCTGCCCTATTACCGCGATGCGATCGAGTCGGTGCTGCGCCAGGGCGAGACGGTGATCATCTCGGCCCACGGCAATTCGCTGCGCGCGCTGGTCAAGCATCTCTCGGGCATTTCGGACGACGAGATCACCGGGCTCGAAATCCCGACCGGCCAGCCGATCGTCTACGAACTCGACGACGATCTCGCCGCCACCGATCGCTATTACCTCTCGGAGCGCTGAGCATGTCTGCAAAGGTCGCAATCGTGATGGGCAGCCAGTCGGACTGGGATACGATGCGCTGTGCGGTCGAGGTCCTCGACGAGCTCGATGTCCCCACCGATGTCCGGATCGTCTCCGCCCACCGCACCCCCGACCGGATGGCCGAATTCGCGCGCACTGCCGAAGAGAACGGCTTCCACGTCATCATCGCCGGCGCAGGCGGCGCGGCGCACCTGCCGGGAATGATCGCCGCGCAGACCCATGTCCCGGTGCTGGGCGTGCCGGTGAAGTCACGCGCGCTCAACGGACAGGATTCGCTGCTATCGATCGTCCAGATGCCCGCCGGAGTCCCGGTCGGGACGCTGGCGATCGGCGAGGCCGGCGCGACCAATGCCGGACTGCTCGCCGCCGCCATCCTCGCCAATGGCGACGCCGATCTCGCCACCCGGCTCAAGGACTGGCGCGCCGCGCAGACCGCCCGGGTCGCCGAACGGCCCGAGTGAGGGCGCCCCGATGAGCGACCACTCAGTGATCCCGCCCGGGTCGACCATCGGCATCCTCGGCGGCGGCCAGCTGGGCAAGATGCTCGCGACTGCCGCCGCGCAACTCGGCTACCGCGTCGAAATCTATTCGCCCGAGCCCGATAGCATCGCCGCCGATGTCGCCGCCCATTCCACCGTCGCGGCATGGGACGATATCGAGGCCCTCGAACGTTTCGCGCGCGAATGCTCGGTCGTGACTTACGAGTTCGAGAATGTCCCTGTCGCGCCGCTCGCGGCCATCAAGGACATGGTGTTGCGTCCCGGCCTGCGCGCACTCGAAGTGGCACAGGACCGGCTCGCCGAGAAACGCTTTGCCGAGGATCATGGCGGCCGACCGGCTCCCTTCGCGCCGGTCGCGAACGCCGGGGAGCTCGAAACGGCGATGAAGTCGATCGGCACGCCGGGCATCCTCAAGACCTGTCGCGAGGGCTACGACGGCAAGGGCCAGTGGCGCACCGGCAATGGCGGCGCGAGCGACGACGATCTCGCCGCGATCGCGTTTCCCGAGACCGGCTGCATCTACGAGGGCTTCGTCGAATTCGAATCCGAATTCTCGGTCATCGCCTGCCGCGCGCTCGATGGCTCGATCGCCTTTTACGACAGCGCCGAAAACGACCACGAGGGGGGCATCCTGTCGCGCTCGACCGTACCAGCCTCGATGGCGATCGTCGCGCAGGTCGAGGAAGCGCGCGAACTGACCCGCCAAATCGCCGATGCACTCGATTATGTCGGCGTGCTCACGATCGAGTTCTTCGCCACCGCGAACGGCCCGGTGTTCAACGAAATGGCACCGCGGGTGCACAATTCGGGCCACTGGACGATCGAGGGCGCGGTCACGAGCCAGTTCGAGAACCATATCCGCGCAATCTGCGGCCTGCCGCTGGGCGATACCGCGCTCGCGGGCAAGCGAGTGGTGATGGACAATCTGATCGGCGAAGCGGCCGATGGCTGGGTGGAAATCCTCGCCGATCCGCAGGCCGCGCTCCACCTCTACGGCAAGGGCCAGGTGCGCGAAGGCCGCAAGATGGGGCATGTCACGCGTGTCGAACGCACCTGATCCTTTGGGCGACGAGCCTCACATCATCCTCCTCGCCGCAGTCGCCGAAAACGGCACGATCGGCCTCGACGGCGGGCTGCCGTGGCACATCCCGGCCGATCTCAAGCGTTTCAAGGCGCTGACGATGGGCAAGCCGATGGTGATGGGTCGCCGCACCTTCGAATCGCTGCCCGGCATCCTTCCCGGTCGGCGCCACATCGTGCTGACCCGCGATCGATCGTATGAGGCAGCGGGCGCGGAGATCGCCGCCAGCCTCGACGATGCGCTCGCACTTGCCGACGCGCCCGAGATCGCGGTGATCGGCGGTGGGCAGATCTACGCCGCCGCCCTGCCCCGCGCGACCCGGCTCGAACTGACCGAGGTCCATGCCGCGATCGAGGGCGACACCCATTTCCCCGACCGCGGGGACGGCTGGCGCGAGACCTTCCGCGAACGGCATGCGGGCGGGGAGAGCCACCCGGACTTTTCTTTCGTCACGCTGGTGCGCGACCTATAGGATCGCCATGCAGCGCCTGCATCACCGTGACTCCATTCCCGAAGCCCTGCGCGGCGCGATCATCGCGCTGGGCAATTTCGACGGCTTCCATCTCGGCCACCAGCGCGTCGCCGAGGAGGCGATCGAGTGGGCGCGGGCACAAGGCCGCCCGGCAATCGTCGCGACCTTCGATCCTCACCCGGTGCGCCATTTCCGGCCCGACGCGCCGCCGTTCCGCCTGACCACGCTCGACCAGCGGCAGGAACTGTTCGGCGAAGCCGGTGCGGCGGCCATGCTGGTGTTCGATTTCGGCGACGAGCTCGCCTCGACCAGCGCAGAGGGCTTCGTCGACCTGCTCGCCGGCCATCTCGGCGCGGCAGGCGTGGTGACGGGCGAGGACTTCTCCTTCGGCAAGGGCCGCAGCGGCAATGTCGAGGTGCTGCGCGATCTCGGCAGGGCGCGCAGGATGGAGACGCGCCGCGTCGGCCCGGTCTCCGATGCGGAAGAAGTCGTCTCTTCGAGCCGCATCCGCGACGCGCTTCAGGAAGGCGATTGCGCCACCGCGACCCGGCTTCTGACCCGCCCATTCGCGATCCGGGGCGAGGTGATCCACGGCGACAAGCGCGGGCGCGAGCTCGGCTATCCGACCGCCAATCTCGAGCTCGGCCAATACCTGCGCCCCAAATTCGGCATCTACGCCGTCACCGCGCGGCTGGCGGACGGGCGCGAGCTGAAGGGCGCGGCCAATCTCGGCACTCGCCCGCAATTCGATCCGCCCAAGGAATTGCTCGAACCCTATTTCTTCGATTTCGACGGCGATCTCTACGGACAGGAGATCGAGGTCGCCCTGCACCATTTCATCCGGCCCGAGGCGAAGTTCGATTCGCTCGATGCGCTCGTCGCGCAGATGGAAGCCGACTGCGCCCAGGCGCGCGAGTTGCTGGAGTAATCCATGAATTTCGGACCGTGGCCGCGGCGCATCTTCTTCGTGCTCGCGGCGATCTTCTTCGTCTTCACCTTCCTCCATGCGAGCTGGCTCGCGCCCACCCCGCGCGGCGCACCCAAGCTCGTCGCGCACCGCGCGGTCGGACAGCCGCTGCTGCAGCACGGGCAGTCCGGCGAGGAAGATTGCTTCTCGGCGCAGATCGAGGAGCCCTACCATCCCCTTATCGAGGACAGCCTGCGCTCGATAAGCGAGGTTTCGCGGCTCGGCGGCCACATGGCCGAAATCAACGTGCTGCCGACCGGCGACGGCGACCTGGTGCTGTTCCACGAAGACGATCTTTCCTGCCGCACCGGAGCGGAGGGCACGGTGAGCACCTCGACGGTCGAGGAATTGAAGCAGCTCGATATCGGCTGGGGCTACACCACGCCCGATGGCGACCACCCGCTGCGCGGCAAGGGCGAGGGCCTGATGCCGACGCTCGACGAGGCGTTCGACCGGCTGCGCGGCAACACGCGCTACATGTTCAACCTGAAGAGCGACGACCCCGCCGACGCCGAACTGCTGGCAAAGAAGCTCAAGGCCGCGCGCCGCGCCGTTCGCGGGACCGACCATGCCTTCATCGGCCAGGGCCCGGCGATCGCGCGGCTGGCCGAGCTGTTCCCCGACAGCTGGGTGGTCGATCTCGATCGCGCTTACGCCTGCTCGGCGGGATACATGCGCACCGGTTGGCTCACCATCGTGCCCGAGGCGTGCGAGAACGGCACGCTGATCGTCCCGCTCGACAAGCAGTACCTGTTCGCCGGCTGGCCCAACCGCACCATCGCGCGGATGGAAGAAGTCGGCGCGCGGATCGTCGTCACCGGTCCACATGACGGAGAGACGGTGACCTACGGGCTCGACCTACCCGAACAGTTCGGCGAGATCCCGGACAGCTTCAACGGCTATATCTGGATCGACGATCTCTGGATCCTCGGCCCGGCGCTGCGCCCCGGCTTCAACGACCGCGACGAGGAAGAGCGCAAGGCGCTGGCCGAAGTGGTCAAACGGCGGCGGGAAGCACGCTGAATGCTTTATCCCCGCGCGACTTTCGCCTAACGGCGCAAACCATGCCAGAAAAGTCCGACCAGAAGCGCGATTACAGAGACACGGTTTTCCTGCCGAAAACCGACTTCCCGATGAAAGCCGGCCTTCCGCAGAAGGAACCGGGCATTCAGGCGCGCTGGGAGGAACAGGGGCTCTACGAACGCATTCGCGAAAGCCGCGCGGGCCGCGAGAAGTTCATCCTCCACGATGGCCCGCCCTATGCCAATGGCGACATCCATGTCGGCCACGCGCTGAACCACGTCTTGAAGGACATGGTCGTGCGCACGCAGACGCTGCTCGGCAAGGACGCGCCTTACGTGCCCGGCTGGGATTGCCACGGCCTGCCGATCGAGTGGAAGGTCGAGGAACTCTATCGCAAGAAGAAGCGGTCGAAGAACGAGGTCTCGCCGAAGGAATTCCGCGCCGAATGCCGCGCCTACGCCCAGAAATGGGTCGACGTGCAGCGCGAACAGCTGAAGCGGCTCGGCATCGGCGGGCGGTGGGACAAGCCCTACCTCACCATGCGCCCCGAGGCCGAAGCCGATATCGTGCGCGAACTCCACAAATTCGCCGAGAGCGGCCAGCTCTATCGCGGCGCCAAGCCGGTGATGTGGTCCCCCGTCGAGGAAACCGCGTTGGCCGATGCCGAGGTCGAATACCAGGACCTGACCGACAGCCCGCAGATCGACGTGGCGTTCGAGATCACCGAGAGCCCGATCGAGGAATTGGTCGGTGCCTATGCGGTGGTCTGGACGACGACGCCGTGGACGATCCCGGTCAACCAGGCTTTGGCTTACGGGCCCGAAGTTCAGTACGATTTGATCAATACGAGCGATGGAAAAAAATATCTCATCGCTTTCGATTTGGTCGACGCTTTCCTTGCTCGAACAGGATATAGGCTCGTCGACGAAGCCGATATGCCGTCGACGACCGATGAGCTATTTGCTTGGCAGGCCAACAAGCTCGTGCGGGGCTCCGGCCTCGCCGGCACCATCGCCCGCCATCCGATGCACAAGCTCGGCGGGTTCTACGCCAAGCCGCGTCCTCTGCTGGCGGGCGATTTCGTCACCACCGACAGCGGCACGGGCCTCGTCCATATGTCGCCCGATCATGGCGAGGACGATTTCGAGCTGTGCCGCACCAACGGGATCGACCCGGTCTTCGCGGTCGAGAGCGACGGGCGATATCGCGACGACTGGCTGTGGCTCGGCGCGGACGACAAGGACGAAGACGGCAAGGAACGCCGCCGTGCGGTGATCAACAAGCCGTTCAATGCGCCCGACGGGCCGATCTGCTCCGATCTTCGCGAAGCCGGCGCGCTGCTTTCCGCCAGCGCCGACTACGCGCACTCGTACCCGCATTCGTGGCGCTCGAAGGCCAAGGTGATCTACCGCTGCACTCCGCAATGGTTCATCGGGATGGACGGCAAGCTCGACCATCTCGACGGCGCGAGCCTGCGCGAGACCGCGATGGGCGAGATCGAGCGCGTGCGCTTCGTGCCCGAAAAGGGTCGCCGCCGCATCGGCGCCATGGTCGGCGACCGGCCCGACTGGCTGATCAGCCGCCAACGCGCCTGGGGCGTGCCGCTGGCGCTGTTCGTCCACCGCGAGACCGGCGAATTGCTGGTCGACGCGGAGGTCAACGCGCGCATCCAGTCCGCCATCCGCGCCGACGGGATCGATGCCTGGGAAGAAGCCCGCGCGGGCGAATTCCTCGGCGAAGGACGCAATCCCGACGACTACGAGATGGTGTCCGACATCCTCGACGTGTGGTTCGACAGCGGCTCGACCCACGCCTTCGTGCTCGAGTCGGACGAGTGGCCCGAACTGCAGAGCCCGGCCGACCTCTATCTCGAAGGCTCGGACCAGCATCGCGGCTGGTTCCAGTCCTCGCTGCTCGAAAGCTGCGGCACCCGCGGCCGCGCGCCATATGAGACGGTGCTGACCCACGGGTTCACGATGGATTCTGCGGGCAAGAAGATGTCGAAATCGCTCGGCAACACGGTCGATCCGCTCAAGGTCATGGAGACCTACGGCGCGGACATTATCCGCTTGTGGGCGCTTTCGGTCGATTTCACCGAGGACCACCGCATCGGCGACGAGATTTTGAAGGGCGTGGGCGACCAGTATCGCCGGCTGCGCAACACCTTCCGCTACCTGCTCGGTGCGCTGGGCGGGTTCGATCACGACGCCGAAGCGGTCGATCCGGCGGAAATGCCCGAGCTCGAGCGCTACGTGCTTCACCTGCTCGCCGTGCTCGATGCGAAGCTGCGTCGTGCGGTCGACGATTTCGACTTCAACGCCTACACGCGTGCTTTGGTCGATTTCGCCAACGAAGACCTCTCGGCCTTCTTCTTCGACGTGCGCAAGGACCGGCTCTATTGCGACGATCCCGAGGGACTCGCGCGCCAATCCTACCGCACCACGCTCGACATCCTGTTCCAGGCGCTGGTGCGTTATGCCGCGCCGGTGCTGGTGTTCACCGCCGAGGAAGTGTGGGGCACGCGTTTCCCCGACCGCGACAGCATCCATTTGCAGGAATGGCACCCGATCCCCGCCGACTGGCGCAACGACGATCTCGCCGCGCGGTGGGACAAATTGCGCGACCTGCGCGAGGACGTGAACGAGGCGATCGAACCGCTGCGACGCGAGAAGACCATCCGTTCGAGCCTCGAAGCCGACGTCGTGGTGTCCGCCGATGCGGTGCCCGAGGGCTTCAGCGACGCGGACCTCGCCGAGCTGTTCATCACCGCGTCAGTGACGCGCGGGCAGGCAATCGCGGTGTCCCGGACCGATGACAGCAAGTGCGGCCGCTGCTGGCGGCTCCTGCCCGAAGTGGCGGAAGACGGCGATCTGTGCGGCCGTTGCGAAAGTGTGGTCGCGGAAATGGACGAGGTGGCATGAGCGTCGACTTCACCAGCACTCTGTGGAAACGCCGCTGGATCGGGCTCGCCGTCGCACTCGCGGTGTTCGTGCTCGACCAATTCGTCAAATGGGCGATGATCGGCCCGCTCGACCTGCGCAACCTCGAACATATCCCGCTACTGCCATTTTTCGACCTGACCTGGGCCGAGAACCGCGGCGTCTCGCTCGGCCTGTTTCGTGCCGACAGCATGGAGCAGCGGCTTATGCTGGTCGGCTTCACCGCACTGATCGCGGTGGTCGTGTTCGTATGGATGCTGCGCGAAAAGGCCAAGTGGGACATCCTCGCGCTCGCGCTGATCCTCGGCGGTGCGCTCGGCAATATCCGTGACCGCATCAACTACGGTTACGTGGTCGATTACGCCGACCTCCATATCGGCAGCTTCCGGCCGTTCCTCATCTTCAACCTCGCCGATGTCGCGATCACCTTCGGCGTGCTCATCATCCTTGCGCGGAGCTTCTTCTTCAGCGACAAGGACCCCATGAAAGACCCTTCGCTGCTCGATGCGAAGGACGAGACGGGCGACGTTGCCCCGGAGAAAACGACATGAAATTCGCCAAACTCGCCATCGCCACCGGATTGGCCTCGATGCTCGCCGCTTGCGGATCGACCGGCGTGTTCAACCGCGACCGCCCGGACGAGTTCGCCGTGCAGCGCCAGGCCCCGCTCGTGATCCCGCCCGATTTCAACCTCGTGCCGCCGTCCGAAGGGAATCCGCGCCCGGCCGAAGGCAGCGCGGCGGAACAGGCACTCGAAGCGCTGTTCGGCGGCCCCGCCGCGCGCAGCGACGTCGAAACCAGCGCGCTCGACCGCGCCGGCGCGGCCGTTCCCGGCATCCGCTCGAAGATCGGTGATCCGGACACCAACACCGTCGACAAGGGCGCGCTCACCCGCGACATTGTCAGCGCTCCGGAGAGCGAAGGTCAGGTCGCGCGGGCGGTAATCCCGGGCTGATTGCTGGGCTTGGGCTCCAAGAGTAGATAGAGTTTTATTGGTTACGGACCCGCATCCGCGGGTCCATCCTCGGTGCTAATCTCTCCGCTGCGCCCCGAGGAACCTGCGGGTGGCCGGTCGGGCTCGCCTCCGCGCCAGTCGCGCTGCGGACGACCATCTCGATCGTGTCCCTCGCGCTTCCTCTCGATATTCCTCCAGAAGTTTCGCGCGGTAGCGTGCACGCGGGCGACTGCCCACCGCGGCTTATGCCGCGAAGCCAAGCGGGCCGGATGGTCTGCGCCTGGCGTCTGAGGGTCTCAAACAGATAAATCTTCCCCACTCGCGCCGCGCCAGCAGCAACTCCGCTATTCCGCTTCCGCCACCTCCGGCTCGCCCTTCACTCGCGCCACCAGCAGCTTGTCGATCTTGCGGCCGTCCATGTCGACGACCTCGATCCGCCAGCCCTCGTCCTCGAAATAGTCGCCCGCCTGCGGGATCCGCTTGATCATCGCGAGGACATAGCCCGCTGCGGTCGCGTATTCGCGTTCGTCGGGCAGCGTCATGCCGAGGCGTTCGGCCAGCGCATCGGCCGGCATCGCGCCCGAGATCAGCAGCGATCCGTCCTCGCGCTCGACCACTTGCGGACCGTCGCCAAGATCGCGGTCGCTGGCGAATTCGCCCACCAGCGCCTGCAGCAGGTCCGCCGGGGTCACGATCCCGTCGAGATGGCCGTATTCGTCGTGGACCATCGCCATCGCGACATCGGCCTGCTGGAGCATCCGCAGACCGTCGATCGAATCGAGCTGGTCGGGAACGATTTCGGGGCGCGCCATAAGCGAGGCGAGCTGCGGGACCCTGCCGTCGACGATCTGGGCCAGCACCTCGCGGGTTTTGACCACGCCGACGACTTCGTCGGGCGAGCCCTTGGCCACTGGCATCAGCGAATGCGGCGAGGCGGCGATCGCGGCCTTGATTTCCTCGAGCGAGGCATCGGCGTCGATCCAGTCGATCTCGGTGCGGGGGGTCATGACTTCGCGCACCGGGCGGTCGGCCAGGCGCATGATCCCGGTCATGATTGCGCGCTCTTCCTCCTCGAGCACGCCCGATCGGGTCGCCTCGGCGAAGATCATGTGCAGTTCTTCGTCGGTCAGGTGATTCGGATCCGATCGCCGCGCGCCGAACAAGCGCAACACGAGGCTGGACGAGTGCTCGAGCAGCCACACCAGCGGTGCCGCGAGCCGCGCGAGGAACGCCATCGGCGGCGCGGCGAGCATCGCGATCTTTTCGGGCGCGCGCAGGGCCAGCTGCTTGGGCACCAGCTCGCCGACGACGAGGCTCAGATAGGTGACGATCACGATGACCAGCGCGAACCCCGCCTCGGGAGCGTAATCGGCGGGCACACCCCAGGCCGCCAATCGCTCGCCCACCGGCCCGCCAAGGCTCGAACCCGAATAGGCGCCGGCGATAATCGCCACGAGGCTGATCCCGATCTGTACGGTCGAGAGGAACTTGCCCGGTTCGGAGGCGAGCTGGAGCGCCTGCCGGGCGCCGGCCCGCCCCTCATCCAGCGCGACCTTCAGGCGCGCCCGGCGCGCGGAGACAATCGCCAGTTCGCTCATGGCGAAGAGGCCGTTGAGCACGATGAGTGCGGCGATAATCGCAAGGTCTGCCCAAGGAAAGGGTGTCACGCTGCGACCGCTAGCAGAAAGTGGGGTCGGGAGGAAAGCAAAGGAACGTGCTCGTTCACCACGCGTTTCAATAATCGGCTCTCTAAAAAATTGCGCTCGAAGCGCGCCCATTGGGAAAGGACGAACTGATGAAATCCTATAAATTCGCCATTGCCGCCGTATGCGGCATGTCGCTCGTTACCGCCGGCTGCATCACCGATCCGAACACCGGCGAGAAGACCTATTCGCGCACCGCCGTCCTCGGCGCGGGCGGCGCGCTCGCCGGCTACCTGCTCGGCGGCCTGATCGGCGGCAAGACCGCACGGATCGTGGGTGCAGGTATCGGTGGCGTTGCCGGAGGCGTCGTCGGCAACCGGATCGACCAACAGATCAAGGAATTGAAGGAAAAGACCGCCGGATCGGGCGTCGACGTCACCAGCGACGGCGAATCGATCCTCGTCAACCTGCCCGACACCGTCACCTTCGATGTCGGCAGTTCGACGCTCAAGCCCAGCTTCCGCGCCACGCTCGACGAGGTCGCGGCGACGCTGGTCGACTATCCCAACAGCCTGATCGACGTCTACGGCCACACCGATTCGACCGGGTCCGACGCGTTCAACCAGGCGCTGTCAGAACGGCGCGCCAAGGCGGTCGCGGATTACTTGATTGCGCGCAATGTGGATCGTCGCCGGATCATGACGCAGGGCTTCGGCGAAACCCAGCCGATCGCCGACAACGGCACCGAAGCTGGCCGCGCGCAGAACCGCCGGGTCGAGATCAAGATCATCCCGATCACCGAGGAAGACGTCGCCGAGGCCAAGGCCCAGCAGTGATCGCAGCTGCGATCAGTTGACGAACCCGGATGGGCGCGCGGCCTTGTTGGCAATCTCGCGCGCCCTCCCGCCCCAACGCTCGAGCGCCGGTCCGTGAAGGGCCGGCGCCGTCGCAAGGACCCCGAATATGCGCGGATCCGGCTTGTTGAAGCGATAGGGCTCGCCGGTCGCCGCGGTGACCGTCGCGCCCGCCTCGCTCGCGATCAGCGCCGCGGCGGCGAGATCCCATTCCGCGCCCCAGCGCATCGTCAGCACCATGTCTGCCTCTCCCGCCGCGACCATTGCAACCCGCAAGGCGATCGAATTGGGTTGCGCGACCTTGGCGAGGTCGCGGTCGGTCTTGGGCAGGTCGTGGATCGGCACCCGCGCTCCGGCCAGCTGGGCGCAGTCCGAGCAGGAGAGCGCCTTTCCGTCGAACGATGCCCCCTCGCCCTTCCGCGCGAGCCAAGTCTGCCCCCGCGCCGGCGCTTCGAGCGCGGCGAGCACCGGTTGGCCCTCCTCGACCAGCGCAACCGACACGCACCAGCCGTCGCGCCCGCGCAGGAAATCGCGCGTCCCGTCGATCGGGTCTACGATCCAGCACCGGCGCTGTTCGGCGCGAGCAGTGTCGTCGGCGGTCTCCTCCGATAGCCAGCCCGCATCGGGTGCGAGGTCGCCGAGCGCGCGATGCAGGTAGCGATCGACCGCAAGATCGGCTTCGCTCACGCGGTTGTCGGGCGATTTCTCCCACGATTCGACGTCGTTGCCCGCCCCCGGCCAATACTCCATCGCCAATGCGCCGGCCTCGCGCATGACCTGTTCGAGTTCGCCCGGAGAAACCATCGCATCGTCGCTGCCCATTGCGGGCCCACTTTTCAAGTCGCGCCGCATATGCGAAGGCGCGCCGCAAACCCCCGGACGAATCCTCATTCCAAGCGGAAAGACCCACCCATGAACATTCACGAATACCAGGCCAAGGAACTGCTCGCCGAACACGGGATCGCCGTGCCCAAGGGCATCGCCGCGATGACGGTCGAAGAGGCAGTCGCCGCCGCCAAGCAGCTGCCTGGCCCGCTTTACGTCGTGAAAGCCCAGATCCATGCCGGCGGCCGCGGCAAGGGCAAGTTCAAGGAACTGGACGCCAATGCGAAGGGCGGCGTCCGCCTCGCCCAGTCGATCGATGAAGTCGAGCACGCGGCGAAGGAAATGCTCGGCAACACGCTGGTGACCGCGCAGACCGGCGACGAAGGCAAGCAGGTCAACCGCCTTTATGTCACCGATGGCGTCGACATCGCGCACGAATACTACCTGTCGCTGCTGGTCGATCGCGCCTCTGGCCAGGTCGCGATGGTCGTGTCGACCGAGGGCGGGATGGACATCGAGGCGGTCGCGCACGACACGCCAGAGAAAATCCACACGATCACGATCGACCCGGCGCAGGGCTTCATGCCGCATCACGGCCGCGCGGTCGCTTTCGCGCTCGAACTGTCGGGCGACACCAACAAGCAGTGCCAGAAGCTCGCCGGGCAGCTTTATGAGGCGTTCATGGCGCTCGACGTCGAAATGCTCGAGATCAACCCGCTGGTCGAGACCAAGGACGGCGACCTGCTGGTGCTCGACACCAAGATGAGCTTCGACGGCAATGCGCTCTATCGCCACAAGAACGTCGAGGCGATGCGCGACGAGACCGAGGAAGACCCGGCCGAAGTCGAGGCGAGCGAATACGACCTCGCTTATATCAAATTGGACGGCAATATCGGCTGCATGGTCAACGGCGCCGGCCTCGCCATGGCGACGATGGACATCATCAAGCTGAACGGCGCCTTCCCCGCCAACTTCCTCGACGTGGGCGGCGGCGCGACCAAGGAAAAGGTCACCGCGGCGTTCAAGATCATCCTCAAGGACGATGCGGTCGAAGGCATCCTCGTGAACATCTTCGGCGGCATCATGAAGTGCGACATCATCGCCGACGGCATCGTCTCGGCGGCCAAGGACGTGAACCTCTCGGTCCCGCTGGTGGTCCGCCTCGAGGGGACAAATGTCGAGAAGGGCAAGGAAATCCTCGAGAATTCCGGCCTGCCGATCGTCAGTGCCGACGACCTGGGCGATGCCGCCCGCAAGATCGTGGCCGAGGTGAAGAAGGCGGCCTAACCCGCCCGTTCGAACCGAAAGACCAGCTCGCGCACCTCGTCGCCCTCCGATTTCATGCGGACGGCGGCGAGGAGCCCGTTCTCGCCGTCGCAGCGAAGCGTCAGCGCGTGGAAGTAGGCGGCGCATGGCTCCATTGCGACGAGGCGGAAAGTCAGCATCCCGTCCTTCTCCTCCCACCCCGTGAGATCGGCGTGGAAGTGCTTGAGCCGTAGGACCAGCGTGCCTGCCTCTTCCATCAGGTAGAGATGTTCGGTGAACATGATCGTGCCGTCGCCCTGCGCCTGCACGAATGTGCCGACCATCGTCCCGCCGACCGGCGGCAGCCAGCTTTCCATCGCGTCGGCACCGCCGATCCCCTCGCCCGCCCATTGCCCCACGAGCCAGTCGACCTGCGCGAGCGTGGCGGGCGGCGGAGAGTGATCCTCGGGCGCGACGCGCGTCTCCTGCGCGGCGAGCGGGCTCGAGAACAAGAGAATCGCGGCCAGGAACGGGCGGATCATGCGGGGTTCTCCCTGTTGCGCCGTAAAACTACGCCCGCTTTACGTTACGGTAAAGCGGCATCGCGCCGGCGGGGCTTGACCTCGCGCCATCGGAACGCAATGTCGCCCGCGTCATTCGATTAACAAGGCGGGGCCGCGCAGCCCTGCGCAACCATCAGGCACCGTTCCAGCCGAAAGGACCCACATGAAAATCCTCGTCCCCGTCAAACGGGTGATCGACTACAACGTGAAGCCCCGCGTCAAGGCGGACGGCTCCGGCGTCGATCTCGCCAACGTCAAGATGAGCATGAACCCGTTCGACGAGATCGCGGTCGAGGAAGCGATCCGGATCAAGGAAGCGGGCAAGGCCGAGGAAGTGATCGCGGTGTCGATCGGCCCGGCCAAGGCGCAGGAAACGTTGCGCACCGCGCTCGCCATGGGCGCCGATCGTGCGATCCTCGTCGAAACCGACGACGAGGTCGAGCCGCTCGGCGTCGCCAAGATCCTCAAGGCGATCGCCGAAGAGGAAGAGCCCGGCCTCGTGATCCTCGGCAAGCAGGCGATCGACGACGATTCGAACCAGACCGGCCAGATGCTCGCCGCGCTGATGAACCGTCCGCAGGGCACCTTCGCCAATACAGTCGAGATCGAGGGCGACAGCGTCACCGTGAAGCGCGAGATCGACGGTGGGCTCGAAACGGTCAAGCTGACCATGCCCGCGATCGTCACCACCGACCTCCGCCTCAACGAGCCCCGCTACGCCTCGCTGCCAAACATCATGAAGGCGAAGAAGAAGCCGCTCGACACCAAGAACCCCGCCGATTTCGGCGTCGACATCGCACCGCGCCTCAAGACGACCAACGTCTCCGAACCGCCGGTCCGCCAGGCGGGCGAGAAGGTCGAGGACGTCGATGCGCTCGTCGCCAAGCTGAAGGCGCTGGGCGTCGCGTAAGCGCGCCCGCACAGGAATTTAAAGGATAGCGATATGAAAACGCTGGTTCTGGTCGATCACGACAACAACTCGCTCGGCGACGCGACGCTCGCCGCCGTCACCGCCGCCTCGAAGCTCGGCGAAGTGCACCTGCTGGTCGCGGGTCACAATTGTGGCGCGGTCGCCGAAGCCGCTGCCAAGATCGAGGGCGTGGGCAAGGTCCATGTCGCCGACGACGCCGCCTACGAACACCAGCTGGCCGAGAACGTCGCGCCGCTGGTGGTCGACCAGATGGGCCATCACGACGCGTTCCTCGCGCCGTCGACCACCACCGGCAAGAACATCGCCCCGCGCGTTGCGGCCGGACTCGACGTGATGCAGATCTCCGACATCCTCTCGGTCGAGGGCGACAAGACCTTCACCCGCCCGATCTATGCCGGCAACGCGATCGCGACGGTCGAGAGCTCGGACGAAAAGCTCGTCATCACCGTCCGCGGCACCGCGTTCGACAAGGCCGCCACCGAAGGCGGAAACGGCGAGATCGAAGCCGTGAGCGGTCCCGGCGATGCCGGAATCTCCAGCTTCGTCAGCCAGGAACTCGCCGAGGGAGGCGATCGCCCCGAACTGACCAGCGCCAAGATCATCGTCTCGGGCGGTCGCGCGCTCAAGGATGCGGAGACCTTCGAGCAGTACATCATGCCGCTCGCCGACAAGCTCAATGCTGGCGTCGGTGCGAGCCGTGCGGCGGTCGATGCGGGCTATGTCCCCAACGACTACCAGGTCGGCCAGACCGGCAAGATCGTCGCCCCGGACGTCTATATCGCGATCGGTATCTCGGGCGCGATCCAGCACCTCGCGGGGATGAAGGATTCCAAGACCATCGTCGCGATCAACAAGGACGAGGACGCGCCGATCTTCCAGGTCGCCGATATCGGCCTCGTCGCGGACCTGTTCCAGGCCGTGCCGGAGCTTACCGAGAAGCTCTAAGGGGTTGACCCGGCTACCCTCTTCCCCTTGGTTCGGGGTGGAGGGTTCGCACATGTTCGGTATTCGTCGGGTCGCACTCGGTGCGCTGTTCGTTATGTCGGTCGGCATCGCGCCGGTCGCCGCGCAGGATGACGTCTCATTCAAGGCGGTTGAGTACGCTGCGCAGTCCGACTGGCGGTTCGAGCGCACGCCCGAAAGCTGCGGCGCATTCCGCTTCTTCGGTTTCGGCGATCGCCGCCTGCGCCTGTCCTTCACTCGATATCATCCGGGTGGCCCGACCGACATCGTCCTCGTCGGCGACGATATAGATTGGCGCCACGGCGAGATTCGTACCGGCGTCATGCCCAGCAGCGTGATCGTGACGCCCGACCGCGTCAGCAGGGCGAGCTGGCGCAAGATGGAGGGGATCGGGTTCACCGGCGAATTCCCGCCGGTTTCCGACGAGGGCGATTTCGAAGGGCTCACCGGGCGCGATTGGCTCGACCGGGTGACTCATTTCTTCGTCGCCGACGCTTCGGACGACCCGGTCGCGCTCGAAACCGGCTCGCTGGTAAGGCCGCTAGCCTGGATCGACGATTGCATGACCAAGCGGCTCGAGCGGCTGGGCATCGACACCATGGGCGAACGGGGGCGGTCGCGCGACGTCGAGGTGGTCGACTTCGAGACCTGGCAGAAGCGATTGACGCGCCGCTTCCCGTTCGCGGCACTGGCGCGCAATTACGAAGGGCCGGTGCCACTTCGCATCACGGTGGGCGAAGACGGCAGTGTTCTCCACTGCCAGGCGCTGCACCAACTGACCGCGCGCATCCTGCGCGATGCAGCGTGCGAACTCATCCTTGAATTCGCGCAATACCGGCCGGCGCTCGATGCCGAAGGCGAGCCGATGGTCGGCTACACTTTCTTCACGCTAATCTTCGATATCAAGGGCACCTACGAGCGTGACGGCAGCCGCACCTATGGCGACGCCGGCGGACGCACCGTGCGCAAGCAGGGCGACTACTGAGGCTTCAGTCGGGCACCCGCTCCAACAGCACCAGCTCGCACCCGTCCTTTTCGGTGCGGCGGAATTCCGCGAAGCCGAGCCGTTCCGCCAGCGCGAAGCTCGCGTCGTTCCCGACTTCGATCATCGCGACGACGCGTTTCGGCCCGCGGGTCCGGTCGAACCATTCGAGCGCGGCTAGCATCGCCTCGCGGGCGTAACCCCGACCGACGTGTCCGGCACCGACGATCCACCCCGCTTCAGGCTGGTCGTCCATTCCCTCGCCCAGGCCGCGATAGGTGTGGAAGATTCCAGCGAGCCCGATGATCTCCTTTTCGCCCGCCTTTCGCAGCATGAACATGCCGTAGCCGTAGAGAAGCCAGCTGCCTGCGGCGCGCAGTCCGCGCGAGAAGGCCTCGGCATAATCCTGCGGGGGGCCGAGATGGCGCGCGGTCTCGGGCTCGTTGACGATCGCATGGACCTGCGGGGTGTCGCCGACCTTCGGCAGCCACAATTCGAGCCGGTCTGTGGTCAGCAGGGGCCGGTCTCGCGGGAGGCGGTCAGAAGGCATAGCTCAGCGCATGCAATGTCACGCCGACGAGGCCGCCCACCAGCGTCCCGTTGATGCGGATGAACTGGAGGTCGCGGCCGACCGCGCCCTCGACCCGGTCGGTGATCGTTCGCGCATCCCAGCGGCGCACGGTTTCAGACACCAGCCGCACGATCTGGTCGCCATAGCGCGTCGCGACGCCGACCGCGGTCCGGCGCGCGAAGCGGTTGACCATGATTTGCAGGCGGGGATCGTTCGACATGGCACCGCCGAGTTCGCCGACCAGCTTGCCGATCTCGCCCTGCATCGCCTTGTCGGGATTGCGCGCGGTATCGAGCATCGCCTTGCGCGCGCGCTCCCACACGCCCTGCCACCAGTCGGCCAGCGCGGGATTGTCGAGCAAGTCGTTCTTGGCCTTCTCGACCTTCGCCTTGAGCTCCGGATCATGCTGCAGGTCGTGCGCGAGCTTCTCGAGACTTTCCTCGACCTTGCTGCGGATCGGGTGGTCGGGATCGACCAGCGTCTCGGCGAGCAGCTTGTAGAGTCCGTCGATCACCGAATTGGCGAGCCGTTCGTCGAGGCCGGTCCAGCGCAGCAGCGCATTGGCGCGGCGATGGATCATGTCGCGCACGAGATCCTCGTTGTCCTCGAGCGCGAGCGCGACCCAGCGGATCACCGAATCGATCAGCGGGCGGTGCCGCCCGTCGGCGATCGCGGCCTCGATCATCTTGCCGGCCGGAGGCGCGACCTCGATCCGCGCCAGCGTTGCCTTGAGCCCGCTGCGGACCTGGCCGCCCATCCGCTCGGGATCGAGCGATTCGAGCACGTCGGCGAACAGGCTCGCCGCACCCGCCGCGATCCGCGAACCGTCGGACTTGGGCGGCGAGGCGAGGAAATCGCCGACCGCGCCGGCAATGTTCATCCCGATCATCCGCCGCGCGACCACCGCGGGGGTGAGGAAATTGTCGCGCAGGAAGTCCGCCATCGTGTCGGCGATGCGATCCTTGTTGTTCGGGATGATCGCGGTGTGCGGGATCGGGATGCCGAACGGGTGGCGGAACAGCGCGGTCACCGCGAACCAGTCCGCGATCCCGCCTACCATTGCGGCCTCGGCGAAGCTGTGGACGAAGCCCCAGGCCGGGTGCAGGTCGAGGTATTGGCCCGACAGCACGAACAGCGCGGCCATCGCACCGAGCATGCCGGTCGCGGCAATCCGCATCCGGCGCGCGCGGTCCGGCGGGATCGGCGCGCCCGCCACGGGCCGCAATGTCAGACGTTTACCGCTCACTCGGCAGGCATTGCGCCCTCGCCCCGGCGGTCGTCAAGCGCTCCCGGGAACTTGGCGTTCTCGCGGTCCTTCGGATCGTAGCTGAGCATTTTCCGTCGCATCCACGGTCCGACCCGCTTCTCGATCCCGTCGGCGAGGCTGAAACCAGCCGGGACGATCAGCAGCGTGAGCACGGTCGAGACCAGTAGCCCGCCGATCACGCCAGTGCCCATCGGCTGGCGCCACGCCCCGTCCGCCTGCAGCGCCAACGCGGTCGGGATCATGCCCGCGGTCATCGCCACGGTGGTCATGACGATCGGCTGAGCGCGCTTGCGCCCGGCCTCCATGATCGCGTCGTATTTGCGGTGACCCTCGGCCATCGCCTCGATCGCGAAGTCGACGAGCAGAATCGAGTTCTTCGCCACGATTCCGAACAACAGCAGGATGCCGATGAAAAACGGCAGCGAGATCGGCTGGCCGACGAGCTTGATCGCGAGCACCGCGCCGAGTGGCGCAAGCAGCAGCGAACCCATGTTCACAAGCGGCGACATCAGGCGCTGGTAGAGCAGTACCAGCACCGCGAAGACCGAAAGGATGCCCGTCGCCAAGGCGATCTGGAAGTTGACGAGGAATTCCTCGAGCCAGCGATCCGAGCCCGACGGCGCGTTCGACACCCCTGTCGGAAGGTCCTGCATGATCGGCAGTTCGTCGATCTTCGCCTTGGCCACACCCTCTTCGGCACCCGGCGCGATATCGGCACTCACGAAAACGCGGCGCTTGCGATCTTCCCGCTGGATCGTGGTCGGTCCGGCGCCGAAGCGGATCTCGGCGACGCGCTCGAGCGGCACCGAGCCACCGCTGGCGGTGGGCACGGGCAGGTTGCGGATCGTCGCGATCCGGTCGCGCGAGGATTCGGGCAGCATCACGCGGATCGGGATCTGGCGGTCCGAGAGCGAGAAGCGCGCCGCGCGCTGGTCGATCTCGCCGATCGTGGCGATACGGATGGCCTGGCTCAGCGCCGAGGTCGTCACGCCGAGCGAGGCGGCAAGTTCTGTACGGGGGGTGATAATCAGTTCGGGCCGCTGGAGATCGGCCTCCACGCGGGGGGCGGTCAGTTCCTCAAGCCCACCCATCTGTTCGACGAGGACTTGCGCGGTTTCTTCGAGCAGGACCGGGTCGCTGCCCGAGAGCATGACGTTGATCGGACGGCCCGAGCCGCCGCCACCGCCGCCGCCCTGCATGTTCTGGAAGCTGACGCGCGCATCGGCGATCTGGTTGAACTTCTGCGATACCTCGCGTTCGAATTCGGTGCTCGAGCGCGCCCGATCCTCCTTGAAGGTGACGAAGATCGACGCGCTGGCTTCGCTCACGTTGACCAGCGCCTGGTTCACCTCGGGCTCTTCCTTGAGCAGCGCGTTGACCTGATCGGCGACTTCCTCGGTCTGTTCGAGCGTTGTGCCCGGGACCATCTCGATGCGGACCCGCGCAAAATCCATGTCGGTGTTGGGGAAGAACTGCGCCGGGGTCGTGGCGAAGAGGAAGATCGTCGCGACGAAGGAAAGCAGCCCCATGCCCATCACCCACGCGCGATGATCGCCGCGCAAATGTGCACCGAGCTTGCCGAAGAAGCCGATCTTGCCCTTGCGTTCGATCTTGCGCGCCTTGATCGCCCGCGCCTTGTCGCGATCGAGCGTCCAGGCAAGGATCCGCGAATAGCGGTCGATCCACGGCCCGTTGGCATGATCGGCGACGCCGTGTTCCTTGAGGAAATAGGCTGCCAACATCGGAGTGATCATGCGCGCTACGGCAAGGCTCATCAGCACGGAGACGACGACCGTCACGCCGAAATTCTGGAAATACTGGCCCGCGATGCCCGGCATCATTGCGACCGGCAGGAACACCGCGACGATCGAGAAGCTGGTCGCAACGACGGCGAGGCCGATCTCGTCAGCCGCGTCGATCGAGGCCTGGTAGGCCGATTTGCCCATTCGCATGTGTCGGACGATGTTCTCGATCTCGACGATCGCGTCGTCGACCAGCACGCCCGCGACGAGCCCCAGCGCCAGCAGGCTCATCTGGTTGAGCGTGAAGCCCATGAATTCGAGGAAGAAGAAGGTCGGCACCGCCGACAGCGGGATCGCGATCGCCGAGATGATCGTCGCGCGCCAGTCGCGGAGGAAGAAGAACACCACGATCACGGCGAGGATCGCGCCCTCGATCAGCGCCGCCATCGAGCTCTTGTACTGCGCCTTGGTGTATTTGACGACGTTGAACAGTTCGACGAATTCGAGGCCGGGGTTTTCGGCCTCGATCTCGTCCATGACCACCTGCGCCTCGTCATAGACGGTGACGTCGGACTCGCCGCGCGCGCGGGTGAGGTCGAAGGTGACGACCGGGCGGCCGTCGACCTTGGATATCCGGTAGACCTCGCTCTCGCCATCGGTGACTTCGGCGATGTCGGACAGCTTGACCGAGCGACCGCCGCCGAGCGAGATCCGGCGCTGGCCGAGTTCGAACGCGGTTTCCGATGTCCCGAGCACGCGCACCGACTGGCGCGCGCCGGCGATTTCGGCCTGGCCGCCGCCGGCATCGAGATTGCTCTGCGCGATCGCCGAGTTGACCTGGCTCGCAGTGACCCCGAGCGATTGCATCCGCGCCGGATCGAGGATCACGCGGATCTCGCGATCGACGCCGCCGCTGCGCCCGGCACGCGCCATGCCGGGGACCGCGAGCAGGCGCTTGGAGACGGTATCGTCGACGAACCAGCTCAGTTCTTCCATCGTCATGTCTTCGGCAACGACGGCGTAGCTGGCGAAATTGTCGAGCGTATTGATCTTGCGGACCTGCGGCTCGATGATCCCGTCGGGCAGGTCGCCGCGGATCTGCTGGACCGCTGCATCGACCTCGTTGACGAGGTCGTTCACGTCGTTGCCGATCTCGAAGAACAGGATCGTCTGCGAATTGCCTTCGCTGACCCGGCTCTGGATCGTCTCGATACCCTCGACGTTCGAGACCGCGCTTTCGACCTTCTGCGTAATCTGCGTGTCGAGCTCGGTCGGGGCGGCACCCGGCTGCGAGATCGAGACGACGACGGCGGGGAAATCGATGTCGGGCTCGTTCTGCACCTCCATCCGGTTGAACGCGATCAGACCGGCGAGGGTGAGCGCGACGAACAGGACGAGCGGAACGACCGGGTGCTTGATCGACCAAGCGGAGAGATAACGCAGGTTCATCGGGTTCAGTCCTGTTCGCGGCGGACCTTGGGCGAGACCTTCTCACCCGGTTTCAGGAAGCCGCCGGCTCGCAGGACGACCTTTTCGGTCCCGGTCAGGCCTTCGACGATCGCCACGCCGTCATCGGTGATCAGGCCGGTCCTGACATTGCGCCGGGCGACAGTGTTATCGTCCTTTACGATGTAGACGAAGGACTGGCCGTTATCGTCCTGGATTGCGCTCTCGGGGAGCTTGGGCGCGACCAGCGTGCCCGAAGCGATGGTAGCGGTAGCGAAACCGCCCGGCTTGAGCCCGGGGGCGTAGGACAGCGCGATGCGCGCGGTGCCCTGGCGGGACTGCGGGTCGATCGTCGGGGCGATCTGCCACACCTGCCCGGTAAACGACCGGTCGAGGCCGACCGGGACGACTTCCGCCGTCACGCCGGCCGAGATCCGCGCCAGATCGTCTTCTCCCAATTGCGCGAGCAGTTCCATCTCGCCGCCGCGCGCCATCAGGAACACGGCGCCCGAACCGCCGCCGACGACCTGCCCGGGTTCGATGTTGCGTTCGAGGATGAGACCCGCTGCGGGGGCAACGATATTGAGCTGCGCGGTGCGTGCCTGCAATTCGTTCAACTGGGCCTTGGCGACTTCGACCCGCGCAACGGCGGCATCGCGCGTTGCGGTCAGGCGATCGACATCGGCGGTCGAGATGAAGCCGCGTTCGACCAGTTGGAGCGCGCGATCGAGGTTGGACTGGGCGAGCCGCGCATCGGATTCGGCGACGCGGATCTGCGCGCGCTGCTGGTCGATCTGCTGCGCCTGGACCGACCGGTCGAGCACGGCGAGCGCCTGGCCGGCGCGGACCCAGTCGCCCGCATCGACGAGGACCCGGGTGACCTGACCGCCCGCTCCGGGCACCCCGATCGGCATTTCACGGCGCGCAGCGAGGGTCCCCGTGGCAGTGATTTCGCCCGCAATCGTCGCGCGCCCGGGGACGACCACGGTGACCGCCTGCCCCGCGGCATCTTCGGCGCCCGGGGCAGGTGCCGCGGCATCGCCGCCACGGGTCATCAGCCATAGACCGGCCGTTACCAACACGACGATCGCAGCGAGAATGATCCACAACCGACGACGCTTGCGGCGTTCGTTGGCATCGAGCGCAAACGGATCGTCGACCCGTGCGGCGCTGTCGGTGTCGATGTGCATTTCGGCGTTCATATCGGTCCCCATCGTGGAGCTGGTGTGTTACACTGATATCACACCGCACTCAAGCCCGGGTTACGCCTCACACTCCATTTGCTCAATATTGCATCTGCGAACGGCGTATTCCCACCGGTCAATGGAAAACGGGCGGCCACCCGTAGGGAGACCGCCCGCTTCGAGCACGCAATCAGCGTGCAAATGTCGGAATTTCCTAGCGAACGCGTCCGCGCTGGACGAGATTCACGATCGCGAGCAGGATGACCGCGCCGAGAATGGCGATCACGAAGGCACCGAGATCGAAGGTCTGGATGCTGCCGCCGAAACCAAGCAGCGGGGCGAGCAGCCAGTTGCCCAGCACGGCCCCGATGATACCGACGATGATATTCCAGAAAATGCCCATCGATGCGTCGCGGTTCATGACGATCGAAGCGAGCCAACCGGCGACACCGCCGACGATGATTGCAATGATAATGCCCATAGCCTGATTTCCTCCTGTTCGGTCCTTCTTGCGGGACCAGCATGAGAACGGGAATTCGGCCCATGCCAGCCCCGTTCCGCTTCCCAAACGGACCAATCGGAACAAGTGTTCCCGGGAAGGCGCGCAAAACGAAACGCGCGCAACCCGCTGGGGATGCGCGCGTACGTGACCATCAGGTGGAAAGGGTCAGTATTTGTGCTGGCGTTCGTAAAGATCGCGATAGTGCTGGATGCGTGTCACGCGCAGTCCCTGCATGCCCGAGCGATCGACCGCTCGCTGCCACGAGGCGAATTCCTCCAGCGTCAGGCCATACCGTTCGCAGACTTCGTCGATGGTCAGCAGCCCGCCATTGACGGCGGCCACGACCTCGGCCTTGCGGCGCACGACCCAGCGGCGCGTGTTCGGCTTGGGCAGGTCCTCGAGCGTGAGAGGTTCACCCAATGGCCCGATCACCGATTCCGGACGGATTTTCTGGTTCTCGATCATCTAGTTCCTCGCGTCACCGGGCAATTCGGTCCCGGTCTCCACGCATCCTTCTGCCGTGTCGCTCTTGCCATTGCCTGAAACGCCTTGGTTAACGGCGCTTTCATCTTCCTTAACGTCCTCGCCCAAGGCTCCGATATTGCGCGCCGACCCGGGCGAGAAGCTGCCTCGGTTGCCCGGTTCGCCGGCGTCGTTGAGCGTGATTCGCGCAGCCTGTGCCGCGTCAAGGCGGGCTAGCAGTTCGCGCCAGTCGGGACCGTCCGAATCGGCAGAATCGCGCGACTCGGTGCGAATTTGCGGCCAGTCCTTGGGCGAAAAGCTCATGTCCATGACCGGGCGTGATACCCAAACATGACAAATGAAAGGTAAAGCATGATTACGGGACACGCCCGATGCACGCTCCAGCGCCGCACCGATTGCCGTTTTCGCCCATAATGCCTATGTGCACCCGCATGCCCGCACCAACGATCCTCTCCAGCGCCGATCCGGCTGCGCTGTTCCAGCTCGACGGCGATCCCGCCGCGAAAAAGATCGTCGTCGCCATGTCCGGCGGGGTCGACAGCTCGGTGGTCGCTGCGCTCGCCGCGCGCACCGGTGCGGAAGTCATCGGAATCACGCTCCAGCTCTACGACCATGGCGAAGCGGTCGGCCGTGCCAAGAGCTGCTGCGCGGGCGACGATATCCGCGATGCGCGGATGGTCGCCGACCGGCTCGGCATCGCGCATTACGTGTTCGATCACGCCTCGGCCTTCAAGGACGAAGTGATCGACCAGTTCGCCGACGATTACATGCAGGGCCGCACCCCGATTCCCTGCATCCGCTGCAATATGGGCCCCAAGTTCAAGGACCTGCTGGGGATGGCGAAGGAATTGGGCGCCGATTGCCTCGCCACCGGACATTACGTCCGCCGCGAGATGGGCCCGGCCGGGGCCGAGATGCTCCGCGCCGTCGATCCCGCGCGCGACCAGTCCTATTTCCTTTACGCGACGACCGAAGGCCAGCTCGACTACCTGCGTTTCCCGCTCGGCGGCCTGCCCAAGCAGGAAGTCCGCGCGCTGGCCGAGCAGGCCGGGCTGGTGGTGGCCAACAAGCCCGACAGCCAGGACATCTGCTTCGTGCCCGATGGCGATTACGCCAAGGTCGTGCGCAAGGTCCGCCCCGATGCCGAGGATACCGGCCCGATCGTCCATGCCGAGACCGGCGAGGAGCTCGGCACCCATCGCGGCGTGATCCACTATACGGTCGGCCAGCGGCGCGGGCTCGATATCGGCGGCCAGGCCGAACCGCTCTACGTCATCCGCATCGATGCCGAAAAACGCGCGGTCGTTGTCGGTCCCAAGCGCCTGCTGGGCGTGGCCTCGGCGCGGATCGTCGATACCAACCGCATCGGCCCGGTCCCGGACGCCCCGCTGACCGCAAAGGTCCGCTCTCTCGCCAGGCCGGTTCCGGTCACGCTCGACGGGCCGCTCGGCGACGGTGCCGCCGTGACCATGCATTTCGAGGAGCCCGAATACGGGGTCGCGCCCGGGCAGGCTGCGGTGATCTATGCCGGCGATCGGGTGATCGGCGGTGGCTGGATCGCCGCGACCGAGCCGGTCGAGGCCGGATCAGGGGCTGAAGCCGAAGCCGCCTAGTCCTCCCACTTCTCGAGCACGCAGCCATAGCCCTTGCGGTAGGTCGCGGTCTGGCTCGAGATCAGCGGGAAACTCGCGGTGACGCTCTTGGCACCGGGATCCTCGCTCAGGCGGATCAATTCCATCCCGGGCTCGAAATCCTTGCGACAGTCGCCCAGCGAGCGGTTGCCGATATAGCGGCACGAACAGGCGACGCGGGCACCATATGAGGTGCCGGTCTCGGCGAAGCGTGTCAGCGTGGTGCCGTAGACCGCCCAGGCCGTACCGAGCGCGAGCACCAGGAACAGCGCCAGCCACAGAAGCATGCGCGGCCACAGGCGACGGGTCTGGATCGTGTTTGCGGTTGCCATGCGGCGAGGCTTTGCGCATCACGCGCCGCGATGTCCAGCCGCTTGATTTCCACTCGCCCCACCCTGTCGATAGCTGCCCTTGCGCTCGCGCCCGTTCTCCTCCTCGCCGGGTGTTCTGGCGATGGCGAATACGATCCCGAAACCGCGCCACTGAGCGAGGAAGCGCAGGCCGCGATCGCACCACAGGTGTCGGTCTCGCGCGATGCGCTGGCACGCCGGGTCGAAGCACTGTTCGCCGAGGATGTGGCGGAGACGCGCGCGGTGATCGTGGTGCACGAGGGCGAGATCGCCGCCGAACGTTACGCTCCCGGCTACGATGCCGAGACCCGCTTCGTCAGCTGGTCGATGGCCAAGACCGTCACCGGCGTCCTAATCGGTCTGCTGGTGACCGACGGGCTGCTGAGCCTCGACGAGAGCGCGCCGGTGCCGGCCTGGACCCGCCCCGGCGACCCGCGCGGCGAGATCACGCTGCGCCAGCTGCTGCAGATGCGCTCGGGCCTGACCCATACCGAGGCGGGCGATCCGGTCTACGAATCGGACGAGGTCCGCATGCTCTTCACCGACGGGCGCGACGACATGGCGGCGCATGCCGAAGCGCAGAGCCTCGAGGCGAACCCGGGCGAGAAGTTCGAGTATTCGTCCAACACCACCGTCATCCTCGCCGATATCGCGGCGCGCACGCTGGCGACCGCCGACACACCCGAGGCCCGCCGCCGCGCGGTTGACGATTACCTCCGCAGCCGGCTGTTCGAGCCGCTCGGGATGGATTCGATCGTCCCCGAATACGATGCGGCCGGCACGCTGATCGGTGGCAGCCTGATGCATGCGACCGCGCGCGACTGGGCAAAGTTCGGCGAGTTCCTCCGCCAGGGCGGGCAGGTCGAAGGGGTCCAGGTCGTTCCGCGCCGCTGGATCGAGTTCATGACCACGCCGAGCCCGCGTTCGCCCGATTACGGCGCGCAGACCTGGCTCAACCGCCCCTCGGGCACCGATCGCCAGTCGCTGTTTCCCAACGACGCCCCGCAGAGCGCCTTCGCGATGATCGGGCATCTCGGCCAGTACGTGTTCGTCTCGCCGAGCCAGGAACTGACCATCGTGCGTCTCGGCAAGACGCAAGACGGCGAATTGCGCAATGGCGTGGTGCGGCGCATCGCGCGGCTCGCCCAGTTGTTCCAGGACTAGAGCCAAGTACCCTAGGGGTAGAAGGTTCCCTCGACCACGGTGACGCAGGGGCCGCCGAGCCACACGCGGTCCCCGTCCATCCGGCAAGTGACCCGCCCGCCGCGCCGCGAGGCCTGGAAGGCGGTGAACCGGTCGCGCCCGAGTCGTTCGGCCCAGAACGGCGCCATCGCCGCATGCGCCGAACCGGTCACGCTATCCTCGGGCACGCCCCAGGCGGGGACGAACACCCGGCTGACGATATCGGTATCCGACCCGGGCGCGGTGCAGATCGCCATCCGGTCGATCGCCTCGAGCGCACGCATGTCGGGCGAAAGCGCCCGCACCGCGCCTTCGTCTTCCAGCAGCACGATAGTGGTGTCCTCGGTGCCCTCGACCGTGTCGAACACCGGGGCATCGCCCGTGCCGAGCGCAGCCGAGAGTTCGGGCATGGCGCGCTGCTCGACCCGGCTGGTCGGCAGCGCGAGCTCGTAGGCATCGCCCGCGCGGCGCACTTCGAGCACGCCCGCAGCGCGCGTGGCGAAGGTCACGCGATCGGTCCCGTCGCGTTCGAGCAGCACGGCGCCACTGGCGAGCGTGGCATGGCCACACAGCTTGACTTCGTTCGTGGGCGTGAACCAGCGCAATTCGTAATCCGCCGCGCCGCTGGGATCGGGCACGGTGAAGGCGGTTTCGGCGAAGTTGTTCTCAGCCCCGATCGCCTGCAGCACCTCGTCGGGCAGCCAAGCGTCGAGCGGCATCACCGCCGCCTGGTTGCCGCCGAAAGGTGCATCGGCGAACGCATCGACATGGGTGTAGGCAATGGCGGTCATGGATCGCTCCGTGGGATATCGTCCAGCTGCTCGAACTCGTCGCTCTCGACCATCGGATTGTCGGGCTCGTCGACATGGCCTTCGGGATCGATGTGGATCAGCAGGTCCATGTTGGGGAAGTGCGAGCACAAGTCGGCCTCGACCCGCTCGATGATGTCGTGCGCCTCCTCGACCGTCATCTCGCGCGGCATATCGACGTGGAACTGGACGAAATCGTGCGTCCCGCTCGACCTTGTGCGAAGATCGTGAAGGTTGGAAAGCTCCGGATGGCGCGCCGCGAGCTCGACGAAGCGGCGGCGCTTGTCGTCAGGCCATTCGCGGTCGAGCAACTGGTCGATCGCGGTCGAGGCGGCGCGATAGGCGCCCATCGCCAGCCAGATCGCGATCCCGATCCCGAACAGCGGGTCGGCACCGCTCAGTCCGACATAGGCTTCGAGCACCAGTGCGAGGATCACCGCCGCATTGAGCAGGAGGTCCGACTGGTAATGGACGTGATCGGCATGGATCGCGATCGAGCGCGTGCGGCGGATCACGAAGCGCTGCCACGCCAGCAGCGCAAAGGTCACCGCGATCGCGATCAGCGAGACGACGATGCCTTCGCCCGGTGCGCTCACCTCGGTGTCGCCCGAGACGAGCCGGATCGTCGAGCGCAACGCGATCGCGCTGGCCGACAATGCAATCAGCACGACCTGGAACATCGCCGCGAGCGCCTCGGCCTTGCCGTGGCCCCAGCGATGCTCCTCGTCCGCCGGTTGCGCGGCGTACCAGACGCCGAACAGCGTCGCGAGGCTGGCGACGAGATCCAGCGCAGTATCGGCAAGGCTGCCGAGCATCGCCGAACTGTCGGTCCGCCACGCCGCCCAGACCTTGAGCCCGATCAGGAACAGCGCGGTCGCGATCGAGGCGAAGGCCGCGCCGCGGGTCAGCCTCGCGCGCTGCGCCGCACTGTCGGCGCGCTGTTCCTGATCGTGTCCTTGCGTTTCAGCCATCCCCGGTCCCTTACGGATAGAGCAAAGTCGAGGTCCAGCCGTCGCCAGTCCGGTCGGGCCGGCGGCTGAACAAGCGGCGATCATGCAGCCGGTTGGGCCGGTCCGACCAGAACTCGATGAAGTCAGGCCTCAGGCGAAACCCGGTCCAGTGTGCCGGGCGCGGGACCTCCGATCCCTGGAAGCGCGCTTCCACCTCGGCGAAGCGGTCGAGGAAGGTCGCGCGCGCATCGAGCGGGGCGGATTGCTGCGAGGCATGCGCGCCCAATTGCGAATCGCGCGGGCGCGAGGCGAAATAGGCGTCGGCCTCGGCATCGCTCACCTGCGCCAGCACGCCCTCAATCCGGACCTGGCGGCGCAGCGATTTCCAGTAGAACAGCAGCGCAGCCTGCGGATTCTGCCCGATCTCCATGCCCTTCCGGCTCAGCGCATTGGTATAGAAGGTGAAACCCTCGGCCCCCCAGTCCTTGAGCAGCACCGTGCGCACGGACGGCGCGCCGCCCGGGGTGGCGGTGGCGAGCGCCATCGCATTGGGATTGTCGGGTTCGCCGGCCTCGGCCTCGGCGAACCAGTCGCCGAACAGCGCGATAGGATCGTCGGCCGGGATCGAGCTGGCGCGATCGTTCATCGGAGACATGGACCGGGTGTTACACTGTCCAAGGCGGAAAGCGCGCCGCGCCTCTCCGGCCTCGGGAGCGATGCGGCATCGGAAGCGTTTCGACTGGACATGCGCGACCGTCTAAACCCCTTGCAGCCGGTAGGAAAGCTTGCAGACACCAAGTGTGTCACCTAGCTAAGCCGCTTATGGCAGATCCCTATGCAATCCTTGGCGTGCCGCGCACGGCGGACGAGAAAGCGATCAAGAGCGCCTATCGCAAGCTGGCGAAGGAGCTGCATCCCGATCGCAACAAGGACAATCCTTCCGCGGCGGAGAAGTTCTCCGAGGCGACCAAGGCATACGACCTGCTGTCCGACAAGGACAAGCGCGGGCAGTTCGATCGCGGCGAAATCGATCTCGAGGGCAATCCCAAATCGCCCTTCGGCGGAGGATTCGGCGGCGGCGGGTTTCGCGGAGGCGCCCGCGGCCCGGGTGGACAGGGCGGTTTCCGGCCCGAGGATTTCGGCGGAATGGGCGGCGGTGACGATGTCGATTTGAGCGACCTGTTCGAAGGGCTGTTCGGGCGGCGCGGCGGCCCCGATCCCCGCGCCAGCGGCGGCTTCGGCGGCGGGCGGCGTCCGCCTCCGCCCAAGCGCAAGGGCGCCGACATCCGCTATCGCCTCAAGGTTCCCTTCATCGACGCCGCGACCCTCGCGCCGCAGCGCATCACCCTGGCCGACGGCAAGACGATCGACCTCAAGCTTCCCGCCGGGGTCGAGACCGGCACCACCATGCGGTTGAAAGGCAAGGGCGAACAGGGTCCGGGCGGCACGGGCGATGGAATCGTCGAGATTTCAGTCGAGAACCATGCCAATTACCGCCGCGACGGCGACAATATCCGGCTCGACGTCCCGATCGGCGTCGACGAGGCGGTGCGCGGCGGCAAGGTGAAGGTCCCGACCGTCGACGGCGCGGTGATGCTGACGATCAAGCCCGGCATGTCGGGCGGCACGACGATGCGGCTGAAAGGCCGGGGCTGGCCGAAGAAGTCCGGCGGGCGCGGCGACCAGCTGGTCACGCTTAAGATCCAGTTGCCCGACGATGTCGGACCGCTCGCCGAGAAGCTCGAAGGCTGGACCGACCCCACCGATCACCGCGCCGACCTCACCGGGTGATGTCGCAGGCGCGTCACGGGATCGTCGAGGACGAGGCGGAGCATATCCCGCCGCCCGAACAGCGTCACCCGCGCGACCTCTCCCCCGAAGCGCGGCGCCGCGAGGCCCTGCACACGCGCGTGCGGCGCCGGATCGGCCCCGGCACGCGGTTCTTCCAGGTCGTCAAGCGGGTGCTCGCGGGCGCCTATAATGATGGGCTGATACACGCCGGGAACCTCGCCTACCTCTCGCTCATCGCGATTTTTCCGTTCTTCGTTACCGCGACCGCGATCTTCAACGCGTTCGGGGAAGTCGAGGATCGCGCGGCGGCCGTCGCCACCATCCTCGTCACCCTGCCGCCGCAAGCGGCCAATGCGGTCGGCCCGGTCGCGCTCGACGTGATCGACGCACGCAGCGGCTGGTTGCTCTGGGCCGGAGCCCTGGTCGGCCTGTGGACGGTCGGCAGCCTGATCGAGACGATCCGCGACATCCTGCGCCGGGCCTACGGCACCGAGCCCACTGTCGCCTTCTGGCGCTATCGACTGTTCACCACCGGGATCATCGTCGCGGCGGTGCTGTTGATCCTGCTGTCGCTGTTCGTCCAGGTGATGATCGGGGCGCTGCAGCAATTCATCGGCGCCTACCTGCCCGGGCTGGAGGACCTGCTCGCCAACCTCGCCTGGTCGCGCTTCGTCCCGGCCTTCGTACTGTTCGGCGCGCTCTACATGCTGTTCTATGCGCTGACGCCGAGCGCCTACCGCTCGCGGGAATATCCCAAGTGGCCCGGCGCGTTGTTCGTGACCCTCTGGTGGATGCTCGTCACCTTCGCGCTGCCCGCGGTAATCCGCCAGTTCTTCAGCTACGATCTCACCTATGGCAGCCTCGCCGGGGTCATGATCGTGCTTTTCTTTTTCTGGCTGGTAGGATTAGGGGTCGTCATCGGTGCCGAACTGAACGCGGCACTGGCCGAAACCCCCGAGGAAAAAGGCGGGGAGCCCGGCATGGACGAGGACGGCGAACGCGCCGGTGAAGAGCGCGAGAGCGAACAAGACAAGAGCGAAGAAGGGGATCGGACATGAGCGGATTGATGAAGGGCAAGAAGGGCCTGATCATGGGGCTCGCCAACGACAAGTCGCTGGCCTGGGGCATTGCCAAGCAGCTCGCCGAGCACGGCGCTGATTTGGCATTCTCCTATCAGGGCGAGGCGCTGAAGAAGCGCGTCGGCCCGCTCGCCGACCAGCTCGGCAGCGATTTCCTGGTCGAATGCGACGTTTCGGACATGGATGCGCTCGACGCGACCTTCGCCGAGATCGAAGCGCGCTGGCGCAAGCTCGATTTCCTGGTCCACGCGATCGGCTTTTCGGACAAGACCGAGTTGCGCGGGAAATACGTCGACACCAGCCTCGACAATTTCCTCAGGACGATGAACATCTCGGCCTACAGCCTCGTCGCGGCGGCCAAGCGCGCCTACCCGCTGATGAAGGACGGCGGATCTATCCTGACGCTGTCCTACTATGGCGCCGAAAAGGTCGTCCCGCACTACAACGTGATGGGGGTCGCCAAGGCCGCGCTCGAAACCAGCGTCCAATACCTCGCCAACGACCTCGGTCCCGACGGCATCCGCGTCAACGCGATCAGCGCCGGGCCGATCAAGACGCTCGCGGCGAGCGGGATCGGAGACTTCCGCTACATCCTCAAATGGAACGAGTACAATTCGCCGCTGCGGCGCAACGTCACGATCGAGGATGTCGGTGGCGCGGGGCTCTATTTCCTCTCCGACCTGTCCTCGGGCGTGACCGGCGAGGTCCACCATGTCGACGCGGGTTATCACACGGTCGGCATGAAACAGGCCGACGCCCCTGATATTGCGCTCGATTGACGCGCCTTCGGCCTGAGGGGTGACACGCCCATCCCCCCACGGTAGGGGCGCGGCTCGGGGCACCCGCTCGACGGAGGAGTTTTCGTGAAAGGCATCATTCTCGCCGGCGGTAGCGGCACGCGGCTCTATCCGGCGACCATGTCGCTGTCGAAACAGCTCCTGCCGGTCTTCGACAAGCCGATGATCTATTACCCGCTGTCGGTGCTGATGCTGGCCGGAATCCGCGAGATCCTGGTCATCTCGACCCCGCGCGACCTGCCGATGTTCGAAGCGCTCTTGGGCGACGGCTCCGCCTTTGGGGTCGATTTCTCCTACGCCGTCCAGCCCGAGCCCAATGGCCTCGCCGAGGCCTTCATCATCGGCGCCGATTTCGTCGGTGGGCAGCCGAGCGCGCTGATCCTCGGCGACAACATCTATCACGGCGAAAAGATGGGCGAGAAATGCCGCACCGCCGCCGCCGAAGCAGCCGCCGGGGGCGCAAACGTCTTCGCCTACCACGTCGACGATCCCGAGCGCTACGGCGTGGCCGATTTCGACCCGCAGACGGGCAAGGCGACCAGTATCGAGGAAAAGCCCGCCAATCCGAAATCCAACTGGGCGGTCACGGGGCTCTATTTCTACGACAAGGACGTAGTCGACATCGCGCGCGAGGTGAAGCCGAGCGATCGCGGCGAACTCGAGATCACCGACGTCAACCGCGCCTATCTCGAGCGCGGCGACCTCCACATCACGCAATTGGGCCGCGGCTATGCCTGGCTCGACACCGGCACGCATGAGAGCCTCCACGAAGCGTCGAGCTTCGTGCGCACGATCGAGCATCGCACCGGCATCAAGATCGCCTGCCCCGAGGAGATCGCCTGGCGCCAGGACTGGCTCGGCGACGAGGCGCTGCTCGAGCGTGCGGCAGCGATGGGCAAGACAGGTTACGGCCAGTACCTGAAAAGGCTGGTGGAGCGCCGAGCGTGACTGAATTCATCCGCCATGCGATCCCCGACGTGGTCGAGGTGATCCCGCCCAAATTCGGTGACAATCGCGGCTTCTTTTCGGAAGTCTTCAAGCAATCCGCATTTGCGGAGGAAGGCATCAAGATCGACTGGGTGCAAGACAACCAGTCGCTCTCCGCCCCCGTCGGAACGGTGCGCGGGCTGCACTTCCAGGCGCCGCCGGTGGCGCAGGCCAAGCTGGTGCGCGTGCTGCGCGGCGCGGTCTACGATGTCGCCCTCGATATCCGCAAGGGTTCGTCCACCTACGGCAAGCATGTCGGCGTGACGCTGTCGGCCGAGCGCTGGAACCAGCTGCTCGTGCCGATCGGCTTCGCGCACTGCTTCATGACGCTCGAGCCCGATACCGAGGTGCTCTACAAGGTTTCGGACAGCTATTCGCCCGAACACGAGGGCGCGATCCGCTGGAACGACCCCGCGCTCGGCATCGACTGGCCCGCGATCGACGGCGAACCGACCCTGTCGGCTAAGGACGTGGACGCGCCGCTGTTCGCCGATTTCGACTCTCCGTTCACCTGGGAAGGCTGATCCACATGGACACGATCCTCGTCACCGGCGGCGCGGGCTTCATCGGCTCGGCGGTGGTGCGCCGGCTGGTGCGCGACGGCAAGCGCGTGATCAATCTCGACAAGCTGACCTATGCCGGCAATCCGGAAAGCCTCAAGACGATAGAGAACGCCACTAACCACCGGCTGGTCGAGGGCGATATCCTCGATGGCGAGCTGGTGCTTTCGCTGCTGCGCGAGGAGCGGGTCGACGGGATCATGCATCTCGCCGCCGAAAGCCATGTCGACCGCTCGATCGACGGTCCCGGCGCCTTCGTCGAGACCAATGTCGTCGGCACCTTCCGCCTGCTCGACGCCGCGCTCGAATACTGGCGCGGGCTCGACGGCGCGAAGAAGGAGGGTTTCCGCTTCCACCACATCTCGACCGACGAGGTGTTCGGCGATCTCGACTTCGACGACAGCCTGTTTTCCGAGGAAACGCCCTACGCGCCCTCCTCCCCCTATTCGGCCTCGAAGGCCGCGAGCGACCATTTCGTGCGCGCCTGGCACGAGACCTACGGCCTCCCGGTGGTGCTCTCGAACTGCTCGAACAATTACGGGCCGTACCACTTCCCCGAGAAGCTGATCCCGCTGGTGATCCTCAACGCGCTCGAGGGCAAGCAGCTGCCCGTCTACGGCACCGGCGAGAACGTGCGCGACTGGCTCTATGTCGACGACCACGCGAGTGCGCTGATCACCGTGCTGACCAAGGGCGCAGTGGGCGAAAGCTACAATATCGGCGGCAACCAGGAGCGCACGAACCTGCAGGTGGTCGAGGCGATCTGCGACGCGCTCGACCAGCGCCGCCCGCTCGAAGACGGCAAGTCCCGCCGCGACCTCATCACCTTCGTCACCGACCGCCCCGGCCACGACCGCCGCTATGCAATCGACGCGAGCAAGATCGCGCGCGAGCTTGGCTGGACGCCGCAGGAGACCTTCGAGACCGGCCTCGCCAAGACCATCGACTGGTATCTCGACAACGAGTGGTGGTGGGGCCCGATCCGCTCGGGCAAATATGGCGGCGAGCGGCTGGGCGGACGCAAATGAAAATTCTGGTGACCGGTCGCGAGGGGCAGGTCGCCCGTTCGCTCGCCGAGCGCAATAGCGCGCATGAACTCGTCTTCGCCGCCCGGCCCGATTTCGACCTCGCCGACCCTGTCGGGATCGCCCGCACGATCATGGACACGAAGCCGGACCTGATTGTCTCTGCCGCCGCTTACACCGCGGTCGACCAGGCGGAGGACGAGCCGGAACTGGCCCGACTGATCAATGGAACCGCACCAGGCCATATAGGCCGCGCTGCCGCAGATATCGGCGCGGCGGTGTTGCACCTGTCGACCGACTACGTGTTCGACGGCAGCGGCGAGCAGGCTTGGCGCGAGGATGACCCGACCGGCCCGATCGGCGTCTACGGCGCAACCAAGCTGGCGGGCGAGGAAGCGCTCGCCATGTCGGGCGCGACCTACGCCATCCTGCGCACAGCCTGGGTCTACAGCCCGTTCGGCAACAATTTCGTGAAGACCATGCTGCGCCTCGCAGGAAGCCGCGATGCGCTCAATGTCGTGCACGACCAGTTCGGCAATCCGACCAGCGCACTCGACATCGCCGACGCCCTGCTCGCGGTGGCCGGTTGCTGGAGCAAAGACCCCGATCGCGGCGCGAACGAGACCTATCACTTCGCCGGCACGGGCTCGACCAGCTGGGCCGATTTCGCGCGCGCGATCTTCGCCGAGAGCGCGCAACACGGCGGGCCGAGTTGCGCGGTGACGGGCATTCCCGCGAGCGAATATCCGACCAAGGCGGCGCGCCCGGCCAATTCGCGCCTCGACAGTGCGAAATTCGCCGAAACCTTTGGGCATTCCGCGCCGCGCTGGCAGGATTCGCTGAGCGAAACCGTCGTCCGCCTGCTCGACTAGAGCGCTATTTCGAACCGAAGCCGGTGGCGATGGTGTGGATCGTGCGCATCACGATCAACACGTCGAGCCAGAACGAGAAATACTTGATGTAGTAGAAATCGTACTGGAGCTTGACGTCGATGTCTTCCAGCGTCGCGACGTGGCCCTGGTTGACCTGGGCCCAGCCGGTCAGGCCCGGTTTCACGATATTGCGGTACGAATAGAAGGCGAGGTTGTCCTCGTACCATTCGGCCAGTTCGTTCGCCTCGGGGCGCGGACCGATCAGGCTCATCTCGCCCTTCAGCACGTTGAACAGCTGCGGCAGCTCGTCGAGCCGGAACTTGCGGATCACGCGGCCGATCTTCGTCACGCGCTTGTCGCCGTCCTGCGTGATAGCCTCCTCGCGCGCCCGTTCGCCATCGGCGGGCGGGCGATTGGTCATCGAGCGGAACTTGTACATCCGGAACGGCCGGCCGCCATGGCCCGCGCGTTTCTGCACGTAGAAGGGCGACTGCCGGTCCTCGAGCCAGATCAGGAGCGCGAGCACCACCATCACGGGCAGTGCGATCGCGATCGCGATCACGCTGCCGACGATATCGATCAAACGCTTGATCGGGGTGTAGGACTGGTTGGGGACGAGCGAGCCGAAGGAGTTCTCCGACAGGTGCTCGATCTTGACCTGCCCGGTGAGCGACTCGGTCAGCTGCTTGTAGTGGTAGACCGGCACCCCCGCGAGCGAAGCCTGCGCCAGCAGGCGCTCCCACTCGTCGGGCAGGTCGGCGCGAAAATCGGCCACGATGCTCGACCGCGTGGTGTCGGGAATGCGCGGCAGTTCCATTCGCTCGACCGGGAAATTGCCGATCTTCTCCATCCGCGTCGCCTTGCCGAAGGGGACGAGGTAGAAGGTCTGCTGGACCAGCGACGGTTCGAACCAGCGTAGCCGCATGGCGAAGACCGTGCCGACCACGGTCGAATAGGCCAGCAGCGCGCGGCTGTACTCGATCCGGAAGGAAAACAGGACCAGCGCGGCGATGCCGAATGAAATCAGCATGATCGGCACGCCGTGAACCGCACCGCGCGTGCCCGGCAGGTTGAGCACCCGCCCCACCAGGAATAGGCCGAGCAGGAGTGCCGCGGTCGCGGCGGCGCCGGTGTTGAGCAGGAGCGGATCGGTGAACGCGTCGACCGCCGGCATCTGGTCGAGCGCCACCAGCGGCACGAACACCACCAGCAGCCACGCGACGCTGTAGCGGATCAGCGCCCGAAACGGATGCATCGGCCGACCCATCTGGATCGCCTGCGCACTATTCTCCACTACATTCAAAGACTTTTCCGAAGTTGTCGCGGATGACGCCCGCCCAATAGCGCAGACTTCGGCGAATCGGCAAGGGAGGGACGGGCCCTTTTTGATTGCCGAACAAGACCGTTGCCACGGAGCACTGCCGGGTTGTAAGGACCGCGCGTTTTTCCCGGGGGGCTCGCGCGTTCAAGCGGTGCGGAGCCCTCTCCTACGCACAGCGACAGGCGGTTCTTTCTCTATCATGCTCAACAACAAATCCGTGCTCGTGACCGGTGGCACCGGCTCGTTCGGCAAGGCGTTCGTGCGCACCGTGCTCGAACGCTATCCCGACGTGAAGCGGCTGGTGATCTATTCGCGCGACGAACTGAAGCAGTTCGAGATGCAGCAGATGTTCCCGCGCTCGCAATACCCTGCGCTGCGCTATTTCATCGGCGACGTGCGCGACGAGGACCGGTTGCGGCGCGCGCTCGAAGGGATCGACGTCGTCATTCACGCCGCCGCGCTCAAGCAGGTGCCGGCGGCCGAATACAACCCGTTCGAATGCATCAAGACCAACGTGCTCGGCGCGCAGAACCTGATCGAAGCCTGCCTCGACAACAAGGTCGAGCGCGTGGTTGCGCTTTCGACCGACAAGGCCGCCGCCCCGATCAACCTCTACGGCGCGACCAAGCTGTGCAGCGACAAGCTGTTCGTCGCGGCCAACAACATCACCGGCAATCGCGACCTGCGTTTCTCGGTGGTCCGATACGGCAACGTGATGGGCTCGCGCGGTTCGGTCATTCCCTTCTTCATGGCGAAGAAGGACGAAGGCGTGCTGCCGATCACCGATCCGCGGATGACGCGCTTCAACATCTCGCTCCAGGACGGCGTCGAAATGGTGCTGTGGTCGATCGAGAACGCGCGCGGCGGTGAGGTGCTGGTGCCCAAGATCCCGTCCTACCGCATCGGCGACGTCGCCACCGCGGTCGCGCCCGAGGCCGAGCAGAAGGTCATCGGCATCCGCCCGGGCGAAAAGATCCACGAGGAAATGATCACCGCCTCGGACAGCTTCAACACCGTCGACATGGGCGATTACTACGCGATCCTGCCGGTCGCGGGCGAGTTTTCGATCGAGGATTACTGCAAGGACAACGGGGGCAAGCCGGTCGAACCGGGCTTCGCCTACAATAGCGGCAGCAATCCCGATTTCCTCACCGTCGAGGAAATCCGCGAGCTCATCGACAAGCACGTGATCGGCCAGACGGTCGACTGACGGGCGCGTTCGATGGCCTTCATTCCCTATAGCCGCCAGCAGATCGAGCAGGCCGATATCGACGCCGTCGTCGAGGTCCTCAAATCCGATTACCTGACGCAGGGACCCGCGATCGAGCGGTTCGAGAAGGCCTTTGCCGAGCGCCACCAGGTCGCGCATGCGGTGGCGCTGTCGAATGCCACCGCCGCGCTGCACGTGGCCTGCATGGCGCTGGGGGTCGGCCCGGGCAGCCGGGTCTGGACCAGCCCCAACAGCTTCGTCGCCAGCGCCAATTGCGCGCTCTATTGCGGGGCAACGATCGATTTCGTCGATATCGATCCGGACAGCCGCAACATGTCGGTCGAGCGGCTGCGGGAGAAGCTGGAAGGGGCGAAGGCCGAAGGCACGCTACCCGATGTCGTGATCCCGGTCGATTTCTCGGGCATGCCCTGCGACCTCGAGGATATCCGCGCGCTGGCGGACGAATACGGCTTCCGTATCCTGCAGGATGCGAGCCACGCGACCGGCGCCGAATACCAGGGCAAGCCGGTCGGCGGGCAATATGCCGATGCCAGCGTGTTCAGCTTCCACGCGGTCAAGATCGTGACCTCGGCCGAGGGCGGCATGGTCACCACGCAGGATGCCGAACTTGCCAAGAAGATCGCGCTGCTGCGTTCGCACGGCGTGACGCGCGATGCCGACCTGCTCGAGCACGCGCCGGAGGGCGGCTGGTATTACGAGCAGGTCGACCTCGGCTACAATTACCGCATCACCGATGTGCAGGCCGCGCTGGGCGCCTCGCAGCTCGAGCGGATCGACACGATGCAGGCCGAACGCGCCGGGCGCGCCGATCGCTACGACGAGATCCTCGCCGACCTGCCGCTCAAACTGCCCAAGCGTTTCAACGACCGCAGCTCCGCCTGGCACCTCTACGTCGTCGAATTGACCGACGACGCGAAATGCGACCGCGCGGCGCTGTTCGCCACGATGCGCGAGGCGGGGATCGGCGTGAACGTCCATTACATCCCGATCCACACCCAACCGCATTACGAGCGCCTGGGCTTCGCGCGCGGCGATTTTCCCGCTGCCGAAGCCTATTACGACCGCGCGATCACGATCCCGCTCTTCCCGGCGATGACCGATGAAGAGCAGGATCGCGTGGCGCAGGTGATCCGCGAGCACGTGGCATGAAGATCGCGGTGATCCCCGCGCGCGGTGGTTCGAAGCGGATCCCGCGCAAGAACATCAAGCCTTTCGCGGGCAAGCCGATGATCGGCTACGCGATCGAGGCGGCGCTCGCCTGCGAGGCGATCGACCGGGTGGTCGTCTCGACCGACGACGAGGAAATTTCGCAAATCGCGCAGGAATTCGGGGCCGAACTCCCGTTCCGCCGCCCCGCCGAGCTGGCCGACGACATCACCCCGACCGTGCCGGTCATCGCGCACGCTATCGAGGCCTGCCGCGAACAGGGCTGGGACGTGACGCATTGCTGCTGCATCTATCCCGGCGTGCCCTTCATCCGCACCGAGGATCTCGCGGCAGCGCTCGACCTGCTCGAACAGCATGGTGGCGAGGGATACACCTTCCCCGTCACTGGCTTCCCCTCGCCGATCCAGCGCGCGCTCAAGCGCAACGAGGACGGATCGGTCGCGCCGTTCAATCCCGAACATGTCGGCACCCGCACGCAGGATCTGGAGCCCGGCTATTTCGATGCCGGCCAGTTCTACTGGGGCGGCGTCGAAGCGTGGCTCGCGGGGCTCAACATCCACGCGCATGGCCGCGCGATCGTGCTGCCCGAATGGCGCGTGGTCGATATCGACACGCCCGACGACTGGGGCCGCGCGGAGATGCTCTACCGGGCGCTCTCGGGCGCGGAGTGAGCGCGGTGAAGATCGCCATCCGCGTCGACGCGTCGGCGAAGATCGGCACCGGCCATGTCCGCCGCAGCCTATCGCTGGCACAGGCACTGCGGGATCTGGGCGCGGAGATCCGCTTCGTCACCCGCGACCTCGGCGTGGGCAGCGCCGCGCTGATCGCCGGGCAAGGCTTCGCCGATACCGCCCAGCTGCCCTTTCCCAACGCGCCGTTCGAGCCCGACCCTGCGATCCCGCACAGCGCCTGGGCCGAAGTCCCGCTCGAGCAGGAGGTCGGCGAGACCGTCGACGCCCTGCACGATTACGCGCCCGACTGGGTCGTGCTCGATTCCTACGCCTTCGACGCGCGCTGGCACGAGGGCGTCGCCGAAGCCCTCGGCTGCAAGATCGCGCAGATCGACGACGTGCCCGACCGCAAGACCGCGCCGGACCTGTTGATCGATCACACCTACGCGCCCGATCACCGCACCAAATATGCAGACTGGCTGGTCGGTCGCACCAGGATCCTCGGCGGTCCGCGCTTCGGCCTGCTGGGCCCAGCCTTCGCCGAGGCCGAGCGGTACGACTTCAACGAAACCGTCCGCAGCGTCGGCATATTCATGGGCGGGATCGATGCGGGCCATCATGCGGCAGTGGTGCTCGACGCCCTCGACGAGGCCGGTTTCGACGGCCCGGTCGAAGTGGTCGCGACCTCCGCCAACCCCAACCTCGCGGCCTTGCGCGAACGCATCGCCGCGCGACCCGGCACCACGCTGTCGCTCGACCTGCCCGACCTCGCCGCTTTCTTCGCGCGGCACGACTTGCAGGTGGGCGCAGGTGGCGGGGCGACATGGGAGCGCTGCTGCATCGGCGTGCCCACGCTGCTGGTGGTGGTCGCGCCCAACCAGAACACCGTCGCGCCGGCGCTGGCAGAAAAGGGCGCGGTGGCTTTCGCCTCCGAGCCGACGCGCGCCTGCATCACCGCCGAGCTCGCCGCGCTACTGCCCGACAGTGCGCGGCGCCGCGCGCTGGCCGAAACGTCGCGCAAGCTGGTCGACGGGCTCGGCGCGACGCGGGTGGCGCTCGCCATGCTCGCGGGCTCGCTGTCTGTGCGCCCGGCCACTGCCGACGATGCGCGGATGACGTTCGACTGGCGCGACGATCCGGCGACCCGCGCAGTGTCGCTCGAAAGCGGCGCGCTCGAATGGCGCGGTCATGTCGACTGGCTCGATCGCGTGCTGGCCGATCCGGCGCGCAAGCTGTTCGTGGGCGAGATCGGCGGGCGCCCGGTCGGCGTGATCCGGTTCGATTTTTCGAGCGAGACCCGCGCCGAGGTCTCACTCTATCTCGATCCGGCGCTGCACGGGGTCGGGCTCGGTCCGGCGCTGCTGCTGGCGGGCGAAGCCGCTGCCGATCCGGCGATCGTCGATGCGACCGTGCTCGAGAGCAATCGTCCTTCGCAGGCCTTGTTCGCGCGCTGTGGTTACGAACAGGTCGCGCCCGATCGCTGGGTCAAGCGCCGGAGCTAGTCGCCTTGCACCTTGGCCATTGCGCTCGCTAAAGGACGGGCGAAACGAAAGGTTTGAGCATAATGCAGATTAACGGCCGCACCATTGGCCTGTCCGAGCGCCCCTACCTGATCGCGGAGATGAGCGGGAACCATAACCACTCGCTCGACCGCGCGCTGGAGATCGTGACCTCGGCCGCCGAACACGGCGCCGATGCGATCAAGCTGCAGACCTACACCGCCGACACGATCACACTCGATGTCGACGGCCCGGGCTTCACGATCGAGGACGAGAACTCGCTCTGGAACGGGCGGCGGCTGCACGAACTCTACGACGAGGCGCATACGCCGTGGGATTGGCACAAGCCGATCATGGATCACGCGAAGAGCCTCGGCATCGACTGCTTTTCCTCGCCCTTCGACGCGAGTGCGGTCGATTTTCTCGAGGAGCTCGACGTCCCGGCCTACAAGATCGCCAGCTTCGAATCGATCGATCTGCCGCTGATCCGCAAGGTCGCCGAAACGGGCAAGCCGATGATCATCTCGACCGGGATGGCGAGCGTGGTGGAAATCGGCGAAGCGCTGCGCGCGGCGCACGAGGCGGGGAACGAACAGGTCTGCATCCTCAAATGCACCAGCACCTATCCGGCGACGCCCGAGAACACGAACATTCGCACGATCCCCAACATGCGCGACACCTTCGGCTGCGAGGTCGGCCTGTCGGACCACACGATGGGCACCGGCGTCTCGGTTGCGGCGACCGCGTTGGGCGCGGTGCTGATCGAGAAGCACTTCACGCTGGCGCGCGCCGATGGCGGGGTCGACAGCGCCTTCAGCCTCGAACCGCACGAACTGCAGCAATTGCGCGACGAGACCGAGCGCGCATGGCAGTCGCTGGGGCAGGTCACCTATGGCGGGACCAAGGCCGAAAGCGGATCGCGCCAGTTCCGCCGCTCGCTCTACGTCGCCGAGGACATGGTTGAGGGTGAGCAATTCACCGAGACGAACCTGCGCTCGGTCCGCCCCGGCTACGGCCTCGCGCCCAAGCATTACGACGTGCTGCTGGGCAAGCGGGTCAACCGCGCGCTCACAAAGGGCACGCCGGTGAGCTGGGACCTGATCGCCTGATCGTGCGATGGCGTATCGCGTCCTCATCATCGGCTGCGGAGCCATCGCCGGGGGCTACGACAAGGATCGTTCGCCCGACGACTGGCCGCTGAGCCATGCCGGCGCGATCACACGGGACGATCGCTTCGAACTTGCCGCCTGCGTCGATCCGGAAGAGGCCGCACGCGAGGCATTCGCGGAGCGGTGGAACGTGCCGCAGGGTGCCCCGACGATCGAGGGGATCGATGCGCAGGCGGGAGCTTTCGACGTCATCTCGATCTGCTCGCCGACCGCGTTCCATGCGAAGCATCTCGAGGCTGCGCTCGCGCTGCGACCGAAGCTGATCTTCTGCGAGAAGCCCATCGCTGACGAGTTCGAGACCGCGCGCAAGCTGGTCGAGCGGTGCGATCAGGCAGGCGTAGCGCTGGCGGTGAATTACACGCGCCGCTGGGCGCCCGATCTGGTCGCGCTCGCCGAAGAGGTGCGCGCCGGACAATGGGGCCGCGTGCTGTCGGCGACCGGCTGGTACACCAAGGGCGTGGTGCACAATGGCGGCCATATGGTCGACCTGCTCGGCATGTTCGTAGGCGAAATGAAGCTGATTTCGGTGGGGCAGCCGGTGTTCGATCATTGGGATGCCGATCCCACCGTCGGGGCGCTGCTGGACGCGGGCGATGGCATCGGCATCCACCTCGTCGCCGGCAACGCGCGCGCGTTCACCCAGTTCGAGCTCGTGCTGACCTGCGAGCAGGGCGAGATCGCGATGCGCGATGGCGGCTTCCGGACCGAGACCCGCCGCGTCGAGGACAACGATACCTTCGCCGGATACCGCACGCTGGGCGAGCGCGAGAGCTTGCCGGGGCGCTACGAAGAGGCGATGGCGCTCGCCGTCGCGAATATCGCCGACCATCTCGACCATGCAAAGCCGCTGGCCAGCACGGGGCACAATGCGCTAGCGGCGCAGGCGCTGTGCGAAGCAATTCGACAGAGCGCCAGTCACCCATAGAAGGACCGCATCGACCCATGACCGATACCCTCGCCATCAACGGCGGCAGCCCCGCGATCGACCGCGAGCTCGATGCGTTCAAGTCGATGGGCAGGGACGAGGAAGAGGCCGCCGTGAGCGTCGTGCGGTCGGGCGTGCTCTCGGCCTATATCGGTGCGCCGGGGCCGGGCTTCATGGGCGGTGAGAACGTGAAGGCCTTCGAGAAGAAGGCCGCAGAATATTTCGGGGTCAAGCACGCGCTCGGGGTCAACAGCTGGACCAGCGGGCTGATCGCCGAAGTGGGCGCGATCGGGGTCGAGCCGGGCGACGAGATCATCACCACGCCGTGGACGATGTCGGCCACCGCGATGGCGATCCTGCACTGGAACGCGATCCCCGTCTTCGCCGATATCGATCGCGAGACCTTCAACATCGATCCCGAAAGCGTCCGGTCGCTGATCACGCCGCGGACCAAGGCAATCATTGCGGTCGACATCTTCGGCATGACCGCCGACGTCGCCGAACTGCGCAAGATCGCCGACGAGCACGGGCTGAAACTGCTCGGCGATACCGCGCAGGCGCCCGGTGCAAAGCGTGAAGGCGATTTCACCGGCACCGGCTACGATATCGGCGGCTTCAGCCTCAACTATCACAAGCACATCCATTGCGGCGAAGGCGGCATCCTCGTGACCGACGACGATGAAATGGCCGAGAGGCTGGCGCTGATTCGCAACCATGCCGAGAGCGTGATCAAACCCGAAAACCGCGACCAGCTCGCCAACATGATCGGTTACAATTTCCGCATGGGTGAGATCGAGGCCGCGATCGCTTCGGTCCAGCTCGACAAGCTGGAGGAACGCGTCGCCGACCGACAGCGGGTGGCCGACGAGCTGAATGCGGGGCTTGGCGACCTGAAGGGGCTATCGACTCCGAAGGTCAAGGATGGCGCGACGCACGTCTACTACGTTTACGGCATGGTGCTCGACACCGAGGCGCTGGGGGTTCAGCGCAAGGCGATCTTCGATGCGCTCAAGGCCGAGGGCGTGCCCGGCCTCATGCCCGGCTACCAGACGATCCACCGGCTCCCGATTTTCACCGAGCAATGCGCCTACGGCACAGGCAGCTTCCCCTGGAGCCTGCGCGAGGACGAGGGGCGTAACTTCGCCTATGGCACCGGCACCTGCCCGGTCGCCGAAGAGCTGCACGATGCGAGCTTCCTCGGCATCAATCTGTGCATGTTCCAGTTCCCGAGCGAGGATGTTGCCGCCGTCGTTGGCGCGTTCCGCAAGGTGTGGGACAATCTCGACGCGCTGAAATGACCGCGCGCTTCCGGGAATTGCGCGGGCAAAAGGTGGTCCTCCGTCCCTTCGGGGCCGACGACGTCAGCGAGGCCTATATCGGCTGGCTCAACGACCCCGAAGTGACGCGCTTTTCCAACCAGCGCTTCCGCACGCACGACCGCGCGAGCTGCGAGGCCTATCTCGCGAGTTTCGCGGGTTCGGACAATCTGTTCGTCAGCGTGCGCGACGCGGCGGACGGTGCCGCGGTTGGAACAATGACCGCCTATCGCAATGCGCATCACGGCACCTGCGACGTCGGCATCATGATCGGACAACGCGACTATTGGGGCGGCGGCTACGGACAGGAAGCCTGGGACCTGCTGACCGGCTGGCTGTTGAGCGAAGGTGGCGTGCGCAAGCTTACCGCAGGCTGCCTCGCCCCCAATAAGGGCATGGTGCGGCTGATGGAGCGCTCGGGCATGCACCTCGAAGCCAACCGCAAACGCCATGAGATCGTCAACGGCGCGCCGGAGGACATCGTGCTCTACGCCCGCTTCGCCGACTGATATGGGCCCGATCGACGCCCTGCCCCGACCGCTCGCTGTGGCGATCCACGATGCCGGCGCGGCGAATATGATCGCGGCGTGGGCCGAAGCCGCGGCGAGCCCCCCGGAACGCGTGCACGCCGAAGGGCCGGCCCGGGCGATCTGGAGCGAGCGCTTCGGCACCGAAGCATTTGTCCAGGGAGACGCGCTGCTCGATGGCGCTGCCACGCTGCTCTCGGGCACCGGCTGGGCCAGCGACATCGAGCATGAGGCGCGGCGGAACGCGGCCGAGCGAGGGATCCGGTCGGTCGCGGTGATCGATCACTGGGTGAATTATCGCCCCCGCTTCGAACGGGGTGGGGCAACGCGGCTGCCCGACCAGATCTGGGTCGGCGACGCCTATGCCCGCGCGATCGCCGAGGAGGTCTTCTCCGACATCCCGGTCACGCAGCACGACAATCTCTACCTCGCGCAGCAAGCAGCTGCGGCCGGGCCGGTGCCCGACGATGGCGACGTGCTGTTCGTCGCCGAGCCCGCACGCAGCGACTGGGTTCGCGACCGTCCGGGCGAATTCCAGGCCCTCGACCATTTCATGGCCAATCGCGCCGCCGCCGGGATCGGCGAACATGTGCCGCTGCGCCTGCGCCCGCACCCTTCCGATCCGGCGGGCAAGTACGACGATTGGCTGGCGCAACACGCGAATGCCACACTCGATCGATCGTCCGACATGGCCGCCGCGCTGGCGGGCGCGCGCTGGGTCGCCGGGCTCCATTCGGTCGCGCTCGTCATCGCGCTCGAGGCCGGACGAGACGCGATCTCCAGCCTGCCGCCTTGGGCCCCACCCTGCGTCCTTCCGCACGAAGGCATTCGCAGGCTCTGACCGAAGCGAACAATAAATCGCCTTTACCCTAGAATTTTGACCCTGCTTTCGCCAAAGGGCAGACCCCATGAAGTACTGCCCGAACTGCCTGCAACCCGATACGCGGCCCAACACCGTGTTCACGCCGGAGGGGATCTGCCCTGCCTGCGATTACTGGGCGCGGCTGGCGAATGTCGACTGGCAGGAACGGTACGAAATCCTGAAGGACCTGTTGGCGCAATATCCACGCCGCCCGGGCCAGCACTGGGACTGCATCATCGGCGTGTCCGGGGGCAAGGATTCGACCCGCCAGGCACTGTGGGTGCGCGACAAGCTGGGTCTCAATCCGTTGCTGGTCTGCCTGTCCTATCCGCCCGAACAAGTGACCGAGCGCGGCACGCGCAATGTCTCCGCGCTGATCGAGCTGGGCTTCGACCTCGTGCTGTCTTCGCCCGCGCCGGGTGTGTGGCAGAAGCTGATGCGCGCCGCGTTCGACAAGTTCACCAACTGGGCGCGCGCAACCGAGCTCGCGCTGTTCAGCTCGGTCCCGCAGCTTGCCATCCGCTACAACATCCCGCTGATCCTATGGGGCGAGAACCCGGGTCTCCAGCTGGGCGACCTCAAGACGCTCGGCAAGACCGGCTACGACGGCAACAATCTGCGCTACATGAACACGCTGTCGGGCGCGGCTATGGACTGGATGCTGGAGACCGGAATCGATCTCAAGCAGCTGATTCCCTACCAGTATCCGACTCCCGAGGAATTCGACGAGCACGCGCTGCAGGTCGTCTATCTCGGCTGGTTCCTGGGCGATTGGTCGCTGACCAACAACGGCATGTATTCGACCGCAAACGGGCTCGAGATCCGGACCGATCCGGTCGAAAACACCGGCGATTTGCGCGGCGTCACCTCGCTCGACGAAGACTGGGTGACGTTCAACCAGATGATCAAGTACTACAAGTTCGGCTTCGGGCGGGTGACCGATTACTGCAACGAGGAAATCCGCCACGGCAACATGACCCGCGAACGCGGGATCGAACTGGTCGAGAAATACGACGATGCCGGGTCGGACGAGTATATTTCCAGCTTCTGCGACTATATCGGGATCGGCAAGGACCAGTTCTGGGACCAGGTCCATGCGAGCGTGAACCGGGACCTGTTCACGATCCACGACGACGGGCGCATCACCCGCAAGTTCGAAGTCGGGGTGGGGCTGTGAGCCGCACCTTTCGCGCCTCGCCGCTCGTTTTCGTGGCGCTGTTCGCGGCGTTCGCCGTCGGGGTGCTGGCGCGCCCAGCGATCGCATCGGCCTGGTATGGACTGCGCAGCGCGGACGCCCCCGAAGCGCGTCCCAATGCGGAATTCGCCGATGCGGACATGCTCGAGCTCGCGCGCGTGCAGCAACAATGGGGTGCCACCGGGGACATCGTGATGCTGGGAGATTCGATCACGGCGATGGGCCAGTGGTCGGAGATGTTTCCCGCGGCCGACATCCTCAATCGCGGACTGGGTGGCGATACGGTGGCGGATATCGCCGCGCGCGCTCCGATCGTGCTCGAAACCAAGGCCAAGTCCATTTTCCTGATGGTCGGCGTGAACGACCTGTTTGCCGACGCCACCGACGAAGAGATCTACCGCGATCTCGATCGGGCGCTCGAAATCCTCGGCCGCGACGGTGCGACGCTTTACCTCCAGTCGCCGCTGGTCTGCGGCAAGGGCGAGGTCTGCACCCCCGAACGGCGCGCCCGGATGCGCGGCTGGCTGCCCGAATTCGAACGGATCGCGCGGGCACACGAAGCGACCTATATCGATCTGAACGCCCGCATGGCCGGCCCGGACGGCTTGCGCGAGACGCTGAGCTGGGACGGGATCCACCCGAACGGCGAAGGCCTGAAAGTGTGGCGAGACATCCTGCGCCCTTATATCGAAAGCGCCACAAAGGGCGCCGGAGGCATCGCAGCATGAGCCGTCGCAAGACCGTGGGCATCGTCGATTACGGCGTGGGCAACCAGGCGAGCGTGTGGCGCGCGCTGCACAAGCTCGACTATCGCTGCCGCGTATCGGACGATCCCAAGAAGCTCGACGAGACAGATATCCTGTTCCTGCCCGGCGTCGGCGCCTTCCCGACCGCGATGGAAAAGCTGCACGAGCACGACCTGGTCGAATACCTCCAGGGTGAGGCGCACAAGGGCAAGCCATTCGTCGGCCTGTGCCTCGGCATGCAGCTGCTCGCGGAGCAATCGCACGAACACGGGCTGACAGCAGGGCTCGGGCTGATCCCGGGCGAGGTCGTGCCGTTCCCGGGCGGCGGCTGGCATATCGGCTGGAACGCGATCGAGCAGCTCGGCGACGACCCGCTGTTCGCCGAATGCGACGGGATGGCGATGTATTTCAACCACAGCTTCATCTTCGACGCGCCGGACGAATACCGCGTCTATGCAGCGCGGACCGAGGGCAGCTTCCCGGTCGGTGTGCGGCGCGGCAACCTCGTCGGCATGCAGTTCCACCCGGAAAAGAGCCAGGCGGCCGGTCGCGCGCTGCTGAGTGCCTTGGTCGAGGGGCTCTGCAAATGATCAAGAAACGTCTGATCGGCGTGGTGACGGTGAAGGATGGCTGGGCCGTCCAGTCGTTCGGCTATAGGCGCTACCTTCCCTTGGGCCGCCCCGAAGTGCTGGTCCAGAACCTCGACCGTTGGGGCGCCGACGAGATCATGCTGCAATGCATCGATCGCTCGCGTCCGGACCGGGGCGACGTCGGTCCCGATTTCGCGCTGCTCGACCGCGTCGCCAAGCTCGGGATCGCCACCCCGCTGATCTACGCCGGCGGCGTGCGCACCGCCGACGATGCGCGGGTCGCGGTGAACATGGGCGCCGACCGGATCGCATTGGACGCGATGCTGCGCGACGACGAGCAAGAGGTCGCCAAGGTCGGCTACCAGCTCGGCGCGCAGGCGGTGATCGCCGCACTGCCGATGACCGCCACCGATGACGGCGCGAAGTGGCGCGATTATCGCACCGGCAAGGACGAGCCCCTGTCGGACGCGGTGCGTTCGATGCTCGACGACGGCGTCGTGTCCGAAGCGCTGATCATCGACCATGCCAACGAGGGTAATCCGGGCGCCTTCGATCCGCGCGTGCTCGATGCCGGGCTCGCCGACCATGTCCCGCTGATTGCGTTCGGCGGCATTACCGAAGCCGCTTGCGTGACCGACCTGCTCAAGCGCGAACAGGTCGACGCGGTCGCGATCGGCAATTTCCTGTCCTATCGCGAACACGCTGTGCAGGCCTACAAGGAAGCGCTGGTCGGCGTGCCGGTGCGCCCCGCCACCTATCACCGGACGATCTACGCATGACCGCGCCGCCCTCCACCAATCACGGCCCGCACCGCGAGCATCGCGCGTGCAAGCGCTGCCTCTACACCACCAGCCACGCGCTCGGCCTCGTCATCGACAATGAGGGCATCTGCTCGGGCTGCCGGATCCACGAGGAAAAGGACCGGCTCGATTTCGATGCGCGGTTCGAGCAGCTGAAAGAGATCGTCGCCCCCTATCGCAGCAAGACGGGCACGAATTACGATTGCATCGTGCCTGTCAGCGGCGCGGGCGACAGCCACTTCATCGTCCACACGGTGAAGGAGCGATTGGGGCTCAACCCGCTGCTGGTCACCTACAACAAGTATTTCAACACCCCGCTGGGCATCCGCAACCTCGCCAATCTGCGGATCAAGCTCGATTGCGACATCCTGGTCCAGAACGTGAACCCGGTCTCGGTCAAGAACATAACCCGCACTACGCTCAGGATGTTCGGCTCGATGTACTGGCCGTGCCTCGCCGGACAAACCGTGTTCCCGGTGCAGACCGCGGTGCGATACCAGGTCCCGCTGATCATCTGGGGCGCGCACCAGGGGCTCGAACAGGTCGGCATGTTCAGCCACGAGCACGAGGTCGAGATGACCCGCCGCTACCGCCGCGACCACGACCTGATGGGGCACGAGGCGGACGATATCCTCTCGATCTTCGACACTCTGCGCGAAGAGGACGTCTGGCAGTATCGCTATCCCGACGATGCCGATCTCGATGCGGTCGGCGTGCGCGGAATCTATCTCGGCAACTACGTGCGCTGGGACCCCAAGGCGCAGCACGAGCAGATGGTCGAGACCTACGGCTATCAGGGCGCCGATTTCGCGCGTACCTTCGACACCTACGACCATGTCGACTGCTACAATTACATGGACCTGCACGACCACCTGAAGATGGTGAAGCACGGTTATTCGAAGGTCACCGACCACGCCTGCCGCGAGATCCGCCACGGGCGCCTGACCCGCGATGACGCGCTGGCGCTGGTGCGGCATTACGAGGACCAGCCGGTCCGCTTCGACGCGATGTTCGAGGAATGGCTCGGGGTCGAGCCGAACGGGCTGCGCTTTATCCTCGACCAGCATCGCAATCCGGCAATCTGGCAAGAGACCAAGCCCAACCGCTTCGTGCGCCGCGACCCGCCGGCCGAAGCGGAAGGCGATATCGAAACGATCGAGGAGCAACTCGGCTTCCGCTCGCATGCGCCGCTCGATCGCGACGAGGGGCACGGCTACATCACCGTCGGCAAGGGCTTCCCGCTGTGAGCGGGGCGAACGCCAAGGTCGTCTGGCTCGACGGACCGGGCGAGCTCGCGCTGCGCGAGGAGAGGCTCGCCGCGCCAGGCCCAGGCGAAGTGCTGTGCGAAACGGTGGTCAGCGCGATCTCGCCGGGCACCGAGCTGGCCGCATGGCGCGGTCTGCCGCCGCTGCGTCCGGGCGTCGTCTATCCGCGGCTGCAGGGCTACTGCAATGTCGCGCGCGTGACCGCTTGCGGCAAAGGCGTCGAAAGCGTGGTCGAAGGCGACCGGGTGCTGAGCTTCGCCTCGCATCGCAGCCACCACCTGCTGGCCGAGGCCGACATCCTCTACCGCCTGCCCGAAAGCGCCGATGCGGACCGGGTGGTCGCGGCCTACCTCTTCCATCTCGGGTACAACGCGGTGCTGCGCAGCGATGTGCGCGCGGGCTCGAAGGTGTTCGTCATCGGTCTCGGCGCGCTCGGCCTCGCCTCGGTGGCGATGGCGCAACTCGCAGGGGCCGAGGTCTACGCATTGTCGGGACAGGCCGCCCCGGCCAAGCTCGCGCGCGGATATGGTGCGAAACAGGTTTTCGCGCGCGACGATGCAGCGCTCGACACGCTCGCCGCCGATGCCGTGATCACCACCACCAATGGCTGGGGCGACATGGAGATCGCGCTGCGCGCGGCGGGGCAGAACGGCACCGTGGCCTGCCTCGGCTTTCCCGGCCGCGGCGAACCGGCGCCCGAGAACAATCCGTTCGACAGCCAGTATTTCTACATGAAGCAACTGCGCATCGAAGCGGTCGGCTGGTCGCCCGAGCATGACGACAGCCGCGGCTTCAACCGCTTCAACGAGCGCGCCAACATCGCCTTTCTCGCGCGCCTGATCGAGGACCGGCGGCTCGACCCGGCGCCGATCCTGTCGGGTCGCTATCGCGGCGAGGACATCGCGCTGGCCTATGCCGATCTCGACGCGCGCAAGGACGACGCCGTCACCTACCTGCTGGACTGGAACTGAGCGATGGACGCGGCGGTGATCGGATGCGGGCGCATGGGCGCCTTCACCAGTGAAGGCGTGCGGAAATTCGCACCCGAATGCTGGTTCCCGCTCGCCCATGCCGAGGCGATCGAGGCCGCCGACGGGCTCGACCTCGTCGCTTTGTGCGATCCCAGCGAGGAAGGCCTCGCCCGCGCGGCGGAACGTTATGGCGTCGCGCGAACCTATACCGATCACGAGGCGATGCTGGCCGACGGCGCCCCGGCGCTCGTCGGCATCGCCACCCGCACCACCGGGCGCGCGGACATCATCTCCGATTGCTTCGAGGCAGGCGTGCGCGCCTTCCATATCGAAAAGCCGATCTGCAACTCGGTGGCCGAACTGCGTCGGCTCGAAGAGATTTTCGCCCGCGACGACGTGTTCGTGACGCTGGGCGCGGTGCGGCGGCATTTCGCGATCTATCGCGAGGCGGTCACGCGGGCGTCCTCGGGCGATTACGGCCAATTGCTGGAGGCGCGGGTCGACATGGGTCCGGGGGCGCTCTTCTGGACCCATCCGCACTCGGTGGACCTGATCCTGCTCGCCGCCGCCGGTCGCAAAGTGCAGTCGGTGCAGGCCCGCTTGGGCGAGGTCGAGCGCGACGGCGACACCATCGTCAACGATCCCGCCATCCTTGCTGCCAGCGTGTGGTTCGAGGACGGTTTCGCCGGCCATATCAGCCGCGCGCACGGGATCGATTTCCACCTGTCCTGCGAGCGAGCGCGCTTTGCGGTGATGAATGACGGGCATTCGCTGGCCTTCGCCGCCGCCGACGACGCCAACCCCTATCCCGCAACCCAGCAGGTCGAGTTCGACGCCGGAAACGCTGCACAGGGTGCGCTCGCGCCGATGCTCCAGCTCACGGCCTGTCTCGAGGGTGACGCGGCGGCACGCGCCGCCAATACCGCGCTCAAGCGCGACATAGTCCGCGGGCAGGAAGTGCTCTTCGCCTTCGTCCAGTCGCACCTCGATGGTGGCGCGCCCGTGGCGCTCGCCGATATCGACCCCGCCATGACCATTCTCGGCCGGACCGGACAGTTCTATGCCTGACGCAGCATCGACCAAACCGCGCATCCTGATGTTCGCGCGCGGCTACCAGGCCGATTTCTTCCCCGAGCTGCGTGACGACGCCTACGAGGCTGTCTACGTGACGCTGACGCGCGAGGAAGCAGCGCAGGTGCGCGCGAAGGGGGCCGAGGTGGCAGCCTGTTTCGAAGCCGATTTCGATGCCATCACGCCTGCCGAGGTGCCCGAGCGCTATCTCTACACCTCCTTCATGGCCGAGCGCTTTCTCGGGCGTTACGACCACGACAAGCGGATCGAGATCCTCGGCAAGGAGATCGCCTTCTGGCGCGGCCTGCTCGACCGCTTCGAGCCCGTCGCGGTGCTCAACGAGCTCGTCGCGATCGAGATTTCCGAGGTCCTGCTGATCGAAAGCCGTGCGCGGGACATCCCCTATCTCGCGGGCATGAACTGCGTGGTCGAGGATTTCTTCTACTGGCTGCCCGACCCGATGACGATCTCGGGCCGCACCTTCGACCTGCCCGAACCCGGTGCCGAGGCGAAGGCAGAAGCAGCCGCCTATTTCGAGGAATTGCGGCAGCAGGACTACAAGCCGTTCTACGTCAAGAACCTCGCCGGGCGGCGCGATCTCCGGCCGCTCGCGGCGGGCGTCCTCAAGACCATCCAGTGGTGGTGGCGCGACCGCCGCAGCCGCACGGGCGCGTTCCGCTACGAATCCTACCTCGAGGAATATTCGAAGCGGATCCAGACCTTCTTCGCGAGCTTCATGCGACCCTACGACCGGCTCGAGGAAATCGGTGAGGACAAGGAAATCGTCTTCTACCCGCTCCACCAGGAGCCCGAGGCAACGCTCAATTACATGAGCGAATTCATGGCCAACCAGGCGGCCTCGATCGAGAACATACTCAAGTGCCTCGGCCCGCACCAGGTGCTGGTGGTGAAGGAACACCCGGTCGACAAGGGCGCGCTGCTGCGGCCCAAGTTCCGCACCCTGCGCGACAATTATTCGGCTCTGCGCTATCTACCCGCCGAAGTGCCGGGGCGCGCCGTGCTCAAGCGCTGCGAACGCGTCGTCACGATGACCAGCACGGTCGGATGGGAGGCCGCGAACCTCGGCAAGAGCGTGTGCGTGATGGGCGAGATCTTCTACGACGACCTGCCTGGCATCAAGCGCGTGGCGAGCTGGAAGGAACTGCGCGAGGCGATGCGCACGCCGGTGGCCAAACTGCCGCGCGTCGATCCGGCCACCGCCGAGCATTTCGTCGCGGCGATGACCGAAGCCTCCTACCGCGGCAACCCGTTCCCCTATCCCGAGCTCTACTCGGAGCGGAACATCGCCCGGGTGAAGCATGCCATCATGGACGGGGCGGGACTAGCGAAAGGACCGAGCACATGAGCATGTTCCGTCGCCTGCGCACCCTCCTCGGGGATCTCTGGTATATCGAGCGCAACGTCCGGTTCCGGATCAATTTGTCTCGCTTCTTCGCCTATCGCGTGCCGCTGGTCGGCTGGGGCGTATCGGCGCTGATCGATCGATCGCTCTACTCGTCCTATGCGATCGACGTGGATTCGAGCTCCGTAGACGTGTTCGCGCTCTCGATCGCGCACCCCACGGGCGTGCTGATCGGCGGCAACGGGGTGTATTCGCCAGGCCGCGTGGTCATCATGGCCGGGGTCAAGCTGGTGACTGGCCGCCCTGGCGATCCCGAATATCTGCGCAAGCATGCCGAACGCAGAGTGTTTGAATTCGGTGACAATGTCGTGCTGTCTTCCGGCGCAACATTGATCGGCCCCCTGACGATCTGCGACAACGTGGTGGTCGGGCCGGATTCGCTGGTCAACAAGTCGATCACCGAACCGGGCGTCTACCTCGGCAATCCGGCGCGACGGGTCTCGAATGACGTGTCCGAGGACTGGGTGGCGCACCTGCCTGCCCCACCGAAAAAGGGAGGCCATTCTTGAGCCGTTTTCGCAAATTGATCGAGCAGGCCCAGCCGGATCTCGTCGGCCAGGACCTGTCACGCCCGTTCGAGGAACTGGGTGTCGACAGCTTCGACCTGATGAACCTGCGCGTCGGGCTCGAACGGGAACTCGGCGAAGAGATCTCGGATACGCAATGGACTGAATTCAGGTCGCTCGCGCAGATCGTTTCCTATTGCGAAAGCCGCGATGGAGGCGGCCCCACCCTAGACGGCATCAACCAGGACACCGAAGACGGCTATGTCCGTCGGTTCGAGTTGAACATGCCGCAAATGGCGATCGAAAGCCTGTCGGAAAGCTGGCTGTTCAAGGAAATCGGGGCATCGCACTGGGAACTGCTGTGCGCCGGCCTCGGCCAGCGATCCGCGGCGCTGGCCGACGAGATGGGCAATCGCCTCTACGCGACCTTCGCCCGGGTGCGCCATGACGCCACGCAGCCGCTATCGAGCTTCGAGGAAGCCGAGGATGTCCGCCTGTCGGGCGAAATCTCCCGGTTTGGCGGTGGGATGTATATCAGCCGTTTCGAACTCGAATCGCTCGCCGCGCAGAACAAGCGCATCGTCTCGCAGATGATCACCAGCTTCTCGCGTCGCGGCGGCGAAGGGAACACCAACCTCGTCAAGAGCCAGCCGCAGGTCGCCGAGAATTCGATCACCGATCTCGCCCAACCGCCCCAGTTCGTCGAGGAATATCGCCGGATCAAGAAAGGCACGCAGGATACGCTCGGATTGGGGGGCATGACGCTCCAGCTGACCGATGCGATCGAGACCGAGTTCGAATACGAGCTCAACCCTTATCACGACCTCAACGGCGTCGGCCTGCTCTATTTCGCGGCCTATCCGATCATCGCCGATACTTGCGAAGCACAGCATTTCAATGCCCACGCCGCCAGCGGCGACACCCGCTGGGAGCTGCGCTGGAGCACACTGGCGCGCGACATCATGTACTACGCCAATTGCGACATCACCGACACGATCGTCTACCGGCTCCATTCGCATCGGATCGAGGGCGGCAGGCTGGCGACCACGGCCTCGCTCTCGCGCAAATCCGACGGAGCGCTGATGGCGAAGGTCTTTGTCGTCAAGGCCGAAAGGTTGTAAGCGCTCACGCGGACCCGATATCGGGCCACGGAAAGAGTGGATTATGGCGACCGCGATCCTGAAAGATACCTACGGTTTCCTGCGTTGGCGGCTGGTGCCTGTGCGCATGCTCGGCAAGTTGAAGAAGACCCTTGCGCGCCCCGCCAGGCCGCCGCGGGCCGAGACTCGCTTCGATCGAGATAAGCTCGCGCGGATCGAGAACGATGGGATCGCGCCCGCGACGCCGATCGCGCCGCCCCTGCTGGACGAAATACGCGAGAAATATATGCCCCGCGCCGCACAGGTCGTGCCGCGCACCGCAGGCCACCCGTTCGAAAACGTCATGCGCGCTGAAGATTTTACCGCCGACGATCCTGTTTTCCGCCTGGCCTTCTCCGAGGAGGTCCTTGGGGCAGCCGACGCCTATTTCGACGGGCACTTCCTGTTCGACAGCATCCAGGTGCTGCATTCCTTCCCCACCGAGGGCAAGTTGCGCGCGAGCCAGATGTGGCACAAGGATTACGGCGACAACAAGTCGCTCCACCTCGTGATGTACGTCAACGACGTGGAGGACGACGCGGACGGGCCCTTCGTATATATCGATCGCCAGCGCAGCAAGTCCGTGGCCAGGCGCCCGATCATCCGCCGGTTGTCGGACGACGACATTGCCGGCGAGATCGGTGGCAGCGACTTCCAGCGCTTCTTCGGCAAGGCCGGCGAAGGCGTCTTGGTCGATCCTTCGGCCTGCTACCATTACGGCAGTCGCTGCAGGAACGGGCGCACCGCGGTGTTCGTGACATTCAACACCGCGACGCCCTACGAACCGATGCAGGAACCGCTCAAATCGGCGCGACGGCAGGCGGCGGAAGAGGCTCGCAAGGTCCGGCCCGACCTCCCCTGCGAATATATCGACGCAATCCTCGAAGCCTAACGGCACCGCCGGTCGACCGCCCTACCCGGACATGATGAACACCCGCACCGCCTTCGTAGCCATCGGTCTGGCGGTGAACCTGTTCGTGCTGCTGCGCGGCGTGGTGTTCATGACCGCGCTCGACTACGAGGCGCTCGGCCTGATCGCGCTGGTGCAATCGGTGATCCTGTTCACCGGCATGCTCCATTTCGGCCTGCTCAATGGCGGCTATCGCCTGTTGTGCCATGCCGGCCCCGCCTATCGCCAGCGGATCGTCAATCTCGCTTGGGCGCTGTTCGCGGCGATCGCGCTGGCCATCGCGCTGGCCGCTCTGGTCGCGCTCACGCAGGTCGATACGGCGCTGTTCCGCGCCGCCGCGCTGCTGACGGCAATCGGCGGCATCTGCACGCTGCTGCGCGCGTGGATGATCAACGAGATGGTGGCCGCGGGCCGGCTCAAGGCGATCAACATCGTCAACGCGATTTCGATCGCCGCTTCGCTCTCCGTGCTGCCATTCCTCGGCATCGATCCGCCGCTGATGGCGATCATCTCGATTGTGATCCAGCCGGTCCTCTTCGTCGGCGCCGCGCTGGCGGCGCGCGCGGTGCTGTGGCCGACCAAGCTCAAATACAACCGACGGCTGGCCCGCCTCGTCTTCCGGGCCGGCTTCATCCTTTTCCTGACCGGGCTATCGGTACAACTGATCAACCAGATGGAGCGCTGGTATGTCGGCGGCGAGCTCGGCCTCGAGCAGCTTGGCCGGCTCTATCTCGCCTTCCTGTTCCTGACCCTGTTCCAGATGACCCCCAACCTGCTCGAGCAGGTCTTCCTCCCGGGGATAGTGCGCGCCCGCAAGGCCGGAAACATCCCCGAAGTCCGCCGCGAGATGCGCAATCTGCTGCTGTTCAATCTCGGCTACGGGTTCGCCACTATCATCGGCCTCGCGCTGCTGGCCGAGCCGATCCTCGCGTGGTTCCTGCCCAGCTACATCCCCGACCTGCGCTGGGTCTACTTGTTGGCCCCGGGGTTGATCGTGTTCGCGCTTTCAGGGCCGTTCGCGATCGTGTTCAACGTGGTGATCGACTACACTTGGTACGTCGTGGCCTATGGCCTCGGGACACTCGCCACGGCGCTCGGCTTCGGGATCGCGCTCGCAACCGGTTACACGCTGGGGCTCGACCATGTCATCCTGCTGCGCGACGGGGTCTACCTCCTGATGGCGCTGGTGATCGGTTACGGGTGGTGGAATCTGTCGGCGCGGCATCGCGAATTCCGCCCGCTGGTAAGGAGTTAGGCGCAGGCTCCTTGCCGCCCTCGCGGCCACGGTGTAGGCGCGGTGCGCATCCAGACACGGGCCGGCCATGCTCCACTTCCGCATTCGCGATTACCTTTCGATCCTGTTCTATCGCCTGCTCGCGCCGTTCTTCGGGCAGATGGGCAAGCGCGTGCGGATCGTGCGGCCGCTACGGATCTACGGCGCGCGTTATTGCGAATTCGCCGACGATTCGGTGCTCCAGTACGGTGCCTATCTCGCCGTGCTGAAAGAGTTCGACCACGCCCCGCTGCTCAAGGTCGGGGCGCGGACGATGATCGGCAACCATGCGCATATCGTGGTCACCAGGCGGGTCGAATTCGGGGCTGGCGTGCTGACCGCCGACCGCCTGTTCGTGTCCGACAATCGCCACACATTCGAAGATCCCTCGATCCCGATCCGCGACCAAGGCCTGACCCAACTGGCCGAAGTCCGGATCGGCGACGGAACCTGGATCGGCGAGAATGTCTGCATTTCGGGGGCCTCGATCGGAAGTCATTGCGTAATCGCGGCCAACAGCGTCGTCACCAGCGACATTCCCGACCGCTGCATTGCGGCCGGCGCGCCGGCGCGGATCGTCAAACGCTATTGCGAGCGCCGCGAGGGCTGGTATCGCACCGGTCCGGACGGGGAGTTTGCCTGAAATGGACACGAGGATCGACACGGCAAGAAGGGGCCTGCTGCGCAATGCGCTGGTGCGCCAGCGGCTGCGTCAGATCGCGCTGTTCGCCGGGATTCTCATCTCCGGCGGGCTCCTTTCGATCCCGCGGCTGCCGCTGCTCGCCATCGTGGTGCTTATCTGTTTCGCGCTGCGCAACCCGTTGCAGATCCTCAAGGTCGAATGGGTCGGCATCTGGATGCTTCTCGCCGCGACCGTGGCGGTCGCGCTGATCGGCGGCGAATCCTTCCAGCTGGTCGCTCTCGCGACGCGACTGGCGAACTTCCTCGCCGGCGCGGCGCTGCTCCTGCTTTATGTCGATCGCAAGCCCGGCACCCTCTCGGCGGACCTTTATCCGCTGCTCAAGCTGATGGCCTACCAGGCCGTCCTGACCCCGATCGTCTACCTCGCCATCCCGCAGTTCTTCGTCTCGTTCCGGGTCCAGGACGCGATTTACGAGACCTTTCTTTACGTCTTCACCTTCCATGAATTCGTCGCCAATGCGACCTTCTTCAAACGACCCGACGGCTTCTTCTTCGAGCCCGGCGTGTTCCAGATCTACCTCAATATCTTCCTGTTCATCTGCCTGTTCCTGCGGCGTTTCTCGGCCTTCGATATCGGGCTCGCAACGCTGGCCGTCATCGCGACCCAGTCGACCACCGGCGCGGTGATCCTGATCCTCCAGTATGGGGTGGTCTATCTGCGCTGGCTGAAGGAAAGCCGCGGTGCCCAGCAGTTCGGCCTGTTCCTGATCGGCCCGGTCCTGCTGCTGCCGCTGGCCGCCTACACGACCTACAATGTCGGGGAAAAGTTCTACGGCGAGTTCAGCGGCTCGGCCGAGGCACGCGAATTCGACCTGCGGACCGGCTTGAGCGTGGTGATGGAAAAACCGCTGACCGGGATCGGGTTCGATTACGATAGGTATTTCGACGTCGCCAATCGGGTCGGGTATCGCGAAGCCGAGCTTTCGGTCGACAACATTACCGATCGCGCCAATTCGAACGGCATCGTCACCCTGCTGTACAGCGTCGGCATCCCGATCAGTCTGATCTTCTTCTGGGGCGCCTACAGGCAAAGGCTGTTCCGACCTCGATGGCTGTTCGCCGCGCTGATCTTCCTGTCGCTCTCGGCCGAGGCACTGTTTCTCTCACCTTTCTTCCTCATGCTGGTCTTCAGCGGGCTGCTGCTCAACCCAAGGCGGAGCGCCTCCTTCGGCGAACGGCGTGACGCACCGCGTTCGCGCAAGATGCAGGCCGCCTGATCCCCGCATGGCTCGCATCCTGTTCATCGGCATCGATTTCCATTCCTATCCGCGCGAGATCCGTGCGGCGGGCGAGCGACTGGGCCATACGGTGGATTTCCACCCGCTCGAGGATCGCAGCTTCGCCGCCAAGACGGCGAAGAAACTCGCCGGCGGGATCTATCGCAAGCAGCTCGACGCCTATCACCGCCGCATCGTCGAGCAGAGCGCGGGCAAGGATTACGACGTCGTCCTGTTCATCCAGGTCCACCAGATGGCGCCCGAAACCGTCCAGCGCCTGCGCGAACTGCACCCCTCCGCGCGCTTCGTGCTCTACAATTGGGATTCGCTGACCACCCACGATTTCACCCCGTGGCTCCCTTTCTTCGATCACGCCGCGACCTTCGACCCGGAAGACGCCGAGGCGCTGGGGATCGCCTACCTGCCGCTGTTCGCGATCCCGACCTTCTTCGAGATCGACCGCGATCGGCCGAAGGATTTCGATCTCTATTTCGTCGGGGCGATCGGTACGCTGCATCGCTTCGACGCGCTCGCGCGGCTCCACGCCTTCGCCGAACAGCACGGTCTCGCCACCCATTTCCACCTGGTCTGCAGCCCGGTGATGCGCGCGACCTTGCTGCGCAAGCGCAAGCCGATTCCGGGGCTGACGGGCAAGGGGATCGGATTCGACAGTGTCATCGACCTGCTCGAGCGTTCGCGCGGGACCTTCGATTTCGCCAATCACCGGCAGTCGGGCTATACGATGCGGGTGATCGAAAACATGTGCGCCGAACGCAAGATCGTGACCGAGAACCGCCGGATCCTCGACGAACCCTTCTACCGCGAGGACCGGTTCCACGTGGTCGACGGGCACGATTTCTCGGGTGTCCCGGAATTCCTCGCGCGGCCGATCGAATCGATCCTCGACACCAGCCAGTTCTCGATCGACAACTGGTTGCGCCAACTGGTCGAACCGCAGGGAGCGTGAGCGTGAGCGAAGAAACCAAAGGCCTGCGGCAGAGCATCGCCAAGGCGGTCCAGCGACTGCGCTGGTACCGCTACAAGCTCGCCGGATACGACATCCACCCGACCTGCGAAATCGAACGCGGGCTCAATCTCGATCGCTATTTCCCGCAGGGCATCCATGTCGGCGCGCACACCATCCTGACCTCGCGCGTGACTATCCTCAGCCACAAGCTGGTCCCCAAGAAGAGCCTAGGCCGCTACGACGGCGAGAAGGTGCACACCCATATCGGCGAATGGTGCGTGATCGGGATCGGCGCGGTGATCATGGGGGGGGTGCGGATCGGCGACCAGTGCGTGATCGGTTCGGGCGCGGTGATCACGAAGGACGTTCCATCGAACACGATCATGGCCGGCAATCCCGCGCGGGTCGTGCGCGAGGGGATCGAAATGGAAGACCTGAAGCTTTAGCCCGATACCGCCTCGCAGGTTGATTATCGGATCGACATTGCTAAGCGGCTTGCGAGAGTTTTTTTAACCGTATTTCCCGCAAGGCCCTGAACTTCACGAGCGATTGGATGACGCCGTCGCGTGGGGTCTATGCGAGCAAGAGAATGAGGACATTAGCCATGCAGAAGACCGCCCTTGTTTGCGGTGCCGGGGGATTCATCGGCGGCCATCTCGTCAAGCGCCTGAAGAGCGAAGGCTTCTGGGTGCGCGGGGTCGACCTCAAGTTCCACGAACACGCCGAAACCGAGGCCGACGATTTCGCCATCGGCGACCTGCGCGACCAGCGCTTCGTGCGCGAGGTGGTCGACCAACGTTTCGACGAGGTCTACCAGCTCGCCGCCGACATGGGCGGTGCCGGCTACATCTTCACCGGCGAAAACGACGCCGACATCATGCACAATTCGGCGACGATCAACCTCAACGTGCTCGACGCCTGCCACAAGCGGAACATCAAGCGGGTGTTCTATTCCTCGTCGGCCTGCATGTACCCCGAACACAACCAGCTCGATCCCGACAATCCGAACTGCGTCGAGGATTCGGCCTATCCCGCCAATCCCGACAGCGAATACGGCTGGGAAAAGCTGTTCTCCGAACGACTCTACCTCGCCTACAACCGCAATTACGGGATGGAATGCCGGGTCGCGCGCTATCACAACATCTTCGGCCCGCTCGGCACCTGGCAGGGCGGCAAGGAAAAGGCCCCGGCCGCGATGTGCCGCAAGGTCGCCGAAGCGCACGACGGCGGCTCGATCGAGGTCTGGGGCGACGGCAAGCAGACCCGTTCCTTCCTCTATATCGACGAATGCATCGAGGGCACGACCAAGCTCCTGCGCTCCGATTTCGCGGGTCCGGTCAATATCGGCTCGGACGAGATGATCACGATCAACGGCCTCGCCGAAATGGTGATCGACATCGCCGACAAGGACGTCTCGGTGCACAATATCCCGGGTCCGCTCGGCGTGCGCGGACGCAATTCGGACAACAACCTGATCAAGGAAAAGCTCGGCTGGGCGCCGTCTCAGACCCTGCGCGAGGGCATGGAAAAGACCTATGCCTGGATCGCGACCGAAGCGAAGAAGCGCGACAACCAGAAATAATCCCGCAATTCTCGAGAAGGCTGGGCTAGGATCGAGCGATGAGTGCGAAGAAGAAACTGCTCGGGCTGGCCAACAGCCTGATCGCGCCGACCGGTGTGCAATTGTATCGCAAGGGCGTCGACATGGAGTCGGTGCTGCGGCAGGTCGCGGGCTGGGACCACGGCATCAATTCGGTGATCGACCTCGGCGCGGCGAAAGGCGACTGGAGCCGGATGGCGCTGAAGCTCTTCCCGAACGCGCGGATCGTCGGCGTCGACCCGCTCGACGAGCGGCGGCCCTATCTCGATCGGCTCAAGGCCTCGAACCCGCGCTTCGATTACGTCCAGGCGGTCGCCGGCAAGGACGATGGCGGGACGGTCGAGCTGGCGGTCACACCCGATCTCGACGGCAGCACGATCCACGGCAGCGAGGGCGAGATGCGTACCGTGCCGGTGCATTCGGTCGATGCGGTGGTAGAGATGAAAGGGCTCGAGGGCCCGTTCTTCATGAAGTTCGACACGCACGGTTTCGAAAAGCCGATCCTCGAAAGCGCGGAAAAGACCCTTGCGCAGACGAAATATATCGTGATGGAAGCCTACAATTTCCGCCACTCGCCCGACACGCTGCTGTTCCACGAGATGATCGCCTTCATGGAAGAGCGCGGGTTCCGCGTCAGCCACCTAGTCGACATCCTGAACCGTCCGACCGACGGCGCGCTGTGGCAGATCGACCTGTTCTTCGCGCGCCACGACGATCCGATCTTCAACAGCGATTCCTATCGCCATGGCTGATGTCGAGCCCGCGACCACATCGGGCGCGACACCCGACCGCGCGAGCCCCGACCAGTGCGTCGAGGCGATGGGCTATGCGGTCTACAACGAAGACCTGGCGCTGATCCCGCTGCGCCGCCCGTGCTCGACGATCCAGACGATCAGCCCGATCAGCTACGGCAACGCGACCCGCGACGAGACCTATCGCGACGCGATGCAGCAGGCCGATTACCTATGCCTCGACGGGGTCTATTTCGGCCTCGCCAGCGTGGTGCTCGACGGCAAGACGATGAAGCCCAATCAGGGGCCGGACATTTTCTATCACTTCATGGAGCGGCTGCAGGCGAAGAAGGGCCGCGTGTTCTTCCTCGGCGCTTCGCCCGCGACGCTGAAGAAGATGGAAGAACGCACCCACCGTGACTATCCCGATATCGAAGTCGGCAGTTATTCGCCGCCCTTCAAGCCCGAATTCACCGACGAAGACAACGACGCGATGATCGCGGCGGTCAACGCGTTCAAGCCCGACGTCGTGTTCCTCGGCATGACCGCGCCCAAGCAGGAAAAATGGGGCTATCTCCACCGCGACCGGCTCGATGCGAGCATCGTCGCCGCAGTCGGCGGGGTGTTCGACTGGTATGCGGGCAACCGCAAGGAGATCCACTGGTTCTGGTGGAAGATCTACATGGCCTGGCTGATCCGCACGATCGACCGGCCCGAGCTGCTCAAGCGCTATCCGCAGATCGCCAAGTTCTTCTGGCACCTGATGCTGGCACGGGTCGGGATCAAAAAACACCCGGACCCGAACCCCAATCGGGGCTGAGCCGCGCATGGCGCTGGGTGAGCCTTACGACCTGACCGGCAAACGAATTTTCGTCGCCGGGCATCGCGGGCTCGTCGGATCGGCCATCGTTCGGCGACTTGCGCGCGAAGACTGCGAAATCCTGACCGCCTGCCGCGAAACGCTCGACCTGACCGACCAGGCTGCGGTGCGCGACTGGTTCGCCGCCGAGCGACCCGATGCGGTGTTCCTCGCGGCGGCAAAGGTCGGCGGCATCGGCGCGCATGGACAGGCCCCGGTCGATTTCCTCCACGACAACCTCCTGATCGAGGCCAATGTGATGGAGGCGGCGCACCGCGCGGACGTGGAAAAGCTGCTCTTCCTCGGCTCGTCCTGCATCTACCCCAAGGATGCCGACCAGCCGATCTCCGAAGACGCGCTGCTGACCGCCCCGCTCGACCCGATCCACGAAGGCTATGCCATCGCCAAGATCGCGGGGCTCAAGCTGGCGCAGGCCTATCGCGCGCAGCACGGGCGCGATTTCATCTCCGCCATGCCGACCAATCTCTACGGCCCGGGCGACAATTTCTCGCTGCAATCGAGCCACGTCCTGCCCGCGCTGATCCGCAAGGCGCACGAGGCAAAGCTGGCCGGGGACGAGACGATGGAAATCTGGGGCACCGGCTCGGCGCTGCGCGAATTCCTGCATGTCGACGACCTCGCCGACGCCTGCGTGTTCCTGATGCGCGACTACTCGGACGATGGTCACATCAATGTCGGCTTCGGTGAAGACATCTCGATCCTCGAGCTGGTGAAGCTTGTGAACGAGGTGGTCTGCTTCGAGGGCGCAATCGCCCACGACCGCTCGAAGCCCGACGGCACGCCGAAGAAGCTGATGGACAGCAGCCGGCTGCACGCCCTTGGCTGGCGACCGTCATACGGGCTGCGCGAAGGTATCGCGCAGACCTATGCCTGGCTGGAAGAGGCGATCGCGGCGGGCGATATTCGCGGCCTCGAATGAGCCTGCGGCGAGGTGCAACGAACCGCGGGCGACTTGCCCTTCAACGGTTTGACTTGACCATTCGAGCGACTAGAAGGCGCGCCATTCCCCGCCGGGGCTGACCGGCGCTCGAACAGACGACCGGAAACGTTTCATGACCACTGATCTGAAGTTCGGCATTATCGGTGCCGGGCGCATGGGGATCACCCATTTCTCGATCGCCAATGCGCACGACCACGCCGAGGTGACCGGCGTCGCCGATCCGTCGAAACTCGTCACCACCATGATGGGCAAGTATACCGGCGTCGGCACCTACAAGGATTACAAGGGCCTGCTTAAGGGTGAGGAGCTCGATGCGGTGCTCGTCTGCACCCCGCCCGCCCACAACCCCGAGATTCTTGACGCGGTGCTCGAGCGGCGGCTGCATGCCTTCGTCGAGAAGCCGTTCATGCTCAAATCCGCCGATGGCGAACGTTTCGCCGCCGGGTTCGGCGCGGCGGGCCTCGTCAACCAGGTCGGCTACGTCAATCGCTGGAACGACATGTTCACCAAGGCGAAGGCGTTCGTCGACGAGGGCCTGATCGGCGAACCGCTGCGCTTCCGCAGCGAGATGTTCAGCGGCACAATCGTGCGCGACGTGGGCGAGGCCGGCTGGCGTGCGACGCATGCCAATGGCGGCGGCGCGGTCTACGAGATGGCGAGCCACGCGATCGACCTGATCGCCTATTTCTTCGGCGCGCCGGACAGCGTCGGCGGCACCACGCTGTCGAAAGTCTATTCGAAGCAAGTCGAGGATATCGTCGCCTCGAACCTGTTCTACAACCACGGGCTAACCGGCTCGATCTACGTCAACTGGTCCGACGCCAGCTTCCGCAAGCCGACCAACAAGTTCGAGGTCTTCGGCAAGAAGGGCAAGATCCAGGTCGACCAGCACGGGATGAAGATCTTCCTCGCCGAAGCGAACGAAGCGCACGGCTTCAAGCAGGGCTGGAACCAGCTCTACATCACCGACGTGTTCTCGAGCGTGCCGTTCTACGTCCGCGGGATCGAATACACCGCGCAGCTGTTCGATTTCGTCGCCTCGATCAGGGAGGGCAAGCCCGTGCGCTGCACCTTCGCCGATGCGACCGCCGATCTGCGCGTGATGGAGCAATTGTTCGCCGACGATGCGGCGCGCGCAGCGGGAGACGCGGCATGACCATCGACCGGATCGTCTTCGGCGACAACCAGTTCTTCGGCATCAACCACATGAGCCAGGACAAGGCGCAGGAACGCGCCGAGCGCTTCGCAAAGCTCGACAACGTGATGGCGGTCTACGACCACGCGATCGAGGCCGGGATCGAGGGCATCATGCTCAACAGCAACGACCGCGCGAAGGGCATCTGCGACCGGTTCCGCGCCGAGCCCGGGAAATACGGTCACCTGCGCTGGTACCCGTCGATCCCCTACCCCCATAAATATGCCAGCATGGTCAACGACAAGGGCATGGTCGGCGCGGTGCAGGAAATTCTCTTCGCGCAAGGGGCCAAGTCGGCGTTCGGCAAGATGCTCAAGGGCGGCATGGCGGTCGCCACGCTCGACGCGGTCAAGCTGATGAAGATGCTCGTCGACCAGGAGATGGAGATCTACCATGATCTCGACGTCCGCGTGGTCTTCCTGCAGAACATCATCGTCGACCTGATGCTGGGCTACGACGTAGCCGAGCCGTTCGTCGCCTATTGCGACCATATCCGGAAGAAATACGGCGCCTATCCGGGCCTGATCACGCAGAACCTGCCTTTCTTGCGCCGGAAGCTGATCGAATGGGGGATCGAGGACGTCGTGATCTGCGCCTCGATCAACAAAATCGGTTACCTCCAGTCGCCCGGCGTCGAGGAATACGAGGCGGTGCTGGCCGAGAACGACGGCGAGAAATATCCGATCATGGCGATGTCGACGCTAGCCTCGGGCGCGGTGCCGGCACCGGAAGCCTATGAGTACATCAACCGGCTGAACGTCCAGTCGGTGGTGTTCGGCGCGTCCTCGCCCGGCAACATCAAGCAGAGCGTCTCGCTGATCGAAGGGGCGCCCGCATGAAGGTACTGATCACCGGCGGGGCGGGCTTCATCGGCTCGCGGCTCGCGCTTCGATTGGTCGAGTGCGGACACGAAGTCACCGTGCTCGACAACCTGCTGCCGCAGGTCCACGGCGACCGCCCCGAAGAATCCGAAGGCTACCGCGCTGTCGCGGCCAAGACGAATTTCGTTCGTGGCTCGGTAACCGACCGCGACTTGCTGCAACGCGCGCTGACCGGACAGGACGCGGTCGTCCACCTCGCCGCCGAGACCGGCACCGGCCAGTCGATGTACGAGATCGAGCGCTACAATGCGGTCAATATCGGCGGCACCGCGTTGCTGCTCGATATCCTCGCCAATGGCGAGCATGCGGTGAAGCGCGTGGTGGTCGCCTCCTCGCGTTCGATCTACGGCGAAGGCCGCTACCGCGCGCCCGACGGCACCTTTGTCTATCCCGAACACCGCGCCGAAGCCGACATGAAGGCGGGCGATTTCGAGGTGAAGCATCCGGGAATCGACGGCCCGCTCGAGCTGGTCTCGACCGACGAGGAATCCAAGATCCACCCAAGCTCGGTCTACGGCATCACCAAGCAGGTGCAGGAACAGCTGGTGATGACCGTGTGCCCCTCGATCGGGGTCGAAGGCGTCGCCTTTCGCTACCAGAACGTGTTCGGTCCCGGGCAGTCGCTGTCCAACCCCTATACCGGCATCCTGTCGATCTTCTCGAACCTGATGATGCAGGGCAAGCCGATCAACATCTTCGAGGACGGCGAGGAAAGCCGAGACTTCGTGTTCGTCGACGACGTCGTCGAGGCGACGGTGCTCGGAATCGAACATCCCGCCGCCGCGAACGAAGTGTTCAATGTCGGTACCGGCGATCCCGTTACCGTGATGACGGTGGCGCAGACGCTGTCGCGCCTGCTCGAGGCCGATGTCCCGATCGAGGTGAGCGGCAATTTCCGCCTCGGCGACATTCGCCACAATTATGCCGACATGGCGAAGATCGAGCGTCTGCTCGGTTTCACCCCGGCCTACGATTTCGAACGCGGGATCGCGCGCCTCGCGGCCTGGGCCAAGGCTTCGGGACCGCAAGCGAGCTCCTACGAGGAAAGCCTTGCGGAAATGCGCCGCAAGGGCCTGATGAAGTAAGGCGATGCGATCTTCTAGAAAATCGCGCCCCGCGCGGTACGCCCTCAGCCTTCCGTTCGTGGCGCTATGCGTCCTGCTGGTTTGCGCCTTCCTGCTCGGCGGCGGATCGCGCGGCGACATCCTGTCGTTGGTCGTACTGCGTCCGGTGGCGATCGTGTGCCTCGCGGTGGGGATTGCCTCCGTCACCCGCGACCAGATCGCCGAACACCGTTTCGTCGTCCTGATGATGGCCGCGATCGTGGCGGTGATCGGGCTCCACCTCGTTCCGCTGCCTCACGCCATCTGGTCCGCCCTGCCGGGCCGCGAACTCGCGGTCGAGGCGGGGGCGCTGGTCGGGCTCGACGATGCGTGGCGACCGCTGACCCTGTCGCCCCACCGCGGCTGGAACGCGTTCTACGCGATGTCCGTCCCCGCCGCGGTGGTGCTGCTCGCGATCCAGCTCGACAAGGAGCAGCACCTGCGAATCCTCTATCTCGTGATCGGGCTGGCCTGTCTCAGCGCGATGCTGGCCGTGGCGCAGGCGGCCAGCGGCGGCAACGAGGCGCTGTATCCCTACCGCATCACCAATGACGGTTACCCGGTCGGACTGTTCGCCAACCGCAATCACCAGGCTGCGCTGCTGTGTGCGGCAATCCCGCCGCTGGCGCTGCTGGCGTTACGCGCCAAGGGTCCTTCGCGCGCGCTCGTCCATTCGGTGGCGGGGGCGACGGCGGTGGCGTTCGTCCTCCTGACGCTGGCGACCGGTTCGCGCGGCGGCCTCGTCTTCCTCGTGGTCGCGGCGCTGGCGAGCGCCGGTTTCATTCGCGCGCACGAAAAGCCGCCCGCCCGGCGCGGCGCCCGCTCGCTCAAGCCGGTCTATGTCGCCGGCGCGATCGGCGTTGTCGCGCTTGCCGGGTTTCTCGCCATTGCCTTCTCGCAGGCCGAGGCGGTGGATCGCGTCGCGACGGGGGACGTGGCCGAAGAATATCGCCTGGTGGTGTGGCAATCGGTCGCGGGTTTCCTCGGCCAGTACCTGCCATTCGGATCGGGCGTCGGCTCGTTCGTCGAGGTCTTCCAGGTGCACGAGCCGCGCGAAATGCTCGGCTTCGCCTACTGGAATCACGTCCATAACGACTGGCTCGAATGGGTCCTCGAATTCGGATTCGTCGCGGTTGTCCTGCTCGGGCTGTCGATCTTCGTGCTGGTCCGGCGCACGCGCGCAATCTGGGTCCGCCTGCCCCTGAAACGCGGGGCGCACCAGCTCGCCTGGACCGGGGTTGCGGTGCTTTTTATCCTTGGCCTTTGGAGCGTGGTCGATTACCCACTCCGCGTCCCCTCGCTGGCCGCCCTGGCCGCGCTCGGGGCTGTTTGGATGGGAGCGCCCGGTTCGGCCGCTGCGGACATGCCGGCAGAAAGCCGCCGCAAGGTTTCGGGAATGTGAGACGATCGGGGTCGAAATGAAATTCAACGTTGCCTTGGCCATCGCGATGGGAGCCTCGCTGCTCGCCGCGTGCAGCAATGCGCCCGGCCCGGTCGGTGGCGCGCCAAATATCGCCGTGGTAGAGGGCGATCTGCCTGCCCCATCGGCGTCGGACCTCAACCGCGTTCCCGAAGTCGGCCCGATCCGGATCAACGATCGCCTCAAGGTCGACGTGTTCGGCGTCCCCGAGCTGAGTGGGCGCGAAGTCACGGTCGATTCCAACGGTCAGATCAGTTTCCCGCTCATCGGTACGGTCGAAGTCGCCGGCCTCCAGCCTGCAGAAGTTTCCGCCCGCATCGCCCAGCGCCTGCGCGGACAATTCGTCAGGGACCCGCAGGTCACGACGCTGGTCACCCAGACGACCGAGCGCGAAGTCACCGTCTACGGTGCGGTCACGGCCCCCGGCGTCTATCCGGTCCTCGGCAAGACTTCGCTGCTCACCACCGTCGCCAAGGCTCGCGGGCTGAGCGAATACGCCAATTCGCGCGACGTGGTGGTGTTCCGCACCGTCGACGGCCAGCGCATGGCGACGCTCTACAATCTCGAAGCGATCAGCCGCGGTGCGTATGACGACCCGGCGATCTATCCGAACGACATCGTCGTGGTCGGCGACAGCCCGTCGCGGCGCCTGTTCGACGATATCGTCGGCGCGGCGACCCTCGTCGTCACGCCATTGACCATCCTGTTGCAGAATACGTTGTAAGCGAGGGTATCGGAAACCAATGTCGAGCGTCGCCACGCCCCCCGCTGAAACCGGTTCGATCTTCGACGACGATCGCGCCTATGACGAAGCCGTCGTGCGCAAGCACGATCGCGACGGGTCGCTGATCCGCGACTATGTCGCCATCGTCCTGCGCCGCAAATGGGTCATCCTCGCGGTGCTGGTGGCGGCGCTGCTCGCGGGCGTCGCGGCAACGCTGCTCGCGACGCCGCAATACACCGCCTCCTCGCGAATCGAGATTTCCCGCCAGGACCAGCGCATCACCGATGTCGAAAGCGTGGCCGACAGCGATCGGACCTTCGACCAGGAATTCTACGAGACGCAATACGAATTGCTGCGCGCACGCGCGGTCGCCGAGCGGGTCGAACGCGAATTGCGCCTCGCCACCCGGCCCGAATTCTTCGAAGCGCACGGCGTCGATCTGAGCGAACTGCCGCTGCGCGAGACGAACGGTCAGGCACCGTCGCGCGAACAGCTGGGCGAATTGCGCGAGGCGGCGGTCGACCTCCTGCTCGACCACGTCCAGATCTCCCCGATCGCGCGTTCCTCGCTGGTCGACATCGTCTACACCAGCGCCAATCCGACGCTGTCGGCCGAGGTCGCCAACGCCTGGGCCGAACAGTTCATCGCCGAGAGCATCGACCGCCGCTTTTCGATGACCAGCGATGCGCAGGAATATCTCGAGCGCCGGCTCGGCGAGCTGCGCGAGGACGTGCAGGACTCCGAGCGCAAGCTCGTCACCTACGCCAACCAGAACGACATCGTCATCCTCAACCGCCAGGAAGAGGACGGCCGCACGGTTTCGACCCCGACGCTGACCGCCGCGACGCTCGAACAGCTCAATTCCGCGCTGGTCGAAGCCACCGCCCAGCGCGTCGCGCTCGAGGCCCGGGCCAGCTCGCCCAACGGCTCCGACGTGGCGGCCAACCCCGCCGTCGGCAACCTGCGGAACCGCCGTTCCGAACTGCAGGCGCAATATGCCGAGCTGATGGTCCGGTTCGAACCGGGTTATCCGGCGGCGCGCGCGCTGGCCGAACAGATCGAGGCGCTCGACAATTCGATCGCGCGCGAGGAAGCCCGCCTGCGCGGAGGCTCGCAAGGCGATTTCCAGGCCGCGCTGCGCCGTGAACAGGCGCTTCAGGCCCGGGTCGACAACCTCACCGACCAGCTGCGCAACCAGGAACGCGCTCGGATCCAGTACAATATCTACCAGAACGAGGTCGACACCAACCGCGAGCTCTACGAAGGAACGCTGCAGCGCTATCGCGAGATCGGCGTCGCTTCGGTCGGTGCGAGCAACATCTCGATCGTCGACCTCGCGCAGGTCCCGGTCGGACCCTCCTCGCCGAACCTGCTTCTCAACCTGCTCGTCGCGCTGTTCGGCGGGATCGCGGCAGCCGGCATCATCGTCTTCCTGATCGAACAGTTCGACGACGGGATCCGCAATCCCGACGACGTCACCGCATCGACCGGGCTTCCGCTGCTCGGGGCCATCCCGATCGCCGACGACGACGAGGAGATCGTCGATCTCATCAACGATCCGAAATCCGAAGTGTCCGAAGCCTATCTCACGGTCCGTTCGAACCTTGCCCTGTCATCGAGTCACGGCGTGCCGCGCTCGCTGCTCGTCACCTCGAGCCGCGCGGCCGAGGGCAAGAGCTCGACCTCCTATGCCCTCGCCACGATCCTCGCGCGGACCGGCAAGAGCGTCGTGCTCGTCGATGCCGACATGCGCTCGCCGTCGGTGCACCAGATCCTCGGTCGCGAGAACGCCAAGGGCTTCTCGAATTTCCTCGCCGGAGAGGGCGCGCTGGAAGGTCTGGTCCACACCACCGGGACGCCGAACCTCTCGGTGATGACGGCCGGTCCGACCCCGCCGAGTGCGGCCGAATTGCTCAGCGGCGATCGCACGACGACGCTGATCGAAACCCTGCTCGCGCAATACGACCACGTCGTGGTCGATGCCCCGCCGCTGCTCGGCATCGCCGACGCGCCGCTGCTGTCGAAATCTGTTGGCGGGGTCGTCTACGTGATCGAATCGCGCGGCGTGCCGGTGCGCGGAGTGAATATGTCGCTCGATCGCCTGCGCGACAGCCGCGCCACCCTGCTTGGCGGCGTGCTGACCAAGTTCGACGACGAAGCGGCGGCCGGTTACGGTTACGGTTACGGTTACGGCTACGGTCTCAAATACGGTCGTACCGAAGACGAAGCGGCCTGACATGGCCCGTCCGGTCGGTCGCATGGCCCGGCGCATGCTGGGTGGGCTCGTCACGCTCGTCGCGGCGGGCGCCGCCGCCAGTTTCTCGGCCTCGTTCGCGCTCGAATCGCGCGATCCCGCGCTCGCGCTCAAGCTCGACGGCACCAATCCCGAGGCGCTGATCGGGCGGGCCGAAGCCGCGCTGGCCAATCCGGGATCATCGCTCGACAACGACGACATGCTCGAAGCCGCGCGCGCCTCGATCGCCGTGCTCCCGCTCAACGCCGCCGCTTTCCGGCTGTTCGCCAGCTCGGCCGCGACGAGCGAGGGGATCGAGCGGTTCGAATCGCAGGTCGCGATGTCCGACCGGCTATCGCGGCGCGATCTTGCCACCCAGCTCTTCCTGATCGAAGCCGCGGTGGAACGGCGCGATATCCGCGCGGCGCTGCGCCATTACGACACCGCAATGCGGATCAGGGAATCGAGTCGCGGATTGCTGCTGCCGGTGCTTTCCTCGGCTATCAAGTCGCCGGAGATCCGGACCGAGCTCGTCCCCTATTTCCGCGATCGCGCACCCTGGCTCGGCGAATTCATCCGCCACTCGATCAACAATAGTCCCGAACCGCGCAACGTCGTGCGCCTGCTCGACGAGGCCGGCGGCATCCCCGAGGGCAAGTTCCTCGACACGCTCCATGCGCAATTGCTGAGCCGGCTCGTCAACGAAGGCGAATTCGCGACTGCGGCGGATTATTTCCGCTCGATCCGCCCCGAAGCGCGCGAAATACTCGGATCGATCGCCATGACGGCCGACTCGACCGACGCGAAATATACGCCGGCGACATGGCAGGTGTTCACGATCGCCTCGATCGAATCGATGTTCCTCGCCGCCCCCGATGGCGGGTTCGAACTGACCAGCGAGGTCGAGCCCGGCTTTTCCGGATCGATCGCGCGCCGTCTCGCCGCACTGCCGGCCGGCGAATACCGTATCTCTGCGCCGATCCGGGCAACCGACATGGCGCCGGGGGCGACGGTGACATTCCAGCTGCGTTGTGCGAGCGATGTCGTGCTCGATAAATCGATCGAGATCCGCGACGGGATACCCTTTACCGCCGATTTCACCATCCCCGCCGGATGTACGACGCAATTGCTGACGATTTCGGCCGGGATCGGATTCGAACCGCGCAAGCCGGTCCTGACGATCGGGTCGCCGACGCTCTCGCGCCGCTGAGGCTAACCCAGCGAGCGCAGGCAGACGATCGCCAGCTGCGCCTGCTCGCTCCGCTCGTCCTTGAGCCGCTCTGCATCGCGCGCGATCGTGGCACGGATTTCGCGCTCCGACGGGCCTTCCGAACTGGCGATGGCCCGGTTCTCGTAAATTTCGGCGGCGCGGTCGATCATCGCCATTTCCGACGATCCGGCCTGTCCGGCAAGCGCCTGCATCGCGCCCGCAGTGACCCTGAGCGAGGTTGCGCAGCCCTGCGCCAGCTCGAAGGCGGTTGCCTCATCGCCGATCAGATGTCCGCCCAGTGACAGCAGCCGCGCCGTCTCTTCGGGTACGATCTTCCCGTCCTTGTCCCGGGTCGAATCGGCCTCGCTTTCGGCCGAGCAACCGGCCAGCGACATGACTGCGGCGAGCGTGAACGGGAGAAGGTTTCGATACATCATGGGATCCTCGTGCGACCGCGGCGGCCTTAACCCGCCAGCCTCCGCGGGTCCATCGGCGAACGCTCAGTCGCGCCAGATTCCGCGCGTATCGTAGACCAGTGCATCGCCGCGCTCTGCGGCGGGGATCGCCCGGAAAACGTCGTGATCTACCAGCACGATATGAATTCCCGCGCTTTCGATCGCATGGTCGATATCGGCGAGCCGCGCGCCTGTCCCGTCGAACTCGCGCGGCAGCTCGGTCGCGTGCGGTTCGACGATCGAGATGCGGTTGCCGAAACGCCGCGCGAGCCTGGCGGCGATGAAGCGGGCCGGGCTCTCGCGGAAATCGTCGATATTGGCCTTGAAGGCGAGACCGTAGACGGCGACCGGGGTGTTAGGGTGGTCGGCGCACAGCGCAGTCGCGCGGTCGAGCACGTGGTGCATCTTGGCATCGTTGCGTTCGCGCGCGGTACGGATCAGGTCGCTTTGCTCGGGTGCGCCGTGGACGATGAACCAGGGGTCGACCGCAATGCAGTGTCCGCCGACGCCCGGACCGGGCTGGAGGATGTTGACCCGCGGATGGCGGTTGGCGAGGCGGATCACCTCCCACACGTCGAGATCCATCGTATCGGCGATCATCGACAGCTCGTTGGCGAAGGCGATGTTGACGTCGCGAAAGGCGTTTTCGACCAGCTTGGTCATCTCGGCCGAGCGCGCATCGGTGACCACGCATTCGCCGCGCACGAAGCTCTTGTAGAAGGCCAGGGCCTTGCGCGCGCAACGCGGGGTGATCCCGCCGATCGAGCGATCGTTGTCGATCAGCTCGACCAGGATCCGGCCGGGCAGCACGCGCTCGGGGCAATAGGCGATCGCGATATCGGGCGTGCCCCCTTCTCTTCCATTGGTGCCCAGCCCCGGCAGCTTGAGGTCGGGACGCAATTCGGCGATCCGGTCGCGCATCGCCTCGGTCGTGCCGACCGGCGAGGTCGATTCGAGGATCACCGTGTTGCCGGGTTCGAGCACCGGGGCGAGCCGCGCGGCGGCGTCCATCACGAAGGTCAGGTCGGGGGTGTGGTTGCCGTCCTTCTCGAACGGCGTCGGCACTGCGAGCACGAAGGTATCGGCGGGCCTGATCTCGGTTCCGGCGGTCAGCAACCCGCGCTGGACGACCCCGCGCACCAGCCCGTCGAGATCGACCTCCTCGATATGGATTTCACCGCGATTGATCGTTTCGACGACCTGCTCACTGACATCCACGCCATAGGTCGGGATGCCCGCGCGCGCGATGATCGCGGCGGTCGGCAGCCCAATATAGCCGAGGCCGATCACGCATGCCGTGTGGTCGCGTCCGCTGTTCATGTCGCTGTTCGGCCCCTCGCAAATCTCGCACCGCCCCTAGCACGATACGGTTAATTCATGCGTAACGGAATAACGGGTCAACCGGCGTCGGCGACCAGCCGCGCGATCCGTTCGGCCGACTTGCCGTCGCCGAAGGGATTGTGCGCGCGCGCCATCGCTTCGTAGGCGGATGGATCGTCGAGCAGGCGTTCGACCTCGGCCACGATCCGGTCTGCATCGGTGCCGACGAGCCTGGCGGTGCCGGCCGCGACGCCTTCGGGCCGCTCGGTGGTCTCGCGCATCACCAGCACCGGCTTGCCGAGCGCGGGCGCCTCTTCCTGCACCCCGCCGCTATCGGTGAGCATGATGTCGGCGAGCGACAGCAGGTGGGCGAAATGCGGGTAGTCGAGCGGCTCGATCATTGCGACGTTGTCGAGCCCGCCGAGCGCCTCGTCCATCACCGCGCGCACGTTCGGGTTGGGATGGACCGGGAAGATCAGCGCCACGTCATCACGCGCGGCGATCCGGCGGATCGCCTCGGCGATCGCCTCGAGCCCGCCGCCGAAATTCTCGCGCCGGTGGCTGGTCACCCCGATGATGCGCTTGTCGGCGAAGCGCTCCTCAAAGTCGGCCAGGCCCGCGGCCAGTTCGGGCTCGCGCGCGATCCGCTCGGTGACCCAGTGCAGCGCGTCGATCACGGTGTTGCCGGTTACGTGGATCGTCGCCGGGTCGACATTCTCGGCCTTGAGCGCGCTCGCGGCCGTTTCGGTGGGGGCAAAATGCAGCGCGGCGAAACTGCCTACCACCTTGCGGTTCACCTCTTCGGGCCACGGCTGGTAGATGTCGCCGCTGCGCAGTCCCGCCTCGACGTGATCGACAGGGATCCTGCGGTAATAGGCCGCCAGCGCAGCGCACATGACGGTGGCCGTATCCCCCTGCACCATAACCCGGTCGGGCCGCTCGATGTCCATCACCTTGCCGAGTTCGACCAGTAGCGAAGCGGTCAGCGCGTCGAGCGACTGCCCGGGGGTCATGAGGTCGAGATCGTGGTCGGGCACGATGCCCGCGATATCGAGCACCTGGTCGAGCAGGCCGCGATGCTGGGCCGAAACGCAGACGACGGGTTCGACCCCGTCGGTTTCGTGCAAAGCTCGGATGACGGGAAACAGCTTTATCGCCTCGGGACGGGTCCCGAACACGACGAGAATCTTCTTGGCCATGCGCCCCCCTTGCCTTGCGGGAGACGCTCTAGCCGCCGAAGCCTAAACTGTCATTAACCCTGCGGTTCGTCGGCAGTGTCTTCGTCCGCATTCTCGTCCGGCTGCGTCGTCGCGGGCGGAGCCGGCAGCGGCGCGGAGTCAGGATCTTCGGCCGCACGCTCGGCTTCGAGCTTGCGCATATAGGCCGCTTCGAGCTCCTCGACGCGGGCCTGCGTCTCGGCCGCGTCCTCGTCGATTTCCGCGAGGCGTTCTTGCCGCGCTTCCTCGATCAGCTGGGCGAAGCGGACCGAATCGGCCATCGCTTTCTCGCCATAGGCCTTGCGGATCATCTCCTGCGTGCAGCCGGTGAAGCCACCCGCCCCGGTCGGCGAGCAGCTCTGGATGCCGCTATCGGTCATCATTTCGTACGTCCGCACGCGATCCTCGAACGGCTCGGCGTCGCGGCTGCCGCTCTGCCGCAATTCCTTGGGGATGCGATAGGGGTCCTCGAGCCGTCCGCAGACGGTGATCGTGGTCTCGGTCGAGGCCGGGCATTCCTCGTCCTCGGTGATGAAGACCTGGTTGATCTTGGTGTCCGCATCCTGCGCCATGGCTGGCGTCGCGAAGGCGGTGGCAGCGAAGATGCCGGGGGCGATCAGGGTCAGAGCGAGCTTGTTCATGGGCTTTTCCTTGTCCTCATCGAAACAGCGCGGGAGCGGCCCACGCGGTTCCGGCACAATCAGATTTTCTCCGAAATACGGATGGCGAGGCGGCAGCCGAGCCGGATCGCACCCGACAGCAGTGCATAGGCCGGGGCCTGTTCCGCCCCCGCTTCGAGCGCGGCGTCGCGATGCTCGCGTTCGTCCTCGCGGAATTCCTCGACCATCGCCGAAAGTTCGGGGTCGCTGTCGCCCAGCTCGTCGAGCTGGTCGGAATAATGCTTGTCGATCTCGGTCTCGATCGCGGCGGTGCAGGCCATCGCCGCCTCGGGGCCCAGCAGCGCCGTGCCCGCGCCGAGCGCATAGCCGGCGACCGACCAGAAGGGCTGCAGCGCGGTAGGGCGCACGCCGCGTTCGGCCATCAGCGCGTCGAAGCGGGCGCGATGCCCCTCTTCCTGCCGCGCCATCCCCTCGATCTCGGTCGAGAGGTGCGAGCGATTGCCCATCACCGCCAGCTGGCCGCGATAGATCCGGGTCGCGCCGAACTCACCGGCCTGGTCGACCCGGATCATCTCGGCGAGGCGGCTTGGTGCGGTCTGGGTCGTCATCGCGGCCTCCGGGACTTGGCGAGCAATGCGAATACGATCAGCGCACCCGCGCTCGAAAAAAGGAAATTCCAGCCCGCCAGCGAAATCCCGAACAGCGACCATGGTGCCACGTCGCAGCGCACGAGATCGGCATTCATGATCGCCGCGAGGGGATCGCCACCCGACAGGTCGACCGCCGACGAGCAACCAGTGATGCCGTCCCACCAGCCATATTCGACCCCGGCATGGAAGCCGCCGATCAGCCCGGAAACGAGCACCGCGAAGGCGGCGAGCGCAACCGGCCAACGCGCCGGCCGGAGCGCGAAGCCGAAGAACGAGATCGCGATCGCCGCGATGTGCGGATAGCGCTGCCACCAGCACATCTCGCACGGGAAGAGCCCGAACACATATTGCGAAATCAATGCCCCACCGAGCAGGAAGGACGGCACGCCGAGCGCAATCCAGCGCGCGGTCCGCCGCGCGGTGCCGGTGGTGTCGCCGATGGTCTTGCGTCCGCGCATCGCCTTACTTGCGCCGCGCGAGGCCGACGGGGTTCGACGTGCGATTGAGCGTCTTGATCGCGTAGTCGAGCTGGAAGTCCTCGATTCCCTGCGCCTCGAGCTCTTCCGCCGTGACCTCGAAACGCGGATCGGCCTTGCGGTCGTTCTCGAGCTCGCGTTCGTCGAGATCGATTTCGTTGATCAGGTGCCCACGCAAGTCGCTTTCGCGGAAGGCGAGGCGCGCGCGGCGGGCGGCATCGGGATCGGACAGCTGCGGCACGCGGATGTCGGGATTGATCCCGCCTTCCTGCACCGACTTGCCCGCCGGGGTGTAGTAGCGCGCGGTCGTCAGCTTGAGGCCGCGCGTGCGATCGTCGTCGAGATAGAACAGCGACTGGACGCTGCCCTTGCCGAAGCTGCGTTCGCCCATCACCAGCGCGCGGCGCTGGTCCTGCAGCGCGCCCGCGACGATCTCGCTCGCCGAAGCCGAACCGGCGTTGATCAGCACGATCATCGGCAGGCCGGGCGTGATCTCGCCACGGAAGACGAGTTCGGCGGGGAAGGTCCGGTTGTCCTCCTCGCGCCGCCCCTTCTGCGACACGATCGTGCCCTCGGTCAGGAACAGGTCGGACAGGATCACCGCTTCGCGCAGCGACCCGCCCGGATTGTTGCGCATGTCCAGCACCAGGCCGGTCAGCTTGCCGCCCGGCACGTCGCGCCGCATCGAATCGATCGCCTCGGCGACATCGATCCCGACATCGCGCGAGAATTCGTTGATCGAGATCACCCCGACCGTGCCCTCGATCTCGTAGGTCACCGGTTCGAGCTGGATGCGCCCGCGGGTGACGGTCACGTCGAACGTGTCCTCGCGCCCGGCGCGGAAGATGGTGAGCTGGATATCGGTGCCCTCGGGCCCGCGCATCTTCGCGACCGCCTCGTCGAGCTCCCAGCCGATGATCGACTTGCCGTCGAGGTGGGTGATGTAGTCGCCGGCCTTGATGCCCATCTCGTCCGCCGGACTGCCCTTGAACGGGGAGATCACCTTGACCGCGCCGTCCTCTGACACGACCGAGAGGCCGAGGCCCTGGTATTCGCCGTCGACCAATGTGTTGAGCCGTTCGATGGCGGTCCCGTCGAGATAGCCCGAATGCGGGTCGAGGCTGGCGAGCATTCCGTCGATCGCGCCGCGGATCAGCTGCTCGTCATCGACGCCCTCGACATAGTTCGATTTCACCATCTCGTAGATTTCGAACAGGCGGGCGAAGTCCGACGAGGTCCGCGCATCGACCTGCGCGAGGCCGGCCGTGGTCGCGGGAAGCAGCGCCACGGCACCGACGAGGGCGCTGGCACGGGCGAGCGAAGCGAATTTTTTCTTCAACCGAAAACTCCTCATACGCGCGGATTTATCGCAGACCCGGCCTTAACGCCAGCTTGCGCGCTGCAAACGTGCGATCCACTCCGTCTAGCGCAACAGCGGGAGCGGGTTGACCGGCTCACCGCGACGGCGCAGTTCGAGGATCACCCGCCCCAGGCGCGGATCGGCGACCCCGAGCGGACTGCCGGCGACGAGTTCCTCGCCCACCCGCACGTCGAGCCGGCCGATCCCGGTGACCAGCGAGGTCCAGCCATTGGCGTGTTCGACGATCACGATCCTGCCATAGCCCGAATAGGGCCCGGCGAAGGCGACCCGGCCCGCGCCGGGTGCGGCGACCAGCGCCCCGCTTTCGACCGCGAGCGTCAAGCCGCGCGACGAACCGCCGAATCCTTCGGCAAGGCGACCGTTCGCGGGCAGGATATAGGGATCGGGCGAGGCCGAGGTCTGCAACGCGGTGACGGTCGGATCCTCGACCCTCGCCTCGCCCGGTCGAGCAGGACGCATCTTCGGGCCCGGCAAGGCGGCGAGGCGCGCGCGCAGCGAGGCGGCCTCGTCGATCTCGTCGAGCAACCCGGTCAGGTCGCGGGCGCGCTCGGCGAGCGCCAGCGCCCGCTCCTCTTCGCGCGCGGCCTCGCTCCCGAGACGACGCGAGGCGAGGCGCTGCCGGGTTTCGGTCTCGAGCAGGGCGTTGCGCCGCTCGGCAAGGCGGGTTTCGGTCGTGCGCAGGCGTTCGATCGCCGCGGCTTCGCTCCGCTCGACCTGGCGGATCGCCGAAACCTCTTCACGCAGCACGGCCGTGCGCCGCTCGATCACCGGCAGCATAGAGGACATCAGCGCCCGTGCCCGCAGCGTTTCGTCGACCGTACCCGGTCGCAACAGCGTGAAGGCCGGAGGGTTGCGCGACAGTCGCTGCAAGGTCGCGGTGAGTCCCATAAGCGGGCGTTGGCGCGCGGCCAGATCGGCCTCGAGCCGACTGCGTTCGCGGCCGACGGCGCGCAGTTGCGCCTCGGCCAGCACGCGCTCGGCCTCGGCCTGCTGCACGCGGGCAGCGAGCGCGGCAGCCTCGCGGGCATTTTTTTCGGCTTCGTCTCCGGTCTTCTCGGCCTCGCGTTCGAGCCGGTCGCCACGCGCCTTGGCCTCGCGCGCCTGCTCGCGCGCCCGCTCGACCGCTTGCTGCGTGGCGGTGCCGTCGGCTTCCTGCACGAAGGCGGGATTTGGCACCGACGCTATTGCCGCGGCGCCGAGCGCGACAAGGACGATCAGGGGCAGCGCGACACGCATGGGGCGTACCTATGCGCGATGATAGGGATGCCCGGCAAGGATCGCCGTCGCACGGTACAATTGTTCGGCCAGCATCGCGCGGGCGATCATGTGCGGCCAGGTCGCCGAACCATAAGCGAGCAGGAGGTCGGCTTCCGTGCGCACGGCGCCGTCATGCCCGTCGGCGGCGCCGATCAGGAACTGCACTTCGCGCACTCCGTTATCGCGCCAGCGTTCGAGGGTGGCGGCGAATTTCTCCGACGGGAGATCCTTCCCCCGCTCGTCGAGCGCGACGGTTCGCGAGGGAGCCTGCGCCGGTGGGATGGTTCCACCGGTGTCGGGCAGTTCGGTCACCTTCGTATCCCAGCGGATGCGCTTGAGATAGCGCTCGACCAGCTCGGCCTCGGGGCTGCGGCCGATCTTGCCGCGCGCGACGATGTGAAGGAGCACGGTCCGGTCCGCTCAGGCCTCGCCGAGCGTCCACATGCGTTCGAGATTGTAGAAGCTCCGCACTTCGGGGCGGAAGATGTGGACGACCACGTCGCCCGCATCGATGAGCACCCAGTCGCCCTGCGACAAGCCTTCCATCTTGGGCGCGGGGTAGCCGCCCTGCTTGATCCGCTCGCCCAGTTTCATCGCGATTGCCGCGACCTGCCGCGTCGATCGCCCCGAGGCGATGACCATGAAATCGGCGATCCCGCTTTTTCCCTCGAGATCGATCGAGACGATGTCTTGCGCCTGGTCGTCGTCGAGCGATTGCAGCACGAGTTCGTGCAGCGATCCCTCTTCGGCCTCGGGCAAGGTATGCGGGGACGCGGCATTGTCGCGCGCGGATTGGGCCGTATTCATCGGTGAGATCATAGCTCCTGCAATTTAGGGTGTGCCGCCCGCCGCGCCAAGGGGGGGCCGGCGCGCTTCAGCGTCCCGGTTCCCGTTCTGGCGGGATCAAGCGGTGCGTCAGGGGGTCGCGAACGGGGAGGTCGGCATGGCGCGCGGCCCAATCGGGCGACTGGCGGCGGATCGCGGTCGCGGATCGCGGATCGGGATCGAAACGCAGCATCACCAGGGTGGGCGCACTCCACACGGCCCGTTTGCGAAATCCGGCTGCGGAGACACGGTATCGCCGCAACCAGGCCATGGCGGGGCTCGCCATTGCCCGGTCATCGTACCCCGGACGCGCGATCACCGCAATCGGCATCGTCCGCGCGATCCCCCGCCAGTCGCGCCAGCGGTGGAATTGGGCGAGGTTGTCGCTCCCCATCAACCACACGAACCGCCGTTTGGGATAGCGCCGCACCAGCGCGCGCAGCGTGTCGATCGTGTAGCGCGTGCCGAGCTCGCGCTCGATCGCGGTCGGCACGATCGGCGCGCGGCGGGCCTGCATCCTGGCCGAGGCGAGCCTTGCGGCGAGTGGCGCCATTCCGTCCTTGGGTTTCAAGGGGTTGCCGGGAGACACCAGCCACCACGCCTCGTCCAGCCCCAGCGCTTCGAGTGCGAACAGCGTGATCCGGCGGTGTCCGCCATGCGCGGGATTGAAACTCCCGCCGAGGAGGGCCGTATCGGTCATCGAACGGGTCAATGGCGCAGGCCGAGCCCCGTTGGCAAGCGCTTCGCGGCGGGCGAATCGCCCGGGAAGGCCTCCGAACGATTCGCCGAAACCGCCTGAAATGCACTCCGGCGGGGAATGTTCCCGCGATTCCCCACGATTTATCGAGCGATGGAACGATTCATCGTATCGTACCCACGGCTCGCCCCTGCCATCCCGGATTCACGGGTGACCTTATCATTTGTCGCGATAGGGTGCCCCACACATTACGGACGGGTACGGGGTTTCGTTTTGACAGATAACAACAGCGGCGGGCTGTTCGCTCGCCTGCGCTCCTGGTTTCCGGAGCGTGAATTCTTCATGCGCTCGCAAGGCCAGGTGCGCTTCATCAAGATCAGTTCGCGGGTTCAGATCGCGTTCGCGGCCATCGCCGTGGGCGCGACGTCGTTCTGGGTGGTCAGCCTCGGCGCGATGGGCGTCACGCAGTACCTGGCGCAATCCGAACGCACCGAATTGCTCGACCGCGAAGCCAAGGTCGCCAGCGCGGAAAGCCGCGTCACCGCCTATCGCGATGATCTCGACGCGGTGGCCGACGATCTCGGCTCCCGGCAGGAATTCATCGAGCGCATGACCGAAGCCCATCTCGGCATCCTGCCCGATGAAGCTTCCGAAGACACGGTCACCGACAGCAGCGAGGAAACCCAGAAGGCGGTCGAAAAGATCGGCCTCTCGATTCCCGAAGCGCGCGGCCTCGCCGAGCTCGAAGCCCGTCAGCTCGCTTATGTCGAACGCCTGACCCGCTATGCCGACCAGCGGTCGCAGCGCGCCAGCGCCGCGCTCAAGCAGCTCGGGCTCAACCCGAAGAACCTGCTCGCCTCGGTCAACGATCACTCGGCGATGGGTGGTCCGGTCGACAGCGACGGCGAGATCGATCCGCGCTTCGTCCGTCTCGGCCTGAGCCTCGCCAGGATGGACGCGCTCGAGCGCGGACTGGCCGGCGTGCCGCAATACCAGCCGGCTGCCGCGGGCATGGTGTCCTCGAGCTACGGCTATCGCCGCGATCCGTTCACCCGCCGCGCGGCGTTCCATTCCGGTCTCGACTACAAGGGCCATACCGGCGCAGCGATCCGTGCCGCCGCCGCCGGCACCGTGGTCTTCGTTGGTCGCAAGGGCGGCTACGGCAACCTCATCGAAGTGCGCCACGACAACGGCCTCACCACCCGCTACGCCCACCTTTCGGGCTTCAAGGTCAAGGTCGGCCAGAAGGTCGTGGCCGGCCAGCATATCGGCGCGATGGGCAGCACCGGACGATCGACGGGCCCGCACCTCCACTTCGAAGTGCGACAGGGCGGCAAGCCGCTCAATCCCCGCGCCATCCTCGAAAAGGCACCCAATGTTCTCAAAGAAATCCGAGGCCGCGACGCGGCCCTCGCCAGCTAATTCCATGGCCGGCAATTCCCGTAACGGCAGTTCGACCTTCTCGGTCCTCGGCAGCGACGTCGCGATCAAGGGCGATATCAAGGCCGACGCCGATCTCCACCTCGACGGCAAGGTCGAGGGCGACGTCGTCTGCACCAGCCTGGTCCAGGGCGAGACCGGCGCGATCCACGGCGCGGTGAAGGCCGAAACCGCCCGCCTCGCCGGCAAGCTCGAAGGCTCGATCGAAGCGCGCGAGCTCGTGATCCTGAAAAGCGCGCAGATCGAGGGCGACGTCCACTACGAGACGCTGACCATCGAACAGGGCGCGCAGGTCGACGGCCGCTTCGCACCGAAGGGCGCGTCCAAGCCGTCCGAGGCGGAACGCACCATGCCGCAGGCGGGCGAGCCGCAGCTCAAGGTCGCCGCCCAGTAAGAAGCCCCAGCAAGACCGGCACGAGGCGCAGTCGGCGCCGCCAGTCGCGTCCAGATCAATCGGTTCCGAGCACTTCGGCCCTGAGCGCCTTGCGGTCGAGCTTGCCAATCATCGTCTTGGGCAGATCGTCGCGGATCGTGAGGTCGGCGATGCGCTCGTGCTTGCCGAGATGCTCGTTGGCCCAATCGCGCAGCGCTTCGGCATCGAGCGTCTCTTCGTCGGGATCGAGCACGACATAGGCCTCGACCCGTTCACCGAGGTAATCGTCGGGCACCCCGATCACGAGCGCTTCCTTCACCCCCTCATGGGCGAGCAACACGTCCTCGACCTGGCTCGGGAAGACCTTGAACCCGCCCACGGCGATCATGTCCTTCGCCCGATCGACGATCCTGATGAAGCCGTCGCCGTCGATTTCCGCGACGTCGCCCGTGCGCAGCCAGCCATCCTCGGTGAAGGCCCGCTTCGCCGCATCGGGACGGTTCCAGTAGCCGCGCATGATCTGCGGGCCGCGCACCACCAGTTCGCCCGGTTCGCCCTCGGGTGCGGGGCGGGTGGCATCCTCCTTGTCGACCAGCCTCACCTCGGTGCGCGGGATCGGCTGGCCGATCGTGCCGACGCGCTCCTCGCCTTCGTAGGAATTGGTCGAGACGACGCCCGAGCTTTCGGTGAGGCCGTAACCCTCGAGCAGCCGAGCGCCGCTGCCGGCCTCGAACTTCGTCTTGAGCGCCGCACTCAGCGGTGCGCCGCCCGCGATGCAGGCGCGCAGCGAGGTGAAATCGGTGGCGGCGAAATCCTTGTGGTCGAGCAGCGCCTGGTACATCGTCGGCACGCCCGGCATCGCGGTCGCCTTGGTCCGTTGGATCGTCGCCAGCGTGTCCTTGGCATCGAAGCGCGGAAGCATCGCGATACAGCCGCGATTGACCACCGTGCGGTTGAGTACGCAGGCATTGGCGAAGACATGGAACAGGGGAAGCACGCCCATGATCATGTCGCGTTCGTGCGCGCGCGGATCGATCGCGTTGATCTGGCGCGCATTCGCGGTGAGGTTCTGGTGGGTCAGCATCGCGCCCTTGGGCGTGCCGGTGGTGCCGCCGGTATATTGCAGCAGCGCGAGATCCTGCTCGGGATCGATCACCACCGGTTCGAGGGGGTGGTCGGAGCCGAAGGCGTCCCAATCGGTCACATCGCCGCGATCGGGCACCGCATGGAGCATGTCGCGCTTGAACAGGCGGAGCGCGATCCCCTTGAGCTTCGACAGCTGGCTTGCGAACCGACCGACGACCAGCCCTTCGAGCGCGCTCGCATCGAGCACTTCGAGCGCCGTCGGCAGCAGCGCTTCGAGATCGACCGTGACCAGCAGGCGGGTGCCCGAATCGGCGACTTGCTGGCTCAGTTCCTCGACCGTGTAGAGCGGCGAGAAATTGACCACCACGGCGCCGGCCATCATCGCGCCGTAATAGGCGGCCGGATAGGTCGGGACGTTGGGGAGGAACAGGCCGATGCGTTCGCCCTTGCCGATACCACGCGCTTGCAGCCCGGCCGCGAAACGCCGCGCCTGCGCGAAGATTTCGGAATAGGTGTAGCGGCGCCCCAGAAAATCGATGAACGGGTCCTCGCCCGCTTGCGCCACCGCCTGCTGCAGCAGGTCGGGCATCGAGAGCGACGGCAGGTCGAGATCCCACGGGCAGGGATGCGAATAGTTGCGCGCGTAATTGACAGCCATGTCAGCAGCATGGCGCGTCTGGCCCAGCGCGGCAAGCAGTTCCGGCTTACGATATTCCCGGCGCAAGCGGTCGCCCGAGTGCTCAGTCGGAGGCTTCGGTGCCCTCGCCCGTGCTCTCGGCGTCCTTGCGCGCCTGCAACCAGGCTTCGGCCTCGGCTTCCTGCGCGGCTTCGACCGCGGCCTTGGCGGCCTCCTCGCGTTCCTGCTTCAGCTCGGCGATCAGCTTCTCGCGATCGCCGCCCAGCTTTTCATCGTCGCCCGAGGCGTCTTCGAGGCCGGCCTTCTTGGCGGCCTTGGCGACCACCGCATCGAGTTCGCGCTGCGAACACAGGCCCAGCGTCACCGGGTCCTTCGGCTGGATGTTCTGAATGTTCCAGTGGGTCCGCTCGCGAATCGCGCCGATCGTGTTGCGCGTGGTGCCGATCAGCTTGCCGATCTGCGCGTCGGAGATCTCCGGGTGGTTGCGCAGCAACCAGGCAATGCCGTCGGGCTTGTCCTGGCGCTTCGACACCGGCGTATAGCGCGGGCCCTTGGTGCGCGCGACGGCGACGGGCTGCTTCTGCATCTGGAGACGGTATTCGGGGTCGGCGGCGCCCTTCTCGATTTCCTCGTTGGTCAGTTCGCCCGCGCGAACCGGGTCACGCCCGGTATACTTGCTGCTCGCAAGGTCATCCGCCATCGCCTGGACTTCGAGGATGTGGAGGCCGCAGAAATCGGCGATCTGCTCGAAGGACAGCGAGGTGTTGTCAACCAGCCAGCTGGCAGTCGCGTGGGGCATCAGGGGGGTGGGAGCGGACACTTGGTTTCTCCGGCGCGCGGGGCGCAGTTTGCGAGAGTCTAAATAAAACGGGCCGCCCCTTACCGGAGCGGCCGCTTGGCACCCGAGATAGGCCTATCGCGTCGGTCGGGCAAGGGTTTTGCCGTTCGCGCCACCGAAGGGGCCATTTTCACCCTTTCTTAGCCATGCCCGATTACGGCTGGCTGGAACCGTGAGACCGAGGAATTCCGTGAACGCCCCCAGCCATGATTTCGGGAACGACCCCGCCGCATCGCCGGGCGAGCGCCTCGATCTCAAGGCTTACGAGCTGTGGATGCGCTGCCACGAGGACGGCCACGTGCCGTCGCAGCAGGAATTGCTCAGCCACGAGGATTGCAACTTCGTCGACCATTCGGTCCTGATCAAGCTCAAGCGCGACGACTCGACACCGTCCATCTCGCATATCGGCACCCAGCTCTGGCTTGGGCTCGACGGCTTGCTCCCGCAGAACATCGACGAAGTGCCGGCGCGCTCGGTCCTTTCGCGGATCACCGAGCATTACCTCGAGGCGGTGGCGAACCGCACTGCGGTCGGCTTCGAGGCTGAATTCGTCAACGAGGACGGATCGGCGATCGGTTATCGCGCCATCGCGCTTCCCTGTGCGAGCGATGGCGAACGGATCGACGCAGTGCTCGGCGTGGTCGATTATTCGATGGTCGAGGACGAGACGGACCTTCCAGACGCGGATTCCGGGCCTCCCGTTATAAAGGCGCTCGAAGAGCCGGAGGATTCGCCCGACCAGGGCGCCATGCCGAAGGAGGGCTGGCGCTCGGTCATCGCGAAGATGCGGCGCGCTCCCGACGAGCCGGTCGCCGACGAGGTGATCGATCCTCCGCCCGAACGTGCGGTGGAGCCGAAGAACCCGGCCCGGGCGAAAACGCGCAAGCGCCAGGCCCTCGATCCGCTGCCCGACGCGGAGCCCGACAGCGCCCCGCCGCCCGCCACCCCCTCTTCGCAAAGTGCCGTCATAGCGTCTGCGCTCGACCAATTGCTCGCGATCGACGGCGCGATTGCGGCGGCGCTGGTCGAGCTCGACAGCGGCATGCCGCTCGCCAGCGCGGGGGGGGCGGACGAAATCGACCTCGATATCGCGGTGGCCGGGAATACGGAGGTGCTGCGCGCCAAGTACAAGGCATTGCGAGCGCTCGGACTCGATCCTCGGGTCGAGGACATCATGATCACCCTTCCCGCGCAATATCACCTGCTGCGCCCTCTATCGGCGAGCGACGGCTTGTTCCTCTGCCTCGTCGTCGACAGCGACCATGCCACGCTCGGCATGGCGCGGCACGAGCTCCGCCGCGTCGAACGTACGCTGAAGCTCTAGCAGCCGCCGTTCCGATTCAGGCGGCCGTGCAGGCCTGTTGTGGGCCGTCCACCAGTGCACCGAGGAACTGCCGGGCGCTTGATTCCCAGCTGTATGAGCGACCGAGCGCCACGCAATCGGCCTGATCGCACGCCAGCGCTGCGGCGATCGCGGTGTTCAGGTCATCGTCCATCGCGCCCGCTGCGGGGGTGAGGATATCGACCGGGCCTGTAACCGGGTAACCCGCCACCGGCGTGCCGCAGGCGAGCGCCTCGATCATGACAAGCCCGAACGTGTCGGTGCGGCTGGGAAACACGAACACATCTGCCCCGACATAATAAGCGGCCAACTCGCGGCCCGACTTACGCCCGACGAAATGGGCCTGGCGGTAGCGGGCGCGCAGGCCGTCGAGCGCCGGGCCATCGCCGACGACCACCTTCGCGCCAGGGTGTCGGCTCTCGAGGAACGCCGCAATGTTTTTTTCGGCCGAGACCCGGCCGACATAGAGCTGGATCGGGCGTGGCAGTTCGGCGAACAATCCAGGGGCCGGGATGTCGGGCGAGAACTGGGCGAGGTCCACCCCCCGGCTCCACGATCGCAATTGCGACAGGCCTTGGTCGCGCAGCGTCCGCCCGATGCTCTCGGTCGCCACCATGATCCCCGCCGAAGGACGGTGGAAGCGCCGAATATACGGCCAGAAGGTTGCCGCCGGCAGGTGCGTGCGGCGGGCGAGATAGTCGGGAAACTGGGTGTGATAGGCGGTCGTGAAGGCCTGCCCGCGAGCAAGGCAATGGCGGCGCGCGGCAAGGCCTAGCGGGCCTTCGGTCGCGATGTGGACTGCATCGGGCGCGAACGCCTCGAGCCGGCGACCGACGCCGAACCGCGAGGCCATTGCGAGCCGGATTTCGGAGTAGGTCGGGCACGGAAACGAGCGATAGCCGTCGGGCGAGATCACCAGCACCTCGTGCCCCCAGCCGCGCAGGATCGCGACCGTCGTGGTCAGCGTCCGCACCACGCCGTTCATCTGCGGCTCCCACGCATCGGTAACGAGGGCGATCCGCGCCGGGCCGGTCTCAGGCCGCATCGGCCAGCTCCTTGTCCGTCGCCACTTCGCGCTTGGCGATCTCTGCCGGCCAGTCGAGGATTTCCATCCGTCCGTCGGCATGTTCGACCAGTGCATTGCACCCTTCGACCCAGTCGCCGTCGTTCCAGTATTCGATGTCCTGCCGGTTGAAGGCGAACACCCGGTGCTCGGCGGTGTGGATATGGCCGCAGACCACCCCGTCGACCCCGCGCTGCGCGGCAGCCCGCGCGACCACTTCCTCGAACCGACCGATGAATTCGACCGCGTTCTTGACCTTGTGCTTGGCGGCCTTGGAGATCGACCAATAGGGCAGGCCGAACAGCTGGCGCGCCCTCGCCACCCAGCCATTGAGCTTCATCATCAGGTGGTAGGCCGCGTCGCCAACGAAGGCGAGCCAGCGATGGGCGAGCATCACCGTGTCGAATTCGTCGCCGTGCAGCACCATCAGGCGGCGCCCGTCGGCGGTATCGTGGAATGCCGCGCGGCGAATCTCGACCCCGCCGAAATTCAGCCCGGTGAACTGGCGGAACATCTCGTCGTGATTACCGGGGATGTAGACCACGCGGGTGCCGCGCCTGGCGCGCTTCATGATCCGCCAGACGATGTCGTTGTGTTCGGTCGGCCAATAGAATTTCTTCTTCAGTCGCCACCCGTCGATGATGTCCCCAACCAGGTAGATCGTCTCGCTGTCGGTATGGTCGAGGAAGTCGATCAGCAGCTCGGCATTGCAGCCCTTGGTGCCGAGATGAACGTCCGAGATCCAAATCGTGCGGAATTGCCGGCGCTCATTGCCCCTCGGCTCGGGCGTCGCGGGTCCGGGCCCGGCGCGACCGGCGAAATTGGCAATGTCGGCAATCGTGTCGGCGGTGTCGTTCGACCGTCCGAAGCGTTTGAGCATGGCAAGCCCCGTCAGCGGTTTGCACTGCCCTAGTGAGCCTGTGTTACAGCTGATTCACGATTTTGTGACGGTTCGGCGACGGCCTAGCCCTTGGCCACGGCGAGCACGATCTTGCCGATATGGTCGCCCGCTTCCATCCGGGCATGCGCGGCCGAGGCCTCTTCGAGCGGGAAGATTTCGTCCATGATCGGACGGAACGTGCCGTCACCGACCATCGGCCAGGCATTCTCGGCGATATCCTGCGCCAGCAGCGCCTTGAAATCGTCCGAGCGCGGACGCAGCGTCGATCCTGTCAGCGTGAAGCGGTTCATCATCAGCGCGGCCATGTTGATCTCGGCCTTGGCGCCGCCCTGGATCGCGATCGTTACGTGTCGACCATCGGGCGCGAGGCACTGCATGTTGCGCGCGACATAGTCCCCAGCGACCATGTCGAGCACGAGCTCGACACCCTGCCCGCCGGTGATTTCCTTCACCGCCTCGACAAAATCGGTGCCCTTGTAGTTTACCGCGTGATTCGCTCCGATATTGCGCGCCGCCTCGCACTTCGCATCGCTGCCGCAAGTCACGATGACGGTCATCCCGAACGCCTTGCAAAGCTGGATCGCGGTGGTGCCGATCCCGCTGGTCCCGCCATGGACGAGGATCGTCTCGCCCTCGCGCGCCATCCCGCGCTGGAAGACGTTGTGCCACACGGTGAACATCGTCTCTGGCAGCGCTGCCGCCTGCTCCATCGTCACCCCTTCGGGGACCGGTAAGCAATGGCGCGCATCGACGCGGACATATTCGGCATAGCCGCCGCCGGGGACCAGCGCGCAGATCTTCTGCCCCGGAAGCCACCGCGTCACTCCCTCGCCCAGCACGGCGATCGATCCCGACACCTCGAGCCCGAGGATCGGCGAGGCGCCGGGAGGCGGAGGATAGAGCCCGCGACGCTGCACCACGTCGGGCCGGTTGACCCCGGCATGGCTGACCTTGACCAGCACTTCGCCGGGGCGTGCTTCGGGGACCTCGATCTCGGCCGCCGTCATGACGTCGGGATCGCCGGGCGTGTCGAAGGTTATCGCGCGCATCTTATGGGGCAAATCGCTCATCATCCGTCCTGTGGCATGAAATCCATGGCTGGCCGTTCGATGCAGGGGCTACCTCCTCGCGGGATTGACAGCAAGGCGGGCAGTCACGACATTCCAGTTCGATGGACGAAGACGATCGCCCCCGCCCGCGCGGAGACGCGGCAGAGGCCCTTTCGAAGGAGAGCCTCGACCCCTATTCGGTGGCCGAGCTTCAGGCGCGCATCGCCCTGCTCGAAGCCGAAATCGAACGGGTCAGGGCGCATCGCGACAAATCCACCGCCCACCGCGCCGCGGCGGACGCACTTTTCGGCAAGCCCGCCACGTGAAGCGCGCAGCCTTATTTCAATTCATTCAACTTGCGGTCAATAAAGACCTGCTAGAGAGACAATCCCATCGGGCCCCATCCAGACGGATCATTCGCCCGCAATCCAGGTGACCAATGCCGAGTTTTGCCCAAAGCCTCGAGAAAACACTGCACAATGCGCTGTCGCATGCCGGCGAGCGCAACCACGAGTATGCGACACTCGAACACCTCCTCCTTGCGCTGGTGCAGGATGAGGACGCGGCGCAGGTAATGGGTGCCTGCGGGGTCGATCTCGACGAGCTCGGCGCGGCGGTGACGCAATATATCGACGAGGAATACCAATCGCTGAAGGTCGACGATGCCGTCGATCCGCAGCCGACGGCGGGCTTCCAGCGCGTCATCCAGCGCGCGATCCTCCACGTGCAATCCTCGGGCAAGGATACGGTGACTGGCGCCAACGTTCTCGTCGCGCTGTTCTCCGAACGCGATTCCTACGCGGTCTATTTCCTCCAGCAGCAGGACATGAGCAGGCTCGACGCGGTCAGCTTCATCAGCCACGGCATCGGCAAGAACGGCAAGCGTGCCGATATCGCGCCGCCGCAGGGCGCCGAGGGCGATGCCGCGCAGGTCGAGGACAAGGCCGGCAAGGACAAGAAGGAAAGCGCCCTCGACCAGTTCACGGTCAATCTCAACCAGCGCGCCGAAGACGGGAAGATCGACCCGCTGATCGGGCGCGGGCCGGAGGTCGATCGCACCGTCCAGATTCTCTGCCGCCGGTCGAAGAACAACCCGCTCTATGTCGGCGATCCGGGCGTCGGCAAGACCGCCATCGCCGAGGGCCTGGCGCGCAAGATCGTCGAAGGCGACGTGCCCGAGGTCCTGCAGGACGCGGTGATCTATTCGCTCGACATGGGCGCGCTGCTCGCGGGTACACGTTATCGCGGCGATTTCGAGGAGCGACTCAAGCAGGTCGTGACCGAGCTCGAGGGCATGCCCGAAGCGATCCTGTTCATCGACGAAATTCACACGGTGATCGGCGCGGGTGCGACCAGCGGCGGGGCGATGGATGCCTCGAACCTGCTCAAGCCGGCACTGTCGAGCGGCGCGATCCGCTGCATCGGTTCGACGACCTACAAGGAATTCCGCAACCACTTCGAGAAGGACCGCGCGCTGCTGCGCCGGTTCCAGAAGATCGACGTCAACGAGCCGACGATCGAGGACACGATCAAGATCCTCAAGGGGCTCAAGAGCGCGTTCGAGGAGCACCACAAGGTCAAGTACACGCCCGATGCGCTCAAGACCGCGGTCGAGCTCTCGGCGCGCTACATCAACGACCGCAAGCTGCCCGACAAGGCGATCGACGTGGTCGACGAGGTTGGCGCGATGCAGATGCTGGTCCCGCCTAGCCGTCGCAAGAAGAAGATCACCGCCAAGGAAATCGAGTCGGTCGTGGCGACGATGGCGCGGATCCCCCCGAAATCGGTATCGGCCGACGACAAGAAGGCGCTCGAAAACCTCGAGCGCGACTTGAAGCACGTCGTATTCGGGCAGGACCGTGCGGTCGAGAAACTGTCGGTCGCGATGAAGCTGTCGCGCGCCGGATTGCGCGACCCGGACAAGCCGATCGGCTCGTTCCTGTTTTCCGGCCCGACCGGGGTCGGCAAGACCGAGGTCGCGCGCCAGCTCGCCTCGATCATGGGGATCGAACTGAAGCGCTTCGACATGTCCGAATACATGGAGCGCCACAGCGTTTCGCGCCTGATCGGCGCGCCGCCGGGCTATGTCGGTTACGACCAGGGCGGGTTGCTGACCGATGCGATCGACCAGAACCCGCATTGCGTCCTGCTGCTCGACGAGATCGAGAAGGCCCATCCGGACCTGTTCAACATCCTGCTGCAGGTGATGGATAACGGCCGACTGACCGACCATCACGGCAAGACAGTCGATTTCCGTAACGTGGTGCTGATCATGACCACCAATGCCGGCGCGGCCGACATGGCGAGCCAGGGGATCGGCTTCGGCGACGTGTCGAAGGAAGATGCGAGCGAGGAGGCGGTGAAGAAGATGTTCACCCCCGAATTCCGCAACCGCCTCGATGCGATCGTGCCGTTCACCTATCTCGGCAAGGACACCGTCGCGCGCGTGGTCGACAAGTTCGTCATCCAGCTCGAACTGCAGCTGGCCGACCAGAACGTCCACATCCAGCTCGACGACGATGCCAAGGCATGGCTCGGCAAGCGCGGCTACGACAAGCTCTACGGCGCGCGCCCGATGGCACGCCTGATCCAGGAGAAGGTCAAGCAGCCGCTCGCCGAGGAGCTGTTGTTCGGCAAGCTTGCCAATGGCGGCGAGGTCGATGTCGGGGTGAAGGACGACAAGCTGCATTTCGCCATCACCTCTGCCGCACCCAAGCCTGCGCCGAAGAAGAAAAAGGCAAAGCCGGCCGCGAAGAAGCCCAAATCGGGCGGCGCGGAAAAAGCCGAGGACGCGTCTGGCGACGAAGGCTGACAGGGATTGGCGATTGAATGAGAAGCGGGTGGGTGCAGCAATGCACCCGCCCGTTTCTACAGGGAGGGTTGCATGAGGTTCGCGCTGTGTTTCGCCGCATTGGGCGCGCTGCTTGCCAGCCCGCTTTCGGCGCAGGATTTCGGCGAGCGGCGCAGTCTGGTCTCGGGTCTTCCGCTGACCGAGGACCAGCAGGCGATCGACCCGCAGCATCTGTGGCTAGATATCTGGGTCGATCCCGCTACCCAAAGCATCCGCGGCAAGGCCGCCTATAGCCTCGCGATCGAAGGGGAGGCGGACGTGGTCGAGCTCGAGCTCGACGGACTCTTTCGCGTCACCCGCGTCGCGCTCGGCAAGATCGAGCTGCCCGCCGAGGGCTATCGGCATGCCGATGGATTGCTCTCGATCCCGATCGAGGTCAGCCGGGGCGCCAATGGACGGCTTGACGTCACGATCGAATACGAAGGCCAGCCGCGCATTGCACCCAACGCGCCGTGGGACGGCGGCTTCGTGTGGACCCAGACGCCGGGCGGCGAGCCGTGGATCGCGACCGCAATCCAGGGCGAAGGTTGCGACCTGCTGTTCCCCTGCATCGACAACGCTGCGAAGGAGATCGGCCGCGTCGAGAGCACGATCTGGGTGCCCGAAGCATCAAACCTCTACGCGGCGGGAAACGGCAGCCTGGTCGACACCGTCGTCGCGGGCGATTGGCGCGGCTATCGCTGGTCCGCGCGCCAGCCCAATACCTACGCGATCGCGCTCAACATCGCGCCCTACAAACTGATCGAACGCACGCACCGTGCTCCCTCGGGCCAGGACGTACCGCTCGTCTTCTATCACCTCCCCGGCGACGGCGCGCCCGCCGCGCGGCTGCTCGACGAGCTGGCGAAATATCTCGACTGGTTCGAGCGCCGGATCGGCCCCTACCCCTTCGCCGACGAGAAGGCCGGCATCGCGCAGACGCCGCATCTCGGCATGGAGCACCAGACGATCAACGCCTACGGCAATGAATTCAGGGTCACGGACGAGCCATACGACTGGCTCCTGTTCCACGAATTCGCGCACGAATGGTTCGCCAACCAGATGACCAACCGCGCGCCTGCCGACATGTGGCTCAACGAGGCGATGGCGAGTTATATGGAGGCGCTCTACCTGCGGGATATCGCCGGAGAGGACGCGTATCGCTCCAAGCTCGTCGAATACCACGCTCGGATTGCCAGCCGTGTTGCGGTCGCGCCGCGCGATGCGATCGACGACGGTGCCTATCTCGGCGGCGGCGGCTGGGGCACCGACATCTATTTCAAGGGCAGCTGGGTCCTTCATACGTTACGCGGGCTGATCGGTGACGAGGCGTTTTTCGCCAGCCTGACGCGACTCGTCTACGCTACGCCCGATCCGCAGCCCGGCGGAATCGCCCCGCTGCTCCGCGACACCGACGAATTCCTCACCATCCTCGAGCAAGAGAGCGGGTGCGAGCTCGGCTGGTTCTTCGAGGCCTACCTGCGCCAGCCCGCGCTGCCTCGGCTCTCGGCGACGCGAAACGGCCAATTTCTCGATCTCGAATGGACCGTGCCGGGCGGCCTGGCCTTCCCGATGCCGATCGAGGTCGCGGCGGGGGGCGAGGTGCGGGTCGCGCGTTTCACGGACAACCGCGCGCGCATCGACCTGGGCAGCGAGGACGCACCTTATACGCTCGATCCGGAAAGCAGGATCCTGCGTGCATTGCCGCCGCCTGCGCCATCGCCGGCACCGCGTTAGGAACCCTTCGCGCGCCGCACCGCTTATCTGGCTGTGAGCGCACCCTTTTCCTGGATCCGGCCCGAACCCTGGGGCATCCACGTGGTGCCCGCCGACGCGTGGATCGATCCCGGTCGCCCGGTCGGGCGCGCACTCGTGACCCACGGCCACGCCGATCATGCCCGCGGCGGCCATGGCGAGACGATCGCCACTCCCGAGACGCTGGCGATCATGGCGCTGCGCTATCGCACCGGCGTCGAGGACGAGAAGGGCGAGTTGCCCACTCGGGCGACCCCGGTCGAATATGGCGAGACGATCCGCCTACCCGGCGGCGTCGATGCGACTTACATTCCCGCCGGCCACGTGCTCGGAAGCGCACAGATCCTGCTCGAACATGCGGGCGAGCGGATCGTCTGCACCGGCGATTACAAGCGCCGCGCCGATCCGACATGTCCGCCCTTCGAAGTCACCCCCTGCGACGTCTTCATTACCGAGGCGACCTTCGGCCTGCCGCTCTTCACCCACCCTCCGATCGAGGAGGAGATGGGAAAGCTGCTCGGACGGCTCGAGGCGCATCCCGATTCCTGCGTGCTGGTCGGCGCGTATGCGCTGGGCAAGGCGCAGCGGGTGATCGCCGAATTGCGCGCGGCGGGGCATACGCAGCCGATCTACCTCCACGGCGCGATGGAGAAGATGTGCCGGCTCTACGAGGAACACGGCGTCGAACTGGGCGAGCTGCGGCTCGTCTCCGAACACCAGAAGAACGATATGCGCGGCCACGTGGTGGTATGCCCGCCCTCGGCGCTCAACGACCGCTGGAGCCGTCGCCTGCCCGATCCGATCACCGCGATGGCATCGGGCTGGATGCGCGTGCGCCAGCGCGCCCGCCAGCGCAATGTCGAGCTGCCGCTGGTGATTTCGGACCATGCCGATTGGGGCGAGCTGACCCGCACGATCGAGGAGGTCGACGCGCAGGAGACCTGGATCACCCATGGCCGCGAGGATGCGCTGCTGCGTTGGTGCCAGCTCCACCAGCGCCGCGCACGGGCTCTGGCGCTGGTCGGCTACGAGGACGAGGATGATTAGGGATGGATGAGTTCGCCGCCCTGATCGATGCGCTGATCTACACGCGCAGCCGCAACGAGAAATTGCGGCTGATCGCCGAATATCTGCGCGCCACGCCCGATCCAGACCGCGGCTGGGCGCTGGCGTCGCTGACCAACGAGCTCGACTTCCCTGCGGTAAAGAGCTCGACCATCCGCAACCTGCTCAAGGAGCGAATCGATCCGGTGCTGTGGACGCTGAGCCGCGATTTCGTCGGCGACACCGCCGAGACGGCGAGCCTGTTGTGGGAAACCGGTCAGGTCGACGCGCCCTCCGACGTCACGACGTCGCTCTCGGTTAGCGATGTGGTCGAGCGGCTTTCTGCCATGACCCGCGGCACGGTAGCGACCGAACTGCCGAAGCTGCTCGACGCGCTCGACGTGAACGGGCGTTACGCCCTGCTCAAGCTGGCAACCGGCGGGATGCGCGTCGGCGTCTCCTCGCGCCTCGCCAAGACCGCCTTCGCGCAGGCGTTCGAGGTCTCGATCGACGATGTCGAGGAATACTGGCACGGGCTCGAGCCGCCCTTCTCCGAACTGTTCGCCTGGGCGGCGGAGGGCGAAGACCCCCCCGATATCGAGAACCTGCCCACCTTCCGCCCGTTCATGCTGGCCCATCCGCTCGAGGAAACGGAGGTTTCGCTCGAGGATTACGCGGCCGAATGGAAGTGGGATGGGATCCGGGTCCAGCTGGTCCGCGCCGGCCACGAGGGCGAGGAGCAGACCAAGCTCTATTCGCGCTCGGGCGACGATATCTCCGCCACCTTCCCCGAATTGCTCGACGCGCTCCCGATCAATGCAGTGCTTGACGGCGAATTGCTCGTACGCGGCGCGACGCAGGGAGGAGAAGAGGGTGGCGCGGCCAGTTTCAACGCGCTCCAGCAGCGGCTCGGTCGTAAGACCGTGAGCAAGAAGATGCTGCGCGAGGCCCCGGCGTTCGTGCGGCTTTACGACGTGCTGATCCTCGAAGGCGAGGATCTACGAGAGTTGGTGTGGGAGAAGCGGCGCAAGCGGCTCGAGGGTCTGATGTCCCACCTGCCCGATTCGCATTTCGACCTGTCGGCGCTGGTCGAGGCACGCGATTTCGAGCACCTCGCCGAGATCCGCGAACGCAGCCGCGACGATGCGATCGAGGGGCTGATGCTCAAGCGCCGTGACGCGCCCTATGTCGCGGGGCGCAGGACCGGGCTTTGGTACAAGTGGAAGCGCGACCCGCTGCTGGTCGATTGCGTGCTGATGTATGCCCAGCGCGGCAGCGGCCGGCGCAGCTCGTTCTTTTCCGACTACACGTTCGGCTGCTGGGACGGCGATCCCGACGAGGGCGCGGACCTGCTCCCGGTCGGCAAGGCCTATTCGGGCTTCACCGACGAGGAGCTGAAGAAGCTCGACCGGCACGTCCGCAGCAACACGGTCAACCGTTTCGGCCCCGTGCGCGAAACCGACAAGTCACTGGTGTTCGAAGTCGCCTTCGACAGCGTGCACGAAAGCAAGCGCCACAAATCGGGCCTCGCGATGCGCTTTCCCCGCATCCACCGCATCCGCTGGGACAAGCCGGCGCACGAGGCCGACCGGATCGAGGCGCTCAGGGCGTTGATCAGGGACTAGTCGTCGAGATCCGAGATGGCGGCCTTATGGTGCCGCGCATTCTCGGCATAGTGCACCACGCCCGCGCGCATGCCGGCGATGGCGGCATCGGGCAGGTCGCGCAGTTTCTTCGCCGGGCGGCCGGCCCACAGCTCGCGCGCGCCCATCACCTTGTTTTCCAGCAGCATCGCGCCCGCCGCGAGCATCGCGTCCGAACCAATCACCGCCTTGTTCATCGCGATCGCGCCTAGGCCGACGAAGCCGCGATCCTCGATCGTACAGCCATGCACCATCGCCATGTGGCCGATCAGCACGTCATCGCCGATGATCAGCGGCGAACCGTCGGGGTCGCCGGGCTTGGGCGGGTCGCAATGGAGCACGCTGCCGTCCTGCACGTTGGTCCGCTCGCCGATCACGATCCGGCTGACATCGGCGCGCAGCACGCAATTGTACCAGATCGAGCTGTCTGCCCCGATCTCGATATCGCCGATGATCCGGCAACCGGGCGCGATGAAGGCGCTGTCGTGGATACGCGGGGTCTTGCCGTGGATGGGAATGATCGAAACGCCGTCCATGGCGTACCTCCTATTTGGCGGAAAAGACTTCGCCCCATTCGATATAGGGCAGGATCGAGGCATGCGAATCGGTCCATGCCTCGCGCCCGTCATTGCGCAGCCGGTACCACGGCTGCTCGGTCGAGCGGGACAAGGTCTCGAGAGTCGCCTGGTCCTCGGCCAGCGCAACCCACCACGACGAGGTCAGCGGCCAGCCTCCCTCGGGATTGTCGCGCCGGATCATCGCAGCCATCCCGCTCGCATCGGCGAGCGCGGCAAGCGAGGGTTCGAGGTCGATATAGCGGTTCGAAATATGGACCAGCAGCACCCCGCCCGGGGCGAGGCTGCGTCGATAGGTCGCCATTGCTTCGGTGGTGAGCAGGTGGAGCGGGATCGAGTCGGACGAGAATGCATCGACCGCGAGCAGGTCGTAGCGGTCGGCAGCTCCTTCCGCGAGGCGGACGCGCGCATCGCCGACCACCATGTCCGCCGCGGGCGCACATTCGCGGACATAGGTGAAGATGCCCTCGCGCGAATAATCGACGACCAGCGGGTCGATCTCGAAGAAGGTCCAGCGCTGGCCCGGGCGTCGGTAACAGGCGAGCGTTCCTACCCCGAGCCCGACCACGCCGACCCGCGCATCGGGCGCAGCCGCGCGCAGCGCGAGACCGATGCCCGAGGTCTCGCCGTAATAGGTCGTGGGCTCCTTGCGCCTGGCGGGCGTTGCCATTTGCGCGCCGTGGAGGGTGGTGCCGTGGGCCAGCGTGCGCTGCACCCCGTCGCTGCGCACTGTATAGACCCCGAAATAGGAACGGTCGCGCGCGCCCGACAGGCTCGTCTCGATCGACGGAACCCCACCCATCGACAGCATCACGATCGCGAGCGTGGCGGTGAAGAAGCGGCGATCGAAGGCAAGCAGCACCCCGCACAGCGCGATCAGGCTGTAGAGCAACGCGCGCAGCAGCTGGTCCTGATTGGGGTCGAGCCGGAACAGCACCGCCCCGGCGATCGCCGCGATCAGGAGTATGAACAGCCCGACCCTCCTCTTCTGCCGGGCGTCGAAGCCGCGGCCGCGCGGCCAGTCAAACCAGGCGAGCGGCGGCAGCAGCGCCGCCGCGGCGAGGACGAGTATCGGATGCTCCCACACCCAGTCGAACAGCGTCGGCGCGACCAGTGCGGCGAACACCCCGCCCAGCGCGCCCCCGGCGGACATGACGAGATAGAAGAAGGTAAGCCGGTCGGGCGCCGGGCGCAGTTCGAACAGCCGCGCATGGAGCGCTACAGCGACCACGAACAACATCACGACCGAGGCGAGCCCCGCCATCAGCGGGAGATTGCTGGCTCCGGTCAACGATAACCCGCCGACCAGCATGACGATCGACGGTGCAATCAGGCAGAACATGAAGGCGAGGCGACGATTGTCGGCGAAGGCGATCGTGAAGCTGAGCAGGTAGAGCCCCAATGGGATCGCCCAGATCAGCGGCATCGCAACGATATCGGTGGTGAGGTGCGCGGTCGTCGACAGCATCAGGCCCGAGGGCACCGCGGCGAGCGCCAGCCACAGGAGGATAGCGCGGGTCGACGGGTTCTCGCTGGTCGGCTTGGCAACCGCCGCCGATGCGACCGCACGCTCTCCCGAGGCGCCACGCGCGCGCAGCATCGACCAGCCGGTCCATGCCGTCAGTGCAATCAGCGCGCCGTAGCCGAGCGCCCAGACGAGGGTCTGGGTTTCGACCGCCCAATACGGTTCGAGCAACAGCGGATAGGCGAACAGTCCCGCGAAGCTGCCGAAATTGGACGCTGCGTAGAGCGGATAGGGATCGTCCGCATCGGGCACTGCACCGAACCAGCGCTGGATCAGCGGCGCCTGCGCCGACACCGCGAAAAACAGTGGGCCGATACTCATCAAGAACAGCAGCGGGACCCAGAAGGTCGCCATGTCCTGGGCCTGTTCGCCGATATCGGCGAGCGCAATCGGCAGCGTCATGGCGGCAAGCCCGAGCAGCACGAGGTGCCCGATCACCTGCGTCCGGAAGGCCAGCCGCCCGATGACGTGCGCATAGGCGTATCCGCCGAGCAGCAGCGCCTGGTAGACCAGCATCGCGCTGTTCCAGACATTGGGCGCGCCGCCTAGATCGGGCAGCGCGAGGCGTGCGACCATCGGCTGCACCATGAACAGCAGGAAGCTGCCGGCCAGGATGGTGATCAGAAACGGCAGGCGCCGTGTAGTTCGCCCGGCACTCATCGCGGGCGATCCTCGCGCCATTCATCGCGGGCGATGTCGTAGAGGATCATGTCGCGCCACGGCGGTTCGAACCGGTCATCGGCATAGTCGAGTTCGGGGCGGCGCGTCATGCCGAGACGCTTCATCAGGCCCCAGCTCGGCGCGTTGCCCTCTACGGTCAGCGACACGACACGCTCGGCATCGAACCGGCTGAAGGCCGCATCGAGCGCCGCAATCGCGGCCTCCTTGGCGTAACCCCGCCCCCACGATTCCTCGCGAAAGCGCCAGCCGATCTCGATCTCGCCGGTGACGCTGCTGCCTGGAGCGTCCGCGCGCTTGAGCCCGCAAAAACCGAGCATTTCGCCCGCGAGATGACCACCATCGCTCTTGCGCTCGACCAGCCAGAAGCAAAATCCGTTCCTCGCGCGGCAATTCTCCACCCGCGCGCGCTGGGCCTCGCGCGACTCGTCGTCGAACACGCCGCCGAGCCATTGCATCACGGCCGGGGTATTGGTGTGCTCGAAGAAAGCGTCCCAGTCCTCGTCGCGCCAGTCGCGCAGGACGAGCCGCTCGGTCTCGACCCGGAACTCAGCCATGCAGCAGCCGCGCCGCATGCGCCGCGTGATAGGTCAGGACGCCGTTCGCTCCGGCGCGTTTGAACGCCATGAGCGTCTCGAGCACCAGCGCATCGCGATCGCCCGCACCGACGGCGGCAGCCGCCTCGATCATCGCGTATTCGCCGCTCACCTGGTAGGCGAAGGTCGGCACACCGAAGCTTTCCTTCACCGCGCGCACCACGTCGAGATAGGGCAGGCCCGGCTTTACCATCACGCTGTCCGCGCCTTCGGCGAGGTCAAGCGCGACTTCGCGCAGCGCCTCGTCGCCATTGGCCGGATCCATCTGGTAGGTCTTCTTGTCGCCCTTGAGCAATCCGCGCGAGCCGACCGCGTCGCGGAACGGGCCGTAGAAGGCCGAGGCGTATTTCGCCGCGTAGCTCATGATCTGGACGTTGGCGTGGCCCTCGCCCTCGAGCGCGTTGCGAATCGCACCGATCCGCCCGTCCATCATGTCCGACGGGGCAATGATGTCGGCCCCCGCCGCCGCTTGGTTGAGCGCCTGTCCGACCAACACTTCGACCGTTTCGTCGTTGAGGACATATCCGCCGTCGTCGACCAGCCCGTCCTGTCCGTGATCGGTGTAGGGATCGAGCGCGACGTCGGTGAGAACGCCGATCTCGTCGCCGCAGGCCTGCTTGATCGCAGCGATCGCGCGGCACATCAGATTGTCGGAATCGAGCGCATGGCTGCCGGTCGCGTCGCGCATGTCGCCCGGCGTGTTGGGAAATAGCGCGAGGCACGGAATGCCGAGGTCGATCGCTTCCCTGGCACGGACGACGATATTGTCGACCGACCAGCGCGACACGCCCGGAAGCGTGCCGATCGGTTCCTCGACGCCCTCGCCATCGGTGACGAAGAGCGGCCAGATCAGGTCGGCGGGGGTAAGCGCGGTTTCGCGCACCATCGCGCGGCTCCAGGCGCTGGCGCGGGTGCGGCGAAGCCGGATTGCGGGATAATGTCCGTCCATCCCCGGGTCCTGCCGCAAAGCGTGCGCCGTGTCAGCCCTTCACGCGGCGATTATTCGGCCGCGCCGATCCGGTCGATTTCGCGCTGCGGCGCGTCCTGCACCGGATTGGCCGCAGCGAAATCCTCGAGCGCGGCACCGGGCTCGACCTGCTTCAGGCTCGCCATCTCGCGCCGCATGTCGTCAAGCTGCCGCCCGCCCAGCGTCTCCTGCTGGACATATTTCACCGAGCGCGGATCGACCCGGCGACCACCCTGGAAGAGCTCGTAATGGAGGTGCGGGCCGGTCGAGAGCCCGGTCGAACCGATATAGCCGATCACCTGCCCGCGCTTGACCTGCTGGCCGCTGCGCACCGTGGCGCGGCTCATGTGCGAATAGCTGGAGGATAGGCCGTTCGGGTGCGACAGCCGCACCTGGTTGCCATAGCCGCCATTGCGCCCGGAAAAGCGCACGCGCCCGTCGGTCACGGCGTAGATCGGCGCGCCGTAACCGCCGCCGAAATCGAGCCCGCCATGCATCCGGCGATAGCCGAGGATCGGGTGACGGCGCATGCCGTAGCCCGAAGTCTGGCGCCCACTGGTGGGGCGAGACAATCCGCCAGTGATTTCGCCTTTGCCGTCCGAATCGAAGAACTTGTCCTGCGATCCGTAACGAACCAGTGCGATATCCTTGCCGTTCGTTCGTTCGAGCCCGGCATAAAGGAGGCGTCCAAGTTGGGTTTCGCCGGTGGCGGCACGCGAATATTCGAACACCATGTCGAACGTATCCTCGGCGCCGACCTCGCTGTTGAGGCTGACCCGGCCGCCCATCAGGCGAAGGTAATCGCGGATCGCGCGGGTCGGCGCACCGGCGGCGCGGGCGGCACGATACAAGCCTTCGCCGACCGTGCCGCGGATGCGCAAGGGGGTCTTGTCGACCGCGATCGGTCGCTGCACCAGCGCGAGCGCGCCATCCTCGCCTCGCTGCAATTCCAGGATCAGGTCGAAGCGCGCGCGAAATGTCAGGTTCTCGAGCGGGCGCGGCGCACCCGGCTTGGCGCGACGGCCCAGCGTGAGATCGAGTTGCGTGCCCGCGGCGATATCGGACAGCGGCATGATCCCGGCGACGAGGTCCTCGGCGCGGTTCGCCTCGCCGTCCTGCAGCCCGGCGCGACGCAGCAGCCCCGCAAGCCCGGCACCGCGCGGCATGGTGAGGCTGCGTTCGATGGTCGGGCGTTCGGGTGTGTTGGGGAGCGCGGTGACCGAGAGGCTCGCGCCGGTCACGCGCCCGCTTTCGCCGCCCTCGGCCAGCGGCATGATCATCATCGAGCGATATTCGTCGCGCGCGACGTCGTCGATCGCGGCAGGAGCGGCGGCGCTGATCGGGTCGATGTCGGGGCCGAGCGAAAATGCCAGGACAGCGAGCCCGATGAGGCTCGCCGCCCCGCGCAGCCACTTGCGACTTCCGATATTGCTTCCGAGATCCGGGGCGAGATCGAACCGGGCGAGTTTCTCGCCGGTCGCGACGCGCCAGGCTTCGTACCGTTCTGCCAAGGCACGCGGACCGGGGAGAGAAAATTCTCGCTTGGCGTCTGCGCTCTCGTCGATGGCCATGGCGATCCCGAGCGTGGGCGCACCGCCGCGCGCGGTTCCCGTTGCTTCGTGCTCGGGCACGGGTTTGAACATGTGCGGACCCCCATGGTCTGTCGCGTCGGATTTTCGCCGGTGATCGACGCGGCCCGTCAGGGCGGATGTCTGCTACGAAAACTACCCGAAACAAAGTTAATCTTCGCCTAATTGAATCTTGCATGCGACGAAGCGAGGGTTGCGCGCGCTTGCAGGACCCCTCGGCGGGGCTCTAGGCAGGGCGCGACATGGTCGCTTCCCCAGTCCACGCGGTCCTCGGACCCACGAATACCGGCAAGACGCATCTCGCGATCGAACGCATGTGCGCGCATTCGAGCGGGGCGATCGGCTTCCCGCTGCGCCTGCTCGCGCGCGAGGTCTACGACCGGGTGTGCAGGTTGAAGCCGCCCGGCGAAGTCGCGCTGATCACCGGCGAAGAGAGGATCGTGCCCAAGAAGGCGCGCTATTTCCTCTGCACCGCCGAAGCGCTGCCGACGCAGGCCGATTGGTCTTTCTTCGCGCTCGACGAAGCACAGCTGGGCGCCGATCGCGAACGCGGGCACGTCTTCACCAAGCATTTGCTCGGCACGCGCGGGCGCGAGGAGACCATGATCCTGGGCGCGGAAACGCTCGTGCCGATGGTGCGGAGCCTCCTGCCCGGCACCGAAATCACGCGGCGCCCGCGCTTTTCGACGCTCGCGCACGCACCGGCGAAGAAGGTCTCGCGCCTGCCCAAGCGCTCGGCGGTCGTCGCGTTCTCGGCCGAGGAGGTCTACGCCGCCGCTGAAATGCTACGCCGGCTGCGCGGCGGCGCGGCGGTAGTAACAGGCGCGCTCAGCCCCCGAACCCGCAACGCGCAGGTCGATCTCTTCCAGTCGGGCGAGGTCGATTACCTCGTCGCGACCGATGCGATCGGAATGGGGTTGAACCTCGACCTCGATCATGTCGCCTTTGCCGGCTTGACCAAGTTTGACGGCGTGCGCCGCCGGCGCCTGACCACCGCCGAAATGTCGCAAATCGCCGGGCGCGCAGGCCGCCACCAGCGCGATGGCACTTTCGGGACGATCGCCGGCACCGGCAAGCGCGAACTCGAATTCGACCCGGCGGAGATCGCCGCGATCGAGGAGCATCGCTTCCCGCCGCTGACCGGCCTGTTTTGGCGCGAGCCCGATCCTGGCTACGACGATCTCGCAACGCTGATCGACGATCTCGAGGCTCCGCCGAACGAACCGGGTCTGATGAAGCCGCCCGAGGCAATCGATCTCGCCGTGCTCAAGAAGCTCGCCGAAGATCCTGCAATCGCCGGGCAGGTCGGCGGGACGCGCCAGGTCGAGCGCTTCTGGCATGCATGCTCGCTGCCCGATTTCCGCAATTACGGGGTCGACAATCATGCCCGCTTCGTCGCGCGGCTATGGCAGGAATTGCGCGGCGGGAAGATCGCCGCGGGCCGCGCCGCGCAAGCGATCGACGAATTGAACCGCGTCGATGGCGATATCGACACCCTGCAACAGCGCATAGCCGCGATCCGCAGCTGGACCTATATCGCCGAGCGCCCCGACTGGGTCGAACAGCGCGATGCGCTGTCCGCACGTGCCAGAGAGGTGGAAGACCGGCTGTCGGATGCGCTACACGAGCGGCTGACCGAACGTTTCGTCAATCGAAGGACGAGCCTGCTGATGAAGAAAATGGGCGAAGACGGCAGCAGCCTGCCGGTGACCGTTGCGGACGACGTGGTGCTGGTGGACCAGGAGCGGCTCGGCCGGCTCGAGGGCTTCACGTTCCGCGCCGATGCCGAGGCCAGCGCCGAGGACAGCCGCATGCTGCACGCCGCGGCGGAGAAACACCTGCCGCGCCTGCTGGGCGACAAGGCCCGCGCGCTCGCCGCGCGGATCGCCGAAACGCCCGATACCGTCGCGCTGGCCGACGGAATGCTGGTGGTCGACGACCGCCCGCTCGCGCAGGTCGAGATCCAGCAGGATTTGCTCAAGCCCCGCATCCTACCGCACCGCAACCTCGTGCTGGTGCCCGACGAACCCAAGGCAGCGGTGATGGGCGCGCTGGAGAATTGGCTCGCGGCGCGGATCGAGCCGCTCGCTCCGCTCGAAAAACTGGCCTCGGCGGCGAAAAATTTCGATGCCGGGTCCGAGTTACGCGCCTTGCTGGTCGCGCTGTCCGAACGCGGCGGGATGTTACCGCGCGAGCGCTCCGGGCTCGATGCGCTCGATCCCGAGCAGCGTAAGATGCTTTCGCGGCTCGGGGTGACGGTCGGTGCGCTCGATCTCTTCCACCCCGCCATGCTCAAGCGCAAGGCGCTGGCGGTGTGGCGCGAACTCGCCATCGTTTCCGGTCGCCGCCTGCCCCCGCTGGCCGACGAGATGCAGCCGGTGCGCGAGGCGAGCAAGCCCGTTCCGCTCGGCTATCGCGTGTTCGGCAAGCAGGCGCTGCGGCTCGACAGCGCGGAAAAGATCCTGCGCGAGGCGCACAAGACCCGGGTCGAGGCGAAGGACAAGCAGTTCATCCTCGATCCCTCGCTCGCGATCAGCACCGGGATGACCTCCGACACGATCGTCCAGTTGATGCGCGCCGGCGGGTTCAAGGCCAAGGACGTGATACCGCTCGAAGACGGGGCGTTCGGTCCGCCAGCGCAGCCGCGCTGGCGCTGGCAGCCGCGCCGCGGCGGGCCATCCGCCCATGGTACGCAGGGAAAGCGGGGCGGGAAGCGCGGTGGCTCGCGGCCCGGAAAACCGTCGGGCAGACCGCGCGGTCCCGTCCCCGGCAATCCCTTCGCCGAGCTGGGCAAGCTGCTGCCCTGACTATCGCCCATGCGGATCGACAAGCTGCTGCACGCGCTGCGCCTCTCGAAGACGCGCAGCGCGGCGCAAGCGCTCGTTGCAAGTGGTATCCTGCGCCTCAACGGAGAGCGCGTGCTGCGCGCCCATCGCCAGGTCGCGCTCGGCGACGTGATCACGCTTCCGGCACCTGACGGGGTGCGAATCGTCGAGGTTACCTGCCTGCCCAAACGGCGCGGTCCACCGGGCGAAGCACGTGCGTGCTATCGCGAGCTTGACGCGCAAGGGCATTCCGCCATAGCGAGCGACCAAAGAGGCCGAGGAGACACGCCCCAATGACCTATGTCGTCACCGAGAACTGCATCAAGTGCAAATACATGGATTGCGTCGAGGTGTGCCCGGTCGACTGTTTCTACGAGGGCGAAAACATGCTGGTGATCAATCCCAGCGAATGTATCGATTGCGGCGTGTGCGAGCCCGAATGCCCGGCCGAGGCGATCCTTCCCGATACCGAGGAAGGGCTCGAGAAGATGCTCGAGATCAACACCAAGTACTCGGCCGAATGGCCGAACATCACCCAGTCGCGCGAAGCTCCGGCCGATGCCGACGAGCACAAGGACGAAGAGGGCAAGTTCGAGAAATATTTCTCGCCCGAGCCCGGCGAAGGCGATTGAAACGCGCCGATTGATCGAAGGCGCGCATAAGACTCGCAATTTCGTTGCGAATCCGTTATAATGCCTCGCATACCGCCCGCGGCCCTGCCGGTCGTCTGGCGGTTTCGCTTACTTAGGGCGCCGATCCGGGGCGGTGGCTCGCTGCATCGCGATGCAGCCTAATCGCCCCCCTTGCGATCGCACCCACCAGTGAAAGGAATCCGAATGGCCAGCGAGGCACTCGCCTTCGATGTCGGCGATTACGTCGTTTATCCCAAGCACGGCGTCGGCCGTGTGATCGAGCTCCAGAGCGAAGAAATCGCCGGAATGCAGCTCGAACTCTACGTCCTGCGGTTCGAAAAGGAGCGGATGACGCTCCGCGTCCCGACCAACAAGGTCGAGGCGATCGGCATGCGCAAGCTTTCGAGCGACAAGACGCTCAAGGAAGCGATGGAAACGCTCAAGGGCAAGCCCAAGGTCAAGCGCACCATGTGGTCGCGCCGCGCCCAGGAATACGAAGCCAAGATCAATTCGGGCGAGATCGTGCTGATCGCCGAAGTCACGCGCGATCTGTTCCGCCCGGACGACCAGCCCGAGCAGAGCTATTCCGAACGGCAGATCTTCGAAGCCGCCTCGAGCCGCCTCGCGCGCGAACTCGCCGCGATGGAAAAGACCGACGAGGCGACGGCGCTCGAAAAGATCCTCGACGTCCTGCGCGAACACGCTCCGCAATATTACAACAATGACGAGGAAGACGCGTAAGCGCACTCGTCGTTCGTCGAACCAATCGAGGGCCGCGTCGAGCGATCGATGCGGCCCTTCTTGTATCTGCCGTCGCTGTGTATTACATCTCCAACACACAGCGAGAAGGAGCAGGACCTATGCGTTTCGGGAAATTTGCGAAGATGATGGGCCCGATCGCCGCGATGGCGGTGATGGGCGCGATGGCCGGCTGCAACGGCGAGATCCGGATCAACGACGAAGAGGGCGTGCCCCTCTCCGAACTCGACACCAGCGGAGAGGCTCCGACCGAATTCCTGCTGATGGGCCCCGATCGCGTCACCTTGACCGAGGGCGATAGCCTGGTGATCGAACCCAGCGGCAATGCCGACGAGATCGAGAAACTTCGTTTCGTGCTCAAGGACGGTACGCTGGGCGTCCATCGCGAGAACGGCTCGCGCAACAGCACCGCAGTCGATATCGCGATTACCATGCCTGCGCCGACCAAGATCGCGATCATGGGCTCGGGCTCGGTCACAACCGGCAAGCTCGCGCGCGAAGCAGAAGTCGCGATCATGGGCAGCGGCCGCGCCGATACGCGCAACGTCGATAGCAAGAAGCTCGAGGTGAAGATCGCAGGGTCGGGCGACTATGCCGCCTCCGGCAACGTGCAGGACCTCCGGCTGAAGATCGCCGGATCGGGCAGGGGCGACATGGCCGGGCTCAAGGCCGAAACCGCCGAGGTCGATATCGCCGGATCGGGTAGCGCGACCTTCGCGTCGGACGGTACGGTCGAGGCAAAAGTCGTCGGATCGGGCGACGTGACCGTGCGCGGATCGGCCAAATGCACGATCAAGTCGGTCGGTTCGGGCACGCTCAAGTGCGAACCGGGTGACGGTCCCGCCGCCCCGCGAGCGGCGGAGGCAGCCGAAGCACCGGAAGGCCCTGCTGCCCCGGAGGCGCCCGAGGCTCCCAAAACGGACGATTAAGCTGTGATCAAGACCCTCCGCGCTATGCCGATGCGCGGAGGGTTTCCCATGATTCGCCCATCGATCGCGGCCGCCTCTGCGGCCTTTTTGCTATCCGGCTGTATCGTCGCCGATGTCGTTACCGCGCCGGTCAAGGTCGCGGCGGGGACGGTCGACCTCCTGACCGAGAGCCAGGCGGAAAAGGAGGAGAAGCGCGGCCGCGAGCTGCGCAAGCGCAGGAGCGGCTCGGCAAGCTCGAGCGGGACTATGCCAAGCAATTGCGCAAATGCGATGAGGGCGATGCCAAGAAATGCGCCAAGGCCCGCGCGACATGGAACGAGATGGAGGCACTCCGACCGACGATTCCCGTCGAGCCCGACTAGGCTGCCGCGCGCCGCAGCCGGTCGTTGATGGCACGCCCGATTCCCGTCTCGGGCACGGGCGCAACCGCAATACGCGAACGGTTCGAGTGCGCAGCGACATGCAGGCACGCATACAGCCGCGATGCGGCTTCGGTGAGGTCGCCGTCCTTCGACAAGGTCACGTCGCCTTCGACCGGCCCGAATCCAATCAGGAATTCACCCGCTTCGGCCTGCTCGGCATTCAACCTGACGGGCTTTCCCGGGGCGTAATGACTCGATAGCTGACCGGGCGCCTCGATCCCACTATCGCCCTGGCCGATGCGCGGTTCGGGGCGCGGCCACAGAAATCGGTACAACCCCTCGAGGTCGACCGGGCCAGGGCGCAATTCGTCCCAGGCCCCGCTGTCGCGGATCGCGAGGATGGTCGATTCGATTCCCGCCTCGCACTTCTTCCCATCGTCGAGGACCGCATCGATCCGTCCGTCGAGCGTCGCGAGCACATGCGCCGCGCTGGTCGGGCTGACGAAGCCGCTGCGATTGGCCGAGGGCGCGGCAAGCGGGAAGTCGCATGCGGCCAGCAGCGCCTGCATGACCGGATGCGAAGGACAGCGCAGCGCCACGGTCGGCAGGCCCGCGGTCACCGCCGGGGCCAGGTTCGCATCGGCCCGGAGCGGGCAAACGAGGGTCAGCGGACCGGGCCAGCACTGCTCCATCACCACGTCGGTCGCGGCCGGCAGTGTCGCCAGTCGCTCGGCTTCGCGGCGCCCGGAGACATGCACGATCAGAGGGTTGAAGCTCGGCCGCCCCTTCGCCTCGTAGATCCGCGCCACCGCCTCGGCGCTGTCGGCTCGCGCCGCCAGGCCGTAGACGGTCTCGGTGGGTACCGCGACCAGCCCGCCTTCGCGAAGGATTTCGGCCGCGCGCGCGATTCCCGCCGCGTCCGCCCTCACCGTTTCCGTAGCGTCCTTGCTGGCCATGGCTCGCGGCTATATCTGACCCGTAAGAAACGCCAGCGGAATCCCGCCAAAAGGATACAGGCATGAATTATACCCCGCCCACCCAGGAACAGGTTTTCGCGATGCGCGTGTGCGCCGGGATCGAGGAGCTGGCGCAAAGGAAACGTTTCGAGGCGGCGACTCCCGACATGGTGGAGGCGATCGCCGAGGGGATAGGCCAGTTCGCGGCCGGCGAATGGGCGCCGCTCAACCGGCCCGGCGACCTCGAGGGCGCGAAGCTCGAGAATGGCGTCGTCCGCCTGCCCGAAGGCTTCGAGGAAGCGTACGAGCACTATGTCGAGCAGGGCTGGAACGCGATCGACGGGCCGGTCGATTACGGCGGCCAGGGACTGCCCTTCACGCTCTCGTGCAACGTGCTCGAGAATCTCGGCACCGCGAACATGGCGTTCAACCTGCTGCCGATGCTATCGGTCGGGGCGATCGAGGCGCTCGACGCGCACGGCTCGCAGGAACAGAAGGACCGTTACCTGCCCAAGCTGGTGGCCGGCGCATGGTCGGGCACCATGAACCTGACCGAACCCCAGGCCGGCTCGGATCTCGGCGCGCTGCGCACCACCGCGCACCCGATCACTGAAGGCGAACACGCCGGCAAGTGGCGCATCAGGGGCCAGAAGATCTACATCACCTGGGGCGATCACGAACTGGCCGAGAACATCGTCCATCTCGTCCTGGCGCGGACACCCGACGCGCCCGAAGGCAGCCGCGGCATCTCGATGTTCGTCGTCCCCAAATACCATGTGAAGGGCGATGGATCGCTGGGCGCGAGAAACGACCTGCGCGCGGTCAGTCTCGAGCATAAGCTCGGCATCCACGCCTCGCCCACCTGCGTGATGAGCTATGGCGACAACGATGAATGCGTCGGCGAGCTGGTCGGCGCGGAGAATCGCGGGCTCGCGGCGATGTTCACGATGATGAACAATGCGCGCATCAATGTCGGCAACCAGGGCGTCCAGATCGGTGAGCGCGCGCTGCAGCAGGCGACCGCTTACGCTGCCGAACGGATCCAGTCGGCGCGTGCGGGCGCGCCGGACAAGAAGCCGGTGGCGATCGTCGAGCATCCCGACGTGCGGCGCATGTTGCTGCGTATGCGCGCGTTGACCGAGGGCGTGCGCGCACTGCTTTATTACACCGCCGGGCAAGTCGATCGCGGCACGCTGGGCGACGCAGATGCGCAGGCGCGCGCCGACCTCTGCGTGCCGATGCTCAAGGCCTGGGGAACCGATGCCGGGGTCGAGATCGCCAGTATCGGCGTGCAGGTCCACGGCGGGATGGGATTCGTCGAGGAAACCGGCGCGGCACAACATTATCGCGATGCGCGGATCGCCCCGATCTACGAGGGCACCAACGGGATCCAGGCCGCCGATCTCGTCACCCGCAAGCTCGGCATGGCGAATGGCGAGGTGCTGTTCGCTCTGATGCAGCAGATCGCGAGCGAAGCTGGTGACGGATCGAACCTCGCCGATCTGGCCGAGGCCTGCGAAGCGACCGGGCGCTGGATGGCGAGCGAAGCGAGCCTCGATGATCGCCTCGCAGGGAGCGTGCCCTTCACCGAGATGGGTGCGATCGCGGTGGCCGGGTGGCAATTGCTGCGCCAGCGCGAGGCACTGGAGGGGGACGACACCGCTTTCGCCGCGCGCAAACGGGCGACCGTGCGTTTCTTCCTCGACCGGATCGTTCCCGAGGCGCGCGGGCTCAAGGCATCGGCGCAGGCCGGGGCGAAAGGGCTCTATGCCATCCCCACCGAGACGCTGCTCGCCTAGTTCTTCGGCGCGGCGCGCACCGCATCCTGCCGGATTCCATCGGACTGGAACGTGGCCGAGCTGCCGCGCAGGCTGCGCGTGGGCGTGGTCGCGCGCTTGAGCGGCTCGACCGTCGGCGACGGCTCGGCCGACGGCGAAATTACCCGCCAGACGATACCTGCCGTGTCGTCGGTCACCAGCAGGCCGCCATTGGCGTCAATCGCAACCCAGGTCGGACGGCCATAGGTTTTCCCGTCCCCCGTCAGGAACCCGGTGAGGATTTCGAGCGGCTTGCCCAGAGGGTTGCCGCGCTCGTCGAACGGCACGAAGACCACGTCGTACCCGGCGGGCGGCTTGCGGTTCCACGAGCCGTGGCGCGCGACGAAAGCGCCGTTGGCATAGCGGGAGCCCAGCCGCTCCCCGCCGCGCGCGAAAACCATTCCCAGCGGGGCGGTGTGCGCGCCGAGCGCGTATTCGGGCTTGCGGGTGTACTCGGCGAGAAAACGCGGCCGCGGCGCGTCGACGCGGGAATCGACATTGTCGCCCCAATAGAGCCACGGCCAACCATACTGCGCGCCCACCGGGACGTTGGTGAGATAATCGGGCACGAGATCGCCGCCGAGCATGTCGCGCTCGTTGACCACGGTCCACATTTCGCCCGAGGCCGGGTTCCAATCCATCCCGTTAGGGTTGCGCAGGCCACCGGCCCACATGCGCTGGCGGTTGGTCTCCAGATTGTACTCCCAGATCGTCGCGCGGCCCTCTTCGACCTCCATCCCGTTCTCGCCGATGTTCGAGGCCGAGCCGACCGCGACATAGACCTTCGACCCGTCGGGCGAGAGCAGCACGTTGCGCATCCAGTGATTGCCCGCGGCGGGCAGGTCCATCAGCTTGGTCGGCTCCTCGGTGATTTCGGTCGCGCCTTCAGGCATCGGGAAGGCGAGCAGTTCGTCATGGTTGGCGACGAACAGCACGCCGTCGCGCCACGCCATGCCGGAAGGTGATTCGAGCCCTTCGGTGAGCAAGGTAGACTTCGCTTCGGCCACCCCGTCGCCATCGGCATCGCGCAACAGGCTGATGCGGTTCGCGCTCGGCACCGCCGCGCCCGCACGACTGAACAGCAGCTTGGCGATGAAACCCTCGATCCCGCCCATCTCGCGCGGCGGCGAACTGGTCTCGGCGACCAGCACGTCGCCATTGGGGAGCACGATCATCGTGCGCGGATGGTCGAGGCCGACCGCAAAGCGCTGGACCGTCAGCCCCTCGGCCGCTTCGGGCGTCGCATCGTCGGGCCAGCCCACCGGTTCGGCAATGGCGACGGTGGGAAAGCGCTCGGCTTCGGGTTCGGCGATGGTTGGGTCGGTGCCTTCTGTCGCCTCGGTCGAAAGATCGGCGGGATTGCCGCGATAGAGATACGCGCCGAAGGCGACGAGGATCAGTAGGATGACGAGCAGGCCGATGCCGATTTTCTTGAGCATGGGACAGGGATAATCAGCCCGCCCCTTGGCGGCAACGAAAACCGCACCTACCTCCCGCCCCATGTACGATTTCCAGACCGATCCCGATGCGCCCAAGGCGGTGCTCTACGACGACCTGCTGTCGGCCGCGAAAGCGCTGGTGGCGGGCGAGCCCGACCCGGTCGCCAACATGGCCAATGTCGCGGCGCTGCTGTGGCAGTTCCTGCCGGATGTGAACTGGACCGGTTTCTACCGCATGGTCGGAGGCGATGGTCGGCGCGAGCTCGTGCTCGGCCCGTTCGTCGGCAAGCCGGCCTGTATCCGGATTCCGGTCGGCCAGGGGGTCTGCGGCGCAGCGGCCGAAAGTCGCGCGACGCAACTTGTTGCCGACGTCCACGCCTTTCCCGGACACATCGCTTGCGACGGCGAGACCAAGTCAGAGCTGGTCGTGCCGGTTGTCCGGGGTGGCGAAGTCATCGCCGTGATCGATCTCGACAGCCCGAGCCCGGCGCGCTTCGACGACGAAGACCGCGCGGGAATCGAGCGTCTCGCCGCGATACTGGCGGACGCGATCTAAATCATTTGCGCCAGGGCGCTCAGAGGCCCCGTCCGATCAACTCCTTCATGATCTCGTTGGTCCCTCCGAAGATCCGCGTCACGCGCGCGCTGCGCCATGCCCGGGCGATCGGATATTCGTTCATGTAGCCGGCGCCACCGTGTAGCTGCAGGCACTTGTCGACGATCTCCCATTGCAGCTCGGTGTGCCACAGCTTGGCCGCAGCGCCCTCTTCGGGTGTCAGTTCCTTCTTCAGGTGGCGCGCCAGCGCCCAGTCGAGATGTGCCCAGCCGACCTGTAGCTTGGTCTTGATGTCGGCCAGCGTGAAACGGGTGTTCTGGAAATTTAGCACCGGCTTGCCGAACGCTTTGCGCTCGCGGACGAACTCGACCGTGTCGTCGAACACCCGCTGCGAGGCCGCCTGCGCGCTGATCGCGATCGACAGGCGTTCCTGCGGCAGTTCGCTCATCAGGTAGATGAAGCCCTTGCCTTCCTCGCCCAGGCAATTGGTGATCGGAACGCGCACGTCGTTGAAGAACAGTTCCGAGGTGTCGGCCTCGTCCATCCCGATCTTGTCGAGATTGCGCCCGCGCTCGAAGCCTTCGCGATCAGCCTCGACAAGGATGATGCTGACACCCTTCCAGCCGGGCTCGGCATCAGGGTCGGTCTTGGCGCAGACGAGCACGAGGTCGGCGTTCTGGCCATTGGTGATGTAGGTTTTCGAGCCGTTGACGACGTAGTGATTGCCGTCCTTCTTCGCGGTGGTGGTGATGGCCTGCAGGTCGGAGCCGACGCCGGGCTCGGTCATCGCGATCGCGGTGATGGTTTCGCCCGAAACCATCCGCGGGAGCCACTTCTTCTTCTGCTCTTCGGAGCCGTAGGCGATCAGGTAGTTGCAGACGATGTCCGACTGGAGCGAGAAACCGGTGGCCGCGCCACCGGTGTAGGAGCCTTCCTCGTCGACGATCGCGTTGTAGCCGAAATCGAGCCCCAGTCCGCCATATTCTTCCGGAACGGTCGGGCACAGCATGCCGAGTTCGCCCGCCTTGGGCCAGATTTCTCGCGGGACGATCTTATCCTTTGCCCATTGCGCGCGATTGGGCGCGATTTCCTCTTTCATGAAGCGGCGGACGGTCTCGCGGAACGCCTCGTGGTCTTCATTGTAGGCGGTGCGGGGAATCTGGTCGATCGACATGGCTCTCTCCACTTGTTTGCGGAGCGTTATGCCGCGACCACCCGACCCTTCCAAGCGATAATTTAATCGCTCGATTAAATCGCCGTGCGGGAAGTTGCGCAGCGCAACTCTTCGCCGCGACGGCGGCGCTAGATTTCGCCGCCGGTCAGGCGTTGGCAGAGCGTATCGAGCTGATCTAGCGTCGAATAGCGGATCGAGAGGGTGCCGCTCTTGGGGTCGCGATCGGCCGAGATCTTGACCTTCATGCCGAGGAATTCCTCCAGGTGTTTCTCGACAGTGCGGATATCCGAATCGGGGCCCGCTGCGCCCTTGTATTCTTTGGGCGCTTTCTGCTCGGCACCGTCGCCCTCACGCTCACGGCGGACGGCCTTTTCGACATCGCGTACCGACATACCTTTCGCGATCGCCTTCTTGGCGAGCGCCTCGGCCCCGTCGAAACCGATCAGCGCTCGGGCGTGGCCCATGCTGAGCTTTTCCTCGGCCAGTGCATCGAGCACCTTTTCGGGAAGAGCGAGCAGGCGCTGGAAATTGGCGACATGGCTGCGCGACTTGTCGACCAGCTGCGCGATCTCGGCCTGCGTCATGTCCTCGTCATCGGCGAGACGCTGGTAAGCGCGCGCCTCGTCGACCGGGTTGAGGTCTTCGCGCTGCAGGTTTTCGATCAGCGCCAACGCGGTCACTTCGCGTTCGCTCAAATCCCGAATTAACGCAGGAATTTCATGAAGTTGGGCCTTTTGAGCCGCACGCCAACGGCGTTCGCCCGCGACCAGGCGATACTTGCGCGGTCCCTCGCGGGTCACGATCACCGGCTGGATCACCCCGCGCGCGCCGATCGAGGCTGCGAGCTCGCCGAGGGCTTCGTCGTCGAAATGCTTGCGCGGCTGGTCCGGATGCGGCGCGATCTGGGAGATCGGGAGGCTTGCCAGCCCCTCGCCTTCAGGCACCGAGGTGCCCGACGAAACGACCGGTGCTTCCTCACCCGCACCCTCGTTCGCAGCGGCAGGCTTGACCGCCTGCTCGCGCTTGGTCTCGCCGATCAGCGCGCCGAGCCCGCGCCCCAGTGCCTGGCGCTTCTTCGGGGCGGCCTTGGCTTTCGAATCGCTCATGCGGCTTTCCTCTTCTCGGGCAGGCGACCGATCAGCTCGCGCGCCAGCGACATATAGGCGCGGCTGCCCGGACAGTTCTGGTCGTAGACGAGTGCCGGCAGACCGTGGCTTGGCGCCTCGGACAGACGGACATTGCGAGGGACGACCGTGTCGAAGACGAGAGGGCCCAAGCATTCGCGCACGTCGTCGGAGACCTGGTCGGTCAGGCGATTACGGCGATCGAACATCGTCAGCGCGATCCCGATGATACCAAGATCGGGGTTGAGGTGGCCCTGCACCTGCTCGACCGTCTGCAGGAGCTGGCTGAGGCCCTCGAGCGCGAAGAATTCGCATTGCAGCGGCACCAAGAGCGTATCGGCGGCAGTCAACGCATTGAGCGTCAACAGCCCGAGCGATGGCGGACAGTCGATGAACACGATCTCGTGACGCGGCGCTTCGGAAATCGCCTCACGCAGCCGGGTATTGCGGTTCGACATTTCGGCGAGCTGGATTTCGGCCCCCGAGAGATCCTGCGTCGCGGGTAGCACATCGAGCCCAGGGATCGAGCTCTTGACCACGCAATCCTCGACCGAGGCGCCCTCGATCAGGAGGTCGTAGGTCGACATGTCGCGCCGCTGGCTCGGAATTCCAAGTCCGGTCGAGGCGTTGCCCTGCGGGTCAAGGTCGATCAGCAGGGATTTCCACCCGATCGCGGCCATCGCCGTCGCCATGTTGATTGCGGTCGTGGTCTTGCCGACACCGCCCTTCTGGTTCGCCACAGCTATCGTGATCAAGACCGTTTCCCCTTCTTGCGACCGAACAGGCGGCCGCAGATGATACCCGCGTCTGCGTCTGTGAGCGACTGTTCCACGTGGAACATGTGATCCCATCCGCGAAGTTCTTCCAGTTCCTGCGCCGCCGACCGCCCCTTGGGCAACCGCCACTCGGTATCCCGTGTGGAAAAGCGCGTGGACAGATCGAGCAGCTTGGGCAGCGGAGCGAAGGCGCGGGCGGAAATTGCGCCGTATTCTGCGGTCTTCACGTCTTGCAAACGGCTGTGGACGATTTTGCAATTTTCGAGGTCAAGTTCGCCGACGACGCGCGCCAGATAGTCGGTCCGGAGTGCACGTGATTCGACGCAGGTCACCGCAATATCGGGCCGTGCGATCGCGAGCGCTACACCCGGAAAGCCGGCGCCAGTACCGAGGTCGAGCCAAGTCGATGTTTCACGTGGAACATCTCGGAGGAGCTGTAGGCTATCGACAAAATGGCGGACCCAGACTTCGTCGAGGGTCCTGGCCGACACGAGGTTCTGCTTCTCGCACTCATGACGCAAGATGACCTCGAAGCACTCAAGGCGTCCGATCGTATCGGGATCGAACCCGTCATGTGTCCCGATCCACTCTCTTGCCTGTGTTTCGTCGACGATCATGCCGCGCGACGCTTCGCATGCACCAACAGCGCCGCCAGTGCCGCCGGGGTGACCCCGGGGACCCTTGCTGCGGCAGCAAGTGTTGGGGGGCGGGCATCGGTTAGCCTTTCGACCATTTCACGTGAAAGACCCGGCACCGAGGCAAAAGGAAAATCGTCGTCGAGCGAGAGCCCTTCCGAAGCACGCAAGTCGCGCAATTCGGCTTCCTGGCGCGCGAGATAGGGCGCATAAACCGCGTCCTCGACGATCTCGTCCTCAAGCGCAGGCTCGATTTCCGGAAAGCTGCCCAGATCGCGCAGATCGGCGATCCCGACGCCGTTGAAGCGCAGCCATTCGCGCGCGGTGAGCTTGCCAGTGTCGGCACGCACCGGGAGGCCGGCTTCGGCGATCTCTTTCGAGGCGAGCACCTGGTCCAGCGATTCTTCAAACGCAGCGCGCCGTTCCTCGCGAGCCTCGAACCAATTTCGGCGCTCGTCAGATACGCACCCATTCTGGATCGCGAGGGGCGTCAGGCGCGCGGAGGCGTTGTTGGCACGCAGTCGCAACCGGTACTCGGCGCGTGAAGTGAGCATGCGATAGGGTTCGCTCACCCCGTGCAACGTCAGATCGTCGACCATTACCGCCATGTAGGAATTCGCGCGATCGAGCCCGACGGGTGCGCGATCGCGCACGCCGTTTGCGGCGTTCATTCCCGCGATCAATCCCTGGGCCGCCGCCTCCTCGTATCCGGTCGTGCCATTGATCTGCCCGGCGCAATATAGCCCCGGAACGTCCTTGAGCTCGAGCGTCGGGCGCAGAGCCCGCGGGTCGATATGGACGTACTCCACCGCATAGCCGGGCACTTCCATTACCACGCGCTCTAACCCCTCCATCGAGCGCAGCATGTCGAACTGGACATCGGTCGGCAGCGAGGTGCTGATGCCGTTGGGATAGACCAGGTTGGTAGACAGCCCCTCCGGTTCGAGGAAGACCTGGTGCCCGTCGCGATCGGCGAAGCGGTGGATCTTGTCCTCGATTGACGGGCAATAACGCGGGCCCTGCGCGCCGAGCGAACCCGAGAAGATCGGCGATCGATCTAAATTGGCCCGGATAATGTCATGCGACCGCTCGTTGGTGCGGGTGATCGCACAGAAGATCTGCGGGTTTGCGCGCGCTTCGGTCAGCGGCGACATCGTCCAGAACTCGTTGTCGGACGGCTGTTCGACCAAGCGGCTCCAATCGATCGTCCGCCCATCGAGCCGCGGCGGGGTACCCGTTTTCATGCGTGACAACGGGATCTCGATGTCCTTCAACTGGTCGGCAAGCCGGTTCGCCGCCGCTTCACCGATGCGACCGCCTTCGTGCACCTCCTCGCCGCGATAGAGCTTGCCGCCGAGGAAGGTGCCGGTGCAAAGGATCACCGCCCTGCCTTCGAGGCCGGTTCCGTCCGCCAGTTCGACGCCCGATACCCGATGACCGTCGAAGCGCAGCGCGGCCGCTTCTCCCTCGACGATCGTGAGGTCACCCTGTTCGTGCATCATCCGCTGGATCGCCGTGCGGAAGAGCAAGCGGTCGGCCTGAACGCGCGGACCTTGCACCGCGCTCCCCTTCGATCGGTTGAGCATGCGGTAATGGACTGCGCCGGCATCGGCCGCGCGCCCCATCAACCCGTCGAAGGCATCAACCTCGCGCACCAGGTGGCCCTTGCCGAGCCCGCCGATCGCCGGGTTGCAACTCATCGCACCGATGCTCTCGCGCTCGAAATTGACCAGCGCGACACGCAGGCCCATCCGGGCCGCGACGGCAGAAGCCTCGCAGCCGGCATGGCCGCCGCCGATCACGATGATGTCGAACTGGGTGTTCATGGCTCGCGCGAGATAGTCGCCCGCCCCGCTTAAATCAAAGGCGTTGTTCCACGTGGAACATCACTTGCCGATGCAGAAGCGGGAGAACAGCCGATCGAGCACGTCTTCACTGGAAGCGCGCCCGGTGAAACGGTCGAACGCAACCCGCGCCACACGAAGGTTCTCGGCAACGATCAGCATGTCGAGCCCATCATCGATCGCACGCAACGCATTCCTTGCCGGTTCGAGCGCGCTGCGCTGACGCTCGTTGAGCGCGGTCTCGTTGGGCTTCGGAAGCAGGTCGGCCGCCATTTCGACCAGCTTTCGCCGCAAGTCGTCGACCCCCTCGCCCGTGACCGCCGATACGCGCACGCGCCCGTCATCCGCCGAAGCCTGTACGAGGTCCGCCTTGGTCGCGATATCGATCACTCCCGCCGGTCCTGCGCCGGCCTCGCCGAGCCACAACACGATGTCCGCCTGGTCGAGCGCCTTGCGCGCCCGCTCGATCCCGATCGCCTCGATCGTGTCGTCGGTCGAATCTCGCAACCCGGCGGTATCGACCATGACGAAGGGCACGCCATCCCACGCGATCGGCCGTTCGAGCAAGTCGCGCGTGGTCCCTTCGATCGGTGTTGCAATGGCCGCCTCTTCATCCACTAACTTATTGAATAAGCTAGATTTACCCGCGTTCGGCGGCCCCGCCAGGGCAACCCTGATCCCTTCGCGCAAGCGCTCGCTCGACGGACGATCGAGCCACACGCCGATCTCGCCCGCCAGACCTGAAACGCTTTCAAAAAATTTGCGCGACAAGGAGGCCACGTCATCTTCGTCGCTGAAATCGAGCGCGGCCTCCACTTCGGCAGCGAGCAACAGCACGTCGTCGCGCCATCGTTCGACCTTGGCCGAGGCGGCGCCATCGGCCGCGCGCACTGCAACCCGACGCTGCAATTCGGTCTCGGCCGCCAACAGGTCACCCAGCGCCTCGGCTTCGGCGAGATCGATCCGGCCATTGGCGAAGGCGCGGCGGGTGAATTCCCCCGGTTCGGCGGCGCGGCATCCCGGCATCGCGCCGATCGCCGCCTCGACCGCGCGCACGACCGCGCGCCCGCCATGACAATGCAGTTCGAGGCAGTCATCGCCGGTCGCGCTGTTCGGGCCCGGGAACCAAAGTACCAGCGCCTGGTCGAGTAGCGCCCCCTCCCCGTCGCGCAGCGTGGCCACGCTGGCACGGCGAGGTTCGGGCATGCGTCCGGCGAGTGTTTTGATCACCGCACCGGCTTGCGGCCCGCTGACTCGCACGATCGCGATGGCCGCCGGCGGCGACCCGCTCGACAGCGCGTAGATCGTGTCGTCCATCACGCAGGCTGGATCAGTCGTCTTTCTTGGACGGTTTGGCCGGCTTCGCCCCGGCGGCACCCGCGGCCCCGGCCTCCACGAATTGCTGGAACATCTTCAGCCCCATCTGGCCCATCGGCGCGAGCTTGGTCGCGTATTCCTGCAATTGCTCGACATTGCCGACCCCCTTCATCGCCTTGGTCACGGCGTCGACATAGACGTCGTTGGCGGGCGAAACGTCGGGCAGGCCCATGAAAGTCCGCGCCTCTTCGGGCGTGCAGTCGATTTCGATATTCACTTTCATGCCGTGTTTCCCTCTATGGTCGGGAACAATGTGGCGCGCGGCGCGCATTTTGCAATGAAGAGGCCGACGAACGGCGCACAGGAGGGAGATCGACATGAGCGAGACAGTCCGCATCAAGCAGCTTGGCGGCGACGAGGAGTTCGGCGCCTATGTCGCGCGCCCCGACGGCGAGGCGAAGGCCGCGATCATCGTCATCCAGGAGATCTTCGGCGTCAATGCGGGGATCCGGCGCAAATGCGACCTGCTCGCCGAGGATGGCTATCTCGCGGTCGCGCCCGACCTGTTCTGGCCGCTCGAGCCGGGGATCGAGCTCGATCCCGATATCGAACCCGAATTCCAGAAGGCGCTCGACCTGATGGGCAAGTTCGACCAGGACCAGGGCGTCCGCGACATCGAGGCGACGATCAAATGGGCGCGCAACCAGGGTTGCGGGAAAGTCGGCGCGGTCGGCTACTGCCTCGGCGGACGGCTCGCCTTCATGACCGCGGCGCGCACCGACAGCGATGCGACGGTCGGCTATTACGCGGTCGGCGTCGACAATCTGCTGCGCGAGAAGCACGCGATCGCGCGCCCGCTGATGCTGCATATTCCGACAGAGGACGGCTTCGTCGACAAGGACACGCAAAAAGCCATGCATGACGGCCTCGACGACCATCCCAAGGTCACGCTCCACGATTACGAGGGCATGGATCACGGCTTCGCCACGCAATTCGGCAAGCGGCGTCACGACGAATGTGCCGATCTGGCCGATCGACGCACCAAGGAATTCTTCGCCGAGCATTTGGGCTAACCGCGTGACGGTTCCTTGGCGCTACATCATCCCGCCGGGGCTGACCGCAGCCGCGGCCGCGCTGGGATGGTTGTGGTGGCCTTCGCTCGTCTTCCTGTTGCCGCTGGTGGTGCTCGCCTGGGTCGATTTCTTCCAGTCCGAGCACACGCTGCGGCGCAATTACCCGCTGGTGGCGCGGACCCGCTGGGTGATGGAAGACCTGCGCCCCTTCGCACAGGCCTATATCGTCGAGGACGACCTCGAGGGGCGCCCCTTCAGCCACCAGGAACGTGCGCTCGTCTACGCGCGGGCGAAGGGAGATCTCGACTCGCACCCCTTCGGAACCGAGCTCGATGTATATTCGGAAGAGTATGAATGGCTGAGCCATTCGATCGTCCCGAGAACCGATGCCCCCGAATTCTGGCGCACCCGGATCGGCGGGCCGGATTGCTCCCAGCCCTACGATGCGGCGCTGCTCAACGTTTCGGCTATGAGCTTCGGTTCGCTGTCGGGTCGCGCGATCGAGGCGCTCAACCTCGGCGCGAAGATCGGCAGCTTCGCGCACAATACCGGCGAAGGCAGCATCTCGAAATATCACCGCAAGCACGGTGGCGACCTGATCTGGGAGATCGGCAGCGGCTATTTCGGCTGTCGGGCGCATGATGGCGGGTTCGATCCGGATCGATTCCGCGAGAATGCATCGGGCGAGCAGGTGAAGATGATCGAGGTCAAGCTGAGCCAAGGGGCCAAGCCCGGCCATGGCGGCGTGCTTCCCGGTGAAAAGGTGACCGCGGAGATCGCCGAGGCGCGCGGCGTGGAAATCGGCAAGACGGTGGTCTCCCCGGCCGCCCACTCGACCTTCTCGACCCCGATCGAGATGCTCGAATGGATCGCCGAATTGCGCGAGATGACGGGCGGGAAGCCGGTCGGGTTCAAGCTGTGCGTCGGCAAGCCCCACGAAGTCATGGCGATTGGCAAGGCCATGCTCGAAACTGGGATCACCCCCGATTTCATCACCGTCGACGGAGCCGAGGGAGGGACCGGCGCAGCGCCGCTCGAATTGTCGAACAGCGTCGGCATGCCGCTGCGCGAAGGCACGATCTGGGTGCGCAACATGCTGATTGGCACCGGGCTCAAGTCGCGCGTGAAGATCGCTACTGCCGGCAAGATCCATTCGGGCGCGCAAATGGCCAAGAGCTTCGCGATCGGCGCCGATTACTGCAACGCCGCGCGACCCTTCATGTTCGCGGCCGGCTGCGTCCAGTCGATGCAGTGCCACACCGGCAATTGCCCCACCGGCGTCGCCACCCAGACGCCCTGGCGGCAACGCGGGCTGGTGGTCGAGGACAAGGCCCCGCGGATCGCGCGCTTCCAGCGCCAGACACTCCACTCGCTGCGAGAAATTACGGTCGCAATGGGGCTCGAAAGCCCGTGGAACATGCGCCCGCGCGACATGCGCGAGCGGTTGAACGGCGCGAAATCTCTACCGATCGACCGGATTTACTTCTTTGCCGAGGAAGGCCAGCTGCTCGACGGGGCCGACAGCACCCCCCTCGCCGCCGCCTGGAACGCCGCAAGCGCCGATAGTTTCAGCTGTGGGGGTTAGGCGAGCGAGGTTATGCGGCCTCGCGATGGCGCCGCCGGCACCACCGCATCAACTGGCGAGGAATTCTTCGACCAGCGGCATGATCGTGGCGCGGGCGTCGGGCTGCTCGATCTTGTCGGCGATCTCGCGCAGGTGGCGTTCGGCATCGCTGACGTTGAAGCGCCGCATCCGCCAGCCATCGAACTCGCGCTGATTGGCGGCGGTGCGCTTTACCGTTCGGATCGAATGATGGCGCGGGTCGCGTTCGAGGGTCTGCATCAGCACCTCGAGCGAATCCGTTTCACCTTCGATCAGCTGAAGGAACCGGCCATCCTTGAAGATCAGGAAACCTGAAATATCCCGCTTCGCATTGTTGCGGGCCGAGGTTTCGACGATCTCGAAAACCTCGTCCCCGCTCAGTCTTCCGTTCGCTTCGCTGGTGTAGATCAGTCGTTCCATGGCCGCGCGCAGATGATCCTACTGGTTCATCGTCTCGAAGAAGTCCTCGTTGGTCTTGGAATCCTTCATCTTGTCGAGGAGAAATTCCATCGCGTCGACCGTGCCCATCTGCATGAGAATCCGGCGCAGGACCCACATCTTCGAAAGCTTGTCCTTCTCGACCAGCAGCTCTTCCTTGCGGGTGCCGGACTTGCCGACGTCGAGCGCCGGGAAGATGCGCTTGTCGGCGACCTTGCGATCGAGCACGATTTCCGAGTTACCGGTGCCCTTGAACTCTTCGAAGATGACCTCGTCCATGCGGCTGCCGGTGTCGATCAGCGCGGTGGCGATGATCGAGAGCGAGCCGCCTTCCTCGATGTTGCGCGCGGCGCCGAAGAAGCGCTTGGGGCGCTGGAGCGCGTTGGCGTCGACACCACCGGTCAATACCTTGCCCGAACTCGGCACGACCGTGTTGTAGGCGCGGCCGAGGCGGGTGATCGAGTCGAGCAGGATCACGACGTCCTTCTTGTGTTCGACCAGTCGCTTGGCCTTCTCGATCACCATTTCGGCGACCTGGACGTGGCGGTTGGCCGGCTCGTCGAAGGTCGAGGAGATGACTTCGCCTTTGACGCTGCGCTGCATGTCGGTGACTTCCTCGGGCCGCTCGTCGACGAGCAGCACCAGCAGGAAGACCTCGGGATGGTTGTCGGTGATCGCCTTGGCGATGTTCTGCAGCAGCACCGTCTTACCGGTGCGCGGCGGCGCGACGATCAGCGCGCGCTGGCCCTTGCCCTGCGGCGAGATGATATCGATCACCCGCGCGCTCTTGTCCTTCACTGTCGGATCGAGCGTATCCAGATTGAGCTTTTCTTCGGGATAGAGCGGCGTGAGGTTGTCGAAATTGGTGCGCGTGCGGACCTGGTCGGGATCCTCGTAATTGACGCTGGTGAGCTTGGTCAGCGCGAAATAGCGCTCGCCTTCGCGCGGCGCGCGGATCTCACCCTCGACCGTGTCGCCGGTACGCAGGCCCATCTTGCGGACCTGGTTGGGCGAAACGTAGATGTCATCGGGCCCGGCGAGGTAATTGGCCTCGGGGCTGCGCAGGAAGCCGAAACCGTCCTGCAGCACCTCGATCGTGCCGATCCCCATGATCTTGTCTTCGTAATCCTCGTCCTCGGCGAGTTCGCGCAGGATGCAGAACATCAGGTCCTGGCGCCGCATCGTTCCGGCGGCCTCGACCCCGAGTTCCTCGGCCATCGATACCAGTTCGGCGGGTGCTTTTGCTTTGAGGTCTTTGAGATGCATTTCGTGTGTCTTTTCGTGGGATTCTGTTGGGATGGCCGGGATGGTCTGAGGGCTTTGGGAAAGCGGACCCGGCGGCAAGCTGTTCGCTTGCGGCCTACCCGGTCGGTGTGTCGGATGTATGACGGGGCGGGTTTCCCGTCAATCGAATTGCGCGTCAGACGAGAACGCTGCGCAGGACGATCACCGTAACGACGATCAGGATCGTCGCGATCCCCGGCACTTCGTTGAGCAGTCGCAGCGTCTTTTCGCTCAGCGTCCGCTCACCGCGCGCCAGCTTCTTGGCATAGGCGGCGAGCCAGCCGTGATAGCCCGACAGCGCGAGTACCAACAGCAGCTTGAGATGGAACCAGCCCTGCACGAAGGCACCGGTGACCCAGGCGAGCGCGAGTCCGAAGACCCACACCGCAACGATCGACGGCGCGAGGATGATCTTGAGCAGGCGCCGCTCGCGCTCGATCCATTTTGCATTCTCGGCTGAATCCGCCGGGGCTTCCTGGTGGTAGACGAAGAAACGCGGCAGCATGAACAGCCCCGCGATCCAGAAGATCACGAAGGCGATGTGCCCGGCTTTCAGCCACAGATAGATCATCGCAAGGAATTCCTGCATGCGCGCTCAATAGACGGGTTGGGTTACCGCTTGATAGGGCAAATTTCGGATACGGTCGGTCAGCCCGGCCATCATCCGGGCCTCCATTCGCGGACCGCCGCGACGAGGCGTTCGACATGCTCGATCGGGGTGTGCCGGTCGATCCCGTGCCCTAGGTTGAAAACGTGCGGCCGCCCTGCCAGCGCATCGAGGATCGCCCGCGCACGTTGTTCGACCCGATCGCCGCCCTCGAGCAGCAATTGCGGATCGAAATTGCCCTGCACCGGCATCCCCTCGGGTAGTTCGCGGTGCGCCCAGTGCGGATCGACGGTCTCGTCGAGCCCGACCGCATTCACACAGGTCTCGCGCGCATAGGCAGGCAGTTTCGCACCGGCACCCTTGGGAAAGCCGATGATCGGGATATCCGGATGCAGCGCGCGGATCGCCTCGACGATCGCCACGGTCGGCGCGATCACCCAGCGCTCGAACTCGTCGGGTGCGAGACTGCCGCTCCACGAATCGAACAGTTGCAGCGCCCGCGCGCCCGCCTTCACCTGACCGTCGAGATAATGGACCGTGCTTTCGACGATCCGGTCGATGATCACCTGGAATCGGGCTGGGTCGCGATAGGCCAGCTGGCGCGCCGCGGCCTGTTCCTTCGAACCCTCGCCGTTCACCATGTAGGTCCCGACCGTCCACGGAGAGCCGGCGAACCCGATCAGCGCGGATTCCTCGGGCAGTTTCTGCGAAAGCAATGCGACCGTGCGCCAAACCGCCTCGTAATGCGTATTGTCCTCAACCAGCGAAGCGAGCTCCGCCTCGGCCAACCGGGGTGAGAGGTGCGGTCCTTCGCCGGCGAGGAATTCGAGCTTCTGGCCAAGCGCATGCGGCACGATCAGGATGTCCGAGAACAGGATCGCGCCGTCGAACCCAAACCGGCGGAGCGGCTGGAGCGTCACCTCGGCCGCCGCTTCGTGATCGTAGACGAGGTCGAGAAACCCGCCCTTTTCGGCACGCAAGGCGCGGTATTCGGGCAGGTAGCGACCGGCCTGTCGCATGAGCCACAAGGGGCGCGGGACCACGTTTTCGCCGCGCAGCGTTCGGATCAAAGCATTCGTCATCGAGAGAGAAAGACCAAATAATAATGAAATATGAAAGGGGATGTTGGAGTCTGTTGTCCTGTGGATAGCGGGGACGGCCGCGCCGTGCCTGAATCTTCCCCGCGCTTCCAGCGATTGTTGACGTCTCCGACTCCGCTGCGCGCCGCGTCAATCGGAATCTCCTCCCCGTTCTTCACAGGCTGTGCATGACGTTGCAGGCTGTCCAAAAATAGCCGGGCCGAATGACTCGATCCGGGTGCAATTCGGCGTGCCGGAATTGTCACCGGTGCTCTCCCGTGGTTTATCCTCGCATCTGTCCACATGGCCGAACCGCTTCACCTCCACCTGATCTCCGATTCGACCGGCGAGACGCTCGACATGCTCGCCAAGGCGGCGCTGGCGCAATTCGAGGGCGCGGCGATCGAATCCCATCTCTGGCCGCTGGTGCGCTCGCGGCAGGGACTCGAGCGGATCATGGCCGATGTCGCCGACAAGCCCGGCATCGTACTGTTCACCCTCGCCAGCCCAGACATCCGCACGGCGCTCGAAGAGCGCTGCCGTCTGCTGGGATTGAAAGCTGTCTCACCGCTCGATCCCGTCCTCTCGTCGCTCGGCGATACGCTGGGTCGGCAGGCCAAGGCGCGCCCCGGTCGCCAGCACACGATGGACGAGGCCTATTTCGATCGCGTCGACGCGATCCATTATACGATCGCGCATGATGACGGTCTGCTCAGCGAGGAATGGGAAGAGGCCGATATCGTGCTCGCGGGCGTGTCGCGCAGTTCGAAGACACCGACTTCGATCTACCTCGCCAATCGCGGTTACAAAACCGCCAATATCCCGCTGGTGATGGAAAGTCCGCCGCCCGACAGCCTGTTCCGGCTCAAGAACCCGCTGGTCGTCGGATTGACCACCGCCCCCAAACGCCTGATCGAAATCCGCCGCAACCGCCTGCTCACCCTGAACGAGCGCGAGCGAACCTCCTATATCGACGAGGAGCGCGTTAGCGAGGAGCTAAAATATGCCCGCCGCCTGTTTGCCGACAATGGCTGGCCGGTGATCGATGTCACCCGCCGTTCGATCGAGGAGACCGCCGCGGCGGTGATCCGCATCCTCCAGCAGCGCCGCGACGATAGCCGGCAGGGCGAATTGATCGCGCCGGGCCCGGCATGAACCGGGTCGATCGGGAGGGAGGCGCCATGTCATTGATCCTTGCTTCGGGCAGCGCCACGCGGCGTGCCATGCTCGACCAGTGCGGTGTCGCGCACGCGGTCGTCCCGGCGCAGGTCGACGAACGCGCACTCGAAGCCGGGCTCGGAGACGCCGAGCCGCACGCCATTGCACTGACCCTTGCCGAAGCGAAGGCGCTAGAAGTGTGCGACCGGCAACCGGAAGCATTGGTTCTGGGCGGAGATTCGGTGGTCACGGTTGCCGGCCGACGCTTCGACAAACCCGCCGACCGCGACGAAGCTGCCGAGCATCTTGCCTTCTTCTCGGGCCAAACGATCGAATTGTGGAGCGCTGCGGTGCTGGCGCGCGACGGCAAGATCGTCGAACGGGTAACCGACAAGGCCGAGCTGGCGGTGCGCAAGCTTTCGAACGAATTCATTGCCGCATACCTCGATGCCGAATGGCCCGAGGTCGGCTTCTCGGTCGGCGTGTTCAGGATAGAGGCGCTCGGCCCGCTGCTGTTTGACAGCGTGCAAGGCGACTATTTCACCATTCTCGGCATGCCGCTGATCGGCGTTCTGGGCGCATTGCGGCGACAGGGAGTGCTCGCGACATGATATATGCCGAAGTGATCGGGGATCCGATCACCCAGTCGAAATCGCCTGCCATCCACGCCCACTGGCTGGCCCGCTCGAACACGGAGGGTGAATATCGCGCGCATCACGTGGCGAGCGACGAACTGGCGAGCTATTTCGCGCTCCGCCGCGCCGATCCCGAGTGGCGCGGCTGCAACGTCACGATGCCGCACAAGCTTTCGGTCGCGGCGCATTGCGACCGGCTCGATCCGCTTGCCGAGGCGGTCGGTGCGGTGAACCTGGTGGTGCGCGAGGGCGATGAGCTGGTCGGCTACAATGTCGATGGGCCGGGCTTTCTCGAACCGCTGCGAGACCGGTTGGAGCAGTCGCACTTGTTCCGGATGGCGCGCCTGCTCGGCACGGGCGGCGCCGCGCGGGCGATCGCGCTGGCGCTGGCGCATGAAGGATTCACCCTCGTGGTCGCAGGCCGCGATCCGGGGAAATCGCTGCGCATGATCGAGGCGCTCGACCTGCCGGGCGAACATCATGCCGCGGCGCTCGGCCAATTCGCGCAGATCACCGATTTTCCCTTCGACGAGCGCGAAGGCTGCTGCGACCTTGTGATCAACACCACGCCGTTGGGGATGGAGGGCTTTCCCGACCTGCCCTTCGACACCAGCCATGCGCCTCCCGGAAGCGTGTTCTACGACATTGTCACCCACCCGATCGACACGCCCTTCCTGCGCGCGGCCCGCCGCGCCGGTTTCGAGGCGATCGACGGCCGCGCCATGTTGCTCGGCCAGGCGGCGCTGTCGTTCGAGAAACTGTTCGGCGAAGCGCCCGACCGCAGCGCGGACGACGCATTGCGCGAACTGCTCGTATGAGCGAACCACGCATCGTCGGCCTCACCGGTTCGATCGGGATGGGCAAGAGCACCGTCGCGGCCATGTTTGCCGAGGAAGGCGTGCCGGTCTTCGATGCCGACGCCGAGGTTCGCCGGATGCAGGGTCCGCAAGGTGCCCTGCTGCCTGCGATCGAAGATGCGTTTCCCGGCACCACCGGCCCTGCGGGCGTCGATCGCGAGAAACTCGGCGAAGCGGTTTTCGGCGATCCCGCGCAACTGGCGCGGCTCGAGGCGATCGTACACCCGGCGGTGGCGCAGGCGCGTGCGGAATTCCTGCAGGCGCACGAAGATGCGCCGCTGGTGCTGTTCGATATCCCGCTCCTGTTCGAGAAGGGTGGCCATGCGGGTGTCGATGCGATCGTGGTGGTCAGCGCCCCGTTCGAGACCCAGCGCGAGCGGGTACTCGCCCGCCCGGGCATGACGTCTGAAAAATTCGAGCGCATCCTGTCGCTCCAGGTGCCCGATGCCGAAAAGCGCGCGCGCGCCGATCATGTGATCGATACGGGTGTGGCGCTCGAGGAAACCCGCGCCGCGGTGGCGCAGGTCGTGCGCGCGCTGCGCGCGAAATAGCACCTCGCCTCCTTGTCAGCCGCGATTCTTGCTACGATATAGGAACCACATGCGTGAAATCGTCTTCGATACCGAAACGACCGGACTAGACCCGAAAACCGGCGACCGGATGGTCGAAATCGGTTGTGTCGAAATGATCAACAAGGTCGCGACCGGCGCGACCTATCACTGCTATTTCAATCCCGAACGCGACATGCCGCCCGAAGCCGAACGGGTGCACGGGCTGTCGGCGACCTTCCTCTCCGACAAGCCGCTGTTTCGCGACAAGGCCGCCGAATTGCTTTCCTTCCTCGGCGATGCGCCGTTGGTGGCACACAACGCCGGATTCGATTTCGGCTTCGTCGATTCCGAGCTGGTGCTGTGCGGTTACGACCCGCTCGAGCGCACACGCATGGTCGATACGGTCGCGTTGGCGAAGAAGAAGCATCCGGGAGCCAAGCTCTCGCTAGACGCGCTGTGCACCCGCTACGGGGTCGATCGCAGCCACCGCGTGAAACACGGGGCGCTGCTCGATGCCGAGCTCTTGGCGCAGGTCTATGTCGAACTCACCGGCGGGCGCCAGATAGGGCTCGAACTCGCGGCCGAAGTGGCGGTCGAGGTCGATCGACCCGAGCAATCGGTTCGACCCGCGCCGCGCGGCCCTCGTCGCGAACCGCGACCGCATTCGGCGAGCGACGCGGAACTCGCGGCGCACAGGGCGTTTCTGGAATTGATCGAATCGCCGCTCTGGAGCGGCTGACCCACCGCGATCGCGCATCGCCCAAGGCAGTCGGGCGCGGTCGTGCAAAGACTAGAACAGGAGAGCACCTCATGGATATTCGCGTTTCGGGCCACCAGGTCGATACCGGCGAAGCCCTCAAGACCCATGTCGAGGACCGGATGGGCGCGATATCCGAAAAGTTCTTCTCCCGCGCGATTTCGGCGCATGCAACTTTCGGCAAGGCCCCCGCCGGGGCATTTTCTGCCGATATCGTGATGCACGTGATGCAGGGGCTCACGGTCAAGGCTTCCGCCGAGGCGCACGATGCCCATCAGGCGTTCGAGCAGGCGGCCGAGAAGATCGAGAAACAGCTGCGGCGCTACAAGCGCCGGCTCAAGGATCGCCACGAACAGTCCGCCCATGCGGTTGCGCAGGAAGAGGCGTCCTACCGCGTGTTCGAGGCGATCGAGGAAGATGCAGAAGACGAGGAACTGGGCGATTCGCCGCCGATCGTTGCCGAAACTAGGGTCGACGTGCCCGAAGCGAGCGTTTCGGACGCGGTAATGATGCTCGACCTGCGCGATACCAACGCGCTGCTGTTCAAAAATGCTGGTACCGGTAACCATAATATGGTTTACCGCCGCCGCGACGGGACGATCGGATGGGTCGAACCGTCGTGATTGGCCGCATATTTACCTGACGTTACGGCCTGGCGTCGTATCTGGCGGCGCGCGGCAATTGCCGCCTCACCAATCGTATCTGGCAGATAGACGAACATCTCGATGGATCCCCATTTCACCCTGGAACCCGATGCCGTGCGCGTGACGCGGGTGGCAGACAAATCGGCTGCATTGCGCTTCCTGTCGGAAATCTGCGCCGAGACCTACGGTCTCGATGCGAAAGAGGTCGAAGCGTGCCTGCTTGAGCGCGAAGAGCTCGGCAGCACCGGGTTCGGCAATGGCGTCGCGCTCCCGCATGCGCGGATGGAAGGGATCAGCCGACCGATCGCCGCCCTGGTGCGGTTCGAGCACCCGATCGATTACGACGCGGCGGACGGCATGCCTGTCAACCTTGCCTGCGCGCTGCTCTCGCCCGCCAATGCGGGGGCGACCCACCTTCACGCTTTGGCGGCGCTCTCGCGGATGATGCGCGACGAGCATTTCCGCGAACAGCTTGCCGAGGCACCCGATGCCGAGGCGATGTACGGCCTCGTAGCCAATGGCCAAGATCGCAACGCCGCCTGATTCGCCCGAGGCCTCGCCCGGCGCGACGCATTGGCGCGGGCTCGAGGCGCTCTACGCCACCGCGCCGGTCAACGACCTGTTCGATTCGCGCCTCGAAATCGACGGGGAGGGTCGTTCGACGATCCACTTCACGGTCGAGGAGCGGCATTTCCATGCCGCCGGCGCAGCCCATGGCACACTCTATTTCAAGATGCTCGACGATGCGGCCTTCTACGCCGCGAACACGCTGGTATCGGACCGTTTCCTGCTGACCACCGCGTTCAACCTCCACTTCACCAAACCGATCCGCGCCGGCCGGGCGCGGGCCGAAGGGCGATGGGTCAGCGGACGGCGCCGGGTGCTGGTCGCCGAATCGCGTATCGTCGATGCCGAAGGCGAGGAAGTCGGCCGCGGGACGGGCACCTTCATGCGCTCGCACATCGCACTTTCGAGCCTCGACGGTTACGGGAAATAATAATCGTGGAAGACGACGCTCGAATTCCGGCGCATCTCGAAGTGGCGGGCTTGCGCCGCATGGTCGAAGCTGCCGGGGGATTTGCGACAATACTTAATCGTGGTGAACGCGACGCGGGAACAATTCTGGTCGTGTGCAGCGAAAATGGCGAAATAATCGGTCTTCACGAGCGCATGCCGCAGCTCGACGGCACGCGAAAATGGGAAGAAATCGTTAAAAAACAAGGCAATAACGGAGAATATATCCAGCGCCGCCGGAATCAGGACCCGGACCTCTGGATCGTGGAGTTGGATATCGCAAATGGTAAACGGTTTATCGACAATTAGGGAACCGATTACTTGACTTCGAGCAATATGGCGTAAATAGGGCGCTTACCCAAAACGCGCAGGCGGCATCGCATGGCAATCCGGCCAGGCGGGCTAGCACGCAGACGGGGGCCACCCGACAGGTCCGCCGCAACCAGGCATGTTTATTGCGCTCCCTCGCGCAGCCTGTTTGTGCAACCTGACCCGGATGTCCACCGCTCTTGGTTTGGACGGGATGACCCGCAAGCTTAAACGGACCGCGACGATTGCAACCGCGGTTTCGACCATAACGCTCCTGTTCGGCGCCAACGGTTCCAGCGCCTTTGCCCAGGATAACGATGCCCCGATCGCGCAGGCGGCGGTGCAGGTAGAGGAACCGACTCCTTCCGAAGCGATCGCTCCCGTCACCGTGGTGTCGGGCGAAGTGGTCCAGGAAATTCCCGCCGATTACGAAGAAGAGCAGCCCGAGATCGCGGACGCCTCTTCGCTTGGCGAACTCGTATCGCAGCAGCCGCACCTGACCGAGCTGTCGCGCGAGATGCAGTGCCTGGCAGGCGCGATCTATTTCGAATCGCGCGGCGAGCCGCTGGCCGGACAGCTGGCCGTGGGCCGGGTGATCGTCGGCCGTTCGAAATCGGGTCGCTTCCCCAATTCCTATTGCGGCGTGGTGTACCAGCGTTCGCAATTCAGCTTCGTGCGAGGCGGTCGCATGCCTTCGATCCGCTACGGCTCGAACGCGTGGAAGAAAGCCGTTGCGGTCGCCCAGATCGCGCATGAAGGCAGCTGGAAGAGCGAAGTCGACGGCGCGCTGTTCTTCCATGCCCGCTACGTCAATCCGCGCTGGCGCCTGACGCGCATGGCGCAGGTCGGCAATCACGTCTTCTATCGCTGATCGGGCGTTAGACCGATTCAACAGGGGGGCGTCGCCTGAAGAGGGCGGCGCCCCTTTTCGTTCCTAGGCCGTGAATCGCCACCACAGGAACACCAGGATCCCGGCCCAGATGGTCGCGACCACCAGGGCGGCGGCGCTGCTGACCGGCCGTTCGGTCCGGGCGGCGGCCTCTTCGCGGAGTTCGGCGGCCAGCGCCGGCGGGATGTGCTTGATCGCGAAGCCGATCGCCAGCGGCAGGATCACCAGATCGTCGAGCAGGCCGAGGACCGGAATGAAGTCGGGAATCAGGTCGATCGGGCTGAAGGCGTAGGCGGCGGCAAACCCCGCCACCAATTTCGCCATGATCGGCGTCCGCGGATCGCGCGCGGCGAGCCACAGCATTAGGGTTTCGCGCTTGAGGGCCCTCGCCCACTCGCGCAGTCGCGCGAGCATCAGGCGACGAGCCGGACCCAGACGGGGGTGTGATCGCTCGCCTTTTCGCGTCCGCGATACTCCTTGTCGACGCCTGCCGCCTCGAGCCGATCGGCAGTCTCGGGCGAAAGCAGCAGGTGGTCGATCCGGAAACCGTGATCGCGTTGCCAGGCGCCCGCCTGATAGTCCCAATAGGTCCACACGTGTCCGCGCGGGTTCATCCGGCGCAGCGCATCGGTCCACCCGTCGGAAAGCAGTCGCTGGTACGCATCGCGCGATTCGGGTTGCATCAGCGCGTCCTTCGCCATGCGCGCCGGGTCGAACACGTCGTCGTCATGCGGAATGACGTTGAAGTCGCCGCAAACGACCGCGGGCACTTCCTCGGCCCAGATCTCGGCCATGCGGTGGCGCAGCCGCTCCATCCATTTGAGCTTGTATTCGAACTTCGGGCCCGGATGCGGGTTGCCGTTGGGCAGGTAGAGCCCGGCGATCCGCACGCCCTTGTAATCGGCCTCGATGTAACGCGACTGATCGTCCTCGGGGTCGCCATGGAGCCCGCGTGTCACCTCGACCGGCTTCTGGCCCTTGCCCAGGATCGCGACCCCGTTGAAGCCCTTCTGGCCGAGCCAGATCGCTTCGTAGCCGATGTCCTGGAAATCCTTTTCGGGGAAGACGTCGTCGGCCGCCTTCAGCTCCTGCAGGCAGACCACATCGGGTTGTGTCTCCTCGAGCCATTCGATGAGGCGTGGGAGCCGCGCGCGGATTCCGTTGATGTTGAAGGTCGCGATTTTCATGCGCGCGTTGTGTGGCGTGTCGACGCGCTTGGCAAGCGAGGCCTGCGCCTGAAAACCGCTAAATTCCGAAGCTGGATCCGCAGCCGCACCCAGCGGCCGCTTGAGGATTCTCGACGCGGAAGGCGGCACCGCCCAGCGATTCGACGAAATCGACCGTGCTGCCCGCGACAAGCTCGAGACTGACCGGGTCGATCACCAGCTTCACGCCGTCGCGTTCGGAGGTGACGTCGTCACCCTCGGGCTCGCCGAGTTCGAACTTGTACTGGAAGCCCGAGCACCCGCCGCCTTCGACCGACAGGCGCAGGATCGGCGCGCGGCCCTGCCTGGTCGCGATCTGGCCGACGCGCGCGGCGGCGCTGGGTGTAAGGGTGGGTACTTGCATGGTCGCTTCGATATGGGGCGGAACGCGCGGCTTGCAATCCGCGGTGGAAATTCTCAGGCGGACTGTATGTAGGTGCGCATCGCCTCGGCCTCGCTCTGGACCTCGCCGATTTTCGATTTCACCAGGTCGCCGATCGAGATGAATCCGCACAATTCGCCGTTTGCGATAACCGGCAGGTGGCGCACCCGGCGGCGGGTCATCAGCGCCTGCGCTTCGTCGACCGTCGTTTCGGGGGTGACCGTGATCGCCGGCGAGCTCATGACTTCGGCAACGGGGCGATCGAGGCACAGCGCGCCTTCTTCGGCAAGACGGTAGATCACGTCGCGTTCCGAGAATACGCCCTTCACCCCATCGGGTCCGAGCACCGGCATGGCGCCAATGCGCTTTCCCGCAAGCTTTTTGACCGCATCCCGGACGCTGTCTGCCGCGGTGCAGCTGATCACATCGTCGACCGAACGGTCCGCGAGCAGGTGGCTTATCTGCATATTTCTCTCCCTAGGAAGGCGACCATAATGCCATGGCGTGCGGCGATTGGCGAATCGTCTTCCCTTGCGCGGCGGCGGGTGAATCCGCACAACGCGCGCCATGACTCGCCGCTCTCCGCTCGAAGATACCGAAACCGCCGCCTATGCCTGGGCGCGATACCGCCTGATGATGAAGCGGCTGGGGCTTTTGACCGCCGCGATCGTCGCCCTTGCGCTGGCCGCATTGTGGAAGACCGGCAGCGCCGAATCGCTGCATTTCTACATTGCGACGGCGATCGCGATCGCCGGAGTCATGCTGCTCACCGGAGCGCTTATGGGGCTGGTTTTCCTGTCGGCGGGCACGGGGCATGACGAGGCGGTGGAGGACCGTCTCGAAAACCCTCACGACGACGAAGAGGACTGATCAGCGCCCGGTTCGCGGAGGCGGTGGCGCTCGACCGGCCGGCCGCCGATCAGGTGCTCCTGGATGATGTCCTCGAGGACCTTCTCGGTGCAGCGGCGGTACCAGGTGCCGTCGGGCCACACGACTGCGATCGGGCCGTCGGCGCAGATCGTCAGGCAATCGGCCTTGGTCCGCATCGTTCCGCCGTTTCCGGTCAGCCCGAGCTGCTTCATCCGCTTCTTGAGATAGGACCACGCGGCTTTCCCGGTCGCGCGATCGCAGCATTTCTGCTTCTCGCTCACCGCGCACAGGAAGATGTGGCGCCGGATTCCGTCGCCGCCAGCCTTGGCATAGGCATTGCGCGCCTTGTCGGACTCGGAACGCCTGGGAATGGCGGGCTCAGCCCTTCTTGCCGACGATCCGGCGGATTTCTTCGGCCACGAGCCGTTCGACCATGCCGGGAAGGTTGTCGTCGAGCCATTGCGCCAGCATCGGGCGAAGCATCTCGCGTACGAGGGCCTCGACCGAAGTTTCGCCCTGCCGGACGATCTGCGGCTTGGCGCGCGGCTCGCTCATCATGGTGAGCGCCGCGAGCGATTCGCGCATCGATTCGACCGCGGCCTCGTTGACCAGCGTGTCGTCGACCTCGGTTTCGCCCAAATCGTCTTCGATGAACTCGCCCGCTTCACCGAGATCGAGCACTTCCTCGGCTTCGTCCGGGATGGCGGGCTCGGGAGCGCGGCGCCGCGACGCACCTACGCGCTGGTCGCTGGCGATCACCTTCTTGATCGATGCGAGGATGTCCTCGACCGACGGTTCGTTTTCCTGGCGCATTGTTCGGACCCCCGTTGCGGGCCGAAACGACCCATCCGATTCACATATCGGGGGAGATTTCACCCGTTTGTGCGGTCGTGTCAACGGTGCTCGTGCTCTGCACCTCGGGGTCTGCGGCGCGATCCCAGTCCCACCAGCTGTCCGCGGCACGCTCGAAATTGAGGTCCGGATCGTAGAGCGGACCGCCGACATCGAGGTTCAGGTCGCGCGCCTCGGCGCGGCCCATTGCGGCGAGCAGCGAGAAGCCGGCAACGTAGGCGTTGCGCCGCGCAGTGACGAGCTGGACGCGCGCATTGAGCAATTCCTGCTGCGCATTGAGGATGTCGAGCACGGTGCGGTTGCCGACGCTGTTTTCGGCGCGCACGCCCTCGAGCCCGAGCTCGGCGGCTTCGACCGCCACCTGCGTTTCCTCGACGATCGACGTCGCGGCGCGCCAGCTCGCGAAGGCCGCGCGAACCTGCTGCACGACGCTGCGTTCGACCGCGATTTCGCGCTCGAGGGTGGCGGCGGCGCGGGCCTGGGCCTGGCGTTCGAATGCGGCGACACGCCCGCCATTGTAGAGCGGGACGGTGGCACGCAGGCCGGCGGTGGCGCTGGTCTGTTCCTGCTCGAACACCGCGCCGGGGACGACCACGCCCCCGCCGAGCGTGCCGAGATAGTTGTCGTACCCGCCGTTCACGAAGGCCTCGAGCCGCGGCAGGCGGCCGGCGCCGGCGACATCGATGTCGATCCCGGCGGCGCGCGCGCGCTCGCGGGCGGCAATCACGTCGGGATTGGACTGCAATGCGACGTCGACGGCCTCGTTGACGTCCTCGGGCAAGTTGGGGAGCGGAGGCGGCGGCTGCAGATCGGTCGGCGCCTCGCCGACGAGCTGGATATAGCGCTCGCGCGCGCCGATCAGGTTCGACTGGGCACTGCGCAGATCGCCGCGGGCGAGCGCGAGCCGCGATTGCGATTGCGCGACGTCGGTGCGGGTGAGGTCACCGATTTCGAACCGGTCGCTGGTGGCCTCGAGATTCACCGACAGCACGTCGACATTGTTGAGCGAGAGCGCGGTGATCGCCTCGTTCTGGATGACGTCCATATAGGCGGCGACGACCTGGGTGAAGAGATCGCTTTCGGTGCCGCGAAGGTCAGCTTGGCCGGCCTCGACCCGGGTCTCCGCCGCGCGGATCGCGTTCCGGGTTGCGCCGCCGGTATAAAGCGGGACGCCGAGCTGGATATCGGCGCCGACCGCGCGCGAGGGGGTGGTGAGGCTATTCGAGCTCGGCTTGAGGAATTCGAGGTAATCGGCCGTCGCATTGACCGACGGACGGCCGTCGGCGCGTTCGATCGCGACGTTCTCGTCGACCGCGCGCTGGTCCGCCCGGGCGGCGAGCAGCGTCGGATTGTTGAGATAGGCCTGGGCGAGGGCTTCGCGCAGCGTATCGGCCTGCACCGGCGTGGCCGCCGCGACGACGACCGGCGCCGCCGACAACAGGAACAGCTTGGCGAGACCCCCTCGAACCATCCTTAGAAACTCCATTCCTCATGCGCGGCGAATTCGGGCATTACCGGCACGCCCATCTCGGCGAGCGGAAGCAGCGAGACTTCACCGCCATAGACACGGCCTGCGGCAATCCGCGTCACGCCGCGGGTGACGGTGCCGGTGAAGATCCGCCCGCCTTCGGCGACGCGCTTGACCAACGGCTTGGGAAAATCCTCGACCGCGCCGTCGACCAGCACGACGTCGAACTCGCCCTTGCCGCGCTTGGCGGCGTCTTCGGGCGAGATCGTGGTAACCTCGCCGCCCATCGCCTCGGCCAAGGCGGCGAGGTAGCCGGGTCCGCTATCGACCACGAGCACGCGCTCGCCGTCGCGGATATCGGCTTCCTGCAGCATGCGACCATGGAACAACGGTGCGGGCAGCGCACGGCCATTGCCCAGTGGCACGGCGCGATCGGCATAAGCCTGCGCAGCGCGGCTTTCGGGCACCATGTCCTCGCGCGCGACCTGGAGCATCGCCGCCAGCGTGCGCGGATCGTTGACGCCGCTGGTGCGCAGCTGGCTGTCGATCATCGCCCGGCGGGCCTTGGGGAAATCGGGAGCGGTCTCGGTCATAAATCCTCTGCGGGGTGTATTAGACACATAAAACAGTTCGTGTAAACCCGCTTTACGGTGTCCACCGCCGTCGGGAAAGCGCTTTGACGGACAATAGGGCGTGCGCCTATGGCGCATCCGCCAGCAGCAAAGGGATTTCGACGAATGGCCGAGATGACGCCGGAAGCAGTAATCATTCGCGAGCAGGACCTGATCGACAGCGTCGCCGATGCGCTGCAATATATCTCTTACTACCACCCGATGGATTACATCGAGGCGCTGGGCGAGGCCTACAAGGCGGAACAGGGCCCGGCAGCGAAGGATGCGATCGCGCAGATCCTTACCAACAGCCGGATGTGCGCCGAAGGTCACCGGCCGATCTGCCAGGACACCGGCATCGTCAACGTGTTCGTCAAATGGGGCCAGAACTGCCGGCTCGAATCCGCCCTGAGCCTGCAGGAAGTCGTCGATGAGGGCGTCCGCCGCGCCTACAACCACCCCGAAAACAAGCTGCGCGCCTCGATCCTGGCCGACCCGGCTTTCACCCGCCGCAACACCAAGGACAACACGCCCTGCGTGCTGTCGGTCGAAATGGTACCGGGCGACAAGGTCGAGATCGACGTTGCGGCCAAGGGCGGTGGCAGCGAGAACAAGTCCAAGTTCAAGATGATGAACCCCAGCGACAACATCGTCGATTGGGTGCTCGAGCAAATCCCCTCGATGGGCGCAGGCTGGTGCCCGCCGGGCATGCTAGGCATCGGCATTGGCGGTACGGCCGAACAGTGTCTCAAGCTCGCCAAGCAGAGCCTGATGGACCCGATCGACATGGCGCAGCTGAAGGCGCGGGGGCCCGAAACCGATATCGAGCGGCTGCGGATCGAGATTTTCGACGCGGTCAACGCGACCGGCGTCGGGGCGCAGGGGCTCGGCGGCCTCTCGACGATCCTCGACGTCAAGATCCTCGACTGGCCGTGCCATGCGGCGGGCAAGCCGGTCGGGATGATCCCCAATTGCGCGGCGACCCGGCACGCGCATTTCACGCTCGACGGGTCTGGGCCAAGCTTTATCGATCCGCCCGATCTCGATCGTTGGCCCAAGGTCCAGTGGGCACCCGACAGCGCGGCCAAGCGGGTCGATCTCGACAATCTCACGCCCGAGGAGGTCGCGAGCTGGAAGGCGGGCGACCGCCTGCTCCTGAACGGAGCGATGCTCACCGGTCGCGATGCCGCGCACAAGCGCATCCAGGACATGCTCGACAAGGGCGAGGAGCTGCCGGTCGAGTTCAAGGGCCGCGCGATCTATTATGTCGGACCGGTCGATCCGGTGATGGGCGAGGTCGTCGGACCTGCCGGGCCGACCACCGCCACGCGGATGGACAAGTTCACCGAAATGATGCTCGATCTCGGCCTGCTGGCGATGATCGGCAAGGCCGAACGCGGGCACGACGCGGTCGAGGTCATCAGCCGCTTCAAGGTCGCCTATCTGATGGCGGTCGGCGGCGCGGCCTACCTCGTCAGCCGCGCGATCCGCGAATCGAAGGTCGTCGCATTCGAGGATCTCGGGATGGAGGCGATCTACGAGTTCACGGTGAAGGATATGCCGGTCACCGTGGCCGTCGACAGCGAAGGTACCAATGTCCACAAGCAGGCGCCCGAAGAATGGAGCCGCAGAATCGCCGAGGAAGGGCTCCTGCCGACAAAATAGGCGGGATTGGTCGATAAACCGCCGCCACGGTTCGACCAAGCCGGGCGCGGATGCGAGGGAATGGCGCTAGAAACTCGATGATGGACAGTGTTCGAACTCCGGCCCCGCCGCGGCTGCCGTGGAAGCATGCCCTGCTTTCCATGCTCGGCATCTGGCTGTGCTATTTCCTCCTCACCACGCTGCGCGGCACGATCTTCGGATCTGAACTTCAGCTCGAGTTGGTCTGGCGGCGCGCGATCGTCTGCCTTGTCGGGGTCGGCTTTACCGGGTTGCTCCTGCTGCTGATCTGGTCGCTTCGGCGATCGGTGGCGACCGTCCAGGTCGTGATCGGCCTGCTCGTCGCGCTCCCCGCTTCGCTCGGCATCGCCTATGCCAACGAGCGGATGTTCGCGCCGGTCCAGGGACGCGCGGTCGAGAAAATCGGCGAAGCCCAGGGCGTCCAGCTGCGGCTCGACGAGGCGGGAAATCTCCTGCTCGACCTGCCGAGCGAGGAGGAGGGCGACGTCGAGGTCGCCGGGCGGACGATCACCATCGTCGAAGCGCCCAAAGGCAATGCCCGCTGGCAACAATTGGTCGCGGCCTCGCTCGGCCCCTATTTCGTGCTGCTCGCATGGCTGGCGATCTATTTCGCGCTGCTGGCCGGGGTCCGGGCCCGGACGGCCGAACGCCAGGCGGGCGAGTTTCGCGAGGCGGCACGTACCGCCGAGCTCCGTTCGCTGCGTTATCAGGTCAATCCGCATTTCCTCTTCAACACGCTCAATTCGCTGTCCGCGCTGGTCATGACCGGGCGCGGCGAGCGGGCCGAGAAGATGATCCAGACGATCTCGAACTTCTACCGCCACTCGCTGTCGGAGGAGCCGACCGGCGATGTCGAGCTCGCCGACGAAATCGACCTCCAGCGCCATTATCTCGAAATCGAATCGGTCCGTTTTCCGAAGAGGCTGCGGACCGAGTTCGACTTGCCGCAGGAACTCGAGGAAGAGCGCGTGCCGGGCATGATCCTGCAGCCGCTGGTCGAAAACGCGGTTAAATACGGCGTTGCACCGAGTACTTCGCCGGTGACGATCCGAATTTCCGCCTATCGTGACGGCGACGACCTCCTCCTCAAGGTCGCCGATACCGGCGCCAGCGAAGCCGGGTTGCCGGGAAGCAATGGCTTCGGCATCGGCCTCGCCAATGTCCGCGACCGCTTGCAGGCACGCTTCGGAAAGGACGCCTCGCTCACCGCCGGTCCCGATGGTGAACGCGGCTGGACCAGTATTATCCGCATTCCGGGAGGCCGAAATGGCTGACACGTCCCACACCCTGCGCACGCTGCTCGTCGACGACGAACCACTGGCGATCGATCGCCTGCAAGTGATTTGCGCGAAACTGCCGCAGGTCGAGGTCGTCGGCACCGCCAATGACGGCGAGGCGGGTCTTTCGCTGATCGAAGCGCTGAAGCCCGACCTCCTGCTTCTCGACATGACCATGCCGGGAATGGACGGGCTCGCGCTCGCCCGCGCGATCGAGGAATTCGAGCAGCGCCCCGCAGTGATCTTCGTCACCGCGCACGAACATTTCGCGGTCGAGGCATTCGATCTCGACGCTGTCGATTACGTGCTCAAGCCCGTCGCCGCCGACCGGCTCGAACGCGCGGTCGATCGCGCCGTCGCCCGTCGCGGCGAGGAGAGCGAGAGCGAGAGCAAGTGGCTCGAGGAATTGTGGGTCCCGCACCGCTCGGAACTGCTCCGCGTTCCGGTCGACGATGTCAGCCGGATCGACGCCGAGCGCGACTATGTGCGGCTCCATGTCGGTGACCGCAGCTACCTGCTTCTGCAGACCGTAACCGGCCTCGAGGAGCGGCTCGACCCGGCGCGATTCATCCGCGTCCACCGGTCGGTGATCCTGTCCAAGGCCGCGATCAAGGGATTGCGGCACGACGGGCTGGGCGTGTGGATGGTCGAGCTCGAGGGCGGCGAGGATGTGCGTATCGGGCGCACCTACCTGTCCAAGGTCAAGGCGATGGCGGGCCGCTGAGCCGCGGTCCCGGCCGTCCTACAGTATCACCGTTCGAAATCGGGCCCTCGAAACGGGTGCGGCCCGGCTTCGGGACTGAATGAAGCCGGGCCGCAAGGCGCAGGCTCGTTACGGGGAGCGGTCCTGCGCCTGACGGAGGGTCTGGGGGGAATTCCGTCAAATGGTGATGTAGTCGGGTGGGACAGCGCGGTGGAGCGCGGTTCGACCAGCGACGCGCGCAGTCGACGAAGCGCCTGATTCGCCCGGCCAAAGGCGTTCATCACCCCGCCGATTGAATGTGCTACATTGGGGTCATGCCGGTATTCTCGTTGCCAGTGATGATCGTGTTCGCGCTCGGGGTGGGTAACTTCGCCGCGCACAAGGCGGTGATCGCCAGCGGACATCCCGCGCTGGCGCAGATGCCGTGGTACAATGCGCTCGGAGGGCGCTTCAGTCTCGGACTCGAATTTCTCATCCTGCTCGGAGCAATGCTGCTTGCCGCGGAAGGCTCGCTCGGATGGGTCATCGGCTATCTTTTCTACAGCATTTTCAATTTTGTCGCCGCCTGGCTGATCCTCAAGGGCAAGGTCTGACCGCCAGATCACATGGCCGGGAAACCGCAACGCATTCCGGCGTTTGAGGTGCATGGACCGGACCTTCACCCTCGTCGTCAATTGCCGCAGCGGAAGCTACGACCGCGAAGCCATCGACGCGATCCTCGAGCACGCGACCGAGCTCGGTTGCGGCGCGACGCGGGAAATCCGCATTCCCGACGACGATTGTCCCGGGCCCGACGATCTCGACGAGAATGAGCTGCTCGCGATCTACGCCGGCGACGGCACGGTGAACGCCACCGTCACGGGGCTCTACGGCTGGAACGGTGCGGTGCTGATCCTTCCCGGCGGCACGATGAACCTGCTGTCCAAGCGGCTCCACGGCGATACCGACTGGCGCACGATCATGGAGCGGGTCGGCACCGGCGCGGCGCGCCGCATCCGCCCCAATATCATCCGCACCGGCCAGGGCGACGCGTTGGCGGGCGTGATGGCGGGGCCTGGCACCAGCTGGAACGAAGTGCGCGAGGCGATGCGCGATATCGATATGGGCGGGATTGCCGCAGGCACGGTCGCGGCGTTTGGCGAGACCACCGGCGGCGCGCGAATCGCGCTGGTCGATCCCGCCATTGGTCGCGAGGAGGGATACCCGATGATCGAGGCTTTCCCCGCGGAACAAGGTCTCGATGTCCATGCCTATCACGCCGACGATGCGGGCGAGTTCATCGTCCAGCTCGGCGCGCTTGTCGCCCGCGATTTCCGCAACGGCCCGCACGACACATACGGACCGCTCGAGCGCGTCCATCTCCAGTCGGACGACGGTGCGCCGATGGGGCTCCTGCTCGACGGAGAACCTGCCCCCGCCGGGCCGCGCGAGGAATTGGCGGTGGCGCGGTGCGAAGTCGATCTGCTAGCGACCATGGCCGATGGCTGAAGAGACCCTGCTGTTCCACCTGTCCGACATCCATTTCGGGCTCGAACACAACCGCGCACTCGATTGGGTCGCGGCCGAAATCGCAGCGCGCAAGCCTGCCGCGGTCGCGATCACGGGCGATCTGACGATGCGCGCGCGGCATTCCGAATTCGCTGCGGCAAAGGACTGGATCCTGTCACTCGACGCCCCGGTGACGGTCGAGGTCGGGAATCACGACATGCCTTACTTCAACCCCATCGAACGGCTGTTCGATCCCTATGCACGGTTCAAGGGAATGCGCCGCTTGGTCGAGCGCGAGATCGATCTGCCGGGCCTCGCGATCGTCTCGCTGAAGACGGCAGCGCGGATGCAGCCGCGGCTCAACTGGTCGAAGGGCTGGATCTCCGACACTGCGCTCGAAAAATGCCTCGCCGCGATCGATGCTTTGCCAGAGGGAACCCGGGTACTGGTCGCCTGCCACCATCCGCTGCGCGAAGCGGGGACCACGGGCACCGCGCTGACCCATGGCGGCAACAAGGCGCTCGCCGAACTCGCCAGACGCAACGTGCTCGCGGTGCTGAGCGGGCATGTCCACGACGCCTTCGACATTCTTGAGGACACACCCAACGGCAAGGTCCGCATGATCGGTGCGGGTACGCTGTCGCAGCGCCTGCGCTCCTCCCCACCCAGCTTCAACGAGCTCACCTGGGACGGCGAGGAACTGCGCGTCCGCGTGCGCAACCTGCAGGACGTACCTACCAAGGACATGCTGATCGAGGATGTGCCCGAAGACGCGCGTCCGCCGCGCGAGCCGGGGGATCCGGTTGCGCCGGTCGGCAATGTCCCGCGGACCGATCCGCCGGTCCACTGACGGCAACGAAAAAGGGCGGCTCCTCGCGGAGCCGCCCTTCGTCTTTCGTAGCTCCGAAACTTAGCGCTTCGAGAACTGGAAGCTGCGGCGGGCCTTGGCGCGACCATACTTCTTGCGCTCGACCACGCGGCTGTCGCGGGTGAGGAAGCCGGCGGCCTTTACCGTGCTGCGCAGCGCGGGCTCGTACTTGGTCAGCGCCTGCGAAATGCCGTGCTTCACCGCACCGGCCTGGCCCGACAGACCGCCGCCCTTGACGGTGGCGACGATGTCGTACTGACCGGCACGATCGGTGATCTGGAACGGCTGGTTGATGATCAGGCGCAGGGTCGGACGCGCGAAATAGGCTTCCTGATCCTTGCCGTTGACGGTGACCTTGCCGGTGCCCGGCTTGAGCCAGACGCGCGCGACGGCATCTTTGCGGCGACCGGTCGCATAGGCACGGCCCTGGGCGTCGACTTCCTGCTCGCGCAGCGGCGCGTCGGAAACCGAGGCGGCACCAGCGGCGGCAGCGGTAGCGTCGCCTTCACCGCGATCGCCGGCGACCTGCTTGAGGTCGGCGAGATCGGTGACCTTGTCGGCCTTCTTTTCTTCGGCCTTTTCTTCGACCTTTTCTTCAGGGGCCTTTTCCTCGGCCTTCGGCTCGTCGGCCTTGGCGTCGTCGGTCTTGGCTTCCGTAGCCTTGGTCTCTTCGGCCTTGGCGTCGTCGGTCTTCTTGGCCGGAGCTTTCTTATCGGCAGCCTTCTTGGCAGGAGCCTTCTTGGCGGCCGGCTTCTTCTCGACTTCGGTCTTCTCGACCTTGTCTTCGGTGTTCTTTTCGTCAGCCATCACACGAGAGCCTTGTTCTTGCGGTTCATCGACGCGACGTCGATCGTCTCGGGGTTCTGCCCGTCATGCGGGTGTTCGGTGCCGTTGTAGAGATGCAGCGCCTTCATCTGCTGACGGCCCAGCGGACCGCGCGGGATCATGCGCTCGACGGCCTTTTCCAGCACGCGCTCGGGGAAACGGCCTTCGAGGATCTTGGCCGGGGTCGTTTCCTTGATGCCGCCGACATAGCCGGTGTGCTTGTAATAGACCTTGTCGTTCATCTTCTTGCCGGTGAAGCGGACCTTGTCGGCGTTGATGACGATGACGTGGTCGCCGCAATCGACATGCGGGGTGTAGCTCGGCTTGTGCTTGCCGCGCAGGATGTTGGCGATGATCGCCGCGACCCGTCCGACGACGAGGTTCTCGGCGTCGATCAGGTGCCATTTCTTTTCGACCTCGGCCGGCTTGATCGACCGGGTGGTCTTGCTGAGCGTCTTCATGACTTTTCCTTGCAAATTCCGTGTCGCCGCAGCGTGGCTGCGCGGACGGGCGAAGCCGGTCGTGCTGCAATGCGGCGGGAAGCGGCCCATTTGGGCAAAACGCCGCCCAAGTCAAGCGAAACTGCGGCTTAGCAGAGAGGTAAAATAATACCGCACTACTCGCCGGTGCTGCTTTCGGCCTGATCGCGGCGCAGTTCCCAGTGTTCGCGCACCACCCGTTCGCTGCCCGATATTCGGGTGGTCACGCGCCGCTCGAAGCGTTGCATCAGGCCGGATTGGAGGTCGGCCTGCGCCGTCAGCGCGATGGTCACGGTCCCGCCCTCGATCTCGAGTGATTCGATCCGCTCCGCCGCGATCGGACGAAACAGGTCGACCGGCCAGGCGATGCGCTTTCCCTGACCGGCCGCGACGAGTGCGCGCGCCATTGCAGTGGCTGCGCGCTTCTGGTCGTCGCTGGCGTCCGATTCGCCGATCCGCGCGGCAATCAGGTCGCCTGCCTGGCGTGCGGTTTCGCTGTCCGTCGGACGGGCAGCGGGAAGGGGTGCGAGCATGCCGTCGCGATCAAGTCGCATCGGGAACGTCCCGCTGTCGTCCCGCCGACGTTCCATCTCGGCCAGCGCCGCTAGCTGTGGCGGGGCGTCGACCTCCACCGCGATCGATTCGCCCTCGACGAGCCAGCCATCGGGGACCGGCGTCGGACGCACCCGATAGGTCCGCGTGACCGAGATCTCGGTCCCGTCGGCCATGGCATGCGCAACCGTGCGCGACAGGAGGAAGGTTTGTCCGTCGAGCGCCTCGACGAAGCTGTCGCCCGCCGCCTCGCCCTGTTCCTGCGCGAATGCGGTCGCGGGCATTGCGAAGACCATAGCACCCAGCAGCGCGAGTATCGCCGCCGCCTTCACGCCCCGGCCCTTGCCAGCCACTGGGCCGTCCCCGGCGCCGCGTCGCAGGCCCACGACATGATCGCCGGTTCGTCATAGGGATGCACCTCGGCAAGCCGTGCCATCGCGGCATCGCGCCGGTTGCCGTCGGTCTTGAACAGCACGCCCGTTTCGCGGCCCTCGCCGCGCTTGCCATCCCAGCGATAGAGCGAGCGCATCGGCGGAAGGATATTGGCGCAGGCGACGAGTTCCTCGTCGAGCAAGATACCGGCGGCACTCGCCGCACTCTCCTCATCGGCGAAGGGGCACCAGATCATCGCGGCCGCCACGGGTCAGTCCTTCCGTCCGAGCACATGCGCGCCCCAGGCGGTCGATGCCACCACCAACGCGCCGACCAATTGGTGCAGCACTGCGAGCGCGAAGGCCATGCCCGTCATCACGGTGGCAATTCCGAGCAGGATTTGCGTGCCGAAGCTCGAGTGGATCGCGATCGATGCCGGCCGCATACCCATTCGCTTCACCCGCCGTGCCATTACCACCAGCAACACGACCACGGCCCACGCCCACCAGCGGTGGAGGAAGTGAAGCAGGAACGGGTCATGGGTGAAGGCGAACCACCAGCCGCTCGACCAGTCGATCCCCGCGGGCCAGAACGCATCGTTCATCAGCGGCCAGTCGCGCGCGACATAGCCGGCGTCGAGCCCCGCGACCCAGGCGCCGAGCAGGATCTGCACGGCAAGCGCGACGAGCACCACGGCTGCGAACCCGGTTACGCGCGCATTTTCGGCGGCAGGGTCGCGTGCGAGCTGCTTGAGGTCGAGCGCGGTCCAGACCAGCCCTCCGAGAGTAAACAGCGCGATCATCAGATGCGTTGCGAGGCGGAAATGGCTGACATCGGTCCGCTCGGAGAGCCCCGAGGTGACCATCCACCAGCCCGCGGCACCCTGCAATGCACCCAGCGCCAGGAGCGCGATCAGCCGCGGCTTGTATCCCTGCGGGATCGCCTTGCGCGCCCAGAACCACGCCAGCGGCAGCGCGAAAGCCAACCCGATCAACCGCCCCCACAAACGATGGAACCACTCCCAGAAATAGATCTTCTTGAACGCGGCCAGATCCATCCCTGCCGGGCCGTTGACCTCGATATATTCGGGGATCTGCTTGTAGGCCTCGAACTCGGCTTCCCACGCGTCCTGCGTCAGCGGCGGCAGCGTACCCGCAACCGGTTCCCATTCGACGATCGACAGGCCGGATTCGGTCAGGCGCGTGATCCCGCCAATCGTGACCATCACGAGCACCATTGCGGCGACGCAGACCAACCAGGTGGCAAGGGCATTGGGGCGAGCGGTCGGCGGATTGAGCGCAGTCATGTCGAAGTGATTGGAGCGGCACGCCCGACAAGGCAAGAGGCGGAAGCGGAGCGGGAACCGATTCCCTCCCTTGCGTTATGATACAATGTAACATATCTAGCGGACCAGTCATGGCCACCCTTCCGACCCGTTCTCCCATCCGCAAGCGCCTCGATCGCGCGGGCATCGCGCTGTCCGCGCTGTGCGCCACGCATTGCGTGCTTGCGCTGGTGTTGGCCGGGGCGTTCGGCGGTCTGCTCTTGTCGCCGGTGTTCCACGAGGCCGGCCTCGCGCTCGCCGTGGCCCTCGGCATCGTCGGCCTGGGGATCGGGGTCGCCCGGCATCGACGCTTCGGGGTCTTGCTACCGGCGGCGTTCGGCCTTTGCCTGATGGCGCTCGCGCTGATGGCCGATCACGGCCCGGTCGAGGCGGGCCTCACGATCGTCGGCGTCGTCCTGCTCGCCTTTGCGCACTGGAGCAACTTGCGCCGCGCGCGTTGATCCCCCACATCGCGCGTCCATATGGCCGACCAATTGAACATCACCGTCAATGGCGAATCGAAACGCGTTGCCCCGGGCAGCGTGCTCGACCTGCTGCGCGCGCTCGAACTCGATCCCAAGCGGGTCGCGGTCGAACGCAATCGCGTCATCGCGCCGCGCTCGGCCCATGCCGACACACCGCTCGCCGAAGGCGACCAGATCGAAATCGTCCACTTCGTGGGCGGAGGATAGTACGTGACCGACAAGACTACCGACAGCTGGAGCGTCGCCGGGCGCACCTTCAACTCGCGCCTCATCGTGGGGACCGGCAAGTACAAGGATTTCGAGCAGAACGCCGCCGCGCTGGCAGCGAGCGGGGCGGAGATCGTCACCGTCGCCGTGCGCCGGGTGAACGTGTCCGATCCCTCCGCGCCGATGCTGACCGACTACATCGATCCCAAGGAAGTCACCTACCTCCCCAACACCGCCGGCTGCTTCACCGCCGACGATGCAATCCGGACGCTGCGGCTGGCGCGCGAAGCGGGCGGCTGGGACCTGGTCAAGCTCGAAGTGCTGGGCGAGGCGCGGACGCTCTATCCCGACATGCGCGAAACGCTGAAGGCGACCGAAGTGCTCGCCAACGAGGGCTTCAAGCCGATGGTTTACTGCGCCGACGATCCGATCGCTGCGCAGCAACTGGAAGAAGCGGGCGCAGTCGCGATCATGCCGCTCGGCGCGCCGATCGGATCGGGACTCGGGATCCAGAACCGGGTAACGATCCGCCTGATCGTCGAAGGTGCCAAGGTGCCGGTGTTGGTCGACGCGGGCGTCGGTACGGCAAGCGATGCTGCGGTGGCGATGGAACTGGGCTGTGACGGCGTGCTCATGAACACCGCGATCGCCGAGGCCAAGGACCCGATCCGGATGGCGCGCGCGATGAAACTGGCGGTCGAAGCAGGCCGCGATGCCTACCTGGCGGGCCGCATGGCCACGCGGAAGTATGCCGATCCGAGTTCGCCGCTGGCCGGACTCATATAAACCCTTCGCTAACCATAGCGGGGATAAATAGCTCTAAACGGGCGCGCGAATCGTCCGTCGAGGAGCCACTATGGAAGCCGCACTGACCATCGCCGAGCTGCGCGAATTCGCCAGCTTCTCGCCCGCCGAACAGCGCTATATCGAGCGCGCGCTCGATATCGGGCTCGGCCGGTGCGACGTGATGGTCGAGTGGGGCGGACGGCAGGATGCCGAGGACGCACTTCGCGGCCATATCGCTGCCTATGATCGTCTCGACGAACTGCGCGCCGCGCATCCCGATACGCTGGCGCTGGTCGGACTCGATTCGTTCATGGGCGTGCTGATGCAGCTGACGCTGTTCGATTTGTCGCAGGGCGCGATCGAGAGCTTCTCGGCCTATCGCTTTCTCTACGAACGCCTGCTCGGTGCCGAAGTGCGCCCGTGGCTGCCCGCCGCCTTCTGCGCCGCGAGTGCGCTGCCGCAGATCGAGCCCGAACGCCGCAAGGACCTGCTCCAGTCGCTGAGCGAAGCCGCGGCGACCGCGCCCGGCTGGTCGACCCAGGCGCCGTGCTTCTATCCCGAATGGGTAGAAAAAGAGGTCGCGTAACCTTCTTTGGTCTTCAAGCGCCGGCCGCGGGCTCTCCCGCCCGCTTGGCTTCGGTTCAACCGTCCGCCGCGCAGTCCCGCTTGTGCACGCTGCCGCGTGCTTGATCGTCGTCAGCTTCGATAGAGCCCGGCCAGCCGGTCGCCGTAGCGCTCTTTCAGCTTGTGCCGGCGGATCTTGAGACTGGGGGTCATCTCCTCGTTTTCGATCGAGAAGGGCTCGTCGGCGAAGGCGTATTTGCGGACCTTTTCGACCACCGAGAGATCCTTGTTCACGCGGTCGATCGCGGTGCGGATCGCGCGCTGGAATTCGGGCAGGTTCGGCAGTTCGGAGCAGTCGAACTTCTTGCCCTGCGCCTTGCACCAGTCCGCCATCCACTCCGCGTCGGGCACGATCAGCGCGACGAGGTGCGGCTTGCGGTCCCCGAACACCATTGCCTGCGCGATTTCGGGCTGCAACGTCAGCATGCCCTCGATCCGCTGGGGTGCCACGTTGTCGCCCTTGTCGTTGACGATCATGTCCTTCTTGCGATCGGTGATCTTGATCCGGCCGCGCTCGTCGAGGTGACCGATATCGCCCGTATGGAGCCACGGCCCGCCCTCGGGATCGGCGGGGTCGACCTTGAGCGTGCGCGCGGTTTCGGCTTCGTTGCGCCAATAACCCTGCATCACGAGCTCGCCGCGCACGAGGATCTCGCCGTCCTCGGCGATCCGGCACTCAACGCCCTTCATCGGCGGACCGACCGTGTCCATCTTCAACCCGACGCTGGGGCGATTGCAGCTGATCACCGGGCCGGCCTCGGTCTGGCCGTAGCCCTGCAGCATGGTCAGGCCCATCGCATCGAAGAACACGCCGATTTCGGGATTGAGCGGCGCCCCGCCCGAAACCATCGCTTTCATCCGTCCGCCGAAGCGCTGGCGGATCTTGGGCCGGAGCGTCTTCTCGAGGATCAGGTCCATCGGCTTGTCGAGGAGGCTCTCACGCCCTTGCGCCTTTTTCTCGCCGATCGACAGCGCGCGGTCCATCAGCAGATTGGGGAGGCGCCCCTGCTTCTCGATCTGCTTCATGATCCGCGTGCGCAGCACTTCGAACAGGCGCGGAACGACGACCATGATGGTGGGACGCACCTCTTCTATATTCGAGGCGAGTTTCTCGAGCCCCTCGGCGTAGTAGATCTGCGCACCCATCCCGATCGGGAGGAACTGGCCGCCGGTGTGTTCGTAGGCGTGGCTCAGCGGCAGGAAAGAGAGGAACACTTCGTCCTCCCAGCCGAAATCGTGCGCGAGGATTTCCGCTGCGCCGGCCACGTTCATCAGGATCATGCCGTGATGCTGGAGCACGCCGCGCGGTGCGCCGCCGGTGCCCGAGGTGTAGATGATGCAGGCGGTATCGCCGCGCTTGATGCCCGCGATCCGCGCGTCGACGGCTTCGCGCGCGGCCGCGACGTCGCCGCTCGCGACGTCGTCCCACGCGTGGCAATCGGTCTCGATTCCCAATTGCGGCATGCGGAAAGTGTCGATCGTGATGACGTGACCGACCCGGTCAGTGTTGAGCACGGCGGGCAACAGCGCCTTGCCGAGCTTCTCGTTCGAAACGATGACCGCGCGGGCGTCCGAATCCTCGATGATATGCGTGTGGTCGCGCTCGGTATTGGTGACGTAGGCGGGCACGGTGATGCAGCCCGCGGCCATGATCGCGAGGTCCGCGATGCACCATTTCGGGCGGTTTTCCGAAACGAGGATGACGCGATCGCCTTCCTTGAGGCCGAGTTTGCGCAGGCCTTCGGCCAGCAGGCAGACTTGCCGCGCCGCCTCGGCCCAGCTGATCGGTTGCCATTCGCCCTCGTGCTTGGCCCACAGGAACGGCGTTTCGCCGCGCGCATCGGCGCGTTTCAGGAATAGCTCTACGAGGTTCTGCGCCTCGTCGAAATCGGACAGCTGCACCGGGGAGGAACTCCTCGCTGTTTGTGTTTTTTGCGTCGCCCGTCGGGCGCTTAGCCAAGGAGGGTGGGGATAGTCGCTCGTTCGAACAGCGGCAAGTCAGGCCCCCTTTTGGGACGGATCGAGAATCCCGTCGAGCCGCGGATCATGGCGCCCGCGCCAGCCGTCGGGCGTGCGGATCGCACCGACCGCGCGGAAGGGCGGCGAGGCGGGGCGGACGTTCTGATGGCCGAGCGCCTCGAGCGCGCCGATCTGCGCCTCGAGCCAGCTGCCCTGCTCGACTACCACCGTCCGGCCGAAATCCATTGCCAGCGGCAGGGCGAGTGCATCGTCCAGCGACATCCCGAAATCGATCACGCCGATGATGCTGCGCGCGACCTGGACGGGGATGGTCGATCCGCCCGCCGCGCCGATCATCAGGAACGGGCGTCCCGCGGGATCCCACACCAGCGTCGGTGCCATCGAGCTGCGCGGGCGCTTGCCGCCCTCGACCCGGTTGGCGACGGGCACGCCGTCCTTGGCGGGCGAGAAGCTGAAATCGGTCAACTCGTTGTTGAGATAGTAGCCGCCGAACTGGAGGCCCGATCCGAAGCCGCCCTCGATCGTCGAGGTGTAGCTGATCATGGTGCCGGCGCTGTCGGTGACGACGAAATGGGTGGTGCCATTCTCGATCGGCTCGTCGCCGTCCGCGCGTGCTTGGGGAGCGCCCTCGGGCACGCCCGCCTCGTAGCTCTGCGCGCGTTCCGGATCGATCAGCGCCGATCGGCGCGCGAGATAATCGGGTGCGACCAGCCCTTCGACCGGCACCGACACGAAATCGCTGTCGCCGGTGTACAGTTCGCGATCGGCATAGGCGAGCTTCTGGGATTCGAGGAACAGGTGCCAGAATTGCGGATTGCGCGGCCCGAGCGCGGCGAGGTCGAACCGTTCGAGCTGACCGAGCATGGCAAGCACCGCGATCCCGCCCGAGGACGGCGGGCCCATCCCGCAAATGCGATAGCTGCGATAGATCCCGCAGACGGGCGCACGCTCGCGGGCCCGGTAGGAGGAAACGTCGCTGGGGGTCATCCCGGCGGCGAGAGGGGTAGCTGCGGCCACGGTCGCGGCCAGTTCCGCCGCGGGTTCCGCGCCATACATCGCCTCGGGGCCCTGCGCGGCGATCGCGCGCAGGCTGGCGGCGAGTTCGGGGCGGAGGATGCGCGTACCGACCGGCCTGGGGTCGCCCGCCTCGGTGTAAAAGGTCGCGCGCATCAGCGGGTCGGCCCCGGCACGGTCGATATTGCCCTCGAGCGAGCCGTTGAGCCGCGGGTTCATCAGGAACCCCTCGTCTGCCAGCCGGATTGCGGGCGCGAACAGCGCCGCCCACGGCAGCTTGCCGTATTTGTCGTGCGCCAGCTTGGCGAGTGCGACATTTCCCGGCACGCCCACGCTGAGGCCGGTCAGCACGACGTCGCGATAGCTCTTGGCCTTGCCCTCGGTGTCGAGGAACCAGTCGGCGCCCGCCGCGGCGGGCGCGGTCTCGCGCCCGTCGAAACTCTCGACCGAACCGTCGGGCAGGCCGCGCAGCATGAAGCCGCCGCCACCGATCCCCGAGCTCTGCGGTTCGACCACGGTGAGCGCGAGCATGGTCGCGATCGCCGCATCGGTCGCGCTGCCACCCTGTCGCAGCATTTCCATCCCCGCTTCGGCGGCGCGCGGATCGGCCGAGGCGACGGTGCCTACATCGGTGGGAGGCGCAGTTTCGGTGGGGAGCGTCGCGCAGGAAACGAGCGCGAGCGGGGCGATGCTGACGAAGAGGCGCTTTAACATGCGCGCGGTGCTATTCGGTTCCGACCGCCTCGGCAATCGAAGAGAAGCCGTCGCGTTTCATGAGGCGTTCGAGCCCGGCGACGATCCGCGCTGCGAGCCCCGGTCCTTCATAGACCATCGCACTGTAAAGCTGGACGAGGCTCGCCCCGGCGCGGATGCGCGCCCAGGCGTCCTCGGCACTACCGATGCCGCCCACCCCGACGAGCGGCACTGCGCCGCCGGTCGCCTTGCGGAAATCGCGAACTCGCTGCTGGGCGAGATCGCGCAGAGGAGCGCCCGACAGACCCCCGGCCTCTCCCGCCGCGCGCGATGTGAGGTTCGGGCGTTCGACGGTGGTGTTCGAAACGATCAGCGCGCCCAGCCGCTTGGCAATTGCCAGCCGCGCGATATCGTCGATATCGGCTGGTAGCAGGTCGGGCGCGACCTTGAGGAACACCGGCGGCGCGTTTTCACCGGCAGCCTCTTTCACCCCGTCGATCAGCGCACCCAATGCCTGCGGGTCCTGCAATGCGCGCAGGCCGGGCGTGTTGGGGCTGGAGACGTTGATCGCGAGATAGGAGGCATAGGGCGCGACCGCGCGCGCCATCACCGCGTAATCGGCGATGCGGTCGTCCGAATCCTTGTTCGCGCCGATATTGATGCCGACGATGCCGGGCCTGCCGTGGCGCTTCTCGAGCCGTGGCAGCGCCGCCGGCAGCCCGCCATTGTTGAACCCCATGCGGTTGATAACCGCACGGTCCTTCTCGAGCCGGAACAGGCGCGGCTTGGGATTGCCCGCCTGCGGGCGCGGGGTCAGCGAGCCGATCTCGGTGAAGCCGAAGCCGAGGCCGAGGACGGCGTCGGGCACCTCTCCATCCTTGTCGAACCCGGCCGCCATGCCGAGCGGATTGGGAAAGTGCAGCCCGGCAACATCCACGGCCAGGTTTCCGGCTGCCTGCGGGCCGCGCAGCGGCGAAAGCTTGAGGGTCTCGATCGTCAGCCGGTGCGCGCGCTCGGCGTCGAGCGTGAAGATGCCGGGGCGGAGCAGTTTGTAGATCACGCAGAAGGCCTAGTCCGCCCTCGGCTTCCTGTCGATGCGGTTGCCAAGCGCTGCGCACAGCCGCATGGAGACCGCAACCCAAGGGAGAGAACCATGACCAAGAAGATCCTTCTCGCCGCCACCGCGCCCTTCGCATTGGGCGCCTGCACCACGATCCCGGCCGACGATATCGATCGCACTGCGGATACCATCGCCGACGCCGTGGTCGATGCGATCGACGGCGACGAGGACGAGCAGAGCGAGGAACTCGCCGCGTTCTTCGAGGCCTATGACGAAGCGCAGCTCGAAATGTCGCCGATCTCGAAATCCTATCGCGGCATCATCGACGAGGATTACGGCAAGTGGGACGATGTGTCCGATGCCGCCGAGATCCGGGCCGAACGCCTGCAGCAGGATTACGCCGCGCGGCTGGCGCGCGAGTTCGACCTTACCGATCTCGAAGGGCAGGATGCGCTCAGCTATCGCCTGTTCCTCGCCCAGGCGGCGCGCTCGGCCTCGCTGTTCCCGTTTCGCGACAACGGCTACATATTCAACCAGATGTTCGGCGCGCAGTCGCAGGGTCCGGCCTTCCTGATCAATATCCACCGGGTCGCGAACCGCGACCATGCCGAGGCCTATGTCAGCCGCATCGCGGAAATGGGCGACGCACTCGACACGCTGACGGCTGAATCGCGCGAGCGCGCGGCCAATGGCGTCATGCCGCCCAAATTCGTCTACGCCTACGTCATCAGCGATATCGAAAACCTGCTCGGGGCGGGCGACGACAACGCGATTCTCGAGGATTTCGCGGGCAAGGTCGACGCGCTCGAAATCTCCGCAGCAGACAAGGCCGAACTGAAGGCTCAGGCGCTTGCGGCTTGGCACAGCGAAGCGCGCCCCGCCTATGAGCGCGTCCTCGCCGAAATGGAGCGCCAGCAGGCGATCGCGGGCACCGATGACGGTATCTGGCGGTTCGATGACGGCGCAGCCTATTACGATGCGCTGCTTGCCAGCTACACCACCACCAACCTCACCGCCGACCAGATCCACAATATCGGCCTGCGCGAAGTGGCCCGCATCCACGGCGAGATGCGCGACATCATGGACCAGGTCGGGTTCGAGGGCAGCCTCCAGGACTTCTTCGAATACACCCGTACCGACGACCGCTTCTTCTACGACACGCGCGAGCAATACCTGGCCGATGCGCGCGCCGCGGTCGATCGCCTGACGACCAAGCTGCCCGAATATTTCGGCACGCTTCCCGAAGCCCCGTTTGTCATCAAGCCGGTCGAGGCGTTTCGCGAGAAGAGCGCGGGCAAGGCGTTCTACCAACGCCCGGCGCCCGACGGTTCGCGCCCCGGAACCTATTACGTGAACCTCTACAATCTGAAGGACATGAGCAAGAACGAGCTCGAGGCGCTCGCCTATCACGAGGCGATCCCCGGGCATCACCTCCAACTCGCAATCCAGACCGAGCTCGAGGGCCTGCCCGCCTTCCGCCAGTTCGGCGGCGTGACCGCCTATTCGGAAGGCTGGGGCCTCTATTCGGAGGAACTGGGCAAGGACATGGGCTTCTACAACGACCCCTATTCGGACTTCGGCCGGCTGGGGATGGAACTGTGGAGAGCCTGTCGACTGGTGGTGGATACCGGCATCCACTCGAAGCGCTGGAGCCGCGAACGGGCGATCCAGTACCTCAAGGACAACACCCCCAATCCCGACGGCGACATTCGCAAGGCGATCGAGCGTTATATCGTCATGCCGGGCCAGGCGACCGCCTACATGATCGGCAAGCTCAAGATCATGGAACTGCGCGAACGTGCCCGCACCGAACTGGGCGCCGACTTCGACATTCGCGGATTCCACGACGTCGTGCTGACCAACGGCCCGGTGCCGCTGAGCATCCTCGAGGAGAATGTCGACGCGTGGATTGCGGCGGAGAAGTGATTCGTTTGTTTTAAGCCCCTCAGACGCCGGGCGCGGGCCATCCGGCCCGCTTGGCTTCGCGGCATAAGCCGCGGCGTGCAGTCGCACGCGTGCGCGCTACCGCGCGCAAATTCAGGACGGATATCGCTGGCCTGACTCCAAGCGGATACGATCGAGACGGTCGTCCGCAGCGCGGCTAGCGCAAGGCAAGGGCGACCGCCCGCCCGCAGCAGCCCCGCAGCGAAGCGAAGGGAATGGCTGCGAGGACGCACGCGCGGATGCGCGGGCGGAGGACTAGCGGAGGACTAAACGCTAACGACTCGCAACAGGCGGGTTTTGGTTGAAATCGGACGGTTTCGCTCCGATTTGGGCTGCATGCGCCTCAGCAACCTTGCAGATTACGCCATCGTCACGATGAGCGCCGCGGCCCGCCATTGCGGCGGGGGGCGAACGTCTGCGGGCGAGCTGGCGGCGGAAACCGGGCTTCCGGTCCCCACGGTGCAGAAGCTCGTGAGCAAGCTTTCGTCCGCGGGATTGCTGCGCTCGACGCGTGGCGCGGGCGGCGGATTGCAGCTCGCGCGCCCGGCGGCGGCGATCACGATGGCCGATATCGTCGAGGCGGTCGAAGGCCCGATCGCGCTCACGGCCTGCGTCGAAGGCGAGGACTGCGCGGTCGACCACACTTGCTCCGTCCGCCCCCACTGGCCGCTGATCAACGAGGCCCTGCGCGGCGCGCTGGCCGATATTCCGCTGACGCAACTCGCGCAGCAGAGAGAAATTGCATGACCGAAGAAACCCAAGTCCAGGACCGCCCCGAGCAAGACCGGGAAGCGAAGGAAGCCGCCGCGAAGGCCGCCGAATACGAATTCGGCTGGCATTCGGACATCGATACCGAATTCGCGCCCAAGGGCCTCACCGAGGACACGGTGAAGTACATCTCCGCCAAGAAGAAAGAGCCCGAATGGATGCTCGAATGGCGGCTCAAGGCGTTCCGCCTGTGGCAGGAGATGGAAGAGCCCAACTGGGCCAAGCTCGGCTATCCTAAGATCGATTACCAGGACGCCTATTACTACGCCGAACCGAAGAAGAAGCCCGAGCTCGAATCGCTCGACGAGCTCGATCCGGACATCAAGTCGGTCTACGACAAGCTCGGCATCCCGCTTGCCGAACAGGAAGTGCTTGCCGGGGTGAAGGGCGCGCGCAAGGTCGCGGTCGATGCGGTATTCGACAGCGTCAGCGTCGCCACGACTTTCCGCGAGGAGCTGACCAAGGCCGGCGTGATCTTCATGTCGATCAGCGAGGCGATCCGCGAATATCCCGAGCTGGTGAAGAAGTGGCTCGGCAAGGTCGTGCCGCAACGCGACAACTACTTCGCCACCTTGAATTGCGCGGTCTTTTCCGACGGCACCTTCGTCTACGTTCCCGAGGGCGTACGCTGCCCGATGGAGCTCAGCACGTATTTCCGCATCAATGCGGAGAACACCGGCCAGTTCGAACGGACGCTGATCATCGCCGAGAAGGGGAGCTACGTTAGCTACCTCGAAGGCTGCACCGCGCCGATGCGCGACGAGAACCAGCTCCACGCCGCGGTGGTCGAGCTGGTCGCGATGGACGATGCCGAGATCAAATATTCGACCGTGCAGAACTGGTATCCCGGCAATGCCGAGGGTGTCGGCGGGATCTACAATTTCGTCACCAAGCGCGGCCTGTGCCAGGGCGCGCGCAGCAAGATCAGCTGGACCCAGGTGGAAACCGGCAGCGCGGTGACGTGGAAATACCCTTCCTGCGTGCTCAACGGCGTGGACAGCGTGGGCGAATTCTATTCCGTCGCGGTGACCAACAACCACCAGCAGGCCGATACCGGCACCAAGATGATCCACAATGCCAGCGGCACGCGCAGCACGATCATCTCCAAGGGCATCAGCGCGGGCCAATCGCAGAACACCTATCGCGGGCGCGTGGCGGTGGCGGCCAATGCCGAGAACGTGCGCAACCGCACCGAATGCGACAGCCTGCTGATCGGCGACCGCTGCGGCGCGCACACCGTGCCCTATATCGAGGTCAAGAATCCCAGCGCCCAGATCGAGCACGAGGCCACCACCAGCAAGATCAGCGACGACCAACTGTTCTACGCCATGCAGCGCGGGCTCGACGAGGAGCAGGCGATGGCGCTGATCGTCAACGGCTTCGCGAAGGAGGTGCTGAAGGAACTGCCGATGGAATTCGCGGTCGAGGCGCAGAAGCTGCTCGCGATCTCGCTCGAAGGGAGCGTAGGATGACCGACCGCAAAACCCTCCAGCTCCGCGATCCCTCCGAGCAGTCCGACGACACCCCCGCGATCAAGAAGAAGGGGCGCGGGTGGGAGATTTCGGAGAAGCGGCTCGATGCGCTGCACGAGCGGGCGCGCGAGATGCGGCGCTTTTCCTCCGATGCGCACAAGGCGCTGGCCAAGCGCTTCGCCGAGGCGGACATGGGGCCGTATACGTTCAAGCGCCACGCGGTGGTCGGCTCGGCGATCGTCGATTTCGCCTGCCACAAGCTCGGCATGGCGATCGATATCGACGAGGAAGGCGAGAACGAGACGCTCGCCAAGCGTCGCGACAAGAGCCTCGAGGCGGTCGGCATCCGCGTGATGCGGATCAAGGCCGAGGACATCCTCGAACGGATCGACGACGTGCTCCCGCGCATCACCGCCGGCATGCGCATGCGCATCGCCGACAAGCGCGAAGCCCGCGCCGCGCACCGGGCGCAAGGCAAGCGCGACCGCCCGGCGCCCGAAAGTCCAACCCAAGCCACCGACGAGAGCGGGGGCGAGCAATGAAGCGTCTTATGCTCTTGCTCTCCGCGGCTCTGGCGGCGAGCGTCACTATGCCCGCATCGGCGACCGACAATACGCGCGCAGAAGAGCGGTTGCGGGCTTGCCTCTCGGCCGGTTCGATCAACCACCCGCACACCGAGCTGCTTGCCGCCATCGTCGCGGTACGCGCGCTGTGCGGGGTCGAAATCAAGCGCGTGCGCACCGAACGCGTGACCAGGGCGCGCAAGGGCCTGGTCGGCAGGCAGGCCGAACGCGCGGAACGCCAGGCGATCCGCAATCTCAACGACGAGATCGCCGTCGCGATCGCCAATTTTACCGGGCTGCGCGGATGACACCGAAGACCATCGCCATCGTCCTCCCACTCCTCGCCATCATCGCGACCACCGTCGCGATCGCGATGGCGCACAAGAAAGATTCCGATGCTCAAGATTGAAAACCTCCACGCCGAAATTGACGGCAAGGCCATCCTCAAGGGGCTGACGCTCGAAGTGCAGCCGGGCGAGGTCCATGCGATCATGGGCCCCAACGGCGCGGGCAAGTCGACGCTCGCCTATGTGCTGGGCGGCCGCCCGGGCTACGAAGTGACCGACGGTTCGGTGACGTTCGGCGGTAAGGACCTGCTCGATCTCGAACCGCACGAGCGCGCCGCCGCCGGCCTGTTCCTCGGCTTCCAGTACCCGGTCGAGATTCCCGGCGTCTCCAACGTCCAGTTCCTGCGCGAGGCCTTGAACGCCCAGCGCGAGGAGCGCGGCGAGGAGAAGCTGACCGGCGGGGAGTTCCTCAAGCTCGCCAAGGAGAAGGCGGGGCTGCTCAAGCTCGACATGGACATGCTCAAGCGGCACGTGAACGTCGGCTTTTCGGGCGGCGAGAAGAAGCGCGCCGAGATGGTCCAGATGGGTATTCTCGACCCGCAATTCGCCGTTCTCGACGAGACCGATAGCGGGCTCGACATCGATGCGCTGCGCGTGGTGGGCGATGGGATCAACGCGATCATGCGCCAGCCCGACAAGGGCGTGCTGCTGATCACCCACTATCAGCGCCTGCTCGAAGTGGTGAAGCCCGACAAGGTCTCGATTCTAAGCGACGGGCGCATCGTGCGCACCGGCGGGCCCGAACTCGCCATGCAGCTCGAGGAAGAGGGCTACGATCGGGTCATGGAGACGGCATGACCGAAGCCCTGATTCTCCCCACCACTCGCGACGAGGCCTGGCGCTATTCCGATGTCGCCGCGCTCGAAGGGATGGACCTGTCCACCTTCGACGACTGGCGCGACATCGAGGTGCCCGCGGGCGAGAGCTTCCGCGACGTCATAGCGATCACTGACGAGAACACCGGTCCCGACGAGACCGTGCTGCATCGCCTTCGCGTGCGGCTCGGCGAAGGCGCGCGCTGCGAACTGTTCGGACTGATTGCGGCCGGGCGGCTTGGCCGCGTCGAAGTGGTCGTGACGCTGGCGCGAGGGAGCCATTTCGAGCTCGGCGGCGTGACCGTCGGCGGGCGCGAGACGACGCGCGAATTCGTCACCCGGATGGCGCATGAGGAACCCGAGGCGACCAGCAACCAGACCGTGCGTTCGGTCCACTGGGGCAAGGGCACGGGCAATTTCCTCGGCCGGATCGACGTCGTGCGCAATGCGCAGAAGACCGACGCCGCGCAAAGCTTCAAGGGCCTGCTGCTTGAAAAGGGCGCGAGCGTGAACTCGGTGCCGCAACTCGAGATCTTCGCCGACGACGTCAAATGCGCCCACGGAGCCGCGATCGGCCAGCTCGACGAAAGCGCACGCTTCTACATGGCTTCGCGCGGGCTCTCGCCCGATCTTTCGCGGAGGCTGCTGGTGCAGGCCTTTATCGGCGACGCCTTCGTCGCGCTCGACGACGAGGAGCAACGCGAGGCGCTGATGCAGGCCGCGCTCGACAAGCTGGACCGGCACTTGTGAGCACCGCCCCAGTCCTCGACCGCAAGGCGGATTTTCCAGGCCTCGTCACCGCGGGCGGCAAGCCGTGGCACTATCTCGACACCGCCGCCTCGGCGCAGAAGCCGCTGGCAGTGATCGACGCGATGAGCCGGGCGCTGGGAAGCGATTACGCCACCGTCCATCGCGGGGTCTATAATCGCTCGGCGCAGATGACGCTGGGCTACGAAGCCGCGCGCAAGCGGGTGGCGGACTTCATCGGTGCGAAAAGCGAGAACGAGATCGTGTTCGTGCGCGGCGCGACCGAGGGGATCAACCTCGTCGCGCAGACGTGGGGTGCGGCCAATATCGGCGCGGGCGACCGGATCATGCTATCCACGCTCGAGCACCATTCGAACATCGTCCCGTGGCAGATGCTCGCCGAGCGCGTGGGCGCGCAAATCGACGTCTGCCCGCTGACCGAGGACGGGTTGATCGATCTCGATTGGCTCGAAGCCAATTTGACCGAGCGCCACAAGCTCGTCGCGCTCGCCCATGTCTCGAACGTGCTCGGTTCAGTGCTCGGCGCGAAACGCGCGGCGAAGGCTGCGCATGCGGTCGGCGCGAAGCTGCTGCTCGACGGCTGCCAGGCCGCGCCCCGCATGCGGCTGGCAATGGATGAGCTCGACTGCGATTTCTACGTCTTTTCGGGCCACAAGCTCTACGGTCCGACCGGGATCGGCGTGCTCTGGGCGCGCGAAGAACTGCTCGACGCGATGCCGCCGTGGCACGGTGGCGGCGCGATGATCGACAAGGTCTCGTTCGAAAAGACCACCTATGCCCCGCCGCCGCAGCGGTTCGAGGCGGGTACGCCGATGATCACCGAGGCGATCGCGCTCCACGCGGCGATCGATTATGTCGACAGCGTCTGTGGCTCCGGCGGCATGGAACGCCTGTTCGAGCATGAAAGCAACCTTGCAACCAAGGCGCGCGCGGCGCTGCGCGACACCAACAAGGTGACGCTGTTCGGCCCCGAAAAAAGCGCCGGGATCGTAAGTTTCGCGCTCGACGGGGTTCACCCGCACGATCTGGGCACCATATTGGACGAGGAAGACGTCGCGATCCGTGCCGGCCATCATTGCGCGCAGCCGCTGATGGAACATCTCGGCGTCAGCGCCACCGCGCGCGCCAGTTTCGGCCTCTACAACGACGAAAGCGATATCGACGCGCTGATGCGCGGGATCGAGAGAACACTCAGGATTTTCGGATGAGCGACAACAAGGATTACGTCGCGGCGCCCTCGCCGCTCGACCAGGCGGACATGATGCCGCCCAAACCGCCGCGTGCACGCGTTTCGGATGCGGTCGACGACGACGCGCCCTCGGAGAGCGCGGGTGAGAAGTTCGAGCGCAAGCGCGATTACCTCGCCGGCTTCCTCGACAAGCAGCCCGAAGCCGCGCCGACCACAGGCGATGGCGGAGAGTTGCAGCAGAAGGTCGTGGACGCGCTCAAGGAAATCTACGACCCCGAAATCCCGGTCAACATCTACGATCTCGGCCTGATCTACGGTGTCGAAGTTTCGGACGAGTCGGACGTAAAGGTGATCATGACGCTCACCACGCCGAATTGCCCGGTCGCGGAGACGATGCCGGGCGAAGTCGAACTGCGCGCGGGCTCGGTCCCGGGCGTGCGTCATGCCGAGGTCGATCTCGTCTGGGATCCGCCCTGGGGCCCCGACAAGATGACCGACGAGGCGCGCCTCGAACTCGGTATGCTATAAGGTGCTGTCATGACCGACACGAAAACCCGTACCCGCCCTGCCGCCGTCATCCTGACGCTTGCCGCCGAACAGCGCGTCGCCGAGCTGATGGCGAAGGCGCCCGAAGACGCGATCGGGGTCAAGCTCTCGACCCCGCGCCGCGGCTGTTCGGGCCTCGCCTACTCGGTCGACTACGTGACCGAGGAGCAGGGCTTCGACGAGAAGATCGAGACCCCGGGCGGCACCTTCTACATCGACGGGGCGAGCGTGCTCTACCTCGTCGGCAGCACGATGGACTGGGTCGAGGACGATTTCACCGCCGGTTTCGTGTTCGAGAATCCCAACGCCAAGGGCGCGTGTGGGTGCGGCGAAAGTTTCATGGTATAGGGCGCGCATGCCCACGCCCTTTCGCCCTCACAAGCTTGGCGGCAATCCGCGCGATGTCCGCGCGACGCACGGTGTGATCGAACTGATCGAGCTTGAGCTCGAAAAGATCAAGATGCGGCTGATGAGCTTTCCCGGACAACAGGACCGCATCGGGTTGAAAGCCGAGCAGGTTCATCTGCAGAAGATCCTCAGGCAACTTCGCCGCAAGCCGCCCGAAGCTGGTCTTGCGGTGCCCGCCGTGCCGCCCAAGGGACCGCCTCCCCAACAAGGCGGGGCTGAAGCGCCGCTCGATTTCGACGACTAACGACCGAGCGCCGCGATGCAGCCGGCGGGATCGACCGATTCACCCGCGGTATTGCGCGCATCGACCCAGGTCGCGCGCCGTTCGCCGCCCCCTTCCAGCGTGTAGAGATAGACATCGAGCAGGCAGGCCTGCCCGGCGAATTGCAGCTTGCGCGCATCGCCTTCGGAAAGGTCGATGCGCGGCTGGCCGAAGCGGGCCACAAGTTGCGCGGCGGTGGCGTCGACCACCCCTTCCAGCCCGCGCCCTGTCATCCGGGGCGGGGCCGAGGGAGTCGGCGGAGTCGCGCTGCGGGTGACCGGTTGCGGCGGGATCCTCGGCGGAGCCGAGCCGCCGGCACACCCGGCGAGGGCCAGCGCAAGGAGCAGGGCGGCGTGGAATCTCATCGTGCCTTCCCGTGTACGAGATGGGTCGCCATCGCGGCCCCCAGGAAGGGAGCCAGGAAGTTTACGCCCGGCACCGCAAACAGTGCCGCGACGATCCCGCCCATGACGAAGCGCTCGCCGCCACCGAGCGGCTTGGGCCCAAGTTCGACCTCGTGCCGCGCGGCGACCATCTCCATCAGCTCGCGCCCCAGCAGCAGGGCGTTGACCAGCCAGAATACCGCTGCCGCGCCGACTCCCGTCACCAGCAGGACGAGCGCGAAGGGCAGCGCGACGAGGTTGAACAGCAGCGCGCGGCCCGCCCCCTCGAGCCCGCGCCGCGTCTCGCGCGCGAAACCGAGATCCCGGGCCTGCGCGGCGCGGTCGGGATAGAATTTCGCTTCGACCGCCTTGACCACGTCGTCGGCAAAGAACTGCAGTGCCGCCATCGCGACGATCCGCCACAGCAGCCATGCGCCGATCACCACGCCGAGCACCGACAGCGCCCCGCGCACGCCCTGCGCCCCGGCGAAGGCCCCGTCCTGCAGGCCTGCCGCGCCCAAGCCCCAGTCGAGCGCGATCCAGCCCGCGGTGCCGAGCACGATGAAGGCGACCAGCGCCAGCCCCACGCTCTTGAGCAACAGGGCGAGGACCCGCCGGTCGGCGAGCTGGCGGACGGCAAGGGCGAGTGCACGCAACATCGCCAGCACGAATCGGGCGCTACCTGCCCGCTGTCAACGCTTGGCAGGGCGCGGACGAACCGTTAGGCGCGCCCCCACACCATTTACGCCCTACAGGATTTTTCATGACCGAACCCCGCTACGACGTGATCGCGATCGGCAATGCCATCGTCGACGTGATGGCCCCGTGCTCCGACGAGCTGATCGACGAACTCCAATTGAACAAGGGCGGGATGACGCTGGTCGACGACGAGGGGGCCGCCATGCTCTACGACGCGATGGGACCGGCACGCGAAATCTCGGGCGGCTCGGCGGCGAACACGCTGGCCGGCATGGCCGCGCTCGGCGCACAATGCGCGTTCATCGGCCAGGTCGCGAAGGACCAGCTCGGCGATGTCTTCAGCCACGATATCCGCGCCGTCGGCATCGATTACGACACGCCCGCGCGCGAGGGCGACCCGGCCACCGGGCGTTGCCTGATCTTCGTCACCCCCGATGGCGAGCGCACGATGAACACCTTCCTCGGCGCGAGCACTTACCTGCCAAAGGAAGCGCTCGACGAGGACCTGATCGCGAGTGCGGGCGTGCTCTATCTCGAAGGCTATCTGTGGGATCCCGAAGAACCGCGCCGCGCCATGCGTCGCGCGATCGAGGTCGCGCGGGCGGCAGGCCGCAAGGTCGCCTTCACCGCGTCGGAAAGCTTCGTGATCGATCGCCATGGTGACGATTTCCGCGCGCTGATCGAAGACGGCCTGGTCGACATCATGTTCGTCAACGAGAGCGAGCTCGCCACGCTGACCGGCGAGGACGATTTCGAAGCGGGCCTCAAGGCGCTCGACGGCAAGCTGCCGATCCTCGTTGCGACCCGCAGCGAAAAGGGCGCGGTCGCCATCGCCCACGGCACCCGCGCCGAAGTGCCCGCGGCCCCGGTCGAAGAGGTGGTCGACACCACCGGGGCAGGCGACCTCTTCGCCGCCGGGTTCCTCACCGGCCACGTGCGCGGCGAGAGCCTCGAGCGCTGCCTGGAAATGGGCGCGATCTGCGCCGCCGAAATCATCTCGCACTACGGCGCGCGGCCCGAGGCGGACTTGCAGGACCTGGTGGGGTAGAGTCTTCGTTTCTCGCGCACCCATCCGGGCGCGCGTCCTCCCTGCTATTCCCTTCGCTACGCTACGGGGCAGGTCCGGGCCGGCTGTCTCCGCGGCTTATGCCGCGAAGCAAAGCGGGCCGGATGGCCGGCGGCCGGCGTTTGAGGGATCAAACAAATAACTCACCCCCGCTCCCGCTCGAGTTCGCGCCAGCCGATATCGGTGCGGCAGAAGCCGGTATCGAAATCGAGGCTCATGATCGCCTCGTAGGCGAGGTTGCGCGCGGTGGTGACGCTGTCGGCGAGCGCGGTGACGTTTAGCACCCGGCCACCATTCGCGACCAGCTGTCCGTCCTCGTTGCGCTTCGTGCCCGCGTGAAAGATTTTCGCGCCCGTCTGCTCGGCCGCGCCGACCTTGCAGATCGTGCCGCCCTTTTCGGGCGTGCCGGGATATCCCGGCGCCGCCATCACCACGGTCAGTGCGGCGGATTTCTTCATCGCGATTTCGTCCACCTCCGAGAGCGTGCCGTTGGCGCAGGCGAGCATCAGCTCGACGAGGTCCTCGTCGAGCCGCGCCATCAGCACCTGGCACTCGGGATCGCCGAAGCGGACGTTGTATTCGATCAGCTTGGGACCCTCGCTGGTCAGCATGAGGCCTGCATAGAGCACGCCCGAAAACGGTGTGCCGCGCGCTTTCATCGTGGCGACCGTCGGTTCGACGATCCGCTCCATCACCTCGCGCTGGAGATCGAGGGTCAGGATCGAGGCGGGACTGTAGGCGCCCATTCCCCCGGTATTGGGGCCGGTATCGCCATCGCCGACGCGCTTGTGGTCCTGCGCGGTGCCGAAGGCGCGGACGGTTTCGCCGTCGGCCAGCGCAAAGAAGCTCGCTTCCTCGCCGGTCAGGAATTCCTCGATCACGACTTCGGCGCCGGCCTCGCCGAACCTCCCGCCGAACATGTCGGCGAGCGCGCTGTCGGCCTCGGCGCGGTTGGCGGCGATCACCACGCCCTTGCCCGCCGCGAGGCCATCGGCCTTGAGTACGTAGGGCGGTTCGAAGCGGTCGAGCGCGGTGCGCGCCTCGTCGAGCGAGGTGGTGTGGGCGTAGCCGGCGGTGGGAATATCCGCCTCGCCGCACAGCCGCTTGGTGAAGGCCTTGCTGCCTTCGAGCTGGGCGGCTTCGGCCGAGGGGCCGAATACGGGGATGCCCGCTTCGCGCAGGCTGTCGGCAAGTCCGTCGACCAGCGGGGCCTCGGGCCCGATCACCACGAGCGCGATGTCGTTATCGCGGCAATGTGCGATCACGGCAGCATGGTCGCCGACGTCGAGTGCGACCGATTGTGCGCCGTCGTCCTCCATCCCCGGATTGCCGGGAGCGGCCTGGAGATTGTCGCAACGCGGCGATTGCATCAGCTTCCACGCCAGCGCATGCTCGCGCCCGCCCGATCCGAGTAGAAGGATATTCATGCCCGCAAATCCGCCTTTCGATGACACTGAAGACAACAGTAACGCTCCCGGCCTCGTAGCGAGCGCTCGCGCGGGCGACAACGCCGAGCCGTTTTCGGTCAGCGAGATTTCCGCCCAGCTGAAGCGCACGGTCGAGGACCGGTTCGGGTTCGTCCGCATTCGCGGCGAGCTGTCGGGGGTAAAGCGGGCGGCGTCGGGGCATCTCTACGCCAGCCTCAAGGACGACAAGGCGCGGATCGATGCGGTGATGTGGCGCGGCAGCGTCGACCGGCTCGCCTTCCAGCCCGAGGACGGACTCGAAGTGGTCGCGAGCGGCAAGCTGACGACCTATCCAGGGCGCTCGAACTACCAGATCGTGATCGAGCGGATGGAGGTCGCGGGCGAGGGCGCGCTGCTCGCGCTGCTCGAGAAGACCAAGCAGAGGCTCGGTGCCGAGGGGCTGTTCGATGCCGAGCGCAAGCGGCGCCTGCCACTATTGCCGTGCACGATCGGCGTGGTCACCTCGCCCACCGGCTCGGTGATCCGCGACATCCTCCACCGCCTCGCCGATCGCTTCCCGAGCCACGTGATGGTCTGGCCGGTGATCGTCCAGGGCAAGGGTTCGGCCGAACAGGTCGCGGCGGCGGTGCGCGGGTTCGGGGCGATCGAACCCGGCGGCGCGCTGGCGCGACCCGACGTGCTGATCGTCGCGCGCGGTGGCGGGTCGATCGAGGATTTGTGGGGCTTCAACGAGGAAGTGGTCGCGCGCGCGATCGCCGAGAGCCCGATCCCCGTGATCAGCGCGGTCGGGCACGAGACCGACACCACGCTCGCCGACTTCGCCGCCGACAAGCGCGCGCCCACCCCGACGGCGGCGGCCGAAATGGCGGTGCCGGTGCGGGCCGAGCTGGCTGGCTGGATCTCGGAGCTCGGCCAGCGCCAGCGCGCCGCGACGGGGCGTACGATCGATCTCGGGAAAGAACGGCTCGCGGCGCGCACCGAGCGACTGCCCGACGGCGAATCGCTGCTCCAGCCTTATGCCCAGCGGCTCGACGAATTGGCCGAAAGGCTGCGCCGCGGGCTGGTCGACCGGGCGCGAACCGGGCGTGAGCGGCTGGCGGGCCTGCGTCTCTCGCCGGCCGTGCTCGAGGGGCACCTGCGCCAGGCTCGGCACGCGCTGGCTGCGCAACGGCTGGCTCCGCAACTGGTGCTCGGCCCGCTGGCGCGGCGGCGCGAAAGCCTGGCCGCGCTCGCCCGGCTTGCCGAGCAGCTCCATCCCGACAAGCCGCTGGCGCGTGGTTATGTCCGCGTGATGGCGGGCGACGGCGCGACGCTCACCAGCGCTGCCGGCGCGCGCAAGGCCGACTTGCTGCACCTCAAATTCGCCGACGGGATCGTCGATGCGGTGCCCCAGGGACGGTCGCCGCCGGTCGCGCACAGGCCGAAGCGTGCGAAACCGTCGGCGGCGGGACAAGAAGATTTGTTCGGTTAATCTGCGCTGTGTTAAGGGTCGCGGCATGTTGATGAGTTCCAAAGGTCGCGCGGCGACGCTCCATTACGGCCCCAACGGATTTCGCGTGCTACGCAGCGGCGACCATGTCGTCTGTGCAGTGACCGCAGTGCAGATCCCGCTCGAGGAATTGCGGTACTGGAGTGTCGACCGGCAGGAGCCTTACGCCAATGCGACCGTGGCGGCACAGCGGCTCGCCGGCATCGACGAATGATCGGCAAGTTCGCCACCTCGATCGTCGGCGCGTCGCTACTTGCCGGATGCGCCGCCGACCGCGATGTCGTGACCGAAGCGCCGCCGCAGCCGACCGTCACCTCGGCGCCGGTGGTGGGCAAGCCCGCGCCGACCCCGGCGGCGACCGACCCGGCCCCGAGCCTGCGGGTGACGGGGCAGCTGACGCAGGGCGGCTTCATTCGCGGGACCGCCTCGCGCGGGGTCCGCAGCGTCACGCTCGACGGCGAGCCGCTGCGCGTCGCCGATGACGGCAGCTTCTTCGCCGCGTTCGACCGCGATGCCGACCTCGATCACACGCTCGTCGCGATTTTCGCGAACAAGCGGATCGAACGGCACATCGCGATCACTGCGCGCGACTGGGACATCGAGCGCGTGAATGTCGCGCGACGCCCGGGCGGGATGACCGATGCCTTTTGGCGTATCCGCGAGCCCGAATGGAAGCGGATCGTCGCCGCGCGCGCCGAGGACACCGGGGCGACCGGCTGGAAGCAGGAGTTCTTGTGGCCGGCGACCGGGCGGATTTCGGGCATGTTCGGATCGCAGCGGATCTACCAGGGCGAGCCGGGCAGCTATCATTCGGGGATCGACATCGCCGGCGGCGAGGGGACGACCTATGTCGCTCCCGCCGACGGGGTCGTGGTGCTCGCGACGCCCGAACCGTTCAGCCTCGAGGGCTACCTGCTGATCATCGACCACGGCAACGGGCTCAACAGCGCGTTCCTGCACAATTCGGCGATCCTCGTGCGCGAAGGCGAGACGGTGAAGCGCGGACAGCCGATCGGTCGCATCGGGGCGAGCGGGAGGGCGACCGGGCCGCACCTGCACTGGTCGATCAAGTGGCGCGACGCGCGGCTCGACCCGATCCTGTTCACCGGGCCGATGTAGTGCGGGCTAGCTTCCGAACTATTCGACGCGCTTGGCCTTGACCCCCAGCTGCGTCCGGACCTCGATGAAATAGCTGGTCAGCGCGCCGCGCTTGATCGTCACCTTGTCGCCCACACGCGGCGCATTGAAACGCATCGGGGGATCGGTGATCCGCCACACGGCATTGCCGTCCTCGATCGTGATCAACCACCCGTCGCGGCCGACCCGGGCAACCCGGGTGATGGTCGATTCAATCTCCTCGACCCCCTCTCCATCGTCGAAGAACGGGACCTTGACACCGGAAAAGCCGAACAGGTCCTTGCGCGCCTTCTCCGCTTTCTCGCGGTCGACGATTTCGATCTCGCCGCTTTCCTCCGCGCTCAGCAAAAGCCGCGCCTGTCGGTCGTAACAGGCCAGCCGCGCATCGTTTTCGGCAATCCCGCTACATTTGCGCAGCTCGGCCAGCGGATCCCGGCTATCTTCCTGAGCCGCGGCGGGAAAACCGGCAATCGCGGCGCCCAGCGCAATGTAAAGTACTCCGGAAACCCTCATCACATCCCTCCGTGTCTCGGGTCAGGATATATCCGCAACAACCGGAAAGCCACTGTAGCAAATTAGTCACAATCTACGAGCAATGCAGCCAGCGCCGCCGCTGCCGATTGCGCGCCTCCCCCCACTTTCGTTAGGCTTGCGCCAGTTCCGGGTCTTTTGCCCCGGGCTAAAGCTATGGACCATAGAGCACGCCTCCGGGCCTGCTTCTTCAAGGGGACAATAATGTCGAATCGATTTAACAAGGCGGCGCTCCTTTCGGGCGGTGCGATTGCGGCGATGGCTCTTGCCACTCCCGCGCTCGCGCAGCAGACGACCGACGACGCCACCGATCAGGAAACCGCGATCCAGACGAGCGAAGGGGCCGAAGAAGGTGCCACCACTCGCGTGACGATCACCGGTTCGCGCATCGTGCGCAACGACCTCGACACCGCCGCGCCGATCGCGGTCGTGCAGGACGAGGAATTCAAGCTCTCGGGCACCGTGAACGCCGAGCAGGTCATCAACACCCTGCCGCAGGTCATTCCGGGCACGACCGCTTTCTCGAACAACCCCGGCAACGGCACCGCGGACCTCAACCTCCGCGGCCTCGGCCAGAACCGTAACCTCGTGCTGGTCAACGGCCGTCGTTACATGTTCTACGATCCGGGCCAGATCACCGACATCAACACGATCCCGACCTTCCTCGTCGGCAGTGTGGACGTCGTGACCGGCGGTGCCTCGGCCGTTTACGGTTCGGACGCGATCGCGGGCGTTACCAACTTCAAGCTGCGCTATGTCGACGGCATCGAAGCTGGTGGCCAGTACTCGATCACCGAACGCGGCGACGGCTCGCGCTACAACGTGTTCACCGCGCTGGGCGCCGAATTCGACGATGGTCGTGGCCGTGCCACGATCTACGGCGAATACTACAACCGTGAAGGCGTCTTCCAGGGCGACCGCGCGTTCTCGAACTTCGCTCTCGGTGCCGAAAGCTTCGGCGAGCCGCTGCAGCAGTTCGGTTCGTCGACGCTCCCGAACGGCGTGATCCGCTATTTCGGCAACGGCAACCGCGCCGGCACCGAATTCGCGGCCAACCGTGCCGTCGTGTTCGACGACACGCCCGGCGAATTCCGCACCCGTACCGGCGACACCTACAACTACGCGCCGGTCAACTACCTGATGATCCCGCAGGAGCGGTACCTCATCGGTGGTCACGCGGAATACGACATCGGCAACGGCCACACCGTCTATTCGGAAATGAGCTACGCCAACAACCGCGTGCAGCAGGAACTCGCCGCGACTCCCGTCACCGGCACGTTCAACGTAAATCTTGCGACGATTCAGCCGTTCCTTTCGGCAGCCGACTTCGCGCAGCTGCAGCAGCTGGATGCAACCGAAACCGGTACCGGTGCCTCGGCTCCGAACAACGGCCAGCTGTCGCTGTTCCTGCAGCGTCGTACGGTCGAAACCGGTGCGCGTAACTCGCTCGACGAGCGCAACGCGTTCCGGATCGTCACCGGCGTCAACGGCCCGCTCACGGATACGTTCAGCTACGACCTGTACTACCAGTACGCGCGTACGCGGAACGCCAACATCCAGGAAGGCAACATCTCGCGTTCGGCCTTCCAGGCCGGCCTCGACGGCACTGCCTCGCCGATCAACATCTTCGGCCCGGGCACGCTGACGCCCGACATGGTCGACCAGATCTCGATCCGTGCGCAGAACGGCGACATCTCGACCCTGCAGGTCGTTTCGGGCGTGATCTCTGGTACGATCGGTAATCTCGGCTGGGGTGCCGACGATCTCGGCATCGCTCTGGGTACCGAATATCGCCGCGTTGGCGCGCAGTTCATTCCGGATACGGCTTTGTCCTCGGGCGACGTGATCGGCTTCAATGCCGGTAACCCGACCGAAGGTAGCTACGACGTCACCGAATTCTTCGGCGAGCTCAACCTGCCGATCTTCGACAACGGCAATGGCACCAAACTCGACGTGACGGGCGCTGCTCGTTACTCGGACTACAGCCTCGAAAATGTCGGTGGCGTGTGGGCCTATGCCGGCGGCGTGACGTTCTCGCCGATCGACGACGTGACGTTCCGCGGCCAGTATCAGCGTGCGGTTCGTGCGCCGAATATCGGCGAGCTGTTCGGTGGTCAGTTCATCAACTTCCCGGGCGCGCAGGATCCCTGTGCCGATCCGGCGATCCTTGGTGATGCGACGGCCGTGGCCCTGTGCCAGGCGACCGGTGTCCCTGCTGGCAGCGTCGGTGACCCCGGCATCCAGCTGAACACCCAGATCCCGGCGCTCGGCGGTGGTAACCCCGATCTCTCGGAAGAAGTCTCGGACAGCTGGACGGCCGGTGTCGTCTTGAGCCCGAGCTTCGCCCCGGGCCTGAACGTCACGGTGGACTGGTACAACATCAAGATCGAAGACGCGATCGCCACGCTCGGCGGCGGCTTCGCCAACACGATCAACCTCTGCTATCGTGTGATCCAGGACATCAACAGCCCGTTCTGCCAGCCGTTCGTCGGCAAGCGTGCCCCGAACGGTTCGATCACGGTCGCCGATCCGCCGCTCGTCAGCCTGGCCAACGCCTCGCTGTTCGAAGTGGAAGGTGTCGACTTCCAGGTCGATTACGGCACCCCGGTTCCGTTCTCGATCTTCAGCGCCGAAGAAGATGCTCGCCTGAACTTCTTCTTCCTCGGTACGTACACGATCAAGTCGAACTTCACCCCGGTCGATGCGCTTCCGGATGAAGTGAACGAGTGTGCGGGCAAGTTCGGTACGTCGCAGTGCGGCGAGCCGACTCCGGAATGGAAGTGGACCTCGCGTATGTCGTACATCGACGGTCCGGCGACGATCAGCCTCCGCTGGCGTCACATCGGCGAAGTCACCGACGATGATCCGTCGATCGACTACGCCGCGTTCAACGGTATCGAAACCATCGAAGCCGTCGACTACTTCGACCTGTCGTTCGCGTTCGACATCACCGAGAGCTTCACGCTTTCGGCCGGCGTCAACAACCTGTTCGACAAGCTGCCGGGGACCCCGACGTTCAATGGCATCATTGTCGACAATCGTCCGAACAGCCTGCTGCTCGGCGACAACCAGGAACAGGCCAACACCTATCCGAGCACCTACGACGTGCTCGGCCGGGACTTCTTCATCTCGGCTCGCATGCAGTTCTGATCTGCATCGACCGACCGAAGAACGGTCAAACGAAGGGGCGGCGAGCTTTGGCTCGCCGCCCTTTTCTTTTGTCTGCCATGAATTCCGCCGCTGGCGGCTAGTGCGAGGGACCGCGATCAGCGCGTGAGGATGCGGAAATGTCCGAAGGGCGGGCGCCCGGGTTCGGCCAGTTCCTCGACGTCGCGTTGCACCAGCCCGGCCTCCGCAAAGGCCCGTTCCATCAGCGCGGCATCGTCGGCCGCATGACAGGCAGCCTCGAGCAAGTCGATCCGCCCGACCTCGTTGCGCGCCTGCGCCGCGATCCGGTCGAGCGTGGCGCTGACATTGGCGGGGTGGTCGCGCGCGCCCATGGCGAGCGTCTGGCGGACCGCTTCGGCGATTTCCCACGCCGCCGATCGTGGCCCGAACTTGCGCGCGCCTTCGCCCGGTGCTGCGGTGAGGGCGGGCGGCACGCCGACCTGTCCCAACGCTCGCAATGCGAGGCTCTTCTTGCCCTTCTCGACCAGCTCCTGCTCGTCGATCGCCCAGCGGATCGCATCGCGCCGGGCGATATTGTGCGCAAGGATCGGCCCGTCGCCGCGATGGGTGATCAGGCCGACCTTGCCACCCGGTGCGAGCACACGCGCGATCTCGGCCGCGACCCGCGCCGGATCGCCATATTCGAACGCGAACTGGGCGGTGACCGCATCGAAACTGTCGTCGTCAAAGGGCAGGTCTTCCATCGCGACCCCGCCACGGGTCCGGATGCCCTGAGGTGGATCGGGCAGCTCGGGCGCAAGGTCGACGCCCTGCAACCTGAAACGCGGCGACACCGCCTTGAGCGTCGCGAGCACGCGCGCATCGCCGGTGCCCAGATCAAGGATCCGTGCCTTGTCCGGAAGGCCATCGGCAAAGCGGCGCCAGGCTTCGGCCTGGACCCGGTCGATGCCCTGCCACGCATCGGGCAGGCAGCCCCCGCCCTTGCGGCGCTCACCCGCCCAGAAGGCGCTCCATGCCTTGGCTTCCTGCTCGCGGTTCAACCGACATCCCCCGCGCTCACATCGAAAGCCACCGTCATTCTCTCCCCTTCGGCAAAATTCCGGGTCCCGTGGTACAAGGTACTCGGGAACAGTGCGAGCTTGCCGCGCTCGGGCTTGATCACCCGCAAGGGCTCGAGTTCCGTGCGCAGGTCAGGCGGCGGCCGTCCGATCTCGAGATGGCCCGGACAATCCTCGTCATCGACCGTCGGCGGAACGACGAGGTAGAGCGCCGAGGACAGCACCCCGAGCGGATGGATATGGCTGGTGTGGAAGCCAGCGCCCGGCAGGCGCACCGACCAGGAATGCGTGATCCGCCAGGGCTCGTCGCGATAACGCAGCACAGGGTGCGCGTCATCGCGCTCCGGCAATTCCTCGCGATAGGCCTCGAGCGTGGCGACGATCGCCGCGCGCAGCCGTGCAAGCACCGGCTCTTCTCGCTGGAACAGCCGGCCGCGGGTCTGGGTGCCGCCACGCACCGACTGGCCGAGTGGCAGGGCGGAGCCGCGATGAAGCTCGCGCAGGAAGTCGGTCGCCTCGTCCAACACGCCTTGGTCGGCCAGACCCACCGGTCGCACCAGCTCTTCGCGTCCGTGCAGCCATTCGTGGCGCGGGTCATCGACCAGGCGCCAGCAGACGTCGCGCAGCGCCCACAGATTGACCGCAGGGCCGCCCGCTTCGATCAGTCCGCCGAGCGCCGCTTCAGCCTGTTCGATCCGGCCCATCCGGATATCGTGCCGCGCACCGTGCTCCACCCAGTCGCGCGTATCGCGGCGAAATTGCGCGAAGATGCGCTCGGCTCGTTCGGCGTCCCCCGCCATGCCCGCATAGACCGCTTCGAGCAGCGCGAAGACCTCCGTCTGATGTGCGGCATTCCGGGCCCGAGCAGCGATCTCTACCGCTTCGGCGAAGAAATCGAGCCCGCCCAGTGTCTTCGCCCAGGCGAGGTAGATCGCGTCGGGAGGATCGGCTTGCTTCGTCGCATCGGCGAAATGGCTCGCAAAGTCCGTGTCGCCTCCGGCCAGGCGCAATTGGGCGAGCGTCTCAAGCCCCTCGATCCAGTGCGGTGCCTGGGCGATGACCTGGCGCATAAGCGCGACGGCCTCGTCATTTCGCCCGGCGACATCGAGCGCCAGCGCCTTCGCCTGCCACAAACCGGCATCCCCGGGTGCAGCCGAGATTGCCCGCTCGATCCGTTCGAGCGTATCGACCTGCCCGCGCTCGAGTGCGACACGCGCTCGCCCGTGGAGCGCGCGGACATGCCCCGGATCGCGTTGCAGGACCTCGTCGTAGCTCGCCTGCGCTGCGGCGAATTCATAGCACTGCCGCTCGGCGTTGCCGCGCGCCGACCAGTAGCGGGGCTCGTCGCGACCGATGTCCTCCGCCCCGGCCAACATCATCGCCGCCTCGCGATGCCGCCCCACCCGGCCCAAGGCGATGGCAAGGTTGATCGCGTAGTCGAGTGCGGCAGGATCGAGCTCCCGGGCCTTCGCAAACAGCTCCGCAGCGCGCGCGGGTTCTGCCATCCGCAAATGCGCGACCCCCACCGAATTGACGAGGCCGGCATCCTCCGGATCTGCATCGATCGCACGGGCATACAGCGCCTGCGCCCGGGCACCGTCGCCCGCCTTCTCGGCCGCCAGCGCCTGCTGGTGCAGTTGCGCGGCCTGGCTCATTTGTCTCGGAACCACCCGGTGATAGCGAAGCGCCCGGCCGGGGCGAAGGGCGGGACGAAGCTCACCAGGTGCGGTTGCGGCACTTTGAACATGTTGAGCGTGTTGAACCGCGGGCGATAGCCGGCGACGATATCGCCGTCCTCGTCGAGGAAATTGAGGTATCCGCCCCAGTCGGGGTGCCAGTCGCCGGGCGCGAAATTGAGGACGTAGGCTACCTGCCAGCCGTCTTCGACATGGCTGTCGATATGGCGGCCGAGGAAATGCCCCGGGGCGAACAGCGTGGCTTGCGCATCGGCCTTGACCAGTTCGGGGATCCCGGTGACCTCGCGCACGAGCTCGAGCGTTTCGGGCGTGTTGAGATATTCGACCAGCAGGTCGTGCGGACCGCCCTCGGCCCATTTTTCCCTGTATGCGTCGACCATCGGGTAGCGGCCGTAGCGAAAGGCGTAGTCGCCCTGCATCGCGGCCCTGTGGGTGCTTTCGGCGATCTCGCGGAGGATCGGCTGCGCGGTATTGTCCTGCAACTGCTCGCGCCGGGCACCCTGTGGTTCGCCGTCGATCCCCGCCTGCCAGCCCATTCCCCACGGCGTCGCCTGGGCGAGGATCGAGCGGATCTCGCGCGCGGTTTCGTCGGTCAACACGTCGCGGATCTGAACCCTCGTGTCCCGCGCGAAGCGCTCTGCCGCGGCCCCGCGATCGATGCCGGGATTGAGTTCGAAAAGTGCCTTGGCCATGCGGGAAGTCCGTTGCGGGTATTCGCCCGAGGTCCTAGTCCATCGCCGAGGCGGGCGGCAAGGCGGGAAGGAAGGCGCAGGCGCGATGGTGCGGAAAACCTTGGCTCTCCTGCTTCTGCTGCTGGGGTGGGTCACCGTCTGGTCGCGCACCGAGCCGCCGCCCGAGGACATCGAACCCGTTGTCGAGCTGATCGCATTTCCCCATTTCGAGCGCGAGGCGCAGCGCGGGGTCGCGGTCGAGGGCGTCTGGCAGATGCGCTCGCCGCAATTCTCCTTCGGAGGTTTCTCCGCGCTCGCCATGCGCGATGACCGAGGGCTGCTCCTGTTCAGCGATTACGGGACGGCGCTCGAACTGCCAATGCCGCGCAAAGGCGATGCGACGATGCGGATCCCGCTCCGCCGGATTGGGGAAGACACTGCGCGAAAGTCGGGCCGGGATATCGAAGCGGCGACATCGTTCGGCGACCGCACGTGGCTCGCGCTGGAGAACCGCAACGCGATCGTGCGGCTCGGCCCCGGGCGCAAGATCGAGCGCATGGCCACCCCGCAGGCGATCGCGGGCTGGCCGGCCAATAGCGGTCCCGAATCGCTGGCGCGGCTCGCCGACGGCCGGTTCCTCGCCCTCCGCGAAGGCAAGGTCGTGGTCGGCGAGACCGATCCACTGGTCGGCGCGTTGTTCGAGGGCGATCCCACCGAGAATTCCGAATCGCGTACGATCGCGATCACGGGCGCGGACGGTTACCACCCGGTCGATGCAGCGACCGCACCCGACGGGCGAATCCTTGTCCTGCTGCGCCGACTGGGTTTTGCCTGGCCGTTCGAGTTCCACAGCCGGCTGGCATGGCTCGATCCGGACGACCTCGCCGACGGAACGGCGCGCCTCTCGGCACCGATCGACCTGTCGGCGATCCTGCCGCGCGACAATTACGAGGGGATTGCGGTGCGCGGAGCGGGCCATCGCTGGGATATCTGGCTGGTGTCCGACGACAACGATTCGCACTTCCAGGCGAGCTGGCTCGCGCACCTCACCCTCGATCCCGGCAGATTGTCCGACTGAATCAGGTTCGGCGCACGCGAAGAAGCCGCGCTCCCTCGCGGGAGGCGGCTTCTGCAACCGGATCTACCGGAGGGAAAGGTTAGGCCGCGGCCTTCGCCTTGGCGATTTCGCGCTTCACCTTGCGCGCATTGTCGCTCAGCTTCTCGTCGGAAGTCTTGAGCAGCCAGTTGTCGAGCCCGCCATTATGTTCGACCGAGCGCAGGCCCTGCGTCGAAACGCGGAACTTGAAGCTCTTGTCGAGGCTTTCCGACATCAGCGTGACGTTCTGCAGATTGGGCAGAAAGACTCGCTTCGTGCGGTTGTTGGCGTGGCTCACGTTGTTGCCGACCTGGCGTCCTTTGCCGGTCAGCTCGCAAATGCGGGACATGACACTTCTCGTATATGGAATCGGTTTGGCCGCACCATGGCGACGAAGGCGCGCGCATAGCGGGCATGTGCGAATTGGTCAACTTGAAAGCCCCCGTTGCCACGATTGGACCGCGGGCTTACCACTGACCTTCTTCACGATCGGAGGATCCATACCATGAAGAAATCGATTGCGCTCGTCGCTGCCACGACCCTCGCATTCGGCCTCGCCGGCTGCGATGTCGACCAGACCGAAGAAGGCGAACTGCCCGAAGTCGAGGTCGAAGGCGGCAACATGCCCGAATACGATGTCGAAGCGCCCGACGTGGAAGTCGGCACCGAGGAGGTCACGGTCGACGTTCCCACCGTCGATGTCGACACCGAAGATGCCGAAGGCGAGCCGGTTATCGGCGACGAGGAATAGATCTTACGAGGCGAGGCGCGCGACGGGCTGTAATCGCCCGGCCCGCGTCGCCCACCCGCGGCCGGAAGCGCGACAGAAACGATGACGCAATGGCCGCTGCCCGACCCGATGGCATTGGCGCTCGAGGAGGCGCAGGCCGCTGCGCATCAGGGCGAAGTCCCGGTCGGCGCGGTGGTGGTGTGCGACGGCGACGTGATCGCGCGCGCCCACAACAGCCCGCGGTGCCTGCACGATCCCACCGCCCATGCCGAAATGCTTGCGCTGCGCCGCGCGGCCAAAGCGCTCGGGCGAGAGCGGCTCGAGGACTGCGAGCTTTGGGTCACGCTCGAACCCTGCGCAATGTGCGCCGGCGCGATCGCCCATGCGCGCATCGCCAAGCTCTATTACGGGGCCTCTGACGAGAAGGGCGGGGCGATCGAGCACGGGCCACGCCTGTTCGAGCAGCCGACCATCATGCACCGGCCCGAAGTCTATTCGGGCATCGGCGAAGGTCCTGCCGCGGCCCTGTTGCGCGATTTCTTTCGCGCGCGACGCTAGCGGCGAGGGGTCACAAGCCGCGCCAGATCGACAGCGGGGCGGCATCGGCGGGGCCGTAGCGGCGCCTACCGCAGTCGGTCGGCATCCAATCGTTATCGTAACAGAGCCTGATTTCCTCGAGCCAACCGCGCTCGTTCCGGTCGATCCCGATGGAGCCGCGCGGGAAATGCGGGTTGGCCGCGATCCACGCATCGCGCAGGTCGCCCGCGGTGAGCCCGTCCTTGCGCGAGAGCCGGTCGAGATCGGGCTTGTCGTAGGAATCCCACAGGATCTGCTGGACGCGGTAATAGGTCGAGGGTCGACGGACCATGCAGCTGCCGTGCTTGGCCCATTGGCGGGCGAGCAACGCCGCGCTCGGGCTCATGCAGAGACGGCGCGCCAGCATTTCGCCCGACGGGCGATAGCGCGTACGGCACCATTGCGGCCAGCGACCGCCCGGGCCCTCGGGCCACAGACCGTGGACGATCAGCCCGAACCAGCCATTGCGGCGGTTGCATTGGCGCAGGCGTCCCGCGCGGCTGCCCGCGTCGCGGCAATGCTCGGGCGACCAGCTCAGCGCGAAGGTATAGCCCGTGACGCGCAGTTCGCGCCGCTCTCCGTCGGGCGCGATGCGCGGCACCGAGACCCGTTCGGGGACGCGGCACTGATAGGCTTGCGCGAGGGCGGGCGGGCCGGAGGCGAGGAGTGCTGCGGCACCTAGTGCGAGACCGGCCCTGACGGGGCCCGCGCCGGTCATTCGCCGTCGAGGTGTCCGTCGTCGTCCTCGTCAACCACCCGCTTGCCCTTGAGCCAGATCGTCGATTCGGCCTTGAACAGGTAGAACACCGCGATCAGCTGAAGCGCGAGGACAAACAGCGCAACCAGCGGAGCGATGGCCGGCAATGCGGCGAAGATCGTCGGGAGGCCCAGCAGATTGATCGTGACGACCCCGACCACGAGGTAGCGCACAAGGCCGATCCGGCGGCGCGAGACGAGATACCACAGCAGCAATTGCAGCGCCGCCAGCAGCGCGATGAGGATGATCGCGACCGTATCGGACGAGCCTTCGACTAGCCCGCGCGAGCCCTGCCCGCCCGCGAACCGGTTGGCGACGACCGCAGCGATCGAAGCGCGGTCGAGGAAATTTGCGATGAGCTCGATCGTGACCGCTCCGAGATAGAACAGGTCGAATTTCTTGATGCTGTCGGGCCGCATGGGCGTCCTCCCCCTTGGATTGCGCTGGCTACATTAGCGCTTTGCGGTGCGCGTGCAATCGCCCTCAGATCGGGGTGAAATCGAGCCCGATGTCGGCGGCGGGCGCGCTCTGCGTCAAACGTCCGACCGACACGTAATCGACCCCGGTGGCGGCCTTGGCGGCGATCGTATCGAGATTGATCCCGCCCGAGGCTTCGGTGGGGACGCGTCCGGCGACGATGTCCACGGCTTCGCGCAGCGTGTCGGGGTCCATGTTGTCCAGCAGCAGGCGGGTGGCACCGGCCTCGAGGGCGGGCTCGATCTGGTCGAGCCGGTCTACCTCGCAGATGATTTCCTTCACCCCGGCATCGACTGCGCGGCGCACGGCCTCGCCCACGCTGCCGGCGACGAGCACGTGGTTGTCCTTGATCATCGCCGCGTCCCACAGCCCCATGCGGTGGTTCTGCCCGCCACCCATCCGCACTGCGTATTTTTCGAGGAACCGCAGCCCGGGGATCGTCTTGCGGGTGTCGAGCAGCACGGCATTGGTGTCACCCATCGCATCGACATATTGCCGCACCAGCGTGGCGATGCCCGAGAGGTGCTGCACGGTGTTGAGCGCCGCGCGTTCGGCGGTGAGCATGGCGCGGGCATTACCTTCGAGCCGCATCAGGTCGGTTCCCGGTTCGACGCGATCGCCATCTTCGACCAGCCGCTCGATCGCCATGTGGGGATCGAGCCGCCGGAAGAACGCTTCGGCCACCGGCAGGCCCGCCACGGTGATCGGATCGCGCGAATCCATCACGCCCGAGAACCGAGCCCCGGCGGGAATGACGCTTTCGGACGTCACATCGCGTCCGCCACCTTCGAGACCCTCGCCAAGGTCCTCGGCAAGGGTCTCGGAGACGAATTTTTCGAGATCGAAGCCGGTCAGCGAGAAACTCATCACTTCTCCGTTCGTGCTGCGCTTGCCCAAGCACGCCAGTGCCGACGCCCTTCGACAGGCTCAGGGCGAGCGGTTGTATGGTTAGTGGACGAACCGCGCGACCACGTCGCGATAGCTGCGGCTGACCTTCACCTCGGCTCCCGAATCCAGCACCAGGAAGCATTCGCCGTTGGTGTGCGGCTTGACCTGCCGGACCAGGTTCAAATTGACGATGGTCGAGCGGTGGACTCGCTGGAAGGTGCGCGGATCGAGCCGGCGTTCGAGATCCTTCATCGTCTCGCGCAGGATCAGCGAATTGTCGGCCGTGCGGATGCACATGTAGTCGCCCGCCGCCTCGATATGCTCGATCGTGTCGACATCGACTCGGAAGATCTGGCCGCGATCCTTGACGTTGAGCAGCTTTTCGTAGCGCTCGCTGCTCTCGCCCGTGCCTTCGAGGTCGTCGACCCGGTCGGGTGCGACTTCGGCGAGCACGTTCTTGAGCTTTTCCGCCTCCTCGGCCGACTTGCGCTCGGACAGGCGGTTGCGCACGCGTTCGATCGTGTCGGCAAGCTTGTCCTCCTCGACCGGTTTCATCAAATAGCTGACGGCGTTGGCCTCGAAGGCGCGGATCGCGTGCTCTTCATAGGCGGTGACGAAGACGAACAGCGGCGGATCGATGTCCATCACGCCGTTGACCACGGAAAATCCGTCGAAACCCGGCATCTGGATGTCGAGGAAGACGAGATCGGGCTTCTCGGTCTTGATCTTGCGGATCGCCTCGCGCCCATTGGCGCAGGTGTCGATGATCTCGACGTCGTCGAACGGCTCGAGACGGACCTGCAAGCCCTGGATCGCGAGCTTTTCGTCGTCGACGATGATGGTGCGGATGGTCATGTGCTCTGGCTACTCCCTTGAGCAAAGCGGGGCGGGACCAGTTCGGTTCCCTCCGGTGATCCCTGTTTTTCGGTCGCCACGCGCGGTTGCGCGGCGGTTTCGGTTGCGAATTCGGCCGGTATCTCGATGATGACACCGAAGCCGCCCTCGGCCGGTTCGCGGATCTCGAAGCGGTGTTCCCCTTCATACGCCTGTGCGAGACGATTGCGAATATTGTCGAGCCCGACCCCGGTCGACACCGCTTCGCCGCCATCGAAAGTCTTGCCCGACATGCGCTTGTCGGTCGCGCTGTCCTTCAGCCCGGGGCCGGTGTCCGACACCATGATTCGCAGCGTCGGCCCGATCAGGCGGACGTCGACGCGGATCTCGGCGCCGCTTTCCTGCGGGCTGACGGCGTATTTGATCGAGTTCTCGACCAGTGGCTGGAGCAGGAGCGAGGGCATCAGCGCATCGCAGGCCTCGTCGTCGATCATGAAACTGGTGCGCAAGCGATCCTCGAACCGCATCCGCTCGATATCGAGGTACAATTTCAGCGTGTCGATTTCCTGCTCGACCGTCACGCGCCCGCCGGGTTCGTGGATCAGCGTGTAGCGCAGGAAGGACGACAGGCGCGAAAGCATCGCATTGGCCTGCGTCGTCTGCTTGAGCAGGACGAGCGTGCTGATCGAATTGAGCGTGTTGAACAGGAAGTGCGGGTTGAGCTGGTAGCGCAGCATGGCGAGCTGGGCGCTGGTCGCCTGTCCTTCGAGCGCGAGCAGGCGGTCCTGCTGCTCCTCGACCTGGAGAAAGAAATTGATCGCGTAATATAGCGCCGACCAGGCGCCCAGCAGCACAAGGTCGTATCCGTAAACGCCGACCAGCCGCTGGACGAAGCCCGATTCGGTGTCGGGTCGGTAGAGCCCGACGATCCAGGTATCGACGATCGCGTGGATGCCGACCGCGAACAGCAGAACGATCAGGCTGACGCCCCAGGTCACCAACGGCGGACGGGTGATCAGCTGGCGGTACACCACCGAGAGGATCAAGCTGATCGAAAACCCGGTCACGGTGAAGACGAGCAGGACGACGAAGAACGACCACGGCTGGTCGTTCGCCAGCGCCGACATGATGCGCAGCGCCAGCACGCCGCCCCACCCGGCCAGCTGGAGCCGCCAGAAAGCCTGGTTCTTGTTCGCGAAGAACGGCGTGGGTTGGACGGGAAGCACGGCCATCAGGCCATTGCCTTTAGCCCGGAAATCGCGCTCGCGGGAAAATTTTGCAGCCCTGTTCGCCATCGCGTATGCTGCGATCGATTAGGGAGCGAAGCGATGGATGTGGATAGCAAGGCAGTTCACGGCGCGACGGAACGCGCGAATTTTGCGGCGATGACCGAAGGCACGCGCGAGGATTGGCAGTTGATCGCGCGCGAATTCGGCGAACACGCCCGGGGAACGCCCGATCGCGTGCTCGAACATCTCAAACTGCTCGAAGGCGACCATGGCGGCTTCCCGGTCTGCCGGCTCGAACATTCGCTGCAATGCGCCACCCGTGCGCATCGCGACGGGCGCGACGAGCCCTATGTCGTGATGGCGCTGCTGCACGATATCGGCGACACGCTCGGGGCCTACAACCATCCCGATATCGCGGCGGCGATCATCAAGCCTTTCGTGAGCGAGGAACTGCACTGGATCTGCCAGCATCATGGCGCCTTCCAGGGGTATTACTATTTCCACCATCTCGGCATGGATCGCGATGCGCGCGAGCAGTTCCGCGACAGTCCGTATTTCGACGCCTGTGCGGAATTCTGCGAGAAGTACGACCAATCGGCCTTCGATCCGGACTACGATTCGGAAAGCCTCGAATTCTTCGAACCGATGGTGCGCCGGGTGATGGCGACGCCGGTCAATTCTCCGATCGCGGCGGCCGTCAGCGAGAAACCGGCGGCGGCATGACGTCGCGCGCGGCCGCGAGTTCCGCCTCGAAATAGGGCGTCCAGTCGAGCGCCCCTGCCGCGGTGATCGCCTCGATTTCGCGCGCGATCGCGTCTCGGCGGGATTTCCACCCGTCGTGCGACCTCCCGAGATAGAGGAACCCGTCCTGCCCCGGGCCGTGCTTCTCGAGGAAGGCGACCGCGCCCGCCGGATCGTAGCCCGCACGCGCCATCAGCCACGGGGCGAGCCGGTCGGCCTCGCGTTCGACATCACGCGACGAGGGGCGCTTGCGCCGCGGCAATTCGCGGCGCAGGCGGTGCTTGAGGATGTTGTGCGCCAGTTCGTGCGCGACGAGGAAAGCGAGGCCGTCGTCGGCGATATCGCCCGCAAGCCATCGGTCGCCGATTCGCACGCGCAGGCCGGTGCTCGCCGCCCTGTCCGAATCCTGGATGACTTCGAAACGGGCATAACAGGCGGGCTCGCCTGCGATCCGCCGTTCGTCTTCGCCGCTGCGCGCGATAGCGACAGCGCCAGAACTGCGCAGCCTCGCCTCGATTGTCTCGTTGACGTCATAAAGCCGCTTCCAGTCGCGGTTATCCTCGGCCGGAAGCGTGTTGGGATCGCGCCCCTCGAGACTTACGATCTCGTCGCCGGCAGCGATGCCGGCGCGCATTGCGGGACTGTTGCTGGCCACCGCCTGCACCGCGAAATCGCGCTTCTGCCCGAAGGCCTCGCGCACCGCGTCGGGGGCCGCCCACCCGCGCACGTCGCGTAGCATCAGCCCGATGGCGGGGCGTGCATCGGGACAGAGGTCCGCTGACGCCCTCGCCAGTTTCCAGCCGACATCGAGCAGACGGCGGTCGGCCCAGACCTGACGCTCGAGCGGCGTCGGCTCGGTCTGCTGCGCGATCGCCGGAGCAGCGGTCAGGACGAGCAGAAGGAGAGTGCATCGCAACGCGCGCATCGGTCTATTCGCGCGCGGATTCGATCGCTTCTGCGAGCGTATCCTTGCCGACCGCGCCCGCCAGCACGGTATCGCCCACGACCCATGCGGGCGTGCCGTCGAAACCCATCCGGCGAGCCAGCGCGCTGCTCTTTTGGAGCTCGGCGTCCAAGGCCGGGTCGGCAATGTCCTTCCTGGCCTGCGCCATGTCGAGCCCCGCGCGCCCGGCCGCGATCTCGATCGCCTCTTCCGCAGGGGCGTCGACCTCATACATTGCACGGTGGAATTCGCCGTATTTGCCTTGCCGCGCGGCGGCGAGCCCCATGCGCGCGGCAGCGACGCTGGCGTCGGACAGGATCGGCCATTCGCGGATCACGACCCGCAGGTCGGGATTGGCTTCGATCAGCGCCTGCACATTGGCGAGGCTCGCGCGGCAATAGGTGCAGGAATAGTCGGTGAACTCGACCAGCGTCACGGTCCCGCTCGGATTGCCGAGCACGGCACCGGGAAACGGGGTTTCGAGGTCGGTACGGATGTCGGCGAGCTGGGCGCGCGCCTCCTGCGTCTGCAACGCCTGCACCATTTCGGGCAGGATATCGGGGTTTTCGAGGAGGTAGTCGCGGTGGCTGTCGTCGGGGATCGCGCGATCGATCAGAAATCCCGCGCCGGTGCCGATCGCCAGTGCTGCCGCTACGGCCAGCGTGAAGCGGCCTGCCGAAATTCCTTCACTCATGAAACGCCCCTATCGCCCTTCGCGCTCACGCTCCAGCGCGGCGCGCGCCTGCATCGAGATATCCTGCGCGCGCAACCAGTCGGGCGAACCCACCGGAAGTGCGTTCTCGGCCGCCTCGGCGCTTTGCAGCGCGCGCTGCATCTGTCGGCTCAGCACTTGCTGTTCGGCGCTGGCGAGGCGCGCGCGGGCCATGTCGCCGCGAGCGGCATAGACCACGCCGAGCTGGTACCAGGCGAACGGATTGTAGCGATCGCGCTGGACCGCGGCGCGCAAGACCCGCTCGGCTTCCTCGTAATTGTCCTCGTCCTCGGTCGCGATAAGCGCGTGGCCGAACATCGTCGCGATCAGCGGCTGGGCGCGCGTAATCTCGGTCGCACGGCGCAGCGGCGGCAGGGCTTCTTCGGGGCGCCCCGATTCGAGCAGTACCTGACCCTTGACCTCGAGCAGGTAGGGATCGTCCGGGTAACGTTCGAGCAGCGCCTCGATTTCCTCGCCGGCACGATCGACCTGCGCATCCTTGTGGAAGGCATAGGCGCGCGCGATTCGCGCGGCGTCACCGGTCATGCTGGTCGGATACCGGGTAAGCACCTGCTTCGGCTCGGCGAGATTGCCGTAGAGCTTGGCCTGCATCCGCTGGAAGCGCGCCTCCAGCTCGGGATCGGTTTGCTTTTCCCAGGCGGGGTCGATCACGTAGGTCTCGCGCAGGGTCGCCACGCGATCGCCCGCCATCGGGTGGGTGCGGTAATATTCGTCGTCGCCGCGCGCGCTCGGGCGAAACCCGCGGCGGAATTCCATCTGCTGCAGCCGCTTGAAGAATTCGAGGCTGCCCTTGCCCGAAACGCCCGCATCCGAGAGGTATTGCGCACCCGCGGCATCCGCCGAGCTTTCCTGCGCCCGGCTAAAGGCTAGGAATTTGCCCATCGCGGCCCGCTGCCCGGCCATGATCGCACCCATCGCGGCCTCGCCCGCACCGGCGAGCGCAGCGCCGACGCCGATCAGCAGCGACAGCAGCGAAATGCCCGACGCCTCGCGAATCCCGTCGCCGAAGCGCAGGATATGGCCGCCGGTAATATGACCGAGCTCGTGTGCGATCACGCCCTGCACTTCGTTGGCGTTCTCCGCCGCGTTGATCAGGCCGCTATGGATATAGACGATCTGTCCGCCCGCGACGAAGGCGTTGACTGAAGGATCGTTGACGAGAACGATCTCGACATTCTCCGGCTCCAGCCCGGCGGCCTCGATCAGCGGAGCCGACATATCCTGCAATACCGCCTCGCTCTCGGCATCGCGCAGGATAGACTGGGCCAATGCCGGGCGCGCGGTGAAGACCGTTAGCGCGGCAAGCGCCATGACGAGGGCAAGCAGGCGGTTCAGGGATCGCATCGTGCCAGCCTAGCGCATTTGCAGTTGAACGGGGACTGAAGAATTCAGTCGATCGGCGCGACGTCTGCGAGGAACGCCAGCACGCGGGTACGCACGCGATTGTCGCGCCACCACGGGCTGGCGAGCTTCAGGAGCACGTCATTGTGACCCATTTCCGGATAAAAGGCGGTGTCGACCCGGCCCCCGAGGCCCGCCACCGCGCGTGCGAGCGCTTCGGAATTGCGGATCCGGACCACCGTGTCCGCGCCGCCATGTACGAGCAGCAGCGGCGGGGCATCGGCGCGCGCGAAATTGACCGGCTGAGTCGCCTGCGGATCGGGTGCCTGGCCGAAGCTGTTGATCGAGCTTTCCTTGTCGAACGGGTAGAAATCGGCCGGTCCCGCCAGGCTGACCACGCCCGCTAACCGATCGGCATCGAGCCCTTCGTCGGCCACCCATTGGCGGTCGAGCCCGAGCATCAGCGAATTGTAAGCGCCCGCCGAATGACCCATCAGCACTATCCGTCCCGGGTCGCCGCCGAAGCGGGCGATGTTGGCATCGGTCCACGCCACCGCCGTCGCGAGATCCTCGAGCATGGCGGGAAAGCGCGCCTGCGGGAACAGGCGGTAACCGGTCAGTACGACGACATAGCCCTCGCTCGCCAGGCTGCGCGCGATGAAACCGTAATCGTCCGGATCGCCCCAGTTCCATCCGCCACCATGGGTGAATACGATCACCGGTCGCGGAGCATCGCCTTTGCCGAGCGGCTGCGCGTAGACCGCAGCGGTCACCGCGGGATCGTCGCCCAGCTGGACGTTTGCGAGCTGCGCAACCTCGCGCGACCCGGCGCTCGCGCGGTCGATCCAGTCGACCAGCCGCGGCCCGCCATGGCCGCTCGCCATGTTCCAGACGACGAGGGCCAGCCCCAGAAGCAGCACAAGCGAAATGCCGCCGATCCACCATCCCATACGCTTCCGCCTCCCGCTCATTTGCCGCCTTCCTGTTCGGTCGCTTCGACCACGGTTCTGGCGTCTTCGCTACCGCCGAGACCGGCTTCCGCCAGGAATTCATGCCCCTCGTCCCAGCTCTGGCCGATATAGAGCGGCACGCCGGTCGCCTCGACCGCCTGTTTCGCCGCCTCTTCCTCGGGGGTGAAGGGCTCGCCGACCTTGCGGATGAATATCCCGGAAACTTGCGCCGGATGCCGTTCGAGGACCTTTGCATAGGCGGTCAGGTCACCCTGCGAATCGTCGCCGACGAGCGCGAAGCGTCGCTCGGGATAAAGCGACAGGATGGCGTCGATCGCATCGGTCTTGTGCGACCCGTGCGAGGACTTGCCGAAGGTCCTGCGATCGAACCCCCAGTCGCGCAGCCGGAGCGGGCCGATCGGCATCCCGCGCGAACGCATATATGCGACGAGATAGGGATAAAGGTTCCAAGGCGAGGACGAGACGTAGAAGAACGGACGGCGACTGGCGGGCATGGCGTCGCCGGCTTCGTCGCCCTTCTCATCGACCCCTCCGCCGAGCGCCTCGTAGAACAGTTCGGCACCAGAGACCGGCTCGCGCGCCGAAGGCATGGTGGCGAACAGGCGCCGCCAGTTCCTGAGCACCGAGCGCACGCCGCCGGTGACGCCGGTCTCGACGATCGTATCGTCGATGTCGGAAATCACCCCTGCTGCATCGTCCGCGCCCGGCGCGAGCACGTGACCGGCCACGCAATGGTCGCCGCGCGCATCGGACCAGCGAAACGTCACCGCTTCCCATGCGCTGGATTCGGGCAGGGGCCGTGCAGGAGCGAGGTCGATCTCGAAATGGCAGTAGCCTTCCTTGCCGCTGACCAATTCGTGGGACTGCCGCGATCCGTCGGGCGCTTCGACTTCGAGGGTGACCGGATGCTCCGCGACTTCGTGCGAGTTGTAGAGTCGCAGCATGGTGCGAAAGGTGCGCCAGCCGCCCGAGAGGTCGAATTTGGGTGGAGACCCGCGCAGGACGCGGGCGTCGACGATCAGCCGTTGCGCATTGCGAAATCCGAAATAGGGCTGGACGCGAATATCGCGCGGGGGAATCAGCGACATGGAGCCGCGTTAGCGGGCTCGAACGACGGGCGCAAAAAATCCCGGGGAATCAGTCGAGCAGCTTGCGCGCGGCCTTTTCGACCAACCCGATATCTTCGGGCACCTCGCCGAGCAGCACGATCGTTCCATCGGCCTGGCGGCGCACCATCAGCAGCGCGAATTCGGCGCCATCACGGGCGACATCCTCGAAACCCTGCGGATCGAGCGCACGGAGCTTGTCCGCGATCTCTTCGCGCACGCCATCGGTCACTTCGACCGCCTTGCCCTGTTCGGCCTTCCGGAGCTTGCGCTCTTCTCGGACGATGGCCTTCAACCCGCCCCTGGCATCGGACAGGACCTGGGCGAGTTCGCCGCGCTCGACGCCCAACCGATGCGCATGGCTCAGTGCGGCGGCGTATTCGGTGACTCGGGTCTTGTCGTAATCCGCTCCGAAGACGAGCTTCACGATCGGGGTCATCGGCGCGCGATCCTGCACCGTAAGACCGGCTTCTTCGATCAGCTGTTCGAAATCCTCCGGCGATTCCTGCGCCGCGATCGAGAAATCGTAGGCTCGCCCGATCGCGTGATAGAGCGCGAAGCGGGTGCGCTCCTCCGAACCCTTGGCCGCCTGCGCGAGCTCACGCGCGGAGGCGAGCCAGTCGGCCAGCCCCATGTCTTCGGGCGCGAGCTCGGTCAGTCCATCGGCGACGTCCGCTTCGGCCACGGTCGGCAGGGTGGCCGCGTCGGTGACGGGCTCGCTCTCGGGTTCGTAGGGAGTGGGGACCGCGGCTTCGCCTTCGGGCTCGGCCCAATCCTCCTCGTCGTCGTCCTCCGCGAGCGCCTCGACATGCGCGCCGGCAAGTGAGGCGTAGACCGAATCGTTGCCGGTCTCGTTTTCCTCGGTGTCGCCGTAATCGGGGGCATAGGACGCCGGATCGATCGGCTCGTCGTCGTCCTCGGCATAGCCGTCGAGATCGAGCGGTTCACTTGCATCGACCACCGGCGGCACGATCATGTCGACCGTGCGCTTCAGACCGAAGCTCGGTTCGGGCAGGTCGCGGGCGTGATCTTCCGAGCCCGGGAGCGGGGCGTCTTCGCCGGGGAGGTCGGCGACCGAATCGCCAGTGCCCGGCCCGGTTTCCGCGCCTTCGGAGGCAGGGCCGTCGGCCCACCCATCGACCTGCGTATCGTCGAAATCGGGAGCTGGCGGGAAACGGTCGATTTCGACCTCTTCGTCCTCGTCCTCGATCGCCTCGGCCAGCGATAGTTCGAGCGACTGGTCGACCTCGAGCATCAGGGCGTCGGTGGTGTCCTGGTCGGCGAGTTCCTTCCAGTTGATCACGCCGTAGATGAAATCGATTGTCTCGTCGTCGCTCGAGAAGGGCAGCAGGATTCCGCGATAGAGTACGGTGTTCCCGGCCTGGTTGACGAATTCCGCCTCGAACCCGATCGGCGCCTGGTTGGCGATGATCTGCATGTAGTGATCGGTGATCCGGCTCAGCAAGGAGCGGCTGGGGACGTCTTCGAGACAGGCGATTTCGGATGCGGTCCCATCGCATTCCTCGGCCAGCAGATCCCCCAGGAAGGGGATCGCCGGGTTGTCGATGCCGGTCGAAAAATCGAGCAGCACCGAGTGCGGACCGAAATCGGGCAGGGCGGTCGGGTCGAGATCCTCGATCGACGGATAATTGCGGTTTTCGAGCAGGCTGGCCCAGAAATTATACGCCCGGACCTGCATCCGGCGCTCGTCCTGGCCGACGGGAGCCGGCGGCACCTCGTCGAACTGATCGTGATCGTCGTCGGAATCGCTCGCGTACGGATCGAGATCCGCATCGTAGAAATTGCCGCGAAGACTATCCATCACGTACCCCCGGTGCCGCACGCCCATTCGTGCCCATGGTTCCGTGGGTTTGTGCCTTTCCGTGGTAAATTAAGCGTTAAATACGGTGCGACTTTCTGACGCCGCCGGGAGCCCGCGGTGCAATGACGTCAGAGCAGGTAGCGCATCGTGATGCGCTGCTTCTCGTGCGCCGAATCGAGCTCGAACGCCGCGCTTTCGAAGCTCGGCGGTCCCATCCGGATCTTGGCATCGCGCGAGAAGCCGAAGCCTTCGCGTGGGAGCATCAAAGTCTTGTCGACCTTACCGTTGCCGTTCTCGTCATGCAGCAGCGCGATCGCGTAGCGACCCGGCTTCAGATTGGTGAAGCGCAGTTTGACCGTCGCGGCGGCCGGCACCGTCGCGGTGTAGGCGGAAGCATCGTCTTCGCATTCGGGGAAATGATCCGGCTTGCTGGTCATGCACAGGTGGACGAGCCCCTCCGACGAGCGCAGCGAATGGACTTCGACGTCGAGCCGGCAATCGGGCGGCGCGGCGCCACCGAGCAGCGCTGCCGCGCTGGCCGCGGTTAGAACGCGCCCAGCCCGCGATCCGTGCCGCACAGGCGGTCCCAGAAGCGGAAATAGAGTCCGTAATTGCATCGATATCGCTCGTGATGTCGCTGATGGTGGCTAGCGGTTATCACCCAATCGCCGAACTTGGAATGAACGAAGCGCTGCGGAAACATCTCCCACCCCATGTGATTGGTCACCCCCATCACCGTCATGATCGCGAGCACGCAGCCTAGCATGGCGACATGGATCGGGATCAGGAACACCAGCGCGGGGATCACGACCGCACCGGTCAACGCTTCGATCGGGTGGAAGCTCATCGCCGCCCACGCGGTCGGCGGGCGGCTGTCGTGATGCACGGCATGCGCGATCCGGAACCAGCGCGGCCGATGCATCAGTCGGTGGGTCCAGTAGAACCAGGTATCGTGTGCGATAAGGTAGGCGAGCACCGAGACCGGCAGGTACCACAGCGGTAGCGCGCTCCAATCGGTGTAGATGCGCGTCCAGCCATGCTCCTGCCAGCCCCAGGCGATCACCCCTGCGGGGACGCCGTAGATCAGCGCGGACCACAGCGACCAGCGGATTTCGCGCCCGATCTGAGGGCGGAGTGCAGCATAATGGCCGGGGCGCACGCGTTCGGTCAGCCAGGCGAACCCGCCGCTCGTTGCCGCATAACGCGCGGCGACGATCCCGCTCATCGCGAGCGCCGAAAGGATGATGGGCCAGGTCGCGTCCACGCGCCCCTTATGCCGCGTCGCCGCAGGTGAAGCTAGCCGTCGATCCGGCCCCAGCCCTGGGTGGCTTCGTCGCCCGCCCAGGTGAAACGCCGCATTGCCGCGCGGGCGAGCGCCTCGACCTCGACCTTGCGCCGCGCCGCGGCAAGCGCGCGTAGCGGTGCGGGGCGCAGGATTTCCGCATCATACCCGTCGGCGACGATCACGCCGCAGCAATCGGGGCGGTGCGAATCCTGTTCGAGCATGGCGCGGTCGAGATGCGGTGGGACGCCCCAGAAGAAACGGTCGCAATGGTCGAGATAGTCGGGCCACTTGCCGTCACCGGCGAGGTCGGCGCGTGCGACCTTGATTTCGACGATGATGACCTTGCCCTTGGCGTCGATCCCCATCAGGTCCGCGCGCCGGCCACCGCGCAACGGCATTTCGGGCACGCACCAGATATCGTTGCGTGCGAACAGGCGCTGGATTCCGCGAGCAACCTCGCGCGCGTTGGCTAGTTCGGGCATGGAGGCAGCAGGCGGCATGGCTACCGCATAGGAACGAAAGGTGAACTTGGCAAGCCGTGGGCCGACCTGCCGCGCGCGGGATCAGTCGCCGCGGTCGGCTGCCAATGCCAGCAGCGCGACGCGCGAGGCGGTGAATTCGCGCCACAGCGCAAGCGCGGGCGCGCGCGCGTCGCCGCCGTTCTCGCAGACGTAGAGCAGCGCCGCGAGGCCAGGCTCGATCATCGCGGAGAGATCTTCGACCCCTTGCACCGCCAGACGGTGCCGATCGTCGGCGATCGCCTCGATGCGGGCAGCGAAGTTGGGTTCGGGCGGCGGCTCGGCCTCGCCGGCGAGCGCGGCGATCACGCGCCCGGCATCGTCGAGCGACTGCCAGCGTGTTGCCAGTGACGGGCCTGCGTCATCGGCGTTCCGGCGGAGGAGGTCGAAGGCCAGGGCCCCGTCGAAAGAGTCTGTCTGGTGCTGCATCACGCCTGCGACATTAGGACGCGGATGGTTGCGAAATCGCTAATCGCGTCGCCCCAGCAAAAGCGCTGGCATGCGCGCCGTGAGCTTGCTAATCGCCCGCTGTCAGCACCCGTAGCTCAGCTGGATAGAGCGCTGCCCTCCGAAGGCAGAGGCCACAGGTTCGAATCCTGTCGGGTGCGCCAGCTTTTCCTACTCGGCCCGCAGCGACTTGAGCGTGATCGACATCCGGCGGTTGCGCGGATCGCGCGAATCGTCGGCGTTGAAGGGCTGCTTGTCGGCGACTCCCTCGATCTTGTCGAAACGGCCCTCCGCCACGCCGCCGGCGAGCAGCGCTTCGCGGGTCGCTTCGGCGCGCGAGGCGGATAGCAGCCAGTTGTTCATCCGCTTGCCGGCCGCATAGGGCAGGCTGTCGGTGTGACCGCGCACGGCGATCTTGTTGGGCATGTCCGTGATCGTCTGCGCGACCTCGATGAGCAATTTTCTCGCGCGCGGGACGAGCCGGGTGTCGGACAGCTCGAACATCGCGAAATCGGCGGCGTCGATCACCTCGATCCGCAGGCCTTCCTCGGTCTGGGTGAACCGAAGGTTTTCCTCGAGACCCCTCAGCTGCGCCTCGTTCTTGATGCGCTGGCGGATCTCGCGTTCGATCGCCTCGAATTGGCGCTTGTCCTCGGCGCTAAGGTCGGCGTCGCGTCCGTCCCTGCTGCCGGTGGCGTCCTTCGGGATCGTCATCGTCTTCGTGCCCGTCTGGCCCTGCGCATGCGGATAGCTGTCCTGCGCCACGATGGCATCGCCGCCGAACACGCCGTCCGAACCGGCGCTGCCCTGCTTTGTCTCGACCAGCGTCGGCGAGAAATAATCCGCAAGGCCCTTGCGCTGGGCCTCATCGGTCGCGCCGAGCAACCACATCAGCAGGAAGAACGCCATCATCGCGGTCACGAAGTCGGCATAGGCGACCTTCCAAGCGCCGCCGTGATGCGCGCCGTGATCGCCGCCGACGATCTTCTTGATGATGATCGGGCGCTGGTTGGAGCCCGTACCGGCTGCGCGGCTGGCCATGGTTCAGCGCGCCCGCATGCCGTCGAAGACGTCGGCGAAGCTCGGCTGGTTGGCATGGCCCAGGCTCGAGCGGGCGGCTTCGATCACCAGCGGCTGCGGATGCCCGTGCAGCGTCGCGACGATGATCTGCTTGGCAACCTCGTAGATCATGCAATCCTCTTCGATGATCGCCTTCACGCGGTTGGCCATCGGGCCGACCAGCCCGTAGGCGAGCAGCACGCCCAGGAAGGTCCCGACCAGCGCCGAACCGATCATCCCGCCGAGGACTGCGGGCGGCTGGTCGATCGAACCCATCGTCTTGACCACGCCGAGCACCGCGGCGACGATGCCGAGCGCGGGCAGCGCATCGGCCAGCCACTGCAGGTTGTTGGCCGGGCCCATCGCTTCCTTGTGATGGGTCTTGAGATGCTGGTCGACGACCTCCTCGACCGAATAGGGATCGAGGTCGCCCGAGCTCACCACCACCAGCCGCAGGCTGTCGCAGATCAGCGAGACGAGCGTCTTGTCGGCCAGGAGGCGCGGAAATTCGGCGAAGATCGCGCTGTTTTCGGGTTCTTCGACATGCGGTTCGAGCGCGACCGGACCTTCGGTCTTGAGCAGCTTCATCAGCTTGCCGCACAGGAAGATGCAGTCGAGATAGTCCTGGCGCTTGTACTTGGGGCCCTTGAACGCTTTCGCGAACCCACCGCCCACAGCCTTGAGCTGGCTGCCATTGTTGCCGATCGTCAGGGCCGCCACGCCGGCACCGCCGATGATCATCATCTCGAGCGGGAGGGCCTTGAGGACGGCACCCATGTCGCCCCCCGAAATGATGAAGCCACCGAACACCATGGCGATCAGGATGACGAAGCCGATTGCGGGCATCATGAGTGTGGATTCCTTCGTTGCAGCTTCCCCGCCATCGGTCGATCCAAGGCGGGCATTTCGGGTAATGGGTTAACGGCGCGATGCTGCACCGTTTAAGGCAATTCGCGCCGTCGCTCAGCGCAGGTAGTCGAGCAGCGAACGCTGGGTGATCTTGGCGTAGACCGCCTGCGCGGCTTCGAGCGAGATATCGAGCGCCTGGAGCTTCGTGATCGCCTCGCTGACATTGGTGTCCTCGATCTCCTGGCGCCGCTCGGCGAGCACCACCCGGCTTTCGATGAACTGGTTGCGCGCGCTTTCGAGCCGGCCGCGGGCGACGCCCTGCTGGGTCAGCATCGCGGTCATGTAGTCGATCGCACCGTCGAGCGGGGTCAGGCGCGAATTGCGATCGGCCTGGGTACCGTTGCGGACGGCATCGATCGTCTCGAGCAACAGGTCCTCGATCATGGAGGCCCCGGGCGCAGAGCCGGGAGCCTTGCCGAACAATTGCTGCGCCGTCGGCGAGGCGATCACGTGGCGGGTGCCGCCGATCGGCACCTCGATCGCGATCTCGGCAAACAACTTGCCGCCGAAGGGATCGTCCTGCGTCATGATGTCGCGGATATTGGCGAGGATGCCCTCGAGTTCGATCGCGATTCCCTCGCGGTTGACCGCGTTGATCGAATCGTTGTTCGACTGGAGCACAAGTTCCTTCGCCCGGATCAATCCCGAGGTGATCTCGCTCATGCTCGATTCGGCCTGCACGGCGCGGGTTTCGGCGCGCCCGATATTGGCGACCCAGGCCTCCTCGTTGCCCTGCTGGCGGGCGATGACCGAGACTTCGAGCCAGCCCTGCGGGTCGTCCGACGGCTTGATCAGCCGCTTGCCGGTCGAAATCGCCTTCTGCTGGTCGCCGATCGACTTCATCAGGTCGAGTTGGTTCTGGACGGCGTCGGGCGGGCGGTTGCGGTTGATCGAGAGCATGGTGGGTTCAGCCTTTCTCGGCCTAGAAGATGTTGAGGATCGACTGGGTTGTCTCGCGCGCGACCTGGATCACCCGGCTCGCGGCTTCGTAGGCCTGCTGCAACCGGATGAGGTCGGCGGTCTCGCGGTCGAGGTCGACCCGCGAAACCGCGTCGCGCGCGCTGCGGGCGTTGCGATCGAGCGCCTGCGCGGCCGATTGCTCGTTGCGCGCGGCGATCACGAGATTCGAATGGACCGAGATGATCTGGTTCCAGTTGCGCTCGATATTGCCCGAAGCGCGCAGGTCGGCGAGCCCGAGGAGGTTGCCGTTGGGCTTGCCGTCGGCCGAGGCGACCGCGAGTTCCGCCGCCATGGCGGGGATCGCGGACAGCCCTGCTGCACCTGCGCCGGTGGTAAGCAGCGCCTTGCCGGGGACTCCCGCATCGGTGCGCCCGTTGGCGTGCCAGTCATTGACCTGCGTGGCGAAATCCTCGGCCAGCTGGTCGAGCTGGGCGAGGTCGGAGGCGGCGACGTTGCGCGCGCGGCTCATCCCCGCCAGCATGCCGTCGCTCGGGACCTTGCCGCCCTGGCCGTTGACCTGCACCAGCAGGCTGCCGTCGGCGTTCTCGACGAGGCTCAGTTGGCCGACGACGCCGATCGCGGAGATCGTCTCGCCGGCATAACGGACCGTCGCCACCCCGTTTTCGCCAAGGGTGATCTCGGCATCGAGCCGCTCGCTGATGACGGCCAGCGCCGCATCGCGCGTGTCGAGCAGGCCGGCATGCGCCTGGGTGCCCGGCTGGGTGCGGCGCAGGTCGAAATTGGTCCGCGAAAGGTCGGCCAGGGTCTGGTTGAGACCGATCAGTTCGGAACCGGCGCGCGCGGAAATCTGGTCGATCGCGAGATTGAGGTTGGCTGAGGTGCGGCGGAAGGTTTCCGCAGTCGCGTTGATCTCGTTGATGAAGGTCGTGCGCAGCGCGTTGTCGAATGGCACCGCGGCCAGTTCCTCGGCGCGGGAATAAAAATCGGTGAGGCGCTGGCCGACATCCTCGCCGGCATTGTCGAGCCCGGTCTCGATCGAGCCGAGCCACCCGGTCAGCGTTTCGGAGCGCACCAATGCCGCGCCGCTGAGGCGCACCGACGCTTCCATGAATTCGTCGCCCGAACGTGCGATCTTGTTGATGCGCGTGCCACTCAGGCCGCTCTGGACCGAATAGAGCGGGTTGAGCGAGCCGGTGATGGTGGCATCGCCCATCAGCACGTCGCGGCGTACATAGTCGCCGTTCTCGACGTTGGCGATGTTCTGCGACACCGTCTCCATCGCCGTGCTGTAGCCGCGCAGGGCGGAACGCCCGATGGTCAGCAATCCGCTCATATCCTGCCCTCGAACTGTTTCAGTAGAAGCTCGGCGATGCCGAATTCGGTGCTGTCGGCCATGGCATCCGCCATCCGCGCGTCCTGCATGTCGCGGAACTGCTCGGTGCCTTGGTTGCCAAAGATGTCCTCGGCGAGCGACGCGCTGCGCATCGAGCCGATCATCTGCCGCAGGAACACCGCCTCGAATGCCTCCGCCGCGGCGCGCAGTTCTTCCTTGCGCGCCGCGGTAGCGGAATCGGTCGTGGCGGTCGTACCGGTGGCCAGGTTGGCCGGAAAGGCGGTGGGATCGATCACTGGATGATCAACTCCGCCTTGAGCGCACCGGCCTGCTTGAGCGCATCGAGGATCGCCGCGAGGTCGCTCGGGCTGGCCCCGATCGCGTTGATCGATTCGACGATCTCCGACAGCGATGCGCCCTGAGTGATGAAGGCCGAAGCCGGTTCCTGCTCGATCGCGATATCGCTGCGCTGTTCGACCGCGGTCTGGCCACGGCTGAACGGCGCGGGCTGGACGATCTCGGGGCTCTCGGTGACCCGAACGGTCAGCGATCCGTGGCTCACCGCCGCGGGGCTGATCTTGACCGCGCCGTTGATCACCACCGTCCCGGTACGGGCGTTGACGATCACGCGCGCCGGGGCTTCGCCCGGATTGACGTCCATGTTCTCGATCGCGCCCATCAGCAGCACGCGCTGGGTCGGGTCGGCCGGAGCCTGGATGCGGATCGAGACCGCGTCGGTCGCGACCGCGAGGTCCTGGCCCGAAAGCTCGTTGATCTGGTCCGCCACGCGCAGGGCGGTGGTGATGTCGGCCTGGGCGAGGTTGAAGGTGAGGTAGGGGCTCTGTTCGAACCCGGTCGCGACCAGCCGTTCGACGGTCGCCCCGCCGGCGATCCGGCCGACCGACGGGATATTGACCGTGGTGGTCGATCCGTCGCGTCCCTCGACGCCCAGCCCGCCGACAGCGAGGTTGCCCTGCGCCATCGCGTAGATCTGGCCGTCCGCACCCATCAGCGGCATCATCACCAACGTCCCGCCGCGCAGCGACTTCGCCTTGCCGATGGCCGAGACGGTCACGTCGATGCGCTGGCCGGGCTTGGCCATCGCGGGAAGCTCGGCGGTGACGAGCACCGCGGCGGCGTTCTTGGTCGCCGGGTTGACGCCCGGAGGCAGGGTCAGCCCGAACCGGTTGGCGACGCCCTTCATCGCGACGGTCGCGTATTCGAGGCTGTCGTCGCCGGTGCCGGGCAGGCCGACCACGATCCCGTAGCCGGTCAACTGGTTGCTGCGCAGGCCCTGGAAGGTGCCGAGATCCTTGATGCGCTCGGCGCGCACCGGGCTCGTCGCACCGATCAGGATGGCGAAGCAGGCGAACAGGGAGATGATCCGTTTCATCAGAAAGGACTCACCTTGTTGAAGAAGCGCTGGAGCCAGCCTTGCTTGCTGCCCTCGGCGATTTCGCCAGCGCCACCGTAGTTGATCCGCGCGTCGGCGACGCGCGAGGAGGCGACCACATTGTCCGGACTGATGTCGGTCGAGCGAACGAGGCCGCTGAAGCGAATGTATTCGTCGCCGCGGTTGAGCATGATCAGCTTCTCGCCGCGTACCAGCATGGTACCGTTGGGATAGACTTCGGCCACGGTGACCGCGATCTCGCCGCGCAGCGAATTGCTCTGCTGTGCGCTGGCGCCGCCCGAGAAATCGGTGCCGCCGCCGATCGAGACGTCGCTCGGCTTGAACACAGCGAGCGGGCCGGTGGTCGGCGGGGTGATGCCGAAATTGCCCGAGCGATCGAGATCGGCGCTGTTCGACTTGACCGCCTGGGTCCGTTCGATCAGCGCGATGGTGAGCAGGTCGCCGACGCGCGCGGCGCGCGCGCCCGAAGTGAGCGGGGCATAGCCCTGCGAAGCCTGGAAGATCGAGCCGTCGTTGGTCGGCACGACCTGCTGCGGCGGGGCCGGCGGGGGCAGGGTCGCGGCAAAGCGCGGATCGGGCGCTGCGGCGTTCGAGCCCATGCAGGCTGCGAGCAGCGGTGCGGCGGCGAAGGCGATGATGATGTTCTTCATGCTTTATCCCTCCCCGATCAGAGCTGCTGGTTGGCGAACTGGAGCATTTCGTCGGTCGCCTGGATCATCTTGGAATTCACCTCGTAGGCGCGTTGGGTTTCGATCATGTCAACGAGCTCTTCGACGATGTTGACGTTCGATCCCTCGAGCGCGCCCTGGCGCATCAGGCCGCGGCCTTCCTCGCCGCCGGCACCCACGATCGGGGCCCCGCTGGCGGCGGTTTCCTTCAGCAGGTTGTTGCCAATCGACTGGAGACCGGCCCCGTTGACGAAATTGGCGAGTTCGATGCGGCCGAGTTCGCTCGGTTCGGCCTGGCCGGCGAGCGTGGCCGAAACCGTTCCGTCGGCACCGATGGTGATCGCGGTGGCGCCCTCGGGCACCTGGATCTGCGGTTCGAGCGGGAGGCCGTCGGAGGTCACCATCGTGCCGTCCGCGGTCAGGTTGAAATTGCCCGAACGGGTGTAGGCCATCGAGCCGTCCGGCTGCGAGACCTGGAAATAGCCCGCGCCTTCGATCGCGAGGTCGAGCGCATTGCCGGTGGTCTGCACCGAGCCCTGCGTCTCGATCCGCGCGGTGCCCGAGATCGCCACGCCGGTACCGAGCGAAAGCCCGGTGGCGAAGCGGTTCTGCTGGTCGGCCTGCGCACCCTGCTGGACGACCTGCTGGTAGGCCAGCGTTTCGAACTGCGCTCGGTCGCGCTTGAAGCCGGTGGTGTTCACGTTCGCCAGGTTGTTGGCGATCACGCGCATCTTGGTGTTCTGTGCGTCGAGCCCGGTGCGGGCGACCTGCAAGGCGGAATTGCTCATGTTCTATCTCCTGGATATCTGGGATCAGCGCGGAAGCTGCATGACGCTGGCACCGCCATCGTCCATTTCCTTCGCGGTCGTCAGAAGCTTGACCTGGGTTTCGTAAGCGCGGCTTGTTTCGATCATGTCGACCAGCGCTTCGGTCATGTTCACGTTCGATCCCTCCAGGGCTCCACTGCGAAGCCTTGCATCGGGATTTGACGGCAGCACGCCGCCATTCTTAACCCGGAAGAGGGTATCCTCGCCCTTCACCACCTCGCTGCCGGCGGTGCTGACGATGCGCAGCCGGTCGACCTGCTGCGGCTGGTTGGGGTTGCCGCCGGCCGGGACGATCCACACACCGCCATCCTCGGCAATGCGCACGCTGTCGGCCGGGGGCAGTGTCAGCGGCCCGCCTTCGCCGAGCACGGGGTGCCCGTCGCCGGTGGTGACGAGACCGCTTTCGGTCATCATCAGGTCGCCGCGACGGGTGTAACCCTCGTCTCCATTGGGGGCCTGCACGGCAAGCATGCCCTGACCCCCGATCGCGATGTCGAGCGGACGCCCCGTTTCCTTGACTGCACCGGGGTTGAGATCCGCGGTCAGCACGTATTCGTTCACCGTCGCACGGCTCTGGAGGCCTTCGCCTTCCAGGTATTTCGCCTGTGCGGTGACGATCTCCGCCTTGAAGCCGGTGGTGTCGGCATTGGCCATGTTGTGCGCGATCGCCGTTTGGCGGTTCAGCACGCCCTGCATGGCGCGAAGGTTGAGATGGATCATGCGGTCCATGGGAATGTCCCTCGATGAGTCGGTGAAACGGGGTCGTCAGCTCGCGGAGGCGATCATCAGACCTGCAGGTTGACGATCGTCTGCGTCATGTTGTTGGCGGTCTCGATCGCCTGCGCGTTGGCCTGGAAGTTGCGCTGCGCCGCGATCAGCGACACCAGCTCTTCGGTGATGTCGATATTGGCGGTTTCGAGCGAACCCGAACGGACCGAACCCATCGGGCCGGAGCCGGCCTGGACGAGCTGGGCGAGGCCCGACTGGCCGGTGGCCTGCCAGTGCGCGTCGCCGACCGGGCGCAGGCCCTCGACCGCCACGAAGCTCGCCATGGCAAGGCTGCCCAGAGCCTGCTGGTTGCCGTTCGAATAGGTCGCGACGATCGTGCCGTTGGTGTCGACGTTGATATTGGCGAGCACGGCGGCGGGATCGCTCGGATCGTTGGAGGGCAGGACCAGGTTGGTCATGTCGGCCGGATCGGTCGAGGTGATCACGCCGTTGGCATCGACCGGCAGGAGTTGGACGATGTTGCCGGTGCTGTCGACCACTTCGCGGTCGTTGTTGACGCTGAACGCGCCGTTGCGGGTGTAGGTGATCGATGCCGTCGCATCGGGGCTCTTGACGGTGAAGAAACCTTCGCCGGCGACCGCGAGGTCGAGCGTGCGATCGGTGCTCTGCAAGGTGCCCTGGGTGAACTGCTGGGTGATGCCCTGCAGCTGGACGCCCTGGCCGGCGATCTTCTTGGTCGCCTGGGTCGGCGAGGCCGCGAACAGGTCACCGAAAGATGCGCGGCTCTTCTTGAAGCCGGTCGAGTTGCCGTTGGCGATGTTGTTCGAGACCACTGAGAGGTCGGTCTGCGCGGCCTTCAGGCCCGAAAGGGAAGTGAGAAAGGACATTGCTTGGTTCTCCTGTTGAGACTTGGGTCCCGGCGGTCAGCTGACGCCGCGAATGGTGTTGATGTCGATCGGTCCGGCGGGGGTGGTAAGCGTCGTGCCCGCGCTGGAACTGTTGACCGCCGAGACCGGCAGCCAGGCGGCGGTCGAGCTGGCGACGCCGCCCGATACGCGGACGCGCAGCGGCCCGAGATCGACCGGCTGGCCGTTCTCGTCGACGCTGGCGAAACCGAACGGAACGGGGCCCGCCTGGGCCGGGCCCGTGGCGCTGCGCACGACGTTGCCCTTCTGGTCGACCAGTTCGATGGTGAGGTTGTCGCTCGGCCCGGCAAGCGTGACTTCGCCGCGGTAGACACCGCCGCGATCCATCGCCGCGGTCTTGCTCTCGGCGAGCACCGACTTGCCGATGTAATTGCTCGCTTCGGACAGGCGCGAGGCACTGAAGGCCTCGGAAATGCCTTTCAGCGAGGCGTTCATCTCGGCGATGCCGGCGACCTGGCTGAATTGCGCCATCTGCGCGACCATGGCCGTATTGTCGACCGGATCGAACGGATCCTGGAACTTGAGCTGGGCGGTCATCAGCTGGAGGAACTGGGCCTGGCCCATGTCCTCGCCGCCCTTGGCGTTCTTGGGCTGGGCGACGGTGAGACCCGCGGGGAGCGTGCTGGAAATCATGATCAGCGTCCCATCTTCACGGTGTCGAGGATGAGCGATTTCGCCGTCTGCAGCACCTGGACGTTGTTCTGGTACTGGCGGGCGGTCTCGATCATGTCGATCAGCTCGGCCGCCTCGTCGACGCCCGCATCCCACACATTGCCGTCTGCGTCGGCGAGCGGGTTGTTCGGATCGTGCCGCATGCGCGGTTCGATGTTCGATTTGACGACCTGTTCGACATCGACGGTGGCGATGCCGTCGCCGCCCTCGACCGAGCGGAAGACCGGCTTGAGCGCGCGATAGGCTTCCTCTGCGCTGCTGTAGGTCGTGCGCGCATTGGCGAGGTTCGACGCGGTGGTGTTCATCCGGGTCAGCTGCGCGGACATCGCGCGCCCCGAAATGTCGAAGATGTTCAGATTACCGGGCATGGATCATTCCCCTTTCAAGGCGCGGGTCAGCGTCGCCACACGGCCTTCGAGGAAGGACAGCGTGGTCGAATAGCCCACCGCGTTTTCGGCGAAGAGCGTCTGTTCGGTGGAAAGCTCGACTGTGTTGCCATCGAGCGAGGGGTTGAGCGGGATGCGATAGCCGGCATTGCCCTTGGCCGCGCGGTCGGCATCGCTGCCGCCGCGCACTTCCTGCATGGCGCGCTCGAAATCGAGGTCCTTCGCCTTGTAGCCGGGTGTCGCGCTGTTCGCGATGTTGGAGGCGAGCATGGAGAGGCGCTGCGAGCGAAGCCGCAATGCATCCCCGTGAATGCCGAAAATCTTGTCTGCCATCACTCGAATTCCTGCTTAAGTCTGCTCGCCTTTTGCCGTGAAGGGCGTTGGACGAATGGATTGCCCCGGGGATTAAGCAAACCCCGTGCCAAATGGCTTCCTGCGCTCGAAACCAAGCGTTTCTGCGGGTTGCGACAAGCCTTCGCCCCGAGCGGCAAGATCTTGCCGCCCGGCAAGCTTTTGCCGTTCTGGCGAGGAGATAGGCCGCGTGATCGAAGCACCGATGGACTGGACCCTGCTGATCGATCCCGCCGCACTGGCAATCGTCGGGCTCGGCAGCCTCGCGATCGCGTGGATACAGAACGGCTTCGGTGCGATCCGCGAGGCAATCGGCGGCCTTCGGCGTCTGCTCACCGTTTCGCGCGATGGCGAGCGCAGCCGGCTCGCCCGCCTGATCGTCGAGGATATCGTCGATCGCCGCGGCGTCGCTTGCGCAGACCGCGGGCCGCAGACCTGTCCCTTCACCCACGAAGCCAGCCGGTTGATGTCCGACGAAACCAGCTATGCCGGCTTCTCCCGCGCGATCAGCAACCTCCTCGACCGCCATATCGCGCAGCGCCAGCGCACGGTGCGCGTGTGGAACGACATCGCCGATGCGGCACCCGCTCTCGGCATGCTGGGCACCGTGGTCGGCCTGGTGCAGATGTTCGCGGTCATGCAGAGCTCGCAGGGGATAGGGCTCGCGATGGCGCTGTGCCTGCTCACAAGCCTCTACGGCCTCGTCCTCGCGCACCTGGTCGCAGGCCCGCTCGCGCGCCGGCTCGAACTGGTCTCCGCGATCGAGGCCGAATGGCAGGAACAGACCGCCAGCCGCATGCTGGCGCTCGCCCGGCGCGAATATCCGGACGGTACCGATCACGGCCGCGTACTCGATCTGAAGAAAGGCGCGCTCGCGGGCGTCGCGCAGGCGTCGTGAAGAACACGCGCTCGCTCGTCGGCTTCGTCGACCTCACGCTGATCCTGCTGGGCTCGCTCGCGCTGGTCGGTGATCTCGAGCGGCGCGACGAGGAGTCCGCCGCCGGGCCGGCTCTCGAACCCGTCGCCGAACCGGGCTCCGAGTATGTCCTCCGCCGTCCGATCGCACAGGTCTTCGAGCCGGGCGAGGCGCGGCTGGCGCCGGAAGGGCGTGCCTGGCTCGCGCGTCTGGTCGAGGACGCGCGCCTTGGTGTCGTCCGCGTCAGCGTCGCGCCCGATGCGTCGGACGGAGCCGGGCGCCTCGACGAGTGGGAGATCGCGGCCGCGCGGACCGCGTCGATCCTCTACGCACTCAAGCAGGCGGGCGTGAACGACGAACGGATCGATCCGCAACTGCCGCGAGACGGAAGCGAAGCGGGTCTCGTCACCATCACGATCGCGGCGGGCGCGCCGCGCGACTGATCTGGCACGCGCCTTGCTAGAGCCACGGGAGAATTGAACCGCAGCAACGAAAAGGTGCGTCCCATGATCCGCAAGCCAGCCGCCTTGTCGGCGATCGCCATCCTCGCCATGGCGAGCGTGCCCGCCCTGGCGTCCGATTTCCAGGATCTCGACGCGCTCGACGTCGCCGTCGCCGCGAGCATGGGGGCCGAGATCGGCGAACCCGGCGGTGCGCGTGCACCGGTCGACCGTCGCCTGAAGCTCAAGGCCTGTCCCGAATTCCCGACCGTATCGGGTCCGGTCCTCGGCGCCGCCGTGGTCCGCTGCCAGTCGGTCGGCTGGTCGATCCGCGTGCCGCTGCTGCTCGAATCGGGAACGCAGGGCTCATCCGTAACCGCCGCGTCCGAGCGCGAGCAGCGCGATGCGGTGACGCGAGGCCAAGCCGTGCGCCTGACCGTCGAAGGCAATGGATATTCGCTCTCGCGCACGATGATCGCCGATCGTTCGGGACGCGTGGGCGACATGATCTCGGTCCGCGCAGACCGTCGCTCCAAGCCGATCCTTGCCCGTGTCACGGGCGTGGGCGAAGTCACCGTGCCATCGGATCGGTAAAAAGACGAACCCGCGAAAATTTTTTTCTTAAGAACCCGAATGCGCCGCCGTTACCGGTGTCGAGAACTAGAAGAGGTACACCATGAAACTCGATCGACCGTCCGGTTACGGCCCCGTATCAGCCACCGGCCTGCGCAGCGCCGGCGCGAAATCGGTGTCGGCCGCTTCCGAAGCGCGTCCCGTGCGCGATGAATCCTCGGTGCGTGAATCCGACGCGGCCGCGATTGCCAAGCTCGGCGCGCCGGTCGACCAGTCGCGGATCGACGAACTGCGCTCCGCGATCTCGGAAGGACGCTATCTCGTCGATCCGGGCAAGCTCGCCCAGAAGATGATCGCGCTCGATATCTTCGGCGACGCCTGACCGTGCAGGTTGCAAAGATCCAGCAAGCCCAGGAACGCCTGATCGCCGCACTGGATGCGTGCGATGCGCATGCCATCCTCGAAGCGTCGGGAGACCTTTCGGGCCTGATCGATGAGATCGAGGACATTTCCGCGCTCTATGCGGATGCCGAAACCCGCGAGGCGCTCGAGCATGTCGAACGCCTGTCGCACGCCGCCGCGCACCGGCTGCGCGTGTTGACCGACCAAACGCGCGAGCGGCTGCAGATGCTCGGCGTGGACGAGGGTCCGCTCCTCTACGGGCCGCGCGCCGCCTGACGAAGGCCTTCATTCTAACGACCTGCCTCACCCAACCTCTTCATAACCAGGTCCCCAACTGCCGCCCCGGTCCTGAAACCGGGGCGGTTTTTCTTTTCCACGCGCAAATCCTGCAGAAATTGGCACGGCTCTTGCTGATGGTCCTTCGAACAAAGGAGCCATCACGTGCCATCGACCATCGACACCTCCGTTCGGGGAGGGACTGACCGCATCACTCGCGCCATCGCGCAGTCCGCCCGCCGGACCGGCGTCGATTTCGATTATCTGATGGGCCAGGCCCGCATCGAAAGCGGGATGAATCCCAACGCCAAGGCGCCCACCAGCTCGGCCACCGGGCTTTACCAGTTCATCAGCCAGAGCTGGCTTGCGACCGTCTACGAGCACGGCAGCAAGCACGGGCTCGACTGGGCTGCAGGCGCGATCCGGCGCGACGGCAGCGGGGGCTTTCACGTGCCCGATGCGGCGATGCGGCAGAAGATCCTCGACCTGCGCAAGAACCCCGAGGCCGCAGCGGTGATGGCGGGCGAATTCGCCGCCGACAATCGCGACTATCTCGAACGCCGGCTCGGTCGCGAGATGGCACCGGTCGATCTCTACCTCGCCCATTTCCTCGGGGCCGGCGGCGCGCACAAGTTCCTCTCTGCCCATTCCGCCAATCCCGATGCCGCCGCCGCGCCGCTGTTCGGCAGTGCCGCGCGCGCCAACCGCAACGTCTTCTATGCCTCGAACGGGCGCGCGCGCAGTCTCGACGAAATCCGCGACCGCTTCGCCGCCAAGCTCGGCGCCGATGCCAAGGTGCCGGCGGCAGGCGGCAAGGATCGGCCGGGCGGCAACGACCTGCCGTTCGTGCAGCCGGCCGACTACCTTCGTCTCGCCAGCCAGCGCGCCAAGCCGAGCGACATCGACCTCAACAATAACGACAATGCGCGGATGGCCTACATGCTGCTCGCGTCGATGGGAGCCTGAGACCTTTCATGACCACCAAATCCTCCTCGCTGTCGTCTCTCTTCGATATCCGCGCCGGGCTCCTCCCCGCCGCCACGCTGCTGCTTGTCGTGTTCCTGGTGCTCCCGGTGCCCGCGTTCATTCTCGACGTCGGCTTCATCACCAACATCATGATCTCGCTCGCGGTGCTGATGGTCGCGCTCAATGCGTCAAAGCCACTCGACTTCTCGAGCTTCCCGACCGTGCTGCTGTTCGCCACCCTGCTGCGTCTCGGCCTCAACGTCGCCTCGACCCGCGTCGTGCTGGTCAACGGGCATGAAGGCGGCGACGCGGCGGGCGACGTAATCGAGGCCTTTGGCACGATGCTGATCGGCGGCGACTATGTCGTCGGCCTGTTCGTCTTCGCGATCCTGATGATCATCAACCTGGTCGTGATCACCAAGGGTGCCGGCCGCGTGTCCGAAGTCAGCGCGCGATTCACCCTCGACGCGCTGCCCGGCAAGCAGATGGCGATCGACGCCGATCTCGGTGCCGGCCTGATCACGCCCGAAGAAGCCAAGCAGCGCCGCGTCGACGTCGCCACCGAAGCCGATTTCTACGGATCAATGGACGGTGCCAGCAAGTTCGTGAAGGGCGATGCCATCGCCGGCGTCCTGATCCTCGTGATCAACATCATCGGCGGGATCATCCTTGGCGTGGTCAGCCACGACATGGCCATGGGCGATGCCGCCTCGACCTACACCATGCTCGCGATCGGCGATGCGCTGGTGGCGCAGGTCCCGGCGCTGCTGCTCTCGATCGCCGCCGCGGCGATCGTCACCCGCGTGTCCTCGCCCTTTGACCTTCCGGGGCAGATCTCCTCGCAGTTCGGTTCGGCCAAGGCCTGGGTCCCGGTCGCCACGATTCTCGGCATCCTCGGCATCCTGCCAGGCATGCCGTCGATGGTGATCCTGCCCGCCGCCGCGGTCGCCAGCTATTTCGCGTGGAAGTTCTCGCGCCCGCAGCCGGTCGAGGAAGAGGCCGACGCCCAACCGGCGCCCAATCCCAACGTGATCCGCTGGACCGACGTCTCCGACGAGGCGCTGCTTGGGATCGAGGTCGGCTACGCGCTCACCTCGCTGGTCGACGAGCGCAGGGACGCGCCGCTGATGAAGCGGGTCACCGGCATCCGCAAGCAGCTCTCGAAGGAACTCGGCTTCGTGATCCCGCTGGTGCGGATCAAGGACGACCTGACGCTCGATCCGAATGATTATCGCCTCACCATCGGTGGCACCGTGATCGCCGAAGGCACGATCTGGCCCGAAGACATGCTGGCGATCGACAGCGGCGATATCGACGAGGAGATCGAGGGCCGCGTGTGCAAGGATCCGACCTTCGGCATGGATGCGCGCTGGATTTCGGCCGACAAGCGCTCCGAAGCGATCGTGCTCGGTTACACCGTGGTCGATGCCTCGACCGTGATGGCGACGCACCTCAACCACATGATCCGCCTCAACGCCTCGCAGCTGTTCGGGATGGACGAGGCCAAGATGTTGCTCGACGCGCTCAAGGAGCGTGCGCCCGAGCTGGTCGAAGGGCTCACCCCCCAGCCGCTGTCGCTGTTCGCGGTGTCGGCGATCTGCCAGGCGCTGCTGCGCGAAGGCGTGCCGCTCAAGGATTTCCGCCGCCTGTGCTCGGCGATGGTCGAAGCGACCGGCGACGGCACGACCGAGATCCCGCTGCTGGTCGAACGCGTGCGACAGCGGATCGGCTCGATCATCATCCAGGCGCTGGTCCCGGTCAGCATGCCGCTGCCCGTGGTTACGCTCGACCCGGAACTCGAGACCCTGCTGGGCCAGTCGATCAAGGTCGCCGGCGATGCCAGCTTCCCGATCGAACCGGGCCTCGGCCAGCGGATCCTGTCGGCGATCGAGGAATCGGCCGACCGGTTGATGCTGCGCCAGCAGAATTTTGCGCTCGTCACCTCGCCGCCCGCGCGCAAGGCGCTGTCGGACCTGTTGCGCCCGCGCTTCCCCGATACGCCGGTGCTCTCGTTCCGCGAACTGCCCGACGACAAGCCGGTCGAAGTGATCGCCACCGTCGGCGGCAGGGCCGAGGCGCAGAACCCGGGCCCGCGGCCCGCCGATCACAGCTTCACCGAGCTGTAAGGAGAGTCAGACGATGAATTTCCAAACCGCTGAAACGCTGACTTACGGCCGCGAACCCGCGCGCCTCGATCCGAACAAGCTGATCGAGGAAAACGTCCCGCTGGTGCGCAAGATCGCCTGGCATGTCGCCGGTCGCGCCCCTTCCACGATCGAGGTCGAGGACCTGATCCAGATCGGCATGATCGCGCTGATCGAGGCCGCGCGTCGCTACGAGGAGCAGGGCTACCAGTTCTCGACCTATGCCGGCACGCGCATTCGCGGGGCGATGATGGATTACCTGCGCTCACAGAGCAATCTGTGTCGCTCGGCGCTCGATTTCCGCCGCGACCTGCGTCTCGCGCAGGACAAGCTGCGCACGCGATTGGGGCGTGAAGCCTCGGAAAGCGAGCTGGCCGGGGAACTGGGCCTGGCTCCAGAGGAATTCCTCGCCCGTGTCGACCAGGCGGCCGACGTGCAGATGGATTCGATGGACGAGGTCTATTCCGAGCACAGCATCTGGTTCGCTTCGGAGGAAGAAGATGCCGAGGTCGCGATCGAACGCTCGCAGCTCGAGGCGCTGGTGCGCGATGGGATCGTTGGCTTGCCCGAGCGCGAGCAGATGGTGCTGCAGCTGTTCTTCATCGAAGAACTCAACCTCGAGGAAATCGGCGCAGTGCTCGATGTGACCGCGGCGCGGATCTGCCAGATCAAGAAGTCGGCGCTCGACCGGTTGCGAAAGCGCCTGTCCGGCTACGCCTGAACCCTTGAATTAGATTCCGTCATGCCCGTGCGCGCGGGCGACAACGGAAAGCGGCCCCCAGGACATCCCCGACCACGAAGGATCGGGAATGCCCCGAAGGGCCGCCATGCGTTTCGGCTATCTCCGCGATTAGCGGATCAGGCTGAGGACGCCCTGCTGGCTCTGGTTGGCCTGCGCGAGCATCGCGGTCGACGCTTGGCTCAGGACCTGGAACTTCGCGAGCTGCGTCGATTCGGCCGAGAAGTCGGCGTCCTGGATGCGGCTGCGGCTTTCCGACAGGTTGGTGACGCGGTCGGTCAGGCTCGAGACCGTCGCTTCGAGACGGTTCTGCGAGGCACCGAGGTTCGCCTGCGCGGTGGTGACCGTGGTCAGCGCCGTGTCGAGCGCGGTGAGCGCGGCAGCGGCACCGGCTTCGGTGCTGATGTCGAGCGCGGCCACGCCGAGCGCGGTGGCATCGACGTCGGTCAGCGCAACGGTGACCTGTTCACCGGCCTTCGAGCCGGTCTGGATCGCGATCGAGGCATTGGTGCCGTCGAGCAGCTTGACGCCGTTGAACTCGGTGCGGCCCGACACGTCGCCGATCTGGCCGATCAGCGCGGTGACTTCCGCCTGCAGGTTCGTGCGGTCGCCGGCCGAGAGCGTGCCGTTGGCCGACTGCACCGACAGCTCGCGCATGCGCTGCAGCATGTTGGTGATTTCGTTCATCCCGCCTTCGGCGGTCTGGGCGAGGCTGATGCC